>Ga0265297_10000392_pt1 | contig 134491 bp, 115 predicted proteins | sample Munlanlwell13791_FD_192502 | JGI IMG/M metagenome (GOLD analysis project Ga0265297, IMG submission 192502) | Leachate microbial communities from a municipal landfill in Southern Ontario, Canada - Leachate well 137-91 | ecosystem: Engineered > Solid waste > Landfill > Unclassified | place... | reverse complement strand
CACGGGGGCCAAGCTGACGGCCCAGCTCCTCCACGAACTGAAACGCCGCAAGGCCAAACGCGGCATCGTTTCCATGTGCATCGGCGGCGGCATGGGCGCGGCCGCGATCTATGAAATGCTGTAAAATCGCTAACCATAACTAACGTCTACCCCCTCCTTAAAGGCCCTCTCCAGAAATGGAGGGGGCCTTTCCTAAACTGGCATGGTGAGTTAATATGCGAAAAGGCAGAAAAGAAATCAAAGACAAAGGACAAATTAACGATATTCTCGCAAATGCCCATGTCGGCCGCTTGGGAACTATGGGGAAGGATGGCTATCCCATGGTAAAGCCTTTGAATTTCTACCACACCGGCAAGCATATCTATTTTCACAGCGCCACCGAAGGGGAAAAGATCGAGGATATTCTACGGGATAACCGTGTCTGTTTCGAAGTCGATGTGCCACTTCGCTATGTAAAGGCAAAAGGAAATCCTTGCACAGCCTTTTACCATTATCGAAGCGTCATCCTCAAAGGTAGAGCCGAAATAATTAATGACGACAAAGAAAAGCGCATGGCCCTGAAAGCCTTGATGGAGAAATATCAGCCTGAGGGAGGATACGAAGGCTTTCCAGAGGAAAAACTCGCCATCACGGCCGTTATCCGGATCGACATCCAGGCGATGACGGGGAAGGAAGACGTTAAGGAACGCTAGCAAAGAGGTTCATCCATCTTGAACGCATGTGTCACGAACATACGGCTTCCTGAAATCGAGCGGTCACTACCTTTTGTCCAGCACGCTTCCTTACAAACACTATTCATCAATGTCTGTTTTCTTTACAACGTGTATAATTTCGCATTATGCTCACTCCGATTTGATTGTAATAAAGACCAAATACTTGGTGGCAGACATGGAATTGTTATGATTTTATAATGTATTTATTCTTTTCATTATTAATGAACTGAAGTAGGATTGTATGAAATTTCGGGAAAAGCCCGTGGGTACATTTATTGTTGGGCAGATCGAAAGCAATAGTTCGGATGAGATCTGTAATGGTGATTAATAGAGAATATTTGTTTTGGCTCTTGCAGGGACTCATTCCCGGAGCGATATCAGGTTATTATCTGATGGGAATTTTTTTATATTTTGGTCCTTTGCTATTAATCGCTTTATTAATAACGGCGTTAACTGCAAAAAATATTAAAAAGAAGCTAAGGATATGGGGATTTATTGTAAGCGCCACTATTTCATTTTTTACATTCGTTTATATTCCAACTGGTGTTGATGTAGATAATGCCAATAAAGTGGGCAAATACATTGAATCTAGATACGGGAAATTTGATAATCGCACTCATGTTGATGAGACACATAAGGGAAAAATATTTTACAACTCACCAGGTAAATATCCCACTATTATATTTTATGAGATTGTAGATCCTAAGGATATTCAGGACATTGAAACCTTTGCGAGAGAATCTCTTGATAAATATAGCTTATATAAAGTTAAGTTAGTTTTTTATGAAAAACAAAATTGGCATGGTGAACCAGGAAAAGCTGGCTCTCGTGGATTTGAGTTTGCGTCTAAAAAAATTGTCATTACCAAATAGAATTAAACGCCCAACAATGCAAACCACACATACACTCGTTCCGCGGGCCGGTGATCGCTCCGTTACTAGCTTACGATCAGTAATGCGCAGGCCAAATGATGTGTCGGCACTACCCCTTTGTAACATGCTTTTTGGAATTGTTACGCAATCACCGGACAAACGTATAGTTAAGTTCTATTGATCCTCAATAATTTCACGCGCCACCAGATAAGGCCTGATGGATCGCCTGGGCGGCCTTGCGTCCCGCCCCCATGGCCAGGATAACGGTAGCGGAACCGGTGACGATGTCTCCCCCGGCGTAAACGCCGCGGCGGGTTGTCTCTCCCGATTCTCCCTTGGTGATGATATAACCCCTTCTGTTCGTCTCCAGTCCCGGCGTCGTGGATGGCACGATGGGGTTGGCCATCGTGCCGACGGCAACGACGACCGTATCCACATCGATGACGAATTCCGATCCGGGCATGGGAACGGGGCTGCGGCGGCCCGAGGCGTCCGGTTCTCCCAACTCCATCCGGATGCACTTGACCCCGGTGACCCAGCCTTCCTTGCTGCCCAGGTATTCAACAGGATTGGTCAGGAGGAGGAACTGGACCCCTTCTTCCTTGGCATGATGGACCTCTTCTTTCCGGGCGGGCATCTCTACTTCGCTCCGCCGGTAAATGATATAGGCGTTTTCCGCCCCCAGGCGCAGGGCCGTCCGGACCGAGTCCATAGCCACGTTGCCGCCGCCGACGACGGCGACATTCTTTCCCCGGACAATAGGTGTATCGTACTCGGGAAACCGGTAGGCCTTCATGAGGTTTGACCGGGTCAGGTATTCATTGGCCGAGTATATGCCGCTCATATTTTCCCCAGGGATATCCATGAAAACGGGGGCCCCGGCGCCGACGGCGATATAGACGGCGTCAAAACCTTCGGCAAAGAGTTCATCTATCGTTTTCAGGCGGCCGACGACGGCATTGGTGACGATCTTAACTCCGAGTTTTTTGAGATAATCGACCTCGGCCTCCACGATGGCCTTGGGGAGACGGAATTCGGGAATTCCGTATATCAGCACGCCCCCCGCTTTGTGGAGGGCCTCGAAGACGGTAATATCGTAACCGAGCTTGACAAGGTCACCGGCGATGGTCAGCCCCGAAGGTCCGGCGCCGATGACAGCTACCTTTTTGCCGTTGGGGGTCGCGGCCGCCGGGATGTTAACGGCGCCCTGGTCTCTTTCGTAATCGGCGGCAAACCTCTCCAGGCGGCCGATGGCCACGGGTTCTCCTTTCTTGCCCAGGATGCAGGTCTTTTCACACTGATCCTCCTGGGGACAGACACGGCCGCACACGGCGGGGAGACAGTTTGTTTCCTTCAGGGTCCGGGCGGCCCCAATAAAATCTCCCTCGGCAATCTGCTTAATAAATTCCGGTATCCGGACGTCAACGGGGCAACCTTCCACGCATCCGGGTTTCTTGCACTGGATGCAGCGCCGCGCTTCCAATATGGCTGTCTCCGGGGGATAGCCGCAAGGCACTTCGTCGAAATTATTTACCCTGTCCCCGGGGTCCTGCTCCGGCATCGCCTGGCGGGGTATTTTTTCCTTCTTAGGCTTGGTTTCCGTATCAGTCATATTCATTCCGCCTCAGTTTCCCTGCCACCCGCACCGGTGTTGTTCATAGGACTGACCTTCCTGTTCGCAATACATGCGCAGGCGGTTGGTCAATAAATCAAAGTCAACCTGATGACCATCGAATTCAGGTCCATCCACACAGGTAAATTTCGTCTTCCCGCCCACGGCAACCCGGCAGGCCCCACACATCCCCGTGGCGTCCACCATGATGGCGTTAAGGCTCACTATCGTCTTGATTCCGTAAGGACGGGTCAGGTTGGCAATGGCCTTCATCATCGGGACCGGACCGATGGCATAGACATGATCGATCTTCTCGCCGCCGTCGATAATCTTCTGCAACACATTGCTAACAAAACCGTGGACGCCGTAACTGCCGTCATCGGTGGTCACGGTCAGTTCATTGCTCGCGGCTCTCATTTCTTCTTCCAGGATAATCAGGGACCGGGTCCGGGCGCCGATGATGGAGGTTACCCGATTGCCCGCTTCCTTGAGGGCTTTCGTAATGGGATAGATGACGCCCACTCCCACCCCGCCGCCGATGCAGACGACATGGCCGAAGTTTTCTATTTCCGTCGGGTTGCCGAGGGGACCTTGGACATCCTGAATGTCATCGCCGGCATTCAGGGCCGCCATGAGGGCCGTCGTTTTACCGACAATCTGGAAAATAATGGTGATCGTTCCTTTCTCACCATCAGATTCGACGATAGTCAGCGGGATCCGCTCCCCCTGCTCGTTGACCTTGAGGATTACGAACTGGCCGGCCTTACGTTTCCTCGCAATCTCCGGCGCCAAAATGTCCATCCTGACCACGCTGTCTGACAGGTTTTCTTTGCTGACGATGCTGCTCAATTTGCCCTTCTCCTTATTATGACTTTAAAAACGAAGAGGGAGCCTGAGGGGCTCCCTGCATGCCTGCATATTATATCGACGGTCCAACCCTCCTCCGTCCTTATTCCGTTTCTAAATTAAAGATGAAATCAAGGCGGCAAGGCTTAAGGCGACGCAGGCGAATTTTTCATACGTCGAGGAGCCGATGACGTAGCCAACGAAGATAGCGCTTTGATTTAGAAACGGAATTAGTATTCCTTCGTCAGTTTGTCAAGTTCGGCCAGTGAGAAAACGGGGCCGTCCTTGCAGACGTACTTGTTGCCCACATTGCAGCGGCCGCACTTGCCGATGCCGCATTTCATCCTCATTTCCAAGGAAGTGATGATGTTTTCCTTGGAAAAGCCCAGATCGAAGAAGACGGGGAGGGTGAAGCGGATCATGATGGGGGGACCGCAGATGACCGTCACGGCGTTCTCGGAACTGGGGGCGACTTCCTTACAGACGGTCGGGACGAATCCCTCCCGGCCCTTCCAGGTGGAGTCCCCTTTGTCGACGGTCACATTGAGATCGATATCGTCCCGCTGGCCCCACGCTTCCAGTTCATCCTTGTAAATGAGCAGCCCCGGATTTCTCGCCCCGTAAACAACGGTAATCTTTCCAAAGCGCTTGCGATTCTCGCCATAGATCATGTAATTGATCAGGGAACGGAGGGTCGTAAAGGCAAAGCCGCCGCCGACGATAACGATATTCTTCCCTTCCAGGAACTCAATGGGCCAGGAATTGCCCAGGGGGCCCCGCAGCCCCATTCTTGTTCCTTCTTCCATTTCATGGAGGGCCGAGGTCACGACGCCCGCCTTCTGAACGGTGAACTCAACGTACCCGGGCTGGGTGGGCGACGAAGCGATACCGATCGGCGACTCCCCCTTCCCGAAGATCGATAACTCGCCGAACTGACCGGGGATATATTTGTATTTCTCCTCGTCTTCCTTGTTCACAAAGGCGAAACGAAAGGTCTTGATGTCCTTTGTATCCACCTCGTTGACAATCTTTATGACCTCGACAGGATAGGGTATGTAAGGGTTTTCCATGACGTTCTCCCAGCTCTATAGTTTCGAAATGTCTTCGACGATTTTCCGGATGTCGATATTGACGGGGCAATACATGACACAGCGGCCGCAACCCACACAGGAGATGGCATTGAAATTGTCCACGTAATACTTGAACTTGTGCATGGTCCGCTGGCGCCAGCGCTCCTTTTGGGACGTCCGGGGGTTGTGCCCCGACGTTTCCTTGGTAAACATGGGAAACATGCAGGAATCCCAGTTCCGCAGCCGGCGGCCGTCGCCGTATTTCATCTCGTCGGTGATATCAAAGCAGTGGCAGGTGGGGCAAAGAAAGGTGCACGTTCCACAGGCCAGGCATTTCTGATAAATGGTGTTCCAGAAGGGATGCTCAAAGTTGGCATCGAGGATGGGCTTGATGGCCTTGGCCGGGATATGCGACTTGATTTCTTTCTCCGCCTGGGCGGCTATGGCCTCCTTCTTTGCATCCGCAGCCGCATCGGCCTTGGTATCGCCAAAATACTTAAGCAGTTTTTCACCCTTGGGAGTAATGAATTCGGCCAGATACTGATCTCCCAGGTCGACAAGGAGGATGTCCGCCCCCGCCGAGGACACGGGCTGTCCATCCACGGAGGTGCAGAAACAGGTAGCATAAGGGGGATGGGCGCAGGCCAGGGAGACGATGGTCGTCTTCTGACGCTTGTCGATATAATAAGGATCCTTGTATTTCTCTTGATCAAAGAGCATATCCAGCAGGACAAAGCTTTTCGTATCACAGGGACGGACGCCGAAAAGGACCGCCTCGCCGGCCTCCTTTTCACCTCCCGAAAATTCCATCCCCTTCGTGGTCCGGGTATAACGGAGCATCACTTCCGACCGGGGAAAGAAAAAATTCTTCGGGGCGTTTTTGCTGTTGGCAAATGTAACGAGCGGCTCGTCCCCTTTTTCCAGGACCTTGAAGAGGACATTGTCTTCCACCTTCACCGGGGCATAGACCGTCGTATCTGCCGCGATCTTACCGATGATCCCTGTCAGGGCGTCTTTTTTGATCAACCGTTTTTCCATATCGTCCTTCAGTATTCGAATAATGAGTTATATGATTAAACGAGCCCGAGGCTGCTTACCAGCGGCACGGGATCCACATTGTGCAGTTTAAACCACGTTGACGTTCCCTGAAGACCAAGGGCCAGCGCCACCAGCTCGGTGAAGTAAAAAACCGGGAGCCGCAGGTTCTCACTGGCCCGGGCATCAAGATTTGTCATACAGACGGGACAGGCCGTGACGACACAATTGGCTCCCGCCTCTCTGGCCATGGTCATCAACTTGTCCACCAGTTTACCCACGATATCCGTCCGGCTGATAGTCAGGCTGCCGCCGCAACAGTCAGTCTTGTAGGACCACGGCTTCACATCCGCCCCCAGGGTCTTGAGGATATCGTCCAGCATGTAGGGGGTTTCATAGTTCTCGAACTGGCATACCTCCGGCGGTCGCACCAACAGGCACCCATAGTACGAAACAGGCCTTAATCCCCCGAGTTTTTTCGTGACTTTTTCGGCTAGGGCATCCAAACCGATATCGTTATAAAGGATATCGATGGGATTCTTGACTTTCAGTCCTCCTGCATATTTCTGACCGACGATGCCCTCCACTTCCTTCTTGAGGGACTGATCATGATCCAGATGGTGCTGGGCCATCTTGAAGCGGTTGAAACAGGCGGCGCAGGGAACCATGACCTCTTTCGCCTCGCCTTTTTCGGCAATCATGAGATTGCGGGCGGGCAGGGCCACAGACAGCTTAAAATTCGTGGAATGGGCCGAGGTGGCGCCGCAGCAGGACCAGTCTTCGACCTCCTTCAGTTCGATCCCCAAGGCGCGGCTCATGGCCTTGACGGACTGATCGTACTCCTTTGCCGTGCCATGGAGGGAACATCCCGGATAATATGAAACTTTCAACACTTGCCTCCTTACTGTCGCTTACCGCGTCACAGGTTCTTCGTTTTGTCGAATATCTTCCGGATGGTATCGATGTCTCTGGTCTTGGGCGAGCTCAGGGACAGTTTTCCTTTCATGAACATGGAAATGCCCATCCCCATATCGGAGAAGAGATCTCCCGATTTGAGCTTATAGTCAACCATCATAAACGGTTCATTGATCCGTCCGCGGGATTTGATACTGGCTAGGAACGCCTGATGGAAAGAGAGGACGTTCTTTTCCTTCGCCCCGTCGCCCGTGGCGATGGCCATTTCCCGGAGGACATCCATCATGCGGGCGATGTCCACTTCGTTGGGACAGCGGGTGATGCAGGTTTCGCAGGATGCGCAGAGCCAGATGGTGGAACTGCCCAAGACCTCCTTTTTCATTCCCATCTGGATCATCTTGACGACCTTGTTGGGATTGTATTCCATGGCAAAGGCCAGGGGACATCCGGCGGTGCATTTCCGGCAATGGTAGCATCTCTGAATGGCTACGCCGTTGATCTTCTCATTGACTTCTTCAAGAAAGGTCTTCATGTTGACTCCGTTCGCCGTCCGGTCATCCTCGGTCAGGGGCAGACATCCGTAGGATTTGACCAGGATCTTTTTTCCAGTCATACTTATGGGTTAAAGATAAAATCTTCCTTATCGTGTTCCTTGGCCCTGGACAGCGGCGGCGCATCTTCCATCGATGATCCGGCCCTGTTCTCGAACAGCTCAAAGACATCCTTATCAATCTTTTTGAGAAATTTCCGCAGATCTACGCCCATGGGACATACGGAGACACAGGAACCGCAATCCACACAGCGGCCCACCATATGAAACAGTCTCATCAACTGAAAGACCTGGGTATCGGTCGCATCCTCGCCCAGACCAACCCACTGGGGCTGGCTCTGCTCGACGAAACAGGTCTTGCAATAGCAGGAGGGGCAAGCCTGCCGGCAGGCGTAACAGCGGATGCACTTGGCCATCTCCTTGGTGAAATAGGCCCATCTTTCCTCGGTCGACAGGTTTTCAAAGGCCTCGATTTCCACATATTCCTGATCCGGATTCATGGGTGGGGCCTGCTCGCCGATCATCACATCCGACATAATAGGATTATTGAACCGGCAGGTCAGGCAATTCCCGGCCAAGGCATCCTTGAGGGGAATCCTTTTTTCACCACCCGGTGTCCTGACGACCAACTGGTCTCCTTCCAGGGCACCTTCCTGGATATCCTCTCCGCCCACAAGGGCGGAAAGCCGCTTCCGGTCCACGTAACCGGTACAGGGAACACCGATGATGACGACTTCATCCCGGGCATACTGACGTTCCTGAAGGTGCAGGACAATAGACCTGGTCGTGCAGCCCCTCGCCACTACACCGACGACCTTTTTCTTACGGTCTTCCGGCTTGACCCGCTTCTGGGACTCCCGGTGCTGGGAGATCAGGTCATGGACAAACTTGGCCAGATTCTGGGTACAAAAGGCGTTCCATACGAGCTTTTCCGCATCCTCCGGATTCGTGATGAAGCAGGGCGTCGCCGTCAGGGGGAGCGTACCTGTCTCATAACCGATCAGGACGTCCACCTTCTTTTCTTCCAGGAGCCTTTTTGCCTCTTCCCTTAGCTTTTTGTCGATGTTTTCCACTTTATATGAATCCTCAAAATATTATTGGGAACAGATTTAAAACCTGCCCCTGGTCTTGTCCTTACAGCTTCTTCACAAGTTTCGTCGCCGGTCCCAAGGCCCGGACCTTGGCGGTCACCCCCTTGATGACATTGGCAAAACGCTCTCCCTCCGAGGCGGAAATCCAGGTAAAGATCGTCCGGTCTCCTTCCAAGCCGATGTAGTCCAGGAATCTTTTCAACGTCGCAAACTTGCGGCGCGCCACCAGATTCCCCGAAATATAGTGGCATTCACCGGGGTGTCAACCGGAAACCAGAACGCCGTCGGCTCCCGTCTGCAGGGCTTTCACGATGTAAAAAGGGTTGATCCTCCCCGTGCAGGGAACGCGAATAATGCGCACATTCGGCGGATACTGAATCCTGCTGATACCAGCCAGATCGGCTCCCGCGTAAGTACACCAGTTGCAGACGATGGCAACGATTTTCGGTACCCATTCTTTGTTTGCTACATTTTCAGCCATATATTCTCCTTCCAGTGGCAATGCTGCTTTATCGGCCGTTGACCTTAGTTTATATATTATATATCTGTTCCAGTTCTTCTTCGTTGGTGTAACCATTGAGATCAACGGCGTTCATCCGGCATGAGGCCGTGCAAACCCCGCAACCCTTGCAGAGAACGGTGTTCACTTCCGCGCAGGCCTCCACAATGTTCACGGAGATGGCGCCGAAGGGGCAGTTCTCTTCGCAGAGGCCGCAGGCCGCACATCTCTCTTTGCTTACAAAGGCGGTTTTCCCTTCCGCTTCGATAAAATCCTTCGTCAGGATAGTGCAGGCCCGGGACACCGCCGCGTTGGCCTGGACGATGGAATCTTCGCTGAGCTTCGGTGCATGGGACATACCGCACATAAATACGCCGTCCGTGGCAAAGTCGACGGGCCGCAGCTTCACATGGGCCTCGAGGAAGAAGCCGTCCTGGTTCGTCGGAACCTTGAGCATCTGACCGATCTCGGCATTTTCCGGGTTGGGAACCGTGCCGACGCTGAGGGCCAAAAGGTCGGTCTTGAATTCCACCGGGGCGTTCATGATGGGGTCGAAAATCCTGATGGAGACCTTATCCCCTGCCTGGACAACTTCCGGCTTCCGGTCTTCGTCGTAGCGGATGAACCGGACATTCAATTCTCTGGCCCGCTTGTAGAAATCTTCCTTGAGACCGAAGGTGCGGATATCGCGATAGATGATGGTGATCTCCTTGGCGGGATCCATCTCCTTGAGTTTCAGGGCGTTCTTCATGGCCTCGGAGCAGCAGTAACGGCTGCAATAGGGCCGCTCGGGGATCCGGGAGCCCACGCACTGGATCATGGTGATGGAATTGGCTTTGGCAACCCGGTCGTCCTTTTCGGCAACGAGCTTCTCCAACTCCCTCTGGGTGACGACCTGAGGAGACTGGCCATGGAGGTATTCCTTCGTATCTAATTCATAGCCCCCCGCGGCGACGATGACAACGCCATGTTCGAATTGTTCGTCCCCATCCTTGGTGGCAATGGTGGTTTTGTAATTGCCGATGAAGCCTTCGATCTTCTTTATCGTCGCCGCCGTATAGGCATGGATGAGTTTGCTGGCCTTCACCTTTTCCAGGAGCCCGCTTAAGTGCTTGCGGGTATCCAGACCTTCGAGGGTGTAATAGAGATGGCGGTAATTGCCACCGAGGACCGGTTCCTTTTCCACGATGTAGGACTCATATCCCTGCTCCGCCAGAGACAGGGCCGCCGTAATGCCGGCCAGACCGCCACCGATGATCAGGGTGGCATGGTTGACCGATAACTGACCCGGTTTCAGGGGTTTTAGGAACTGGGCCTTGGCGATGGCCATACGGACAAGGTCCTTGGCCTTTTCGGTGGCCTCGGCGGGTTCATGCATATGCACCCAGGAATCCTGGTCCCGGATATTAGCCATCTCGAAGAGATAACGGTTGAGCCCCGCCTTCTCGCAGTTTTCCTGGAAGAGGCCTTCGTGGGTCCGGGGGGAACAGGAGGCGACCACGACGCGGGTCAGGTTCTGTTCCTTAATCACCTCGCCCATCTTCACCGCCGTATCCTGGGAACAGGTAAAGAGATTGTCCGTGGCAAAGACGACATTGGGCAGGGTCTTGCAATATTCCACTACTTCGGGGACATTGACGACCCCGCCGATATTGATGCCGCAATGACAGACAAAGACGCCGGTCCGTGGACCGAGGCCCCGGAGGTCCGACTCAAGGGGCAAGTCTTCTTCCTTGATCAGCGTTCCCCGCCGCGTCGCCAGGATACCCGAGGCGCAAGCGGCGGCGCTGCTGGCCTCCATGACGGTCTCGGGGATGTCTTTGGGTCCGCCGAAGGCGCCACAGACAAAGACGCCGTCCCGGGAGGTCTCAACGGGATTCTCCAAGGCTGTCTTGCAGAAACCATGCTCCTCGAGATCGATGCCCAAGGCCCCTGCCAGTTTTCCGGCCTCGGCGGGCGGGCAAAGTCCTACGGACAGGACCACCATGTCGAATTCTTCCTCGACAAGGCTCCCGTCTTCCTGAACGTATTTAAGCAACAGGTTCTTTGATTGCTGGAGCTCTTTAATTGTCGAGGGCATGGAGCGTACATACCGGATGCCGTACTCGTCCTTAGCCCGGTTGACGAAGCGGTCGAAGTCCTTGCCGTGGGCGCGGATATCCATGAAGAAAATGGTCGGTTCCAGTCCCTTGGCGTGTTCTTTGCCGATGATGGCCTCCTTGGTGGCATACATGCAGCACACGGAGGAACACCAACTATTGCCGCAGGACGTGTCCCGGGAGCCGACGCACTGGATGAAGGCAAGCTTCTTGGGCTCCTTACCGTCGGAGATCCGTTGGACATGGCCGAAATAGGGACCCGATGCGGAGAGGATGCGCTCGAACTGGATACTGGTGACAACGTTCTTATAGAGGCCGAAACCGTATTCGCCGCGAATACCGGCGTCAAAGACCTCAAAACCGGGGGCGGCAATGACGGCCCCTACTTCGATGGTTTCCTCCTCGAAGGTATCATCATGGTTGATGGCCTTGGCGATACAGGCATCAACACACTGGTAGCACTCGGAGCAGATCCCGCAGGCCAGGCAGCGCTTGGCTTCGGCCACGGCTTCTTCCTCGCTGAAACCCACGCCGACTTCCTGGAAGTTCGTTCTCCGCGTTTCCGGCTTCAGGTGGGGATACTTGGTCCTCGCAACTTTTTCGACCTTGGAAACATCCGCCTTATCAGCCAGGTCTTTGCTCCAGTCCTTCTCCCGGCCGGCCTTTACATCCTCACCCTTCAGATAACGGTCGATGGAAACCGCCGCTTCCTTTCCGGCATAGACTGCCTTAACGACGGTCTGGGGACCCGTAACGACGTCGCCGCCGGCAAAGACGCCGGGGACATTCGAGGCGAAGGTTACGGGATCGACATCGAAGTTTTTCCATTTATTGATCGCAATGCCGCTTTCCTTGGGAACGAAATCGAGATCCGCCTCCTGGCCGATGGCCGGAATCAGGGCCTCGCAGGGGACGATGAATTCGGATCCCTTGATCTCCACGGGGCGGCGGCGGCCGCTGGCGTCGGGCTCGCCGAGTTCCATGCGGGTGCATTCCACGCCCGTGACCTTCCCGTTCTCACCGACAACGCGCTTGGGGGCCACGAGGAATTCCATCTTGATGCCCTCTTCCAGGGCCTCTTCGATCTCCTCGGGAGCGGCGGGCATTTCGGCCCGGGAACGGCGATAGAGGATAAAGACGTCTTTGGAACCGGTGCGGATGGCTGTTCTTACGGCGTCCATGGCAACGTTCCCGCCGCCTACGACGGCGACCTTGTCGCCGAGGAAAACCTTCTCTCCCAGGTTCACACGCTTCAAATAATCCACACCGTGGATAACGCCCTGCATCTCTTCGCCGGGAATATTAAGCTTGCTGCTGTTGACGGTTCCACAGCCGATAAAGACGGCGTCATATTCCTTCTGGAGCTTCTCGAAGGGGATGTCCTTGCCGATGGCCTTGTTCAGGTGAATTTTGACACCGAGATCTTCGATTACCTTGATCTCCGCCTTCAGGACGTCCTTGGGGAGGCGATATTCGGGGATGCCGACGGCGAGCCAGCCGCCCGCCACGGGGAGGGATTCAAAGACCTCTACGTCATAGCCCTCGGCAGCCAGATAGTAGGCGCAGGTAAGGCCCGCGGGACCGGCGCCGACGACGGCTATCTTCTTGCCCTTGCTTTCTTTTTTTTCAGGGATGTAGCGCGTTTCGTCCTTCAGATCCAGGTCGGCGACAAAGCGCTTGAGATGCATGATATCGATGGGGTCTTCCACTTTTCCACGCATACAGGCCGACTCGCAGGGATGGTTGCAGACCCGGCCGCAGACGATGGGAAAGGGATTGTCCTTTTTGATGAGTTTCAGGGCTTCCTTGTATTTGCCCGTAGCAATCAGGGCGACATAACCCTGGACACTGATATGAGTGGGACAGGCGGCCTTACAGGGAGAGGTCCCGAGCTTGTCGATGGCAAAACCGCTGGGAATAGCTTGGGGAAACTTACGATACGTGGCCTGCCGCTCGGAGAGGTTTTCATTGAACTGAGAGGGGACGTTGATGGGGCAGACCTTCGCGCAGTCGCCGCAACCCGTACATTTATCTAGGTCGATGAACCGCGGGGCCTTGGTCATTTTGACCTTGAATTTCCCCGCTTCCCCCTCGACGGAGTCAACGGTGCGCCGGGTCAGGATCTCTACATTCGGATGACGGCCGACTTCGACAAGTTTAGGGGAAAGGATGCAGGCCGAGCAATCATTGGTGGGGAAGGTTTTATCGAGCTGCGCCATGACGCCGCCGATGCTGATGTCCTTCTCGATGAGATACACCTTCAAGCCGGAATTTGCCAGGTCAAGGGAGGCTTGAATCCCGGCAATACCTGAACCGACAACCATTACCGCGCCGATTTTTTCACTGTCTTTTATCACTTAGACACCTCAAAGATGAGTATATTCGGGTTTATATGTTTACAGAGATTTTGAGCAAATACCCTTCTTCTCCTTTTAGCTTCTATAGTCGGAGACCGACGGAGCCGCTATCACGATTAGCGTCGCCTGTCAAGAATAAATGTTTTTTCGGCGGTGAAACATATTGAAAGAAAAGGTAATGTTCCCTGATGGGATCTTGAGATCACACCAATCAAAGACGGGAACTTCCGGCCGTCAGAGAATTTGTGGTCTGGTTTGCAAACCGCAGACAAAAACAATTCACTGTATTTTTCTAAGTATTTGGTGAGAACCGCTTAAAACATTCAGGTTTTGGAAGGCGATTTTTCTGATGATCGGGTGGGTGGGCACCTTCCTGAACTCAAGCCTCCGGTTATTTTGACAAGTTTTCAATATTTCAAGCGATAGTCATCATTAACGTAAGTTTGAATGCTAGTGCCATTACCTAATATTACCAATAAAATAATGCACCTACCTTTCATTCTCAATAGCACATAAGAGTGTTCTTTATGTATTGCCACCTCACAGAAGAAAATTCTGATCACATCAATCAGTATTTTCGAAGTTTATCATCGGGTTTTTCGAACCCATAAGTCATGGATATACCTGATTGTAAATGGCACTCAAGTTCTATAATATCAAAACAAAAGTAATTTCCCGTTTATGAATCGTATTGCAAATGCTGTTTGGAGAACCGAACATTGAAAACAGGGGAGACTATGAAAAGAATTGCCCATAGGTTCGCTAATAAAACTGCTTTTGCTGGGGTAGCGGTGGCATTCCTTGTGATCATCGGTCTTGCCGGTTTTTTGAAAGCGGAAGGCATTGATGCGCCCCTATTGCCACTAATAAGTATTAAGGCGACGAAAGTCGAGTCTCTTGAGGTACGCATTGAAGCTCTTCATGAGAAGCTAAAGATAACGCAGGCACAGGAGGAACTGTGGAATAACATGACCGAGGTGATGCGGCAGAATGCGCAAACAATGGCTACGCTCCTTGCCAGGATTAAGTCCCGGGAATCAAATGCCGGGACCCCTGTAGATGATATCAAATTCTATGCTCAAATTACCGAAGCACATGCCATTAGCATCAAGAAGTTCATCCCCGTCTTCGAGACCCTTTACAATGGTCTGTCGGACGATCAGAAGAAGGCCATCAAACAAAACGGCCTGTAATTTTGGAACTTTGGAACTGCGGCACGGCAGCCCCCACTTACCATATTTATCTATTGTTGAATTCCTTGTTGAATTCCTTGTTGAATTCCTTGGTGGGAAGAGCGTTTATTTATCAAGGTAGCGAGAGCAGAGCCATGTCCTGTCTTCACTGCGTATTCCCGGTCGTTGTCGAGTAGGAGCCTTTTTTCAGGACTTCGAGATACTCGGGTATGGTGAGGAAGAGCATATAACCTGTTGGCTTAAATGTTGGATCATCTTCAATGGAGACATATCCAAACCAGTCTGTCATCCATTTCCATTTACCGTCAACTTTCACTTGTGCTTGTGCATGTGAGTCCCACGCTAGGTCATTTATCTTGTATATGGAGATGCGGGTTTCCATGTTTTTTTCGACACCATAAGATGCAAGCTCAAGGGCATGGTGGCGACACACAAGATCGCCAGCACAACCCAAAAAAGAAAAAACGATGAGCAGAATGGGAAGAAACATGAGTTTTGAATTTGTGTAATTGTATTTCATAACGTAATAATCCTACCCGTCAACCGGTTTTGGCTGTGCCATACTACCTACGTCCTGTCAAATGTTACTGATTATCATCTTTCTTCCTATCATCGGCGCAGAGGATAAGACCAAGCGTCGGGCTCCATGGTTATGAAGCTGCAGGGGGAGAAATATTTCCGGTGATAGAGCACCCCTTAATAAGTATATCGCATATATCATACCATAAATGAAGATTGCCTCAATTCATTACAAGGACTATAATTAAATGATAATTTCATTAGTCCGTCCGGTTCGTAATGGATGGTGTGGCGCAGGATTTGTCCATACTATTGACACGATGCGGGAAAAGAGTGGTAATCTTAAGTTCTCGTTCGATTTGTAGGAAAATATCTCCTGTGACAATCGAACCAAATTATACTTTCCATATCCCTTCAAACTATCCCTCAGTATGTTGAGGTTCCACCAAATATTGAGGTCAAACAAATCATTTCATTGAACCGCCCCGGAGATTGCGGCCAAGAATACTCCCCCGGCAGTTTTCATCAAGCGGCGCTGCTTTCAAACGATTATCATTGATTTTCCGGTTCTGTGTTTTTAATGACTTGTAGATGACAGAGATAATCTGCTCAGTTCTGATTTTCCTTGGTTTTGCCTGAGCATTACGGGTTGAAACGAAGAACATCTTGTTATGTTAGCTCATCTTCATCCGGATGTCTTCCTTAAACGAGAATCTATTTCGACAATGAGCGCATGATTTTGAAAGGAAATTAGTGAGAGCCGAATCAAAAGGCAGAACAAAACGACCCTGCCTTTTGATTGATAAATTTAAGATACTTTCATCTGTGAGAATCGGCAAGAAGACAATCTATCGAACATCAACCATTTTGATTTCGAAGGTCAGGTTGCGACCAGCAAGGGGATGATTGCCGTCGATAGTGACTTGGTCTCCTTCGATTTTTGTAATGCGGCCATCCATCTCGCTGCCGTCCATCCGGGCAAAAGCAACCTCTGTCCCCAGAGCCAATGTTGTGCCTGCAGGAACTTCCGCAGATGTCACGATCCATATTAAATCCTGATCTTTGACCCCATAGCCGTCCGATGGCCTGATGGTAACGGTCTTGGTTTCACCCGCCTTCATTCCCATGACGGCGTTTTCAAAACCCTTGATGACCTTGCCCTTTCCGACCTTAAATTCCAGAGGATCACTGCCGATGTTTGTCTCGAAGACATTGCCGTCCTTGAGTTTTCCCGTATAGAAGATCTTTACCCAACTGCCCTTTTTCACTTGTGACATGATTGACGATTCCCCCTTTTCTATTCGACAGATAAAGCAAACCTATAATGGTAATTTTTATTATACCCAGTTCAAAATTTTATTGCCAGAGCATTTTCGGCGAAAGTCAACAAAAGTTCACCGCGCGAACTTTTGTTGTAACACACTGATGTGTTAAACTATTTTACTGAGAAAGTTTTTAATGTTTTTACAATGAAATATAATATATGCTAATCAATAACTTATCTAACGCAGGAGGTTATCATGAAAAAGTCATTGGGCGCTAAAACGATTTTATACCCCACACCCGTTTTGGTTGTGGGAACATATGACACACAAAATAAACCAAATGTTATGACCGCTGCCTGGGGAGGCATCTGCTGTTCCAGTCCTCCATGTATCGCCGTTGCTTTGAGAAAAGTCACTTATACTTATGGCAATATTGTTCATCAAGAAAGTTTTACAATCAACATCCCCGCTGAACAACATGTCCTGTATGCCGATTATTTTGGCTTGGTCTCAGGAAAGAAAATTGATAAATTTGCGGCAACAGGCCTGACGCCGATAAAAAGCAGCCTGGTCAACGCCCCGTACATCAAGGAATTCCCTTTTATTTTGGAATGTAAACTGATTCAAAAGATGGAGATTGGATTGCATACGCTGTTCATCGGAGAAATTTTGGATATCAAGGCCGATGAAGGGGCTCTTGACCATAAAGGACAACTGGATATTGAAAAAGTAAAACCCATTTTATATGCCCCGGAAGCTAATAAATATTATGGTACGGGAACATTTCTGGGAAACGCGTTCTCCATTGGTCAGGATGTAAAAAAGAACCCATAGAACAATGTCAAGGGTCATAAAAGTTTCTGCATGATCATTGAGCGGTATGAAGTCGGAAAGTGGGCGATACTATTTTTACCGACTATTATGTAGCTCGGCTGATCAGCTTCATCACCGCTTCAGAAGCGAAAACGGACTCAAATGGCAGACGCTTTTTTTCAAATCCCTGCCGCCTCTTTGATTATGCCCCACAATTGATCTTTTCCCTGACCGTTCAGGGCGGAAAAGAGGAGTGGCTTTTGTAGTCCGGAAATGCCCGCCTGTTCCTCGATGATACGCTGCCGTCCCATGGCCTGATTTTTTGACAGCTTGTCCGCCTTCGTCAGTACCAGCTGCCAGGGAAGCTGATTTTCCTCCATCCACATCAGGAAATTCCGGTCATCATCCCTAACGTCCCTGCGGACATCCATAATCAGAAGTAGGAGTCTCAAATTGTTTCTCTCCTTGAGATAGGTTTCCACCATTGGCCCCCAGCTCATCCTGATTTGTTCAGGCACTTTGGCAAACCCGTAACCCGGCAAATCAACAAAAGATAGCTGATCATTGATCATGAAAAAGTTGACGGCTTGGGTCCTCCCCGGGGTCCGGCTCGCCTTTGCCAGATTATTCCGGTTCGTAAGAACATTGATAAGGGAAGATTTCCCCACGTTGGAGCGGCCGGCGAAGGCGACTTCCGGTCCCAGCGGGTCGGGATAATGGATGGGGAGGGTCGCAGTTTTGACAAATTGTGCGGAGAGTATCTTCATCGCTATCTGTGTTCCTTAGAAGAATTGGCTGCAACTACGCAGCAATTTGGATACAAAAAGGGGTTTAATCCTTTTCGATGGTGATGCCGTACTTTTCCAGTTTTCTTTCGAAGGTTGGACGGGAAATACCGAGGATATCGCATATCTCTCCCTTTGTCCTTTGATGGTTATCTTTTATGACCCGGCGTATATACTGTTCCTCCACCTCATCCAGGGTCATGTTTTTCCCGGGTTCGGTGATGATTTCTGCTTTCTTGCCATTGGCGCCATTGACGGCGTCATCCCCCAGTTCGGGAAAGTCGCCCCGGGTGAGGACCTGGCTTTTTGCCACCACAACCGCCCTGGTCAGGAGGTTTTCCAGCTCCCGGACATTCCCGGGCCAACGATATTTCATAAAAATATCCATCATTTCTTCGGAGACGCCGATAACCTTTTTATGCAGTTCCCGGTTGATTTTGGTAAGGAGATAATCAACCAGGGTGGGAATGTCTTCCCGTCGCTCCCGCAAGGGTGGAATGCGTATGGAAACGATGTTCAATCTATAGTAGAGATCATCGCGGAATTTGCCTTCCTTGACCATCACTTTGAGATCCTTGTTGGTCGCCGTAATGATCCTGGCATTGACCTTTATCGAGTCCTTGCCCCCCACCCGCTCGAAATCCATTTCCTGGAGGACCCGCAGCAGTTTGGCCTGGAGATTCACGGACATTTCACTGATTTCATCCAAAAATACCGTTCCGTAACGGGCGAGCTCAAATTTCCCCAACTTTCGTACCACCGCCCCGGTAAAGGATCCCTTTTCGTGGCCGAAGAGTTCCGACTCCAGCAGCGTTTCGACGATCGCCGAGCAGTTCACGGCGATGTAAGGCTCATCGGGGGCGGTGTTGTTATGGATCACCTTGGCGATAAGTTCCTTGCCCGTCCCGCTTTCCCCCTGAATAAGAACGGTGGTCCGGCTCTGGGAAACGACGCCGATGGTCTTGAAAATCTCCTTCATCTCTTTGTTGTTGCCGATAATGTCTCCTACCTTGAAACTCCGCGAGGGCTCATTCAGGAGGCCGCTGATCTTCTTTTCCATCTCCAGAGTCTTCAAGGCCTTCCTGATGGCCATGTCCAGTTCTTCCACATTGATCGGCTTATGGATGTAATCGAAGGCCCCTCCCTTCATGGCCTTGATAGTGGAATCCATGTCGTGATATGCGGTGATCATGACCACCTTGACATTCTCCTCCTCTTCCCGCAGGTCTTCAAGGACGGTGAAGCCATCGATGTCAGGAAGGCGGATATCGAGAATCACCAGGTCGGGAGCGTGTTTCACAAAGGCATTGAGACCGTCGGTTCCGGTGGCAGCCGTATATACCGTGTACCCTTCTTCCGTCAGATAGAGATCAAGGCTTTCCGCGATGGAACTGTCGTCGTCAATAACCAGAATTTTTGCCATGAGGCGCTCCTGAGATGTCTATTCTGAAATACTCAGGGGAAGCGTGATGATAACTCTCGTCCCCTCCCCTTTTTTACTTTCAATCTCGATGTTTCCCGTGTGCAGATCAATAATCTTCTTGACCTGGGTCATACCCAGCCCCGTACCATAGCGCTTCTGAGTAAAAAAAGGATTGAAAAGATGGGTAAGGGTCTCCTCGTCCATCCCGCAACCGTCATCCACGATTTCAATGGATAGCTCATGTGGTGGGTTCCCCGATTCTCTGACAATAATCTGGAGACTCCCCCCCTCCTGCATGGCGTCGATGGCATTACGGAAAATATTAAGAAAGGCCTGCTCCAGCATGACGCCATCAATGTTCGGATGGGGCAACTCAACCTCGATCTGCTGAATTACGTTGACGTGCTTATCCAGGACGGCCTTTTCCACCATTTCCAGGGCGTTCTCTATGGTTCTCCGTAAATCCGTGGGGACCTTCTTCGGATCTCCGGGCCTGGCGAAGATAAGGACGTCGTTGACCAACTCCTCGAGGTGCTCCACTTCCCGCCGGGCTATCTTGAAACGCTTCAGGTCATTGCCTTCCGGCTGAAGTCTTTTCTCCAGTATTTGCAGGCTCATCTTGATAGATGAAAGGGGGTTGCGAACCTCATGAGCGATGCCGGCTGATAACTGGCCGATCGCCGCCAGCTTCTGGCTTTCATAATACTTTTTCTCAAGTTCCTTGAATTCCGTAATTTCCCGGCGAACCATTACGTACCGGTCCTTTGAACCCTTGAGGGGGCAAGGGGTGATCAGATGAAATTGCCTGGCCCCTCCGGAAGTGGTAACTTCCATTTCAAAGGGCCGGAAATTGCCATTCCTGATTTCTTTCCATCTGGCCGTAAGATAATCCTTATGCGCCGGGGCATATTCGGTAAAGTGCTTACCCTTGATTTCAGAGGGCTCCAGGCCGTCGCCGCGACCGCGGCTCGCGTAAGTGATAATACCCTCGCTATTGAGTTCAAAGAGGGTATCCGGCGAACTCTCCAGAACTGTCTGCATATAGTTGTATAGGCTCTCTATTTCCTGGCGGAGCCGGATGTTCTCCTTAAGCTCGTCCTCCATGGTTTCCGCGTATTCTTTCAAGTGCTGAGAAAGTTCCTCTTCGCGGGTTATGTCCTGCAGCGTTTCAATAGCGGCAATTATCTCTCCCTTGTCGTCGTGAATAGGCGCCGCCAGAAAATAAAGATATCTTCTCTTGCCCCCCAGATTGGAATAGAAATCCCAAGCCTCATAAGCACCTTCAATAACCGCCGATTTCTGCACCTTTTTTTTCCCGTAGTACTTCTCCAGGTCGTCGATGTCATTGTCTACGATCAGATCGGCGATGACCGGACGCTTTTCCGGATAGAAGGGGACATACTGGCGGTCCGTACCGATAAAATACTTCCCCTCATAGCCGCTCAGTTCGGTGAAGGCGCGGTTCCAGAACGTGATCTTATGGTCTTTGTCGATGACAAACATGGGGATGGGCGACCCCTCGATAATACCTTCGATCGTCTTTCTCAGGGTGATGTTCTTTTCAAGCTCCTCCCTGATATTTTCCGTATATTCCTTGAGGCTGAGTTCCATCTCTCTTTCTTTGGTTACATCCTGCAGGGTCTCAATGGCCGCAATGATCTCGCCCGTATCGTCATAGATGGGGGCCGCCAGAAAATAAAGATGGCGATTCTGACCACCCAGGTCCAAATAAAAATCCCGCGCTTCATAAGCGCCTTCCACCCGGTCCGACTTCTTTACCCGTTTGGTGCCATAAAATTTTTCTAATCCGTTGATGTCCTGATCGACTATCAAATCCGCGATCAGGGGTCTTTTCGTGCCATAGAAGGGCTTGTAGTGCTTGTCCGTACCGATCATCTCCTTGGCCGTATAACTTGTAAGTTCCTCACAGGCCTTATTCCAGAAAATAACCTTGTGCTGCCTGTCGATAACAAACGTGGGAATTGGCGATCCTTCAATAATGCCAACGTTGAGCTTCCACTCTCTGAGGAGTCGTTCCTCCACAGCTTTAGTCATGGTCTTCGCCCTTCTTTTTCTTATCCCTATGTTCCTTAATGGCCATGAGAATGTAGACGCCTACGGCGGCACTCAAAGAAATGATAAGATTTACCAGACCGCTTTCGATCCCTACGACTCGCTGACATATCAACCACACAACCAGATAAGTCACGGCTGTTAAGATTTCTTGCATGATTAGACCTCTTGATGATATTATTCTATGTCCGGGTGAAACAATAGCGTGGCGATAGTACTTGTGTCCATGTAAAAATTCAATCAAAAAAATTGTTTCACATTTCATTCAATTTCCCCGACCAATTGAATGAAATGTTCAATGACAAGGCGATTTCTCAAATTCACCGCCAAGAGCAAGAAATAAAATACCAAATGTTTGTCGCTTCTTAAGAGTCATCTTGAGGAGCTATCGTTTTCATGGCATGTCTGTTGCAGAAAAGGGCGCAGTTCGAAGACATTTTCCCTTCCCCAGATACAGGAAGTGTGTTAAGGAAGGGGGAAAAATTATAAGTTACAAAAATGAAAGGAGAAGAGAAGATGTTAGGGAAATTCGGAAAGAAGTTGTTAACTCTCATGACGACGATGGCGGCGGTACTTTTATCCTCACCAGTCGTATTTGCTGCGGAGGCTTTACCCGGCGCAGGTGAGTCTTACGTGAAGGTGATTTATGCGGTAGGCGCTATGGTTGCCGCGGGATTTGCCATTGGTCTCGGTGCGATCGGCGCCGGCGCCGGTATTGGTAATGCCGCCAATGGCGCATGTCAGGCCGTCGGAAGAAACCCCGGAGTGCAGGGAAAGATCATGACCGTTATGCTCGTCGGCATGGCCATGGCAGAATCCGTTTGTATTTATGCGCTGGTTGTTGCGCTGGTTCTTCTCTATGCCAACCCCTACGTAAAGTACTTTTTGGGTTAATCCGACAAATGAAATTAACTACAAAATGAACTACAGTTAGGGGGAAAAAGAATGTCAGAGAAGAAACAAGATAAGCAGTTTTTCACTGTCGCGAGGGTATTCTTCCTGCTTATCGTAATCCCCTTATCACTGATGGCGATTCTCATCGCCAATGGGATTTTCAAATTAGGGGTTACAGTAAAAGAGCGGGCTGTGAACGTTCTTGACCAGAAATCTCAGGAAGAAATCAAGATACGTGCTATTAACATTGCAGACGAAGTGACAAACTTCCTTACGGAACGTAAGAAGGATGTCCTGGTTGCCACGATTATCCCGGCCACTGAAGCTGCATACAAACAGTTTGTTAATGAAAATCGCAGGAATATCTGGGTTAAAGAAGGAGACAAGCTAAGACAGGTCTCCGCACCGATTTATACGGAAATGACACTCATTGACAAAAGCGGCAATGAGGTGATCAAGATTACCAATGGAGAAATCGCCTCCAAAGCAAAACTCACCAATGTGAGTATTCCGGCGAATACAACCTACAAATCAGAAACATACTTTGCCTCTGCAAAAGCCATTAACAAGGGCGATGTCTTCGTCTCCCCGGTAACGGGCTGGTATGTCAACCGTGCGGATTTTGAGAAGGGAAAGCGTTTTTCCGGTGTTATCCGATTCGCTACCCCCGTTTATGGTAAGGAAGGTCTTCAAGGTATCGTGCAACTGGCCCTTGACTACCGTCATCTCGGCGCATACACGGATCATGTGATTCCGACCCAGTCGGCGCCGGTGTTCGAAGCGGATGCATCCACGGGAAACTATGCCTACATGGTTGATAACCGGGGGCTCATGATTTCCCATCCCAACGACTATCATATCGAGGGGCTTTATGCAGATGGCCGACCGGTGCAACCGCTTACGGAACAGACTTCCGCAGAGTTGACAAAGAAGGGTGAAGAAGTGCTGAACCTGAACCTCATGGGTTTTGTTGATCCCAATCTACCTCTGATCGCCAAGGATGCGGCAGCAGGAAAATCGGGCATCAAAACTTATAAGTTTGGCGGACACACGAAGCTCGTGGCCTATGCACCCATTAAATTCTACACTCAGGATTCTCCCGCGCCGGCTGGATTCGGCTGGATCGGCATGGGTGTGGATGTGGAAAAATTCAGTGAAGTTGCCGCCAAGGCAACGCAGAATATCGATAAGGAAGCGAAAGCATGGTCGACAACGATCATCCTAATCCTGGTAATTTCCATTATCATCCTCTTCGGGATTGCCGCCCTGTTGTCAAAGGGCATCGCTCGATCCATAGCGGCAGAGGTTCCACCCGACGCCCAGGGAGAAGGTCCTTTCTACGATGATGAGGAAGAAGACAAATAATCCTTGAACCATAAAGAGGCCGGATTCAATCCGGCCTCTTTTTTTTCCCTCGTAATGACTCACCTCGCATCTTTCTATTTGACTTCGGATTTTATAACTGATAGACGGACCAGTGCCATGATCCTTCCACAAAACAACTACCCAACAGGAGGAATCCCATGAATGATAACAAGTTAGTCCTTTGGTTCGATGAACTGCAACTCGCTGATATCCCGCAGGTCGGAGGTAAAAATGCCTCCCTCGGGGAGATGCGCAGGGAATTGATCCCCAAAGGCGTGAACATCCCCGATGGATATGCCATCACCGCTTTTGCCTATCGCTATCTTCTCGAGTCAGCGGGAATTCGTGATCAGATCAAGGCGGTCCTGGCCGATCTTGACACCCACGATCTCCAGAATCTTAAAGACAGGGGCCGTAAAGTTCGTGAACTCATCTATAACGCCAAGTTCCCTGACGATTTAAGAACGGCTGTTATCGACGCCTACAAAAAATTATGTGACGAATACGGGGAAAACACCGACGTGGCAGTGAGGAGTTCAGCAACTGCGGAGGACCTTCCCGATGCGAGTTTTGCCGGGCAGCAGGAAACATATCTGAATATCACCGGAGAAGACGCCCTCCTGGAAGCCTGTAAGCATTGTTTTGCTTCCCTCTTCACAGACCGGGCGATCTCCTACCGTTTTGACAAGGGATTTGATCACATGTCCATTGCCCTCTCCATCGGCGTGCAGAAAATGGTCCGGTCCGACCTCGCCGCATCGGGTGTCATTTTCTCGATCGATACGGAGTCGGGTTTCAAGGAGGCCATCCTTATCACCGCCGCTTACGGCCTGGGAGAAACAGTGGTACAAGGTACCGTGAACCCTGATGAATTCTTCGTATTCAAGCCAACCTTGAAACAGGGCCACCGTCCCATTGTCCAGAAAAAACTGGGCACGAAAGAACTCAAGATGGTCTATGCAGGCGGTAAAGGAGGAGAGGCCACGGAAACGGTATCCGTAGACATCGAAGAGCGGCGAAGGTTCTGTCTGAACGAAGATGAGATCCTCAAGTTGGCGCGCTGGACAACGATCATCGAAGACCACTACTCACAGGAGGCCGGCTATTTTAAGCCCATGGATATTGAGTGGGGAAAAGATGGACGGACCGGAGAACTCTTCATTCTCCAGGCCCGACCGGAAACAGTCCAGTCCCAGAAGGATGCCAACGTTCTGGAAAGCTATATTCTCATGGAACAAAAGACTCCTCTGGTGCAGGGAACGGCGGTAGGTTCGAAGATCGGCGCGGGACCGGTCCATATTATCGAGTCTGTAGACCAGATCATGACTTTCAAGAAAGGGCAGGTGCTCGTTACGGACATGACCGATCCGGATTGGGAACCGGTCATGAAAATCGCGGCGGCGATTGTGACCAACAGAGGCGGCAGGACCTGTCATGCCGCCATCGTAAGCCGTGAACTTGGGGTTCCCTGCATCGTCGGCACGGAAAACGGCACCAAGGCCCTCCAGGGTGTCAAGGAGGCAACCATATCCTGTGCTGAAGGCGAGATCGGCAATGTTTATGACGGGATACTGAAATTCGAAGTTCAACGGGTCGACGCCAAGAACCTCGAGCGCCCGAAAACAAAGATTATGATGAATGTGGGCAATCCGGAGAATGCCTTCAATCTGGCCGCCATTCCTAATGACGGCGTCGGTCTGGCAAGGCTCGAATTTATCATCAACCAGTTCATCAGCATCCACCCCATGGCGCTGATCCAGTTTGACAAGGTCGCCGATCCGGCCATCCGGGAGAAGATTGAATCCTTAACCTATGGGTATAAGAATAAAGCCGATTTCTTTGTTGACAAACTGGCCCAGGGCGTCGCCAAGATCGCGGCCGCCTTCTATCCTAACGACGTCGTCGTCCGCATGAGCGACTTCAAGAGCAATGAATACAAAAACCTCATCGGGGGGCAGTATTTTGAAATGGACGAGGAAAACCCGATGATTGGATTCCGGGGGGCCTCTCGGTACTATAATGAACGTTACCGCGATGCCTTTGCCCTGGAATGCGAAGCCATGAAGAAGGTGAGAAACGACATGGGCCTTACCAACGCTATATTGATGATCCCCTTCTGCCGGACCGTTGAGGAAGGCAAGCGGGTAATCGAAGTCATGGCTGACAAGGGACTTGTCCGGGGTGAAAACGGCCTGGAGATTTACATGATGGTCGAGATTCCCAGCAATGTTATCATGATCGACGAATTCGGCGAGATATTTGACGGCTTCTCCATCGGCTCGAACGACCTTACCCAGCTCACCCTTGGTCTGGACAGAGATTCTTTCCTCGTTTCTCACATTTTTGACGAACGTAACAAAGCCGTGATGGATCTGATCCGGATCGCGATTACGAAGGCCAACAAGATGGGTAAAAAGATCGGTATCTGCGGACAGGCTCCGAGCGATTATCCGGAATTCGCCCGGTTCCTTGTTGAATGCGGAATAAGCAGTATCTCCCTGAACTCGGATACGGTCATCAAAACCACGATTGACATCAAGGAGACAGAGAGATCACTGGGCATATAAGTTTCATGCTATAGGGCAGAAAGAAAAGGGCGGTTCAAATGAACCGCCCTTTTTGCATCCAGAGATGCTTGAGTAGATCGTAAGCCGAGTTCTGTTCCGCCCCCGGGTTACCCCGCAGGGCGGCGATGACCATTCCTCTGGGACAGCAGTTGCCTGCTGCCTCAAGCAACCTACCCGAGAACATCGGGCGGGCAGCCCTCAATCGTTCTCCTATTCGGTCTTGCTCCGGATGGGGTTTACCATGCCTTCCCTGTCGCCAGGAAAGCGGTGAGCTCTTACCTCGCCTTTTCACCCTTACCGGCCGGGTTGCCCCGTCCGGCGGTATCTTTTCTGTGGCACTTTCCTTAGGGTCGCCCCCAGTCGCCGTTAGCGACCATCCTGCCCTGTGGAGCTCGGACTTTCCTCCCGTCCGGTGGTATCCCCGGACCAGCGATCATCTGATCTGCTCAAGCACCATTCATATTTTCTTCGTGCCGATAAATAATGCGGCGACAGTTGGGACAACAAATCAGGTCGTCGACTGAGTCCAGAAGCTCATTGTACAGTTGGGGAGGAATGTTCATATGACAACCATTGCAGGTTTCCTTCCATGCGGATACGACCGCCAGGCCATGATTGACATTTTTAATTATTTCATACTTCTTTAAAAGATCCTTCCGGATCTTCTCCCGGATCTCCTCCCCCTGCTTCTGTCCCGACCGCAACTGTGATTCGATGGACCCGAGCCGTTCCTCGGTCTTTCGCTTCTCCTCCTCGTATCTTTGCTGCTCCCCTGCAAACTCCTGTTCTTTTATAGCCAGCAAAGTTTTGACCGCATCAATTTCTTCAAGGATGGAAATAATCTGATCTTCCACCACCCCGTTTTTTTGTTCAAGCGTTTCTATCTCCTTTAACACCGCCTGATATTCTTTGTTGGACTTGACATCATGGATACGGTCTCTGGTTTTCCGGAGTTGCTCCAGGCCTTTTTTTAATTTATCCTCCAACTCCCGGTGGGTTTTGTTTTTTTCCTCAAGATTGGACCTGTTTTCGGCAATCCGGGACTTTATAACTCCGAAGGCCTCTTCCAGCTTTGACAGTAATACGGGCAACTCCCTTCTTCCCAGGAGCACTTTTTGCGTTTCCGTATCGATCTTCTGCAGGTCGATGAGATACAATAATTGTTCGTTCAACGACTTCCCCCTTTCTTACCCGGTAAAAGACAAAAAAAAGTGCACCATGGGTATGGTGCACTTTTTTCAAAGAAAGATTGTCTCCCGGTCATCCCTGTTTGACCATTTCCCTTGAATATGTCGTATTCTTTATACATATCTAATGGTGGGCCCACCTGGGTTCGAACCAGGGACCTACCGGTTATGAGCCGGTGGCTCTACCAATTGAGCTATGGGCCCGCTCCTGTCTCCCCAATCAGTCAATAAAAAGATTTGATATACCCAAACCGGCTATATGTCAACACCTTCTTTTTCACGGGTTCATCATCCCTTGAATATCTTTATATATCTACATCGCCGGTTTGATGAGTTTACGGCGGGAAGGATTACGGAGCTTTCTTACCCCATTGGTCTCCGCCTGCCTGGATATTTCCAGGGACAGGTTCACCGGAGGTTCCCTTAATTCTTCCATAGAGATATCCACCCGCTCGCTGATACCGAAGCGCATCCGCAAGACCTTCTCCTCCCTGGGCGTCAGGGTTGCCAGGATCTTCCTTGTCTGTTCAGCCAGATCCATGCTGATGGTCGCTTCCGAGGGGGACATTATTTTTTTATCTTCTATGAAATCACCAAGATGGCTGTCTTCTTCCTCACCGATCGGTGTTTCGAGGGATATGGGTTCTTTGGCAATTTTAAGCACTTTGCGCACCTTTTCCAGGGGGAACTCCATTTTGGCGGCAATCTCCTCGGGGTTTGGTTCCCTGCCCAGTTCCTGTACCAGGTAACGGGATGTCCGGATCAATTTGTTTATTGTTTCGATCATGTGGACGGGAATGCGGATCGTTCTTGCCTGATCGGCAATAGCCCTCGTAATTGCCTGGCGGATCCACCAGGTGGCATAAGTAGAAAATTTGTATCCCCGCTGATACTCAAACTTGTCTACAGCCTTCATAAGGCCGATATTGCCTTCCTGAATGAGATCGAGAAACTGCAATCCACGGTTGGTATATTTTTTCGCAATACTGACAACCAGCCTCAGATTGGCCTGGACAAGGGTCTTCTTAGCTATTTCCGCCTTCGCTTCCCCCTCCTCGATGGTAGTGACAATCCTCTTTAGCTCTGTCACCGACAATCCCATATCTTGGGATACCTTTTTCTTCCGGCGATTCGCTTCCTTGATGATAACCTCGGCATCCTTAAGCTTGTCCAGGGATACGCGCAATTCTCTAGCCACCTGTCCTTGCCCCTTACGATCCGTCCGTATGCGGCTCCAGGCCTTTTCCAGTTGCGCGAGCGACAGGCCCGTGCTTTCCTTGCAGCGCTGAATCTCTTCCTCAGCCTTTTCCACCTCTAGGATGAACTGTTTGAGAATGGACACCATCCTATCAATCTGTTTTTTACTGAACCTCACCTTCCGGCAATCTCGAATAATGGCCTTGGTGTTTTTCTCCATGACCTTCTCATGGGCGGATTTCTGCTCCGCCTCAATCCCTTTCTCCTTCAGGGCCAGTTTGAGTTTGTCGTTTTTCCTGTTGAGGGCGGTAACCTTGTCGATGAGCCTGAGTACCCGGTCGCGATGCAGGTCTTCTTCCACGAAACCATCGTCATCTTCGAGATTATCGACGACGTTCTTGATCCTCATCTCCCCGTTGCGTATCTTCCGTCCAATATCCACGACCTCATTGATGCAGACGGCGACACTGAAAACCGAGTCCATCGTATCCCGGATGCCATCCTCAATTTTTTTGGCAATTTCAACCTCCCCCTCCCGGCTAAGCAGAGATACCATCCCCATTTCCCGGAGATACATCTTCACGGGATCGCCGGTCTTGCCGGTCACGGGCATCAAACCGATAAGATCCTCGTCTTTTGACCCGACAAGCTCGTCGGGCGCCTTTTTGACAACCAGCTTTTCGCCCTTGTCCGTATCGATAATATCGATGTTCTTCTCCCCAAACAGCATGATGATATCGTCAATCTGATCCGACGAAATGACATCCGACGGCAACAGATCGTTCACGTCGTCATAGGTTAAAAAACCTTTTTCTTCCCCCAAGGACATCAGTTTCTTAAATTCCTCGGATTGGATGTCTTTTCCCATAAAGAAACCTCCATTTACCCTTTCGCTAAAACTGCCTTTTCCGCCTTCAACAGGTCTCCCTTTTCAACAAGCAAGCGCTGGCACAATTCCTGATCGCTCGCCTGCTGAGCCCTGACCAGCCTCATCTTCAAGGATCGGTGCTTTTCCTTGAACCATTTGCGCCTGATCTGGTGAATCATATCACTGAAAACCTGGTCAGCGGTGTCCGCTTCCCAGGCTCCCGAATCAATGAGACGACTTAAAATTTCATCTCTCAGGGACCCGGCCTCCAACTGGTCAACAAAGTCCTTGAGGTCGATTTTCCCGGCTCTGCCATAATAAGTCTCGATAACCTTTCCCATATTCCTTAATTCATCGCTGCCGAAACATCTCAGGATATCAGCGTCAATCATGGCGGGAATCTTATCGGGATAAGCCAAGATCATCGTAATAAATTTCATTTCCAGGGCATCCACAGGGGAGGATGACCTATTTTCTACCTTCCGGAGAACCGTTTCGTTAGGTTTTTTCACCATTCCCTGGATTACTTCCGCCTTGAGAATAGCTTCGTCGACACCTATCCTTTCCGCCGCGAGTTTGATAAAGAGGTTTCTCTCCACGACGTTGTCCATTCTGGTTATGAAAGACAGGGATTCCCTGAGGGCGTCCCGGTCACGATCGAAGTCTCGCCTGCTCCCGATCACGTTATCAAGATAATATTCCACCGCCGGGGGAGACTGTTCAATCAATTCCTGGAATTTTTCCCTGCCGAAGTTCCGGACATAGTCATCAGGATCGGAGGCTTCGGGAAGCATCACGGCCCGGATGTGGAGGTTCCCGTCAATAAACAATCCCAGGCTCCTTGCCAGCGCCTTCTTACCCGCATCATCGCCATCGAATACCACAGCCACGTCTTTCGTATACCTGCGAAGCAAATCGACATGATCCCGCGTAAGGGCGGTCCCCAAGGTAGCAACGACGTTTCTCACCCCGGCATTCCAGAGGGACAGCAGGTCGAAGTACCCCTCCACCAGGATGGCATAACCGCTTTTTCTAATATCCTCTTTTGTCCTACTGAGGCCATACAGGTTCTTTCCCTTGCTGAATAATGCCGATTCCGGTGAATTTAAATATTTCGGTTCCCCTTCCCCCATAATCCGTCCGCCAAAAGCGATGATCTGGCCGGCCTGGTCTTCGATGGGAAAGATAAGTCTGCCCCGGAAGCGGTCGTAATATTCTCCTCGTTCATTTTTTGCGAGGAGTCCCGACTGTTCGGCCAGGGGCAGGGGCACCCTTTTGTGTTCCAGATAATCCCGGAGAAACCTCCATCCTTCAATAGAAAAACCTAACTGGAAAGTATTAAGAGCCTCGGCGCCGATATCCCGGTTCTTCAAATATAACTGGGCTTTCTGGCCTTCCTTCCCTTTCAAGCGGGAGATGTAATAATCTGCAACCAGGGCATGAAGGCGGAGCATCCGTTCTTTGAGGGTCAATTGCTCCTTTTCCTGCCTGCTGAGGGGTCGATCGGGAAGGTTAACGCCTGTTTTCTTCGCCAAATACCGGATCGCTTCGGGAAAAGTCAGGCCATTTATCTTCATGACAAAGGCGAGGGCATTCCCTCCCTCGCCGCAACCGAAACAGTAAAAGATCTGCTTGTCCGGACTAACAGTGAACGAGGGCGTCTTCTCCTTATGAAAAGGGCAGAGACCGGTATAGCTCCTTCCTGCCTGTTTCAGACTTACAAACTCCGACACTAGATCAACGATATTGATCCGTCTCTTTATTTCGTCAATCTTGTCTTCAGGTATTGAACCCTTAGTCATCAATAGCGCTAACCTGAAAGCCTGGCCTTAACCTTGTCGCTTACGACCTTGCCATCCGCCCTGCCGCTGATCACAGGTACGAGGGCCTTCATTACCTTGCCCATATCTCTGTGGCTTGCGGCGCCTGTCTCTTGAATGGCCTTTTCTATCGCCGCCGTGAGATCCTCCTCCGAAAACTGCTGAGGCATGAACTCCTGAACGACTTTCAGCTCCAATGTCTCCTTTTCAACCAACTCCATTCTGCCGCCCTTCTCGAACTGCTCGATGGAATCCCGGCGCTGTTTAACCATCGCCGCAAGCACTTGCATTGATTCCGCCTCCGTCAAGTCCCGCTTCAGATCGATTTCTTTATTATGAATGGCGTTTTTCATCATCCTGAGGGCGGACAAGCGGATTTTTTCCTTGGCCTTCGCCGCCTTGATCATTTCCTGCTCTATTCTTTTATTAAGTCCCATATCCTTTTTCAACCTCACATATCACTGAAAAGTTTATGCCTCTTAACATATCCACACTTTACTTTTTGTCAACGAATGATTCGAAACTCAGCCAAGGCCATCCGGAAGTTTCTTCCCCCCCAAAACATGCATGTGGAGATGGAAGATGACCTGACCCCCGTCTGCATTGCAATTAACAACCACGCGAAATCCGCTCTCATCTATGCCCTTCTTCCTTGATACTTCCTGGGCCGCTGAAATCATGGCGCTCATAATCGCCATTCTATCCCCGGAAACATCAAGAATGGTGGGAATGTGATCCTTGGGAATGATTACGACGTGCACGGGAGCCATGGGATGTATATCATCAAAGGCAAGCACCTTTTCATCTTCATAAACTTTGCGGCAAGGTATCGAACCTTTGACAATTTTACAAAAGATACAATCATCCATTTTCATACCTCCTGTTTTTCCTTTGTTTTCCGGATCGCCTCCTCCAAGGAAAGGGCGCCCGTATAAAGGGCCCGGCCGGCAATTACACCGATGACTCCGGAATCTTCAATTTCCAGAAGTTTCTCGATATCGCCTATGCCCCCGACTCCTCCGGAAGCAATTACAGGAATTTCAATCGCCCCGGCGAGGGCCTTTGTCGCCTCAATATTGACTCCCGTTTCCATACCGTCACGCCTGATATCCGTATAAACGACGGCACTGATCTGGCAGTCCCCATAGCTTCGGATCAAATCAATCGCCGTCATAGAAGTGGTTTCCGTCCAACCCTGCACGGCAACCATCTCATCCCGGGCATCGATACCCAGGATAATCCGACCTGCAAATGTCCGGCAGGCCTCTTGAACCAGTTCGGGGTTTCTCAGTGCTGCGGTTCCGAGAATGATCCAGCGGACGCCAAGGTTTGCATAGTCCGCGATTGTCTCCATGTCACGTATGCCTCCCCCCAATTCCACAGGAACACTTACCGCACCGACGATGTCGCGGACGGCCTCCCTGTTCCGGGGGGAGCCGGCAAGGGAACCGTCGAGGTCCACCACATGTATTCGTTCTGCACCTTTATCCTGCCAGCGCCGGGCAACATCCGCCGGATGCTCCCCGTAAACGGTTGTCCGATTGAAGTCTCCTTGCGCCAGCCGCACACAACGGCCTTCCTTGAGATCAATAGCAGGTATGATGATCACATCGCATCCTTTAAAAATATTTTGGAGTGATAGAAAATGAGGAGTGAATCATCCGATTCATGCCTTTGCAGAGCGGCTGCTTGAAATAAGAATGAACACCGGCGCTACTTTAAATCCGGCTGAAGATCAGGGGGCGGACCGGACCGTATCTTTTGAGACGCCGGGAAATCTTCTGACCGTATCTTCCATTCCCTCCATAGCCAACTCTTTCGCTGTAAGCCATCGCCCTTTATCTTTTATGAAATAGGATACCCCTAATACATTTTCCATCAAAGATGACTGGGTTTTATTGAATATACCCTTCCAGACGAGAGCCCCATCCTGAACCCTGAACAGATGGATTTCAAAAAAGACCGATGCGGGTTTTTCCACAGAATAATCATACCCCTGTCTTTCCCGGTAACGGTAAAGATATCCCACGACGATGCCGTCGGCATTGAGTTCTTCTCCCACTTCCTTCATCGCCTGCGGCAGAGTCGCCCGGAAAGAGTTGCTGCTGACCCTTTTGTAAATACCTCCTACCCGGTCGGGTGAAACAAGTTCGAACTGAGGATAGGCGGAAATTCTTTCCATAAAGAAATCCTGGAGAAATCGTTCCGGACTCTTGAGATCATTATCCGCTTTCAGCACCGATGCGGCAAGTGAATTCTGAGCAGCAGAAGTCGCCACCAATTCCGGGGGAACCTGCTGAAAAGGCATGACGGCGAGGCGCCTGAAGGTGACATCCTTGTCCTTCAACAGGGATGAAGAGACGCCACTGGCGCTTTGGCAGCCGGAAATCACGATTAGAAACATCAGGCACGCCAGGACCTGCCATTTTTTCTCTACGACGATTATCATGTATGTGCCGAATCTGAACATTATCTGGATTGCACCTGCAAAAACCCCTATCACGGATTAGAAAAATAACCCCGCATAGGAGATGAAAGTATTTATTAAGCTAGAGACTTCCCTTTGTGGACATGACACCCTGAATCCGGTTATCAAGACTCACCGCCCTGCTCAGGGCTCTGGCAAAGGCCTTGAAGATGGACTCGGCAATATGGTGGTTATTCTTACCATAGTGGACATTGATGTGCAAGGTCATTCCGCTATGATCCGAGAAAGACTTGAAAAATTCCTTCAGGAGGGCGGGATCGAAATCCCCGATCCGGGCCTCTCCAAACTCGACATGGTAGATCAGATAGGGTCTCCCCGAAAGATCTAGGGCAATACTGCAAAGACTTTCATCCATTGGCACCAGAGCTGATCCGTAACGATTAATACCCTCTTTGGAGCCGAGGGCTTTCTTTACAGCTTGTCCCAGACAGATCCCCAAATCTTCAACCAGATGGTGGTCATCCACATCCCGGTCACCCTTTCCCACGATCTTGACATCAAAAAGACCGTGCTTGGAAAAGAGATTCAACATGTGGTCCATGAAAGGAACGGTAGTATCAATTTCCGAGCGGCCGGAACCATCGAGATCCATTTCGACGGAAATGGTCGTTTCGCTGGTCTTCCTTTTGATATTACCCTTCCGCATTTCTTGTCCTCCCGCTGCCAGGCCGCAAGGCTTGGATCATAATTATCTCAAATGTTAAGTCTATATAACTTTATTCAGGGCATATTCAATAATGCCCTCGGCTCCCGCTTCTCTAAGGACGGGAATCAAATCCCTGACAATGCTTATGTCGACAATAGTTTCCACAGCAAGCCATTCCTCGGAATACAGACCGGAGATCGTCGGCGCCTTCAGAGATGGCAACAGCAAAATCACTCGCCCCAGATTCTCCTTGGAAACATTCAGCTTCAGACCGACCTTCCCCATGGCCTGCAATGATCCGTTCAGGAGGGTCCTTATTTGATCAATCTTCTGTCTTTTCCATTGATCTTCCCAGGCATCGCGATTCGCGATCAGTTGGGTGTTGGTGGTCATCAACTCATGGATTATTTTCAATTTGTTGGCACGGATGGTGGATCCCGTCTCCGTCACCTCGACAATGGCATCAACAAGGCCTTCGACCACCTTGGCTTCCGTCGCTCCCCAGGAAAACTCCACATGGACGTCAATATTGCGTTCCCGAAAATACTTCTTTGTGAAATTGACCAATTCTGTGGATATTCTCAGCCCTTTCATATCGTCGAGGGTCTTGATCTCCGAATCCTGCCTGACTACCAGGACCCACCGCGCCTGGCGAGTCGATGTTTTGGAGTAAATCAGATCCTGTACCGTGACCACATCCGATTCATTCTCAACAATCCAGTCCCTGCCGGTCAGGCCAAGGTCAAGGATTCCCTCTTCCACATAGCGAGACATCTCCTGGGCGCGGACCAGGATGCATGTTATTTCTTCATCGTCAATATCGGGAAAGTAATTTCTGCTGTCATAAGTAATACGCCAGCCCGCTCTCTTAAACAGGTCAACGGTACTGACTTCCAGAGAACCCTTCGGTATTCCCAGTCTGAGCTTTTTCATCGATAGACATCCTCCGGGTTAAATATCCGCTCACCGATCACCTCCAGGCGGCCATCATCGATTCTCCGATAGAAACATGACCTGTAGCCCGTATGACAGGCGGCCCCTCCCCGTTGAAGAACCTTGAGGATCACGGCGTCCTGATCACAGTCAATCCTTATTTCCTTGACTTCCTGCATATTTCCCGATGTCTCCCCTTTGACCCACAAGGACTGACGCGACCGGCTCCAGAAGGTAGCCATCCCTGTTTCCAGTGTCTTTTCCCATGCAGTTTTGTTCATGTAGGCAAGCATCAGAATCTCGTTTGTGTCGTAATCCTGAACAATAGCCGGGAGAAGACCGCCGGCTCTATCAAAATCCAGAGAAATCATTGTTTGTTATCCCTTAGTCAGCCAGAATGTTTGCCCGCCCTCGCTGGGCTGGGGGCGCATGGTAATGGAATGTCTTCATTTTATCAAGCATTATTTTCCGTTATGATGAATTTGACCTTGCTAATCGTTATCTTTTTTGATATTTTTCACAAGGATTTAATTTAATCTTTAGGAGGTTAAACCCATGCCTCTCCTTGTTGGCGGCGCCATTGCCACGGTTTTAGGATTGCTCGGACTGATTGTTTGGTGGCAACCCTTTGTCATCATTCTCAAAGGGGCTCTGCCCATCATGATGCTCCTCGGGGGCGGTCTTGCCATGTATGTGGGTTACGATGACATCCAGGACCAACTCCGGGAAGACAAAAAGAAGCAGGACGAGAAGCTTGATAAGGCCAGGGAAGAAATTGAACAGATTAGAGCCAAGGCAGAGCTATACCGGGAAGAGCTGGAACGACTCAAAGATGGATCGCTTAAAGCGAGGGAAAATAATTCTTGACAAATGGCTATCGTTTTCCCCGAAATCGCCCTTTACCTGCCCAGCCTCATGAAATGATCTTGAATACCCGGGCGATACCGAAGGGAAGATAACCAGGGCAGATGGACCACCCGGCGATCAGCCCGCAACGAAGAACATTTACCTGTCCGCCCTGGTTTATCAATAGCCTCCGTGGTCCAGCCTGTCCCGATCCATCTCCCTTCCGATGTCCCGGTCACTCTTATAATCGTCCTCGATGGTTGTCGCGTCCCGGCCGGAACCACGCTTTCCGGCGCATCCGGTAAACGACAGAAATATGCTGCAAACAATTAATATAGCTATCAAAAAATGCGATTTTTTCACTTTCTTATCCCCCTTCCCTTAAATGGATATATCCGATTAAACCCTTTTATGCTTGCCTGCTCGCGATCAGTTCCTCACTGAATTTTACAATCCACAATCCCAGCAACGTTACAATGACAACCCCGGCGATGCAGATCGCCGCCAGGGAATAATCAATATTGAACTCAAAGGCATTCAGTATCCTGGGGTCATAACGGCCGGTTTCGACAAGGGGCAGGTGAAATTTATCCCCGAGATTGAAAAAGTAATCAAAGGAATTGGGCGGCTTCAGAATCGTGTGAAATCCCCAGTATTTGCTTATGGTCGTATTGCCGATATGCAAGGCGCATTTCCAGGGCGGATTGAAAAGCACAAACAGTACAACGCTTATGGATGCGATAAGGACGGCAATTTTTGCAGTAATAAATTTCATGATGTTCCCCTGTTCCTCATGGGTTAGTCTTCCCCTAGTCATTGGCTACTTCCCTTCTTTCAGTTGATTCACAACCTTGCAGGCCTGCTGATAACCAAGCTTACAGGCCTTTTCGGCGTCCTGCGCGGCCTCTTTCTTATTACCATGCTGGTAATTGCACCTTCCCCGGTGGTAATAGCTCCAGCTATTGTCCGCCTTTAATTCGATTGCCTTCGTTAGATAACCGATACAGGCGTCGTATTGATTGTCTTTTTCAGCTAGCCAGCCCAGCCAGTTATAGGCTTCGGTATGAGCCGGGTTCAACTCTACGGTTCGCTTGAAGTCCGCCACGGCCTTGTCAGGGAGATTCAGCTTATTGTAGGCCCGACCCCGCCAGTAATAAGCGGAGTTATTATTGGGATCGGTCTGAATGACCAGGTCATAGGCGGTGACAGCCTGTTTAAAATCGTTCTGCTTGAAGAACCGGTGCCCCGCCGCCAGGTTCCCAGCGCTTTTCCCGGCGACAAGAGGAATGGCACCGTCCCCCTGGACCTCTCCCTTGATCAGCGGAGTTACCCTGCCCTGACGGTTTTCATAGGAAGCGGCCGTGATCTGCCAGCGATCCCGCAGATACACAAGGGTTACATGCGCCTTCCCCGCGCCATTTTTCCCCTCGATGCGGATGGCAAGCCGGACCCGGACCGTGCTGCCCGTGGTCTTCAAGGAGGAGGGAAACCAGGGCGAGGTTTCCGTGACTTCCCCGAGATCCTCCTTGATCTGCTGATTCTCTTTCACGAAGGACGAGGCGATCTTAAATGGTTCGGAATCCTTGATAAAGTCGTTGATGCCAAAGAGGATGGAGATGACAACAATGCCCACAAGAAAAGGCCAGGAGCGCGAGGCGCCCCCCTTGGGCTTTACCGGTTCATAGGTCTTTTTCCCGTCGCCAGGCTGTATGGGCTCGTAATCTTTCCCCTGAGCCTGACTGGCAGCCCGATCCTTTTTCCGGTACTGCGCCAGGATATCGGGCAGCTTCATTTTGGGCACGGTGGTCATGATTCCCCCCTCTTTGTCCTGACATGGTAATATATTATAGAGAGAATGTCCGTTCTGTCAAGACAAACCCCACAGACAAACCCCTCATGAGCATGAAGCCGATCCCCGCAGTCCGGTCATAAAGGTTAATAATTGAACATATATATAATGTTATGCCTCCGATATGTTGTTGACCAGGAAGGCCAGCAGGGTAATATCGTCGAATTGTGGAGCCCCCTGGGCAAAGGCCTCCACATCTCTCAGCAGGCAGTGGCACATCCGCTCCGGATCCCGGTCTTCCTGCCCGGCGTTCCAGGCGGAGAGCCTCTCTTCGCTATACAGGATCCCGTCTGCCGTCTGGGCCTCCGTTACGCCGTCGGTGTAAAAAAGCAGCATATCCCCCGCTTTCATAACGAAAGGCCATTCATGATAGTCACTTTCAAGGAGGGGTCCCAGGATCGGATCGGAGGGAAGATCAAGAAATCCGGACGTCTCTCCCGTACATAGCAGCGGGGGGTTGTGGCCACCATTGGCAATGATCATTTCGCCCGTATGGAGATCATATTCGGCATAGATTACGGTCACGAACATGGTGGCATCATTGTTTGCAGCCAGCATCCGGTTGGTCTTGAAAAGGGTCTTCGCCGGGCCTCCTCCCTCCATGCCGTAAACCCTGATCAAGGCCCGGGACATGAACATGAACAGGGCGGCGGGGACGCCTTTGCCGGAGACATCGCCGATCATGATCCCGAGTTTGTCGGGGCGGATGAAGAAATAATCATAAAAATCCCCGGCCACTTCTTTTGCCGGAATCATCTTTCCATAGATCTCAAATTCCCTGATATCGGGAAAGGGCGGGAAAGTATGGGGAATGATGGATTGCTGGATGTCCCGGGCCACCTGCAATTCGCTTTCCATCCGTTCCTTCGCCGCCGTAGTTTCCCGCAGGTTTTCGATATAGGCCTTGAGGTCTGCCGACATCCTGTTTAGGACCTCCGCCAGTTCTTCCATTTCATCTCCCGTGGGTATGTGGAGCCTGGCATCGAGGTCGCCCTGACCGATCCGGCGGGCATGAAGGGCGACCTGGCTGATCGGACGGGAAATCCCCCGGGCGATCAATACCGAGACGAAGACCATGACGATCGTCGCCAGGAGGGAGGAGAACAGAAAAATGCGGATGGTCGCATCTCTTTCCCTGCCGATGGTTTCCTGGGCCTGGATCAGGGGTTGATAGAATTCATCGACATAAACCGTCGCAAAGAGAATACAGGCCGTCCCGCTTACTGGTACGCCCACAAAATATTTTTCCCGGATGCGACCGTCTTTTTCCTCCCAAAGGTAATATTGACCGGCGGATTGGCCGGCCAGATTCTTTTGAACCGCCTCCCAGAGGGCCGGGAGTTTATAACGAAAATCGGACAACCTTTTCCCCTCGATACTAGGATCGGGATGGAAGAGATACCTGCCGTCTACTTGTCCGACGCCATCATGGAGGCCGCTGTATCCCGATTTCTGGATCTTCTGCACGGCAATCTTCCTCAGGTTCGGGTCTTTAGGGTCCAGGGGGTGGTTCTGAAGATAAATCTCTATTTGCCCAGCCAAGTCATGGGCCTTTTCCCCGAGAATCTTTTCCAGGCCGCCACGGATCGTTGTTTTCATTTTATCGGCATTGTCCGTGGCATTCTCGGTTATCCTTATCACACCGATAACGGAAAAGACGGCCGAAAAAATAACGGCCAAGGCGCCATAGACAATAATCAGTTTGGTACGGACGGTCATGAATTAATCATCCTGTCAATCTATGGTTGATAATGCTTTTCTTGAGAAGATATGCTAATTGTGGATCAAGGTCAAGGAGTGAAAGGAAATTGATATCGTGGTGGAAACTCAGCAATCAAAAAATATGGATCAGGGTGATGCAACCCGGGAACCGGGTGATTTCATTCATTCGTTCCTGTTCGGAGATGCCTGCATTATAGAGGGAGATCAGGCGGTCCGGTCCCGCCTGAAGATGACTCGCAGCACCGAGGGATGGATAGGCCTTCCTCATGGAGGCGTGGGCATGGGGATACTGCTGGAGCTGGCGCTCCACATGGGGGCTGATAGATTGCATCCTGTTAACCAGTATCCGTTAAATGTCGAATATCGCCTGGGAGGGGCGAGTCTCCGTATCGGCGACGCGGTGGAGGCGGCAGTAATTACCCATGAAGGAGGCTTGTCCGGGCATATCTTGCGGGAAGGGGAAGACGAACCATACCTGCGCGCTGCTATCCATTATGGGAAGGAAGGCCCCCATAAAAAGGTCCAATTTCAGGCCTCCCTTCCCGCCCGCTATGAAGATATTGCCGACCGGTTGCTGCCGCTGCCCTATTACCGCAACTGCTTTGTCTGTGGGGTAGAAAGAGAAAAGCCGGGACTGCGGCGGCGCTTTTATTTCGTTGACGGCGAGGGCGCGGAAAAGATTGTTGTCTCCCTTGCCGGTTTTGATGAAGATGATAAGCAAAGTTTCAACAGGTTCCAGAGGGATGGAATCTTCCATCCTTTGCCGATACTGGCCCTCATCGACGAGACATTGGGTTTGGCGGCCTTCATGGTATCCGCCAGCGGCGGCGTGACAGTTCGGATTGATTACACCTTCTATCGTGATATCCAGGTCGGTGAGAGACTGCTCTTCTTCGGACGAGGGGGGAAGCTGAAGGGGAAAACACCGTCACGGATGATGTGCTGGGCCTCCGGCGGCGCCGCTGCGGTTCAAGATAACGGGACGTTGGAGCCCGTGGTTTCCGCCTCCGGCCAATGGTTGGGCGTGCCGGCCCTGACCCAGCAGATGCGGGAGGCGCTGATCCCCGAGAATCTCAACCGGCGCGCCTTCGAGCTTGCCGGAAGCTGACCTGTGAGCCGCGGCCCTGTCCATCCTTCAGAAGACGCGGAACGCATCCCGTCTCCAAGAAAAACAGGGGATGCAGCTGATGAATAATTGAGGCCTTGCGATGATCGAGCGGATTTGCTATATATAAATGGGTAATCCATTGATTCACTTTTCCCGGAAAAGGTGTGAAACAATCATGAAAATCTCTCCCGACGGCAACAAGATAAAAAATTAATGCCAAAGGTGCATCTTTAGATGAAATACCCGGATCAGCAGCAGTTGATGGCAAGATTTCGGAAACTCCGTGACTTGTGCCTTGATTTGTCCGAGGGACTGTCATCCCTTGTCTTAGACCTGCAAAGCGGCGAGTTGCGACAACTGGAGGGTATGGAGGCAAGCGTCCGTTCCCTCCGTCAGGAATATGAAGTCTTAAAAAAGGATATCATCGCCTTTGCCGCTCCCTATCAGGACACTCCCGATCCCGGGGGGATCACTTCCCTTGGTACTCTGGAACCCCTGCTCCTCGCCGTCAATCAAAGTTTGAAGGCCACAGCAATGAACGTCCTAGATCAGGTCCGTTCTGTAAAACATCGGGAGCAGACCTCTTTTGAACCTCTGACGAGCTGCATATCCACAGCGTCTGAGTTGCACTTGGCCATTGCCCAGGTTCCCCTTCCCGATCTTCATCCCGAAGTTGGCGCCCTTGCAGACGGGACCCATCCCCTGGCGGCATTCATGTCCCTCGTCCGTGACCGCCGGCATATGAAGGAAGAAAATATCGCTGCCATTCAGGACGTGATAGCCGGTGCTTTCGGCAATCTGCTTTTTATTGCGGCCCTCATGGGGAAACTGATCATCGAAGAGCAGGGAGAAAAAGACGCAGGAAGGGACGCCCGGAATCTTTCCGAGCCGGATACCGTTAAAGCATCCGAAGCCCCCGTAACACCAGGCGATCCTGAGGAGGTCCTTGAACAAAGACAGATCCTCCAGGATCTCCTTACGATGACGGAAATGAAGATCCAAAAGTTGTTAAAAAATGGGCTGGTCAGGGAAGAGGAGCTAGCGGGCTTTGTTAACCACATGCAGAAAATGGAGTCTTCACGGTATCAAAAATCAGATTTTAAGGAAGATTTTCGTCAGCTTCAGGCCATCAGAGCGGCTTTGGAAGAAATGGAAAACAAGGCCTTCAACCCCCGCAAGCGCCTGGAAAGAACTCAAGGGCAGCGCAGGTAGTGTTGATTCTGTCATTCAGGGCTTGACCCGGAATCCAGTAATGGCTTGATAACACTGGATTCCGGGTTCCGCCTGAAGAACTTAAGAAAGACAATTTCCGACTATTGACGAGTTTGCCAATACTACATTTCCACGGGGAGAACCAGATCCTTCATCCATTCTTGGGATGAACCATCATACACCTTAACATCCTTGTAGTTGAAGAGCTCGGTCATCAGGAACGACCAGGCGGTGCAGAATTTTCCCGTATCGCAATAGGTAATGATCTCCACAGCTTTATCATTGCCGATCTTCCCGGTAATGATGGCTGCGAGCTCGGCGGAACTCTTGAAGGTCCCATCAGCGTTATACGCCTGTGAGGTCGGCAGATTGACGGCCCCGGGAAGATGACCCATTCTCTCGACAAAGGGGAGTTTTTTCTTCCCCGCATAGAAGTCCGGCTCTCTGACATCAACCAAGGTCGCCTTACCGAGGCGACTCTTTACATAATCCTTGTTTACAAACAGATTCTTGTTCAGTTTACCTTTGAACGCCTTGGCCTTGGCCTTGACTGCGTCCGTACTCAGGGACTTTCCGTCCTTAACCCATTTGTTTTGACCGCCGTCAAGGAGGGCGACATTATCCACTCCCAGGTACTTGAGAGTCCAGGCCACCCGGGTAAGATCGACGCGATCCGTGGGAGCGTCCATTTTGCCGACGACCACGACAATGGAGTCTTTCCCAATTCCCGCATTCCCGGCTACTTCCATGAGATCGTCAGCGGCGGGTAGCTCGTTGAGGAGATCTCCCTTTTTGATGGCCCAGGTTCCGTAGAATACATTGACCGCTCCGGGGATATGACCAGCCTTGTATTCCTCCACTTTTCTCACATCAAGAACGACAAGCCGCGGGTTGGCCGAATTCGCCTGCACCCATTCCGTGGAGACAATGGGCGTTACGTCTCTGGCCCCCGCCGCCAAGGGTATGGCCATGATGAATACCATCAGGGCGATGAGATATAACACCTGTTTTCTCTTGAAAATATTTGCCTTCATTTCTTTCTCCTCTCTTTCTTAGTTTTTTTACCTTACCGTATTATAAACACATCTTTCACATTTGTCATTGATGTGAAGCAAAAATAAAATAAAAAAATAATGCTTGCATTTTCATAAAGGATGATTTAGTATGTCTGCAAGTTGATGTGCAGTACGTGTTTGTTGTTACTGAGTTACAAGGAAAGTCGACCGCACAGACCACAGAAATGGAAAGTGCGGTTTTTTTGTTTGCACAAACAGTCTGCCAGCCGAATAGTTCGGCAAAATTTAAAACGGTTCCATAGAGGAACCCCATAAAAAAGGAGAAGTAGAGATGTCAGAAGGAACAGTTAAGTGGTTTAATGATTCAAAGGGATTTGGTTTTATCGAGCAGGACGGCGGCAAGGACGTTTTCGTGCATCATTCAGCAATCCAGGCAGATGGTTTCAAATCATTGGCCGAAGGTGATCGGGTAAGCTTCGAGGTAGTTGCCGGTCCCAAAGGTCCGGCTGCGGAGAAGGTTCGCAAGCTGTAAGAGCCAAACTGCATTTAACATTTAAAAGCTCCCCCCGTGAGGGGGGGGCTTTTTTTATGCAAGTCCTTTTACTTTAAGCGGCATCAATTGCAGTAAATGTGAACTCGCATTATTAAGATTGACTATTGGACTCTTATTGGGTATATAGACAACAACATTTGCATCAATAAGTGTTGATAGTCGTGTTGAAGATTAACCATGATGCCATCCGGAGGACAGAGATTCAGCACATGAAAAACAAAATATACATGTTCCATTAGTTGGGTTTTCCTTTTATCGAAGCGCTTTACTCAATTTTGCTCGCCCGCTTTCTTTTCTGATCCAATCCAAGTCTTCTTTTTCCCAGGAGTGAAAATTTGCGCCCTTGAGATTCGGCTGGTGCACAGAGGCAGAGGAAACGGCGACGAAGTAGTTATATATCAAGCACTTGTTACTGTTTTTTATTTCCGGTTTCATGCATTATGTATGAAATCAATGTATATGGGTGAATATAGGAGGTGCGAAAATGCCACAGATTATATTCTGGAAGCGATACGTTGAGAAGAAAAAGAAATGGCTAGGGATATCGCTGATGATTCTCGCTTTGTCTGTTGTTGTCATTGGAACCCTATACCGTCAGGCAGTGGCGGACATCAAGATCAATTTGCAGGGAATGATAGCAATGACGGGGCGTCTGGAACAATATGGGCACTACAAGACGAAAGAGGAAATTTATAAGGTTCTTCGCAATAGCGGCATTGAACTGGGGGATGCCATGGAAGTTGCTGAGGCGGTCATCGAGCAGTCGGGAAAAACCAACATTCCGGTGACCATTTTTCTTGCGATCATGAAGAAAGAAAGCAACTTTTCCGTCGCCGCCCGCTCATCAGTCAATGCCATGGGGATCATGCAGATTCATCCTATTACGTGGGATGCCTATGCCAAGAAACTTAATCTTCAGGGGTCCAGAAAAAAGGCCTTTGACCCTTCCGTGAATATCATGGTTTCCGCTGCCGTTCTAAGTGACCTGCTTGCTTCCTACCGGAAGCAAGGTTACCGGGAGCCTCTCCTCTGGGATTATGTGCTCTCCGCGTACTATGCAGGGGCCGGGTCCGTCAGAGGGGGGTTAAATGAAAACCACCGGCAGTATGTTAAAAGAGTCAGGAAATACGTCCGTGAGATGAGTGAAACCATCGACAGCTAAAAAAGCCGGACTCCTCCCATCTCTGGTTGTCCTGCAAATATAGCCTGACAATTTAGCCCCATCGGTCCGGTTCCATTACATAACCTTCCTCCCTACTACGTACGGGCTACTCCGCCCCCGTGCTCCGCAGCGGTACTCTCAATTGAATCATAATGATACATATGCTTATAAGAGCTGTGTAGTTTCATATGCTTTATTTAACATATGAAACTAACCGATTGATAGTTACAATAAAGCCATCCCCTGACCCGAATGATGCATATGCATATAAGAGCTGCGTAGTTTCATATGCCATACTTAGCATATGAAACTAACCGATTGATTATTAAAATACAACAATTCAATTGAATCATAATGATACATATGCTTATAAGGGCTGTGAAAGTATAATGAAGCAATCGTTGATTGTAATTAAGCAATTGAACTAAATCCGGAATATGCGATATTATTACAGCCGTGCCTCTTCATACTCACTTGTTGGAAATAGCAAAAGAGTTGTTTGAATATTAATGGAAGATAAAATGCGAAGTACAAAGAGGAGATTCTCTCCTCATGAAAAGGAGGAGATTGTCAAGGGCATTCAGAATTCTCCCACAGTAAGAGAAGGCCTCGCCAAACACAAAATATCCATACCCACGTACTACAAATGGAAACATGAGCTTTCAGCATTGCCCCACGAAGAGCCCCTGCCCCCCCCGGAGGAACCGCGCCCCGAAGCGGCAGCGCCGCCCGAAGAACCTCCGAAACCGCATACAGATATAGCACGAAGCACAAAGAGGAGATTCTCTCCTCATGAAAAGGAGGAGATTGTCAAGGGCATTCAGAATTCTCCCACAGTAAGAGAAGGCCTCGTCAAACACAAAATATCCATACCCACGTACTACAAATGGAAACATGAGCTTTCAGCATTGCCCCACGAAGAGCCCCTGCCCCCCCCGGAGGAACCGCACCCCGAAGCAGCAGCGCCTCCCGAACCTCCGAAACCGGATAAAGAGATAGCACGAAGTACAAAGAGGAGATTCTCTCCTCATGAAAAGGAGGAGATTGTCAAGGGTATTCAGAATTCTCCTACAGTAAAGATAGGCCTCGCCAAACACAAAATATCCATACCCACTTACTACAAATGGAAACATGAGCTTTCGGCATTACCCCACGAAGGGCCCCTGCCCCCCCCGGAGGAACCGCGCCCCGAACCACCGGCAGCGCCGCCCGAACCTCCGAAACCGCTGGCACAAGCAGCGCCGGTAGAGGCGGCGAGGCGGGCGGATGAGATAGTACCGGTATCGGGAAAAACGATAGAGATGCTGGAACCGTCAGCACCGGCGGAACCGTATAAACCGCCCGTCAAAAAACGGTGGTATATATACACGTCTTTAATCGTGCTTGGCGTTTTCGTAATTACCTTTATTGTTTATCTTGCCCTAGAAAAGCCCGCGGAGGAAAAAACAATCTTGGAATTCCCCGATTCCAAGTCCCAAAGAGAGGCAAGCACCGGTAATGATCCTGAGGGCATGCAAACCGGACCGGACACTGAGGACCGTAAACAGGTACGGGGCCTCATCCCGAAAAGTAATGAGTGGACCGGGGATTTTGACAAAATGTTGGAGCATCGGAGGATCAGGGTGTTAGTACCCACAAGCCGCACCCTTTTCTTTACCGACAAGGGACAGGAACGGGGTTTGATAGGTGATGCAATGCGTGATTTCGAACGCTACCTCAACAAGAAATATGCCAAAAGACTCGGCAAGCGCCCCTTGACAGTGTTCATTGTCCCGGAAACACGAGATGCACTCCTTACCGGGGTGGCAAAGGGTCTGGGCGACATTGCTGCCGGAGACATAACGGTCACTGAAGAGCGCTTGAAAACCGTGGACTTTGTCGCACCCGACGAAATACCGCGTGCGTCGGAGATTCTGCTTACAGGTCCAAAATCACCCGCTGTGGCCAAGATAGATGACCTTGCCGGCAAAACCATACATGTACGCAAATCGACAAGCTATTTTGAAAGCCTTATGTCTGTCAACAATCGACTGAAAAAAGAACGTCACCCACAAATAAAAATTGCCCTTGTACCCGACGCCCTTGAGGATGAAGATCTCATGGAGATGCTGAACGCCGGACTATTTGAATTTCTCGTTGTGGATAACAGGATAGCAAAACTGTGGGCCCAGGTCTTGCCCAATATCAAATTACGAGAAGATATAGTGTTCAGAAGCGGGGGCAAGATAGGTTGGGCAATCCGCAAGGGGAGTCCAAAACTTGAAGTGGAAATTATGGACTTCTACAGGAATTTTATCAAAAAATATAACATCATGGAGAGCCGGCTGGCGCAGTATCACAAGCGCATCAAACAGATACAAGATCCAACCGGCACGGCGGAGTGGAAGCGTTTCGAGCAAACAATCGGCCTTTTTAAGAAGTACGGTGAAAAATACAAGTTTGACCCGCTCATGCTCGCTGCCCAGGGCTACCAAGAGTCCACCCTGGATCAGAACAAACGGAGTCCTGCCGGCGCCATCGGCATAATGCAGATCATGCCTAGAACAGGGGCTTCCCTGAAGGTGGGCAATATCAAACTCACAGAGCCAAATATCCATGGCGGCGCAAAATATATGGACAACCTGATGTCTGTTTACTTTCGTGATACAAAATTCAGCGACCACGAACGTACGCTCTTCGCCTTCGCGAGCTACAACGCCGGTCCGGATAGGATATTGAAGATGCGTAAGCTTGCAGAAAAGAGAGGGCTCGATCCTAATAAGTGGTTCAACAGTGTAGAGCTGGTGACTGCGGAAAAGATCGGCTACCAGACTACAACCTATGTGCGAAACATCTACAAGTACTATATAGCCTACACGCTAACCCGCAAGGCCCAGGAAGACAAGCGTAAAGCGCGAGAACACGCCCTTTTCAATAAAGACCGGCGCAGCAGGTAAAAAGAATGCTCATATTATAACAATTGTAAGAAATGACAAATTATTTGTACGCAGCGTTAAAAAAAGAAATAGTTGCTTGATAATGTAAAGCATATGTCATACAATATTGGCAAACAAACTGAGGTTAACAATATGGCACGCACAGCAATGATCAACGCCCGTACGGAGCGGGAACTAAAAAAAGAGGTCGAGGAAATCTTGAAAAGCCTGGGGCTTTCTACTACAGAGGCGATCAATATCTTTTTCCGGCAAGTGAAGCTGCGCCGAGGACTACCCTTCCCCGTCGAAATTCCCAATGAGGGGACGATGGCCGTATTCCGAGACAGCGAAGAAGGAAAGGGCCTTGTAGAATGTAAAGACACCGATGATATGTTCAAACGATTGGGTGTTTGATGCGGACGCCCGCCTATACAAACCAGTTTGAAAAAGATTTGAAGCTTATGATCAAGCGTGGCAGTGATCCGGAAAGCATCAAACCTGTCATTAGTAAACTAATTGATGAGGAACCTCTCGAACGTAAATACCGGGACCATCTATTGATCGGCAATTTCAAAGACAGGCGTGAATGTCACATTGGCCCGGATTGGATTTTGATTTACCGGATTGATGGAAGCAGGATAATTTTTGAGCGTACTGATAGGCATACCGACTTGTTCAGATAGAGTAATACGACACAGTGGAACTATGTTTCTCCCTTCATCTGCCTGAAAATGATACCACGGTTCCCAAAAGCCGGACTAAAGCGGGACAGAATCCCCGATCAAAGCAAAAGGGGTTAACCATCACCTGGCTAACCCCTTTTTTGTATTGGCTCCTCAGCGCGGACTCGAACCACGGACCCGCTGGTTAACAGCCAGCTGCTCTACCGACTGAGCTACTGAGGAACATGTCGGGTTAAGAAAAACGAGACCGCCTTGTAATGCAAGGCGGTCTTTTTGTCAATCGGTTTTTTACCGATCAGCGGCAACTCACGCAGGTCATCAACTGGCTGACCGGTACGCCGGTGGTTTTGCTGATGAATTCAAGCTGTTCCACGGGCGCGAAATACCTTCCACAGGTGTTGCACGCTGCCATCTTGAATACCTTGTCCCAGATGATCCGCTTGCCGTCCACCGCTTCCATGCGGACAAAGCCCGTAGGGCAGACAAAAGCACAGGAACCGCAGCCGATGCAGGCGGAAGGAGTAAATTCGATCTTCGGCTCCGCGATGTCTCTGCCGAGGCCCCGGTCCTTGAAAGTCAAGGCATCGACCCCGACGATTTCATGGCAGGTCCTGGTGCACAGTCCGCAGAGGATGCAATCCCGAGTGTCCGCCGCTGCTGCCTGGACGTCGACTCCGAGCTTCGCCGCCATATCCCGGACTACCGCGGTCTGGGGATAGCGGAAATAAAGAAGGGCTGCCGCCAGTTTCCGGCTTTCCCGGACGCTATCCGTATCGGTCTTGACTTCCATTCCCGCTGCTGCTTCCGTCTGGCAGGAAGCGGCAAGCTGCCATTTGCCCTTTACCTTGATCTCTACCGTACACAACCGGCAAGCGCCAAAAGAACTGAGGTCCTTGTGGTAACAGAGGGTCGGGATATCGATATTCAGATTCCTCGCTGCCTCCAGCACCGTAGCGCCCGCTTTTGCCTCTATTTCATGCCCATTGATGATCATCTTCGCCATGACTTTCCCTCTATCCTATGAAATTGTTCCCTGTTATTCAGGATTTATTGCCATACCATAAGGCGATAACACCTCAGGCAGCGCTGGGCCTCCTTCATGGCGGCGTCGGCGCTGAAGCCGCCCTCGACCTCGGCAAACCCCTTGAGACGTTCGGCCATATCAAGAAATTCAACCTCTCCGCTCTTCGCCGGGGGAACAAAACCCATATCACGTTGCTGGCCTACATCGATGCCTTCAAAAGAGGGATCATCGACAAACGTCTTTCCCTGGAGGTAGGCGTCGATACTTTTTGCCGCCTTGTTCCCCATATTCAGGGCCTCGATCAGGGTGGCCGGACCGCTGACGCAGTCGCCGCCGGCAAATACCCTTGTCGCCGCCGTGGAACAACTGACGGGGTCCGCCTTGATGGTCCCCCAAGCCGTGGTCAATGTCCCTTTATCCTTACCCGTCAGCAGACCGAGATCGGGTTTCTGACCCGTAGCGGCAATCACCATGTTGGTCTTCAGGGTAAACTCGGAGCCTTTAACCGGGAGCGGTCTTTTCCGGCCGCTTTCGTCGGGCTCTCCAAGCTTCATTTTGACACACTCGATCCCCGTCACCTTGCCCGCCTTGCGAACGATTCCGACGGGAGCGGTCAGATAGGTAATTTTCACGCCTTCGTGGATGGCCTCTTCTATTTCCTCCTTGGAACCCGGCATTTCGACCCGGGAACGGCGGTAGACGATTTCAACATTCTTGAATCCCAGACGGAGACAATTGCGGGCACAGTCGAGGGCCACATTGCCGCCGCCGATGATTGCGACCTTGTCCACGGCGTCGATCTTTTTACCGAGGCTCAGCCCCCGCAGGAAGTCCGCCCCCTGGACAACATCGTCCGAGGCAATTTCTTCGCCCTTGCATCCAATTTTTGTTCCGACATGGGCGCCAATGGCCGTAAACACGGCTGCATAACCTTGCTTCTGAAAATCGGCAGCATTCAGGGCGTCCACCTTGCTGTTGAACCGGATATCAACCCCCATCCGCTTGATAAGATCGATTTCGTGATTGAGGATATCCTTGGGAAGGCGGTAATCGGGAATGCCCACCGCCGCCATGCCGCCCGCCTTGGGGAGGGCTTCAAAAATCGTCACGCCATAACCCCTGAGACGCAGATGATAGGCCGCCGCCAAACCGGCGGGACCGGCGCCGATGACGGCGATTTTTTCTTTCTTTTCTTCCCTGGAAACCGGCAGGGCGCTACCTCCCTGTAGATCCTGGTCCGCCGCCGCCCGCTTGAGGAGACGGATCGCCAAAGATCCGTCCATATCCTTGCGTACACAGGCGCTTTCACAAGGGTGCGTACAGGCCCGGCCGATGACGCCGGGGAGGATGCAGCGCTCCCTGACGAGATCAAGAGACTCCTTGAATTTATTGTTCCTGATCAGTTCGATGTAGCCGGGAATATCCAGCGTGGCCGGGCAGGCCTTCATGCAGGGGGCCGTCACTGCCGACTGAAATGCTTTTTCTGCGCCCTTCTTTGCTGACTTCCCTGCCTCCACGAAGCTGGCCTTAAAATATTTCACGGCATCGAGGACGGGGGTCAGAGCCGAAGCGCGGCCGAAATTGCACTTGCTGTTGACCATGACGCCTTTGACGATATCTTCGATCTCCTTAATATCCTTGGATGAACCTTTTCCCGAGGACAGTCCCTGCAAAATATCCCGGACCCGGTCGATGCCGATCATACAGACGGAGCATTCGCCGCAGGAGAGCTTTCTCGCCTCCCCGAGGTAGGCAAGGGTGAGGGCAACCACATCCGCCTTGGGATCGACGATCACCAGACCGTTCCAGCCCATGAGGGCGTCATAGCTCCGACCATCCAGCGCCGCGGGAAAGGCTCCTTCCACGGGCTTCTTCGCCTTACCCGCCCCTTTCCCCGAGGTCCTGTTATCCATGATCTTACCGTTCCAACTGCTAAATGCCACTGTATTCATGCTTCCGTCACCTTTATCTTGTTTCATGAATTGGGAATGATTCCGTTAATCCACCCGCAGGCTGTCAGCTCCACGGCACCGATGTTTCCACCTTGTGCATCAATTTCCGGAATTCCTTGTCCACCAGGGCCTGAACCTTAGCAATATCAGCAGGGTCCAGATGTCTGAATCGTCCTTGCAGCTTCAGGTAGTCCTCCATGGGGCGCCGCTTTTCGGTGTATCCCATGGTAAGGCGATACTTGCCGTCTTCCACCTCATAGAGGGGGAAAAAGCCTGTCTCTACGGCCATGCGGCCAAGCTTGATAGTTTCATTGGAAGCTCCCCGCCATCCCGTCGGACACACGGAAAAGACATGGACGTAAGCCGGCCCCTTGGTATTTCTGGCCTTCTCCACCTTGTTCATCAGGTCGATGGGATAACTCGGACAGGCGGTAGCCACGTAGGGGACATTATGGGCGACCATGATTTCGGGGACATTCTTTTTGCCTGTACGCTGCCCCTTGATCGCCTTGCCGGCCGGCGACGTCGTCGTGGCCGCCATGAAGGGAGTCGCACTGGAACGCTGAATACCGGTGTTCATATAGGCCTCGTTGTCGAGGCAGAAAAAGGCCATATCGTGCCCTCTTTCCATGGCCCCGGAAAGGGCCTGCAAACCGATGTCAACCGTCCCGCCGTCACCGGCGATGGCGACGGATTTTATATACCGGTCGGCAATCTTGCCTTTTCTGCGGAGGGCCTTCAGCCCCGCTTCCACACCGGAACCAACGGCCGCGGCGTTTTCAAAAGCCACATGGATATAGGGGACTTCCCAGGCCGTCTGGGGATAGGCGGTGGAGATGATCTCCATACAGCCCGTGGCATTGGATACTACGGTATCCTCTCCCAGGGCCTTCATGATCAGCCGGAGGGCCAGAACCTCTCCGCAGCCCTGACAGGCGCGGTGCCCGGGGCTGAATAATTCTCTTTTGTCAATGAGCTTAGGTGCAAATATCTCGAAATTCTCTACGGTGTTCATCATTCCCTCACCCCATAAAATTCATAGGTTTCGTCCTTCTTTTTGGCCGCCCGCTCCACCATGGCGATGAAATCCTCCACCGTGACATCCCGGCCTCCGAGCCCCATGAGGTAATTAACGATACGGGGACGATCCTTGTCGTGATAAATAAGCGATTTGATTTCCGTTGCTACGGGACCGCCGAGACCGCCGAAAGTGACGGAGCGATCCATGACGATCAGGGTCTTGCAACCTTTGATCGCGGCGCGCAGTTCATCGATGGGGAAGGGCCGCCAGAGCCTCAATTTTACAAGACCGACAGACTTCCCCGCTTTTTTCAGTTCATCGACGGCCACCGACGCCGTCTCGCCCATGGAGCCCACGGTCAAAATAAGCGTTTCCGCCCCTTTGCTCTTGTAGGTCTCCACCGGTTTATAATACCGACCAAACTGCTTGCCCCATTCATTCCAGATCTTGATGATCGTTTTCTTGGAATTGATCAGGGCCGTATCCTTTACCTTCATCGTCTCCGTAAAGATTTCGGGCATATTGAAACAGCCCATGGAGACGGGCTTATCCGGATGGAGGGTGGCGTAGGGAATCCGGTCGGGAAGAAAGACATTTACCTCTTCCTGGGTCGGAAATTCGAGGGGCTCGATCATGTGGGTCAACTGGAATCCGTCCATATTGAGGACCGTCGGCAACATTACGTCTGCATGTTCTGCGATCTTGAAAGACTGGATGGTCATATCGATGACCTCCTGGCCGTTCTCCGCATGCATGACGATCCAGCCGCAATCCCGCTGGTTCATGATGTCCGAATGATCGTTCCAGATGTTCAGGGGGCCGGCAATGGCGCGATTGGCGTTGCCCATGACTACGGGCAGCCGCATGGCCGAAACGATGGGCAGTACCTCGTGCATGTACATCAGGCCCTGGGAACTGGTGGCCGTGTAGACCCGGGCTCCTGTTGCCGAGGCGCCTGCACAGGCGCTGATGGATGAATGTTCCGATTCCACGGTAATGAACTCGGCATCAATACGTCCGTCATGAACGATGTCCGATAAATGTTCGGCAATATGAGACTGGGGGGTGATGGGATAAACGGCAGCCACATCGATGTTGCAAAGCCCCACGGCCTCCGCCGCTGCGATTCCTACTTCCATGCCAATTCGTTTACCCATGGTCACACCTCCTCTTCCTGCATGACGATGGCCTGGGGCCAGCATTCATGGGCGCAGATGCCGCAGCCTTTGCAGTAATCCAGGTTCGCCGCAAAGAACCCCTCCTCGGTCTCGGAGACGCATGCTTCAGGGCAGAATATATAACAGATACCGCATTTTATACACTTCTTATTGTCCCAGATGGGTCTTTGGGCGCGCCAGCTTCCCGTTTTATAAGTACTGGCGTTCCCGGGTTCGAACACCATGCAACCGGGGGTGACATCCTGCCAGGCTTCCGGCCATTTCTTCTGTTTCATGAAAAACACCTCAATAATGTTTTACTTTGCCAGTTTGACGTCTTTATAAGCCCTCTTGAGGGCATTCTTGTTTTTGTTCGCAATCTTCCCAAACCGCTCCTCGATGGGCTCGTCCAGGGATTCCAGCTTCAGAACCTTGGTCGCTTTCATGACCGCGCCCAGCATCGTGGTATTGGCAATGGGAACGCCAAGCTCTTCCCGGGCGATGTGGGTTGCATCGACGGTCGCCAGCTTGCCTTTGTATTTGAGCTGTTCCCGGAGCGTCTCCGCCGGTTTTGAGGTATTGACAATGAGCAGACCGTCCGTTTTAAGACCGTCCGTGACGTTCACAAGCCCCACCAGAGACGGATCGAGGACGACGACCACATCGGGGTGGTAGATTCCTGAACGGATCTTGATGGGTTTTTCCGACACACGATTATATGCCATAACCGGCGCTCCCCGGCGCTCCGGACCGAACGCCGGGAAACCCTGGGCGTATTTTCCTTCTTCGATCGCCGCCAGCGCCAACAGCTCGACGGACGTGACCGCGCCCTGGCCTCCCCTTCCGTGCCACCTTATTTCAATCATGATCTCCTATCTCCCATTTTTTCTGGTATGTCTTACGGAAATAAAAATGTAGTCTCCAGTACTAAAAATGGGAAAACGTGTCAATGGTAAAAAACTGATTCCCGGAAAAAATATTGACAAGCGGCGGGGTCTCTTCTATGAACAGGCAAAACCTTAACATCGAGGACAAGTCCATGACGAAAGCCGCTTCAATAATCCAAGATGCCCTTGCCAAAGGCCGTAAAACCCTGAGCGAATACGACTCCAAGAGGTTCCTGGCCCTTTTCGGTATCCCCGTTTCCCGGGATATCCGTGTAACCGCCGCCAAAGAAGCTGTCGCGGCAGCAGCCGGATTGGGTTATCCCGTAGCTCTGAAGGCCACCGGCGCCGGCCTCACCCACAAGACCGAAGTCGGGGGTGTTGTCCTCAATCTGAAGACACCCGGGGAAATCGAAGCAGAAGCCAACCGGCTCTTGAAGATTCCCGGTTGCGAGGCCCTGATCGTCGCAGAAATGGTCGGCGGGGCAAGGGAACTCGTCTGCGGCCTGACCAGGGATCCCCATTTTGGACCGGCCGTAATGTTCGGCCTGGGCGGCATCCTCACGGAGATCTTGAAAGATACGGTTTTCCGTATCGCCCCCCTGACAACCGGAGACGCCCGGTCGATGATGTCCGATATCAGGGCCGCAAAGATTCTTGACGCCTTTCGCGGGGAAGCGGCAGTGGACCGGGAGGCGCTGGGCAGCATCCTCTTGGCCGTTGGTCAGATCGGCCTGGAATACGGGGAGATCGCCGAAATCGACATCAATCCCCTGAAGATCCGTCCCAACGGTCAACCTGTCGCCGTGGACGCACTGCTTGTCTTAAGGCCGGTCACAACACCCTAAAATAGGGCAAGGATGGCTTCCGCCATGAACCGATAGCCGTCCTCTGTAGGATGAACCATGTCATACTGGACAAGGGTTCGATAATCTACCCCCTCATCTATTCTCTCTTTCCAGTATTCGTGGACCATCGCGACCGGCAGGCCGAAGACACCGCCCAACTCTTCCAATTGGCGGTAAAACTCCCCGATGATCTCGGCATCGGCATTATCGCCGATAAAACTCGACGTCAAAAGGACGATGTCCGCATCCCCGTCCGCTTGCACTTCTTCGATGATTTCCTGGATAGTACTGCGGAACTGCCGGGATGTGTAGCCCATGAAGGCGTCATTAATGGCATATTGGATGAAGACGCAGTCGGGGTTGTATTCAAGGATATCGTAGCGGAGGCGGTAGAGGCCGTTATCCGCCGAGTCCCCCGGAATGCCCTTGGAGACGATAGTCAGGGCGCTTTCGGGATAACGCGCTTTGAGCATTTCCCGGAGGAAATGGATATAACCGCGCCGTACCATCCACCCTTGGGTCAGAGAGTCCCCCAGGGCGGCAATGACAACCTTGTCGCCCCGCTTGAGTTTTTCAATCGTCCGTTGCGGTCTGATCATTATAATTTAGAACGATTCAGGGCTTCGTCGTAGAGGTCCCTGCCCTGCGTGTCATTGACCACAACGACGGGCAGATCGACCAGTTCAAGCCGGAGAATCGCCTCGGGCCCAAGGTCGGCATAGGCCACCAGATCGGCGCTGCGGACACATCGCGCCGTCAGGGCGGCGATCCCGCCGATGGCCCCGAAATATACGGCTTTGTAACGCTGCATGGCCGCCGCGACTTCGGGCGACCGCTTCCCCTTGCCGATCATGCCCTTCATTCCCAGTTCCATCAGCAGGGGGGCAAAGGGGTCCATCCGGTAACTCGTCGTCGGACCGATGGAACCGATGATCCGCCCCGGTCGGGTCGGCGAGGGACCGGCGTAAAAGATCACCGCCCCCCGGATGTCAAAGGGAAGCGCCTCTCCACGCTGGAGGGCTTCCTGGAGGCGACGGTGGGCCGCATCCCGGGCGGTAAAGACCTCACCGCTCAACAGGACCATATCGCCGGCATGCAGGCTTACGCATAAATCATCCGTCAACGGGGTTTTTATGGAGCGATAATTTTGCATTCTATATGACGGCCTCCCGATGACGCGCCACATGGCACTGGATATTAACGGCCACGGGCAGGCTGGCAATATGGCAGGGCTTCATTTCCACATGGACGGCCAGGGCGGAGACACTGCCGCCGAATCCCTGGGGGCCCCCTCCCATCCGGTTCACGTCGGCGAGGATATCCTGTTCAAGGTCGTTAAGGCGTTCATCCCGGCCGTTCTTCCGGCCCAGGGGACGCAATAGGGCCTTTTTGGCGAGAATGAGGGACTCCTCGATGGAACCGCCGATACCGACCCCAACAATGACGGGCGGGCAGGGGTTCGGCCCGGCTTTCAAAACCGACTCGACGACATGCCGCCTGATCCCTTCGCTTCCCGCCGTAGGAAGAAGCATGGTCACACTGCTCATATTCTCGCTGCCGCCCCCTTTGGGCATTACGGTTAAACGAATCCTGTCACCGGCCGCTATCTCCACATGAATGACCGCCGGGGTGTTGTCGCCGGTATTAGCCCTGCTCAGGGGATCACAGACGGATTTCCGGAAAAAACCCTCGCCATAAGCCTGCCGCACCCCTTCCTCAATGGCGTCATTGAGAAGTCCGACCACAACGTGGACATCCTGTCCAAGTTCGACAAAGACGACGGCAAGACCCGTGTCCTGGCAGATAGGGGCCGATTCTTCCTTGGCAACGGCGGCGTTTTCCAGCATGCGGGCGATGACCTGACGGCCGAGCGCAGATTCCTCCCTGTCGAGAGATATTTGCAGGGCCGCCAGAACGTCCGCACCAAGGCAGGTATTGGCCTCTAAAAACAATCGTTTTACTGTTTCGGTGATAAGCTTGCTGTCGATCTCTCTGATAGGGCCCATTGTTTTTGGCCGCTCACATCCCGCGCCGGAATTCCATGGCCTTCCCCAGGGTCATCCGGTCGGTGTATTTAAGGTCTCCCCCCATGGGGACGCCCATAGCAATCCTCGATATGGCCACTTTTTTATTCTGGAGGATATTGTTGATCAGCAAGGCGGTGGACTCTCCATGGACATCGGGATTGGTGGCAATGATCACCTCCCGGACCGTGTTACCGTCTATCCGGGAGAGTAATTCCTGAAGGTGAAGGTCGTCGGGACCGATCCCGTCCAACGGCGCCAGGGCCCCATGGAGGACATGGTAGGTGCCGCGAAATTCACCCGTTGTTTCAATGGCAATCAGGGCGTCGGGGTCCTGGACGACGCAGATGACTTCCCGGTCCCGGGCCGGATCGGCGCAGATGGGGCAAAATTCCTGTTCTGTAAGGTTGAAACAGTTCCGGCACAGGTGTATCCGCTCCTTGACTTCCATGATGCTTTCGGCCAGACGCCGGGCATCCTCGACGGTTTCGTGGAGAATAAAATTGGCGAGGCGGGCGGCGGTTTTTTCGCCGATCCCGGGGAAGCGGGCCAGTTCCTTAATCAGTCGTTCTATAGGCGGCGCGTAATTGGACATGAACACCAGCCGTCATGTCAAACCGGGGATATTGAGGCCCCCGGTAATCTTGGACATCTCCGCGGTAGTCATTTCCTGGGCCTTGCGAACGCCTTCGTTGACAGCCGCCATCACCAGATCCTGGAGCATCTCCACATCTTCGGCATTGACGACATCCTTTTCGATCTTCAGGGAGATGACTTCAAATTTGCCGTTGACGACCACGGAAACCATCCCGCCGCCCGAAGAGGCATCGACGGTCTTCGTTTCCAGCTCCTGCTGCAGGCGGGCCATCCGCTCCTGCATCTTCTTTGCCTGTTTCATTATATTTCCGAAATTGGCCAACTTTCCTACCTCCTAATTTTTCTGCCCAATTATTCCGTTTCCCCCTCGGACACCATCCGTCTCGGGATCACATCACGGATCTCGGCGTTTTCAAAAATGTCCATGACCTTCTGGACCAGGGGGTGTTTCAGGGCTTCCTGCCTTATATCTATTAGCTGTTGGGCCTTCGCGTTCCCATTTGCCATTTTGCCATTGCTCCCGGCGGAATCGACTTGCAGGGCCTCGATTCTGATCTCCAGATCGGGGCGCCGAAAGTAGCTTCTGGCCAGTTCGCCTAAGGGCTCTTTCTGATTCTTCTCGATATCTTCAAAAAAGACATAGGCTTTCGGAAACCCGACAGTCAAACGGTTGCCTTCCCGGGCGAGCAATTGGCCGGGATCGAGCTTGGATGACAGGGGGGGATTGGATTGTTTCACAAAGGCCTTGAAGCCTTCCCAGGATTTATCCCCCTTAGCGTTCACATCAGTATTGGCGGCGATTGCCTTGTCAGCAGCGCCATAACCCGTCGTCGCCTGCTCCCGGATCGCCGCTATGGGCGGGGGGGGCGGGGGCGCTACGGGATCGCCGGGCCTCTTTACCTCCGTAACCGGCCGCGATTGTCCTTTGCCGTTTTCTCCCGTTGCCATTGCTATGGCAGCAGCCCCGGATGTCAGGCTTCGCTCCAGAGACGCCATCCTGGACAGGATCTCGTCGATGGGAATCAGAGGCGCCAAGTGGGCCATGCGGGTCAGGGCCATCTCCAGAACCAGGCGCGGACTCTGGGTTCTCCGCATCGTCTCCTCTTCGGCCATAAGAATCTCCAGGAGGCGCTGCAGGGTCTCCCGGGAGACATGTCCCGTCTGTTCCTGAAGTATGGACCAGTCCTCCTGGCTCATCTCCGTGATACCTTCCGCCGTAGCAACGACCTTGGTTAACACAAGATTTCGGAAATGATCGACGAGCATCTGATAAAAGACCTGCATATCCAGACCGGCGTAATAGCCCTCATCAATTAATTTCAGGCACTGAGCGGCATTTCGTGCCAGAACGGCCCCGGCAATGGCAACAACAAACCGCCGGTCCGTAAGACCGAGGATTTCTTCAATGTTCTGATCGGCAATGACGGTCCCGGCATAGGAAACGATCTGATCGAAGATACTCTGGGAATCCCGCATACTGCCATCGCCGGCGGTGGCGATCCAGGCCAGCCCTTTATCGCTGATCGTAATCCCTTCGGCGGCAGCGATCTTTCTCAGGTTGTCTCCGATTTCTTTCAGGGAAATACGCCGGAAATCGAAACATTGACACCGGGATAGAATCGTCGCCGGGATCTTGTGGGTCTCCGTCGTGGCAAAAATGAATACAACGTGGGGCGGCGGCTCTTCGAGGGTCTTGAGGAGGGCGTTGAAGGCCTCCCTGGTCAGCATGTGGACCTCGTCGATGATATATACCTTGAAACGGGAAGAGGCGGGAAGAAACTTGATGTTTTCCCGGAGTTCCCGTATCTCGTCGATGCCGCGGTTCGAGGCGCCGTCGATTTCATGGACATCCAAGGCGATCCCCTCGGTAATCTCCCGGCAATGGGTGCAAACCTGGCACGGCGTCGGCGTCGGCCCCTGTTCACAGTTCAGGGCCTTGGCAAGAATCCGGGCGACCGATGTCTTGCCTACTCCCCGGGGTCCACTGAAGATAAAGGCATGGGCTATCCGGTCGAGCTTGACGGCGTTCTGGAGGGTACGGATCACATGATCCTGACCAGCGACATCCTCAAATAGTTGCGGGCGCCACTTCCGGGCCATGACCAGATATTCCACCGGAGGGATTGTCATATATAAATTAAGAATAGCCGGGTTTCCCCGTAGCACACGCCGGTTATTGCTACCGCTGCTTCCTTCCGGACCTGACGGGGTTTACAATCCGCCGTTGCACGGGACCCGGCTATTTTTCCTTTTCAAATTTCATCCATTATAGAAAGGCGACGTTTGATCTGTCAAGCAGAATAACTGGGCAGATCATAAAATTTCAAAATACGTCACTACCCAAGAAGTGATATTCTTGCAAAAGCTAAATATCTGGGGTATGACTCCGTAACTTCATATTAATTTTTGGATTATCTTTCCCAGATTTTTTTTAGGCCCTCGTCAAAGGTAAAAAGGATAGCGGCGTTTTCCCAGGCTTTGGCACAGAGGATGCAGTCAACGATATCCAGGTTGTTTTCAGCAAAAAGGTTCAGGGCGGCCCGGAGCTCCTCCCGGTCCCGGTTTTGGATGCCTTTGTAGAGGAGCAGATCGGCAAGTCTTACTGCGGCCTCCTCCCTGGGGACCTTGTAGATCTTCGTCAGAATGTAAATGCATTCGACAAGGACGCCCTCCAGGATGACGGCCTTTTTCGCTCCGTTTAGCACCTGTGTGAAAAAGGCTTCGGCAATTGCGTATTGATTCAGGTCGTCCTTGATAAGGTAGCGTATGATCGTGTTTGTGTCAGGAAGATTAGCGGTTGATTTTTTCACGGATCGCCTCCTCCCAGGCCGCTTCTTTTTTGTCCCGGAAAGACCCGGTGGATACTGCATTCCGGACATAGGCCTGGAGAGAACCGCCGACGTCGCGGAGGGGCCTCAGGGTGACTACGCCGTCCACAACGCTGAAAGAAATCAGATTGGCATTCAGGACATTCCGAATTTCCCTGGGAATTGTTACCTGTCCTTTCTCCGTGATTTTCACCGCCGTAGACATTTCACATTCCTCCTTACTTACCAAATATTCATTACATTTTTAACTTGCACATATTTTTGGACAAGTCAAGGACAATGAGGTGACGGTGTCATGACAGAAGATAAAATTACCACCCCCCAAGGCGACGCATTGCGCCACGGCGGCCGGATCTGGGCGGAGGGGGAAGTCGGCAAGGGGGCGGTGTTTTATTTTACTTTAGACAAAAAGGAGTTACCATGAACCGGTTGGAAGTTGTGGACATTTTACTGGTGGAGGACAACCGGAGCGACGCGGATTTGACGATCCGGGCGCTCCGGAAGCACAATATTAACAATCCGCTGCATGTGGTTGAAGACGGGGCGGAGGCCCTGGACTACATCTTCTGCCGCGGCGCCTACGGGGAACGGGATTTTTCAAGGCCCCCGAAGATGGTCCTCCTGGATCTCAAGCTTCCGAAGATGGAGGGGATGGAAGTACTCAAGGCGATCAAGCTGGACGAGCGGACCCGTGCCATCCCCGTGGTGGTCGTGACCTCCTCCCGGGAGGCCCGGGACATCCAGGCGGCTTATGCCCTCGGCGTGAACAGCTACGTGGTAAAGCCTGCGGGTTTCGACGCCTTCCAAGAGGCCATAAGCAGCGTGGGAAATTACTGGCTCCTGGTGAACCAGCCGCCGGTCAAATAACCGATATTTCCATGATTGCTGAATGTAAATCTATTGTATATTCGTAAATCTGCGATATAATGCCACCTGGTTATTTGCGTTAAAATGTAAATCATGCCGGACAACGCTTCATCACTTTACGTTACCGATGCTTCATGAGGCGAAAACACTCTAAGCGTTAAAACATTTTGGGTAAGAGGGAGAGAACCATGAAAGACAAGGTTATTCTGCTCGTGGAGGACAATCCTGATGATGTGGAGCTGACGATTCGAGCGTTCAGGAAGAATCACATTTCCAACGAGGTTATCGTGGCCAAAGACGGTGCGGAGGCCCTGGCTTATTTGCAGGGAACGGGAACGTATGCCGGCCGGGACATTAGGGACATGCCCGTTGTTGTCCTTTTGGATCTGAAGCTGCCCAAGATTGACGGTCTGGAGGTTCTGAAACGCATCCGCCAGGATGAGTTCACCAAATTGCTTCCCGTGGTCATTCTCACGTCCTCGAAAGAGGAAAATGACGTGATCAGCGGCTACAATCTGGGGGCTAACAGCTATATCTGCAAGCCCGTAGATTTCGAACAGTTTACAGAAGCCATCAAGTCTCTCGGGCTTTACTGGCTAGTCTGGAATGAATCTCCTCCCCTGGGAAAGTATTGAGTAATGAAAATGGGAAAGCCCCTGAGGATATTAATTGTCGAAGACTCGGAAGACGACGCCCTGCTGGCAATCCACGCACTCGGGAAGGGCGGCTACGATCCGGCGTATGAACGGGTGGAAGCTGCCGCGGCCATGGGAGAAGCCCTTCGGAAGGAACGGTGGGACATCATCCTGTGCGATTATCAGCTTCCCCAATTCAACGGTCTTGCCGCCATCGCCCTGCTGAGGGAAAGCCGCATCGACATTCCGCTCATCATCGTGTCGGGAGCCATCGGCGAGGAGACGGCGGTGGAATGCATGCGGTTGGGGGCTCGTGACTACATTATGAAAGGCAACCTCTCCCGTCTTGTTCCCGCCGTTAAACGGGAATTGGAGGAGACAGAATCAAGGCGCCGGCGTAAGCAGGCAGAGGAGGCGCTCCGGGAGAGCGAAGAGAACTACCGCAATCTATTTGATAATGCCAATGAGGCCATTTTTGTGGTCCAGGAGGGGAAGCTGGCATTCCTCAATCCGATGACCGCCGCGATGACCGGTTACTCCGCCGGGGAACTCACGGCAAGGCCATTTAGCGAGTTCATTCACCCCGATGACCGGGATATGATTATGGATCGACATAACAGACGGATGAAGGGGGAGGAGATTTCTCACCGCTATTTTTTCCGGATTATCCACAGAAACGGGGACACCATATGGGTGGAGCTGAACGTAGTCTTGATCCAATGGAAGGGAAAACCGGCCACACTTAATTTTCTGAGTGACGTGAGCGAGCGCAAGCGGGCGGAAGAGGAAAGGCGGAGCCTGGAGGAACGTTTGCAACGGTCGGAAAAGATGGAGGCCCTGGGGACCCTGGCCGGCGGCGTCGCCCACGATCTCAACAATGTCCTGGGCGTCATCGTCGGCTATGGGGAACTCCTCCTTGACGGTGTGGACAAATCAAGCCCCCTGGGGCACGGTCTCGAGAATATCATGAGCGGAGGCCTGAAGGCCGCCGCGATCGTGGACGACCTGCTGACCCTGGCAAGAAGAGGAGTACCGGGGAGAAAAGTCCTTAACCTGAACAAGATCATCATCGATTGCCAACAGTCGCCGGAGTGGACGAACTTATTCTTCTACAATCCCTTTTTAAAGATCAAGACCGATCTTAATGCCGATTTGTTGAACATCTCCGGTTCTTCCGTACATCTCGGCAAGACGCTGTATAATCTCATTGTCAATGCGAGCGAGGCCATGGCGAAGGGCGGCCTCGTAACCGTCAAGACGGCTAATCAGTATCTGGACAAGCCCATTCAGGGCTATGACCGGATCCGGGAAGGTGACTATGTCGTCCTTTCCGTGGCCGATACGGGGGAAGGCATCCACCCAGCCGATCTGAAGCGGATCTTTGAGCCCTTCTATACGAAGAAGATCATGGGGAGAAGCGGCACCGGCCTGGGGCTGGCGGTGGTCTGGGGGACGGTGAAGGATCATCACGGCTATATAAACGTGGAGAGTGAAGCCGGGAAAGGAAGCACCTTTACCCTCTATTTTCCCGTGACCAGGGAAGAAACCGCTGCCGAGGGTGTTGCCGTACCCATTTCCGAATACATGGGAAAAGGGGAATCCATTCTGGTGGTGGATGATGTAAAAGAACAGCGCGATCTGGCGTTGGATATGCTCATGACGCTGAATTACAATATCGCCGGCGTTTCCAGCGGTGAAGCGGCAATAGCGTATTTAAAGGAGCGCAAGGTGGATCTCATGATTCTGGATATGATCATGGACCCCGGCATGGACGGACTGGACACCTACCGGGGCGTCCTGGCGATCCGTCCGCAACAGAAGGCAATAATCGTCAGCGGTTTTTCGGAGTCCGATCGGGTGCGTGCCGCCTGCAGCCTCGGCGCGGGGGACTACGTGAGAAAGCCCTATATCAAAGAGAAGCTGGGAATGGCGGTGCGGAGAGAGCTTGACCGCTCCCGGGGGACACCGGGGAACAATAATTGCTCTTGAATCTCGGGACTGGGGGTTAAGATGATTGGAAGGATTCGCAATGTCAGCTTGGAGATCTTTCTGAATGTGGGCATTGGCACCGTATTCATTATTGCTGCCGTCATTGTCGTCATAACCGTCAATTACAGCATGCGCCAACAGGCCCTCGTGGAGGCGCAGTCGAAAGCCCGGATCATCCTCGACAGGAACCTTGCCACCCATGCCTACTTCTCCCAGATTATGAAACCCAGCATTTTTGCCTGGAGCGAGCCGTTCCGTGCCAAGGAATACTTCGACCACACCTGGATGTCCTCCACCTATGCGATACGGGAAATCGAGAAGTACTTCAAGTCTCTCAATCCATCGGGATATTCCTTTAAGGATTCTGCCGTCGATGCGAGGAGTCCCGAAAATGAGGCGGATGAATACGAACGGGCATTTATTGCGAAGATGGCCGCCGACAATAAACTCGAATCCGAATCCGCAGTCCGCAACATTGCGGGGAAGCCCTATCTCATTGTCCTGAGAAAAGGCGAGGTTATGGAGGCGTCCTGTCTCCGATGCCATAGCACTCCCCAAAACGCTCCCAAAAAAATGACTGATTATTATGGTTCGAAACGGAGTTTCAACCGCAAGGCCGGCGACGTGGTCAGCGCCGTTTCCATCCGCATCCCCCTCGCAGAAGCCTATGGAGAGGCAAACGTCTTTTCGCTCCGGCTTTCCGCCATCCTGCTCGCTGTTCTTGCCTGCCTCTTTATCATCCAATCCTGGCTTTACAGACGTTACCTTCTGGAACCACTGAATGTCATGCGGGAAAAGGCAAATGAGATTGCTGAACATGAGGAGCATCTGGGCGGACAGCTTCCCCAACCTTTTGGAAGCGAATTAAACAAACTCACCGCCAGTTTTAATGAGATGTCGGTAAAACTTCGTCACGATCGAGACCACCTGGAAGAACTCGTTAACAAACGAACCGAGGCATTACGGGAGAGCGAAAAGCGGTATCAGTCCCTTTTTGAAAACATGCTGGATGGGTTTGCCTATTGCCGGATGTTGTTCGAAGACGGGAAACCTCGCGATTTCATATACCTCGCCGTCAACGACGCCTTTGAGTCCCAGACCGGGCTAAAGGGCGTCGTCGGCAGGAAGGCCACCGAGGTTATTCCGGGGATACAGGAGTCTGACCTGAAGCTTTTAGAGATCTACGGCCGAGTAGCCACGACCGGCCGTCCCGAACGTTTCGAGATGTTCGTCGCAGCCTTGCAAATGTGGTTCTTGATTTCGGTGTACAGTCCAGAGCAGGAACATTTCGTGGCTGTATTCGATGTGATCACCGAGCGCAAGCGAGCAGAGGAGGAGATCCGGATGCTCAACGACGAACTGGAGCAGCGGGTCCTTGAGCGGACCACCCAACTGGAGACAGCCAACAAGGAAATGGAGGCCTTCACCTATTCCGTGTCCCACGATCTGCGGTCGCCGCTTAGGGCGGTGGACGGCTATGCGCGGATTCTGTTAGAGGACTTCGGGGCCCGTCTCGACGACGAAGGACGGCGCGTATGCGCCGTCATCAGCGAGAACGGCCGGAATATGGGAAAGCTGATCGACAACCTCCTGGCCTTCTCCCGGATCGGTCGGGCCGAGATGCAGCATTCACCTGTGGACATGGCGACCCTGACTAATTCCATCTTCTTTGAACTGACGACCCCGACGGAGCGGGAGCGGATCGATTTTCATGTCGGCCCCCTGCCCCAGGCCCATGGCGACCCGGAGCTGATCCGGCAGGTATGGGAGAACCTGATCGGCAATGCGGTCAAGTTCTCCGCAAAAAAGGAACAGGCCGCAATCGAAGTAGGCTGTGTATCCGAGTGCGCCTACTTCGTCCGGGACAACGGCGCGGGCTTTGATACGGCTTATGCCGACAAACTCTTCCGCGTGTTCCACAGCCTCCACAGCCCGGGGGAATTCGCAGGCACGGGCGCAGGCCTGGCCATCGCCCAGCGCATCATTCACCGCCACGGAGGAGAAATCTGGGCGGAGGGAGAAGTCGGCAAAGGGGCTACGTTCTATTTTACCCTTCCTGTATAGAGGCGCTGATAGATTGATGTGGGAGGAAAGATTTAAATATGCCCCCCGGGTCGGAACCAAAAAGAGGTAACTGAGTCATGACAGGAGATATAATTACCACCCCACAAGGCGACGCACTGCGACGGCGAGCGGAGGACGTATTCCGGGAAAAAGCCGCCGGGATGGCGGAAGACGTAGAGTCATTATCCCCCGAGGAGGTGCGGCAGTTGGTCCACGAGCTACAGGTCCACCAGATCGAGTTGGAGATGCAGAACGAGGAACTGCGCCGGACACAGGAAGAACTGGAAGCGTCGCGGGCGCGGTATTTCGATCTGTACGATCTGGCGCCAGTGGGTTATTTTACCCTCAGCGAGGCGGGGCTGATCCTGGAGGCCAATCTCACTGCCGCTGTCCTGCTGGGCGTGCCAAGAAGCGCCCTGGTCAAGCTGCCGCTAACCCGCTTTATTCTCCCTACGGACCAGGACATATACTACGGACACCGCCAACTGCTTTTTGAAACGGGGGCGCCACAGGTATGCGAATTCAGGATGCTGCGGGTGGCCGCCGCCCCCTTCTGGGCGCGCATAGAGGCAACCGCGGCGCAGGACGATGACGGCGCGCCCGTGTGCCGCACCGTTATGATTGACGTCACGGACCGCAAGCAGGCGGAGGAGGAGATCCGCCGTCTTAACGCCGAACTGGAACGGCGGGTCATTGAGCGCACCGACCAGCTCAATACCGCGAACAAGGAGATGGCGGCCTTTACCTACTCCTTATCCCACGACCTGCGGGCGCCCCTCCGGGCCGTGGACGGCTATGCGCAAATCCTGTTGGAGGACTTCGGACCCCGTCTTGACGACGAAGGACGACGCATCTGCTCCGTCATCAGCGAGAACGGTCGGACCATGGGGAAACTGATCGACTACCTCCTGGCCTTCTCCCGGATCGGCCGGGCCGACATGCAGCGTTCACCTGTGGACATGGCGCCCTTGGCGCAGTCAGTCTTCCTTGAATTGACGACCTCCTCGGAGCAGGAGCGGATCGATTTTCATGTCGGCCCCCTGCCCCGAGCCATCGGTGACCCGTCGCTCCTCCGGCAGGTCTGGATGAACCTGATCGGCAATGCCGTCAAGTTTTCAGCGAAGAAAGAGCGGGCCGTCATCAAGGTGGGCTGCGTATCGGAAATCATAAAGGGAAAGCCGGCGGTGGTATACTTCGTCCGGGATAACGGCGCGGGTTTCGACATGGCCTACGCGGACAAGCTCTTCGGAGTTTTCCAGCGTCTCCATGGCACGAAGGAGTTTGAGGGGACGGGAGTGGGCCTGGCTATCACCCAGCGAATCGTCCAGCGCCACGACGGCCGGATCCGGGCGGAAGGGGAAGTCGGCAAAGGGGCGACGTTCTATTTTAACTTAGATGAGGAGATGTAACCATGAACCATTTAGACGTTATTGACATTCTTATGGTGGAAGACAATCCGCAAGACGCGGAGCTGACGATCCGGGCGCTCCGGAAGCGCAATATCGCCAATCCATTGCATGTGGTGGAGGACGGCGCGGAGGCCCTGGAGTTCATCTTCTGCCGCGGCGCCTATGCGGACCGTGATTGTTCAAGACCCCCGAAGGTGATCCTGCTGGACCTCAAGCTTCCGAAGGTGGGCGGACTGGAGGTCCTCAAGGCGATCAAGTCGGACGAGCGGACCCGCGCTATCCCGGTGGTAGTCGTGACCTCTTCGCAGGAGGACCCGGACATCCAGGCGGCCTATGCCCTGGGCGCGAACAGCTATGTGGTGAAGCCCGTTGGTTTCGACGCCTTTCTCGAAGCCATGAGCAGCCTGGGCCTCTACTGGCTCCTGGTGAACCAGTCGTCGGTTAAATAATCAATTTTTGTTTGATTGCTAAATTTATGTTATTGTTTATATCGAGTTTATTTTAAAAAAGTCCACAGAAGGGCCAGCAACAAGAACCTCGGCATTTTTGCAATCTTATCAGGTACTTTTACTATTCCGGAGTCCGGAATAGTTGGAAAACAAAAGGGAAGGCAATATGCACATGGCTACAAAATATGTCAAAGGGCGGCTATACAAAATCAAGATCGCCGAGTTGCAAGCGGACCCGAACCAGGCGCGTAAGTACATGGATCCCATAGCTCTCGATGAACTTACGGCATCCATCCAGAAACTCGGGGTCCTGACGCCCATTCAGTTTCGTCAGGACGATCAGGGGGCCCCGGTCATCGTCGCCGGCCACCGCCGCGTAAAGGCAGTGGAAAAGGCGGGGCTGACGGAGATTGCCGGGACTTTCACCGACGGCGACACTCGGTTGCAGGGCTTTGTGGAGAATCTCCAGCGGGAAGTGCTGCTGCCCATCGACGAAGCGGAGGAAATGGACGCCTTGATGAAGGAATATTCCTTCAATCAGAATCAGTTATCCGAAGCCCTCGGCAAACCGACTTCTTCCGTTTACGAGACCATGACGCTGAACAAACTACCCGTGGATATCCGCGACGCCATCCGGGGCAATCCGAATATTACCAAATCCCTGCTCCTTGAAGCTGCCAAACAGAAAACGGATTCGACCATGCGCCGGAAGTTCCAACAATTGATGGCCAAGGCTGCTAAGGCGGGGCAGTCGCCCCTGCGGAAAGAAAAAACATCCAAGGTACGTTCCCTGATCACGAGCATGGATGCCCTGACCGGTCAACTGGACGGCTTTCCCTGGCACGAATGTTCGGAAGACGACCGGAACGATTTGGCCAATGCGGCGGCAGGAATACACCGGACAACATCTGCACTGCTGACGGACATGGGCTTGTCACCGGGTGAGGACAAACCGGAATCGCTTGGAAGCAGCAAGCTTGAGTAAAGTCCCAGCCTCCCCTCTCCCGCAGGGAAAGGGGAGGCTGAGGAAGTTGCTATTTTACTGAATTCTATTCATGTGGACGGCCTCCAGACCGTTAAACCGGGCGCCGTCCGGACCATCCGCTAAGGGGGAAAAGGTATGAAAATCAGGACAAGGCTGAAACTCAATACCTGGTTCGCTATGGGCGTGGTCGCCCTCATGATGCTTTCCCTGGCCTGGACCTTCCGTGAGGTCAGCAGGATGGACCGGAATGAAAATCTGGCAAGTGAAATGAGGAAAGTCGCCTTTGAGAGGATCATGTTGCGCGACGATTACCTTCTCCACCGAGAAAAACGGGAGCTGATGCAGTGGCAGGCCAAGTCCGAAACCATGCGGGGGCTCCTGGAATCGGCAAATGGGCATTTTACGGGCAATGCGGACCGGGCTGTCCTGCAGGAGGTACAGCAAAATTTCGAGGCCACTTTCTCCCTGTTCGCAACGCTAGCAGCGAAACAAAAGAGGAAAGAGGGCGCCGCAGGCAAGAAACCTGCTTTTGATGAAGGGGAGTCGCGGCTGATCGGCCAGATCTTTCTGAAAACTCACGCCTTGCAGAACAATATCGATGAACTGTATGAGTCGGCGGAAAAGGCGTCGCGAGCAGCGCGGAACAGAGGGATCGTTCTGGTCATCATCTTCGTCCTAGGGGGCGGCATGGCCATTGTCGTCAATTCATCCCTGACCAGCAGCGTCACTATGAAGCGCCTGAAGGCCCTTCATGAGGGGGTGAAAATCATCGGCGGCGGCGACCTGGATTACCGCATCGCCGCCGCCGGGAACGACGAGCTGGCGGATCTGGCCAGTGAGAGCAATCAAATGGCCGCCAGCCTGAAGGAATCCCATACTTCCATAGAAAACCTGAACCGGGAAGCCGCCGAACGCCGGCAAGTTGAAATGATTCTACGGGAAACAGCCCAGTCGCTGGAAATGACGATAAATTCCTCTCCCCTGACCATCATTGCCGTCGATCAAGACGAAATCGTTACCGTCTGGAATCCGGCGGCCGAGCGGCTGTTCGGCTGGCAGCGACAGGAAGTCGTCGGGCGTCCCCTTCCCATACTGCCTGACGACAAAAAGGACGAATTCAAAAAGATCCGGGCAACCGTCGACGGAAAGGAGACTGCTTTCATCGAACGGTCGCACCGCCGGAAGAAGGATGGTTCCCTGGTCGCTGTGGATATCTCCATCGCCCCGATCACGAATGACGAGGGGCGGATTATCGGCAGGCTGGGGATACTTACCGATATTACGGAACGTATCCGGGCGGAAGCGGCCCTGCGGACCTCCGAAGACCGCTACCGGGATCTGGTGGAAAACAGCCGGGACCTGATCTGCACCCACGATCTGAAAGGACAGTTGCTCTCCATCAATGAAGCGGCCGTCCGGCTGACCGGGTTCCCCCGGGAAACACTGCTGCAGATGAACCTTATTGACGGCTTGGCGCCGGAGGTGCGCGAACGGTTGCAGAACTACTTGCGGGAAATTCAGGCGCAGGGTCGGGCGGAAGGCGTCATGAAGATACGGACCGCCGGCGGCGACATCCTCTACTGGGAATATCGCAACACCCTGCGGACGGATGATCCGGCCGGGCCCATTGTGCGGGGGATGGCCCGCGACATCACCGAGAGATGGCGGGCGGAGAAGGCCCTGCGGACAAGCGAAGATAACTTTCGCCGGTCTCTGGAGGACTCTCCGCTAGGAGTGCGCATCGTCTCCGTAGAGGGGGAAACGATTTATGCCAATCGGGCCCTCCTGGAGATTTACGGCTACAATACCACGGCGGAATTGAATGCCGTCCCGACCAGAGAGCGCTATACCCCGGAGAGCTATGGCGAGTTTCTGGACAGGAGGGAGAAGAGACGGAGGGGCGACGATGCGCCGGTAGAATACAAAATCAGCATTTTCAGGAAAGACGGGGAGGTCCGCCATCTTCAGGTCTTACGCAAGGAGACTGTCTGGAACGGCGAATCACAGTTTCAGGCTCTATACAACGATATTACCGAACGTCAACGTGCGGAAGAGGAGATCCGGAACCTCAACGCCGAACTCGATCAGCGGGTGAGGGAGCGGACCGCCCAGTTAGAGGCCGCCAACAAGGAACTGGACGCCTTCGCCTATTCCATCTCCCATGACCTCAAGGCGCCGCTCAGGGCTGTGGACGGTTATGCACAGATTCTCATCGAGGACCATGCCGTCCGGCTGGATGGCGAAGGAAGACGGGTCTGCGAGGTTATCAGCAACAACGCCCTGAAGATGGGCCGATTGATCGACGACCTGCTGGCCTTCTCCCGGACGGGCCGGGCAGAGTTAAATCCTGCGTCTGTGGACATGGCTACCCTGGCGAATTCCATCTTCTTTGAACTGACAACCCCAGCGGAGCGGGAACGGATCGATTTTCACGTCGCCCCCCTGCCCCGAGCCGTCGGCGACCCGCCGCTCCTCCGGCAGGTCTGGACGAACCTCCTCGGCAACGCCGTCAAGTTCTCTGCGAAAAAGGAGCGGGCCGTCATCGAGGTGGGCTGCGTATCGGAACTTATAGAGGAAAAACCGGCGATGGTTTACTTCGTCCGGGACAACGGCGCGGGATTCAACATGGCCTACGCGAACAAGCTCTTCGGAGTTTTCCAGCGTCTCCATAGCGCGAAGGAGTTTGTGGGCACGGGCGTGGGCCTGGCCATCGTCCAGCGGATCGTCCAGCGCCACGGCGGCCGGATCTGGGCGGAGGGAAAAGTCGGCAAAGGGGCGGTGTTTTATTTTACCTTAAATAAGGGAGACTGACTACAAATTTGGGTTTGACATTTCGATAAATTATCATTTACAATAAGTTTATGAAATACAATGACCTGATTGCCGCCATCCGGAGCCCGGTGTTCTCCCGAACCGACCTTGCATTGTTGGGGGATGAGGTCTTCGATTACCAACTCAGCATCTGGGTAAAAAAGGGGTATCTGATCCGCTTGAAAAACGGAGTCTACGCCTTCCGCCGGGAGATGGAGAAGGTACGGGGCGAAAACGTGGCTTTTCTGCTTTGTCAGCCCAGCTATCTGAGCATCGAGAGCGCCCTGGCCTGGTACGGCTTCATTCCGGAGATTGTTTACGCCTATACCAGCGTCACCGCCAGGATCACCCGGACCTTCGAGAACGCCTGGGGACGATTCATCTATCGGCACGTGAAGAGCGACCTATTCTGGGGTTACAAGGAAATGAAGACGGAGCACGGCCCATACCTTCTGGCAGAGCCGGAAAAGGCGCTCCTTGATTACTTTTATCTCAACCTGGCCTGGATCAACACGGAGGATGATTTCGATAGTATCCGCCTGAATGAAGAGGAGATAGGAAAAACCGTCGACAAGGACAAATTCATTAAATACCTTAATGTTTTCGGTGTGAAGAAGATGGAAAAGTGGGCAGGGCGATGCTTACTATAGAGCAGATATCCAGGAATTTCCCCTTGCCATTGCGCCAGCGAAATCCCCGGGGAATGCTGGTGGAGTACCTCCAGTATGAATTATTGGATTCTCTGTTCAAAAATCCGGCGGCTGCGGAATTGTGTTTCATCGGCGGTACGGCGATTCGCATCCTCCATGACAGTCCCCGCTTCTCGGAGGATCTGGATTTCGATAATTTCGGTCTGTCTTTCTCACAGTTCGAAGAACTTCTGAAGACAGCCTGCCGCGATATGGAGTATAAAGGCTTCCTGGTTGAGTATCGGGTCGTCGAAAAGGGAGCTTGGCATTGCTATATCCGTTTTCCGAAGATCCTTCACAAAGCGGGGCTGAGTCCGAACGCGGAACAGAAGATTCTCATCCGCATCGACAGCGAGGAGAAGGAGAAGCTGTACGATCCGAATAAAGTCTATTTGAACGGATTCACTGTTTACCGCCAGATCCTGGCGGCGCCGGCTGCGATACTTCTGGCCCAGAAGATGACGACCATTCTGTATCGGAAGCGAGAAAAGGGACGGGATATTTTCGACGTTTCCTTTATGATCGGTTTTGCAGCCCCTGATTTTGGGTATATCGAAAGGCTGGTTGGAATGGACCGGCCGGAATTTCTCCGAAACTTTGAAGAGCGGCTCGGGAATCTGGACCTGAATTCTATGGCCCGGGATGTGGAACCGTTTCTCTTTGCCCCCGAACAGCGGGAGCGAGTCGCCACTTTCAGAGATTTCTGGGGCAATCTGGGGACATCATGCTATTAATTACCGGAAACATGAGCGAGAGAACATCAACGTGAACGATACGATACGCATTTTGATCATCGAAGACATGCCCACGGATGCGGAGCTGTCCGAGCGGGAGGTAAGGAATGCACTGCCCCATAGTGTATTCCTGTGCATCGAAACGGAGGAAGAATTTCTCGCGGCCATGGAATCATTTGCCCCCGACGTCATTCTATCGGACTACAGCCTCCCCCGGTTCGACGGCATGAAGGCGTTGGCCCTCGCCAGGCAACACGCGCCCGAGACGCCCTTCATTATCCTGACCGGCTCCACGAACGAAGAAACGGCGGTGGCCTGCATGAAGGCCGGGGCCTGGGACTACGTCATCAAGGAACACATCCGGCGGCTGGGACCGGCGGTGCTCGCCGCCCTGAATCAGAAAAAGGTGCGCCGGGAGCGCCTCGCGGCGACAGAGGCCCTCCACGAAAGCGCCAACCTGCTCCGGATCGCCGGGCGGATGGCGCACCTCGGCGGATGGATTGTGAACCTGCCTGAAAACCGGGTTATATGGTCAGAGGAAGTGGCGGCCATTCACGACATGCCCCCGGGTTATTCTCCCCGTCTGGAAGAGGGGATCAACTTCTATACCCCGGAATGGCGGGAAAAGATCGAAACGGTTTACAGCGCCTGCGCCCGGGAGGGCGCCCCTTACGACGAAGAGATGGAGATCCTTACCGCCCGGGGCCGACGCATATGGGTGCGCGTTTTCGGCGAGGCGATCCGGGACGGCTCCGGGACGATCATCAGATTGCAGGGCGCCATCCAGGACATCACCGACCGCAAGGCGGCGGAAGCGGACCTCCAGCGCGGTTTCGACAAGCTTCGCAAAACAATCGGCGCCGCCATCCGGACCCTTGCCGCGACCGTCGAGATGAGGGATTCTTATACGGCGGGACATCAGAAGCGGGTCGCCGATCTGGCGAGGCGAATCGCCCGGGAAATGTCTCTGGTTTCCGACAAGGTACTCGGCCTGGGTCTAGCCGCCCTTATCCACGACATCGGCAAGATCGCCGTTCCCGCCGAGATCCTCAGCAAGCCGACGAAACTGACGGATATTGAATTCAGCCTCATCCAGCAACACGCCCAGGCGGCTTACGACATTCTCAAGGACATGGAATTCCCCTGGCCCGTTGCCGAGATCATCTATCAGCACCATGAGCGCCTCGACGGCGCCGGTTATCCCCGGGGTCTCAAGGGAGAGGAAATATTGATGGAGGCGAAAATTATCACTGTTGCCGACGTCGTTGAAGCCATGAGTTCCCACCGCCCTTACCGGGCCGGACTGGGTATGGAAGCGGCCCTGGAGGAAATCAAAAAGAACAGGGGCATCCGCTACGATCCGGCAGTGGTGGATGCTTGTCTGCATCTTTTCAGGGAAAAGGGCTTTACTTTCTCATAACCCCGGGGAGATATAAATTATTTATATCATTAAGAGTAAAAAACCGGCATAGTGTCCCCAGATTAAAGGAGAGCGGCCATGAAGCCTGTAAGCGTAAAAACAAAAATTGCGCTATCCGTATCCATTTTGATTCTGGTACTTTATCTGGTCAGCACTTTCGTCGTCCTTTCCATGTTCCGGAATCAGATCAAGGATATCATCGGCCGCCAGCAATTCGATTTCCTTTCCGAAGTCGCCAGGGGAACGGACAAGAATCTCCAGGCGGCCCAGCGGAGTCTAATCCAGGCGGCCCACCTTGACACGACCACAATCACGAAGTCCGGTGCAGCGGCGAACGCTTTTCTTTCCGAAGCGGCGCACGGGCACCTCATGCTTAGCCATATCTTCGACAACGGGATCACCCTCTTTTCCCCCACGGGGGTGATGCTGGCCGCCCTGCCCCACCATGAACGGGAAGGAGATGATTTTTCTTTTCGCGAATATATCAAAAGGACCATCGAAACAAAAAAACCTTACATTTCAAAGCCATACTTTTCAACCCGGCCCGGCGCACCGCCGGCGGTAATGATGACTGTTCCCGTCTTTAACCGTCAGGGCCATTTAGCAGTGATTCTGGGGGGAAGCGTCACCCTTACGAGCGAGGGCATCCTGGGAGATATCGGGACGGTGAAAATCGGCAAGACCGGCTACATGTACCTTTTCAGTGCGGACCGGACGCTCCTTATCCATCCGAGCAAGGAGCGGATTCTCAAGCAGGATGTCCCGCCGGGGGCCAACATACTCTTCGACCGGGCCATCGCCGGTTTCGAGGGATCGGGAGAAACGGTCAGCTCCAAAGGGCTACCGCTCATCTCCTCCTTCAAGAGGCTGAAGACCACCGATTGGATTATATCGGCCAACTATCCATTGGCGGAGGCCTACGCGTCCGTAACCCGGGCGCGGGAGTACCTGATCCTGTTCATCTTCATTGGTATCGCCCTCTCTATCTTTGTCGTCTGGCTGGTTATGAGCCGCTTACTAACACCTCTGTCCGAACTCACACGGCAGATCCAGGAGATCGGACAGGTGGCGCAGACGGACGCCGCACCGGATATTACGGTCACCGGAACGGGGGAGATCGGACAGCTTGCCCTGGCCTTCCGCGCGATGGTAAAACGGCTGGCGGAGCGGGAGAATCAGCTCCGGGATGCGGAAGCCCTCTATCGGACCCTGACGGAACGATCCTTTGCCGGAGTCTATGTGGTTCAGGACGGCGTCTTTCAGTACCTCAACAACACCGCTGCCGCCACTACCGGCTATACCACCTCGGAGCTTATCGGGAAAGGTGCCAGCGACCTCCTCCATCCGGAGGACACCGGCAAGGCGAAAGCCTTGTCCAAGGCCATGCTGGCCGGGGTTAGCACCGCCCCTTACGAATTCCGGATCAAGACCAAGGATGGAGGAACTCGCTGGATAATGGAAACCGTAGCCCCCATCGTCTTCAACGGCCGGCCGGCAATCCTCGGCAATTCCCAGGATGTCACGGAGCGGAAAATGATGGAAGAGGCACGCCGGGAAAGGGAGGAGCGTTTCCGCACCATCCTCGAAAACATGGAGGACGGGTACTTCGAGCTGGATCTCGCCGGGAGGCTGACCTTCTTTAATAAGACGGTTACCCGTTTCCTGGGTTATGACGGGGATGAAGCCCAGGGGATGGAGTTCAGCAATATCGTCGCCCCCCAGGATAAAGAGCGGTTATTCGAGGTCTTTCATCGCATCTACGAAACAGGGGAATCATCGAAGCTGACGGAATGGCAGATCCTCAAAAAAACCGGCGAGCGCTCTTACGTAGAGGCTATCATCTCCCTGATCCGGGACGGCGGAGGAAATCCGGTCGGGTTCCGGGGGGTGGGACGGGACGTCGGGGAGCGAAAAGAAGTGGAGCAGGCCCTGCATCGGGCGAAGGAGGCGGCGGAGGCGGCCAATCGGGCGAAAAGCGAATTTCTGGCCAACATGAGCCATGAAATTCGGACGCCCATGAACGCCATTCTGGGCATGGCGGAACTGCTGTCCGAAACGCCCCTCACCCGGGACCAGCAGAAGTACGTCCAGATCTTCCAGGGTGCGGGGGAGAATCTCCTCACCTTGATCAATGACATCCTCGATCTCTCCAAGGTCGAAGCGGGGCAGATCACCCTCGAGGCCGTACCCTTCGACCTGGGCGAAAACATCGAGCGAACCTGTGAAATCCTCGGGATGCGGGCGGGAGAAAAGGGCCTTGATCTGGTCTGTCACATCCAGCCCGACATCCCCGTGGACATCATCGGCGATCCTCTCCGGCTGCGGCAGATCATCACCAATCTCATCGGCAATGCCGTCAAGTTTACCGATGCCGGGGAAATCCTTTTAGAGGTTAAGGCGGCGCCTCAGACCGATGCAAATGGCGCCGAGGAAATCGACCTTGTCTTTTCCGTGGCAGATACAGGGATCGGCATCCCGGCGGATAAGGTAGGGTATATCTTCGAGAAGTTCACCCAGGCGGACACCTCCACATCCCGCAAATACGGCGGCACCGGCCTGGGACTGGCCATTACCAGGTATCTGGTGGAACTCATGGGGGGGACATTGAGGGTCCGGAGCGAACCCGGCAAGGGAAGCGTCTTTTCCTTCACCATTCGCCTGCCCAGACAGCTTGAGGCGCAGCCCCGGGCAGATAGCGTTCCCTTTGACCTGAAGAATGTCCGCATCCTCGTCGTGGATGACAACACCACTAACCGGCTGATCGTGAGAGAATTTCTCGCCCCCGGGGGGGCAATTCCGGCAGAAGCGGCCGACGGTGAGGAAGGATTGCACCTCATGCACGAAGCCGTCCTTGCCGGGGAACCATATCACCTCGTGATCCTAGATCACCAGATGCCGGTCATGGACGGGATGGAGATGGCCCGCCGCATCAAGGACCATCCGGACCTGTGCACCGCCATTATGATCCTCCTGACCTCGCTCCAGCGCACAGAAGACATCGAAAAGGCGAAACAACTCGGCTTTGTCCAGGTACTCTTCAAACCGGTCAACCGGGCGGATCTGCGCGAGGCCGTTGTTCGAGCCCTGGGACAGATGAAACTCTCCTGTATTCCGGAAGCAGCAGCGGGTAAACAGCCGCCCCCAATCACAACGGCCCCGTTACCCCAGCAGCCTCTCCGCATCCTCCTTGCCGAAGACAACGAGGATAATCGCACCCTGATCTGGATGTACCTGAAAAACACCCCCCATGAGATGCAGATGGCGGAAAACGGGCAGCTTGCCCTGGACAGATTTATCAACAACGGTCCCTTCGATCTCGTCTTCATGGATGTCCAGATGCCCGTCATGGACGGTTACACCGCAACCAGGGCCATCCGTTTCTGGGAAGAAGAGCAGGGACGGAAACGAACGCCCATCGTCGCCCTCACCGCCTATGCCCTCAAGGAGGACATCGAGAGGAGCCTCGACGCCGGCTGCGATGGACATGTCACCAAGCCCCTGAAAAAGGCGACTTTTTTAAACGCCATCACCCAATATACTGCCGGCAGGGGAACCACGGGATGAGAAGCTCGCAAAAAGCAATCAATTCTATCACTTCCACATAGGCGGGAGCCCGGATATCTTTAATATGAGTGGATTCCCGCTTATACGGGAATGGCAAAAGGAAAAGGCAAAGCATATGTCCGACAAACAGGGAAAATCCTCTTATAATAACCTCATCATGATCTTCGCCATACTGGCGGCGGGAATTATAGCCGTGGGCTACATATCTTACCATGGTTATGAGCGACAGTATCGCTCCGAAGTGGAACGACAGCTCGCCGCCGTCGCCGAGCTGAAGGTGGAAGAACTGGTTTCGTGGCGCCGGGAGCGCATGGCGGACGCCGCCCTCTTTCACGAAAACATCAATTTCTCCGAGCTGGTGCGGCATTATTTCGCCGCGCCCCGGGATATGAATGGGCAAAACCGGCTGCGGGTCTGGCTCAAACATATTCAGACGTATTACCGGTACGACATGGTCATGCTCCTGGACGCCAACTATAACAAGAAGCTGATCTTCCCTGAAACCCCGGAACGGAGCAGGTCCTATGTTTCCCCCGCCACGGCCGAAATCCTGAAATCGGGAAAGGTCGCCTTCGAGGATTTCTACTGGAATGAAGAGAACAACAAGATCTACCTGAAGATTCTTGTCCCCATTTCCGAGGGAGAAAAGGGCGGCCGGCTGCTGGGCGTCCTGGTCATGCGCATCGATCCGGGAAACTATCTCTATCCCTTTATCAGCCGCTGGCCCACGCCGAGCCGGACGGCGGAGACCCTCCTTGTCCGCCGGGAAGGAAAGGAAGCACTATTCCTCAACGAGCTCCGGTTTCAGAAGGATACGGCCCTCAAGCTCCGGGTCTCCATGGATAAGGCGGACCTGCCGGCCGTCCAGGCCGCCCGGGGTCGTGTCGGGTTCGTGGAAGGCAAAGATTATCGGGGGATTCCAGTGCTGGCCGTAGTCAAGCCCGTTCCCGGCTCGCCCTGGTTTCTCACCGCCCGCATGGACATAGCGGAGGTTTATGCGCCCCTAAAGGAACGTCTCTATCTGACGATCTTTATTATCGTCGCCCTCCTGGCCGGGTCCGGCATGAGCATCAGACTGATCTGGCGGCGCCGGGACATGCGTTTCTACCGGGAAAAATTCGAGGCGGCGGAGACGCTCCGGGAGAGCGAGACAAAACTTCAGGCCATTTTCAATACCATGGGGACAGGAATTCTCATTATCGACAAGGACACACAGGTCATAATTGAAGCCAATCAGACGGCCATAGATATGATCGGGCTGCCCATAGGATTGATTATCGGACAGATCTGCAACGCCCTGATTTGTCCCGCCCAGGCGGGCAAATGTCCGGTCAAGGATCTTGGCCAAAGCGTCGAGCGCTCGGAACGTAAGCTCATCCATGCGGATGGACGGCTGATCGATATCTTGAAAACCGTTCATCCCATCACGATCAAGGGCAGGGATTGCTATCTCGAAAGCTTTATCGACATTTCCGACCGCAAGCGCGCCGAGGAGGCCCTGCTCCGGGCCAAGGAGGAGGCGGAGGCGGCCAACCGGGCCAAAAGCGAATTCCTGGCCAATATGAGCCATGAAATCCGAACGCCCATGAACGCCATCCTCGGCATGGGGGAACTCCTGGCGGAGACGCCCCTGAACAGGGACCAGGAGAAATACGTCCGGATCTTTCATGACGCCGGGGAAAACCTCCTCATCCTGATCAATGACATTCTCGACCTTTCCAAGGTGGAAGCAGGGCAGATAAAGTTAGAGGCCTTTCCCTTCCATCTGGGAGAGCTTGTCGAAAAGACGGGCGAAATTCTCGGCATGCGGGCCGGCGACAAGGGGCTTGATCTGATCTGTCACCTCCAGCCCGATCTCCCCCTGGACGTAATCGGCGATCCCCTCCGCCTGCGGCAGAGCCTCACCAATCTTATCGGCAACGCTATCAAGTTTACGGAAAAGGGAGAGATTGTCGTGGCGGTGAAAGCAGGCGCGCCCATCGATCCGGCGGCCAAGGAGGCAACCTTTGTCTTTTCCGTTACCGATACGGGGATCGGCATTCCGGCGGGACAGTTGAAGAGTATCTTCGAGAAGTTTACCCAGGCCGACACCTCGACCTCCCGCAAATACGGCGGGACGGGATTGGGGCTGGCCATCACCAGGCATTTTGTGGGGCTCATGGGGGGGACCCTGTCGGTTAAGAGCGAGCCGGGCCGGGGGAGCGTCTTTTCCTTCACCATTACGCTGCCTCTGCAGGATCAGGGCCGGCTTGAGGAAAAAACATGCTCCTCTCCCGATCTGCACCAGGTCCGCATCCTCGTCGTGGACGATAATGCCACCAACCGGATGATCGTAAGGGAAGCTCTCGCCTCCTGGGGGGCGAAGGTGAGGGAAGCAGCCGGGGGCGAGGAAGGATTGGCCATGCTCCACCGGGCCTGCGACGCGGGAAAACCATTCCGGTTAGCCGTTCTCGATTATCAGATGCCGGATCTGGACGGCTTCGAGACGGCCCGCCTCATCAAGACGCAACCGGAATTGCGGGGAACGATCATGATCCTCCTGACCTCGCTCCAGCGTAAGGATGACATGGAACGGGCCAGAGAAATCGGTTTTGCCAGCGTACTCTACAAGCCGGTGAAACGGGCGGAACTGAAAGACGCCGTGACGAAAGCCCTGGGCGACCCGGAACCCGGAGAAAAGGTATTCGGTATCCCCACTGCGGCCGCGGCGCCCATCGCCGCAGCGAAGCGGGCCCTGCGCATCCTCCTTGCCGAGGATAACGAGGACAACCGGACCCTGACCTGGATGTACCTGAAAAACACCCCCCATGATATGCAGATGGCGGAAAACGGCAGGCTCGCCGTGGATATGTTCATCAGCGAAGGGCCCTTTGATCTCGTCTTCATGGATATCCAGATGCCCATCATGGACGGCTATGAGGCAACCCGGGCCATCCGTTCCTGGGAAGAGGCGCAGGGGCGGAAACGGACCACCATTATCGCCCTGACCGCCCATGCCCTCAAGGAAGATCTTCAGAAGAGCCTCGACGCCGGCTGCGACGCTCACCTGACCAAACCATTGAAAAAGGCAACATTTTTAGATGCCATCAGCCGGTACGGCTCGGAACTATGACAATAATTACAGAGAGTGGGGTACCTATTTATGACCGATGAAAATACCGACTGGCGTGAAAAGGCCTTGAAGTGGAAGAAACAATTGGCCTGGCGGGCAACCCATGACTCGTTGACGGGGCTGCCGAACCGGATGCTATTTATCGACCGGCTTTCCATGGCCATCATCCATGCCCAGCGGGAACGGGAACGGGCTGCCGTCGTCATCCTCAACCTGGATGGATATAAAAGCGTTATTCATAGCCTCGGTCTCCGGGCGGGGGATGAGCTGATCAAGGAAATAGCGGCGGAACTGCGCCGCCGGCTGCGGAAGGGGGACACCCTGGCCCGCATGGACATGGATGAATTTCTTATCCTCCTGCCCCGCATCCTCCGCATTCCCGACGCCGCTAATACCGTCGCAAAGGTCCTGGAAAGTCTGAAATCAGAATCTTTCCTCATCCAGGGACAGCAGTTAAACATAACCGCCAGCGCCGGCATTGCCTGCTATCCCGAACACGGGGACCAGGCGGAGGAGTTGATCCGCTGCGCCGACATCGCCCTGTGTGAGGCAAAACAGGCGGGAAGAGACACCCAGCGGATCTACAAGGCGATGTGACACCGGCGAGTTTGTAATTGGGCACCGAGAATGAAAATGAAAAACGGTCAGAAGCGGGACATAACCATGTATAGATCCTGGCAGGAAGGAATAAACCGGATCCTCGGCCTGGTTCTTGAACCTGTTCCATTTGATGAGAAGCTGAAGCGCATCACCGATGGCGTCGTTGATACTTTTGGCGCCGATATCTGCCGGATCTGGATTGTCGGAGAGGGAGATCTGTGCAGCGCCGGCTGCATGCATGCCGCAGGTCTGGAAGGGCCGCCTGTCTGCCGGTATCGTGACAAGTGCCTGCATCTGAAAGCCAGTTCGGGCAGATACACCCATGTTGACGGAAAAGCCCACCGGCGCGTTCCGTTCGATGTCAACAAGATCGGGCGCATCGCATCCGGGGAAGAGATAAGGTTCCTTACAAACGATGTCCAACGCGATCCACGCGTCCATGATCATGATCATGAATGGGCAAAGAGTCTCGGACTGGCGGCATTTGCCGGTTATCAGCTGCGTCCTGCGGATGGTGAAATCCTCGGGGTGCTGGCTCTCTTTGCGAAGTTCGAGATCTCCCCGGAGATGGATGCCGTCCTTGAGGGACTGAGCCGGGCAATATCCCTTGTCATCCAGCAGGATATCGCGGAACGGGCGCTGGCAGAGAAATTGAATAACCAGATGAGTTTTATCTCGACACTTCTCGATACCATTCCCAGTCCGATATTCTACAAGGATATTGCCGGGAAATATTTGGGCTGTAATCGCGCTTATGAGGAGATCATCGGTAAGTCCAGAGAAGAGGTTGTTGGCAAAGACATTTACGACTTATATCCTGCTGTAATAGCTGATTTATATGCCAAGAAAGATCGGGAACTGTATGAACACCCCGGCAGCCAAAGCTATGATGGGAAGTTTAATGCCGCAGACGGCAAAGTTAGGGATGTAATCATCACTAAGGCTACGTACACCGATACCGGTAAGAATGTCGCCGGAGTGGTTGGGATATTCATCGACATCACCGAGCGGAAGCGAGCGGAAGAGGCGCTGCGGGAAAGCGAAGAGCGCTACCGAATAGTCATGGAAAGCGTAAATCTTGGAATTAGTCTGATTGATGTTAATCACAAAATAATAATGACGAACGTTTTTTTTGCCGAACTTTTTAAGAAGCCCGTAGCTGATTTTGTCGGTAAATATTGTTTTATGGAGTTCGAGAAACGCGAGGCAATTTGTCCGCATTGTCCCGGAGTGTTGGCTATGGCCTCCGGGAAACCTGCGGAGGTTGAAACCGAAGGCGTGCGGGATGACGGCAGCCGTTTCAATGTTTTGGTTCGGACTGTTCCAACATTTACATCTGATGGCACGGTAAGTGGATTCGTTGAAGTTATTGAAGACATCACCGAGCTCAAGGAGGTGGCGGCCCTCTACCGGACCCTCACGGAGCAATCCTTCGCCGGGGTCTATGTGGTTCAGGACGGCGTCTTTCAGTACCTCAACAATACCGCCGCCGCCATTGCCGGCTATACTATCCCGGAACTGGTCGGGAAAGCGGCAACCGATCTTCTCCACCCGGAGGACGTCAGTAGGGCAAAAGCCTTGTCCAAGGCCATGCTGGCAGGGGTCAGCACCGCCCCTTACGAATTCCGGATCAAGACCAGGGATGGGACAATCCGCTGGATAATGGAAACCGTGGCCCCCATCCTCTTCAACGGCCGGCCGGCAATCCTCGGCAATTCCCAGGATGTCACGGAGCGGAAAATGGTAGAGGAGGCCATGCATCGGGCGAAGGAGGCGGCGGAGGCGGCCAATCTGGCGAAAAGCGAATTCCTCGCCAACATGAGCCACGAAATCCGGACGCCCATGAACGCCATCCTCGGCATGGCGGAGCTGCTGTCGGAAACGACCCTCACCCGGGACCAGCAGAAGTACGTCCAGATCTTCCAGGGCGCGGGGGAGAATCTCCTCACCCTGATCAATGACATCCTCGATCTCTCCAAGGTCGAAGCGGGACATATCAGGCTGGAGACCGTACCCTTCGACCTGGGGGAAAACATCGAAAGAACATGTGAAATCCTCGGCATGCGGGCGGGAGACAAGGGCCTCGATCTGGTCTGTCACGTCCAGCCCGACATCCCCGTGGACGTCGTCGGCGATCCCCTCCGGCTGCGGCAGATCATCACCAATCTCATCGGCAATGCCGTCAAGTTCACCGATGCCGGGGAAATCCTTTTAGAGGTTAAGGCGGCGCCCCAAGCGGATGCAATTGGCGCCGAGGGCATCGACCTTGTATTCTCCGTAGCCGATACGGGGATCGGCATCCCGGCAGATAAGGTGGATCATATTTTCGAGAAGTTCACCCAGGCAGACACCTCCACCTCCCGCAAATACGGCGGCACGGGCCTGGGGCTGGCCATTACCAAGTATCTGGTGGAACTCATGGGGGGGACGTTGAGGGTCCGGAGCGAACTCGGCAAGGGAAGCGTTTTTTCCTTCACCATCCGCCTGCCCAGACAGCTTGAGGCGCAGCCTCGTAAGGATAGCATCCTCTTTGACCTGACGGATATCCGCATCCTCGTGGTAGACGACAACGCCATCAACCGGCTGATCGTGAGAGAATTTCTTGCCCCCGGTAGGGCAACTCTGGCAGAAGCGGCCGACGGTGAGGAAGGATTGCGCCTCATGCATGAGGCTTTTGAAGCCGGGGAACCATATCACCTCGTGATCCTCGATCACCAGATGCCGATTATGGATGGCATGGAGACCGCCCGTCGCATCAAGGGCCATCCGGACCTTTGCACCGCCATCATGATCCTCCTGACCTCGCTCCAGCGCACAGAAGACATTGAAAAGGCGAAACAACTCGGCTTTGTCCAGGTACTCTTCAAACCGGTTAACCGGGCGGATCTGCGCGAGGCCGTTGCTCAGGCCCTGGGACACCGGAAGATTTCCGGTGACCTTCCGGAGCAAGGAGAGGGGCAAAAGGTCCCCGCAACCACAACGGCCCCGTTACCCCAGCAGCCGCCCCTCCGCATCCTCCTTGCCGAAGACAATGAGGACAACCGCACCCTGATCTGGATGTACCTGAAAAACACCCCCCATGAGATGCAGATGGCGGAAAACGGGCAGCTTGCCCTGGACAAATTCATCAGCAACGGCCCCTTCGATCTCGTCTTCATGGATGTCCAGATGCCCGTCATGGACGGCTACACCGCGACCAGGGCCATCCGTTCCTGGGAAGAAGAACAGGGCCGGGAACGGACACCCATCGTCGCCCTCACCGCCTACGCCCTCAAGGAAGACGTCCAGAGGAGCCTTGACGCCGGCTGCGACGGACATGTCACCAAGCCCCTGAAAAAGGCGACCTTTTTAGACGCCATCGCCCGGTACACAATCGGGCAAGGAATCACTCGATCTTGTTAGCAACTATTTTGAAATGGGTATCGGGAAAATTTTGACGTAATTATTTCTTCAGTTCGAGGGTCGCTTCGATACGGCTGATCAGCTCTTCTTTGGTAGTCGGTTTGGCGATGAATTCCCGCCCGCCGACCATTCCGTCCGTTTTATCCACCTCTTCCTTCTTGAGGGCGGCCGTCAGGAAGATGATGGGAATGGCTTTCGTCCGGTGGTCTTCGAGGAGTTTTTCCGCCACTTCCGTGCCGAACATGCCCGGCATCATGATGTCCAGCAGGATCAGATCCGGTTTGATCGCTTTGGCCAGTTTCAGGCCCTCATCCCCGCGCAGGGCCGTTGTCACCTTGAAGCGCGGGTCGGTTTCGAGATTGAGTTTTACAAAAAAGGAGAAAGGTTCCTCATCATCGATCATGAGGATCTGAACGGGTTCGGCCATGGCCATGCCTCCTTGAAGGGAATGATATTAACTGCTTCTTTATCCTGATCCGGCCACCGGCAAGCCGATGAAAAAGCTCGTGCCTACGCCAATCCTGCTTTCCACCTGAATAGCGCCTCCGTGCTTGTCGATGATACCTTTGGAGACGGATAGCCCCAGCCCCGTGTTGCCGATATCCTTGGTCGTAAAGAAGGGATCGAATATCTTGCTCATCTTTTCCGCCGGTATCCCATGACCTGTATCGATATATACTACCTGGACAACCTTTTTTCCAGCATCATTTTCGGAACATTCGGCACGGATGGTAAAACGGCCGCCTGTGGGCATAGCGTCCATGCCGTTCATCAATAGGTTGACAAAGACCTGTTTGATCTGATTGGCGTCCACCCGGACCCGGGGCAGCGAGTCCGCGTATTCCCTGACGACCTCAATGTTTTTGCGTTGCAGATCGTTTTCCGTAAACGTCAGGGCTTCATCAATGAGCGTTGTAATATCCAATGCTTCGAAGGTGAGCGGGCGCTGGCGCGTATAGCTGAGCAGGCCCTTCACAATCGTGTCGGCGCGGAGGGCGGCGTGTTTCAGCTTGTCCGCCACGTCTTGCAGCATGGCGTTGTCGCCAACGACGGATTTCATGTATTCCGTTCCCATCGTGATGATCGCCAAGGGATTCTTGATTTCGTGAGCAATCCCGGCGGCGAGAATGCCGATCGCCGCCAGTTTCTCGGATTGGACCAGTTGTTCCTGGGCCTGCATAAGCGCCGCCGTTCTATCCGTCACGAGCTCCTCGAGTTTTTCGTTGAATTGCCGAAGCTCTTCATTTTTCCGGAGGAGGGATTCCGTCAGTTCCTGATTCTTTTTTTGCAGAGAATATCTTTCCAGGGCCGTGGCAACCGTGACTTTCATCTCCGCATTGTTCCACGGCTTGGATATGAACTTGTAGATGTTGCCGCAGTTGATCGCCATGATCACGGCGTCCAGGTCGGCGTATCCCGAAAGGATCATCCGGACCGTATCGGGCCACTTTTTATATACCTCTGCGAGGAACTCCACGCCGTTCATTTCCGGCATCCGGTAGTCCGAGATGACGATCTGGATAGGCGAGATTTCGTTGAATATCCGAAGACCATCAGCCCCCGAAGCGGCCGTCAGGATCTCGTAATTATCGAAAAGAAACAGCCGCTCCATGATGTTGAGCACCGATGGTTCATCGTCTACGAACAGGATTCTGACGGGGTCTTCCATGATATACATTGCTCCTTTGGGGCAACTGTTACCGATCTAAGCGGAACGCCTTGAACGTCTTCGCGATGCCTTCCAGCCGTTCCTGCACGTAATTGGCCATCCCTTCCCCATGGAAGCCGCCTTGTGTATTGGCATAGTCGGCGATATATTCCCGGAACCAATCTCCGGAAAGGCCGGAGATTGCCTTGCTGATCCGGAAGAAGACGTCCCAGGTGATCTGCTTTGTCCGGTCATCCACGTAGACCCCTTCCCAATCGATTTGGCCGTCCTTGTCCTGGTAAGCCTTCACCACCGCGTAGCACTGGAGTTGTTTTTCCTCGATGATGCTGTCGCCGAGCAGCCTCCGGACAGCTTCCGCAAATATCTTGAAGGACTGGCGGGGGAAGTAAACGGCATGGGCGAAAGTATCGCTTTCCTTCAGGTAATGCACCAGGACCCTCGTGAGATTGTCCTGCCTCATCTTTTTGATCGTCAGATCTTTATCAGCCGTCTGCCGGGATCGGCGGCATTCATCATTAATGGCGGTGATGGTGGTTTCCAGTTCGGATTCTGTCGTTTCAAGGGCCTTGAAGAGTCTCTCCTTGGGCACCCCTTCGCTGATCAGATTCCTGATGAGCTGTTTCATCCCTGCGCCGCACATCTTCCGGCAGCAGGCAAGGGTTTTATCTTTGCTGTTATCCTTCGCGTCTTCCATATCGCTTTTTTATGACGGCAAGCAATAATTCTTTTCTTCAAAGAGCCTCAGACATGCATCCACCACCGTCGCGTCGTATCTGACGTTCCTGTATGTCCGGATCTCGTTGAGCGCAGATTCAATGCCAAGGGCGGCACGGTACGGCCGATAAGACGCCATGGCTTCGACGACATCGGCAACGGCCAGGATCCTGGCTTCCGTCAAAATGTCCGGACCGCTCAGGCCCAAGGGATAACCGGAGCCGTCCATCCGTTCATGGTGCTGAAGGATTATTTTCGCGATGGACCAGGGGAAAACAATGTCCTTCAGGATATCGCCGCCGGCCTGGACATGAACCCTGATCAGGGATCGTTCCGTATCCGTCAAGAGGGCCGGCTTGCAGAGGATCTCAGCGGGGACGGATATCTTGCCGATATCATGAATCGTGGCCGCCATGTGCAGCCCCCCCATCATTTCGTCAGAGAGACCGAGTTCGCGGCCTATGGAGGAGGCGAGACATGATGTGCGCTGCTGGTGCCCTGCCGTGTAGGGGTCTCTAGCTTCGATTATGCTGGAGATGACCCGAATGGTTGCCTCGAAGGCCCGCTCCGTTTTTTCCATGCTTTTCTTCAATTCATATGTCCGCTCGGCAACGGTTTCTTCAAGTATCTTATTGAATTTCTGCAATGCCTCGTTTTTCCATTTAAGGTCTTCCGTGAGGCGCATATTCTCCTGCGCCAACCGGTAACGATCGACGGCATTGACGATGGTGATCTTCAGCTCTTCGTTATTCCAGGGTTTCGCCATGAACTTATAGATCTGTCCTTCGTTGATGGCGGCAATCACTGCCTGACTATCCGCGTAGCCGGAAAGGACGATGCGGATCGTATCTGGCCACAGCCGGCAGACCTCCCTGAGAAATTCGACACCGTTCATCTCCGGCATTCGATAATCCGAGATGACGATCTGAATGGGGAAGACGCCCATGAGGGAAAGGCCCTCCGGGCCGGAAGCAGCCGTGAATATCTCGTAATGGCCGTCTTTCAAAAGCCTTTTGATGATATCAAGGACTAATGGCTCGTCGTCCACCACGAGGATGCGGATTCTATCATTTTCTTTGACTGTACCGGTCATGCCATTCCTTCCATTACTACCTTATAATCGGAATCAGGATGGTGAAAGTCGATCCTTTTCCGACCTCGCTTTCCAGTCTGATCTCCCCACCGTGTTTCTTGATGATATCATAAGCCGTGCTCAACCCCAGACCCATGCCTTGGCCCACCTCCCTGGTCGTGAAGAAGGGTTCGAATATCCTCTCCTTCAAATCATCAGGGATGCCTGATCCCGTATCCGATATGGAGATGACGATATTGTCATTTTCCTGCCGGGTTGCAACCATGATCTCGCCCCCGCTGCCAACGACTTGGGCGGCGTTTTTCAGGATGCCCATGAATGCCTGACTGAGTTGTCCGATGTTGCAACGAGTCAGGGGCAGTTGTCCCCAATCCTCTCTCAGCGTTGCCTCTTTTAAAAAATTATTTTTCATCATACTGAGGACATTTAAAAGACCGGCGTTGATGTCATCCGGTTTGTGCTCCAATTCATCGGATATGGAAAATTTCATCAAGTCCGTCACGATCTTCTTGATGCGGTCGGCCCCGGCAACCGACTCCTGGATGAGCTTGTGAATATCGCCGAGAATGCGATCGATCTTCAATCGTTTCCATTCCAGCTCCAAATCCTTCAGCTTCTCCGGAGTCGATGAATAACTGAGGAAATCCCGCTGGATATTGATTATTGATTCTATATTCCTGGCATAGGTCTCAAGGACGCCGAGGTTTCCCGATATGAATCCCATGGGATTGTTGATTTCGTGGGCGATACCTGCCGAAAGCTGCCCGATGGAGGCCATCTTTTGCTGCTGGATGATTTTTGCCTGAACAGAAGCCAGATCGCCATACGCCTTCTCAAGTTGATTCAAGGTGCTGACCAGCCGCTCCTCCATCTGCTTCTGTGAGGTTATATCCATGCAGTTTGCCAGCACGGCGCGCCGCCCTCCGTATGTGACGTGAAGGGACGATTCCATAAGCCAGCGCACCCGTCCGTTCTTTGTTATAAGCCGGAATTCGTAGGGATCCGTTCTTTTTCCCGCCAGCATCTCCCGGGTCTGCCTAGTCAGCTTATCCCAGTCTTCCGGATGAATGAGCGAAACCGATGACATGCCGATCAGTTCACTTCTGTCATATTCCGTGTAGGCGGCGGCTTTGTCGTTGACATAGCAAAAACAGCCGTCCTGAATGACATAGATGCCGGCGAGGGATTTCTCCGTAAGCAGGCGGTACTGGTCTTCCCTATCTTTTAGTTTCTGCTCCGTTTCCTTGAGGATAGTTACATCCATGGAGTTTCCCAGGACGGCGGGGCGGCCTTCATATTGGATCGAAACAAGGGTCTCCATGATCCACCGGAGCTGCCCGCTCTTGGTAAGTATTCTGAAACCGTAGGGATTATTGGTTTTACCTTTCAGCATCTCTCGGGCTTGACGGGCATGACTCTCCCGATCATCCGGATGGACCAGCATGATATTCGAGGGCTTTCCCGTCAACTCGCTGGCCGTATAGCCGGCATAAGAGGCGGCATTATCGTTAATTAACTTGAAGAGGCCGTCCTGAACCACATAAACGCCGGCAAAGGATTGCTGTACCAGATTCTTATAGAGCTGTTCGGCATGCTCGCGCTTATCCACTAATTGCCTCTGGTCGTCCATGAGCTGCTTATTCTTCCTGGACATATCATATCGTTCAACGGCATTGGCAATGGTGATTTGCAGCTCCAGGTTATCCCAGGGCTTGGTGATGAATTTATAAATCTGTCCTTCATTAATCGCATCGATAACAGACTGGATATCCGCATAGCCGGACAGGATGATCCGGACAGTATCGGGCCATTTTTTCAATACCTCTTTCAGGAATTGGACACCGTTCATTCCCGGCAGGCGGTAATCCGCAACGATAACCGCCGCAGGCGCGCAATCCAGCAGTATGCACGCCTCCGCTGCCGATGTCGCCGTCACGACCTCGTAAACCTCGCTATCCAGGATTCTTTGGATGGAATCGAGAACCTGCATTTCATCGTCGACAACCAGAATTCTGGACCGGTTATTTTTATCCTTCATTTCTTCCATAAAAACGTTCCCTGTAATGGAGACTCTCACGACCCCGCAATCGGTATTCTTACCGTGAAGGTGGTCCCTTCCCCGACCTTGCTCGCCACTGTGACCTCCCCGTTGTGCAGTTTCACAATGTCACCGGAGATGCTCAAACCCAGGCCGGTTCCCTTGCCCGCCGCCTTCGTCGTGAAGAAGGGTTCGAAAATCTTCTCCCGGTTCTCCTCCGGGATGCCGCTTCCCGTATCCGCAATGGACACATAAATATCGTTCCCTTGGGTCCAGGTCCTTACGGTGATCTTCCCCCACTTCTCGATGGCCTGCGCGGCATTCATCAAAAGATTCATGAAGACCTGGCTCAAATGGCTGATGTTGCAGCGGGTCAGGGGAAGCTCCCCGAATTCCTTAACCAGCTCCGCCTTGTACTTGATTTCATTCCAGACGATGGTGATGGCGCTATCGAGGGCCACATTAATGTCCTCAATAATGAATGCATCTTCTTCCATACGGGAAAATGTCTTGAGATCGGACACAATTTTCCGGACCCGGTCGGCCCCCTCCAGGGACTGGTCGATGAGGGGTCCGACATCTGCGAGGATGTAATCGATCTTCATTTTCTTTCTCAGGTCATGAAGGACCTCCAGGGCCTCCGGCGGCGCATGGTTTTCGGCTATCTCTTCCTGGGTGGCGATGGTTTTGGCGATGCTTTCCAGATAAGTCCTCAGAATGCCGAGATTGCCCGTGATGAAGGACATGGGATTGTTGATCTCGTGGGTGATGCCCGCGGCAAGCTGTCCGATGGAGGCCAGCTTCTCCTGCTGAATGACACGGGCCTGGGCCTGCTTCAGCTCCCCGTGGGCCGCCTTGAGTTCTTCGTGTTTCTTCAGCAGCACCTCTTCCCCATGTTTGCGGTCGGTAATGTCCATCACAATACCTTGATAGTGGGTAACCTCTCCGGCAGCGTCTTTCCGTATCCAGGTCCGGTCGTAAATCCAGCGGATATCACCCGACCCTGTCACAATGCGGTACTCCTGATTGAAATGCGGCAGCCCCTCTTTTGAGAATTCTTCGACCTCAGCGCCCACCCTTGACACATCCTCCGGGTGGATTATGGAGGCGAAGGAGACTCGTCCGCTGGTGAAATCGTCAGCAGTGTAGCCAAATTCAGCGACATTATCGGAAACGTATTCCACGGGCCAGCCGGCAGCCGCTTTCCATAACCAGGCAGTGGCCGGGCTATGGTTGACAATGAAAGTCAATTCCCGCTGTTTTTCAGCAGCACTCTGCAGCGCCGCCTCCGCTTTTTTCTTCTCCGTGACATCGTCATATACGGCGACGATGTCACCGGAGGAAAGCTTGTAAACATAGTTTTCCCGCCAGCCGACGATGCGGTCGTCCTTATAGAGAGAGACGGGGTAATGCTCCGGCCGGCCGGTTTCCCATACACGCTTAAGGACAGCGAAGAGTCCGAATTCTACAACGCCGGGAAAGACATCGAGGATGCTTTTATTGACGATATCGGCCTTCCTGATTTGCTCTATCCGCTCTCCGGCAGGGTTAAAATCGGCAATAATGAAATCGCTGCCGTCTTCATTGACCTTGTAGACAACTACGGCACTGCTCATGCGGGCAACAAGTTCACGGTATTGGAACTCCCTTTCAATCAGCGCCTTCTCGGTCTGTCTGCGGAGCCTTCTTTCCTCGGCGTCTTTCAGCTCACGTCTGATGGCCGGGACCAGGCGCTGTAATCTATCTTTCATGATATAGTCATGGGCGCCGGCTTTCATGGTTTCGACGGCCGTATCTTCACCGATGTTTCCGGAAACCATCAAAAAAGGGATGTCCAAGCCCTTTCCCAAGAAGAGGGCCAAGGCCTGCAGGCCGGTGAACCGGGGAAGTTTGTAATCGCTCAGAATTACGTCCCATGCCCCCGAGCTGAGGGCGGCGCCCATTTCCTCGGCGGTCTCCACCCGCGCATGCAGGGGTTCAAAACCGCCTTGGCGTAGCTTGCGGAGCAACAGTTCGGCATCGTTTTCCGAGTCTTCAACAATCAAGACCCGCAGGGGCTGTCCCATCGCCTTCTCCCTTCTATCCGATCTGCATGATGTACTTTACCAGGAGCGACGTTTCCAGGTAATCGAAATTTATGGGCTTGGTAACATAGTCGAAGGCCCCTAATTTAATGGCCTCTCGGGCTATTTCGTCGTCCGTGACGGCCGTGACCATGATGATGCCTACGTTCGGATCTATCTTATGGATTTCCGCGAGGGTCTCGATACCGCTCATGCCCGGCATCATGATATCGAGAAGGACGATGTGGGGGCGAATCTCCTTCACAAGGCGCAACGCCGTGGCGCCGTCGGGGGCCGTAAAGACTTCGTATCCCCGGGGAACAAGCTGGGCCTCCATCAACTTGAGGACCAGCGGTTCATCATCGACACAGAGTATCCGTGCAGTTGTTGTCGCCATAAAAGAGATTCCTCCTATCTAATATTATCATTACCATTGTAATCATTATTCTTTACCATGACAAGCCGTCTGGGGAGGGGCGCAGGGTATCCGGAAAATAAAGGCGCTGCCCTTCCCCAGCCCGGCACTTTCCACCCAGATGCGTCCTCCGTGCAGAGTGATGATCCGGCGCGTCAGGGCAAGACCCAGTCCCGTCCCCGGGTTCTTGCCCATAGTGGGATCGTAAATCTGATGGAACTCCTCAAAGATTATTTCCTGATCCTCCGGAGCAACCCCGATGCCCGTGTCCGTCACGGAGACCTCGATGTCCCGGCCTTCACCTTTTTCTCCCGGGATGATCTCATCAACAATCCTGGCCCGGACGATAATCCTCCCCCCGTCGGGAGTGAACTTCGTCGCATTCGACAGGAGATTGTACAAGGCCTGTTTCAGCTTCCGGGCGTCCGCCGTTACCGTGATTTCGGCGAGACTTTCCTCCGCTTCTATGCGCAACTCGATGTTGTGGCGCCGGGCTTTTTCCCTGAGCATGGACAGGCTGTTTTCAAAGAGTTCCGGCAAGGATACCGGGGCGTAGTAAAGATCATCCTTTCCGGCCTCGATCTTGGCCAGATCGAGGACGTCGTTGATAAGGTCGAGAAGGTGCTGTCCGCTGGCGGCGATGTCCTGGACGTATTCCTCCTGTTTATCGTTCAAGGGACCGAAGAATCGTTTATTCAAAACGTCCGAAAAGCCGATGACGGCGCTCAGGGGCGTCCTGAGTTCGTGGCTCATGTTGGCCAGAAAAGCGCTTTTGGCGCGGTTGGCCGCCTCGGCGGCCTCCTTCGCCAGGCGCAGGTCGCGTTCCGTACGTCGCTGTTTCTCGATCTCCCGCTCCATGCCTTCCGTGCGCACCCGGACCAGTTCCTCCAGGTGATCACGGTAGAGGGCAAGCTCGGCCTCGGCCTCCCGGCGGGATGTGATGTCAATCAGGGCTCCTTCGTAATAAAGGATCCGCCCCGTGTCATCGCGGACGCAACGGGCATTGTTGGAGACCCAGATGACGCCGCCGTCTTTCCGGCGGACCCGGTATTCGCAGTTTTCAATCCTTCCGGCCTCCTCCAGCCTTTGGCGAAATACCTGCCGTTCCTGGGGATCGGCATAAAACTGAGTTGCAATGTCTGTGATGACCTCGATCATCTCCACGGGGGAATCATAGCCGCAGATGGACGCCAGGTAGGGGTTGACGCTCAGGAATCTGCCCGCCGGCGAACTTTGGTAGATCCCCTCGATGGCGTTCTCGAAGATGTCCCGGTATTTCTCCTCACTTCTGAACAGGGCCAGCTCCACGTTTTTACGGTCCGTAATGTCGATAAAAGAGCCTATTTCGCCGCCCCGGGAACCATCGAGATTGAAGAAAGGGGCCTTGGAGACGATCACGTTCCGGGGGACGCTATCGGCGCGGGTCAGGATGGTTTCGTAAACCTGGGCCTCCTGGGCGCCTTCATCTCCCCAAATCAGGTGTCGCCCGGAGGAGTCGCTGTCCTCTTTCCATAGTTCGTGCAAGGGAGTCCCGATAATCTCCCCGGTTGTCCGGGCGAAGAAATCGGCAAAGGCCTGATTGCAACCTGCGCAACGTCCCTGGGCTTCAAGATAATAGATAGGAACGGGAATGGAATCCAGAAGGGTACGGAGAAAACGATACTGGCGGCGGAATTCTTCCTCCGCCTGTCTCTGCTCCGTAATATCAATAATTGAGCCTTCGTAATAGCTTACATGTCCACTGATGTCCCGAACGGCCCGGGCATTCATTCGCCCCAATATCCGCACGCCGTCTTTACTCCGGAACTCCGTCTCAAAGCCCTCCACGAATCCTTGCCCTTCCAGGAGATGGCATATCTCCTGCCAGTCTTCCTGGTACACATACAACTGGGAGGCGATATTAGCTACCGCGGCAATCATTTCCTCGGGGGAGGCGTAACCGAAAATCCTCGCGAAGGCGGGGTTTACGACGACATAAATCCCCTGGGGGGTGCTCTGAAAGACCCCCTCGACGGAATTCTCGAAGAGCTGTCGGTAACGGGTTTCGCTTTCCAGGAGGGCGCTCTCCATGTTCATTTTTTCGGTAACATCCATGGAGTTGCCGAGGATGGCCGGTCGCCCCTGATAGTCGAAGGGGGAGACTGTTTCCATGATCCAGCGGATGCCCCCGTTTTTGGTGACAATGCGGAATTCGTAAGGGCTGCGCCGCTGCCCGCCGAGCATCTCCCGGGCATAGCGGCGCGCACGATCCAAGTCATCCGGGTGGATAAGGATGCTGGCGCGGCTGCCGACAAGTTCTTCCGGAGCATACCCGGCATAGAGGGCGGCATTTTTGTTCAGGTAGCGGAAGATGCCGTCCTGGACGACATAGACGCCGGCAAAGGACCGCTCCGCAAGGAATGTGTAGAGCCGCTCCGCCTCCTTGCGGTCCGTTACGTCCCGGCAGGCGCCGTAGAGGCAGTAGGCGTTGGGAAGGCGGCGATCGGCTACGCAGATGGCGTTGTCCTCTATCCAGCGGATGCTGCCGTCCTTGGCCATGAGACGGAATTCCATGGTAAGGCGGTCGCCGCCTTTCATATCCATCAGATTGCTCTGCACCCGCAGGACATCCTCGGGATGGACGATGGGCAACCAGCATTGAAATTTCATCAACTCTTCCCGGGAATAGCCGGTGACCCTGGCAAAGGCGCCGTCGAGCCAGAAAAACCGGAAGGGATCTTCCCCGCGGCGGCGGCATTCATGGATGAAGTCGCTGCCAAGATCGGCGAACTGCCGGCGCCGATATTTATCATCAGCGATCCTTCCCGCCAGGGTGATGCGCTCCGTAATGTCGCGGCAGACGCCGATGGTGGCGAGGCCGCCGCTATAGGGCAGATAGGAAACGGAGGACTCGACGTCAACAAGGCGGCCATTTTTGGTTAAGGCCTGGAAGGTGTAATGGAGCGGCGGCGTTTCTCCCCGGGCGATTTGTTCCACCCGCCCTTCAATAAGGGAACGGCTCGCCGGGGCGATGAGGGTCATGAAATCGAAATCAGGCGCCAGGAGCTCCTCGGCGGAATAGCCGGCAAGCTCCGTAAACCGGGTGTTCACAAAGACAAGGCAGTTGTTGACACGGACATACATGGCCTCGCGGGAAAGATCTACGAACCGGCTAAAAAAAAGGCTTTCCTCCGTGGACTCAATCTGAGCATTCCTCAGAGCTTCCGTGGCGCCGTTGAGCAGATTCTTGCGGTCATACGGTCCGTCCGCTGCCGCCCCCCCGGGGACAGAAAGATCCTTTTCGTCATCCATAACTGCTCCTTCGCAGGGTGTCCCGGGACCCGGCAAATGATATACCCGGCGCCGGGCAGGCGCCTTTCCCCTTCATGCCGAAGCTGCCGCAAGAGGATGCCTGTTGAGAAGTTATAGGGAACACAGGGGGTTATGTCAAGGAAAAGAAAAGAAAACGAAACCGATCATCGATAATTATCATTTTACACATTAACAATTATCGGGTAAAAGACGATCCATGATATACGAATAAGACGCAACCATGATCATCTTGCCTAAGTTTACGGCAAGGAGAGGTTCACAAGACAATCAGGATGAAGCTCAGCCGCAAAGACTTCGATCGGGCAGTGAAACAGGCCATCGACCGCATTCCAAAGGAAATTCGCACCCGCATGGATAATGTCGTGATTTCCGTCCAGCCGAGGCCGTCCCGTGAGATGATCAGAGAGCTCGCCCTGCCACCGGACGACCCGCCCTTCGGCGTCTATTGGGGAATCTCACTGCCAGAGCGGTACGAAACCAACCCGCCCCTCTTCCCGGACACCATTTTCATCTTTCAGGAGCCCCTGGAAGATGCCTGCCGAAGCCTGGCGGAATTAGAGGAAGAGATCGAAATTACCGTCGTCCATGAAATCGCCCATTTCTTCGGCATGACGGAAGGACAGCTTGCGGCGCTGGGATACGGATAAAAGAAAGAAGGGGCAAATGTGTCATTTGCCCCTTCTTTCTTATCTGGCGGAGAGAGGGGGATTCGAACCCCCGGTACACTTTTGGGCGTACACACGATTTCCAGTCGTGCCCTTTCGGCCTCTCAGGCATCTCTCCGGGTCTTCTATATGAGAAACTCGCAAAAAGTCTTTTTTTAATGGCGGAGAGAGGGGGATTCGAACCCCCGTGGGAGCTTTTGACCCCCAAATCGATTTCGAGTCGATCCCGTTACGACCACTTCGGTACCTCTCCGCGTGGAGCTCCCTAAATTCGAGCGGTGCGGGTTATAACCTCTTTTGTTGAAAAAAGCTACTCAAAATTTCAGCGCACCGTCCTTCCATAACACCCCCAGTAAATTCCACACGATGATTCAGGCGTGCATCCCCAAAGACGCTGGCAATGGAAACAACGGCGCCTCCCTTGGGATCTTTCGCACCAAAGACGACCCTCCCGATGCGGGCGTGAATGACCGCGCCGGCGCACATGAAACAGGGCTCCAGGGTCACGTACAGCGTCGTTCCCGGCAACCGGTAATTCCCTGCTTCCCGGGCCGCGGCGCGGATGGCGAGGATCTCGGCGTGGGCCGTCGGATCGTTCAAGGCGATGGGGCGGTTGTAAGCCCGGACAATGACCCGGCCGTCGCTAACGATGATCGCCCCGACGGGAACCTCCCCTTCCGCAGCGGCGGCAGCCGCCGCCTCCAGGGCCAGGGCCATGTAGCGCTCATCCGCCTCTCCATAGGCTGCCATTGACATCTCCGGGGCTTGGTAATTATCAGCGTTTTGCGTCATTCGCAGCTAAAGGCCATTCCTTCATTTTTATTGATTTATTCTGCGGTGTTGATTTATGATGATCCCATGAAGCCTTTCTGGAAATCAAAACGGTTCCCCCTGTCAAAGGCCTTTGTCACTGCCATCCTGATTTCCCTTGCCTCCCATGTGCTGGTCCTTTCCATGCCCTTTATCGGCGAGAAACCGGGCCCCCGGCCGCGGGAAGGCGGCCTGCTGACCGTGCACCTGACCGAACCGGTTTCTGCCCCCAAGGAAAAGGATGCCGTGCAAGAACCGGTTATGGTGAAGGAAAAACCGGCGCCGGCGCCGGCAGCGACGGCCGAGACGGTTGTCAGAGAAGACACCGTCAATCTGGGTAGCCAGGACAGCCGCTACCGATCCTATCTGCTCAAGATCCGGAAGCGGATTGAAAGTCAATGGGGATACCCCCGGGCCGCCCTCGAGAAGAAGGAAAAAGGCACGGCAACGATCAAGTTCTCCATAGACAAAACGGGGACCCTGTTTGCCCAGGGGATCGTTTCTTCGTCGGGTTCCCCGGTCCTGGACGATAATACCCTGGCGGTCATTCGCGCCGCCGCACCCTATGATCGCCTGCCCGGCGACCTGGGTCTCTCAAAACTCCACATCGTGGCTGTATTCCATTACCGGCTGGCGGAATAGCAATCACAGGTCGGAAATCAACGTTGTCAACCGGCGGTTCAGTTCGAGGAGTCTTTCCCTAACCTCCGACTGCTCAACCCATCCTTTCGCCTCCACCCGCGCTTGTCTTTCCCGAAGCTGCTTCAGGCGATTTTCCATATCCAGAATGATAAAATTCCAGTCGATCCGGGGGACCGTCTGTTCCGGAGGGGCCTTGCGCTCGATCGCCTCCCCCGGTTTTAAGGTTATTTCCTCAAGATAGTCGGGAATGGTTACGGGAAATCCGTAACGATCGCGGATCAGACCGGCAAGGGTCTGCTGGGCCGTGTATTCACCGTGGATGAGAAAGACCTGCAAGGCCGGGGACCGGAAATGCCCCAGCCATTCCAGAAGCTGACTCTGCCCGGCGTGGGCGGAAAAGCCGTTGATCGTAAAAATACGCGCCTTCACCGCTACGTCTTCATTAAAGAGCCTGATCATCCTGGCCCCGTCCACTATCCGCCGCCCCGTGGTTCCCTGGGCCTGAAAACCAACAAAGACCACGCTCGCCCCGTCACGCCAGAGGTTGTGGCGGAGGTGATGGCGAATCCGGCCCGCATTGGCCATGCCGCTTGCCGAAACAACCACGGCCGGCCCGGGGGAGGTGTTAATTTTCATGGATTCCTCGGTGCTGCGGGTGAAACGGAGCTGAGGGAAGGTCAGCGGGTCCTCTCCCTTCTTGAGCAGGCCTCTGGCCTCTTCATCGAAATAATTCGTATATTTTCGGAAGATCTCCGTTGCCCGGGTGGCGAGCGGGCTGTCCACGTAAACAGGCATATCCTTGGGAAGGCGGCCATCCCGGTCCAGCATATGGAGACAGTAAAGCAATTCCTGGGTTCTTTCTACGGCAAAGGAGGGGATGATCACCTTTTCCCCCCGGCCGTAACTGTAAGCAATGGCCTCCGCCAGCTCATTGAGGCTGTCCGTCTCGTTCTTGTGATCCCGGTTGCCGTAGGTCGACTCCATAAAGAGATAGTCCGCCGTCTCGATCACCGTGGGGTCCTTAATGATGAGCTGGGCGGGCCGGCCGATATCCCCGGAAAAGACGAGTTTAGATGCCTTCCCGTTTTCCGTTATCCCTAATTCCAGCATGGAGGCCCCGAGGATATGACCGGCGTCGCGGAAGGTGGCCGTCAAGCCGGCAAAGGGCGTTAGGGGCTGATCATATTCAACGGTTTTGAAATATTGGGTAACTTCTTCAGCGTCCCTCATGGTGTAGAGGGGCGCCACCTCATTATCGCCATCGCCATGACGAAGATGCTTGCGCATTTTCCATTGGGCCTCCATCTCCTGAATGTGGGCGCTGTCCAGAAGCAGGATCTTCAAAAGATCAAGCGTGGGAGGCGTGGCATAGATCGATCCGCGGAAGCCTTCCTTGACGATCCGGGGCAACAGACCAGCATGATCGATATGGGCATGGGTCATGAAAATGCATTCTATTTTTGCGGCGTCATAGCCCGTCGTCTCCCAATTGCGCTTCTCGATCTCCCCATTGCCCTGATGCATTCCGCAGTCGATGGCAAAGCGGCGTCCCCCCGTCTCCAGAATGAAGCAGGACCCCGTCACCGTCCTTGCCGCCCCCATAAATTTCACCTTCATATTTTTCTGCTCCTCTTATTCACATTTTCAAAAGGGAAGGGTAAAGTAAAATGCCGCTCCTTTTCCAACCTCTCCTTCTGCCCATATATTCCCGCCGTGGCGGCTGATAATCCGTTTGACCGTCGCCAGACCGATCCCCGTTCCCGGAAATTCCGAGGAAGAATGGAGACGTTGAAAGGCGCCGAACAGTTTTTCTGCATAAGCCATATCAAACCCGGCCCCGTTGTCCCGGACATAATAGACGGTCTTGCCGCCAGTTATGGTCCTGCCGAATTCTATCCGGGGATGCCCGGCATATACGGTGAACTTCCAGGCATTGTCGAACAGGTTCACCAGGGCAATTTGCATCAGGTTGTAATCACCCTGAATCATGACGCCCTTCTGGAGGACCACATCAACGGCCCGGTCGGGGCTGTTGCGCTGATTCACCTCGGAAATCGCCCGGGCCATTTCACTCAGATCGACGGATTCACGATGGAAATCGGAACTGGCCACCCGTGATAGCTTCAACAGGTCGTCGATCAGCCGCCCCATGTGTTGAGTCGCCTTGCGCACCCGTTCCAGGTAGGTCTTTCCCGTCTCATCAAGGGGCTTATCCTGATATTCTTCCAGCAGGGCGGCACTGAATCCGTCAATAGTCCGGAGGGGCGCCCGCAGGTCATGGGATACTGAGTAGCTGAAGGCTTCCAACTCTTTGTTGGCGACTTCGAGCTGGATGGTGCGGTCGATCACGCGCTGTTCCAGTTCGGCGTTCAAGCGGCGGATCTCATCCTCCGCCTGTTTATGTTCGGTAATATCTTCCGAGATACCCAGAAGAAACTGTGCCTCTCCTGCCCTGTTAAGGATCGGCATTTTCTTCGTATGCAGTAGTCTCTCCCCCTGCTGCCTTGTCTTAATGGCCTCCTCGGGGATGTCTACGAGTTCCTTCTTTTTGAAGACTTCCCTGTCCTTCTCAGTAAACGAATCCGCCTGACTTTTCGGGAAAAAATCATAGTCGCTCTTGCCGATCAAATCTTCCCTGCTTAGACCCAACAGCCCTTCTCCTGCCTTGTTGAATCTCACGAAGCGAAGGGTTTCTGCATCCTTGACAAAAATCATGTTCGGAATGTTCTCGACGATGTTGTCGAGAAACTCCTGTTCTTTCTGTAACGCCTCTTCTCCCGCCTTCACCTCCCGATACGCGGCCTCCAGATCCCGCATCTTCTTTTCCAGCTTATGGAACAGGACCTCGTTATGACGGCGGAGAAACTCCATCTCTTCTCCTAAAGACTCTATTGTTGACGATTTCATCGGATTTTTTTCGTTCAAAAGATCCTCCAAAATATTTATCAAGATATCCGGCTCCTGGGGTTTAAGAATGAATCGGTCGGCGCCGAGATCCAAGCCCAGCCTCTGATCCTGCGGTTCCGTATAGGTAGCCGTGTAAAACACAAAGGGGATATTCTTCAGCCGCGCGTCTGATTTGCATTGCCGGCATAAGGCATAACCGTCCATGACGGGCATGAGAATATCGCTTACGATCAGATCGGGCAAATTGTTAAGGGCCGATGCCAGCGCCAGGGCGCCATTGACGGCTGTCGACACATCAAAACCATGTGTTTTCAGCAATATATCAAGGAAATAGAGATTCTCCGCGTTATCATCGGCAATTAAGACTTTCGTCATCTCCGGCGACCTCCTCAGGCGCCTGGGGGAGGCAGGTTTTGCTCAACCTGCTCCATGAACGTGTCGGGGTTAATCGGTTTCTCGATATATCCGGTGCATCCCGCTGCCATCGTTTTCTCCCGGTCTCCGGCCATGGCATAAGAGGTTACCGCAATGATAGGAACCTGAGCAAGACCCGGTTGTGTCCTGATGATCTTGGCAACGGCATAACCGTCCATGACGGGAAGCTGGATGTCGAGGAGGATCAAATCCGGTTTGACCGTCACCGCCATCTCTATTCCTTCGCGCCCATCCCGGGCCTCGCATACTTCGTAGCCGTGCTTTTCCAATATGAATTTAACAAGATAGAGATTCTGCTCGTTGTCCTCGATGACCAGGACTTTCCTCTTCATGGAGCGCTCCTTTCCACCGGGATGGTAACAATGAAGGTCATTCCTGGCTGCCATTCACTGACAATCGGGACATCCCCGGCCAGGAGATCGATAAATTTTTTGCAGGTGGAAACCGTATAAGTCTTCAATAACTATTGAATACCATCTGCAAAGTCGGGTGTCCACAAAAATTATGCTTCCCTTGGCACCGGCAGATGCAGATACCCCCTTTATGGAGAAAATAAGCTGCCAAACCATTGCCTGCTTCCCATCCGTATTGTTCCAACATTTTATTGACATACAAGATATTATTTCTTATATTTCCAGCACACAATGTAATATCCTATCAAGAAACCTTGCTGGAAAGGTTTTCATGGGCAATTTTTATCTGGCAATAGGAGCAACGCTCCTCTTATTTTTACCGGCCACCATCAATGCCCAACCTATTGCGGTTGACCCAAAGCTGTTACAGCAGCTTCAGGAGACCATCGATCAGCAACAGGAGCAGCTCCGCAAGCAGGCTCAGCAGTTGCAAGCGCAATCGGAAATGCTTAAATCACTGCAAAAGCAGATTAACGACCTGAGACAGCCCCCCGCCCTGCCGCCGACAGTTGCCGCTGCCGCCCCGAAAACCGCACCTCCGGCAACCATCACCTCCGGTAACGACGGTATCAAACTTTCCATCTCCGGCCAGATAAACCGGGCCGTCAACATCACCAATGATAGCTATAGCACGAACGTTTACCATGTTGACAATGACGTCAGCAACAGCCGGGTCCGTCTCGTCGGCACGGCAAAAATGTCCGATGACCTGACCCTGGGGACCCGGATCGAAGTTGCCGTGGCCCCTGACGAATCCTCCCTCGTTTCCCAGAGCAACCAGTCGCCGGGAGACTTCTTTGACGAGCGCTGGGCGGAAGTATCCCTGAACAGCGACAAGTATGGAAAACTTTCCATGGGAAAGGGGGACACCGCCTCCTACACAACGGCGAAGACAGACCTGTCAAAAACCGATGTGGTGCAGTACGTCAATGTTTCCAATATCTCCGGTGGGATGCTGTTCAGGGAAAAAGGCGGCGCTCTGACCACTCTGAAGGTTTCCGATGCCTTCAAGGATCTGGATGGGCTCTACCGCAAGTCACGTTTACGCTATGATACTCCCCGCTTCTTTGGTTTCGGTCTTGCCGGCTCAATCGTTTCGGGACAGCGCTCCGACCTTGCCCTGTTCTGGGGAATAGAAGGAAACGGCATCAAGGCGGCGGCCGCCACAGGGGTGGCCAATCCCAGTTTGGATAACACCGGTCTCCAGTATGATGGATCGTTTTCTGTCCTCCATATAAAATCAGGGCTGAATCTGACCGTTTCCGGCGGCCTGCAGGAGCGGGACATTGGAAATAATGCTACGAACTTTTATACAAAACTGGGTTGGCTGGCGGATTTTACCAGGATCGGAACGACCGCCTTTGGCGTGGACTACACCCTCTCCCAAAACCTGCCGTCGTCAGAAGACAAGGGGTATTCGATAGGGGCAGCGGTAGTGCAGTCCTTCGACCGGTTTGCCACGGAGCTGTATTTACAGTATCGTATCTACTCTCTGGACAGAAAATCCGGGCCAGCCGTGGGGGATATAAATGCCGGTACTTTCGGCGCCAGGGTAAAGTTCTGATGAAATTGATTGCCGCAGGAATACTCGTAATATGTCTCTTTGCCGGATGCAGCGGTTTTACCCCCTACCAGCCCCGGGATCACCGGGAAGAAGGACCGCCGCAAGGGCTCTTTACCGGTCCCACCGGTGAATATTCGATTGAACCGGGAAAGCCGCACCTCCGTAATTGCAAGCAATCAACGAAGGGGGAGGATTACTATCAATAATCACACCTTTTCAAGTTTAAATCCCTTTTCCCGGAATAATTTCAGGCAGGCATCCGCTACGGTTTTGTCGTAAAACGTACCGCTATTCTTCTCGATCTCCTTCAAGGCCGCATCGATTCCCAGGGCCGGACGATAGGGCCGGTGAGACGCCATCGATTCTACAACATCCGCCACGGCAAGGATACGGGCCTCCATGATGATCTCTTCCCCTTTCAGATTTCTTGGATAACCGGAACCATCCATCCGCTCATGATGCTGATAGACCGTTTCCGCCAGGGGCCAGGAAGATTCTATATTCTTGACGATCTCATACCCCCTCCGGGCGTGTTCTTTAATCAGAGAAAACTCGATTTCAGATAGTCTTGTCGGCTTGGACAATATTTCCGCGGGGACGGACATTTTCCCGATGTCATGAATGATACCCGCCATGTGGATACCGTCAACTCTCTCCTGGGAAAGTCCTATCTCCGTGGCGATGGTACAGGACAGGTTTGCCACCCGTAGTTGGTGACCGGCCGTGTAGGGATCTCTTGCCTCCACGGCAGACACCATGACCTGAATAGTCGTGCCAACGGCCTTCCTGAGACTATCCAGGGTTTCCTTAAGTTCTTTTTCGGCCTGCTTGCGGTCCGTAATGTCACGGGCAACGGAAATCATGCCGATGTTCTTGCCTTCCCGCACTAAGGGTGATCCACTGACTTCACCGTACTTTATGGTTCCATCCTTGGCGATAAACTGATAAATCGTCGCCGGAATGGTTTCACCCTTTAAGATCAGACCGATATCAGCGATAGCCTGCTGAAAAGATTCCGGCGTAATGATATGCCCTAAATCGGACACAGGCCGGCCAATAAAATCTTGCGGTTTGTACCCCAATAGCCTCTCCACACTCGGGGATACACTTAACATATTGAGATCGTTGTCAATCGTGTAAATAACATCCGTTGCATTCTCAAAAATCAGCCGATACCTCTCCGCCAATATCCCCAGGTCCTGATTAGCAATCTTCAGATCCGACATTTTCTTTTCAAGTTTATTAAAAAGGATTTCATTGTACTGCCTGAAATACTCCATTTCTTCCTCAAGAGGTTTAGCCGCCACTTGCTTGACCGCATAGTCTTCTTCCAACACCTCTTTTAGAATATTGATCAGGATATCCGGTTCCTGGGGCTTGATGATAAATCGTTCCGCCCCGAGGCTTAACGCAAAATCTTCGTTTTTCGACCCCGTATAGGTGGCGGTGTAAAAAACTAATGGTATACGGTTGAGGGCGTCATCCGATTTCCATTCCCGGCATAAGGCATAGCCGTCCATCACCGGCATCAGAATATCTGTGACAATCAGATCCGGAGGGTTGAGACGGGCTTTATCCAAGGCCTCCCTACCGTTTTCCGCGGAAATTACTTCAAAACCGTATCCTTTAAGCAGGGTTTCCAGCATGTATAGATTGGCGCTGTTATCATCGACAATTAAGACTTTCTTCATGATTTTATTTTCCTCTCTTTGGGCAGGAAAAAACTGAAGGTGCTTCCGGAACCCCATACGCTTATCACGCAGATTTTACCCCCCATGAGCTCAACAAGTCTTTCACTGATGGAAAGGCCCAGTCCCGTGCCATCATATTTCCGGGTCATACCCGAATCAATCTGTCTAAAGGCCTTAAAAACTGTCCCCAGGTCCTCATCCTTGATGCCAATGCCCGTATCAACAACCCTTATTGTTACGTTGTCGCCTTCCGGTTCACATTCTATTTTTACCGAACCGTTTTCTGTAAACTTTATGGCATTACTGATTAAATTCAGAAGAATCTGCTCAACACGCCGGTGGTCGCCCGTTATATTTTCAATTTCAGGAGCTAATGCACAAGTAATTTCAAGCCCCTTTTTGTCAGCAAGGGGACGTGCACTCTCCACAGCCTTTTCTATCGTGCTGCGCAGGTTAAAACTTTCGTATGCAACCTGCAACTGTCCCGCTTCAATCTTGGATATATCAAGGACATCATTGATCAGGGAAAGGAGGTGCTGGGCGCTGCCGCGCACCATATTAAGTTGCTTTTTCTGCTCATCATTCAAAGGTCCGACGATCCCCTGGAGGATGATACCTGTGAAACCTATGATCGAGTTAAGAGGGGTTCGCAGTTCGTGGGACATGGTAGCAAGAAAGGCCGATTTCAATCTGTCCGCCATTTCGGCGTGTTCTTTGGCGATGGCAAGTTCGTTGAGGGTCTGAATACGCTCTTGAATCTCCGCGGAAAGACTCTCGTTCGCCTCTTGAAGAAGATTCGTACGTTCCCTGACCAGTTCTTCGAGATGATCTCGGTGGGCGATGAGATCGGCCTTTGTATCTTTTAATGAGTTGTAAGTGACACTAAGGGTATCCATCATCTGGTTATATGAATTTGCCAGCAATCCGATTTCATCTTGCGAGTTAATATCGATACGACGCTCAAGATTCGTTGTTTGGGCGATGTAATTTGTTTCAGCAATGAACCTCTGCAAAGGCTTCACAACGTACATGTTGAGCCCGATTAAGGTAAGGGCGCTCAATAAAATAAGACCTATGGAAAGACCTGAAATCGTCATGACGATTTGGGCAATGATCTCCTTTTCAATGTTTTCATAAGGGACAAGAGCGGCGATCGTCCAGCCTTGTGCGGTGGAGTTAATGGAAAAAACATAATATTTTTGATCCTTAATATTCACAGAGACAAACTCCCCTTTGGGTTCCTTAAATACTTTCAGAAGACCAGGTTCATAAGAATCTATGCTTTTGAAAAGCATATCTTTCCTTAAACCAGCCAAGACCAAACCATTTCTGTCCACTAGAATGATCTTTCCTTCCGGGTTGATTTGAATATTGGCAATATAGTTCGTTAATCTCACCAGGGTCACATCGACGCCTACAACACCGTAAAACGAGCCTTTCATATCGACAAGGGCCTTGACGACGCCAATGTTGACATCAGCGGTTGTAAGCGCCGGATATGCGTCGGTCTTCATCACTTCCTTGGGATTATTCTTGGCTAATTTATACCAGGGGCGCTTTCTGGGGTCATAACGGGTAGGTCGTTCACGTTTGTGTGAACGCACAAAACTGCCGTTTTCCCGGCCCATATAGACCGAATTGACGTAAGAGTGTGTTTGCAGATAATTATTGAAAATATTGGCAATTTTTTGCTCATGCTCCCGAATATGGTATTGGTAAGTTTTTTCGTCAGCATTGAGATAGCTGGTAAAATTGCGGTCATCACGCGACCGGACTGCCTCGTTTGCCACCAAGGCATTGACGTCGCTTTCCACATCGTTAAAAAAGGCATTTAAGGCAAAATCAACATGCTTAAGTTCGTTTGACATGTCTTCCTGGATCGAAATTAACCTTTGCGCCCAGATGCTCTTATAAAGAATAGCCCCTAAGGCGAAAATGATGAATATCGTGGTAAGAGCAAAAAGGACTAATAATTTTGTCTGGAGTTTCATTTTTTATCTGTTCCTGAACCTAATAGCTCGCAACAAAGTCTTTTGTTCCCTTGCTTATCTCAACCATGTATCCATTGACCCTTGCCCTTTGCATAGCTATTTACTCATATCATAATTGCTGGGAAAACAACATCAATGATTTCTGGTTGCAATACTGCATTTTCGCTGAGGCTGGGGTTTTGGGCAGCTAGAAGGTTGTTTTAGCTTTTTGCAAGCTAATCACCCCGTGAAAGGAATGGAAAAATGTGCTAAGGGTGCAGCCATGCGTGAACCGATTGTCGAAGCCCTGCAGATCAGAAAGACTTATGGCGACCTTGTTGCCGTCGATGATGTCTCATTTGCCATCGCCAGAGGGGAATGCTTCGGCATCCTCGGACCCAACGGCGCCGGCAAGACAACCACCATCCGGATGACCTATGGATTTTCCCCGCTGACGTCAGGCGTCCTCAAGGTTTTCGGGCTGGATGTATCCCGTCACGCCCGGGCGATCAAAGCCCGCATCGGCGTCTGCCAGCAGGACAACACCCTCGATCCCGACTTGACCATTATCCAGAATCTGACCGTTTTCGCCCGCTACTTCAATATTCCGAAACCCCTGGCAGTCAGGAAGGCCGACGAGTTGCTACGTTTCATGTCCCTCGATCACCGCAGTCATTCCCGGGCCCTGGAGCTTTCGGGGGGGATGGTCCGGCGCATTGTCCTGGCCCGGGCGCTGATCAACCAGCCGGAGCTGCTGATCCTCGATGAACCCACCACGGGTCTGGACCCCCAGTCCCGCCACCAGGTATGGGAACGTCTCGACAATCTGCGCCGACAGGGCCTGTCGATCCTGCTGACCACCCACTATATGGATGAGGCGTCCCGCTTGTGCGACCGCATCATTATTATGGATCAGGGCCGCATCCTGGTTCAGGGCAAACCCTCCGAGCTGATCAGGAAGCATATCGGCAAGGATGTCCTGGAAATATCATCGCCCGCCGCTGATCTCAGAACCTACATTCGTCTGCAGAATATGGCTTTTGAAGATGTAGGAGATCGCCTCCTCGTTTATGGCGATCACGACGATCATCTCTATCGGTATATCAGTAACCGTTTCTGCACGGATGGCTGCATAATGCGGACGGCAACCCTGGAAGACGTGTTTCTAAAGCTCACCGGAAGGGGACTCAGGGAATGAGCACGGGTATTTTACGGGTCTGGCAGCGGAACCTCGATGTCTATCGGCAGAACTGGAAGATCAGCTTCATGCCGCCCCTCCTCGAACCCCTGCTTTACTTGGCGGCCTTCGGTATCGGCCTGAGCGGCCTTATCGGCGACGTGGCTTACGGCGACGGGAAAATTCCCTATCTGGCCTTTATCGCTCCGGCCCTGCTGGCCATAAACATCATGAACAACGCCTTCTTCGAAAATACCTACGCTTCCTTCGTCCGCATGTACTACCAGAAAACCTTTGACGCCATGATGGCGACACCCCTTTCGGTAGAAGAAATCATTACCGGAGAAATCGTCTGGGGAGCCACGAAATCCGTCATCGCCACGGCGATTATGATGGTAATTCTCACAATTTTCGATCTCATCCATTACCCCACCGGCCTGCTGCTTATTCCCCTGGCCTTCTGCGGCGGCTTCGCCTTCGGTTCCATGGGCATGTACTTCACCGGCATCGTTTCCCATATCGAGCTCTTCAATCTTCCCTTCTTTCTCTTCATCACCCCGATGTTTCTCTTCAGCGGCACCTTTTTCCCATTGGAAGGCATGCCCCCGTGGGCTCAGGTGCTGGCCACGGCCCTGCCCCTGACCCATCTCGTTGATCTCACCCGGGGATTATGTTACGGCAGCTTCGCAAAATCCGTTCCCTTGGCCCTCGGTTATGTGCTGCTTTTTTCCCTGGTCTTCTATCCCCTGGCCCTGATCAAGATGCGCCGCCGCCTCATCAAATAGCGACTTTGCAAAATGCGCCATATGCTTTGTTGCGCTTCATCCTTCGTCGCTCGACGTACGCAAAAGTACGCCTCGTTCCTCAGGACTTGCGCGCCTCGCCTCTGGCGCATTTTGCAAAGCCGCTAATCTTACCAAAAAAAAGGGAGACCGGACGGCCTCCCTTTTTCTTTATTATTTTTTCAGCTTCGGATCAGCGGGACGACTCGATATATTCTTCCACCTTTTCCGCGATGGTCTTCACGATCGCCTCAAATTTGCCCTCATCCTTTTCGAGAAGGGTCATCCGGAAACCCTGTAAGGAGGTAAAGAACGAGGTCAGGGGCACTACGCATATTCCCGTCGCCCCGAGGAGATAATAGACAAAGCGCTTATCGAGTTCGACATTATCTCCCACCAGGTTCTCCACGAATTTCTTGATTTCCGGCTGGGCGATCGGCAGGCTCTGGCGGCTATTCAGAAACGCCTCATTGAAAACCGCCGTCATGTAGAAGGCCCCGTTCGTGCGGTTAACCATCAGGCAGGGAACGTCCTTGAGGATGTTGTAGGCGATGTTGGAGAGCCGCTCATAATGCCTGATTCGCTCATCGAGATAGTGCTGGTATTTCGGGTGCGTCATTATCCTCGGAATGGAAATCTGGGGCAGGGTCGTCGAACAGACCTCGGACATCTTCTGGGTCAGAATCGAATTGACATACCTGGCAAAGGTCTCGTCCTTGTCGGCATTATAAACCTCGATCCAGCCGCAGCGCGACCCGGGCCAGGGAAATTCCTTGGAGATTCCCTTCATGCTGATGCCGGGGACGTCTCCGATGACGTCCGACAGGAACAGGGTTTTTTTATTGTTGTAAACGATGTTGATATAAGTCTCGTCAAAGAGGAGAAAGAGATCGTGTTCCTTGGCGATCTTTACGACCTGTCGCAGGGTCTCGGCGGGATAGACGAATCCTGTGGGATTGTCCGGATTGATCACGAGGATCCCGACAATGGAGCTGTGGCTCTTCACCTTCTGCTCCAATTCCCGGATGTCCGGATACCAGCTGCTGTACGGGTTCATCCGGTAGGTGTTCGGAGGGAAAGAGGCGTGCAGGACCTCTGCCAGAAAATGGGTCGAATAGGTCGGCTCGGGGACGATAACCCGGGCGTCCACACGAATAGAGCTATAGCATCTGGCGATGGCGTCTCCCAGCCCGTTGAAGAAGATGATGTCCTCCTTGTTGATCTGTGTCTTTCCCCTTCTGTTGACCAGATCGACAAGAAAGTCCCTCGTTTCGTCCACCCCTTTTGTCGGGGAATAGGCAAAGGATTTATCGTCCTTGATAATATCGACGAGGATCTCCTTCATCCATTCGGGAATGTGTTCTCCTTTATGCACCGGATCGCCGATATTCTCCCAATGGACCTCGATACCGTATTCCTTGAGTTTATTGGCGACAATGACAATATTTCTAATTTCATAGGTCAGGCCGTTGCCCGCCCTGGCAATATCAAATCTCATAAACCCTTTTCCACACCTCTTCTTCACATCGTTATAAAGGCCTATTTCCTAATACAAGTCGGGGAAAATATCCACAAATATTTTCACTGCATTTTCTCTGATATTTTCAGCTTTTATAAAAAATATCCCTTCCCGCCCTTGACTGTTTGTCCATTGTTCTCTATGATTAGGCCGTTGAACCCTCAGGAGACGGAAACATGAACATCAAATGGAGCTGGGTCGATTCTACGGTCAAACGCGACAAAGCAGCTCGAGACATTCTTAAATCGCCCGTGATCGGCGTGGATACCGAGTACGATTCCTTCCGCTATTTCCGCGAGAAGCTCTGTCTCCTCCAGATCAATTCGGGGTCATGCAGTTACATCTTCGATCCCCTCACCAGCCTGGATCTCTCTTTTCTCGGCGAAGTATTCGCCGGCAGCAAGACGGTCAAGGTTATCCATGCCGGGGATAATGACATCCGGATTCTTAAACGTGACTATGATTTCTCCTTCAGCAACATCTTTGACACCCATCGCGCTGCCGCCCTTCTTGGCTGCCGTCAGTTGTCCCTGTCCGCCCTGATTCGACATTTCCTCGCCGTAGACTTCGAAAAGCAGAAAAAGCTGCAGCGATCCCGCTGGGAAAACAGACCCCTGACAGAGGAGCAGCTTCACTACGCTGCACAGGATACGGTGTTTCTCATTGATCTATACAGAAAATTACACGCAGAACTTGATCACGCCGGTCTGCTGGAAGCTGCCACCGCGGGTTTTGAAGATATTGCTTCCGTATCCTGGCATGAAAAAATTGTGAATCGCCAGGGATACCGCCATATCCAGGGATATAACAGCCTGACGATGGAAGCGAGGGAGCGGTTGAAGCGTCTTTACCTGTGGCGCTTCAACAAGGGTAAAAACATCAATCGGGCGCTCTTTATGATCATCTCCGACCAGGAACTCCTCCAGATTTCCCGTACGGGCGAGCCAACCCTGGTATCATTGATTACCAGCGCCGGTCTCTCTCAAGACAAGGTGCATAGGTACGGTAACGAACTGCTCGACATCCTCAAGGAGTGACGAATCTTTTTACGAAGCCGTCCATTATGAATAATTTTTCGGCTTTTTTACGGGTTGCTCAGGGAGACACCTTTAGCCGGATCGTCCGGCTGTTGACTGGGGGAATCCCCTTCTCCCAGGAGCGGAGATAACCCAAGGCAATCTCGGCCTCTCCGGGACCCATAGTGCGGAAAACCCAGATTTCCTCTCCTCCCGCCCCAACCAATCCTGTCTGGGGAGAACGATACACATTACTTACAAGTTTCACGGTGCTTTCGGCGAGAGGCTTCATCAATTGCCATCGATAGCCCGTCGTCGGATTCGACGGCAAGGTGGCCACAATTTCCTGATCCCCCTTCGTGCTTACCTCACCGAACCCGTTAGTGAAACTAATGACGGTGCTGCCCTCGGAACCCCTGACTTCAATAATACCATCCTCGCCGGCTATACACGGGGCAAGAATAAACAGGCCGCAAATGACGCCAATCCAGCACGCACATCTCATAATTGACGGCCTTGTAAAAAGTCGCAAACACCTCCAAATTGTCATGCTTTATTCCTCCTCTTCTTAGTTTCAGGACTGGAGATAACTGTGGAGTCCCGGGAGATAATTCACGCCCAGGTAGGTAAACAGCACCGCTGCGAATCCGATAATAGCCAAAACGGCCATGCGCTTGCCTTTCCATCCCCGGACGTAACGGACATGGAGCATGACGGCGTAGATGAGCCAGGTGATGAGGGACCAAGTCTCCTTCGGGTCCCAACTCCAGTAGGACCCCCAGGCGTAATGGGCCCATACCGAGCCGGTCATGATGCCGAGGGTAAGAAAGACAAATCCCAGCACCGCATTTTGATAAATTAGTTCATCCAGGACATCCGCCTCGGGAATGAAGCCAAACAGGGGAATATTCCTCAGAAAGTACATGATCCCAATGGCAAAGGCCACCGTGAAGGCTGCGTAACCCATGAAGCAGGTCACGACATGGCTGGTAAGCCAGTTGCTCTGAAGGGCGGGAACCAGGGGCTGGATACGGTCGCTGACATTCGGGGCCAGGGATGCAAAGGCCATGAGCAGGAAAGCCAAGGGGAGGACGAAAACACCGAGGCTGCGGTTCTTGATCCGCCATTCCACAATGACATAGAGCAAAACGAGAGCCCAGGCGAAGAAGATGAGGGATTCGTAGAAATTGGACAGGGGTGCGTGGCCGATGCCGAGGGTATAAGACTCCTGCCAGCGGAGCAGCAGACCCAGGCTATGGGCGCCAAGGCCGCCAAGGACCGTGTAAAACGCCGCTTTGCCCCAGAACTCCTTACCGAAGACCAAGTGGAAAAGATAAAATACAAAGGCACCGAAATAGAGAAAGGTGACCCAACTAAGTAGCATGGTGTTTGTCATGTTGATCCCTTCTCCAAACTGATATTAATCTGTTCGGTCAACTGCCTTACCTCGCGATCCAGAACCACGGGGTGCTTATTGGTTCTCGCGGCGATGCTGATCTTTGTTTTCTCCCCGGCCGTTTGAATCTTGATCCAGATGCGGCGGTGGGATGAGAAGAAAGTCCCTATCAACCCCATTATCATCAACACGGCTGAAGCCGCCACCAGAGGCGCTCCCGGGTCGCGGCTCACCTGGAGGCCGGTATAATAGCTCTCTTCGATGCCCTTCAAGGCAAAGAGATAGGGTTTGAACAGGGCAGGATTGAACATCGGGACCTGCTCAGTTACCCCGGGATTCATTTCCCTGATTTTGTCGATATGCTGAAAGACCCAGAATGAGACCTCTCCCTGCCCGGACCGGACCAGGATCTTCACCGCCGGACCCATCTGCATGAGGTTTTCCTCCAGCCGCACTATCTGGACGGTTCCTTCTTTTTCCGGCAGGGAAAAGCTTTCCTCGGGTCCAACCTTTATGATCTTTTCCTCCTGCCCCCCCCGGGAAAAAGCCAGAGAGGCCCGGCCATTGGGAGAGCTTCCATAGCTGGCCTGGTAAACCTGCACCCCTTCCAGAGAGACCGGATGATTCACCAGGAGCGGGCCCTGGTAGATCGTTTTGCCGGCTTTCAAAAAAGTCAGGTCCGAACGGTACGTCTTGGGGGCGCCGTTCGCATATAATTCGACCTTAAACTTGTCACAGCGAATGGTAAAGGGGAGCGCCTTCGTCCCCTTCCCTCCCTTGAGGTCGATGGCGTCCGCCGTCTCCCCTTCTCCGATATTTACATAACCCTCCCACCCCCAGAACGCCCCCATCAGCGCCCCCAGGATAAGGAGCTGCACGGACAGATGGACGACATAGACGGCGAAGCGGGAATACCGACCTTTTTCACCATAAATGATTACGGCATCCTCTTTTCCCTGAGTCTTGCCGATCCGGCGATATTTTCGATTTAAAAGGCCTTCCAACCGCCCGGTCATGGTCCCGACATCTTCGCCGCATAAAAAGATACGTTCGGGGCTCAGTCCCCGGAACAACTCCTCTTCCCCCGATAAAGGCGCGCCCCGGAACTGCTTCCAAGTCAGGGGCCAGCGGTTCAGAGAACAGACGATGAGGTTAAGGGAAAGGAGGAGCATGAGGAGGAAGAACCAGACGGAATGAAACAGATCGAAGACCTGCATGGTCTGCAGAAAAGAGGCCAGACCCGGAGGAATCCCCTGAACAAAACCCCGCGCCGCCTCCTGCTGGGGTATGAAGGTGCCGACAATCGACAGGACAACCGTGAAGACAAGGAGGGTGATGGTCAGATAAACGGAAGCAAAGAACGACCAGAACGGATTTTTTTGTTTCGTCAAAAAGTTACCTCATATTTTAGTAGAATAGGGCCGCCCAGAAGATAAGAGCGGTGAGCAACAACCCCAGGAGCAGAGAGGCCAAGCCGAAGGCGGCGGCAAACAACTGGGGCCAGAAGCCGGGCCCTTCCCGCTTCATCTCATCGAGACGCCCTTCTGCCACGAGCCGCTCGTATTCGAGGGGCCGTTCATGCCGCAGGGCATCCAGACGATAGCGACCGGTAAAGATATTCGGTTCCAGGGGGAACTTGTTGGGCACGAGATGGTTGTTGAAAAAATGGACGGTAAAGATGAATATGGCCGCGAGGAATGCCTCCTCGGAGTGGACCACCGTGGCCACATTGATCATCCAGCCGGGAAAGAGATAGGAAAATGCCTCGGGAAACCAGAGCATAAACCCGGAGCCGCCGATGGCGGTCATCCCCCAGAATACGGCCAGGAAATCAAACTTCTCCCAGTAGGTCCAACGGTCAAACTTCGGCATGTCCCCCTTTCCGAAGAACCATTTGAACATACCGATGATATCCTTAAGATCCTTAAAGTTCGGAAACAAGGAGTCGGGGCCGAAGAGACGCTGCAGCGATCCCCGGAACTCCCGCTTCGGGAACAGAAACTTCAGGGAAAGCCACAGGGTGTAGAGAAACAGGCCGCAGAGGACAAGGGCGGCAATCCGGTGAAAGATCCCGGCCCGGTATGCTCCGCCCCAGAAGTTGATGAGGATCTTGGCCCAGGGTGAATCGTAATACTTGATGGGGAATCCCGTCATGACCAGGGTGAAAAATGACAGGATCAACAGGACGTGCATAATCCGGTCCCGGACGGGAAAGCGCTGGATCTGCATTTCTTCCCGGCATTCCGGAAGGACTGTCTTTTCAATGAATCCCGCCTTTCCCTCGCAGCACTTGTCGCAATAGGTACGCCGCCACCAGAGGAGGGTATGGAGCCAGAAAAAGGCGAAAGTCCCTCCCAGCAGGGCAATCATGAAGACATTGGTCCAATAGAGGACGGGAGAACGCTTGGGGTCCAGCGGATCGGGGTGGGCCTCAAAAGCGACGAAACGGTCGTGAAAGCCCTTATGGCATACCTTACAGGCGGTCTTCATGTTGTCCCGGTGCATGCCTGAGCGGATGTCGTTTTTGGGCAGGATATTGTGCCCGAGGTGACAGTCGGCACAACCGGCCACCCGCTGGGGGAAGCCGATGTTGAGAACCTTGCCGTGGTAGGTTTCGTCATAGCTGGCGACGGTTTTGGTGGAAAACCGATTACGCTTCGCCATTTTAGCATCGGCGTGGCAGGAACGGCAGCGGCGGGTATAATTCTCCCGGGCGGCGGCCTTATCCCGCTCCAGGGAAGGGTCATAATACGGGGTATTGTGCAGGCCGTGGCAGTCCGTGCAGGCGGCGGCATCGCCGTTTCCCTTCAAGAGGGCGCCGCTGTGCCCGAGGTGGGTATAGTCCTCGCGGCTATGGCACTGACTGCAATTCTCCACTGCCGCAACCTTGAAGCCGTCTCGTGATTTCCGGATGCTGTGGATGTCTTGATGACAGTCCTGGCACTGGAAATTATGTTTTACATAGTGGACATCCTTTCGGAACCGGGAAGCGATATCCCGGTGACAGCTTCCGCAGTTGACCGGGCTGGGTTTGTTTTCCCCGGTCATGTGACGGCCGAGATCGGTGATATCCGTATGGCAACTCGCACAGGTGTTCCTGCCGTGAGCGGAAGACTGAAAGCCGGCCTTGAAGACGGCATCGGCATGACAGGACTGACAACTGCGCCCTCCCCCTGACGGGTCGCCCGCCGCCCTGACGATCCCTGCGGGCCAAATCCCCTCGATGGCCAGACAGACAATCAGGGCGAAACAAAGTCCATATCCCCTCCGGCCGCGATTCCTCATGGGGTCCCCCTTTTATTCCAGGTCTGCCAGGCGGCCATGCCGCCCTCGAGACGACGGACGTTTTCGAAGCCTTTACGGCGCAGATAACTCGCCGCGAGGAAAGAACGGGACCCATCGCCGTCGATGACAAGGAGGGGGCGATCCCAGGGAAGATCCTGGTAGGTTCTGTGGAGCGAGACCAGGGGCATATTGATGGCGCCGGTAATGTGATGGGACTGGTAGGCCGCCGGGGAACGGAGATCGATCATCAGGGCCGTCGGCGAAGAATTCAACCACGGTTTCAGATTTCCCGGTTTGAGGGCCGCCTCCTGCACCCGGGGGATATGGTTGGGGGATTCCACTTCATAGCCGGCCCGTTTCCATGCCGTGAGGCCTCCCTTGAGAATATAAAGATTGACAAAACCTGCCCGCTGCGCCTCCCGAATAATGTCACAGCCCGCTTCGACAGGGTTATTCCCGCCGTAAAAAACAAGTTTTGCATTACGGTCCCGGGGCAGCGCACCTGTCTTTTCTCCTATCTCTTCACAGGCAATACAGAGGGAAGCGGGGATCCGGCTGTCCATACATTCGAGGAAACTCAACACATTAATGAACACAATGTTTTCGCGGTTATCCATCATTCGCAAGACCGCCCGGGGTTCAATTCTCGGCAGCGGTTTCTGATCCGCCCCCGCCGGGAAGAGGAACATAAACAAAAATATTGCGATGATAAAAAGTTTAATGATCCGCATTTTGTATCTCATTATAATCTCATGCCACGTTTTTTCTTAGCAGTCATTATTCCGATTCTAAATCAAAGATGAATCAAGGCGGCAAGGCAGAGGCGACGCAGGCGTATTTTTCATACGTCGAGGAGCCGATTGCCGATGCCAACGAAGATAACGCTTTGATTTAGAATCGGAATTACTCAAACGCCGGCACCCCCTTAAGTCCCCATTCCATATACTGGGGAACGGCATTGGGCTCTTTCAGGGCCGGATAATCTTCTTTCAGAAAATCCCGGACGTTCCGGATGGCCATCTTGTTGAAAAAGGCTGCCGTATCGCTGTGGCAGTCCCCGCAGCCGTCGGGACGTCCCATCGCCCCATAGGTCTGTTTCTTATTAAGGGGCGTCACGCCGTGTTCCACCCCGTAAATTACGGGCGGGCCCAAAAATGGTTCTCCAACCAGTCCTCCTTTGTCAACACGATAGATCCGGTCGGCGACGAACACCGCTTTGGGAAAACCCAGGGCCGACAGCCCCGTGATCATTCCGATGATATCCTTATCTTTTACGGCCGTCAAATATTTCCCCGCAGCACCACCCCGCAGTTTAACCTGTAAAGCGGTCAAGTCGGAAACAGATTTCGCGGCCTGTTCAACATACCGGAGCGGGATGGGGCGAATCCCTCCGTTTGCCTGCTTTTCTCCAAACCATTGCAGGATCTTGGGGACAACCGGGGTATAACGTTCTTCCCGATCCTTGCCCGTTAAGCGACGGGTCATCCACGGTTTCCAGGGTCCTTTAGCCAGACCCGCATAATCGGGAAGCCAGCGGACCCCTCCCAGATCATCGGCCGCATACCCCGTTTCCCGGCCCGTGCTCATATCGAGGACAAGCATTCCCCGGGCGGGCTGAGCCACGGCATGACAACCATTGCAGTTCACCAGGTAGGTATGGAATACCGCCTTGGTGAATTTCCGGCTGTGAAGGGCTTGCGGATTTTTTGCCTCTTTGGGCATGCCGCCCCGCTTGGGCTTATACTGATTGCCATAATGACAACCCGTACAGGTTTTCATGCCCACATGATCAAGATCGTCCCGGACGGTGTTGAGGGTGGAGTTCCCCTTGGCAATCTGATGACGGAGCCGCTCTTGGGCATTGCTGCCAATCAGACCGTGGCAATCCGTACAGACCAGTCCGGAACGGACATGGGCGTCATAGGCGGGATCATGGAGACCTCCCGTATTTTTTGCCTCTCCATCCCCGTGACATTGGAGACAATTATTGGCCTCCACGGTTTTTTTTATGAGCCCGCCTTTCATTCGCCCGTCGGTCGCAAAGAGGCGACCGTTCGACCAGTCATATGACGTAACGGGGCGCTTGGAAAAGTTCCATGACCCATCCTTGAATCCCGCCTCTCCGGGACCGGCCCCCGGACGCCGGTAGGTAAAAACAGCGCCGGAAACCTTCCCCAGCCCGGCCCCCGCCGTGGCGGCCCAACGGTAATTCCGGCGATTCAATTGCTCATTGCGCTCATGGAAACGGTAGTTGCTGCGATGGCAGAGGAGGCAATCGGCCTCCACGACACCGCTTTCCCGAAAATGACTTTTCTTGTCCGGCGTCCCCGCAGCGCTGTAATCGCCGTCGAGGGCGGCCTTGTTCAATTTCTCCCCGGCGATGAGATTTTGCGCCTTATCTGCCCTTCCCCGGGCGTCCCGTCCATATTCCAGGGGTCCGCCGCCGGGATGACACCAGCCGCAGGCGACCACAGCGACTTTGTGTCCCTCGTTATATTTGCCGCTGCCGATCCAGTCATAGGTAGTCAGATCCATCTGCCGGGGATCGGTATTTTTTTTCCCTGCCAGACGACCGGGCGCTGCCGTGGGCAGCCATTTTCCAAACATCCCCGGCGATAGCAGCCAGGGGCGCTTTGCGTCGTAACTGTCGCTCATCTGATCGAAACCCTGCTGGAAGTGGTAACCGGAGGTTATCAAGTTATAATTGTGACAGCCGCCGCAGGTCTTCCGGGGGCTGTAAGGATCGGCGCTGTTTTCCCGGGGGCTGATTCTGTCTCCCTGCTCGTTTTTCAGCCAGACATCCTGATGGGACCTAGCAAACCCGGCGCCGGCAACAAAGACGCCAAGAATAATCAGCACGACAACAATTACTGTGTAGTTGGCTGTTTTCAATGCGCCCTCACCTGTGAATGGGCTTCGGGGTCATGATCAATCCCTGATTGGCCTTCGAGCCGCCCCTGATCATGTTATCCATGTTCAGGAATCCCGCTTTTTCTACATGACAGGCGTCGCAGGAGCGGGTCCTGTCGGTGCGCTTGCGAATGTTATGAACAGGCGAATCCCAGTAGTTAGGCAGGGCGTCGAAGTTCTCCATCTTGATTCCGTCCTTGACGAAGGTCTCCCTGACCGTGGGAATAAGACGCAACGTCGTCAGGGTCTTTTTGTCCCGAGGATTCAAACCCAAAACCAGGGCCGGTTTCGCCGCCGCGCCTTTGCCAAGGTGGCAGTCCTGACACTGACGGTACGCTGTCGCGGTGTGACAGCCGTAACAACTCACCTTGCCCTCATGGCGCTGATGGGAGATCCTGGCCGTCAATTTCGCCTCCTGCCCCAATTTATGGCAATGACCGCAGGACGGCCGGTCTTTCACGGCCTGTTTGGTGGCATAGGCCGTCCCGTCACCGTGGAACTCCGCCTTCTTGTGGCATTCCATACAGGTCATGCCTTTCTGATAATGGACATCGGGACTGCCGCCGTATTCACCCGTATATTCGGGATACACCCGGCCGCCGTGACAGAAGGCGCAGGTTTTCCCCTCGTCCTTCTTCACGAACTTGTGCTTCTGAATGAGACCGAGGCTGATCCCGCCCACCGCCGGGGCCTTCACATGGCAGTCCCCGCAGGAGGCGTGGCAGCTCCGGCAGGACTTTTCAAAAACCTTGGCATCGAAGGTCTTCAGTTCCTCTTTGGAAAACCTCGGCATCACGCCGTTTCTCTGCCCCGCCGATGTGTAATGAAGCGATTTTGAATAGTTATCGGCAATCTGCCGGTGGCACATCCCGCATGTCCTCAAGGAGTCGGAAGGGCGCTTGATCATTCCTTTGTGAGCGGCTTCCTTGCCCTGCCCCTTCTCATCGCCTTTGTGGCATAACCGGCAGCCCATGCGAAAGTGCGGATCTCCCTTAACGAGAGCCCCGTCCACGACATATCCCTTGTACATCTCTTCCGCCTTAACTGGCGGAGGCGCCCCTGCTCACCCTTCGCCCTCTTCACCGCCGGTGATGACCGGTGGTTTGTGGAGAGATTTCATGAGGGCTTCATTGGTATGGCACTGGACACAACTGCTGGCATTGGCCAACACATCGGTAGAGAGGAGAAAAAGGAAGATAAAGGAAGATAAAACAGCTATAATTCTCATCGTTCCTCCGCGATTGATCTTAAGTGATTTTGTAGCAAAAGGAAGCTGATAAGTCAAACAGATTGAAATATTCAATTTATTTTCTCATTGCATATTTCTTGGTTTTTCTATATTAATTGGCCGCTTATAAATGTCTGACAAAAAGTCGGAAGTAGCCGTTTTTTATTCATTCCGTCATATCATCCCGGTGAAAACCCGGGCGGAAGCTGGTATTTTCAAGATTATAATTTTTTGGGGGTTACTATGGGAAAATTGATGCTCTGGAGTCTGAAGAACGCAAAGCTCGTCATTTTCATCAACGTCATCATTACTCTAATTGCCGGCTACTATGCCATACAGATTCGGGTGGATTCATCTACCGAGGGCATGATGATCAGCGGGGACCCGGCGAAGGATTATCATCGGGACACGGTCAGGAAGTTCGGCAGCGATAACATTACCGTCGTCTTCGTCCGGGACAAGAATCTCTTCACCCCCGAAAAACTCAAAGATGTGGAAAAAGTCTACTACGATCTGAAAGACCTGAAATTTGAGCCGAAGAACCCCGAGGAATATGTTAAAGCCAAGGATCCCGAGGAGTATCTGAAACTCAAGTACCCGGCGGTATATGCGGAACTGGCCAAAAAGCCGGACGAATACGCAAAGCTTGCCAAAAACCCCGAGGAATATGGAAAACTTGTTAATGACCTCGAGGCATATTTGAAGCCCAAGTTCCCCGATAAATATAAAGAACTTATTAAGGCCAAAACAAACGTTACCAAAGAGGAATATAAGAATCTTCTTCAGGAAGCCGTGGACAGGATCGGCAAGCCCGGCGTCGGTCGCTGCGAAAGCCTCTTTTCCGTGACCAACTTCAAGGGCGTGGGGGGAGGACTGGAAACAAATCCCCTGATGGACCGGGCGCCGGATACGGTGGAAGATGCCAAGCGCATCCAGGCCGACGCCATGAAAAGCCCCCTCTTCATGGACAGTCTCGTTTCCAAGGACGGCCAGATGACGGCCATCAACCTCTATGTGGATGTCGATCCTTCCGATCCCGAATTTCATACCCAGTTTTCCAAGAAAGTGGATGAAGTAACGGGCAAGTACCAATCCAAATTCGACCGGGTCTTCCAGTTCGGCAACTCATACGGCCGCCGCAATATCGGCGAGAACATCATTACCGACCAGGCTAGGATCGTCCCCCTGTCCTGCCTGGTCCTGATCTGCACCATCATCATCGCCCTGCGCAACTTCGGCGCCGGCATCATGCCCATGATTACGGCGGGATCGAGCGTCATCTTGACTTTCGGATTCATGGTCGTTGCGGGCATCCCGCTGAATGTCCTGACCGTCATCGTCCCCTCCATTCTCCTCGTCATCGGTTCCGCAGAAGACCTGCATATGATGCACGAGTACCTGGAGAGCATTGAAGAAACCAACGGCGACCGGGACGGTTCCATCAAGATCATGTCCAGCAAACTGGGGCTGGCCGTCCTTATGACCTCCATTACCACGGTTGTCGGTTTCGCCTCCATCATGTACAATGACATTTCCATGCTCGTCCAGTTCGGCCAGGTCGCCACCTTCGCCCTCATCGCCAACTCCTTAGCCACTTTTACCTTCGGCCCGGCCCTCCTCCATTTCTTCGGCCCGACCAAGGTCCGCAAGCACGAGGCAAAGGTGCATTTCATCGACGGTTTATTCAAAAGCATCGCCACCGGCTCCCTCTCCCTGGTCAACAATCGCAAAAGAAAAATCACTGTCATTGTCACCCTTTCCCTGCTCACCGTGGCCATGTTTGCAGCCACCTTCCTCGTAAAGGTCAATAACGACTTCATGGGCTATTTCAAGGCAGATTCCGAGATCAGAAAGCGCAGCGACACCCTCCATAAAGAATTAGCCGGGGCGCAGACCTTCTTTATCCGGATCAACAGCGGCATGCCTGACACCTTCAAGCAGTCCGAGTATCTATCCATGGTCGCGGCCCTTCAACAACATATGGCGGCAAAGGGATGGTTTGACAAAACGGAATCCCTGGCCGACCGGGTGGCCCTCATTCACCGGGAAATGAATAATGGCGACAAGAAATTCTTTGCCATCCCGGCAGATTCCAACCTCGTCTCCCAGTATCTGCTCTTCTTCCAGCGGGATGAAATATCCCGCTTCGTATCGCCGGATTTTAGCGAAGTCAGCATCATGGTCCGGCACAATGTCAGTGCCAGCTACGAAATAGCCGCCATCCTCGAAGAATTGCAGCAGTACATGAAAAAGAACATGAATCCGAATTTCAAGTTCGATGTCACCGGAGAATACATCCTCATCAACAAGGCGGCGGAAAGCCTGGCCATAAACTCGGTTACATCGCTGGCTTTGACCCTTCTCATCGTTTTCCTCTGTATGTACTTCCTCTTCTGGTCATTTAAGGCCGGGATTATCTCCCTGGTCCCGAACATCTTTCCCATTATTTCCATTTACGGCATCATGGGCCTTCTGGATGTTCCCCTGAACGTGGGCACGGCCATGGTGGCAGATATCGCCATCGGTATCGCCGTCGACGATACGATCCACTTCATGAACCGCTACAAGCAGGCTATGCAGGAGCTCCAGGATAGTGAGTTGGCCGTAGCGGCCGCCGTTCATGACGAAGTCCGGCCGGTGGTCTGCAGTTCCATAGCCCTGGCCGGTGGCTTTGCCATCTGCGCCATTTCCAACTTCGTCCCCGTTATCCAGTTCGGCCTCCTGTCTGCAGCCGTCATGATTATCGCCATCATCGGCGAACTCCTCATCACCCCCATCCTTCTGAAGTCCACCCAGCTCATCACCCTGTGGGACATGATCGGTTTGAAGCTCCAGGACGCCGTGGTCAAGAGCGCGCCCTTCTTTGACGGCCTCCGCCCCTGGTCGCGCCGTAAGGTATGTCTTCTGGGCCGGATGAACGAGAAAAATGCCGGTGAACTCGCCGTCGTTCAGGGTGAATTAGGCAAAAGCATGTACCTGCTCCTGGAAGGAAAGGCCGATGTCATTGGCCATGACGACGCTACAAAAAGGGATATTGTCTTTGCGACCCTCAACCCCGGGGATATCTTCGGTGAAATCGCCCTGGTCTCGCCCGGCCCGCGCTCTGCGAATGTGAAGGCCACCGAACCCATAAAGTATCTGGAAATCGACTGGGAAGGCCTCAAGAGAATCCAGAAGATTTACCCCCGCATCGGCGGCCAGTTGTTCCTGAATCTGTCCCGCATCCTGGGCGAGCGCCTCATCAGCACGAATTTGATGCTTTTCAAGAAAGCGTAGTCCTTAGTCTGAACCGCCCCCTCTCATCGTAGCGATGAGAGGGGGCATCCCCCCATAAGACGTATTTTTCCGATTCCCTTTACATCGAAGTGCTGCTATAGAGACTCACTAAGACCCATCCCCACCCTAGCCCTCCCCTTGAAGGGGAGGGGGAAAGTCAATCATTTCGAAAGATTCACTATTGGGAGTCCATATGAAAAGAACCAACCTGATCGTAATCGCCGCGCTTGTCGCCGTGCTCGTAGTACTGCCCGCCTTCTCTTCTCTCATCAACCTTTACGTCGACTGGCTCTTTTTTACAGAGACGGGATATACGGGCGTCTTCTCAAAGACCATGACGACCCAGATTGCCTCCGGAGTAGTCTTTGGTCTCCTTTTTCTGGGATTTGCCCTGGCAAATCTCGTGATTGCCAAACGGATTACCTTCCCCCGCCAGGACTACTATAAAATCAGCGGTACGCCCCTGACGATCAATCTCAACTCCCTGAGAACGGTCCAGCAGGCCGTCACCTTTTTTGTCCTTTTCATTGTGACGATCATGATGGGGAAATGGGGGTCCTCCCTGTGGTCGGAGATATTGCTGTTCGGAAACGCCGTGACTGTAGGCTTCAACGACCCCGTATTTGGGAAAGACATCGGCTTTTATCTTTTTCAATACCCCCTCCTTGAATCGCTGAAGCAGTTTATCGACTTTTCTTTGGTCCTGACCGTCATCCTGGTCGGAATAACCTTTTTCCTTAGCGGCGGCATCCAGATCAACCAGAAACAGATCATGATCGATCCCCGGGTCAAAAGGCATATCGGTGTTCTTATCGGCCTCGTAATCATGAACATGGGTCTCGGTTTTTATCTGGAATCGCTACGTATGCTCTATGCCGAGCACGGCGTGATCTTCGGGGCAAGCTACACCGACGTCCACGCCAAGCTGACCAGTTATCGAACCCTGATGGTGCTGGCCCCCCTTGCCGGCATCGGCATGATCGTAGCGATTTACAAGAAATCAAAAAAATGGGCCGCCATACCCCTGGGGGTGATCTTCGCAGTCTATTTCCTGGGCATCGTGCTCTACCCGGCGGCCCTCCAGAAATTCAAGGTCGCCCCGAACGAACTGCTTCTGGAGACCCCCTATATCGAGAACAATATCCGTCTTACCCGCCTGGGCTACGACCTGGAACGGATACAGGAGATCCCCTTTGACGTCGCCTACAACCTCACCGGCAAAGATATCGACAAGAACGATGCGACGATCAAGAATATCCGTCTATGGGACCACTCGCCCCTCCTGCGGACCTACAGCCAGTTGCAACAGATCAGAACATACTACCGGTTCATGGACGTCGATAATGACCGTTATACCGTCGACGGCAAGTACCTCCAGGTCATGTTGTCGCCAAGAGAGCTCTCCTACGCCGATCTGCCAAGCAAGACATGGATCAACGAGCGCCTGATTTTCACCCACGGCAATGGGCTTACCCTCGGACCGGTAAGCCGGATCAGTAAGGAAGGGTTGCCGGAATTTTTCATCAAGGATATCCCTCCCGTAAGCAATACGGATCTCAAAGTGAAGCGTCCGGAAATCTATTATGGCGAGCTGTCCAATGATTACGTGATCGTAAAAACGAGGATCCCCGAATTCAGTTATCCTACCCCGGAGGGCAACATCTATACCTCCTATGCCGGAGAAGGTGGCACGGCAACGGGCTCGCTCATCCGGCGGCTCCTCTTTTCCATGAAATTCCAGACTGAGAAAATACTCTTTTCTTCAGATATAACGAAGGACAGTAAAATACTCTTCTACAGAAACATCCGGGAAAGGGTCCAGAAGATCGCCCCTTTTCTCCTTTTTGATCAGGACCCCTATCTGGTCATCACCGACGATGGGCGGCTGGTGTGGATGGTCGACGCCTACACGACGTCGTCCCGGATGCCCTACTCCAAACCTTCCGTCCGCAACAGACCTTCCGTCCGTAGTATCAACTACGTCCGCAACGCCGTCAAGGCAACCGTGGACGCCTATAACGGCAAGGTCATGTTTTACGTCAGCGATCCCAGCGACAGCATTATTCAGGTTTATAAGCGGATTTTCCCGGATATGTTCAAGGACCTCGCCGCCATGCCCACCGATCTGAAACGTCATGTCCGCTATCCCCAGTGGCTGCTCCAGCTTCAGGCCTCCATCTATTCGGCCTATCACATGACGGATCCCAAGGTCTTCTACAACAAGGAAAATCTCTGGGAAATGCCGGTTTTCGATGAAAAACTCATGCAGCCTTACTATACGATCATGAAGCTTCCCAACGAAAAAAAGGAAGAGTATATTCTCCTCCTTCCCTATACGCCGGCCAAAAGAGACAATCTGGCCGCCTGGCTCGCGGCCAGATGCGACGCCCCCGACTATGGAAAACTCGTCGTCTATACCTTTCCCAGGGACAGGCTTATCTTCGGACCCAAGCAGGTGGACGCCCGGATCAATCAGGATTCCTACATCTCCCAGCAGCTTACCTTGTGGAATCAGCGCGGTTCCAAGGTGATCAGGGGAAGCCTGCTTGTTATCCCCGTCGAGCGGTCCCTCCTGTACGTACAGCCCCTTTACCTGGCCGCCTCCGATACCGTCGGGCTGCCTGAGCTCAGAAGGGTCATCGTCGCCTACGAAAACGAGGTGGTGATGGAAGAAAATCTTGAACTCGCCCTGCAAAGGTTATTCGGGGCGAGAAAGGCGGTTGCCTCCCCAGCCGGAGCGACGCCCCAGGCCCAGACAGCGGCAGGCGCGCCGTCGGTCCGGGAACTTGCCGCCGAAGCCATGAAGTCCTATCAGCGGGCCATCGAGATGCAACGGCAGGGCAATTGGACCGGTTATGGGGAAGAGATCAGAAAACTGGAGGCCCTGCTCAAGAGAATGAGCAAGTAAATATTTCACTTTACTCAACTCGACAGAGAGGACAACTATGAAACATTTAAGAATACTTTTTGTTGTTTTTCTTGCCTTCCTGACATGGTCGTGTGCAACCGTGGGGCCTCCTGCGAAGCAGGAACCACTGAATCTCCTGCACATCGATGGCATCGTGCAAAGTCAGTCGGGAAACACCGTCACCTTGCAGATGAATATGCCCGAGTTGAGAAAGACCCCGGGATCGCCCATCGGTGAGATCGCCCAGGAGCTGGTGCAAAAAAGTCTGGTCATCGACGGGATGAAAACGGAAATCAATGGTAAACCCGGCGTTATCAAAGAGGTACGCGGACATGCCGTTATTGTCGAATTGGACAAGCCGGGGACATATCCTGCCGGCGCGCTCGTCCGGTTAACGATCCCCAAAAAGAACATCGCCATAACGGACTTCGAAGTGATCCGGGGCAAGGAAAAGTCCCTGGGCAGAGTCACCCTGGAAGGCATGACCACGTCCCTGATCGATTCCGGACAGTTCAACGTCGTCGAACGATCGAAACTCAAGGCGGTTATGAATGAACTTGAATTAAGCCGCAGTGGTCTGACCCGGGAAAAGCCGGAGGAGATCCTGGGCAAGATGATGATTGCGGATCTGATCCTAACGGGAACCCTCGCGGAATCGCGGGGGGAATGGGAGATCAATCTGAGGCTGGTAAATGTCCGTACATCCCAGGCGACTGCGGCTATTTACATGAAAACCAGGCTCTTCAAAGATGTGGAGATCCGGGATTCCGGTCCGCTCAAGGAAGATTTTGAAAGCACCGCCATCGAACCGTCCTGGATAATGGTCAACACTGGCCGCACAGCGCCTTTTTTTCGGTCCCAAATTGACCGCACAGAGGGAAGCGACACCTCAAAGCGATCGATGCGGGTCGATTATCAGTTAGTCCGGGGGCAAAATCCCGGGTGGGCCCGTATCGACAACCGGAAGAAAAGGGACCTCTCCCTATATGACGGGATCGAGTTCTACGCCCGGGCAACGGGTAATTTTCACGCCCAGGTCATGCTCATGACATCCCTGCCCAATGACCAGAACCGGGTCGATGCCTGGCACGGATTTTTTGAAGTCGATCAGACCTGGGAAAAGATCCGCATTCCCTTTGCGAATATGATGATCGCCAGGGGCTGGATCAAGGAAGGGGCGGCAGCCATGTACGGGGCGAAACCCGGCGACCAGGTCATGCGCCTCGATCATGTGGAAGGGTTTCAGATCGGTATCCATCGGTCACAGAATGGGGATTCCAAAGGTTCCCTATGGATCGACAAGATCCAGTTTTACAATGATTAGAAAACTTTATTTATTCAAAAATAACCCCTTTCTTTGCTTATCGGGATTCTTTTGAAATCTCATCAAAGGCAGGTCCCTTACTTATCCGTGCCGCATCCGGCCAGGGACCGGATCGCCTCCAGGGCCAGGTCGATTTCCTCATCTTTATTGAAATAACCGAACCCGAAGCGGATCGTCCCCTGGGGAAATGTACCAATCGTCCGGTGCGCGGCGGGGGCGCAGTGGAGTCCCGGCCGGCAGAGAATCCCGAAATGTTCATCCAATTCCAGGGCCGCCGCGGAGGGAGAAACGCCGGCGATATTAAATGATACTACCGCCGTCCGGCTTGCCGCGGCGGGAGGACCATAGACGGTAATGCCGGGCAGGACGGCGAGTCCGGCAAGGAAGCGCGTGGTCAAACCTTCCTCTTTGTTGCGGATGGCTTCCACTCCTTCGGCAAGGACAAAACGGACCCCCGCCTCCAGACCGGCAAGCCCGATGGTATTAGGAGTGCCCGACTCGTATTTGTCGGGCATGAAATCCGGTTGCCCCTCAAACTCCGAACGGCTCCCCGTGCCTCCCGTCATCAACGGCCGGAGTCCCTTTTCCAATCCCTCCCGGACATAGAGGCCCCCCGTCCCTTGAGGTCCGAAGAGGGATTTATGACCGGAAAAGGCGAGAAGATCGATGGCCATCTCGTCAACATTTATAGGCAATGCACCCGCCGTCTGGGCGGTGTCCACACAGAAGAGAATCCCATGGTCCCGGGCGATCTTCCCTAACGCCGCGATGGGCTGGATGGTTCCCGTCACGTTCGAGGCATGGGTAACGACAAGCATGCGGGTCCGGGGCCGAATCGCCGCCCGGACGTCCTCGGGGTCCAGTATGCCGTCAGCGGAACAGGGAACAACGGACAATTTCACCCCTTGAGCTTCCAGATATCGTAACGGCCGCATGACGGAATTGTGTTCCATGGCGGAAGTAATAACATGATCGCCTGGATTGAGGATGCCGGACAGGGCGATGTTCAAAGCCTCCGTGGCATTTTTCGTAAAGGCGATCCGGAGGGAATCACCACATCCGAAAAGTCCCGCCAGGGCCTCCCGGGCCTCCAGAATAATTCTTCCCGCATCGAGGGAACTCCGGTGTCCCGAACGGCCCGGACTGCCGCCGATCAACTCGTTATAATTGATCATCGCCGCTATCATCGCCGCCGGTTTGGGCCAGGAAGTGGCGGCGTTATCGAAATAGATAATGCGTTTATTCAACTCATCAAAGGGCATGGCCTATCTCCAGATTTCCCTGCAAGATGGAATCTCTCATGTTTTTCAATATGCTCTCATAGCGATACTATCTTGTCCCACGCCACTTTCCCCTGAAGCTCTCTCTCTAAATCCTGTTGCTTATCTTCGGTAGCGCGCAAACAGACACCGCAGTCCGAACTGATATGACGGGGCACGGGAATCAGTTTATGGGCGATTCCCGCGGCCTTGAGGATTTTCTCCGCCTTCAGTGCGTAGCTGACGGAAGGAAAGAGGAATACGACGTACCTTTGCTCTTCCATCAGGGGCGCAGCAGGCGGCCGGCGCCGGCCATCGTTTCGGCAATGTCGTACATATTGGAGATATGTCCCGCCGCCACCTGATCGCCAAGTTCGAAGTAGTTGACACAGGTCCCGCAGACCAGGATATCCACCCCGTCCTTTGCCAACTGCTGCAGATCATCAAGAACCGCCGAACCCTTTGCGGCCAGCTTCACCCCGGAGTTGTAACAAATGACTTTATCCGGCCGGGGTTTCAACTGGAGGAGGGTGTGAACAAAACTCCGGATCAGGATATCCCCCAGGACATCGTCACCACGTCCCATGTGATTGTCGGACAAGATAACGACGAGGGGACCCGTTTCCTTCCCCGAAGCGACAGCGCAGGACATCTCGGCGGCAATCGCCTCTGAATCCACCGGGGTCTGACCCGGCGCCCCGGTCCGCACCAGCGTAATATGCCTGACTTCCCCCTCTTTTTCAGTTACGGAAAAACCGCAGGCCATTTTTACGGCGAGGCGGCGGATGTTCTCCACAGCCATCTCATTGTCCACCAGCACGGTTATCTCTTCATTCTTTTCGATCGCATTTTTCGCCATAATAACGGGCTCCGGACAGGCCAGCCCGCGGGCATCAACGATTACCGGCATTAATCATAACCTCCTTTTCTCTTGACAGGTTTGTCTACCATAATTCGAGTCAGGTTACCCTTTATATGCGTGAAACAACGTGAGAAGTTTTGATACCGATTGACCAAGTCCGCCTCCTTGTCGCGCCATGCCGCACCCGCTCCGGCATGACCCTCAGGAGCTAAGCGGTCAATGGCGGAGGAATGGCAAGACGGCGTTTTCCGGAGAACCGCCCGGGTTCTCTGTCAGCGCCTCATATTAACGGGGCGAATAATAACACTAAATAACTCACTGATATCACTCTCATTTATTGCTTAATACCCTCAACTTAACGGCCAATCTATAGAAAATCATCAAGAGTTTGTCAACAATAATGTGTTGCGCTATCTTGGCAAGGATCTTTACTTTCCCGTAGTCATGAAACTCCCGCCCGGCGATGGAGTAGCTTCCATACGACCCAGATGACGATGATTATGGCAATGGCGAAAGCGACTACCGGCGCCAGGAGGGACAGAGTCGTGGCAATAACGGCCCCGGCAAGCTCAACCGTGGAAAGTACGGCATTCGCCATACCGCCCGTCGAGGCCGTGGACATGCCTCTCAAGAGGGCGGTCCCCGTCTGCACGGCGCCGGCCATGCCGCCGCCGGCAATCAAGGCAATCGACCATTTCATGAAAGGCGACACATCGCTCATGACGGACGCAGCGGCGATTGTTCCTGCGGCGACAGCAAGAGGCATGGTCACAGCATCAAGAAGATTATCCATCCAGGGGATGTAATAGGCCCCGATCTCCAGAGCCGCCGCCGTCGCAAAGGCGATCAGGGCAGGCCATGTCCCGATCCATTGAAACTCCGGGGCCAGGGTTATATGACCGCTCATGGCGGCGATACTCAGTCCGAGAAAGGGCAGGATGACGCGGAAACCGCAGGCCGCGCTCAAACCGATGCCGATAACGATCCCGGAAAATCCTCCCCAGAACGGTTCCATGGCCTCAATCATGATCCGGTATCAGTTGTCACTCGTTTCAGGAGTTGGGTGCATAAAACCGTTTGCACCGTTTCATCGCGCTGGTTCAAGGTTGCGCAACGCAGGCGCACCGTGCCGCGATCCGGGCGCGAGGCGGACGGACGGACATCGATAACCTCGGCTACGGCCCGCAGCGTGTCACCGGGCCGCACTGGTCGCAACCAGCGCAACTCATCGAAGCCGGGCGATCCCAGATTGTTGGTCAGGACGCCGGTCATGAGGAGCAGCCTGAAGGTGACGGCAACGGTATGGATACCGCTGGCGATGAGGCCCCCATAAAGTGACTTTTTCGCCGCTTCCTGATCCATATGGAAGGATTGCGGATCAAAGTGCATGGCAAAGTCAATGATGGCGCTCTCGGTCATGGTAAGGCCGGGCGATTCAAAACGATCCCCGGGCTGGAAGTCGTCAAAATGGAAAGATTTCATCATCTGCTCAATCCTCGCTGAAATATAACTACGCTGATCATGTAACTCTTAACTCGTGATTTTTCACCGTTCCCCTCTGCTTCTCCCACCGCATATCTTCACAGGATGAAAGGGATAATTCTTTTCGTCCTTTCCATATACGCCGGGTAGTCCCGGAAGTGCCGCTTCAATATGCCTTCCTCATACAACATTTTAATCATCAGGTCAGCCGTAAGGATTAAACCGACGATCAAGCGCAGGAGCGTAAATCGATCAATGATAAGCGCCCAACCGGTCAATAAGACGGATGCATACATCGGATGCCTGATAAAACGGTAAGGTCCTTTGATCACTAGTTGAGCGCCGTCCCTCACCGTCGGGGCAATATTCAGATTTTTCCTCCCCATCACCGCCAGGGACCATCCCCCTAAAGCAATCCCGGCAGTTTCTATAACCAGGAGCAACTGGTTCGTAGCAAAAAGAGGGCCTGACCACAGTATCAGGAGGATGCAGGCAACCTGTATGGAAACCAGAAAGGAGGACTTGATTCTGTCGGGGTCCATTTATTCACCTGCTCAAATGGCTATTATGGATCTTTAGCCGGGAGTTTTAATTGCGTCAAGATGCCTGAGATCCTTAAATCGACGATATAGATTCAGAACAACAATGCGACAAAGGATTTACACTCATCCGTAAAGATCTTCAACCTGAATCTGCTATGACTCAGCCCATTAAATACATGCAACTGTTATTGCCACAAAAGAAGATTAGTGTAACTTATTTTCTTGACAGACAAAAAGTATTATGATTTTGTTCAATCACGGAATCGTATTAAACGAGTGCGTTAATTCCGATACGGATATTATCCGGGCAGTTATCCTTCATCTTGAGATCCTTATATTGTCGTTGATTAAGCAACCTATAGCCTTGTAAATCCGATTTTTCATCAGCACATCATAATAATACGATAGCTTTCAAAAGTTATTCTGTTTCTCAATACGGCACGATTCAGATGTTTAGTCGCCAATAGAATCTCACTATTTGTTTTACTAATGGCTTGTCCATAAATGAATAAGGAGAACATAATGGCACCAAATGAGTCCCTCGTCCGCAATCAACCCTATTTTGTTCCTCTGACTCAGATCGGCTCCTTTACCAAATCTGACGGTATGACCAGCGCCGCCGCAGATGTCTGGTTCAAGACAGACAAGATGCACACCATCGCCAATGAATGGCTCGAAATCCCTGCGGACATCGCCACTTTGCCCGACCTTCAAAGCTACGGGAATGTCTATGACTTGCACCAAGCGATGGTGCGGGATTACGAGCGGCGGATTGAAGCCCTAGTCGAATCCTTCATCGCGGAGACGGACCCAGCGGTCCGCACCCAGCTTATGGATCAGATAATCTTCAAATGGGCCGGATGCAACGGGGTCGATCCGGCCAGCAGGGCCGTTGCCGGGATTAGTTGGATAGATGCAAGGCAACTGGTTGCCCTGAAGACATTCCTGGGGGATGGTTTCGTGCATGTCCCCGATAATACGCCTAATCCGTATATATGGGCCGACGACGTGCTTATGGATGCCTACAGTATGCTGTCATCCCTAATGTATGGGCAACTCATGGCGCAGACCCATGTGAAAAGTTACTATGAAATGATTTCTTACTCCTGGGATGAAACCACACAGACGGTGAAGGGAGATTTAACCGCTGTTGCCCAGGCCATCCAGACCCTGACCTTCCCCCCGGAAACTGATCCATTTTCAAATGGAGTCCTTCCTGATAAAGGAAAACCATATAAGGGAGGACAGCGTAATGAAAGGGAAGAGATTTTCACTGGAGCAGATTATCAGGATCATCA
>Ga0265297_10000391_pt1 | contig 134859 bp, 113 predicted proteins | sample Munlanlwell13791_FD_192502 | JGI IMG/M metagenome (GOLD analysis project Ga0265297, IMG submission 192502) | Leachate microbial communities from a municipal landfill in Southern Ontario, Canada - Leachate well 137-91 | ecosystem: Engineered > Solid waste > Landfill > Unclassified | place... | reverse complement strand
CCTTGGACATGTATGGCTGCGACAGGAGCAAGCTCGAAAGTGTTGAATATGTTGCCAAATTTTTGGACGGGCTTCCTGCGAAGATTGGAATGACAAAGATTATTCCGCCATATACATTCAGATATGAGGGTATCAAGCCCGAAGATTGGGGCGTTTCAGGAATTGTGCTCATAGCAGAGTCACATATTGCGATACATACCTATCCTGAGAAGAATTATGCCAGCTTTGACGCGTTCTCATGCAAAGAGTTTGACGCAAATAAGGTTGCCGAAATGGTTGTGAAAACATTTGGGGCAAAGACTTATGAGAAGAACTCGTTTGAGAGAGGGAAACACTTCCCCAAGGACGCGAAGAGGAACAGACAGATTATGGCGATGCAAAGAATGCAAAAGCAGGCGGCCGTAATCGAAATAAGCGAATAGTTTTTTTCTATTTTTATTTTTCTAATTTTTATTTGTTTTAGTGAAGAATTAGCGTGAGCGCTAAAGGGACTTTTTGAAAAAGAAAAAAATATTACACCGCCAAATTTTATTTGCGATAAAAAATAATAATTATTTGCAGGACTGATGAGGACACCCGCTTGCGCATTCTAAGATGCCGTTGTTGTAGCGGATTGCGAATGCAAATCCATAACTGTCGTAGGTATTTAGTATATGCTGCGCAAAAGTTGTGCTCCCTGCCTGATAGCTGCGTAATTTGTCCATGAATGGATAGCCGAATGCCCCGTTTTTGCTTTTTTCTGAACCGGGACCGCGACTGTACGCGTGTGCGGCAAGCACTGCTGCGTACCAGTCAAATTTTTCGGATGTGATTTCGGCTGCGATATCCGGGTTTGATTGCCTTAGGCTCTCAAGCTTGGTTTTTGCGAGTGCATAATATTCATTGAATTTGTTTGCACCACAGCAGGCGGAATTGTAGGGGTTGAACGGATTATAGCTTGAGCCGCCGCAATCTCTTGTGTAAGAATCACTTGCGCCCGGAGCTTCGGTGCATTGCATAAGCCCGAGGGCACATGCATACACGCTTTTTCCATCAATGCCGCGGCTGTTAATCCAATTTGTAATTTTGTTTGAAGGGCAATAGGGTAAGTATTGGGAGGAGGTGAGCACTGAGGGCGATTTGTCTCCTCCGCCGCAATTTGCACCATCGGGGCGGCGGCTGATTGCACATGCGGGAGGCATGGATGAATCAATGTCTGCACCCAAACCGCTTTCGCCGATTGCAAGCGAGCGCATTGCGACCGGGTCGGAATTCTTTAGAAGAAATACGTCGTCTATTTGAGGATAGTCGGTGCATGCATCCTTGGTGAAAACGGTTCTTGTGATTTCTAAGGCACAGAATTCTTTTGGCATGGGCGTGTCAAACATGCAGGCGCCGCATTGCATTTGAGATACTTGCTTTTGCAAATTGACATCAAGAGGCGGCTCCATGAGCGAGGCATCAGAAGGCATTGTTTTGGCGGTTTGGGAACGATAGAAAAGTTTTGAGCCCGAGCCGGCTTCAAATGCGTTGCACTGATAAGTTTGTACCCCGTTTGCGGAAAAGATTATCGGCTGTTGAGTGTAATTTTCATAGGGCATGTCATAGATGTCCACCTGATTTGGGCCGTCCTGCAATGCCAAATAGCGAATATTATCTGTTCCCAAAAATGTGACACTGCTTGAATTTCTGGAAAGGATTGAATAGACATTGGCATTAAATCGGGAATCGGAAGAGGAAATTGTGTCATCTTCGCTTATTTCATCAAGTGATTTCAAATCCGAAGTAAAGAGAAAGCCTTTGTTGGTGAAATAATATTGACATGATGAAAACCACATGAAAGCCTCTTGTGCGCGCAATGCGCCATCGGGAGAGCGGAAGCCGAACTGGCATCCGGTTTCATTTATTTCGTAGGTGTTTTGCATTGTGCGATAAGAAAGATAGGTGCGGCCCGATTCGTCCCTAAAGTATGTGCCGATGTCCGATGAGAAGAATACTTTGTATGCTTTGAGAGTTTTTTTTGCATCTGCGGAAGTTATTGTGTCGCCGTCGGATAATGATGAGAGGTCTTGGGAGGTAGTGAGAACTTTTCGCATGCTGTTGCACTCAAGAGGCAATGCGGACGGGCTGTCCAAAAATTTGTATGGGGCTACGCCGATTACTCCGGCTTGCACGAATCCTGCGGATTTTTTTATGAGGGCGTCATATTCTTGGGCTATTTGAGTCTGCGAAAATGAACAGCCTTCCGAAAGGGTGGGACCGGCAGACATTCCGACTGCGTACCATACGGTAGGCGTGAGATAATTTTTGAGAACAAATTCCGAATAGGCAAGATGGCGGTCAACATCGGATGCGGGCGTGCAGGAGTTGGTCATGTTCTTTTTGTTGTTTGCAATGAATGCGACACCGACTATATCTATTTTATCTGCGTAGGTGCCAAGCGCCGCCGGACGGGTTGCGTACGAGGAGCCAGATGGATATTTTGGAGTGCAATTGTAAGGGTCATAGAGAATTTTGTCTTTTGGAAGGGTGGAACTGTACGGGAGGAAATAATCAACTGCGCAAAGGTCCGGGAAATCATCGTCCGCAAACGTTGGCTTGAGCGCAAGCACGGACAAACAATCAGGACAGTTTGAGCGGATTATTTCAAGCTGTTTTCCAATTTTTTGAAGAAGGGAAATGTTGAGCATTTTGTTTCCGGACGCGTCTAGGTAATATGGGTCTGCCATCGCTTCGGTTGTTGCCATTATCGGACCTTCTATGGTCGGATCGGAAGAAAGATTGTGAAATGAGGATATTATACCTGAATATTCTTTTGACGCCATGTATTTTCCATCCGGCGCTTTATCCAAAGAGTGATAGATAACAATTGGCATTTGTGATTTTGAAAGATGGCAGACAAGGGTTGCGGGATTCGGGCCGGATGGCTTTTCTTTTTCATCATAAGTTGTCCAGATGACGGGCATTGTGAGACGACCGGAGCAATATCTTTGGGCTAATGAAAATTCACCGGAGGATGCGCCTTGCCCAATCATGAAAAATCGGGGGGCGCAGGCTTTTTCAACTGTTGTTGATTTCCCATTTATGTCCGTAGTTATCGTGCATTTTCCCCAGACTCCTTTTTTCTCATCATATGTTCCCAAGGTTGCGCTGTAAGTGGTTGCATTGCATTCAACAAAATTGCATTGCGATTTGTAGAGGTCGGTTTCAATGAGTTTTTCCTTGAACGGATTTATTTTGTACCATACGTAAGAGATTGTTGATGGATTGTCTTTTGTACAAACCATGCAGGTGCACGGAGTCGGACCTTCAAGGGGCTTTTCAGAACCGGAAAGATATTCGTACATATTAAAGGTGACTTTTGAGTCGAGGCGGTCCCAATCGTCTATTTTTGAGATACAGCCAAAAAGCAGAAAAACACAGATTAAGAGTAATAATTGATATTTTCTCATGAGAAAGAAATGCAGATGGAGTTTTAAATATCTTTTATTTTGTGAAATGGACAAAATTGGATATGTATACCCAAATAAAAAATATTTTGAACAGAGAAATTGGTCGGGCATAAATAAAGTGCAAACAAAAAATGGGTTCAAAACTAAAAAAATTCAAACATAAAAACAGACGAACCCAGATTATTTTCTATTTTAAAAAATTAAGATATTTTTATCGTGTATCCGTATTTTTTGTCATTGTCGGACGACACTTTCAAGCTGTTTTTGAGATATTCGTAAGAGTGCTTGTAGGTAAAATCACGCCTGTCCATCTCAAGTGAAAGATTGTATTCGCGCAAAATTTCCTGCTTTTTCATTCGCGCATTCTCAAGCTCGCGCATGCGGACCTGCTCGTCAATTGATTTGTCGCTGAATGTTTTTTCTATATCCTTGTTCACATCGCGTATTCTGCGGTTTATATCGCTTGCAACAGAGCGGTTGATACCCTGCTGTTCAAGAGATTTCTCAAGGCAAAGCGGGCATGGGGCACCGCGCGGGTGCGGAATTGAATGATGCGGACAGTATGTTGCATTGAAGTAATGATTGTAGTTTCCGATTGGAATTGTGCCTCCCAATGAGATTGCGGAAAGAGCCCAATTCTTGGCATACTCGCTTTTGCGCCTCATGGTGTCCTTTAGCCAGCTGTGCGAGCGAGCCATATCCACTTCTGCCTGCGTTCTGCAAAGCGGGCAGGATTCGCTCGTATTCAAATGTATTCCGTGTGTCGGGCAAGAGTAAGATTTTATCATATCAAGTTGCGCCTGTGTTTGCGCCATGCGCATTGCGTTTTCATGCGCGCGTTCTTCTGGAGTAAGCTCTCCGTAAGCTTTGGGAGGGGAAGAGGACCATGCCGCATTTCTCATTGAAGGAATGGTTCTCTTCATTACCTGATATGCAAGAACATAAACAGGCGCAAGCGGGAAAATGTAAGGTGAGTTGTGATATTGGAACATTTGCCGGTAGCCTTCCACTTCCACAAATTGAAGCATGAGCGGAATCTCGCGCCTATAAACATCGCGCAAAGCCTCGGATTGCAAGTGCCTGCCCACACCGCTTTTTGCCATGTACTCGTCAACTTTTCCTTCGCGCAAAAGCTCCGGACGCTCGGGACCGATTTTGCCTTCTAGGCCTTTCATCGGGCTGTCTTGTTTTATTCCCCCGCCTTTTTGAATTATGTTTGCAAGCGTGTGAGTGACGTATGGATACATGTGCATATGCCCGTCCCAATCGGTGAAAAACTGTCCGGGGGTTGGAGCCTTGTTGATATTTTTGTGCCATGGAGTGACCATTTCATTTGGCCTGTGCGCGGCGCCGATTGTGTTCACATCATAGCCGGAACGGTTCTCAACAGCATAGTAGCCTTGACGGAAGAAATCGCGTACGATGGGGATTTTCCAAGTCGCGCGCTCGGTTTTTGAAATGTCCTCAAGTTCGCGAATTCGCGCGGAAATCATTTTGCGCTCATCGCCATCGCGTGCATGCGACAAGTTTTGCTTGAGAGAGCTCATCATGCTTGCGAAATCATAATTTTGAGTCGCATCATAGCGCTTATTCCAAAGTTGGAATTCTTCCCTGAAAGTGAGACCAAGCTTTCGCCTGCGAAGCTCGTCTGCGGCGTCAATGTTTAGAAGGCTTAGGCGGTCTTTGTCAATCGGATAAATCGTTCCCGCCTCCGAAGATTTCAAGCTGAAGGGAAGATTGTATCTTGGACCGACCCAGCTTTCCTCGTCTTTTAGGTTCCAGCCGTATTCATTTCTGAATTTTGTGCGAACCATCGGCTTTACGAAAGTGCGTGTGAGCCAGTCAAAGCTTTGTGAAGGCTTGAACATGCTTTGAAATGCAGTTATTACTCCGGGCTCGTGGTGAGGGGTGCGATTATGCCCTTGTTCTGGGTCCATGTGATAAACAGTCGTGTAGCCAGTCATTTTTGTAAAGAATGTACGAGTCCACATTCCGTATGCGGACGCGGCGTAATATGAGGGGCGGGCCAAAAAGTTCAGCATGCGGTCTCCTGGGTAAAGATGAATGCCTGCCCACATTTGCGGATGCTCGGAGACGAACTGACCTGTCTGATAACCAGTCATAACCGCAGGGTCAAGACCGTAGGCAGAACCGAAAGTGATACGCGGGTCTCTCATGACTGTTTGCTCGCCGACATAATAAAATGGCCAAAGCATTGAGGAAACTCTTTTCAAATCCCTATCAACCCAACCAAGCTCTTTTTGGGTTTTCATTGCGAGTGCCTCGTTTTGGCGCACGAGTTGGATTTGCTGGGGGATAAGTACATTTCGCAAATTGTTAAGCTCGGCACGCTCGTCCGAACTGAGCCGGGATTTTTCCATGAGGGCAAGCTCTTTTTGCCGGAGTGCAGTCAGGTCTTTTTTGGTGTTGAAGGAGTCCTGCACCTCCGGAGAATTGAAAAGCCCTCTGTCAAAGTCGCGCGAAAATGTTTCAAGCGAAATTCTTGCATAAAATTGCGAGGCAAGCCATTCCTGCAAACGGTTGTCAACATCATTCACTCCGCCGCGGGCAACACGTTCTGCGAATTGAGCCGCGCGATTTGTAAAGCGGGTGATGAAAGGCTGAGTCATATCATCCGCAATTGCGGAACGGGGCACAAGGCGCATGCGGTCTTTGAGCTGATTTTGCAGTAGCTCGATGTTTTCAAGAATTTGTTTTCTGGAAAGACCACGTACTGATGCATCCATATTTGCGGCGGCATCAGAAACTTTGCCATCGGCAGTGTAATCCGCAAACCTGCCTTCTCCGAATTTGAGAGATGAAAGCTGTGCGTAATAGCTTTTGAGCTGACGTACAATTGTAGCGGTTTCCGGGTCTGTCGGAGTACCGGGTCTCCAGCGACCGTCGGCGGTTTTTATCATGTAAGAGGCATTCACCGGGCGTTCGGCGTAATCGGAGCCCAAAAAGTCAATCACCGTATGGTCGTAAGTGAGCCGACCGTTTACAACATTGCATCTTGCGGAGCGGACTGCGCCGTCTTTGTCAAAATCAAATCCGGAGGCAAGAGGTATAATGGTTTGGCGGGCATCTATTATCCACACTCCTTTTTTGATGTCGGCATATGTGACACCTTTTTCCTTCCATGCCTGATAGCCGGCGGCATCCCATTTTTGACCGGGCATATAGGTTTCAAAAACGGATTTCATGCTTTGATATGTCATTTGGTTGCGGCGTATCATGACATCATAGTTTCTGAAAAGGTCTTCATAGCCCCGGTCAAATTGGCTGGAAAAAAGCTGGCGAAGAACGCTGAGATTGTTTTTTTCAGTCTCCGCCAAAAAGTCGGTGTTGTAAGAATAGTGGGCCGTGAGATAGTTGCGGGCCGCCCATTCTCCGCGTCGGGAATAATCCGCCAAGTCTCGGATACTTTTTAGGGAAATTGCATGGTCAAGTTGCGCGAGCCAGTTGTTGTTGAGAATGCCCTGCCCAAGAAGCGGCTCTATTTTTTTATTGTAATTATCCAGTAATGCGCGCGAACCAGTTATATAATCAAAGAGCTGTTTTTTCATCAGCTCGGCTTCCATCATGTAGCGGATTTGCTGTAATTTTTCAACTTCGGATTGGGCTTGCAACTGCTGGCGGGCTACCTTGATGTTGACAGCTTTTCCAAACAGGTCTGTCATGTCGTGCCCGAGCATTACAAGAGGGATTTTTCCCTGCGCCAGTTGTTTTGAGGAGGCACCAAGCATTGCCACAAGCTGGTTGTAACGGGAATATACATCTTCGGGATTTAACTTGTTTGCGCGCGAATCGGTAAGGGAGGGATAGCGACCATCTGCGGTGCTAACGCCGTCCGCCATTATTATTTCACGCGCTTTTTGCGCGTAAGCAAGCGCATAATTTTTTACAAATTCGCCGACTTCTTTTTGCGAGAGTTGGGAGCCTGTCGCATCATAGAACGCGACTTTGTTTTTTTGTATGTAGTCGGCAAGCCTGCGCATCATTTCCTCTTTTAGATAATATTCGCGAAATGTTGAATCTATTCTGCCCGAGCGCACATCCGAATCTATTTTTTCCTGCGCAGATTTAATCATTGCAAGGACGTTTTTCAGGGCGTTTGTATCCAGTGAATATTCGTTTTCGCCCTTGCCTTTTTTGAGCACGATTGGCATCATGAGCGCGCGGGCGTATTCGTCAACTATTGCCCTGCCAAGAATGTAGCTTTCCTGGCGCAGGCGCTCTATTATGTGAGGGATGTCTCCGATTTTTTTGTGGTCGAATATATTGTCGCGAATGAATTTTGCCTGCGGATTTGCACCGAGCGAGCGAGCCGTTTCGGCGACAAGTGTTTTCACCAGCGCGCGGCGAAGCGACAGATTCGAGTATTTGCTTCCAATCCAATTTTGCGCTACGAGAAATGTGCGCTCTACATAGGGAAGCCCCGGAAGCGCGTCCAGCCGTTCGTTTTTCGCAAGAGAGGGAATTAATTTCCATGGTTTTGCAAGGCGGGTGCCTATGAGGTCAAGAGTCCCGCTTATTGTGCTTGCCCGGTTTGAGAATTGACCTGCCCTTGCCGCGCTGGTCGTTTTCAGTCCGATTATGAGAGTCTGACGAATTTCCATGTTGCGCATTATTGCCGCCCACGCAATGTCGCGGTATTTTTTGTCTGCGCCGGAACTGTCTATCAGGGAACGAAGTTTTGCAAGCGAGGCATCGTAGCCTGCGTCGCTATACGCTTTTGCGGAACCTAAAATTGGACGCCTGGGAAACATATCGCGGATTACCTGCTTTAGTGAACCGCTGCTTTTGCCGGAACGAAGATAAAGCGCAAGCAATGAGGATTCGATTGCGCGCTCATTTCTTGCGATAACGCGAGCAGACATTCTCCCCATCATGTTAAGTTGCAATGGAATTGTCGGAGATTTCATTCTCACTTTTTTCAAATTCGGCAGGCGGGGAACGGTGATGTCAAAGAGTGAAAGCGGATTTTTTCCGGCGTATTGTAATGAGGCGATGAGAAGCCCGAATATTATTATCAGGGGCAGACAGATGAGCATATTTTTCGGGGTACTTGCCGCCATTAAAAATGTGGTGTACAATTGTTGCGAGGGATTGTTGTTTGTTGAGATGAGCACCGGACTTGAGATTGATGGCTTTATCTGCGGATTTTCGTTTGAATATTGCAATCGGGCGGTGAGAAGCGCGTCCTGGGGCCAGTCATCTAATTTTATTGCCGGAGGGTCGGAGGTGTATGGATTTTTTACATATATTATTTTGCATTCGACAATGCCAGCATAATCAGTTATCAGGTTTTGGCAGGATGGCTCGCCATTTTCATCGCTGACCGGCTGATTGTCCACAAAAAAACTTATGGACGCGCCGGATGCGTTGAGCACTTCTATTTGCATTTGCGAATTGACTATTTGCGAAGCCGAGTCTGAATCGTCGGCTTCTGGGGTGTAAAAAGTCACGTTGAGATAAGTTGCCTGTGCGTACACAATTCGGGTTTGAGAAAATTCGGAAAGGTTTAGCCTTATGCTGCTCTCGAAACATTGGGGACAAATTTGCTGGGAAAAACTGGCAGATAGCAATAGTAATAGCCAAAACAGCAGCAAAGACTTGTTTTTCACGCAATAAATAAGCAGGCGGTTTTTATAAATGGTTTTCGGGCGGGTTAGCGCCCGAATCCTTGATGCAGATAAAAAATGCAGTGATAGACACAGGTGAGGTTTGGTTTTAAAAGCAAACAAACCTAATTCTGGACAATGAATGTGGGTATCAGGCAGGCTTTTGCACTTGCTTTTCTTGCTATGGTAATGCTTAGCTCAAGCACTTATGCACAAACCGTAACCGGATTTGAAGCACCAAAGATTGCTTTCCCGGATTGGTGGGGCCTTGTAGTTGTCGGGCTTGCACTTGCGATTCTGATTATTTCTCTCTCTTATATGGTGGGCGAGGCATTCAACCTGCCGAATGTGAAAGCATTTGCAAAACAGGAAGTGTACGAGCTCGTGTCCACGGTTATTGTGATTGCAATTGTCATGGGAAGCCTTGTTGCGTACGGGATATTTGCCAAAAATGTTGCATCAAGCACAATGCTCTCGGCACCGCGTGAGGGAGCGATTGACAGCTCAATTACCGGAATTTGCATGGAAAACCAGCATATATACAATATTGCCGATTCGACACAGCCTGAAAATCATTTGTTCGCGCAAACTGACTGGTTTTTGGGATGCATGCCATTTACAGAAGATGCCGTTTTGATTTCGGAAGAGGTTGCGGGACAGGGATTTGATTTGGATTACATCAGCGCTTACGATAATATGTGGGAGGCGCAAAGAACAGTACTTGGTCAGCCGGAAATGAGCAAGGGAATAATGTTCGGGCACATGATGAATATTTACATGAGCCTTTTCACGCTTGAATTTTTGCTTGGACCGGTTTCAACTTTCGGAGTGAGCGCTTATTTGCCAGAGCCGCTTGTCAGCAGTATTTCACTTGATTTGGCACCAAATGCCGGACTTACGCCGGTATCGGATGCGATGGTTATGCTCACAGACATGATAGGTGTCGGGCTGGTGGCAGTTGTAGTGCAAAAAACAGTTTTGCAATTCGTGCACCAAAATGCGCTTACAGTTTTTTTGCCTCTTGGGATTGCGTTTAAGGCGATTCCGTTTACAAGAAAGACAGGCGCGACGCTTATCGCGTTGGCGCTTGTGTTTTATTTCATATTTCCAATCACGCTTTGGATTAACGAGCAGATTTATTTCAACGCATTATGGGAAAAAGATGCAAAGCCGGCGATGATTGACTGGACAAATTATCAGTCCATGCTTGAGATTTGCACGCCCAATCCGGGCGAGACACAGGCAGAGTTTGCCGCGCGGGTGCAAAAAAATATTGCGGGACCGGGCGGATTTGAAGAGCAGGGACAGGACGTTTCGGATAAGATAGTGGAAACGATTTGGAGCGATGGCAAAAACTCGGATCCGAGAGTTCCTGCAAGCCAGCAAAAGGCGGTGAGCGAGGCGTTTGTGAAAAATTCTGGAATAGTGATGAATTATATGGCAAATTTCGGAGCCATATTTGGTCCGATATTGCCTGTTGAATATTTCTTTTCCGCAATCATTGACCAATTCACGACGAGCATGCAGTGGTTTGCATTGAACCTGCTCTTTTTGGCAAACACGATTATTATTTGCGTCACGCTTTTCAAAGACATCAGCATTGCAATCGGCGGAGAGCCGAGAATATTTGGAATGAGCAAATTGGTGTAGAAGATGAAGGATGAAATTTTGTGCAATGACAGAATTTTGCGCAATGGAGCGCTTGCAATATTTGCGATTGCTATTGTGCTTGCAATGCTCATGCCATTTGTTTTTGCGCAAAATCCGGGCGCGGGAATTCCGAATTTAGGGGATGAGAATTTTCTTTCCGCGCCGGATTATCAATCGCTTTCAAATATGACGATACTCTGCATTGCGGCAGTTATTTTTATCGCGTCGCTTGTACATATGATATCAAAATCGGTGAAAAACGCCGAATGGGAAACTTATGCAAACAGCGAATTGTATCAGGTAACGATTAGTATACTTATCGGAATTCTTATTTTCTCAAGCGCGGTTGTTGTAGACAAGATAGTGACGGACCATTGGGGCGCAAGCAGTTTTGATTTGGCAAACAATTATCTGCAAAAAGTTACATGCATTACAAGCGCCACCACGATAAAACTTGAGGGAGTAAAAATTGGAGTGCAGTATTTGGCGGGAATGAAAAGCAGATTTTATGCAGCGGCGGCAGGATGGGGATTTTCTTTTCCGACATTTCCAGGCTTTGACGTGATTGACCGCGCGATTGATTTGATTGTGATGTTCATCACGCCGTTTGCGGCAAGCATAATGGTGCAACAGATGGGATTGCAATTAATTCACGCGAGCGCGATGACTTTGATTTTGCCCGCGGGAATTATCATGAGAGTGTTTTCGCCCACAAGGGATGCCGGTTCGTTTTTGATGGCAACCGCGTTCGCACTTTATTTCGTTATGCCATTTGCATTTGTGATGAATGCGCAGATAATGACACAGCTTTATGTTGAGGAGTATGGATGTGATATGTGCAGCGGGATGGAATCGTCCACAACGGATTATCTTTTCACGAGCGGCTCGTTCTATAATAGTTTGAGCGTGCAAATGCTTCCGAGTATAAAGGAGGATTTTATTGGAAATGACGGGATGACAAAAACGCTTTCGTATATTGCGTTTCAGGCAGTATTTTTGCCCGCGATGAATATGATTCTCGTAGTCACGTTCATAAAAGCGGGAATGAAATTCTTTTCACAAAAATGGGATTAGATGAAAATGAAAAAAGCAAAATCAGATGAAAATGAAAAATCGTTTTTGCACAAAGATGCGCCAGTGGATGCTTTGCAAAAAAATGCAAATAAAATTTTGAATGCGCCGAATTTGAATGCGTTTGAAGCATTGAGAAATGCGCGGTTGAAGCCGATTTTGTTTGCGGCAATGTTTGCGATTTTATTTTTCATGTCCGGTTGCGTTGATCAATCAAGCGGACAGGACGGGGGAATAAGCGAAAAGTTCGGGCTTTGGTGGGGGATTTGGAGCGCCCCGATTGCCGCAGCATTAGGAATAGGAATTGCGATTTGCACGCTCTCGTGGTTTTATGCAAGCTTTATGCAGGATGACAAGCTCAAAGCGTGGGTAAAATCAGAAATTATTCAGCTTGGATATACGGCATTGATTTTGATGGGCATATTGATGATTGTAAATTCGCTTGGGATAATTTGCGCGAGCCTGCCGACATATAATACGCTCGGAGATTCACCGACAATTAACGGCGTTGAAAATATCGGGCTGAAATGGAGCGCGTATGTGAATGCAAGATGCTATCCGTCAGATTCCGGCTCGCCGCTGACACAGGGGAAAGAAAGACCGTGTCATATTATCATCGCCGAGGATTATTTGAATATACTGGCAAAATCAACCGAAGGGCAGGCACTCTCAATTGTAAGAATCAATGCGATTTTATATCCGCTTTCAACGGCAGGATTTGGCTTTAAGGGAATACCCGCACCGGGAGGCGCGCTCTCGGTTTCGCCGCTTGCCGGGCTTACGCCCGTTGTGGAAACGTTGAGCTTTGTGTTTGATGTGCTGATGAAAAATTTGATGATTACGCGGGCACAGCAGTTTATCATTGATTTTATGCATTTGGCATTTTTCCCGTTCTTTTTGGCGGCAGGGATATTTTTCCGCTCAATGTATTTCACGCGAAGGCTGGGCGGGCTTCTTATTGCATTGGCGATAGGATTTTACATTGTGTTTCCGATGATGTATGTGTTTTGGAGCTCGGTGCTCTATTCGTTTACCGGTCCGTGGAACAGCACACCTGCGCAGATTGAGCAGATAGGATATAACATTTATCGCACAGACATAAATTTTGAAGGAGTGGAAAGAGACCAAGTGCAGGCGGTTAAGGGTGCGCCGGATTATAGCCCGCTTTGCAAGAACGGAGAAATTGATGAAGGAGAGGAATGCGGCGAGTATGGGCTTTCCTGTCCGCCAAGAGATGAATATGGAAATACTATTTCCGGCAGGGAAACGGATTATTATTGCAATGAGAATTCGTGCAGATGCACTTCTGATATGAACACTTATTCAAATTTCAGGCAAGAATTTGTTAATGAAGACGGATTGCTTGATGAGCAGACAAAAATGATTGTGGATATATGTTATACGAAAGATACCGGGGAAGATGAAGTGAACTCTTTTCTTGAGATTAAAAGGGAAAGCTGGGAAAAGAGGCTTTGGCAGGGATATTCGCAGGGATTTGCCGATGCGGTCGGCCCGCTTGTTGGAGTCGGAGCGGTTGCAGGAGGGGGCTATTCACTTTTTGGCGAAAACGGAACGATTGATAACATGGCAAAACTGCTGATATTTAGCCTTATTGCGCCATTTATTTCACTAATGGTTGCGTTGGCATCAATAAAGGTATTATCCCCCTCACTTGGCGGAGACATTGAAATTGCGGGCTTGAGCAGGCTGATATAGATATGGAAAAAACCGACAGGATGAAAGAAAAAGGCGATGGCGCGAATTTGGATAGAGAAATTGTCGGCGCGTATGAACAAATTAGTGGGGCGTCTGAAGATAAAACACAAAAGGTATCTGAATATGCGAACGAGCCCGCAAAAGATGAAAAAAAATACGGATTGGAAAATTTGGACGGGATACAAAATAAAAGCGATGATAAAAAAATTATTAAGGGATTTTTTGAAATGAAGAGCACGAAAAAGCTGGAAAAAAATTATAAGAAATTTGAATTGGAAAATGCGGGCGGCTGGAAAATTTCTGAAGATTCGCCTATTGTCAAATCAGTGGAGGCCGTGCAAAATTTTGGAATGAAAAATAAATTTTTGCTGATTGCCTGCCTAACAGTCGTGCTGTTTGTCGCATCAGGGGTGCCGAGTGCAAAAATGTTTGGCTGGCTTATTCCAGATGTTTTTACACAGGAGATGTGGAGCCCGCACACAAATTCGGGAGACATATACCAGCCGGATTATGGATGGATTGATTTGGCGTATAAGGTACTGCTTATATTGGCGGTTTTTGGCACACTGGGATATATGCTGTCTGGAATTCTCGGCGCGAGAATACAGGCATGGTCAAAGCAGTTTTTGTCAAATGTCGCAAAGTCGCTTCTTATTTTGACCGTGCTCTCAAGCGCATTTGTGCTTGTGAGTATTCACGAGACGAAAAATGCGCTTGGAATCGGTCTTTTCCAAATTGACAGCGCGATTAATTTTGCGGAAACCGTGAGAAACACGATTATTTATGAGTTCGTAACAATGACCTCAATTACCGCATTTTTGTCAATGATTGGAAATCTTACACCGTATTTTAGACCGGCAGGAGTTATCGGAATATCGTTTTCATTTGCACCGGCTTTCAGACCGATTTTTGATTCGCTTGGAATGATGCTCTCATCACTAGCGGTTGCGGTTGGCGCATGGTATGTGCAACTTTGGTTTTTGATGTTTGTGCAAACACGGCTGATGATTGTGCTTGTGCCCCTCGGACTCTTTTTGCGCTCATTTGGAGTTGAAAGAGTTGGGAATGTACTTATTGCGATTGCAATCGGATTTTTCTTTGTGTTCCCGTTCGTGTTGAACGTGAGCGCGATTGCACTTGAGAATTATTTGTATGCACAATTTGCAGGGCAACGTTCCGTTTCAGACTGGGTTGGGAATGAGGGGAAAATAGTGCAACTAAGCGGAAGCGACGAGGTATTTGATAATTACAAGGCGTGTGCGGATTTTAGCAGTAAACAGGGGCAGGGAGCGGTGTGCTTTTTCAAGCTGTCCACTTTCGGCGCGCTTACTTTCTTAAAAGAATTTATACAAAACGCGGGATGGGGCACATTGCTTGCGTTTGGTCTGCTTCAGTTTGTCACAGGCTCGCTACCCTCTTCGCTGATTACGATATTTTTGGCAACGTATATGCTGACGCTTATTTCAACGACAGTGTTTTATGTGCTTATAGTTTCAATACTTGTGCCATTATTCAATATTTTCATAACGCTTACAATGATTAAGGAGTTCACAAAACTGCTGGGAACAGAGATTGATTTGAGCATGTTTGAAAAAATATTTTAGGTGTAATGAATGGACATACCGACATATTGCAGGTCGCTTGACGCTTCCCTTACGCCGGCGATTTTTGATAATGTGCTTGGAGGAAATTGGCTCGGGCTTGTGTTTGTGGCACTGCTTGGCACCTCGTTCTTTTTGATTCTGACGTATTTTGCATCCCAGCTGTTGAGAATTTCAAAGCTTGAGGCTTGGTGCAGATTTGAAATGTTTCAAGTGCTTGCCACTGCGATAATCGCGATATTGCTTGCGGGATGGGTTTATGGAATGTGCAATTGGAATGTTGCATTTTTGTATAAATGGTCCGAAGGGGCGGGAGCGGAAGAAATCATAGCGGAAAATTTGCAGGCGTGCTCGGCGTATGGCACACCCACTCTTACGCCGTTTTGCGCATCGCAGGCATTTTTGCAGAAAGTGAAGGTGAGAGGAGACGATATTTTCCAAGTGCTGATAATGCTTAATGGGGCGTTTTCATATATTTTCAAATTGACGTGGAATTCAAGCCCTATGGGAATAGGATATGCTATTGAACCTCTTGCCGGATTTCAGCAATTGATGAATGTTTTTCTTGTTGGCGTGAGCGGATTTATACTCGCTTATTTGAGCGTGCTTATACAAATGAGAATTTTGGACTTTTTCCTTTTGGCGGTGCCGTATTATATGCTTCCGCTCGGGTTGCTTATGAGAACATTTGAGCCTACCCGCGAGTTTGGAGGCGCACTGCTTGGGTTTGGAATTGCTTCGCTCTTTTATTATCCACTCGTATTGATGGCGAATGATTTGATTGTGTATTCCTCGTTTGACCAATTTACAAAGAGCGCACAGGAAGAAGCGCAAAGGCTTTCGGTGGGCGAGGAGTCAGTATTAACAGGCCAGACGCCGAGTGAGGAACTCTTCAGCCCGAAAGAGGGAGCGGAGCAAATTAATGAGGAGTTTGGAATGTATGAGCCAAACCCTCAAAAGCCTGCGCTGGTTGAGCAAAAACAGGATGCAACAGTTGAGAAAAATGTCGTGAATTTCTTTGCATTTGCAAACCCCCAGGAAAGAGGAGATGACACTCAGATAGAAAAATTTGCGCAAACTGTTTTCTGGCCTTATCAGATTGCGCTTTTGTATGTTATTGCGGCGGTAATATTGCCCATTATTAATTTGGTAATATATGTTGAGGTTGCAAGGTCGCTTACGACTTTCCTTGGAACCGAGATGGATTTGACAAACCTGACAAGGATGATTTGATGGCACTTTGCACAGGCTTAAAACAAAATGGTAAAATTAATCGGATGATTTGATGATAACTGGAGCAGACTTGGTTGCAAGCCCACAATTTTTGAATGCGCTTTTTGCCAGCCCGGGCTGGCTTGCGTGGTCGTCAAACATTTTGGTGATTGGGCTTATCAGCCTGCTTGTAGTTGTGCTTTTGCAGATGATTGGAATTGCATTCAATATCAATTCTCTGCGTTTGTGGGCAAAGGGAGAATATATGCAGGTGATAGTCACATTCCTGCTTGCTGGAATGCTCGTGGCGCTTGTGGGACTTACCTGGAGCGTTATGTCCGGCGTGGTAACTCAAACTTATTTCTCAAGCCCGGTGCTTGCGCAAAATGCAAGAGATGCGGGGATTGACCCGACAGACCAAAAAGTTACGCTTGATCCGTTTAGATTTTCACAGGCATTTTTGGTGGAAACAATGATTAGTTGCGAGCAGGATATTTATCGCGTGCTTTACAGCGTGAACTTTTATTACAAACTTGTCGGCTCCACAAAAACAGAAACGCTCGGAGTGGAACCGCTTGGTGGATGGTACACGACTGTTTACACCAGCCTGTTTGAATATATTATAGGGCATTTGAACTTTTTGCTTTTGTTGCATTGGATACAAATCAGACTTTTGTCGGTAATGAAATATGTCGCGCCGCTTATGTTTCAAATCGGGCTTATACTAAGGATATTTCCAATGAGCAGGGGCGCAGGAGGAATGCTCCTTGCGATGGGAATAGGATTTTTCGCAGTGTACCCAATCAGCCTTGCAATGCTCATGACCCTTCAGCCTCCGGGCGAATCTTTTTGCACGGAGTTTCGGGCTCCGCCGGCTATGCTGGATGTGAGCAGGGGATATGATATGGTGAGCCTTGAGGGAGTACAAAGGGCATCGGATGCATTGCGCGCAAGGTCGGGAGACGTATCCAGCCTGATTTACAAGGCAAAGAATTTCATCCCGCTATTTTATTTGCAGGCGATGTTTTTCCCGATGGTGGCGCTGATTATCACATTTACATTCATACGTCAAACAGGCGCGATTCTTGGCGCGGATTTGAATGAGATCGGACGCGGGCTTGTCAAACTTATATGAGAAAAATTTGCAAACAAAGCGTTTAATTTTGCAAAATTATTTTAATATTTGAGATTGATTTTGTTAATGCTTGAATGATTTATACAATCTGAAATTTTGATTAGAATCCGAAGTTGATTTTTTGGATACGAAAAGCTTTTTTGCAGGGGCGCTGATTGGAGTATTTGCAATTTTGCTTATTTGCGGAATTTGGATGTCCACTCAAAAGACGCAATGCGCCGATTTGGCATATCCGATTTTCTCGCCCGGCTCGCAGGAGGAAATATTATCGCTGATTAGGTCTGCGAATAATAGCATTTCACTTGAGATGTACGTTTTTACAAATGAAAAAGTTGCGGATGAGCTGGCGCTGGCGGCGCAAAGAGGGGTTAGGGTGCGAGTTATTTTGGAATCGCGAACAAATTCATACAATATTGACAAAATTTCATCTGCATTGCAAAAGGGAGGGGTTGAACTCAAATGGGCTTCGCTTTCTTACAAGCTCACGCATTCAAAGATGATGATTATTGACGGGAAAAGAGTGCTTGTTGGCTCAATTAATTTTTCAAAAGCGGCAATGAATGAAAATAGGGAGGCGGCGGCTGTTTTTGAAGGGGAGATTGTGAAGGATTATATAGACGTGTTTGAGACGGACTGGATTGAGGCGCAAGAGGAAAATGAATAAAAAAATAGCAGGTTGAATAAAAAAAATAGCAGATTACTTTCTTTTTTTGGTTTTTGCCCCTAAATGTTTGCCGGATTTTTTCTGCGCGCGTGAAGATATGCGCGCGGCCGCATTGTGTGAAATGCTTTTTTCCTTTGCATTGTGCACAGCGCCTTTTGCATTTGAACCGGCTTTTTTATTTGCATTTGACATCAGAGGCAGGCTTGATTCAAGCACTGCGTTGGATAATTTTTTTGAGGCAGATATAATGGAGCGCTGAGAATGCACTTGCACAGGCTTTTGCGCATCTTCCTTGCCCGCGCGCTCAAGCGCCAAATCGTAAGCGTTTATGTAATTTGAAATAAGCATTTTCCAATCAAAGAGGTGCATGAGATTGTACGAATCCTCTTTTTTCTCCAGTATTTGCTCCGGCTCGGAATAGTAAATTGACTGAAGATAGTCTGCCAATTGGGTGGATGCAGAATCCGCTCCGCCCGCCATTTTTAGTATTTTTACGCCTCTGTTTTCGAGGTTTTCTTTTGATAGAAGGAACCTTCCAAAACCTGCTGAATCGGTTGAGACTGCGATACTAAATTTCAATCCCGCTTCAAGAGGAGTGTATCCGAAAGGCTCGTACCTTGAGGGGAATATTCCCACATCCATGCCGGAAATTATATCATCATAGCTCATGTTGAGCAGACCGTCGTTTGGCTTTAGATAGGTTGGATAAAAGAATGCTTTTACCATATCATGCTCGCCGTTTCTAAGACCGGCCTTTTCGCATGCGGAGATTATTTGGTCGTTTGCGTAGTTCAGATCAAACAGGCAGACGGGAGGCTCGTTGTTTTCCTTGATAAAACTTGAATTCATTGTGAGAAGGTCGCGCTTAAGGGAGGTTTTTACCTCGTTGATTCTTGACATGACATTTGGATAGTGTTTTTTTATGTTCGCGCCGGGCGATGCGTCCAGCACTTCATTCATCTTGTCAAGAAGAAGATAGTTGCGAATTATCGACACTTTCGGACCCCGGACCGCGGAGGGGGCGAAAATAAAGGCGATTACCTGCTTTTGTTTTTTTGCCCCTTTTTGCTTTATTCTTTTGTTGAGCTTGCCCATTGCATCTATGAAAATGTCAAATCCTTTGTTGGTGAATTCGTATCTGCCGGAAATGAAAAGAATCATTGCATTGTCATATCGGGCACTTTGATAGGGAGTGAGAATTGCTTCGCTGAGCTGTAAAATCTCGTGTCGCACGTACTCGGAGATGTCGCGCACCTGCGCTTCCGCCATGCTATGCTCAAAGTCCATTCCATTAAGCATTACAACGTCGGGATATCTTCCCAAAATGTATCTGACTTCTTGTGCAACTGTTTCGGACACAGTGCCAAACACGTGACACTTTTTTGCCGCCGCCATTTCAAGCTGGTGCTTTCCTTCCACTTTTAGTTGGTATGCTTTTGAGACATCTATTTGAGAATGAGATGATTGGGAAAGCGCCATCACATCCGCGCCGGAAGCGGCAAGAGAGCGCCCAAGAACGGTTGCGTGTGTCGTGAAAACGGTTGCTATCGGCAAGCCGCGCATTCTTGTGTACAAGAGCGCGGAGCCGGTTATCCATTCGTGGAATTGCCCGATTAATTTGTGCTCTTTGTAGGGCGATATTTTTGCAAGCTTTTCAATGAGCATCCCGACTGCCCAGCCCCACACAACATTCTCATCGTAATCCCATGATTTTTCCATTAACGAGTCTATGCCAAAATGCTTCCATAAAAGAAATTTTATGTGATTTGATTCTATATCGTAATGAGATTGCCCGGCATCGTCATATTGAACGTTTTTTTGCCCGAAGCTTTTTGCATCCACCAATATTATCGGAGTGTTTTGGGCATAGAGCCATTCTCCATAATGGCAGAATATTCCCTGCAATGCAAGCTCGTCAAAAATTTCCTTTAACTCGCCTTCCGGCTGGGAAAACTTTACGTCCTGCGCACATTTCTCATCGTAAAAGCCGATGTATAGATATCTTTTTTCAAAATGTTTTAGAGCATAACGGGATTTGCTTGTTATTACAGTGTAGATTCCGCCGACCTTTCTTCCGGCTTCTGATGAGATTTCTATCAGGTATGGCTCGCTCATGCATTTTGCACTCTTAGTGCATTTAAAAATCCTTCACTGCCAATCCGTTGAAAAAATTAGTTTTTTTCTTTCTTTTGTGGAGCGGGCATTGGCGAGGGCGAATTGTTTTGCGTGCGTATTACAAAATGGAATTTGTCGTACATGAGCGCGATTGCCTTGAAGGAAATTGTTATCCCCAGCGCAAAGAGAAGTCTCTCCACCACCACGATTGGAATTAGCGCGAGCCATATTTGCGGATTCTGCAATGCCGGAATTGTGTAAAGGAAAAGAACCGAGCCTATCGCGTGCTGGCAAAAAGTTGCGCCAAGACTGCGAAGATATGTGTAGTCGGGCAGGAAAATTACCGCGATTGGAATCAGCCAGAACAGGGCGTAAGCCATTGCACTTGTGCCAAATATTGCCGGATTGAAAATAAATGCGACCATTGCCAGTGCGGGAATCGCCGCTTGTATGAGAATTGAGTGTTTCATGTCGTGCTTGTATGACCAGAAAAACAGGCCCGCACCCAATGGGGGAAGCAGGCGCAAAAAGGTTGAGGCATCCATTGCCGCGCCGGTTGCTATGCCTGCGGAGAGCTTTGCGATAAGAATTGCCGCAAGCCCGGAGGACAAACCTAAGAATGCCACCGGAATAGGGGCGATTAAATCAAATGCGCTAAAAGTGCTTCCCTGCATTCCCAATATTTTTGCAAGGGGGATAAAGTTTGCAATAGTGCCTAATGCGGCAAAAAGCAGAGTGAATGCAAGCCCGCGAGTAAAGTTTTTTTGTTCCATTTTATCCCTTTTATATCAGATGATTATAACGGTCTTTCCAATAGCGATAAAAAAACTCTAAATATAAGATGGGAAATGCAGATTTAAAACATATTGCCCCCCTATACTACCAAGAGGGTGTTGCATGGCAGGCAAATCCATCATGGACTATACGTGGGAAATATACACTAAAAATATCTGGCTTATACTTGTGGCTTCGGTTCCGGGGCTTTTCGGCATGATATTGCCGATAATTGTCGGAATGATTAACCCGGCAGACCCGGTTTATATCGCGCTTGGAGGCGCCTATTTGAGAACCGGAAGTATCGTTGATTTGACTCCGGTTGACAGCGGGATAATGATTGCGTCTTTGCTGATTTCGCTTTATTTGATGAGCTTTGCCATTGTCGGCATAAATTTAGTGGTGAAGAGGCAGAGAACACTAAAGGGGCTCACTTTAGAGGAGATAAAGGCGATTACAAAACACACAAATTCGGTGTTTATGATTTTCCTTATCGCCACAATATTGCTTCTGCTTATACAGCTTATCACTTACGAGTATCAGATACAAAAATATCTCGCGCCTTTGCTGAATTTGATTGTCGGGCTCGGATTGCTCTTTTTGCCCACCGCAATGGTTATGGATGAGGTAAGACCGTTTAGGGCGATGCAAAGAAGCTTTAGCATTATAAGAAAAAAGCCGTCTTTGGTGTTGCTTTGGATGGTTGTGGCATTAATGTTGCTCTCAATTGTTGACGTGATTGTGCTCTTTGTTGTGAATTCGGTTCCGTTCATTCCGCATGTGATTGGACCGCTTATTGTGATTGCGTTTAATTCGCTCATAATATTGCCGTATCTTATCGTGATGTTGGCGCAAATCTATATTTCAAAATACACTATTTTAGTGGATTGAGCAGATTGCATAATCTTCCCGAATTTTTTATGTGCAAATAGCGCAAGCTTTGCGACAACAGCAATATTAAGTTTAACCAACTATAATAGATGTCGGTGGTGCTGATGGCGTCAAAGGTTTTGAAAAATGTGGAACAGAGCAATGGGAATGGAACTGAAAGTATTAAGAAATTGCAAACTCTGACTGAAAAAATACAAACTTCTAATTTTGAAAAGCTTTTTACTAACTTTAAGGGACATCTGGGTGAGGTTGACTCTAACAGCAAAAGTGCAAGCTCTGGAAATGTATTTGGCAAACAAAAAAGTGTAATGATTAAACTTCATGAAGCATTTGTGACTCTGCTTGTGTGCGACAATATTACTTATGATGACATACGTATTGCAAAGAAATTGCTTAACGAATTTTCATTTACAGCTGAAGATGTTAAAGAGTTTATTCCCCAGCTTGGAATATACAAGGGATGGTACAATTACAAACAAAAGGGGAATGCGTTTGTGAGTGAGCTTATTTTTCAATTAAAAGAGGATTTGAATGTTATTGAAATAAAGACAGAAGATATTAGGGCGGTCGGGCTGTCTAATATATTGGCGGTAATCCCGTGCAAGGAGGAAAGATAAGAAGAGCTACAAAACAAAAGGGAGATGTAAAAATGGCAGGACATAACGATAGGCGATATTACACCGAACCAAAACCTCTTCCGAGTCCGAATAAACAACGTTACACAGAGCAGAAACTTTTTCTTAATTCAAAAAAGTTAATTGGCCTGAATCCGTTTGTAGATATTCCAAGAAAAGTATATTGGAGAACCGAAATCACCCCATTCACAAAGGCATTTGTAGATTATGCATTTATGAAAGAGGACAATAAGGACGTGGATATTTATAGCGACCTTGAATTGTGCGAAAAAGTCTTCATGAAAAAAATAGATAAAATGATTGATACGAATAAAATTGACAGCGCCCACTGGTGGCTCTATGAATTGTACAAGCGCACGCAGATTTTATCTCCGATAAGGTCAACACCGCTTGCAATGAAACTTGCGGAAATTGAAAAAGGCAATCCGTTTGAGAAACTTGACCGAGGACTTGCAAAAATAATGCTGACATTTGCTTACGGCTCGGTGGATATGCAACTAAGATTTACTTCTCATTTGGAAAGAAGGCTTGCAGAAAACAAGAAGGAGATTGGGAATACCGAGATGGCGGACGAGAAATTGATGAACAAATATAAAGAGATTAAAAAAGAGCTTGATGATTGGGCGAATAATGTCTTGTGCAAAACAATGCTTCGTACAGGGGAAATAAAAAGAATTTATTCCGAAGAGCTTGACCACCCGATTGACCCGAAAGATAGTAAATTCAGGTATAGGTACAAGAGTGGAAGATACATTATTACATTAGACCCGCTGGATGGCTCGGGAAATATAAAAACCAGAAATATTTTTGGCTCCATTTTAGGAGTTTATGAAGATAATGAGCCAAAAAGCGGCAGAGAGCTAAAGGCGGCGGCAATTATTTTGTATGGTCCGGTTTTCTCGTTTATTTATAGCACGGGGGACGGAGTACACGAGCTTGTGAAGAATTATGGTAACAGAGGCTTTTCACAGTTTGAACAGATGGCCGACGGGCAGAATATAAAAATACCTCAAAAACCGAGCTTGGTTATTCCGGGTGGAAATACCTCCTGGAGCCCGGAGTTTAGCGAATTTGTCGTAAAGGAATTTTTACCAAATTATAAAATAAGATGTTCCGGAGCCGCAGTCATGGAGATTGCAAGTCTTTTGCGTGAAGGCGGAATTTTCTTCTATCCTGCTCCGAAGCTGAGATTGCTGTACGAGGGCATACCGCTTTCGTTTTTGGTTGAACAGGCAGGCGGAAAATCTTATGACGGCAAACTCGGCTCGCTTCTGGATACGCCCATAGCCAATATGGACCAGGTAACTTCGCTCTATGTTGGAAATGAAGGGCTTATTGAAAAGGTCAAGCTGTATTATAGCTCAGCTTAATATCTTTTCTTTCCTTTATTTTTTTATGAGATATCCGGCAGTTGCAGGCTCGTTTTATCCGCTGAATGCAAACACTCTCACAAGAGAGGTGGATGCATTCTTGGCACAGGGAAGAAAAGAGGTTAGCGTAAGCGCAAATATTGCGATTGCACCTCACGCTGGATATGAATATTCCGGGAAAACGGCGGGATATTCTTTTGCCGCACTTGAGAAAAATTTGAAGAAGGAAAATACAAGCATGGTTATTTTGTGCCCGAACCATACAGGGCTTGGAGAAATTGTTTCTGTTTCTTTTGAAGATTGGAAAACGCCGATTGGCACAAGTTCCACCGATTTGAGATTGGCGGCAAAAATTATTTTATCTTGCCCGTTGATGAGAAGAAATGAGGCGGCGCATTTTCGCGAGCACTCGATTGAAGTGATGCTTCCGTTCATTCAAAGGATTAACCCGAAAGCAAAAATTGTTGCAATTTGCATAGGGGTGCAGGGGGAGAAAATTGCGTCTGAAGTTGGAAAGGCAATTTTTGACGCTTGCTCGGACAATGAATTCAAAGACAGAAATATTTTGCTTTTGGCATCTTCCGATTTCACACATTATGAAAGCGGGGAAAGGGCAAAATTGATGGATAAGATGCCCATTGAATTTATCAAAAAACTTGATGCAAATGCGCTTGAAAGAGAAGTTGAACAAAACGGGCTTAGCATTTGCGGGCATGGACCGATTGCGGCGGCTATTTATTATGCAAAGCTGGCTGGAAAAAAAGAGGCAAAATTGCTAAAATATACTAATTCGGGGAAAGAAACAAACGGGAATGAAAGCAGTGTAGTGGCTTATGCTTCACTTGTTTTTATATAGAGAACAACGTTTTTTGACGAAATTTATCATACTCTTTTTAAAGTAAAAATGAGCAGATTTGTTATGACAAAAACATCTGCAACTCAGGAAAGAAAGGATGCGCACATAAAAATTTGCGAAGAGGAAAATGTTCAATACTGCCAGGGGGCCGGATTTGAAGATGTTTTGCTTGTGCACAATGCCCTGCCGGAGGCGGATTTGGCAAAAATAAACACTTGCACGAACTTTTTGAAAAAGAGACTTGATGCCCCGATTCTAATCAGCGCGATGACGGGCGGAACTCAAAAAGGCTTGGAGATAAACAAGAAACTTGCGATTGTTGCAGAGAAGGAAAAAATTGCACTCGCGCTCGGCTCGTGCAGACCGATGCTTGAGGATGAATCAAAAGCAAATACATACATGGTGAGAAAAGAGGCGCCAAGCATCCCAATTATCGCAAATATCGGAGCCGTTCAGATAAAGGAATATGATGTAAAGAAAATTGAGTGGATGATAAATAAAATTGACGCGGACGCGCTGAATGTGCATCTGAACTCGTTGCAAGAGGCGATACAGCCCGAAGGGCAGACAAATTTTGGGCAGGTGATAGTGTCGATTGAGAAACTTTGCTCAAATATTAATGTGCCCGTGATTGCAAAAGAAACCGGTGCCGGAATAAACGGCGATTGCGCGAAAAAACTTTTTGATGCCGGAGTAAAAATAGTGGATGTCGCCGGACGGGGAGGAACATCCTGGAGCAAAGTCGAGTATGCAAGGGGTGGAAGGCTTGCCGGTTTTGAAGAATGGGGCTATCCAAGCATTCCGGCGCTTGTGGAAAGCGCACAGTATGGAGATACTATTTGCAGTGGCGGAGTAAGAGATGGAATTGATGTTGCAAATTCTATCGCGCTTGGGGCAAAACTTGCCGGTGCGGCAATACCGTTCTTGAAAGCCAAGAAGTGCGAGGATGAAATAAAAATTTGGAAAGAGCAATTCAAGGCAGCGATGTTTTTGTGCGGTGCAAAGAGCGTGCAAGAGCTTGCGTGCGCTCCGGTGCTTATTACAGGCAGGTCTGCCGAGATATTGAGACTGCGGGGAATTGAACCCGCAGATTTTGCAAGGCGGGACATAACCGGAACAAAAAAGAAGAGATTTGCGGAAACAAATTATATTTAGGGTGTGAGAGTGGAAGACAGCAAAGAGTTCAGACACAACATAAGAAAATGGGCGCTGAAGTGCGCGCATGAAGTAAGATTTGCAATTCCTGCAAAAGTCATTGTGAATGTGCTAAGGGAATATCCGGCGCTTGTTGATGAGAAAGGCGAGCTTATGAATATTGTCAGAGAAGTATGTACGGAAGTGAATAAGCTAAAGGACAAACAAATAGAGAAAGAAATGCACAAATACACATATGAAGAAACCACAATTTTTGAGTGAAATACATGGATGAGATTGAAATTAGCATAAACAAATGGGCGCTAAAGAATGCGCATGATTATGGCTCTGCAAACGCCGGCAAGATTATCGGCAAAGTGCTTTCCGAGCACCCGCAAATGAAAAACCAGACAAAGGAGCTTATGGGAAAAATCGCGGTGGAAGTACAAAGGATAAACGAGATGACAAAGGAGCAGGTTGAGGCAGAGCTTTCAAAATATTCGTTTGAAGAGAAAAAGAAAGAGGAGGAAAAGGGAATCAGCCTTCCGAATGCAGTGCAGGGAAAAGTCATTACGAGATTTCCGCCGGAGCCATCGGGCTTTTTGCACATTGGTCATGCAAAGGCGGCTTTTTTGAATTTTGAAGGAGCGCGCGCGCACGGCGGAAAAATGAGATTGCGAATGGACGAGACAAATCCGCTAAAATCAAAACAGGAATTCGTGGATGCGACCATTGAATATCTTAGGTGGCTTGGAATAAAATGGGATTTTGAAATTACATATTCGTCGGATTATATGGAAAAATATTACGAGCTTGCGGACGAGCTGATGCTCAAAGGTATGGCTTATGTTTGCACTTGCTCGCAGGATGAGATAAAAAAAGGGCGCGAAAGCGGCAAAAGATGCGATTGCCAGTGCAAAATGCCCGAAGAGAACGTAATTGATTTTAGAAAAATGATGAATGGAAAATTTACAACAGGGCAGGCGATTGTGAGATATAAGGGGGACATGAAATCGGATAATACGGTTATGAGGGACCCAACTCTGTTTAGAATTATTGATGCCCCGCATTTTAGGCAAAAAGACAAATACAAATGCTGGCCGTCCTATGATTTTGCGGCGCCGATAATTGATTCCACCGAAGGAGTGACACATGCGATGCGCTCAAAGGAGTATGAGCTTCGCGACGAGCTTTATTATGCGATACTTGACGCACTTGAGATGAGAAAACCGAAATTGATTTCTTTCTCAAGACTTGCGATAAAGGGCGCGCCGATTTCAAAGAGACTTATTACCCCGCTGATTGAAGAGGGAAAAGTTTCGGGCTATGATGATATACGCCTGCCGACTTTGGCGGCATTGAAAAAACGGGGCATAACACCCGAGGCGATTAAGAAATTCGTGCTTTCTTTCGGTCTCACAAAAGTTGAGAGCGAACCCGGATGGGACAAATTGCTTTCCGAAAATAGAAAGATTATAGATGTGAATGCACAGAGAAGATTTTTTGTGCATCAACCTGCCCGTGTGGAAATATCCGGCCTGATGCAGAAAAATATTTCTGTGAAAAACCATCCGCAAAATGAAGGGCTCGGGGTTCGGGAAATGCTTGCAAGCTCTCCGGCATATATTTGCCAAGCAGATGCAGATGCGATTGCTGAGGGGGAAACTTTCAGGCTCAAAGATTGGTGCAATGTAAAGCTTAAGGCAAAAAGAAAAATTAGTGCACATATGCCAGATGGAAAAGAAGGGCAGATGGATGTGCTTGAGTGCGAATTTGTATCGGACGAGGGGAACGTGCAGAAAAAAATGCAATGGGTTGCAGATTCGGCAAAAGCGGTTGCGTGCGTGCTTGTGCCCCATGATTTGTATATTGATGAAAAGTTCAATGAAAACTCGCTTGAAGAGGTATGGGGCTGGACAGAGCGGACCTGCCTTTTTGACATTGAAAGAAATGCGTTCCAATTTGAGAGATTTGGCTTTGTGATGCTGGATAAAAAAGGCGAGAGGCTGCAGTACTTTTTTATCAGCCAATAATTTTCTTTTTAGCCAAAATTTTGCCGGTGAAAAAGGAGGGCAAAAGCCCAAGGCCCAAGCCTGATTGCAAAAATTGCAAATTTTTGCGGGATGAAATAAATGCTTGATGACTATAACCCCAAATGGTTTGTGCAAAAAGGAAAGGGCGCGCAATATGACGACTCGGTGCAGATTCATGAAGCGATACGCGAAGTGCTAAAGGGCAGGGGCATAAAAAAATTATATTCACACCAGTCACTGGCGATTAAAAAAATCAGGGAAGGAAAAAATATCGTGCTTATGGCTCCGACCGCCGCCGGAAAGAGCGAATGTTATATGGTGCCGGTCGTGGAGGCGGCATTGCGCGGCAAATGCTCTTTGCTTCTTTTTCCGACAAAGGCGCTCTCGCGCGACCAATGGGCAAGGGTGCGCGAATTTGGAATGCTTGGAATTCGTGCGGAAGTGTACGATGGAGACACACCCGCAAGCAAGAGGGCGAAAATAAGGGCAGATATGCCGCATGTGATAATCACAAATGTGGATATGCTGCATTTCATGCTTACTAACAATAAGCTTTGGAAAAATTTTTTTGCCAGACTCAAATATGTTGTGATTGACGAGATACATGCTTATTCGGGAAATGTCGGATGCCATGTCGCAAATATTATGTGGAGACTGCAGAGGCTTTTGAAAGCCGCGAAGAAAGAGGAAAAAGAAAATGAGCTTGCGGGCAAGAAAAAGTTTGTGCAGGGAAGCCTTCTTGACCTTGATGACATGGGCGGGATTGTGATTGCGAACGAGCAGGTGCAATATATTGTGTCGTCCGCAACGATTGGGAATCCGATTGAGTTTGCATCAAAGATTTGCCTGCGAGATGATTTTGAGCTTATTGAAGGCGATGGCGCGCCGAGGGGGAAAATAAATCATGCGATTGTGAATTCTTCCGATGAGAGCGTGGTTACTACTTGTTTGAAAATTGCGAAAGAAATTAACAAGAAGACGATAATTTTTGCAAATTCGCATAATATGGCGGAAAGGCTTTCTGCAATAGGACATAGTGCGAATATGGAGGTTGCGGTATATCGTGCAGGCATTTTGCCCGAAGAGAGAAGAAGACTTGAGAGCGGATTTCATAGTGGAAGGATAAAAGTGCTTGCGGCAACAAGCGCGCTTGAGCTCGGCATGGATATCGGCGATGCCGATGCGGCGATACTTGCAGGCTTTCCCGGAACAGTTACGCAGATGAGGCAGAGAGTCGGGCGGGTAGGAAGAAAAGGACAGGAAAGTTATGCAATAATGGTTGCAAGACAACTGCCACTTGACCAGTATTATGCGCAAAATCCGAAAAATTACATTGAGGGAAAGCCGGAAGAGTGCTATGCAAACGCTTACAATGAACATGTGCGCGCATTGCATATAATGTCGGCGTGTAAAGACAGACCGATTATGCAAAATGAATTGCGGGAAGAGGATATTGCTATTTGCTCAAAGCTCAAAGAAGAGGGACTTGTGAGAAATTTTTCGGATATGTTTGTCGCGACCAAGGAGGGGGTAATAAAGGCAAGAAAGATGTCGGTGAGAAATGCAGGGCATCGGATAAAAATAATTGACGCAGACAGCGGCAAATCAATCGGAGAGCGGGAAATGGCGATTGGAATCGGCGAGCTTTATGAAGGGGCAACTTATTTGCTTGGGGGAAAAAGATTTGAGAGTCTTGGAATTGACATGAACAAAAAAACCGCGCTGGTGAGAAGAAGCGATGATGACGGGCAATATTATACACAGGCGCTAAAGACAAAAAATGCGGAAATACTTAAAATTGAAAAAAATTCAAGATGGAATCTTATTGAGATGGGAATGGGAAGAGTGCACATTGTAGATGAAGTGCACGGGTATGTTGTAAAGGATTCTTTTAGCGGCGCAACTGTTTCGCGCCATGAAATTGACGAGCCGTTGTCTTATGAGTTTGATACGCGGGCATTTTGGGCGGATTGGGACGTGTGGGCAGAGCAAAAGCAGGGTTTTACGGATGGATTGCATGCGCTTGAACATGTGAGCATTGCAATGATGCCGGCACTTAGCGGCGCGGACGCGTCGGAAATAGGCGGCATATCTTATCCGGACGGAAGAATATTTTATTATGAAGGAATTGAGGGCGGGAGCGGGCTTTCGGAAGTAATGATGAAAAGATATGGCGAGTGCATAAGTATGTCGCATGAAAGACTCGCCGGATGCGAATGCGTTGCGGGATGCCCAAAATGCATATTCAGCCCGCAGTGCGGAAACAATAATTATTATTTGAATAAGAAGGAGGCGCTTTCTCTTGCGATGAAAGGGCTTGGGATATCGGGAGAATAAATATTGTGGATTACTTTTGAGGGAGAGAACCGTTGAAAAAAAATTCACCGCGTTAGAAATAGATAAAAACAAAGATAAAAAGATAAAAAATTAGTGGCAACACTTGCACTTGCAGGATGAACGCTTTGATTGCGCTTTTCCTCGTATTTTCTTAGATTTTGCTGCCGCCCTTGCGCGCCCTTTGCGCGAAGATCGCCTTGTTGCGTTTCCTGCTTTGTTCATTTGTTCACCTTACCTTTTTCTTTTCTTTGTTGATTTCTTCTTCGTTGATTTTTTCTTTGCATGTGTTTTTACATGTCTTTTTGCCGATCTTTTAGCTGCTTTCTTTTTCACCAAACTTACCACCTCAAATGTTCGTTAATGAAGAATCTTATGATATATAAAAACCTTTTCTTATTTTTGCTAATTTTTCAAAAAATTTTGCAATAATGTGTTGGATTCATCATAAAGTTTGGAATATGATGTCCAATTTCCGCCTTTTACCTCGTAAATATCCGAATCAGAAATTATAATTACGATTGAATTGGCATTTGCATAACAAGTTTGTTGATTTGATGTACAGATTTGATATTCGCACCCGATAACACCAGTGTATCTTCCGTTTTGCGGCTCAAATATGTTTGCGCCTTCAAGAAGGGAAATCTGCGAAGTTGAATTTATTTTATTTTGCGAGATTGCTATTCTGCAATGCCCGGAAGCCGAATCAACAGAGTAGCAGATGACATAAGGATATGATGATTGCAAATTTCCAATGAGTTTTTTTTGCGAGTTTGGATAATAGGAATAAGTGCCTGATGTTGGATTCTGCGGCCAGACGATGAATTTTGAATCGCCTTCTTCCCACGATTTTATTTGCACGTCCTGATTTTGTGATTTGATGTAGTTGAGAACTGCTTTTATGAAAAGTGAATAATCCTCGCAGTCCCCGCCTTCGCGCTTTATTGTCTGCTCCAAAGATTGCAAATGATCTTGCGAGCCGGCTTCAATGTCGGATTTGTATTTGATTTGAAGCGCGGTTCGGTCGGTTAGATAATTTATGCAGGCAAGATTCAATTCCCCTTTGTAGATGCATTCGTCAATTATTCTTTTTTGAAAAATATCAAGAGCCCACGAATAATTTTTTGGTAGGATGGAATTTTGCTTAAACCACTGCATTGAGGAGTTTATTTCTTCCTGCATTGAGGTTAGCTCATCTTGTATTTGGGATACTTGCAGGTTGTATTTGTTTAGTTCTATTTGCTTTTGCGCGATGTTTGAGTTTGCATCCTCAAGCTGTTGCTCCAAAGAGGAAATTTGATTTGTTTTTTGCCCAAGAAGGGAATTTGCACTGCTTAGCTCAATGTTTGCAATGGAGATATTTTTTTGCAGTTCGGACTGTTTTTGCTCAAGCGCGCCTATTTGAGAATCTTTTTGTTCTAAAATCCCCTGCAAATGAAATATTTCCGAGGAGAAAACGATGCACTGGTATGCGAAAAATATTGTCGTGATTGCCAGAATTGCGAAAACGATGAATGCAACGTGCTGTTTTTGGATATTCATTGCTAGATAGAATAAGGCAAGGTTTATTTTTTCTTTGTTTTATGATTTCGACAACTTCAAACTGGCGGACGGCACGCATACCGAGTTTTTTAAACTTTAATCCCTTTATCTCTTTCGCAATTATTTTTTGAGGTGGATTTATTATGCCAGAAAAGAGACCTTTTGATGTTCTAAATGCATCATTGAACAATTCAGTAATCATCGGAATGAAAGGAAACTACGAGATGCGCGGCACAATGGTAAGCTACGATGTTCACATGAACATTGTGCTTGAAAAAGCCGAGCAACTTGTAAACGGAGAAGTAAAACGCGGAATCGGAACTGTCCTTTTGCGCGGAGATTCGGTAGTATATATCTCTCCGGCTTGATTTAATTCCTGATTTTATTTTTTTCTTTTTTTTAATTTTTACACTTCTTTCTATGGGCATCTGGCGCAACGGTAGCGCGCCTGCATGGCATGCAGGAGGCTGGGGGTTCGAATCCCCCGATGTCCAAAGGCTTTTCTTTTTCTTTTGAGCTCAAAAGAAAAAGAAATTATTATCCAAAAGAAAAACTAATTAGTGAAAAAGAAATGAGATAATTGCACTAAGAGCTGTTTTGCACTGATTTGGGCAAAACATAGTAGCCTTCGGGAGTGTATTGTATAACTTTGTTTCCAACTGCGATAATGCTAAGGCTCACAATGCCATCTTCGGATGGAGGATAACCAGATATTAGAACAATTGGATTTGGCTCAACCAAAGTGTAATTCTTGCCCGCGTATGAGAATTCCTGCGGCAACCTAAGCGAGATGCCATAGGCGTTGCTTAATTTTGCAGACGAATTTGGATATAAATTCAAAAATTGCGAAGAAATGTTTTGAAGAACCATCGGGTCGGAAGAGTTTGAATTTATTTCAATTGAAGATTCTGCAAATATTGGATTAAGACCGAATTGCGCAAAGTAAGATTTTACCTCTGATTCGTTTGAATATTTTGGATTCAAAGAGATTACGCTTGGTTGCAGGCTGGTAATATATGCCGGCTTTGAAGAGGAAATATTTTGCAATATTTCATTTGACACAACTTGTGAAAATGTCACAAACGAGCGCGAAGTCATATTTGCATAAGCTCCGCTCGGAAGGCTATTTATGAATTGAGAATAATTTGCATTGCGTTCGGACCATGGAATTGAGATTACCAATGCCGTTGAATTTAGAGATGAATTTATGGCGTTTAATTGCACGGAGAATGAAGGGCTTTGCATTATGCTAAGCGAGCTTGCGGCATAAACAATTGAGTTGGCGGCTTGCGCGCTGAAAGAAACTTCAAACGTGTCGCCCACTTCAAATATCGGAACAAGCTTTTGCCTAAAGTTCTGTCCCGCAAAAGTCGTGGTGTTTTCGGCAATAATTGTTATTGGACCGACAAAAAGAACGGCATCCGAATAAGGCTTGAGCCCGAGCCGTTCTATTTGAGATGAGATTTGCACGATTGATGATGAGCCGTTGAGCATGAGTATTCGCCCGTTGCTCAATTTTATGTCGTGAGTTACACTGCCGTTTGCTTTGAGCTGCGAAACCAGTGAGGCAAGCTCCTTGCTGTCACCAGACACTTCTATTGAGGGTTCCCATGAGATGATGGTCGCATTTGCAACTGCCCTTCCGCTTATTATATCGGGAGTAGCGGTTTGAGTCTTTGAAGATGAACCGAAACTGCCCAAATAAATTCCCGCAGTTGAGAGGATAAAGATAAGGATGAGTACGTATGTTCCATATTTTATGTAATCGTTTTTGCTTAGTTTAAACATGAAATCCCCGCAAGTAAAAATTTGAAATTATTATAAATTAGAATAGCTAAACATCTTTTTAAAGAGAATTGGACAATAATGAGGTATTGATTTTATGACAAAAATAAAATTTTTGTCGGACTTCGCCGATGGCGAGTGTTTGGTTTGTAAGAGGCGAAGCTGATGGTAAAAACAGGCAAAGGAGATCTCGTAAGGCTCGAACTAACAGGGCGTCTGGTATCGGACAATTCTGCATTTGAGAGTACTGATGAGAAAGTTGCAAAGGATTCGGGAATTTGGTCTGACGCATCAAAATACGGGCCTAGGCTCGTAATTGTTGGGCGCGGCGCGATGATTGCTGGTCTTGAGGAAGCGATGCAAAAACTCCAGTTGGGAAAGAATGAGCAAATTTTTATTCCCGCAGACAAGGCTTTTGGAAAAAGGCATAATGAGCTTGTGCGAGTGATGCCGCAAAAAGAGTTTGAAAAACACGGAATACAGGCAATTGCGGGCTTGATGGTTACAATTGACGGCGTTCCCGCGCTTGTGAAAACCGTTTCTTCCGGAAGAATTATGCTTGATTTTAACCACCCGTTGGCGGGGCAGGACCTAAAATACGACATAAAACTCATTGATGTCATAAGTGAGCCTGAGAAAAAGGCGCACGAGCTTGCAACACAGTTTGAAGCCAAAATAGAGATAAAGGAGAATGGGGCAAAGAAAAAAATTATTATTGCCGCAAAGACCGAACAGACAAAGGCGCGCGGGCTTGAAGCCGCATTGCGCGCATCTCTTGGCGACTGGGCAACTATTGAAATTGCAAATTAATCCGCCGGAATTATTTTTGTGCTTTTTTATTTATTTTTAATTAGTTTCCACTCGTTGAGTTGAATTAGATTGCATCTTGTTTGCAAGCACATATTATTTTCTCCCCCTTTGATTTCATATACTGCCTTATTGAGACTGGTAATCGCAAACTGCAAGGGATATTTTTTCGCATTTTTTCCCTTATTTTTGTGCCTTCCCATTCAATGCGGTTGAAAAGGGGAGAACCATCAAGAGCATAACCCTCTTTCTTCAAAAGATTTCTTACAAGGGAATTTGCGGAAAAAATTGCGTACTTGTTTGGGGAAAATCGTTTGCGAAATGAAAGGGCCCATTGCTTGTCTGAAGGGTTGTCTTTCAGAAGGCATAATGAAATTTTGTTTTTCCAACCAGCGTGAGAGTGAATTATTTTTCTTAAAAGATACAGACGCTCGCGCGCGCAGAACGGATTTGTTGAATCCCGTTTTTTGTTTGATGAGCCGATTGCAATTGTTATTTTTTCATATTTTTTCAGAAGATAGGAAATTGCCTTTTCGTGCCCTAAGTGGGGGGGCTGAAATCTTCCAATAAAAATTGCATGCAATTTCCTTGCCGCTTTCATGAAATAGCAAATGTGAAGATATTTTATAAGCAGATTGAAATGGCAGGTTTCTTTTTCTTTCCAAGGTTTCTTTTTCTTTTGAGCAGAAAAGAAAACCATCCTTTTTTCTTTTTCCTTCCAAGGTTTCTTTTTCTTTTGAGCAGAAAAGAAAAGCATCCCGTTTTTCTTTTTCTTTCCAAGGTTTCTTTTTCTTTTGAGCACAAAAGAAAAAGAAAGCTTAATGCTTGAAGTGCCTGAATCCAGTAAATACCATTGCCATGCCATGCTCGTTTGCGGCGATTATTGATTTTTCATCGTTAATTGAGCCGCCGGGCTGCACGAGTGCGGCAACTCCCTGTGCCGCAAGAGCTTCAATTGTATCCGGGAAAGGCAAGTATGCGTCCGATGCCGCAACTGCACCGCTTGTATCAAAGTTGTTTTGTTTTGCTTTTGAAAGCGCGATTTTTGTGGAATCTATTCTTGACATCTGCCCTGCACCAACGCCGATAATCTGCTCGTTTTTTGCAAGAGTGACTGCGTTTGATTTTGTGTGCTTTGCAACCGCCATTGCAAAATACATGTCGCGCCATTGAGTGTCGGTCGGCTTTTTTGCTGTGACAACTTGTGCCGTGCGAAGGTCATAAATTACCGGGTCTTCGTGCTGATAAAGCATTCCGCCGGAAATGTGCCTGAAGGTTACATCCCCCGGATATACGGGCACAAACAAATCGGAAATGTCCAATATGCGCCTTGATGGCTTTTGCTTTAGAATATTGAGAGCCTCGGGTTCGTATCCGGGCGCAAGCACCACTTCCAAATATTTGTTGCCGATTGACTGGGCAGTGTCAACATCAAGGCGGGAGGAAAATGCCAATACTCCGCCGAATGCAGAAAGCGGGTCTGAAGCATATGCGCGCGAATAAGCCTCTTGCAAGGTTTTTCCTAATGCAACCCCGCACGGATTATTGTGCTTTAGGATGACACATGCGTGCTTTCCGTAGAATTCACGGATGAGATGCAATGCGGAATCCGCATCCAAAAAGTTGTTGTAGCTCATTACTTTGCCGGAATATAATCGCGCGTCAAAGAGAGAGCGCTCTCCCACAAGGCGATATGCTGCCGCCTGCTGATGCGGATTTTCACCGTATCGCAGGGGATATGCGCGCTCAAATATGAGTTTCATTCGATAAGGGAATTTCTCGTCTCCTTCCCCGCCGAAAAAGCGGGAGATTGCCCAATCATAGTGCGATGAGCGCTCGAATGCCTTTACCATTAGATTGTATCTTTTTTCGTCGGATATTTCACCGTCATTTGATTCAAAATCCTGTATAAAACGCGGATAATCTTCAGGGTCCACCAATACGGATGTGTATTTGTAGTTTTTTGCCGCGGCGCGAATGAGCGATACACCGCCGATATCTATGTTTTCAACTGCGACTTCTTTTGTGATGTTTTCCTGTTTTGTGACTTTTTCAAATGGATAAAGATTTACAACTACCAAGTCGATTGGAAGGATGCTGTTTTTCTTTGCCTCCTCAATGTCTTTTTTGTTGTCCCGGCGAAAAAGTATGCCGCCGTGAATTTTTGGGTGCAAAGTTTTTACCCGCCCCTCAAAAAGTTCGGGAGTGTTTGTATATTTTGAAATTTCAATTACAGGAATGTCGGCGCGCTTTAGAGCCTTGGCAGTGCCGCCGGAAGATAGTATTTGCACGCCGTGATGATGAAGCGCCTTTGCCAAATCCAAAAGGCCTGTTTTGTCATAGACAGAGATAAGGGCTCGTTTTATTTTCACAATAATATTGTGCGGATGGAATTTATAAAAACACGTGCCTTAGGCGGGAAATATGCATTAAAACGTGCATTTTCAAAAAACGTTATAAACAAAGAGATTAGAATAGGAACATGCAGGCGATATATGAATTTATGGGAATTTTACTCTTTATTGCGATTGCTGCATTTTTTGCGGCGGCAGAAGTGTCCTTTCTCTCAATTAGCAATATTCGCATGCACACAATGATTGAGAAGAAAGCAAATGGTGCCGAGAGTCTGCAACGGCTTAAACAGAACCGAAGAAGAGTGATAATTGCACTACTTATTGGAAATAATATCGCATCGGTTGCGGCATCCGTATTTGCAACTTCTATGGCGATAACTTTACTTGGCTCGGAAGCGGGCATAGGCGCGGCGGTTGCGATGATGAGCTTTTTGCTAATTGCTTTTGGAGACATAATGCCAAAGAGCGCCGCGACCACTTATGGAGACAAATTTATACTGGCGGTTGCTCCGGCAATTGAGGTATTTTGCTGGGTGTTTACTCCGCTTGTGCTTGTTTTTGAGGCGGTGAATCGGCTTGTGCCAGGTATTTATTCCACGGCAACCGGAATTGAGAAGTTTAGTGAAGAGGAAGTTCGGACTGCCGTGAGATTGGGTGCAAAGCACAAGAGCATTACTGAAAAGGAAGAGAAGATGATTGCAAATGTACTTGAGTTTGATAAAAAACCTGTTGAAGCAGTAATGACCCCAGTTTCATATGTAGCAATGATAAATGCGGGTACTCCGGTTTGGAGTGCATTTGAAATTGCAGCAAAAAACAAACATTCCAGATTTCCTATTGTGAATGAGCAGGGACGGGCGATTGGATTTGTAAATTTACGCGAAATTGCGATGGCAATGATGACAGATCCAAAAACAGATTGTGTGCATATAGCTCAAAAACCGTTGGTGTTTGGACCAAAAGAAAGGATTCATAATGTGTTTGAGAGAATGCAAAAGGCCGGCAAGGATATATCGGTTGTCGCAGATTCAAGCCAAAAAATGATTGGGATTGTCACGATTGAGGATTTGCTTGAGGAATTGGTCGGCGAGATACAATAAATTATTCAACTTTCTTTTTTGAAGAAGTTTTTCTCGGCTTTTTTGCGGAAGGGGTTTTTGCAACTGCACCAGATTTTGATTTTGAAGTTGTAGTGGAATTTGTAGCAGTATTAGAGGCGGATTTTGAAGTGGTTGCAAGGCTCGCGGTTGCGGTAGGGGCAGATTTTGCAGTTGTGGCAGTTGCGGATTTTGTTGCGGCCGATTCGGGTTTTGCCGCCTGCAACGGCTTTTTGTAAGCACCCCAGCTTGCTTTTGAGGGGCAACCGACTGCGACGCACATTTCAAATGGGCGCTTGCCTTTTCTTATTACTTTTATGATGGGACTGCCATCATGTTCACAAGCCTTGCCGGTTGATTCAATCAATCCCATCTGGGGCAATGGATAAGTTTGGGTACAGTTTGGGTAACCTGAACAGCCTGCAAACCATTTTTTGTTTCTTGAGAGGATTTTTCTCAATGTGCCGGTTTTGCAAGTCGGGCATGGACCGAGTTGCGAGGCTTCCGCGCGTGCATCAGCCAATCCGCCGGTAAGTTCTTTTCCAACGTCTTTTTCGTGGGGCTTGTATTTTTCAAGCGTTTTTGTCAGGATTTTTTTGCCGTTTTCAACTACGTTTTTGGCATGAATCGGATCTTCTTGAATTGCTTCCATTTCCTTTTCTATTTCGCGAGTGAGTTCCTCATCCATTATTTCGGGTGCGTATTTGTCCATTACATTTGCAACAGAGAGACCAAATGAGGATACTTCAATTGATTTTGTGCCGGTCAAATAGCCTCGTTTGAAGAGGGTTTCAATTATAGTTGCGCGGGTCGCTTTTGTGCCCAAATTTCTGTCTTCAAGCTCGGAGATAATTGAAGCTGGAGTAAATCTCTTTGGAGGCTGGGTCATTTTCTCCTCCATTTTAAAGTCGGTTGCATTTACCGCTTGCCCCAGAGTCCATGCTGGAAGAGTGACCTCTTCAAGCTTCAGATATGGAGCATAAAATTCAAACCAGCCATTCTCAATTGTTCTTGCGCCGTTTGTTGTGTAATTTTGAGTTCCGCAAAGGGCTACAACTTTTTGGGATTCGCGGGTTGCATCGGGCGCAAAGCATGAAAGAAATCTTTTTACGATTAAATCATATACCTTTTGCTCTCTTGCGCCTACCGCCGCGTGCTGGCCGGTCGGATGGATTGCCGGATGGGCGGGGTCCTCTTTTTTGCCTTCAAAGGGCGTGAAAAGTTTTTTGTGAATCAGCTTTTGGCAAAGGGGGGCATACGCCGCCTGTTTTGAAAGGATTAGAATTATTTTGTCAAGACCCAATTTTGCAGGCAATTTTTGAGACGAGGTTCTTGGGTAGGAAATCATTGAATTTTCATACAAAGTTTGGGCGATTGCCTGAGTTTGTTGCGGGGGAAATTTGAATTGCTTGTAAGCTTCCACCTGCAAAGAGGTCAAATCAAACGGAGGATTTGGCTTTTGGATAAATGGCTTTTTTGTTATTTCAGTAATTTTTTGAGGGGGATTTTTTGAGAGTTCAAATGTTGTTTTTGCCTCGTTTTGATCGGTGAACTTTTGCTTTTCGTGCTTGAAGCGGATTTTGTCTATTTCGCATGTGAGTTCCCAGTATGGAGTTGGAATGAATGCCTTGATTGACTTTTCTTTTTCCGCCAAAAGTTTTAGCGCGGGACCCTGCACTCGCCCGATGCTCATTACCTGAAATTTGCCGGTTGAACGAACTGCGCTCATGAGCGCTCTTGAAAGATTAATACCATAATACCAATCAAGGATGTGACGGGATTCTCCGGCTAATGCGTTTGCCAAATCCAAATCGCCGCGCTCCGTGTAGGCATTAACCAAATCCTCTTTTGTGAGGGAGGAAAATTTCATTCGTGTGCCAACATCGCGGTGCCCGGCATATCGCATTGCATTGTATCCGATTAGTGAGCCTTCCACATCATAGTCGCAGGCGATTATTATTTCGTCCGCATCTTTTGCAAGCATTTCAATTGTTTGCACATAGCCTTTGGTGTAATCGGAATCCTTGGAAATTTCATAAGCAGGTCGCCATTCTATATCAAACACGGGATAGGTGTTTGATTTTTTGGACTCTTCCAATGAGTAAAGATGTCCGACTGCCGGAGCGACGGCTATGTTTTCGCCGTTTTTTTCAAATTCAAAATAATAGGACTGACCTTTGCCTTTTTTTCTCTGCACCGATGAGTCGGAGAGTGCATCGGCTATCTTTTGTGCGACTTTTGGCTTTTCAGCTATAATTAGTTTCATTATTCTCACAACTAATGGTTTGTAAGATGTTATAGGATTGGGAGTTGAATAAAAGGCTATCGCCGAATTGAAAAAAAGGTGAAAATGCAAAATTACCCCGTAAAAATGCCGAAAATAAAAAAGTTGGAAAGAAGAAAGAAAGAGAGAAAAACTAAATTAAAAAGAGAAGTAAAAAACAAAAAAACAGAAAAGAAAGAAAGAGAGTATGGACTTAGCAGAATGATGGTGCGTCCGTTCCCAGTTCTTCACAGATTATTTTTCTGATTGCCGCTTTTTCTGTATCTTCTCCGATTGATTCGCCGCTTCCAATCTTGTAGTATTTACAGCCGATTACAAGGGTTGGAATTGAGCCGCCCGGATTGTATTTTGCCCAAATTGCCTCTTCCGATGCAGGGGTTTGACCTTGCACATCAACATCATAGATTCTCAAATCCACTTTGTCGCCGAATGTGCTTGTTACCGCCTTCATTACGGGCTTTTCCCATACACAGTGAGGGCACCAAGTGGTTGTGAACATGCGAACAATTACCGCACTACCATTTTTGCATACTGCTTCGGTTGTCTGCTTGAAGTTGCCATCCACTGTTTTTACATCGGTTATTTTTGCAGTCGGAGTCGGAGTTGGCTGTGAAGGAGTGGGTTGCGTCGGGGTCGGTGCAACAGTGTTGTTTGTTTTTCCCTGCACAGAGCCATTTACATTAATTGCAAAATTTTTCGCAAGAATTGTCTGCTCCACTGCAGAAACGGATGATGAAAGCGAGTTTATTGAAAACCAGATTGCGCCCGAGAGAATTGCCGCGCATACCAAAAGCACAAGCGAGAAAACGTACAATGGCTGTTGTTTGCATTCCATTTGAAAAACACCTCAAAAAATATTATATAGAGATAATTATGCGAAATTTATAAGTATATGGAAAAATCAGTAAGAAAAATAAAATATAAAAAAATAAAAAATTAGGAGGCAAGCTCCTTTGTTATTATTGCGCTAAGGCCCTCGTGCATCTGCCCAGAGCTGTCCGCATAGTTGTCCACCGGAATGGCGCCTACAAGCAATTTGCCATTGATGAAAAAGCTTGGTGTGCCGGAAACGCCGAGCGATGAGCCAAGGGTTGCTTGGTCGGTGACGGTTTTGGTCATTTCGCCAGAGTCCAGACATGTGTTGAATGCAGTTGTGTCAAGCTTGAGGTCTGATGCGTGTTTTTTGAGGTCGCTAACAGTAAGCAATCTTGTTGTAAAGAGGGTGTCGTAATATTCCCAGAATTTGCCTTGTTTGTTCGCGCACTCTGCCGCCTCTGCCGCCTTCTGTGCATTGGGGTGGAATGAGAGCGGGTAGTTCATGAATGTTACGCTCACACTTCCGTTAAACTCTTTGAGTACCGACTCGATGTTGCCATATCCGCGTTCACAGTATGGGCATTCAAAGTCCGAGAACTCGATTATTTTTACTTTTGCATTGCTTGCGCCGCGTGTGGGTCTGCCGGTCGTGTCAATAGTTACTTTGGATCCGAGTTGCGCGGCAACCACTCCACTTGGAGTTGGAGTCGTCTCTTTTACTGCCGTACCCGTGCCGGAGTCTGTCGTGCTTGGAACAGTTACGCTAAGCTGCTTTGCCGCAATTGTGCCCCCGAGGCTGTCCACAGATGCTGTGAGCGAGCTTAAGGAGAACCAGATCGCACCGGCAAGCATTAGTGTGCTGATGATTACTGCCAATGCCAATACATACATTCCGGTGCCTGAATCTGCACATGCACCTGAATGCATGTGTGAGTGGCTCTCGCCGGGATGCGTATGATGGATTTCTGTCGTTGTTTCTGCCATTTTTACACCTCATTAATATGATGATTGTAAAGAGGGGAAAGTTTTGCACATATAACTCTTTCCCCAAATGTTTTGAATTGTTGCAAATGAAAGTTTCAAATGCCAAATTTCAAACTAAACTTTTTTCAAACTAATTTTTATTTTTATCAGCCAATTTTCAAACTAATATTTTTTTTCATCAATTTTTTTTAGACGCTCATCTATTCTTTTTTCCGCATCAAGGCGCTCAAGGGCAATATCCTCGCGGTTTGCAAATATTATGAAATTGGCAAGCTCTGGCTGTACCGCTTTCATTTCATCAAGCATTTTTATCACCACGCGGCGATAGTCGGTGTGGCCCTGCGGCGCAGAACGAAGCTCTATCAGATGGAATGTCTCGCGCAGGTTTAAGTGCATATACCATTTCATTCGGTAAGCCATAGGCACAACATATTGGGCAAGCGCGGGCCCAAGGACAGAATTTATTTGCTCGTAAGAGGCTTTCGCTTCCTGCATTGCGGATGAAAATTCAAAATCAAGACCCATTTGCACAAGCTCTGGCGGCATATCGTATCCGTTTTCGCATGAAAGAGGCTGACGCATTTGAGTGAGAATTCGATGCCTGTGCAAATCCCTGAACTGACCAAAATTTGCGCAAATTGCAAATGTATAGAAAACATGCTCGAATGCACGCCCGGGCTTTTGGCGGCGGTTGCCTCTTTTTCCAACGTATGATGAGATAAGCTCAAGTTGTTGCCCTTTGGAAAGGGAGGATGCTTTCTTTTTTGCAGACGCATAATCCATTCCAAATTCAAAAAGAATTGCGGCAGACAGTTTTTCATGCGCATTCTCATCAAAATAAATTAGTTGTACTTCGGGAGTAGATTCTTCTGTGCTGTTTTTTTCTTTTGGCAAATTTGCAGTCAAGAATTTATCTTCAACTAATTTTTTTGTTTGCGTGCGAGTGTCAATCCAGTATTGCTGTGTCGCGATTCCGTATTTGTTATTCGCGCGTTTTACGAAAGAGGGAATTGAGAAAGAAAGCTCTTCCTGCATTTGTGTTGCAAGATTTTTCACTTCGGGCAAATCGGAGGAATACATTTTTGTCAGGAGATATTCGAACGAGCGCCCGTTTCCGTAAAAGCCGGAGTTTGTAAGCGTTCCCGCCGGAAGAAGCCCGCGCAAAATGTCGCAGGTTTTGGCGCGAATTGCGGATGAATATGCACGCTCGGATGCATCTTTTTCCCTTGGATATTTTTGCATAAGTTTTTCAGAAACTTTTTGCATGAGAGAAACATAAGTGTCAAAGAGCAAATCGCAGGTTTTCTCGTATATTTTTCCAACTTCGCTCTCGGTGATTTCTTTTCCACAATAGTAAAGATATTTTCCATCCTGTTTTTTGTCAAAATAAACATAGCGGGTGCTTTTTTCAAGAGGGGAGATGCCTATTCTTGAATCTTGGGTGAATTTTGTGGCAAGATTGGATATTTGCTCGCAGGCGATGTGAGCCCCGCCCAATTCGGCGACGGAATCGTCTCCGAAGCCGACGAGAACGCGGTCGTAAAATTCTTCCGCTTTTTTCGTTGCAATGAGCTGGGTTGGAGAATTTTTTGCACTGCCGACTATTTCCGCAAAATGCATTTGCGGGTCCTGCATAAATTCTTCCAAAAGAACGCGCCTTGCGCTTTTTGAAGAGCGGGAATATCTTGAGAAAAGAGCGCCGCAGACAACTTGGGGCAGGTTGATTAAGCCAAAGACATTTTTGTTTGTGTTTGTGACATAGGGCTTGAGCAATTCTGCTTCAGCTTGGCTAAATTCGTCCATAAAACCTCCCGCAAATACAAGCAATTGAACAATTATAAAGATGCTCGCGTTAGTTAAGAAAATATGGCGGACGAAGGAAATTTTTATTATATTCTTAGCGCGGAACCATCGGGCATGAAAAATGAGGGAGGAGAGGTGGTTGGGGCTAAGGGATTTGTATACAATATGCTGATTTTGAGTGAGGGGGACGCGATAAAAGTTTCTGAAATTGACAAGAAAATCAGGATTATAAAAAAAGAGCGCAAGGAAATTGGAATAAGAAACAGTTTTTCTTTTGGTGAGCACGGTTCCGGTTATGATGAAAGATTAAATGTGCTTGAAGCGGATAGAAAGACTATTATAAAAAAATACAAAGTGCGCCTGATTTATGAGGATGGAGTTGAAGAGCCTACTTTTCAGAGAAGAGAAATGGTTTTGCAGAGCGTAATGGATGAAATGATAAAAAAAAGTCTTTTCTCAAAAGAAGAAGCAACAAGAAGAGCGTTAGTCGGATAAATAGAATTTTTGTTGAGAAGAGCTGTTTGCAAAAACGTATTTTGATTTTATTCTGGCGATTTTGGCAATATTTTTCCTTTCTGCCAATCGCGCACCAATATTCTTGCGGCTTCATCTATATCGGGCTCGCCGCCTTTTGAGAGCTTGCCTCGGCGTTTTGAGATGTCTGAAAGAAGTTCTTGAATGTCTTCCGACTTTGAAACTTTGTAATGAGTAAAGATGGAATCATCTTTTAGATACAAAAATTCGCCCAATATTTTTTCCGCCACCTGCATAGGATTTTTTAGCATCTGCACATCGTATGCGGAATTTAGGGCAAGCTCTTCGGGCATTGTTGCGAGGTCCACAACTCCGGGTGCGTCCACAAGCCGGACGTTTTCCGCGAAGTGAATCCATTGCACGCCCCTAGTTATTCCGGAGCGAAAGCCGGTTTTTGTTGCATGCCTGCCGGTGAGCGCGTTTATCAGGGAGCTCTTGCCAACGTTTGGAATTCCGAATATTAGAACATCTGCGATGCCTCTTTTCTTTTTTCTTGCGAATTTGAGGATATAATCTTTGAGATTGTCAATTCCTTCTCTTGTTCTTGAAGAGCAGTAGAAAAGCGGGATTTTGCCCAGTTTGGAATTTTTTGGAAAAGTCGGGAGCATGTCTGCTTTTGTTGCGGCGATTATGAATTTGTCGTCAAAGCCCTTTTCCATTTTCGGAACCCGGGTTTGCGTTATTCGCCTTGCGTCGGTGACTTCAAGCAAAAGCTGGCAGTCCTTGAGCATATCCACGACTTGAGCCCATGAACGGAGCTTGAAATTTGAGCGAGGCATGAGTTAATCTGGGTGTCCGTATTTTATAATTTAGTTGCGTGAAGGAAAGCGGCAGAAATTGAACACAAATGGATGTTTTTTGGTTTTCTTATGGTCAAGGCGATTATTTTTGATTTGGATAATACTCTGGTAAATTTTTGGGAGTTTAAGCAGGAGTCGGCGGACGAGGCGGCGCGGGCGATGGTTGGCGCCGGTCTTGAGATGAATGAAAAGAGAGTTCGGGACCTTATTTTCAAAATATACGAGACGCACGGGATTGAATACCAGCTGACTTTTAGCGAATTGCTAAAGCCGTTCAAATTTGAAAAGCCGAAATTTGAGAGGATTAGAAATGCGGCGATTACCGCTTATTTGAGAAAGAAATCGCAGATGCTAAGACCTTATGAAGGGGTGGAGCAAATGCTTTGTGGGTTGGGAGGGGAGTATAGGCTTGCGGTGCTTACGGATGCGGCGAAGGAGCAGGCGCACCAAAGATTGGAATTTGTAAATTTGCAAAAATATTTTGAGGCGATTGGCACTTTTCATGACACAAATATTTACAAGCCGGGCGTGGAACCGTTTTTGTTCATTTCAAAAAAACTTTCCCTTGAACCCTCGGATTGTTTGATGGTTGGGGATAATCCGTCCCGCGATATTAAGGGCGCGAAAAGTGCAGGGATGAAAACTTGTTTTGCTAAGTATGGGCATAATTACGGGAATGACGGCACAGTTGCGGATTTTGAAATTGAAAAGCCGCAAGAGCTGATTGAATTGGTAAAGAGAATGTGAAATAGAGAAAAAGAAAATAAAAAAAGTTAAGAACAAAAATTAAAGAAAAAAACTTACGAACACCCGCTTGTTTCTCCGCAATCAAGGCAAACCGTACAGCTTCCGTTTCTCTTTACTTTCATTGAGCCGCATCCGCCGCAAGGGTCGCCGGTGTATCCGAGAGCCTTTGCCTCTTTTATTTTTTCATGAGGGGACGCAGAAGGAGGGGTTTGTGCCTGCTTCTGACCCGCCGAAAGCATTTCGTCCTCGCCCTTTTCAAGCCCATCCGAAGATTGCTCTATCTGCTTTGTTGGCGGAGAGAGGGTTGCCTGCTCGGAGGAGACGGATATTGAAACCGGTTTTACATGCACAAAATCGGTGCGGTGCAAATATTCGTACCCGAGCACGCGGAAGATGTAATCCACAATTGAGGTGGAATTTTTCACCGCTTCGTGCCCACTCACAGGACCGGAAGGCTCAAAGCGGGTGAAGGTGAATGTGTCCACAAATTCCTCAAGCGGAACCCCGTATTGCAAGCCTTTTGAGACTGCAACCGCAAAGCAGTTGAGCAATGACTTATACGAGGCACCTTCTTTGTACATGTCGATAAATATTTCTCCGAGTTTTCCATCTGGATATTCGCCCGTTTTGAGATAAACCTTGTGCCCGCCGACCCGCGCCTCTTGCACAAAGCCGTGCCTTCTTGAAGGAAGTTTTCTTCTCTGCAAAGTGGAGAGAACAACTGGCTGAATCGCTTCCTGATCCATTGCTTTTTCAGCTTCTGCCGAAAGTGCAGTCAATGCCTCAAGCTCCTCCTCTTCCGATTCGCTTGTGGCGTTGAGTGGCTGTGAAAGTTTTGAGCCGTCGCGATAAAGCGCATTGCACTTTAACATTTTTTTGTAAGAGAGAAGATATGCTTCTTTCACATCATCAATTGTTGCGTCCTTTGGCATGTTGATTGTTTTTGAAATTGAGCCGGAGATGAAAGGCTGAACTGCCGCCATCATGCGTATGTGCGCCTGATAAGCAATTGCGCGCGTGCCTTTTTTGCCGCATTTTGATGCACAATCAAATATTGCATAGTGTTCGGGTTTTAGATGGGGCGCACCCTCAATTGTCATTGTGCCGCAAACATAATCGTTTGCGCGCGAGATATCCTCTTTTTCAAATCCGAGGAATTTGAGAATGTTGAATTTCGGATTGGAAAGATCCGCATCGGTTGCACCGAGCATTTTGAGAAACTCGGATCCGAGCACGTATTGATTGAATGCGAATTTTATGTCAAATACGGAGGGCATCTGGCGCTCCACCAAATCCACTTTTTCATCGGAAAAGCCTTTTTCCTTTAATGATTCGCGGTTTATTTTCGGGCAACCGACAAGCGTGCCGTGCCCTTTGCAGTATTGTTCTATCGCTTCTATTTGTGCCTTTGAATAATTCAGCCGCTTGAGGGCTTTTTTCACGGAATGATTTACTATTTTGAAATAGCCGCCGCCTGCAAGCTTTTTGAATTTGACAATTGCAAAGTCGGGCTCAACTCCGGTGGTGTCGCAATCCATGAGAAGTCCGATTGTACCAGTCGGTGCTATTACGGTTGTTTGCGCGTTGCGGTATCCGTATTTTTCACCCAATTCGAGTGCGTGATCCCAGCTGTCGCGGGCCGCTTTTACCAAATAGTTGGGGGCGTTTATCTCGTCTATTCCGATCGGTTTTATGCTAAGACCTTCGTATTCGGAATGCTTTACATTGTAAGCGGCACGGCGATGGTTTCGCATAACCTTGAGCATTGAACTTTTGTTGCGCTCGTATGCTTCAAATGGTCCGATAATTTTTGCCATCTCCGCGCTTGTTGCATAGGATTGCCCGGTAAGAATTGCAGAAAGTGCACCCGAGATTGCCAATGCCTGCGGGCTGTCGTAAGGAATACCCAATACCATGAGCACGGTGCCCAAATTTGCATAGCCAAGCCCGAGCGTGCGGTAAGTGTATGAGCGCTGTGCAACGTCGGAAGATGGATAACCTGCCATTAGAACGGAAATTTCAAGCACGATTGTCCAAAGACGAATTGCGTGCAAATAATCATCTATTCTAAGAGTGCCTTGCTCTTCGTCCAAAAATTTGGACAGATTTAGAGAGGCAAGGTTGCATGCAGTGTTGTCAAGGAACATGTATTCCGAACACGGGTTTGAGGCGTTTATGCGCCCGTCGATTGGGCAGGTGTGCCATTCATTTATTGTGTCGTCAAATTGCAGACCCGGATCGGCGCATGCCCATGCGGCGGAAGATATTTGGTTCCAAAGCTCGCGCGCTTTTAGCTCGCGGGCGATTTTGCCGTCCGTTCTGCGCACAAGGCGCCAATTGTCGTCCGTATCCACCGCTTCCATGAAGCGATTTGTAATTCGCACGGTGTTGTTTGAATTTTGCCCGGAAACTGTGATGTATGCTTCGCCTTCATAATGAGTATCAAAGAGGGGAAAATCAAATTTGCTAAGACCTTGCTGTGAAAGGGAAAGTGCGCGCAAAACATAATTTAGTGGGACGTTTCTTGCCAGTGCCCCCGCTACAACTTGACGTAGTCGTTTGTTTCCGCTAAAGTCTGTTGAGTGCTCCTCAATTGCGACCTGCATTATTTTGTTTAAGGATTTTCTTATTGAGCGCGAACCGGATACGAGTGCGGCGACTTTTTTCTCCTCGTTCACTTTCCAATTTACAAATTCTTCTATGTCCGGATGGTCCACATTTACGATTACCATTTTTGCCGCCCGGCGAGTTGTGCCACCGGATTTTATTGCGCCCGCCGCACGGTCGTAAATTTTTAGAAAAGACATTAAGCCTGAAGACCTTCCGCCTCCTGAAAGTGATTCGCCACTGGAGCGAAGGGATGAAAAGTTTGTGCCTGTACCCGAGCCGTATTTGAAGAGACGGGCTTCGCGTGTGAGAAGGTCAAAAATTCCGCCCTCGTTTACCAAATCGTCCGTAACACTTTGTATGAAACAGGCGTGCAATTGCGGATGGGTGTATGCGTCTTCGCAGGTTTTGAGCTCGCCGCTTTTTGCATCAACAAAAAAATGCCCCTGGCTTTTACCGTTTATTCCGTAAGAGAGCGCGAGTCCGTTGTTAAACCATTGGGGGGAATTCGGAGCCGCCATTTGCGAGAGAAGCATGTAAGTCAGCTCTTCTTCAAATATTTCGGCGTCGTGCTGTGATGCAAAATAATTATAGCGCTCTCCCCAATGGCGCCAAGAGGATGAAAGGCGTTTTACTATTTGCTTTATTGAAGTTTCGCTTCCAAGAATCGGTTCGTTTGTTGCGGGGTCTAAAATTATTTTTCCATCGGAGCCGCGTTGGGGCACGCCGGCTTTTCTAAAATATTTTTGAGCAAGAATATCTGTTGCGACTTGGGACCAGCCTTTTGGCACTTCTATATTTGTAAGTTCAAATACTACCGAGCCGTCGGGGTTTCTGATTGTTGAAGAGCGGTATTCGTATTCAAATTGCGAGAAGACGTCTGTTCCTTCCAAAGTTAAGCGGCGCTCTATTTTGAGACCGGCGGATTGTGTATGTTCGTTGCTTGAATTTGTATCTTGTTTTTGCGCTTCGTTTGCCATGAATACCCCACCCCATAAAATGCGGGCAAGCATCAACCCCAAAGGGGTGCTTGTGCATTTTTTGCAAAACTATATTATCGGCGCGCGCAAGAAACACAAGCGCCAAAAACAGTTCGGCTCCCACGCCAAAACGCTTTTTTATGAGCTTGTATCTGTCCCGTTTCCCCGTGCAGACTAACTGCTGAGTTGAAATTTAAAAACAGATTGAATATTGGAAAGCTTTGTGTGTTTGTGTGTTTGCAACAAACGCGAATTAACCACGAAAGGTTCAAAACACCAAATGAGTTTTGGAATTTGCGCAAAGAAAAAATGCAAGAATGAATTGATATTTAAAAGTGCCTAGATTTTGGCGGTTTTTCTTATGCGCCGCATTTTAAATTTTGCATTCACAAGAGTAAGGTATGGACATAGAGCATAAAATGCAGCTTGTGAGAAAGGGCGGAATCAGCGAAGTGCTTACAGAGGGCGAATTGCGAAATCTTTTTGAGACAAACGCGCATCCAAAGCACTACATCGGATTTGAAATTTCGGGGCTTGTGCATCTTGGCACCGGGCTGATTACTGCGATGAAAGTAAAAGATTTTATGCAGGCAGGAATTAAGCCGACCATCTTTTTAGCAGATTACCATGGATGGATAAATGGGAAATTGGGCGGGGATTTGCAATTGGCGCAAAAGGTTGCGAAGGGATATTTCAAACAATGCTTTGTATCACTCGGGCTTGAAGAAGGAAAAGTTGATTATGTGCTCGGGAGCGAATTGTACGAAAAGAGGGGAAACGACTACTGGGCAGATGTCCTAAGGGTAGAAAAAGAGACGACTGTTGCAAGAATGCTAAGATGCACAACCATTATGGGAAGAACGGAAAAGGATGTGCTTCAATCTTCGGCGATTTTGTACCCCGCAATGCAAGTGGCGGATATGTGGGCGCTTGACGTGGATATTGCGCACGCGGGAATGGACCAGAGAAAAGTGCATGTGCTTGCGCGCGAGCTGGCGGACAAAATGAAAAAGAAAAAGCCGGTTGCACTTCACGGAAAGCTTATTGGCGGATTGAAAGGACCAAAAAGGATGGATGCGCACTCAGGCAAAAGCGGCGGGGACGAAAATGCGGATGAACTGATGATTGAAAATAAAATGTCAAAATCAAATCCGGATTCGTGCATTTTCATTCATGACTCGGAAGAGGAAATAATGCGAAAAATGAAAAAGGCGCATTGCCCGGAAAAAATTGTTGAAGGAAATCCGATTATTGATTACGCGGAATTGTTTGTACTGCGGGACAAACCGCTTTTGGTGGAGAGGGACACAAAATTCGGCGGGAATGTTGAATTTGAAAACGTTGCCGAACTAAAACGCGCTTTTGAAGAGGGAAAACTGCACCCGTCCGATTTGAAAATGGCGGTTGCAAGAGAATTGATTTTGACGCTTGCACCTGCAAGAAAATATTTTGCAGGAAAAGAGGATTTGATAGAAGAGGTAAAAAAAGCAAGGGATAACTGATTTTATGCCAAATTTTCTTCTGATTGGAAACGGAGCCCGCGAACACGCGATTGCACAGGCAGTGTGCAAAAAGGCAGGCGTTAAGCTTTTTGCCTATATGAATGCCAAAAATCCGGGAATAATGAAACTGTGCCTCTCAAGCGGAGGGGAGTTTACAATCGGAGATATTGAGAATGGCCCTGAAATAGTTGAGTGGACAAAAGGGAAGAAAATTGATTTGGCTTTTGCATCCCCGGACGCGGTATTGGCAGCAGGAGTGGGCGGAGAGCTTGAGAATGCGCAGATTAGGTGCGCTTCTCCCACAAGATTCGCTTCAAGGATTGAATGGGACAAAAAATATCTACGGGACTTGATGCAAAGACACTCTATTGAAGGGTGTCCGGAGTATAAACATTTTACAAGCACAAAGGGAGTGGATGAATTTATTGACAAGCTTGGCGAGGTCGCGATAAAGCCTGTCGGGCTCACCGGAGGCAAGGGAGTAAAAGTGATGGGCTTTCAGCTTGCGGACATAAAAGAGGCAAAAAAGTATGCGCGCGATGTTCTGGTGAATTCTATTGGCGGCGAAGGCGGGCTTATTGTTGAAAAAAAACTTGAAGGCGAGGAATTTACGCTCATGGCATTTTGCGATGGAAAAACACTTGTCGCGATGCCGTGCGTGCAGGACCATAAGCAGGCATATAATGAGGACATGGGACCGAACACCGGCGGGATGGGCTCATATACGGACAACACAAAACTTTTGCCGTTCATGAAGAACAGCGACTATGAGCAGGCGCAAAAAATTATGGAAAACATAATGGAAGCACTGCTCAAGGAAGAGGTCGTGTTCAAAGGAGTTATGTACGGTCAGTTTATGGCAGGCAAAGAAGGAGTACAGGTTATTGAGACAAATGCCCGCTTTGGCGATCCGGAAGCGATGAATGTTCTTGCATTGCTCAAAGCTTCGCTCTATGATGTTTTTGATAAAATTGCGGATGCAAAACTTTCTGAAATTGAAATAGATTGGGAAACAAGCGCAACGGTTGTGAAATATCTGGTGCCAAACGGATATCCGGAAAAGAGCGTTGCGGCGGAAGAGATTTATGTGGATAGTGATGTGCTCAAAGACAGCGGGGCGCAAATATATTTTGCATCTGTTGAGAAGAAAGAGGGTAAAATATATTCAGGCAAATCAAGAAGCGTCGCGGTGCTTGGAAAAGCGGACACGATTTCGAATGCGGAAAAGATTGCGGAAGTCGGATGCACTGCACTTACCGGTCCGCTCTGGCATCGTGGGGATATTGGAACTGCTGAGCTGATTGAGAAAAGAATTGCACATATGAAACAGCTAAGAGGAGAATAGGCTTTCTTGGTGTTTACTTTTTCTTTTTTTTTAATTTTATTTAGAATTCGTGCATGTATTTTGTTGTTGCATGATTGTGCAAAACACACGTATGCTTTCCTATTTTTGCAAGTATTTTGCGAATATCTATTATTGCTTTTGCAACGCAGTCCTCTGCAAACATCCCAAATACAAATACTCCCGAGCTTTTTTCAAGCAGGCTGACTAGTGAATCAAACGATTTGCTTGCGCGGTTTTTTTGAATGCATGCACGCTCTTCTGCGCAGGATGAAATGATTGAAACATTAGGACCGTAAGCGAATATTTTTCCATTTATGGAAAAATAGTTTGGGAGGGTTTGCGAAAAATTCGCCGAATGTGAATCAAAAATCATTTGTGCAGTTTTGCATGAATAAACAGTATTCTCAAAAATAAAGAGCGATTTTTCAAAATCAAAACGGTGTGAGAAAAGAGGTATTATGAAGTCAAGATATTTTTCATATGTAATGGATTTGGTTAGGCTAAAAAGCCCCCGCTCGCCCAGATCCGAATAGAAGAAAGGATGTACGCCGATTCTTGCGATATTATTTTCGTTGAGAATCCTTGAGAGCGTAAACGGATTTTTTTCGCACTTTACTGCTTTTTTTAAAGAGCGATTGTTTAGGCTAAAGAGGGTTAACATAGGAATATCATGTGTTGAAAAGAATAAAAAGATGTTGCATTAATCATTTGAATATTTTTCAAAGTATTGCATTGCTCTTTCCTCGCTCATGCCGGCTCTTTTTGCATTAACGCGCAAAATGGACATTCCGAGTTGCAGGGGGGTTGCGCGCGTGAGCCGCTCCTCTTTTAGTTGCGCTATTTCATCAAGCAGTGAATTTCCATCAAGGCGGTTGTCTAAGCTGAGAATTGCCTTTTCGGTAGTTATATCGGACAAATCCAAATCCGAAGAGCCTTTTTTGAGCGAGCCCTTTAGCCTGATTTTGAGAATGGGCTTTGCCTCCCATTGTTTTTGCAAAAGATTTTCAAGCTCTTTTTGCACTGCGATGCGAACATTCACTGCGGACGCGTTTTCAAATTCAAGCTCGCTTACATGAAAAGGGCGCACTTTTATTTGAATGAAATCTGCCTGCTTTGTTTTTGTATCAATTAGAAAATAGCCTTTTTGGCTTTGCTCCTCGTCTTTTTGTTGTGTGAGAACGGTGGAGCCGGGAATCAGAAGCTTTTTGTTCATAAATTCTTTTTTTGAGTGAATGTGCCCGCACAAATACCAATCATAGCCGGCGGGTAAATCTTCTAATGAGGCAAGACCTTTTGCCTGCGGGACATATTCCTGCATTGTCTGATGAAAGAGAAAAAAGTTTTGCGCGTCCGGAATTGGTTTGCAGGAAAGGCGCGGCAATGCCTCTTTCACCAAATCATCGGGAATGCCGCCAAGCCCGGAAATTGCGATTTTTTCTGTAGAATTGTCGGAAGATTTTTTCTCAAGCACGATTGTGCGATTGTGCACATCCTCCATTAATCCGAGTTTTGCCATGAGAGCGATTGGATTGAGTGCGTCTTTTGAGCGGGATTCGTGAGTTCCGTGAATTCCCAATATTTTTGCAAAGCCATTGTTTGGAAGCATTTTTTGCGCGGTTTGCAAAAGGATTGCCGTGCTTGCAAGGGTTTCCATTTTTGGAATGCGTTGGTCAAAGATGTCCCCGCCAAGCAGAAGAACGTCGGCTTTTGAGCAGGCATCCAATATTGCGGACTCGCCTTGTGCTTGCGCGTCCTGCTCAAAACGGGAATAGCCAAAATGAGTGTCTGAAACAAAGGCGACCTTCATGAATAAGTTTAATAATAGCAGATTAATATTTAGTTGGGTTATCGAATGAACGACCAATTGATTTTCAGCGCATTTTTAATCAGCTTGATAATTATTGCAGTATATTTTCTGACAAGATAGAGGGGTTTTGGTGAAGGTATCAGTGATTATTCCAACGCTTAATGAGGAGAGGGTGATTGGAAGAGTGATTGAAGCGATAAAAGCGCAAGAATATGATGGCGAAGTTGAAGTTATTGTAGCAGATGGGGTTTCAAAGGATAATACTGTTTCTATTGCAAGAAAGCACGGCGCAAAAGTGGCGATTGAACATACACATACAATTTCCGCAGGAAGGCAAGCAGGCGCGGATATTGCCAGTGGAGAAATATTTTTGTATACCGATGCAGATGCACTGCCAAAAAAAGACTGGATTAAAAATGTCGCAAAAGCGTTTGAGGACAAAAATGTTTCCGCCGCTTACGGCTGGATTGTGCCGCACCAAGGCAGATTTGTTGAAGTGTTTTTGTTAAAATATTCGGCTCTTTTTGCGGCATATATTTCAAGCATTATTGGAATGGACTATCTGGCGGGAAGCAATATGGCAATTAGAGCCAGCGCTTTTAGAAAAATTGGCGGAATGAATGTGATGCTTACAACCGGAGAGGATACGGATTTGATTAAGAGAGCGCGAAAAGTGGGAAAAGTGAAATTTGTTCCATCGGCAATTGTGATGTATTCTTTGCGCAGAATTAGAAATTGGGGCTATAAGAAATATTTGCTATTTCATACGCAAAACTATTTTTCATCTCATTTGCTTGGAAGACCGGCAAGCAAATATGACACAGTGAGAGATTAGAAAGCAAAAAGATTGAAAGATTGCGAAAGTGTATTATTTTAGAATCGGTTTGATATTATTATTTGGAATCGGTTTGTTGCTATTTTACAATTGAACCGTTGTGGCGCTTGCCTAAAATTGCGTTTTTCACATCAGATTCGTCTCGCCCATCAATGAAGTGAGTTTCTATTTTTGAGCGGGCAATGAGGGTGCAGGCAAGCAAATCAAATATGAAATGGGTGCCTGCCATTCTTTGGTCTGATTTTTGAGCCAATTGCAAAAGTTGAGCATGTGTGAGAATGTCAAATTTTTTCGCATTTGCATTTTTTGAGGGATCCGAATCAAAAATAGCGGTTTTGCTCATGTTGACCAGCTTTTTTGCACCTATTGCTTCCGCCAAAAGAGCGGCATCCGCGTCTGTTGTGATGCCCGGAATTGTTCCTCCCATGAGAACGTATTTTTGCTTTTTGCAGGCGGCTCTTGCCTCTTCAAAATCTTCAAATATTTTTTTTCCGGCAGATGAACCCAGGGCTTTTCGCAGGACATTTGCATTTTTTCTTGTAATTTTTATTCCTGCAAGATCCGCATCAAATTCATTGCCAAATTTTTTGCGTGCGGAATCCGAAGCGGCTCGGGCTTCTTTGCCTCCGCCAACCACTATTGCCATGTTTTTGCCGGTGGAATCAAATATTTTCGCAAGGGCACATGCCATTTGCACATTTGGCTTGCCATCATTTAGCAAGGAACCGCCGACTGAAAGAACAATCCATTCCTTTTCCATATTTGAAAATTGGGATGCGCAGTTTTTAAAATAAGGGCATGATAGATTTTGTTATGGCACACATGAAAAAAAGCAAAAACGAATTGAGAATTGATGAAATAATAAAAATGCTTGAAAAAAATGAGAAAGCGCATGATGAAATTATTTCAAAGAGCAGACCGCTTGTGAGAATGTGTGCTACCGCGATAAAGATGCTTCATTATGGAGATATTGCATCTGCCAAAAAAGAGCTTGAGGCGCTGGATAAGGGGCTTGCAAAGCTTCCGGCATCGGATGAGAAATGGGATTATTTACTTGCGCCGATTTGGCAGGAAGTGGTGGAGGCAAAATTGCTTCTTGCAGCTATTGAGCATTGGCCATTGCCCGATTATAAGAAATTAAAGGTGAGCCCGCAGGTGTATTTGCTTGGGCTTTGCGATGCGACAGGGGAGTTTAGAAGGCAGATTTTGGAGGAGCTAAAAGCCGGAAGGACAAAGGAAGCCGAATATTATTTTGATTTGATGGGGGATTTGTACGAACAGATTTCCGTTATCAGATTTTCAAATTCCGTATTGCCCAATTTTAAAAGAAAGCAGGATGTTGCGCGCGGACAGCTTGAGATTGCGCGAACGGAGATGCTAAGGGCGCAGAGCAAATAGAAAAAATCGCGAAAGAGTATTTTACTGCATGGCTTGCGCAAAGTGCGTGTGCTGTCTTTTTATTTTATGCTTCTGTTTTGCACTTATGAGAATGGTTGTAATTGCGGCAGTTCTTCTTGCCTCGTTTATGCTTTGTGGATGCGCATTGTTTCCTTATGGTGCGCCCGCTCCGGGAATAGACCCGACACGGGCAAATCCGGACGATGTGATTATTGGAAAGCCAATTGGACAAACTACGCCTACTCAAACCACACCAGTGCAAACCACACCTACTCAAACAACGCCTGTGCAAACACAAAATAATACGCCTGTAATCGGGAGCAATACAACTGTTGGAAATGAAAGCTTGAATGCAAGTATGATTAATGCCAGCGTTGTCGGCAATGCGAGCGCAGGCAATGGAACAATAAATACAAATGGAACCGCGCAAAATGAATCTCAAATTTTGTTAAACGAAACAGAAACAAGCGCGAAGGCACAAGGAACTATCAAAATGCTCTTTTTGGATGTGGGAATGGGGGATGCGACACTTGTGAAGACTGCCGATTACACAATGCTTATTGACACGGGGCTTGCACAGAATGCACAAAATCTATCCGACACGCTCAAAGAGCTTGGAGTTGACGAGATTGATGCGCTTGTGATTTCTTCCTGGAGCGAGCAAAAAACGGGCGGGCTGGATGCGATTCTCAAAAGATTTGCAGTGTATGAAGTGTGGGTTTCCAAGGAATTGCCTTCGTCATTTTTTGCATTGGATGCGATGGAAATATTGCAAAAGCGGGAGGCATTCGTAGTAAATCCAAAAGCGGGGGATGCGATTGTGCACGGAGTACTTGAGATTGAGGTGCTAAATCCGCAAGAAAGCGAATATGCAAATTATGCGGAAGCGAATTCAATTGTGCTGAAAATAAATATGGGCAAATTCTGCGCGTTTTTACCAAGCGATTTGACACAGGAGACCGAAGCGCCGATTGTTGGAAAAATAAACTCTCAATGCGCAGTTTACAAATGGAGAAAGAACGGAGAGGGAAGGCCGACTCCGTCAATTGTTTATGATAAGATTGACCCGAAAGAGGTCGTAATAAGCGTGGGAGCAAACAAGCTTGGACTGCCCAGTAATACAACATTGCAGAGAATACTTATTTCCGGCGCGAATTTGCACCGAACAGACAAGGTTGGAAGCATTTATGTCAATGCAAGCTCTGATGGAATTTACTCAATTAATGCGTCAATGAATTCCACACAGGTAGTTAAGTGGTGGAAAAATTAGTTGACATAAAAAATAGGAAAAAGCCAAGAAAGAAATTGCGAACAAAAAAGGGACGCATGAATCAGATTGCAATCTCTAAGACATCGGATTTGCAGATTCCGTGATTGGAGATTCTTTTTTTACAAATTGCGAACCGTGGCTTAGTTGCACTCCGACAATGCGAGAGCCGTTCTCATCGCGCGCTACTCCGAGTACAACATCCGCGGCAGAGAGAATTGCGTCGTTGTGAGTGATAGTTATGAATTGCGAGCCCTTGCTCATCTGGCGGATAAAGTCCGCCATTTTGGAGGCGTTCACCTTGTCAAGAGCGGCCTCCGCCTCATCCAGAATGTAGAAGGGGGCGCTCTTTTTCATCTGCAATGAGAAGATTAACATAAGTGCGAGAAGGGTTTTCTCGCCTCCGGACATTGACTCCAGATATTTGTCACGTTTGTCATGTATTCCGCGCACGCGCATTCCAAGCCCGGAATCAAGCGGGTTTGATGGATCGTCAAGCATAAGAGTGCCTTCGCCTTTGAACACCATTGCAAACAGTTTCTTGAATTGAGTATTCACCGCGCTAAATGTTTCATTAAACAATCGCAATTTCTTTGTTTCTATTTCTTCTATGAGCGAAAGAACTGCCTCTTTCTCGTTTTGTAGTGTGCCGACCTTTTGCCCGATTCCCTCAAGCTCGGCTTTTTTCTCGTCATAAAGCTGGGGCGCCTTTAGATTGACCATGCCAAGCTCGTTCATTTTTGCCTCGGAAGATTTGATGTTTTGCTCAAGCTCGGATTTTGAAATATTGTCAAATGCCTGCACGCTTGCATATTTTTCCCATTCCGCCTTTACATCCACAAGTTTTGTCTCAATGGTTGCGTGTTTTATATTTACCTCGTTTTGCGTTCGCACGAGTGCATCGCGCTCAAATTTTGCCTTGCCTTCCTGTGCACCAAGTGTGTCAAGCTCGGACTGCAATGATTGCATTTTTGCATAATATTTTTTCACGGTAGCGCTGACTTCCTGCAATGCCTGCTCAAATTTCGCAAGCTCGGATTCGGATTTCTTCAAGCCGGATTCGCTGGATTTTATTTGTTTTTTGCATTCTTCAAGAGAAGCCAAAACGCGGGAATGTTCTTGTGCGGATTCGTCTATTTGGGTTTGCAAAAGGTTTGACTCCTGCTTCTTTGAGTCTATGTCTGTGAGGAATTGAGAATGCTTTTCCAAAACGTCCTCGTATTTTTTCTGGCTGTCTCCGGCTTTTTTCTTGGACTCTTCTTTTTGCTTTGCTTGCATTTCTTTTGTCGCGCAAAGAGAGCTTAGAAGTGATTGTTCTTTTTTCTCAAGCTCGCGAATGGAGGAAGTTAGTTCCTGCAATGAGGATTTTTGTTTTTCAAGCTCTTGGTTATGCGCCAAAAGCGATTCTTTGAGTTTTTGGGTGCGTGCCTGCCTGTCTGCGCCGGCGCCAAGCTCCGCCTCTTTTGTGCGAAGCTTAAGCTCGGCAGATGCTCGCTCTTTTCGCAATTTTTGCATTTCGTCGCGCACGGAATAAAGGTCCGAGTAGAGAGCATCGCGCTCGGATTTTATTGAATCCACATCGGATTCCGCCTTTTGCAATGAAGAGCGTGCCATCAGGCTTGAACGGTTTGTTCCTCCACTTATCACTCCGGAGCGCTCAAGCAATTCGCCGCCGAGTGTCACCATTCTCCATGTGCCTATTCCGATTTTTTTCGCGGTTGAAACGTCGTTCACAAGAAGCGTGTCCTCAAAGACATAGCGCATTGCATTATCAAGCTCCGGTGAATATTTGATGAAATCAATCATGCGCCCAAGAGCGCTTGGGGGCAATTTTTCGCTTGCACTTCGCCCGATTATTATTTTGTCAAGCGGAATGAATGAGCATCTTCCGGATTTTTCTGATTTTAATTTTTTAATTATTGTGTCGGCTGTATCAAGCGAATCCACCACTACATAGTTTAGGCGCCCGCCGGCGGATGCTTCAACTGCCTGCTGATATTCTTCATCAAGGCTGATGAGTTCGGATACAAGACCATATATTCCGCCCATTTTCGCTTCCTTTAGAGCGTGTACGGTGAGAAGGGCGGGATTTCTTGCGACCGGGGAGGCTGAACCGCGCAATGCGGCAACGCGCTCTTTTGCCTCAAGAAGCTTTCTATCCAAATCGGGAATGTCGCGGTTGAATTTCTTTTCCTTGTCAAAAAGAGATGTGAGCTGCGAATTTAATTCTTTTATTTCATCAGACATTTTTTCAAGCTCGTCCGAGCCTTTTGTTGATGAGAGCTTCTCAAGCTCGGCGGCTGTTTCTTTTGCCAGCGAGCCCTTGTGCTCAATTAGCGCCTGTATTCCTTCGCATTTTGCTATTGTAGAAGCTTTATTCGCGCGAACATCCGAAAGCTCTTCGTTTAATTTGTCAATTCCCGATGAGTGGGTGGTGTCGTCTTCCGAAATGCCCGCGTTTAACTTTGCCTGTTCAAGTTCTTTTTTTAGGGTAATGAGATATTGCTCTTTTTGTTTTAGCTGTGCGTTTGTGGAAGCAAGCTGGCGACCAAAATCCATTTTCTTTTGAGCCAGAGTCGCAAGCTGGGTTTCAAAATCCTTTATTGATTCCTGCTTTTGAGTTATGAGAGTTTGATGCTGTGCGATTTGCACTTTTGCCTCTTGTATTTGGCTTACAAGGCTCTCTTTCTGTCCGCCTTGGCTCATCTTGTCCGCAAGCTCTTTTCGCTTTGCCTCAAGCTCCTCTTTTGATTTTGAAAGCTTTGAGAGGGATTCGTCAAGGGCGCCGATTTGAGTTGCAAGTTCGCCCTTTGATTTTAGAAGTTCGTCAAATTGGTTGTTGAGTTTTGTATATTCAATTCCAAGCAATGTTGCACGGGAGCGCTCAAGAAGTGTTTTTGCGTCCTGATACGAGAGGGCGGCATTTTTTTCTTTTTCCAATTCAAGAAGATAGGCACCGCGTTCCGCCAATACGATTTTTGCCTCTGAAATTTTTGCCTCAACTTTTGAAAGCTCGCCCAATGCCTCTTTTTTCTTGTCGTCAAATTCGGATATTCCGGCAGCCTGGTCAATGATTGCGCGCCTGTCCTTTGGATTCATTTCAACTATTTGCTGTACTTGTCCCTGCGCGATTATGTTGTGGGTGCCGACTTCAAGACCGTGGGGGCGCAATGCCTCAAGCACGTTTGTGCGAGTCATGCTTTTTCCGTTGAGCTTGTATCCTGTTTTTCCATCGGCGCTAATGGTTCGGTTTATTTCAAATTTTTTGTCTTGCTCTTTTGAGTGCTGTATTACGATTGTCACTTCGCCGTGAGTTGAATTGAGATTAACTAGTTCGGATGCGCGGCGGACACGAATTGCCTTTGTGCCCATTTCTCCGAAACAAAAACGAATTGCGTCGGCGACATTTGATTTACCCGAGCCGTTTGGGCCCGCGAGTGCCACAAAGCCCTGTGGAAATTGTGCCTGCGCATTCTTGAATGATTTGAAGCCTTTGAATTTTATGTTGCTTATGTAATACAATTTATCTACCGCCAACCTTCTTTTTACCCGTAGCACATTAGGCGAAAACAGTTTAAAAAAGTAAGTAAAGGAAAGAGAAAAGATTATTCGCAGTGCATCATATCGAGGCTGTCGAAAACACAGAGGTTTTTGCACTGTTCGGTTGTGCCGGTTTTCCATGTGTAGTCCGCACCGCAATGAATAAGCTTGGTGATATCATTGGGATCACATCTTGAATGGGTTGCGTATATACATTCCACACAAACCGGATTATCGACCTTTAATGTGCAATAATAATCGCAGACTTGAACTTCAGCCCATTTTTTATCCGTGCCGCATGTTTGTATGGTGCCGTCCTTGCAACGCGATTTTCCGGGTTCGCAGACTTCTTGGCAAACGCAAGGATTGCCAACAACGCATATTTCACCTCTTGAAGAGCATTTGTCTTCAGACAACCAGGCAAACGACGTACCGGATAAGAGACATTTTTCTATATCTCCCTTGCTGTTGCATCTTGTTGAACCCACCTGATTAGGCTCGCATGCCTCGGGAACAACCGCTATGCAAAGTCCGTTATTGCATGTTTCGCCCTTTTGCGCACAGTTCTCCTTGTCGCACCATAATGGCTGTCCCATGCCGGAGCATTCTACTGAGCATACTTGAGCTATATCCCCTTTGCATTTTCTCTCTCCGAGATGGTCAGCATCGCATAGATCCACGTGCACTTGCACTTTGCATGTTCCGCTGTTTTCATCACAAACTCCATTGGGAGTCAGGGCACAATCGGTGGAGGTGATTCGCTCTGCCATCATGTTGCAGGTGTAAGAAACGCTTCCAACGCAATTTGGCTTGTAGGATGAATCACATTCCGGAACACACTGCGTGCCGCGTTTTCCATCAGAGGTCGTGATATCTTTGCAAATACCCATTGGGCATTGGCTGTCCAATCCGAGACTGCCTACATCCACCCAAGTGTTCGTGGCGCCATCGCACGGGACTCGGTAGGTTTTGTCATAGCATTTTGATTCGTCGGCTTCACATGCGTTGTCCTCTTTACCATAGCATGCGGCAATTCCGTTCTCCACTTTGCAAACTTTATTTGAGAGTTCGCAATCTTCCATTGATTTCCAATATGTGTTTGGAACGTAGCCTGCGCACGCTTGTACAACATTGCCAATACATCTTCGAGCTCCGAGATTGCAGGAGGGTGTGATTACACCGCCACTTGGAACCCCGCGTGGGTAAGTGTTTATTCTTCCGGCGGTTTCGTAAGTTGGAATTGTTGCATCGGACAGGCATTTTGTTGAGCCGATTCCTTTGCAGTTTTTGAATTTGATATTTATTTTTAATTTTGCAAAATCGGTTTCAGTATAGTCGTATCCGGCGGGAAAATCGTTCATGTTTATTACTGCCGAATCGCCCTGCTTTAGGAAATAGCCGCATGATGCTTCATTGCATTTGACGGTTTCTATTTTATCCACTTCAACCGAATAGCCAACTATTGCAATCGGAAAGCCCATGGTGTTTGTAACATTAAAGGACAAATCTAATGCACTTCTTCCTTCGTATGCGGCGACGTAATAATCAGTGCAGGGCAAATTCGGTTGTATTGTGCATTCCTCATTTGCAAATTTTGAAGGATTGAAAATGCCCGAGCCGACCAAAAATGCGACGACAAGCACGAGCAATAACATAGCCCACCCGTAGGTGGCAAGATATTCTGTTGAGGACTGAGCCTTTTTTGCCATGCTAAAGCGATGAGCTTAATCTATATAAATTTGAGGATTGTAAGTGAATTGGCATATTTTACTGATTATGAGGGGTTGATTTTGATGGCAAGTCAGAAAGACAGCATTTTTGGAATGGTTTCTCAATCATATCCAATATATGAAGATGGATTTGAGCAAAACGGGACGATATATGTATGCGAAGGCGGAATTGTCGTAAAATACAATGGAAAGCTCATTCGCTCGCCGTTTAGCTATGTGAAAAAAATTGAAAAAGTCTCGGAATTGCCGCTTGGAAAAGTGAGCGTGATACTCAAGATGTATGACCAGCTTGGACAAGTGCATGACATGGCAGTAGGACTAAACGATATGCATTATGAGGCGTTCAGAAAATTCTGCCCGGATGCAGAGCCAAGATAAATGCCTAAAATTATTTTATTTTAGTTATTTTATTTTAATTGTTTTATTTTAGTTATTTTATTCTAATTTTTTTTTTGGTTTTTGTTTCGCAGACTGATTTTGATTCGCAAATTATTCTCGGATTTCTTTTTGAATCTGGTCGATTGCAAACGCGTTAATTCCTTTTTCTTTTAGTTTTTTTGCAGTATATGTATTTTCTCCGTGCACGAGAAATACTTTTTTTGCATTGCTTGAAAGGGCATAGTCGTAAATTTCGCCAAAGTCGGCATGATCCGAAAGAGGAAAACTCGCATCGGCAGAAATTTTTCTAAAGCCGGTCCAGCCCGTTGCAACTGCGACTTTTGTGGTGCGTTTGTGCGCGGATGCGATTTGCCATGCAAATTTTTTGTTTAGCTGGTGCGGTGGAAAGACCGCGCAGAATGCACAGCGCATCTGCTCTTGCGCTTCTGATGAAGTGGAATCCAGCCATTCAAGCTTTACGCCATTGCGCTTGTAATGGGCGCAAATTTGAGATATTTGCGGCGGGACGATTGGAGTTGTATTTGTGTAATCATTTAGAAATTTTATGAGCTCTTGCGCCTTTCCTGTGGAATAGCCGCCCCAAAGCTGTATTGAATTTGAATTTTGTTTGCTCCATTTTTGCATATTTTCATAAACTTCCTCAGGTTTTGGAAATTTTGCTTCGGGAGTGCCGTAAGTGCATTCACAAATGAGAGTGTCGCACTCAAGCACTTTTGCGGATTTTAGCGTTAGCCCGTCGCGCAATTTGAAGTCGCCGGTATATACAAGCTTGCCAAATTCGTCGGTTTGCGCCTCAAGCTGTGTTGAGCCCAAAATGTGCCCTGCATCGGCGAATTTGAAATTTTTTGGAATGGGGATTCGGACCGGGGCGGATTTTTGTTTTTTTGAGTTTGATTCCAAGTGTTCGGTTTTTTCTTTTATTTTTTCATTTTCATTATATTCAATGCCCAGAATTTGCGAGGTTATGTCCGAGCAAAAAATCGGCGCTTTTGCTTTTAGGGCATAGGAGTGGTCCGTGTGCGCGTGCGAAATATAGTTTATTTCGCCGCCGAGCACGTCCAGCCCGTAAAGGGTGTTGTTTAGGCGCATGCACAAATTTTTGTCCATTGCTTGTGTAAGAGAGCTGAAATTTTTATAGGGAACACAGAAAGATTGAATGAGGAGAAAGCAAGAAAAGAAAAAGCGAAAAGTAATGTAAAAGAAAAAGTTGAAAGAAGAGTTGGATGAAAATGTTGAAAGAAGAAAGGGCTTGAAGAAAGAGGTTGAAAGAAAAGGTTTGAAGAAAAACTGGGGAAGAAAAATTAGAATAATAATAAAAAAGAAATTTATTCGTCGCCGGCCTGCCTGTGCGCGGAAAGCTCTCTTTCAAGCTTGTCAAGCTGTCGCCCGATTCTATCAAGTGCCTGGCGCATTGAAGCCATTTCAAAGGACATGGACTGCAAGTACACTTTGTCCAATACCATTGGAGGTTTTTTTGCACCTACTTCTTGAGGGGCGTATGCCGGAGCAAGGTTTAGCTCGCTCTTAATCTCGTTCAGAGATGCCTGCACACTTTGTGAAACCCGCCTTAGCGGCATTGGCTCGGATACAGAGCTTTTTGGCGCAGATTTGTGCGGTTTAGCCTTTGCGACCTTAGACTTTTTGGGAGCGGGTGCCTTTGATTTTTTAACTGCACCTTTTTTCTTTGATGATGCCATCTCCTTCTGTGCCTCCTTTATCCATTTTTTGATATTTGCAAACGGTGCTGAATTGTTAATATGACTTTTTCTAAAACGCTCCTACGAGAGAGCTTACGTTGATTGTTGTTTTGGTTCTGTGTTCATTTAACCAGACTTTTATAACATTTACAACCTTATCCTCCATTTTGAGCACAAATACAGGCGATGCAACGCCGTTTGTACATCACATTGCCCACTTTTAGGTGCAACATATATTAACTTAATGTAATTTTTACTTATTTTTTTATTTATATACACTATCTAAGAGGTTTCTAATAAGCTTTGCCCTCTTTGCACCAATTAAACCCACTTCTTCTAGCTCTTTTTGTGTTGCGTTGAATATGTTCATGGGCGTTTTGAAGTGCAAAAGCATGTTTTTTGCAAGCGCGGGACCGGTTTTTGGCAGAGCCTCTATTAGCGCCAATTGCTCCTGTGCAGGAGTGTTGGCTTTTTGTTTTGCATTTATTCTAAGGGCACATTTTTTTGATATTTGTTCGTATTTTGCCATGCTTGCAAGAATTTCGGCTGTTGCTTTTGCGTCGTGGCAAAAAAAGAGCGAGACTCCGTATTCTGCTATTAGAGATGAATAGGCACCTAAGAGGGCGGGCCGGCTTAGGCGTTGCTCGTTTGAGGTGCCTTCTACAATTAGAACCACACGAGGATAAGCTTGGGTGAGGCGTTTCATTTGCTCAAAGAGCCGCCCGTCTATAACGCTTGCTTGGAAGTCGGCTCTGGTTTTTCTCTCGGCTGCCACTCTTTCAGATAGAATAAAATCGCCGACGGAGAGGGTTTGAATTTGCACGTCGATATTTAGAGCGCGCAAAAAAGAAATGTGCTCGTCTGGCTCGCGTATATCTACGACTATTATCGCTTTTTCGGGCATAGAAAAGAGATTGGAGGGGCTTATTTTTAGACTTTGGTAGGGGAGTTTTCCGTTGCTTGTTGTATAAGATATTTTTGCATGTATAAAAAAGGCTTTACATAGGAAGGAGAAAAATGAAGCCCAAGTAAATCTTAACAATCAATAGAATTTCATTTCAAAGGTTCGACCGCTTTCAAAACCATTTTTCCATTCTCAGTTATCTTATAAAAAGAGATTATTTTTCCATTCAGTTTTCTGCCAACTCTTTCTATGAGTTTGAATTCCTCAAGCTCGGCTAACCTTATTGAACGCATTCGTTCATTTGAAATGACTGAGAGTTCCTTGAAACGGCTTTCTTTTAATGAGATTTGCGCCAGAACATCAAGAACTGATTTGTTGCTCAAGAGTCTTAACAGCCTTAAATCAACCATAAAACGGATAAAGCAGAAGGCATTCAAATTATATTATTAGAAATGAATTAATAGTAAGCTATTAAAATAATATAGTATAAAGACTTCTGGGTGTATGACATGAAATTGTTGATTTTAGGAATATTGACACTTATTATCCTGAGCGCAGGATGTATTAGCGAAGTACAAAAATTAGGAAAAAATTGCCAACAGGTTCCGCAATATAAAACAGTAAATCAATATCACTGCCAACAAACAACGGGTTGTGAATGTATCCATACCTCGCTAACAGGTGATTGTGATACTTGTAGATGTCTTGACGGTTACAAGGAGGTTTGTCAATGAAAACAATTATTTCTCTATTCATAGTAGGTATATTTTTACTTTCTTTTGGCTGTCTTGCTTCAAAGCAAACGACAGAAACCCAACCAACAACCACTCAGACGCCTAAATGCACTACAAAAACGATTCAAGAGCCATATTATGATCAGGAATGCGATACTGTTCCTTACACCGACACCGAATGTTCTCAAGTAAATTTGAAATATACAAAAGGAGAAATAATTTGTAACCATGAAGGACTGATAGGGGATTGGATAGTAAGTTCTTGCTCTATTGCAAATCTGGACGATGAAGCCGGAAGTTTCAATGCATATGCAGGAGTAGATATTAATGGACAGAAAAACGGAGAAGAACAGACAGCATATATCTACCCTCTTCAATCACATACTTTTGAGTACAGAGTAAAGGCATCAGGTTCTACATGCTACTGTTACGAAACAAGCATACCTACAAAACAAGTTTGCAAAGATGTGATAAAATATCAGCAAGTTTGTAATACAGTAACGAAGTATCGAGAAGTGCAAAAAGAAGAGTGCACATAAACGAGAGTGTGATTGTATGAGATGGAAAGAGTATATTTTGTCAATTGCAAGCTATTCTATTATCACAATCATTATTCTCGCAATATCTATTATCAGTATTATAGTTTTAGGAGTTCCTTCTGTAGTATTTTGTATATCCGAGTCTGACTCTTATTCCTGCACAGAAACAATTAGCGCAGAGTCCGTATTATTCACATCACTTTGTTTAACATTTGGGGCTGTATTGTCAGGAGTGGTAGCATATATAATCTCAGAAAGAGTGCTCAAAGGAGGAGATGAGAAATTTGCAATAAAGCTTTCTGGAGGTATTTTTTTATTAAACAGTATATTTGCAGTGATTTCTATATTTGCTCTGATTTCGTTTGAAACACCAAGTATAATCTTGATTTCGACTATTCTGCTTGGACTATTTTATTCATTCGTAAGTATGCTTAGCGTCCTAGGGGGATATTGCATTGCACCTAAACTGCTGGGAAGAATAAAGAAAAAATAGTGATCCCGATAAACCTGTGCCTCCTTTTTTATCTATTTTTTGAATTTTTGTATATATTTGCTTGCGAATTATGGTAATTTATAGTTCAAAGCGTATTAAAAATCTGATTTTTTTTACGTCGGAGAGGAGAAAGTATTAAAAAGGAGGTCATGACAATGTCATGATATAGTCATGAGCATATTGTGATTCCATCATGATGGGCTCAAGGAATTCAAAATATAAAAAGGTATCAAAATGGCTGAAAGAATTGAACTAGCAAAGGCGACCGTTGAGCTAGCTTCAATGATGAAAGAGCTTCAAATTCAGATGGAGAGAATGGAAAACAGGCTAGATATGGTTGAAGGCAGACTCTCAAGTGGTGCAAGCGAATCCAAGACAGCAGATATTTGGGCGGCGCCAAAGCAGGACTCAGGGGTGATGACTGCATTTGGCGGGGTAAGCGTGAGCGGAACCCAAGGCCCGGCATCAGTAATGCTTGCGCGGGGCGAAATGTTGCTCGCGCCGGCGGACGAACAGATAGTGAATATTATACGTACAAAGGGCGTGGTGTGCGCGACAGACGTACAGGCGCACTTTAAGTATAAGGGAACAAATGCCGCCTCGGCACGATTGAACAGGCTTGCGAGTCTGGGAGTGCTTGAGAAACAACAGGCGGGAAGAAAGGTGTATTATAAAATAAAATGAATCATGCTTGCAATATCATCGGCAAGGCGACAGAATTAATCGGTGCCTGCTAGGCACAGGCGCCGAATTTATATTTTTGACCTATGAAGGGCTGGGTACTTCACCTCCCACACCATCTTGTTGATTGCCCGGTCCCGAAGGTCAAAATAAATCTGGGAAGAGATTCCCGGATTCATTTTCACTTCTTAAAATATTTTTTGAAAAAAATCATCATTGCCCCTTTTATATTTTATCTACCTTTAACTTGCGTGGAAGATTCAATAGTGATTACAAGCTCGGATTTGGTGGAACACGCTTCTCTTAGCCGAAAAAAAGTGGAAGCCGGATTTAGGAAGGAATTTCTGATTAGAAAGGGCGCGAGCGAAGTTGACGAGCATGTGAGCGCGATTTCAAAACAGCTTTCTGAGATTGACATCGTTCTGCGACCGATTGAGCAGAAGCTCAAAAACGTAGATATAATAACGATTGTGCCGCATCGCGCGGAAATTAATTCATTGAGCGCCGAGATTGCACAGCATTCAAAGACCGAGCTTGACGAGGCCATGAAGACAAAGAGCGGGCCGACTTATGATTTGCTAAAAAAGAGGGCGGCATATACAAAGGCAAATTTTGAGAGCCGAGAGCAGATTGCAAGACTTACGATTATACTTAACAGCCTGCCCAGAAAAGAAGCCGAGAATTTGAGAGTGGTAATTGAGTCCGGCTCCAACGAGCTTGTAAATATCAGCTCATTAAAGCAGGAGCAAAGACAAGACATTGTGAGCTCGATGGGCAGGCTCGGCGTATTTGCATACATTTGCGGGGATACACTCACGCTTGATAAAAAAAAATCTGAAATTACAGACGTTTTAGGATGGGATAATCAGATTGAGAAGAAAATTATGGGTGCCGGAAACACCCCCAAAAGCTTTTGGATAAAAAAAGAAGACGAGCCCGGGTGGGAAGAAAACGAAAAAAAGTTGGGGCAAGTATCCAGAAGAATACAAGTTCTCATTACCAAAAGCCAGGCAGACCCGATGAACCCGCAAGAATCGGAAGAGTTTGAGAGCCTTCAAAGACAATATATTGAGTCCAAAAACATGAGGCAAAAGCTATCGGTCGGCGGCGATGAGATATCCGTTTCCCTGCCGCGCGCAGGCAGGGCATAAGGATTTTGGCAATGTCTGAAGGCAGTAAAAATCGGTCGGATGAAATTTGGCTCGCACGAGTCTATTTAAATCTTGTTTTTTAGTGATTAATTATGAGCGCGAAAAAAGTTGAAGGATTTTGCATTAAGCCGGACATGAAGGTTTCACAACTGCTTGAGCAGATGGAAAATGCGGGCTTGCAGGCAACCGAAGTTGGAAAGGCGGCATTGCTTTTGAAGGAGATTAACAAGAGCGATGCGAAAGTGTTTTTGGCATTTACAACAAACATGGTGAGCTGTGGGATGAGAGAAATTTTTGCCCAGCTTTGCAAGGAGAAAAAAGTGGATGCGATTATAACCGCGATTGGCTCGGTTGAGGAAGACGTGATGAAATCGTTTTCATCATTTGAAATTGCCTCTTTTGAAGAGGACGACATTAGATTGCACAAGTTGGGAAAGAACCGCGTTGGAAATATTATCATCAATAATGCAAGCTATATAAAATTGGAAAAATTGCTTATGCCTTTTTTTGAAAAAGAATTTGAGAAGCAAAAGGAAAAGGGAAGGATGCTTGCGCCCAATGAGATAATACATGATTTGGGGCTTGAGATAAAGGATGAAAAGTCCATTGTGTATTGGTGCGCAAAAAATAATATCCCGATATTTTGCCCGGCGCCGACGGACGGGGCATTTGGGTTGCAACTTTATTTTTACAAGCAGAAAAATCCGCGATTTGGAATTGATGTGTCCGGGGATTTGAAACCTTTGGGGCAGATGGTGCTGGACGCGGAAAAGACTGCCGGAATTATTTTGGGCGGCGGAGTGGCAAAACACCATATAATCGGCGCAAACCTTTTGCGCGAAGGATTTGATTATGCGATTTATGTGAGCACCGCAACGCAGTATGACGGCTCGCTTTCGGGCGCAAGGACTGATGAAGCAAAAAGCTGGGGAAAAATAAAAACGGGCGCAAAAACGGTGCATGTGCAATGTGATGCGACTATTGTTTTTCCGATGCTTGCAAGCGTGATGCTAAAGTAGAAATTGGTTGCTAATGCATAAAATTGACTGCTAATTTATTTGCCAACTTGCTTTTGAGCCGATTTTTATCTTATGCAAATCAGTGTAGTTTTGATTTACTTCTATTGCATAAATGGCAGGCTTGCCTGAAATGTACGAGGGGCAATCAGACTGGCTTTGCAATTTGCAAAGAGGCATTTTTTGTATATCAACAATTGTTTTGTTCTCATCAAGAAAGATTATGTCCAGCGGGACGCGGGTGTTTGCCATCCAAAAGGAAAGCGGCTTTTTTTCATTGAAAATAAAGAGCATTCCTGAATCGTTGCCCAGAGAATCGCGATACATTAATCCAAGCTGGCGGGAAAAAGAAGTGTCCGCCACTTCGGCACTTATGGATGCGTTTGAGCCAAAAAAGGTTATTGTTGCGCTTTTGCCTACCTCTTTTGGCAGAGAGGTGCAGCCAAAAGATATAAGAAAGATTAAAATTATCAATTTCAGGCTTTTCATTGGTATATACATGAGATAGAAACTTTTAAGGCGAGGTTTTTAAATATATAAAACCATCTTTATATCTACAATTTTTGGGCCCGTAGCTTAGTCTGGTTGGAGCGTTCGACTGATAATCGAAAGGTCCTGAGTTCAAATCTCAGCGGGCCCAAACCCAAAAAAACAAAAGCGGCTTTTGCAAAAAAAACTGATTTTGAGAAGAAAACTTATTTTTAAAATTTGAAAAATAAGATAGTAAGGATAAAAATAATAAAAAAATAAAAAAGAAATCTACGTGTTTGGATTCGGATTGCATTTGTTGAAACAGCCAAGCCTATCATCATAGTCTGAAAGCTTTTCACATTGGGAAAAATCCCGACTGCCTGAAAGGCACCATCTTGTTATGCACGAATGCCTCCAATCCTTGTCCTGTATATAGATGCACAAACTGACATCTTTTTGGCTTTCGGCAAGCTTGAAGACACATTCTGCCTGATCGGTGGCAGTCATGCCTGCACATGAAGAAAGGGCGCTTGCGCCGGTATTTGCGGGATTGACATTTTGCTCAACAGAATTATTTGCTGTTTGTTGCACTGGAGCGGGCTCTTGCACAGGAACCGTTGGCTCCGGCTCGGAAATTGTCGGGATAGGAGTTGTTGCGGGAGTAGGAGTTGTCGGCGTTGAATTTGGCGCGGGAGTTGTTTGTGCAGGAGTTGTTGTTTGTGCCTGAGAATTGTTTGCCGGAACATAAACAGGCTCTACCGACTTGCTTGAAGTACAGCCGAAAGAAAAAAATAATGCCATAAAAATGGCAAGAACAAAGAAAGCTTTCATATTAATCACCTACTCCTCTTTTGCCTTAAACATTTTCCACCCGGTGATGAGCACAATGACGATAAGTGCCGCAAGCAATAAGCCGAGCACTAATCCGTACTGCTCCACTAGGGTGTCAAGTTCGGACTTTTGAGCGGTGGGTTTTGTTTGAGTGCCGCTAAGGTTTGAAATCTCCGAAGCAGTGCATTCGCGATATGCTCCGCAGTTTAGCGACTCCTTTGTGAGGCTGTAGTCTTTGGTTCCTGAAGGCTTGCATACATACACAAAAATTTCTTTTTTGCATGTGCGGCATTGCCCTCCGCTATTTTGGCTGTAAGACTCGGTCTTTTCGTATGCATAGTCGCATTGCTCGTTCCATGCGGCGCATTTGTAGTCGTATTTCTTTTCAGAGCGAGTGGTATCAAATTGTCCGCTTGATTTTATGCACCATTTGGTGTATGTTGTGTTAATGCAAACGCGGGTTTTCCCTCCCGAAGCTTCGGTTTTTTCGTTTGTTGCATTTACATACCATTCACTCCAGCTTGTACATCTTGGCACTTCTCCGCCGCCGGAGCTTGTGAGCCCACTGCCGGAGCCGCCTGATGAGCCGCCACTGTTGCCGGAACCGGACGCAACACAAGTTACGACGTCGTTATTTTGTTTGCAATCAAAACCCGTGCCGCAATTATCATGTCTCATCCATACGAGCTTACCCATCGGATCCGCCGGATCGCGGGTGCAAATATCTATTTGTCCTGAAATGGATGAACTGCATCTAAGGGCGTTTAATTTGGAGCACGAGCCATAGTTTTGCGAAACACAGGTTCCTGCAGAACATACATTGTCAGATGGGCAGTCTTTTAGTTTTGTCCAAATAAGTTTTGTGCCCATTGGGTCTGCCGGGTCGCGGGTGCAGGTGTCAACTTGGTTTGTGTTTGTTGGGTTGCAACGCAAATCGTTTACATTTGAGCATGAATTTGAAGAAACAGCGCATTCACCGTTTGAGCAACCATATACACAGGATTGGAAAGGTTCCCATACGCCCATTGTACATATATCCACTTGGTAGGGTTTTACGTCGTTGCATCTTTTTTCATTGTTTGTACACAGAACAGTGTTTGGGATGCATTCGCCATTTGAGCATCCGTTTGCACAGGATTGGAAAGGTTCCCATACGCCAGCCGTACATATGTCCACTTGGTAGGGTTTTGCATCATTGCATCTTTTCTCATTGTTGGTACATTCGACACATGCGCCGTTTGAGCATCCATAGGCACAGGATTGCAATGGTGTCCATTTATTGCTCACACACAAATCCACTTGGTAGGGTTTTGCATCGTTGCATCTTTTCAAGTCGTTGGCACATTCACCACATACTCCGTTTGAGCAACCATAGACACAGGATTGCAAAGGTGTCCATTCCCCTAAAGTGCATTTGTCCACTTGATATGGTATTGACGGGTTGCAACGCAAAGACCCGCTTGGGAGCAAAGCGCAACTTTCAGAATATAATACACCTGCAAAAAAAAGCAAAAACATAGCTGACAATAAAACAAATTTAGAGTTTGACAACATACCACCCCAATGGCAATTTGAATAAGATATGAAGGGATAGTATATAAGCTTTAAGACGGGAGTTGATGAAAAATTAGTTTGATTTTAATTAAAAAGAAAAAGAAAAAAGGATGCGCGATTAAACTTGCGCATTTCCTTCATTTGCATTGCCTTCATTCTCCTCTCCGTCCGAGCCTGCCATTCTCCATGCGAAGAATGCGATTATGGCGATAATTAACAGGAGAATAAATCCTATCAAAATGCCATAATCCTGCCAGAACGAACCGTCGGATTTGGAGGTGTCTTGTGCGGCGAACGCAGTAGTGCACTCATTAAAGCCGGAGCAGGAAACGGATTCCTTCAAATTGTCGGAATATATTTTTCCTGAAGGCTTGCAGGTGTAGACAAAAATATCTTTTGTGCAATTTCTGCACTGACCCGCAAGTGTGTCCTCGTATTTCTCGGTCTTTTGATATTCGTAAGTGCATGCATCCGACCATTCGGAGCAGGTGGAAGTGCTGTTTGTTCTAAAGTCTTTTGAGTCAAGCTTGCCGTCGGACTTCACACACCATTTCTTGAGAGTGGTGTTTGTGCATGTGCGAACTTTGCCATCCGTATTGGTTTCGTTGTATGAAGCAGAGACATCAATTTGCCAGTCGCTAAATGTTGAGCATCTAAAGACTTCTCCACCGCCGGAGCTTGTTCCGTAGTATGAGGAGCCGCCTGATGAGCCACCGCCACCGCCGTTGTTATTGTTTGTTGAGCGGCAATATGCCTGCTTGTTTTCTACAGTGCATACCGTGTTGGTCGGGCATGTTGAACTGTAATTGTATTGATTCGGGTTGTCGTTGTTTGCGACGCAGGTCCAAATTTCGTCCGCTTTACTGCCAAGGCAGTATTGTTCTCCGAGATTACAGCCGGTTTGTGAAGAAACACAAGCGCCGTTTGAGCAGACTTGGTTTGCCGCGCAAAAGACTGGTGAATCGTATTTGTATCCGCTGTTGCAGACATGATATGCAGCCGTGCTAAAACAGGTGCTTTCACTTGGAGTTGTGCAGTCTTTGCAATATGCGTCAAATTCATTTGGCGCGTAGCATCCGATGAAGCAGGATGCATATGGCACCCACAGCCCGCTTGAACTGCATCTCTCTACCGAGTTTGCAGAACTGCAACGGGTTGCGCCGGTTGCGCAGGGGAAAGGAACTACAACTCCGCTCTGCTCGCATACTCCACTGGATACATTACATACATAGCCAGAGGCGCATGCGGTGTTTTTCCAGTATCCTGCATTACATGTGTTTGAGGATTTCAAATCTTTGTTGCAGTATGGCTTTGAATTTGAGTCGCAGACAAAGCATTGGTTTTGGGTTTTGTCGCATTTGTAACCGCCGCATGAGCCATAGAAAGCCCATTCATTTCTTCCGTTTATGTCTTTGCAAATCTGAAGCTGATCATCCACATTTGGGTCGCATTGAATTGCACCCAGAGTAGGACAAAGATCTCCGTTGCCACTGCCAAAACAGGCGTTGGTCGCATAATCACAGCCAAGAGGACAGTCCACTAATTGCCCTTCCCACTGGCTATTTGTGCAGACTTCCTGCTGCCAATCGCTTACACAGCGTGTTTCCCCGGTTGTGCATGCGCTGGCAAAGCCAAATGCAAGCAGAAATAGAGAGAATACCAAAAAGATATTTTTACCCAAATTATTCACCTTTGAACCTAGTTTGTATGAATTAGTTAGCTATCTTGAAGTTTATAAAGATTACACAAATGTCTATTGCCATCAACAAACAGAAAAAGCGGAAAAAGGGCAAATTTGAAAATTTACACATCGCTAAAAAACAATTATTTTTTGCCCCATTTTTCTATTGCCGCCGCAAGCTCGGAATGCGTTTTTGCATATGTGCTTAGAGGGATATTTTTGAGTGCAGCCTGCTCGGCTTGTACAAATGCTTTCGCGCCCGCGTAAGTGCCATTCGGATGCCCGTGCACCCCGCCACCCGCCTGAATTATTACGTCGTTGCCAAATGCGTTTATCACATTTGGAATTTCAAGCGGGGAAAGACCGCCGGATGCGACAGAGAAAACCGGATTTAATCTGCCATATTTTTCATTTATTGAATTGTGTATTTGCAAAACTTCCGCCTGAGAACCCTCCATTTTTCCAAAGACGGCGCCGATGTGCAATTGGTCAACTCCTGCAAGGCGGGCAAGCTTTGCCAACACGAGCATTGAACAACCATGCTCTTTGTTTCTTGAGATTGCGGCGTGCATTGCACGGTGCGCGTGAATTAGCATTTTGAAATTTTGGTGGCGGATGAATTGAACGGACGAGTAGCCAGCAGTGAGAATATCGATCATTACGCAATTTGAGCCCATTGATTGGGCTAATTCCGCACGCTTGAGCATTGTGTGCGCGGGAGCAGTTATGTTCGGACAATAGATTTTCTTTTCACCGGTTTCCTGTTGGGCTTTGTCTTTTGCCTCAAGCATTTTAGCAAGACGGGTTTCAAATTTTGAGAAAGGATGAGATGTGAGATTTTCATCGTCTTTTACCAAATCCAGTCCGCCAGCCCAAGAGTCATGGGCAACTTTTGCGCCCTCGGAAGGTGTGAGCCCGACTTTTGGCTTGACGATTGTGCCGATGTGCGGGCGGCGGGATTTAGATGTGCCGACTATTTTTCTTACGCCTTCAACTCCGTATTTTGGACCGGCAAAAGTGTTTATGTATTTGTTTGGAATGAAAAAATCCTCCAATCTTAGGGCGTCTATTTCTTTCATTCCGTAAATGTTTCCGGCTATGTCTGAAAGAATTTGGGGGATATTTTCCGGCTCAAATAAATCTATTGGATAGGCAATTTTTACCTCTCTTGATTTTCTATTGAGATGAAATGCTTTTGCCTGCAATTTTTTGAGGACATGTGTGCGCATTGTGGAAAGCTTGGTCCATGTGCCGATTGAGCTTTCTGCCGCAGTTGCCTGCGCGGCTTGAGAAAGAGAAATTCCTTTTGCAGGCAAGATTTTGAAAGTGGCGATTAGATTGGATTCTTTGTCCGGTCTGAAGCTCTCGTTTACATAATCTGAATAGCCGCCATAAGACATGATTGCACCCCGAAATTGAAAGTAGCAGGCGGGGGAGATTTAAATAATTGACTTACCATGAAAATAACATGAACATTTCAAAAGAAAAGGACTTTTCCAACTGGTTCAATACAGTCATTTCCGAGGCCGAGCTTTGCGATTTGAGATATAATGTAAAGGGGTTTGTGGTATTTCGCCCCTGGTCCGTAAAGACAATGAAACTCATGTATGCGGCTTATGAGAAAGAGCTTGAAAAATACGGACACGAGCCCGCATTGTTTCCGGCACTTATTCCTGAAAGAAATTTCAAAATTGAGGGAGAGCACGTAGAGGGGTTTGCACCGCAGGTGTTTTGGGTGGAGAAGGCGGGCGAGAATGCTCTTGAGGAGCGGCTCGCAATGAGGCCGACTTCCGAGACCGCTATGTATCAGATGTATTCGTTGTGGATTAGGGGCGCGGTTGATTTGCCGCTTAAAATTTATCACTCGGCACAAGTGTGGAGATACGAGACTAAGGCCACAAAGCCGTTTTTCCGCTCAAGGGAATTTCACTGGATTGAAGCACACGATGCGTTTGCAACCGAAAAAGAGGCTCGGGCGCAAGTGGATGAAGATATGAAGATGACGGAGGAAGTGCTTCATGCACAACTTGGAATTCCATTCATATTTTTCCAGCGACCGGAATGGGACAAATTCCCCGGCGCGGTGCACACTTTTGCGGCGGACACGCTGATGCCCGATGGAAAAGTACTGCAATTGCCTTCAACACATTTGTTGGGGCAGAATTTCTCAAAAGCGTTTGATGTTTCATTTCAAAATGAGAAAGAGCAGAAAGAATTTGTATGGCAGACATGCTATGGTCCGGCTATTTCACGAATTTACGGCGCGCTCTTTTGCGTGCATGGAGATGACAGGGGAATTGTGATGCCTTATGATTTTGCGCCCGTGCAGGCAGTAATTGTACCCATACCTGCAAAAGGAACAGACGGGTCGGAAATCAATGAGTATGGCAAAAAGATTGAAAGCATTTTGCGCGACGCAGGTATTAGAGTGAAGATTGACGTGAGCCAAAATACGCCGGGCTTCAAGTATAATTATTGGGAGCTTAAGGGAATTCCTATCAGGATTGAAATTGGCGGGCGGGAAATGGAACAGGCAAAAGCCACCATGATTGCACGCGACGGCAAAAAAGAGGATAAAAAACTTGTCGGGATGGATGAGCTCTCAAAAGCGATTAAGGATGAGGGAAAGAGGCTGAATTCAAGGATTAAAGGGCGCGCGGATTTGGTGTTTTCAAAATCTTTGCATGAGGCAAAAACAATTGATGCTCTTGAGGAGAAATTAAAAATTGGCGGACTCGTTCGCGTTCCGTTCTGCTCAATGGAAAAATCATCCAAAAAATGCGCGGATGATATAAAAGAGAAATTTGCAGGAGATGTTCGCGGCATAAAATATCCGCATGAGAGTGCGCCATCTGGAGAAAAATGCATTGTTTGCGGCGAGAAGGCAGGCTGCTTTGCTTATGTGGCAAGACAGTACTAAATATAAAGTTTTGAAAACAAACCTCTTTTCAAACAGCCCCGTGGTCTAGCGGCAAGGACGCCAGGCTTTGAGGAGCTAATTTTTCTTTCTTAGAGAGAAAAATAGCTTGATGAAACCTGGAAACACCGGTTCGATTCCGGTCGGGGCTAAAAGTATTTTCCTGAATTTGGAATAAAAATTTTGGAATAGTTTTCTCTTTCTTTTTCCCAGGGGTTTTTCTTTCTCTTTAGAAAAGAGAAAGAAAAAGGCCTTTCGATTCCGGTCGGGGCTAAAGAAGTTTCTTTTGAGATGTAATTTTCTATTTACTTTCTTTTTTCTTTCTATTTACTTTCTTTTTCTATTTGCGGGTTTGAATTTTTTTTCCGGTGGAAAATTTTGCGGGTTCAAAATTTTTTCGGGCGGGAAAAAATCAATCTATTTCTTCGCATGAAGAGCAGATGCAGGGGCAAACCGGAGTTTTGTAATTTTTGTCCGGTTTTACCCCGCCGCAAAACGGGCACAAATTTGGAAGTGCGTTTTCGTCCATATTAACACCTTAAGCAAGTCCTGAAAGAAATACGCCTACAATATATGCGGCACCTGCCGCCAATGAGCCGACCGCCAACATTTGCGAGCCCGAGATTAACCAATTTTGTTCTGTTAGCCTTGATTTGAGGGCTCCGAGCAAGAAAAGAGTACAGGCAGTAAGAGTGCATGCAATTGCAAATGAATTGGAATGTATTTGCGGGAAAAAAATGGCAAGCACATAAGTGGCGAGCGGAATAAACCCAAATATTGAGAACGAAATAAACGTGACTGCCGCGTTTTTTGCGGGAGAGCCGTTGTTTTTTATGAGCTCAAGCTCTTCCGCCATCATGACATCAACCCATGCCTCTTTGTGGCGTGAGAGAATTTGCATTATGCTACTTGCATCCTTTTTTGGAATGCCTTTTTGCTCGTAAATTTCTACCATTTCACGCTTCTCGCCATCAGGGTAATTGTCGGCTTCCCATTTTTCACGTGCCCGCTCGGAATCGTAATAATCGTTTTCCGCTTTTGTTGAGAGATAGTCGCCCACAGCCATTGAAATTCCATCGCCTATGAGATTGGCAAATCCCATTATGAGCACTATTCCGGGTGAGAGTGCGGCACCGGTTACCCCGGCAACAACTGCGAAAGTGGTTATTGTGCCATCAAGCCCGCCATAAACCGCCGACTTTAGGTATTCGCCGCCGAATTTGTGCTTTTCTGGGGCACTTAAACCATCGTGCGCCTTTTTTGAAGCAGAGCCATCTTTTGTTTCGTAGGCTTTTTTTGCCCCGAAAAGGCTTCTTGTGAGGCTGAAAAGAATCATGGAAAAAGAAAACTATACAAGAATATAAACCTGCCTAAAAGAAGAAAAAGCGCAATTATCTTGCGCCCCCGCCTCCGCCTCCACCGCCGCCCCCGCCGCCAAACCCGCCGGAAGAGGAGCCGGAGGATGCAAGAGACATTGATGAAGATGCGGATGCCATTGAAGCCGAGATTAATGCGTAGTTTGCAATCATCGGGGATTTTGAATATTCGGCCGGAGGAACGGCTTGCTTAAGCTGGCGCAAAACCTTGTCTGCGATTCCAAATGCGGTTGCGTAAATTAGATATTCTTCCCAGAGTTTTATTTGCAATGCTTCTTTTTGCTTGAAAGAGCCAAAGTCGCTTAGATATTTTTTGAAATTGATACATTGCTGTTCCAATACGCGTCCTTCATCAGTCCATTTGCCGAGTATTTGGGGGAACGCGGCAGGGATGACAAAAGAAAATCCTAAGATGAGCAATGACAGTATGAAAGCAAATGGCGCCGAGTTTGAGGGGGCGCTGGATGAGGCAAATACGGATATTGCGATACTTAGAATAAAATCCAATATTAGAACGGCAAGAAAAATGTTGTTTGCCTTGTTGTTAAGATACAGATTGAATTTCTTTTGAATGATCTCAAAAAAGTTGGAATAAAATAGTGGAGAGCGGGTTTGGAAAAAATCTCTGAAGAGAGAGGTGGAAAATGCACCGTCCTGCATTTTTTTGCGCTCTTTTGCATAGAGCTCTATTTTTTTGAGAACATCTAAAATGGATTTTTGATGCGGAGCAAGGGAGGAATCGCTTTTTGAATTATTTATTTTTATGAATGACTGCTCGCTTGAGAAATCAAAGAAAAGGACTTTGTTTGTTGTGCGCTTTTGCTCTATTTCCAAAAATCCCAGATGCCAGAGCATCATAAGCTCTGCAGAAATGAGTGCGGGGGATTGCGTTTTTGATACAATATACCCGGCTACTGCGGGAGTTGTGTTCTTTGGAGGTTCGCGCTCGTAAATCGCATTATATGAGAGTGAAGAGAGCGGTTTTTCGCGACCGTACAAAAAGTATAAGATGATGAAACTTGAACACAGGATGAAAAGGGGGAGAAATGCAAGAATTTGCAATAATGACTGATTTGATTTTTCTTTTTGAATATAGTTTTTCTCTCCTGAAATTATTTCCTCTTTAGTCAGGTAATTTTTTGCCGGATAAAGATTTGAGAATTGCCCTTTTGATAAAAGAAGGTTCATTTCAAGATAAGTTCTTGCGGGATAATTGACAGCATGAATGAATATTTCATTGTTTGGCTCTCCGATTACCTCATAATTTGCATTTGGAGGGTGCAGAAAAAATTCGTAGTCTTCTCCGTTCATTGGCAAAAGAACTTTGATATTCAGCTCGCCGACACTTTTTTTCCACTGGTCCGGCCAGAGTTTGTAAAAGAATTGGGCACAATCCTTTTGTTCAAGTATTTGCTCATTTACATAGTATTCAAATATTGCATTCACTTTTTGTGAGGAGTAATCCGATTTTAGCACAAGCTCGTGCCAGCCTTCGTTGTTTTGCTCATAAAAGGAACACTGCTTTTGCTGGCAATATCCTTTTGCATTTGATATTTTCAAATCGGTCGGCTTTTGCAAATAAAGCTCGCTGAAAGAGCCGTCAAGAGAGTAGGTGATATTTTCTCTTACAAAGACGGAGCCGTTTTCAAAGAGTTGATAGGTGATATCAGCCCGCTCTATCGAGTAATCTTTTGAAAATGAAAACGAGCAAAAAACCAGGAGTAAAAATGACGCCAATTTTACATATGAGAATAATGTTTTGTCCATGCAAAAGCTATGCGAGCAATAGTTTAAAGCATTTACAAATATTTTTCATTTAGTTTCCCGTTCTTTTTCTCATAAGTTTTAACTGCATCGGGCGCGCCTTTTATGAGCCGCTTTATGGTGTTGTGCACCACTGCGTTTTCGGATGGAACCGCATCAAGAAGCTTGATGAGCATTGAAATTAGCGGCTCGTGATATTTTGGCTCAAAGTCGTTTATTTTTGAAAAGATTGAAAGCACATGGCTTGTGCTGTATTCGTTTATTTTTGCGAGAGTGAGTATTATTTGCATCAGATACTCTCTTCCTTTTTCTGTTTGCATTGAGATGCGCTTGTTGTAAGCAAAACGAATCAGCATTCGCTGGTCGTTGGACTGGTCTATTTTGAAATATTTGGATTTTTCTATTTTTTTCATCAGCTCAATCGCATCGTCCGAATCGTTTGAGCCTATGCGGGAAAGAAATACTTCCCATTCCACCAAGTCTTTTGAGGATTCTTCCTCGTATTTTTGCACTATTTCCATTTTTGTTTTTATTGAGGAATCAAGGATTAGTGCGAATGCACAATATTTGTCCGATGCGGCCTGCGGCTTTTCAAACTGTGCCAAAATGAGCTTGTGAATGTCGGGCGTATCAAGGGATGCGAGCATAGAAAGAGCGGAGTTTTTCACCTCGCGCATTTTTATTTCGTAAAGCTTTTTTTGCACAAAGGGGGCGGAAATTGATTTTTTACAATAGGTGTTGTAAATTTGTAAAAGCTCTTTTTTGTATTTTTTTGCAATTGCCAGCCTTAGTTTTTGGCGCAATTCGTAGAGCTCTTGATAACAGTGCTTTTTGTATTTGTCTTCCACGGATGAGGGAATGGCTAAAAGGGCTGTGCCCATTTGCCCGCAAAGTTTTTCATCCGAAAGAAGAGAGAAGAAAGTTTCAATGAATCGGGAATCAAATTCGGATTTGGGGGTTTTTAACAATCTCATCTTTTGTATATCCGCCAATTTGCAAAATGCCATGTAGCGGTTTATTGCATCCGAATCTTTCAAAAGCTGCAAATACAACTCGTCTTGGGTTTGCTCATATTCAACTTTGCCATAAAAGCAATAGCCGCGGCAGAAGGAAATAAATGCCGGATGCGTTGGCAGGTTTTCAAATATTATTTTTTCTTGCACATTTTTCATCCATATTTGCTGATGGGCAATATCGTTGCCTTTTTCATCAACAAGGGTTGCGGAGAATGGAAATTGCCAATGTGAATTTTTGAAAAAACCGGATTGGGTAAGAGTTAGTATTAGTTTGTTTTTTGAAAAGGATTTTTCCACCTTAACGATTGGATAACCTGTTTGCTTTAGCCATGAGTTTGCCATTTGGTTAAAGTCTATGCCGGAGGATTCAGTCATTGCATCAATCCAGTCTTTGCTTGAAGCATTTGAATGCCTGAAGCGTGAGTAGTAGAGTGCAAGGGCCTTGCAGAATTTTTCCCCGCCCATTATTTGCTCAACCATGCGCACGAATTCGGGAGCCTTTGAATAAGTGACATCGGAGATTAAATCGTCCGGATAGTTGAAGCCGTCCGGAATTATTGGCATCGTCATTGCGCCGGTGTCAAAATCAAGCGTGCCGCCGTCCGGATGGATTATGCGCATTACATCACCTAAACGGGAGTATTGCTCTCCTGCGACAAATTGCAAATATTTTTGCTCTATGTGACAGGTGACCGCTTCGTTTAGCCAGAGCTCAAACGGGCTTTTTCCGGTTACTTCGGAGCCGTTTATGTTGTGATAAAATTCGTGCGCTTTTACTCCGATTAGGTATTCAAAAACCGAATCGGGCATTTTTGCAAATGGCATTATGCGGTTTGTGACAACGGTCGTGTTGCCTACGTTTTCCATTCCACCAAAGTTTGAATTTTGCATTCCGATTTCGCGGTAGATTTGCCCAGTGTATTTGTAGCCGAGAGGGAGGGATTTTGCAAGTAGGGAAATTTCTTTTCTAATAGAGGATAAATCAGTGGTTTTTGCCAGTGTTTTTTCTGTTTCTTTCTTTTCCGCCAACTGAAGGCAGAGAGAGTAAAGTTTTTTTCTCTCTGGTGTATTTTGTGTGCAATTTGCACCGCTGAAAATGTGAATCCAAAGAATGCCGTCATATAATATTTTGAGTGCATTTTTTGCCGCCTGCTTGTCCGAGTTGGGAGGAACTAAAAGGTGCAAAAGAAATTTTGAACCGTCCGGATATTCAAACTCAAGCTCGTTCTGCTCATAAGTGCCGACTCCTAAAAAGAAAAGATACGGGGCCATCGGGGTTTTTGAATTGTCAAAAATAATTTGGTCGCGCCCGGGTGAGACTGTTTTTCTCTTTTCTTTTACATCCCCATTAGATATTATGTGAGTGTATCTTGAGTCGGCAGTTATTTTTGTTGTGTATGTGCACTTTGCACACATATCATCAAAGCAGGGAGTTATTCGCTGAAATCCCCATTGCTGGCATTGCGAGATTATTGTCTGCGGTGCGCCCTTTGGAGTCCAGTCAAAGTAGAGACCTTCCAATATGTTGTTGGTTGGATGACAGGTTGTTTTTGAAGTCAGGATAAATTCTTCCCCTCTTTTTATTTTGGACGAGAATGTGATATCAAGCTTGTTTTTTTTCTTTTCGTATTTGTAATCGATTTTAGATTTGTTGCATGAAATTTCATTTATTTGCAGATTGTTTGCATCAAGAGATATGCCGCTTAAATCCTGCAGTGCGCTCATGCGCATTGAAGAACAGACTTCTGCATGTTTTTCGTAAATGTCAAATTCCAAATCGATGTGAAGTACTTGCACGGGCAATTTTGCAAAATCATTTGGATAATATTTGAATTCTTTTTTCTTTTTGGATTTTTCTATCGGAATGTTTTTGCCCATGAAATCAACAGCTAGAATGAAGCATCTAAAGAATATAAATGCTAAAGAGAGAAAGAAAAAGTGAAGAGAAACCCAGATAATAACTTAAACAAAAAAATAATTGTTGCGGGGGACAAACCCGCGCTTGTTCCAAAGATTTGATTTTTTCCGGCGAGCGTTTTTGCGGCTGTTTTTTATTTTCTATTTAGCGCCGCCATATCCGCTTTTTTGCTGAGCTTGCGCTTGATTGTTTTGAGCATTACAAAAGAGTCCCGCTCCATTTCCTCAAGCTGGAATTGGATTCCTTTTGCCTGCTCGCTAAGCCGGGGCAAAAGAACAAACTCAAGCGCATTTACCCTGCGCTTTGTTTTTTCTATTTCGCGAATGAGTTTGCGAATGGCATTTTCTGTCTCCGCCAATCTTATAACGAGCGAAAGAGCTTTTGAAAATTGCACGGATGCGTCATCAATCAGAGCGGATGAGCCGATGACCGAATAGCCTCTTTTCAGAAGGGGCTTTGCCTGCACGCCCTCGGTTTTTATGTGCGAAATTTTCAGACCCATGACGTTTTTCACGTCAATCTCAAGTCCGGGTGCGGCAGAAACAGACATGGAAATATTTTCCACTTCGGCAACCCCGTGATAGCTTTGCGCGATGGCAATTGCCTTGTAGGCTTTTGCCATTTCTTCATTTAACTCTGTGCGCAAATCCTTTGCCTGCGAAAGAATTTTGAAAAATTCCATAATGAGCACATCTCGCTTTTGTTTTAGCAATTTGTGCCCTTTCTTCGCAAGCTGGATACGTGCACGAGCCTTAAGCAGCTCCATTCGAGTCGGGTTCGGGTTTTCTGACATGCGCCTTACCTTATTTCATTTTTTATTGAGGGGTGGTTTCTTCGCCCGCATCGACATCTTGTTCAAGGTTTTTTGCCTCGACCGGCTCAAGCATTCCGAGTTTGGAATTTTCTGCGGCGGCTTTTTGAGCGTCCTTTTGCTTTTGCTCATCTATGAAAGCCCGCGCATATTTCTCAACGTGAGCCTTCTTTACTCTTGTAAGCTCGGACTCGGGCAATGTTGAGAGAAGTTTCCATCCCAAATCAAGGGTTTGCGCAATGGTACGGTTTTCGCCGCTTGCCTGCCTGATAAATTTGTCTTCAAACAAATCCGCGAATTCCAAATATTTGCGGTCTGTTTCTGAAAGAGCTTCGGCACCGACCACGGCGGAGAGCGAGCGCAAATCGCGCCCGGTTGCGTATGCGGCATAAAGCTGGTCTGCAACCCCCTTGTGGTCTTCGCGGGTTTTTCCCTCGCCGATGTTTGGACCCATTAGACGGGAGAGACATGGAAGAACATCAACCGGAGGATAGATACCCTTTCGGTGCACATCTCTTCCAAGAACGATTTGTCCTTCCGTAATGTACCCAGTCAAGTCCGGAATCGGATGTGTTTTGTCATCGCCGGGCATTGTGAGAATGGAAAGCTGTGTTACAGTTCCTTTCTTTCCTTTCACGCGTCCGGCTCGCTCGTAAATTGATGAAAGGTCTGTGTACATGTAGCCCGGATAGCCTCGGCGACCCGGAACTTCTTCTCGTGCGGCGGCGATTTCACGCAATGCTTCACAATAGTTTGTCATATCAGTAATGATGACCAGCACATGCATATCTTTTTCATATGCAAGATATTCTGCAGTTGTAAGTGCAAGACGCGGAGTGATGATACGCTCAACCGACGGATCATCTGCCAAATTCAAAAACAGGACTGCACGTTCAAGCGCACCGGTTTTTTTGAAGTCGCGCATAAAGAAGGATGCTTCTTCATGAGTAATTCCAACGGCTGCAAATACGACGGCAAAAGGCTCTTTTTCCTTTGACACCACGGTTGCCTGCCTTGCGATTTGCACTGCGAGCGCATTGTGCGGCAAACCGGAGCCTGAGAAAATCGGGAGCTTCTGACCTCGGATAAGAGTGTTGAGCCCGTCGATTGTGGACATGCCAGTTTGAATGAAATCTTTTGGAAAATCGCGCGAGAAAGGATTTAGCGGCTCTCCGTTTATGTCAATTCTTTTCTCCGCATTTATTTTGGGACCCTTGTCTTTTGGTCTGCCCATCCCGTCAAATACGCGCCCGAGCATTTCGGTTGAGACGCCAAGTTTTATTGTCTCGCCCAAAAATTTCGCGGTTGTATCCGACACGTTGATTCCTGCGGTTGGCCCGAAAATTTGGACCACCGCCAAACCTTTTGAGGACTCGAGGACTTGTCCGAACCTGCGCTCCCCGTTTGAAAGCGAAATTTGCACAAGCTCGTTGTACGCGACGTTCTTCACGTCCGAGACAAAGACAAGCGGCCCTGCGATTTTAGAAATTGTTTTGTATTCTTTCATAACACCACCTATTTTTTGTCAAGGGAGTCAAACTCCGCGTCCATCTTTGAGTAAAGCCCTTCTATTTCAGACAGCTTTTCCTCGGGCGTTTCTTTCATCCTTGCGATTGATTCTTTTATCTGCATTGAAAGTATTTTTTTGAGCTGAACACCAAGATCGGTTGCCGCTTGCGCGCGTTTGTTAAAGCGCAAAATGTTTCGCAGCATGTGATATTGCTTTCTCAATGATGCGAAAGTGTCAACATCACTGTATGCGTTTTGCTGCAAAAAGTCCTCTCTTAGCATTTTTGCAACCAGAAGAATCACCTGCTCTTTTTCAGGCAATGCGTCCGGACCTACGAGCTGGACAACCTCTTGCAATTCGGATTCCTTTTGCAAAAGAACCATTGCTTCGCCTCGCAGGCTTACCCAGTCGGCGGAGATGTTTTGCATAAACCAGTTGTCAAGTGTGTGTTCGTAAAGTGAGTAAGAACGAAGCCAGTGAAATGCTGGGAAGTGTCGCCTCTGTGCAAGAGTTGCCTCAAGGGCCAAAAAGACTTTTGCGACACGCAATGTGTTTTGAGATACGGGCTCGTTGATATCTCCTCCGGGCGGAGATACTGCGCCGATAATTGTTACGGAGCCGTATCGCTCGTCCGAGCCTAAACATCTTACTCGCCCAGCTCGCTCGTAAAATTCCGCCAGCCTTCGCGCAAGATATGCGGGATAGCCTTCTTCTCCGGGCATTTCCTCCAATCTTCCGCCGATTTCACGCATTGCTTCCGCCCATCTGGAAGTGGAGTCCGCCATGAGAGATACGTCGTATCCCATGTCCCGATAATATTCTGCAATTGTAATGCCAGTGTAAATTGAGGCTTCTCTTGCGGCGACAGGCATGTTTGATGTGTTTGCAATAAGCACTGTTCGCTGCATGAGCGGCTTGCCGGTTTTGGGGTCAATCAGGTGCGGGAATTCGGTGAGCACGTCTGTCATTTCATTTCCTCGCTCTCCGCATCCGATGTACACCACGATTTGAGTGTCGGACCATTTTGCAAACTGATGTTGCGCTACTGTTTTTCCGGAGCCGAAAGGTCCGGGAATTGCACATGTGCCTCCCTTTGCAATTGGGAAAAACATGTCAACCACACGCTGACCTGTAATGAGCGGGATTGTCGGGTCAAGCTTTTCCTGCACAGAGCGCGAGCGGCGCACGTTGCATTTTACCAACATTTGCACCTGCACTTTTTTTGAGCCGGATTCAATTGTTGCGACGTCGTCCTCAATTGTGAATTTTCCCTTGCGAATTGATAAAAGTGTGCCATCAATCGGAGAGAGAATTTTGTGCAATATGAGGTCTGTTTCCTGAACGGTGCCAAGGATATCTCCTTTTTTCACGCGCTGTCCGGTTTTCATTGTCGGCTCAAATTCCCATTTCTTTTGCCTGTCAAGAGAGGGAACACTGATACCTCTTGAGATGTACGGGCTTTTTGCCTCTTGTGCGATTGCTTCCAAAGGGCGTTGAATGCCGTCGTAAATTGATGTGAGAAGCCCCGGACCAAGCTCCACTGAAAGAGGCTGACCTGTGCTTGACACTGGCTCGCCCGGCTTGAGACCGGATGTGTCTTCGTACACCTGAATTGTTGCAACATCTCCGATAATTCGGATGATTTCGCCGGTAAGATTCAGGTTCCCGACTTTGACGACGTCATACATTGAAGCGCCGGTCATGTCTTCTGCTTCCACGACCGGGCCTGAAATTTTTGTTAGCTTTCCCATTTAGCACACCTCAATAAACATGAATTATTACTATTTCTTTTTCTCCTTGCCCATTATGTCAAAGCCGAGCGCCCGCTTAATCAGTTTTGCAAGGGACTCACCCTGTTCCATCGGACCCTGCCTTGAGGGCACGGACACAACGACGGGCTTTGCGGCATCTTCAACTTTTCTTTTTAATCTCCAATCTATTCCTTCCAAGAGCTCTTCGCCGACAATTATGAGACCGATTGAATCATCTGCCATAAGTTGCGAGAGCAATTTTTCGTTTTCTTCCGTAGAAGAGGAAGCGGGATAAAGTTTTTGCACTCCCGAAAGCTTGAAACCTGTGATAAGCGAGGAATCGCCCAGAACTGCAATTTGGCTTACATCATGCGGCATTATTTCACCAGCACCATCATCTGATTTATTTCGTCCGGAGAGAGACCCAAGGATTTTGCCCTCACGATTTTTTGTATGTTGGAAACTTCCTGCTCTTTAAGAAAGAGCGCACCGACGATTACGGACAATGAGAGTTGAGCATTTCTGAACCGCTTGAGCCTGCGTTTTGCAAGCTCGCGGGAAAGCTCAACCTCGATTGTTGAAATCTTTTTTGTTTTCGCATACGCATTAATAGAATTTTGCAAAGGCAATCGGCGCGAGAGGGCAGACATTATCTTCATCGGATCTTTCAATCGAGCGAGATTTACCCACTGCCATGCTTCGAGATCTCCGCCCGGAACTATGAAATCATGAAGTTTTTCAGGCTCGTGCCCTTCCTGCAAAAGCCGCAGGGTTGTGCTAAGGTTTTTCTCAAGGGAATATTGTACGAGCATGGGGCGCAGATGCCTCGAATCCTGATTTGCAATATTTGAAACGTCATCTATGAGGCGATAAGCGTAAATGTCAAGCACTCCCAGTAGAGGTTCAAGCGACGCGTCATCCTGCCCCATTGAAAGAATCATTTTTTTTATTGAGCCATTCAGATGCCTTGTGGAAGAAGACATAAGCCCGGCGCCAAAATTAGTGAGCCTGAGCTTTGAGTAAAATTCTTCCGCGCTTGGAGCCAGAAGAAGCTCTTTGAGTGTGTTCTTATCCAAACTGCCAGCAATCATCAAGTATGGCTTTATCGCATCAAAAGATTTGTGCTGTTTTCTTGCAAGAATTATTGTTTTGAGATTGTGCGCATCCCATCGAGAAAGAAGCGCGTTTATTATAGGTAATCCCTGACTCGGGGTGATTAAAAGAAGCTCGTTTGCAAAGGACGCGAAATTTTGCCCCAATGCAAGCCCGATTAATTCTTCGTCCTTAAATCGCAATGAGAGTTCCACCAAGTCTTTTTTGTACGGAGTGCGTTCAAGCATTTCCGAAAGAGGCTGGACAGAACGAGCATTCACCATTTCACGTATTTGTTGTTCAGACAACATATTTGAAAACATGCCATGCACGCGCGCGTTCGCATATCCATAAATCAGAGGCTTGAAAGTGATATAGCTTGCAATGGAGCCCGCTACGGACTTGAGTCGGAAATTCTTTATAGATGCGAACGGCGATGAGATCATTCATATTACCTCATTTTCTTTTTGCCTGCCTTCTTTTTTCTCACATGAGCCGCGCCTTCGTTTATTGAGTCAACCATCTGGTCTATTGAATAGTCGGCCATGTTGGAAAAAAGCTTCGAGTAAATTGTTTTTGCAAGACTTTCCTTTTTCTGCTCAAAAAGGGATTCTAGCGTGCAATCCACCATTACCTTGCCGTCTTTGCTTTCTGCAATCACACCACCTGAACATTCAAGAGGTGTGATTGAGACCTTGAAACCTGCGGAGGATAAAATTTGCTTATCCACCGCCGCGCAACGCAAAACCGCACCGGGCAATGAAAGCTCTTCCAGTGCTAGGTCCGCCCATCTACGCATGTTCTTTGCATATCCGGCCCTTTTTCTTGCGGCCGAATAATGCTCCCAAACCCGCGCGACACATTGATTTACCGCCTCATCTTTTGCATCGGAGATTGCTTTTTGAGCTTCTGTCTGAGCTGTAGCCAGCCTCTCCGCGCTCTCGGACTTTGAGAAATCAGTTGCCTGCTTTTTTGCAGACTCGATTGATTTTTTTGCCGCGTCCGAGGCAGAGCTAACAATGTGTTCCGCCTCTTTTTGTGCATCGTCAATGATTGCAGATGCCCTGTTTTTAGAGGCGTGATCTATTTCGTGGACAAGATTTTCAAGGCCCATGGTCTCAACCTTTTATGGGCTTATTTAGTGTACTGCCGCGGTGTCAAGCTTTCCGAGCATCAGAAACGCTACCACGAATCCCAAGAGCACGATAAGTTCCGGCAATGCCATGTAGACGATAAGTTTCATCGCCTCTTCCGGCTTTTCCGCAACCACGCCCATAATTGATGAGCCGATTGATGCCTGTGCCCATGCGGTTGCAAGTGCGCTTCCCGTCATTGCAATTCCTGCCGCCATTGCCAAGCCGGCTTCCTTGCCTAAAAATACACTACTCGTTACAGTTGTTGGATCTACTGCCATATTTACACCTCTTTGTTAATATCAGCAAACTCGTTGTTTGCATGAGCGTTAAGTTCTGCATCCATTGTATATTTTCTTTTTAGCATGAAGGGATTAAACAATACTCCCCCTCCGCTGAAAAATTTGGAGAAGAATTCAATTACCGACAACCTTGCGCCGTGTATGAATCCTTCAAACATTGCGATAAATGCATTTGCAGCATGAGCTAGTGAATATACAGCCGCGGTTAAGAGAAATATTACCATGCCTTCAAAAGAAACCATTGCCGCCGGGTTTGGCATTATCAACGTGTTTATCGCCTCTGCCAGAATAACTCCACCGACTCCGACTGCAGCAATACGGGCGTACGACATAATGTTTGAGGCGAGACCTGGAATTTCCACAAGCGAGAGCACGCCTTCAGTCATGAGCAAAACTATTACGCCGAACGCAAGAATGCCAACGCCGAGAAGCCCGATATCCAATGGCATCGCGTTTAGCAAAAATGTTGCAACCGCCAGTGTACCGCCGATTTGCACGAGTATCCATGAAAGTTTTGCGGCGGCGTGTTTTTTTGAATGGCTCCATACATTTATTGCACCAAGCAAATATCCCAGAGCGATTGTGAGCCAGCCGACTCCGATTGAGAGTAAAAGCAATGTTTGAATGTCGCCGACTCGGTGCACCAGAGGAGTGTAATATGTACCGCCCAAAAATGCCTTGTGGCTGAATGCAAAATATTCATCGTAAATTACTCCGAATATGAATGAGGGGATTGCACCGATTAGCCATATGCGCGAAAGATTCCAAACGAGCCCGCCCTTTTGCACTGCGCGTCCGATTAGAAGCGCAAGCAAAATGCTGATGAGCGCATAACCCGCATCGCCTACAATCATGCCATATGCGATTGGAATTGTGAACATCATGAAAAATGTCGGATCAAGCTCGGTTGCTTTTGGAATTGAAAGAAATTGTAAAAGAAATTGGAATGGCCCCCATGCAGACGGATTTTCAAGAACTGTCGGACATCCCTTGAAATGGTGTTCTGAAACGGGCACTTGCGCGATTGAAATTCTTCCTTCAAGGAATTTTTTAGTTGTGCCTTTGAGCCGCTCAAAATCGTGCGCTTTTATCCAGCCTTGCGCATAGAAACATTCCTGCGAGTTTGCAAACTTTGAAGCTTCGCGCGCCATATCCGCATCAAGTGAGAGAGCTTCCTCAATTCGCATGCAAATCGGATAAAATTGTTCTGAAAGAGCCTTGAGCCTTGAGTCCAGCTTTCGTGTCTGCTCGGAAATGTCCGCAAGCTCAGACTCGATTTTTAGCAATGCCTGCTTTGGTGTGCCGTCGGTTTTCGGGACGGAGAGAACTTGCACACCTGCAAGAGCTTTTGAGCAGTCAAGACCTGATGGAACCGCGACAAGGCAGAGAGTATTATTTTGAATGAGGGGGTCTTGCACGCTAAGCCAATGGGAATGAACTGAATGTTTTGGCCACTGCGCTTTTAATTCAGCAACGGATTTTGAATTCGTGCTAAAAAGAATATAATCAAGCCCTGGAGGCAATGCGGAGAAGTCCAAATTTATGGATTCAATTCGCTTTATTGATTTTTTGAGCTCTAAAAGAGGAGTGATTTTTTTTGCAAGGGTTTTTTTCTCTTGACTGATTTGCAAAAGCTCATTTTTTATTGTGATGGTTTTTGCCATTTCCAGAGGACTTGCATCAAGCGGCGCAGGATTTAGAGGCACCGGTTTTAGAACGCCAAGTATCGCCCGAATTTTTACAAGCTGTTCTGAAATTTCATCGTATATTTCAAGAGGTCTGCCTTCCGCGAGCCCGAGTTTTTTATAAGGAGTGATTTCAAGCTGTAAAACGCCAAGCCGTCTCCAAAGAGAGAGCGCCGCCTGTAGGTCCGACTGTAGTCCAATCATTCTGACCTTTTTCATTGGCACGGGCTTGAACATTATTCAACCTCCCTTATTCTTCTAAGATAGAATCCGCAATTTCTCTTGCAACCTGAGGAGCCAGGCGCTTTGAAGAAAGCTTTTGCGCATTTACCTGCGCTTCGTCAAGAATTTGTTTCACGCGCTTGTCCGTTGCTTCGCGAGCTTTTGAAATTATTTTGTTTTTCTCATTTACTGCCTGCTTTGAAGCATGAGCACGAATGCTTACTGATTCTGAATTTGCCTTGTCAATTATTTTTGAGGCGTTTATGTGCGCATCTTCAACAAGTTTTGAAGCCTTTTTTTCTGCCTGCGCGACGGCATTTACTTCTTTTAAAAAAGATTCGGACGATGCGTCTATATGCTCTCCATCCATAAAATCACAAACTGCCTTTCATGAAGGCTAAGCTTTTGTTTTATTCTTATGAATATGGTGGGTGCTTTAATCTTTTTAAAGCTATTTTTAAGTTTGGACAAAACAGAATTATGATTCTTGTTTTTTTTCAGGAGGAGGCTTATATTTCCCATTGCGCTTTTATCAGATATGACGGAACGCACATATGATTTGAACGAAGTAAAAAAAGCACTTGCCAAAATATACGAGCTCTCGCACGATACAGGAATGCAATTGGAAAATACAAAAGTGATTTCATTTTGGGGCGAACAGCCCGCAAATTTTTCAATGCATTGGGCGATGCACATTGCTGCGCAACTTTCAAAGATAGACGAGATTGGGGGAAAGAAAAGAAAGCAGATGCTTGACGAGATATACAATGCAGTCAAAGGGAAAGAAGTCGTGATAGAAAAACAGGAAAATTCGCTAAAATACTGCCTTTTTCTAAAAAATTATGACATCTTTTTTGAGGTGTCACCTTCCGGAGATATTTCATTTGAGAAAATTCTTGAGAACAGGGGATTTGTTTTTGCAAGTCAGAAATTCAGAATATACTAAACAGGCAGAAGTTTAGGATATACTAAGCGGGCGCAAATTTAGGATTACTTTATTTCTATCCCGTTTTCTGAAATGGAATAATCGTGCCATTGCTCTTTGGAGCCAAAACCACGAAGCCGAATTTTTGAATTTTCAAATTCCAGAATGCCGTCCATGAGATGGGCGACCATTCCCTCATCCTCGCTTGAGTGCATTCCTTTTTCCATGCAGAAAAAAGAAGAAGCGCCCTTTGAGCGGAATTTGCCGACTTCAAATTGCAAAAACTTGTAAAACGCTTTGGAGGGAATTTCCTGCAAAAGAGTTGAAACGGAATGAAATACCAGCCGATGAGGTCTGCCTGTTTGGGCAATTTTGTCCTGAATTTCGGCCAATTTTATTGAAAGAGAGGAGAGCGCACTTAAGTTTGCTATATAGGAAACCGCACCTGCATCTTGCAAAGACGGTTCGTATTGTTTTGAATATGCATCCACGATGTGCAAAAGCCCGGATTGTTCAAATGGAGTTATGTCCATTTTCATCCCGTGCATTTTCGCCTTCCAGTCGGTGTAGCCAAAGTCGGTGAGCACAAATATGCCGGGAATTTCGGAGCGCAGTCCTTCGTAAATGTATTGCATGCTCAATATTTTTTTTCCGCACAAAGGGGCACCGAGCAATACGATGTTTGAGGGCGAGGGCATGTTGCCTGCAAAAAGCAAATCCAATGAGGCGACACCGCTTGATTGTGATTGACCGATGCTTAAATTTTGCTGAGAATTGACGTTTGCATCAATATCCGTGTTTTCGATTTGTGTTTGAGAGCCAGACATATCTTCTTGTGGCTTAAGACAATTTTTAAAGATTGTCCGAATTTGAGATTGTATGCCGGCAGAGCAAACGCAAAAAGAGCAGACACAACAAATTGGGGAGCCCCAGGATGAGAGCAGAGTGCCCTCGGGAGTGCCCGGTCTTGATGAGCTTTGCGAGGGCGGGCTTGAGAGGCGCTCAACCGTTCTTGTAATAGGCGGGGCTGGAAGCGGAAAAACAACTTTTCTAAGCCAATTTGTTTATTCCGGCGCCGCATTTTACGATGAGCCGAGCATATTTTTGTCGCTTGAGGAATCCCGCGAATCCATTATGGGACATTGCTCAAAGTTTGGCTGGGATTTAAAATCGCTTGAAAAAGAGGGAAAATTGGCAGTCATCAATTACAAGCCCCACGAAGTGAAAAAGCTGGCTGAAGAGGGAGGCGGGCTTATATGGGACACGATTACCGAAATCGGGGCAAAAAGAATTGCGATAGATTCACTCTCATCATATGTTGTTTTCTTCGGCTCGCTTTATCAGGCGCGCGAGGCACAACTAAACCTTTTTGATATGGTAAAAAAATGGAGATGCACCACGCTTTTTTCCGCGGAGTCAATAAAGAATGCGGGAGTAAAAACCGAATTTGGGATGGAACATTTGTCGGATGCGGTGATTGCACTGCATCACCCGCGAAAGGGAAGTTTGCGAATGCGCGCGCTTGAGATATTCAAGATGAGAGGGACAAACCATTCTTCAAAAGTGTGTCCGTTTGATATTATTTCAAATGAAGGGCTGGTTGTGTATCCGGGCGAAGACGTGTTTGGAGAAGTATAAACTATTTTTTCTCGTCAAAAGTTTCCAATCGTTTCTGCTGGTCGTGCTTGCTTTTTGCCTCGTCCACCAATGCAAGCCAGCTGTCTCCGATTTTTGTCAGATAGTTTCCGAATGTTTTTGAAAGATGAATTGTCATTGGGCGGAATTTTCTTTTGCTTTCTTTTGCAACTATGGTCTGCCGCTCAATTTTTATCATTCCGACACGGCGAAGGCGCGGGAGAACACGATTGTAAAAAGTTGCTTTTGAAATATCGTTTTCTTTGATAAATTCGGAAATTTGGGTCCCTTCCACCTTTGTTTTTAGCATGAGCAGAGCAAGAAAGCTTGAAGCGATTGAGTGGTATTTGTCCTGATATTGCTTTGGGAAAATAAAGGTTGTTACCTCGTGCAAGTCCCATGTGTTTCTTGTGATATTTTCCCCTGAATCCTGAAATGAACGAATAAGTGGGGAATCGTGCGCGGGCAAAAACATTGTTTCTTTTGATGGGACGCCTCTTGAGGCGACCGACCTTTTTTCAATTTCAATTTTGTTTGAGGGTTGAATCAAATTCTCATTTTGCTTTTTAGCGGCAGATTGTGTGAAGCTTTCGGGTTCCTTCTTGCTTTGGACTTGTTTGTCTTTTGCTTGCGAAGGAGTTTGTTCCAAAGTTGAGGCGGACGACGCGCTTTTTACTGTTTCCGGCTCACCCGTTTGCTTGCTTTCCATATTGTAGCAGTAAACTGCCAAATAATAAAAAGAGAGAGGTTGCGAAGCCTATTTGTGATAATTTCTATTCGTATTTATCATATATGAGCGATAAATTTGCTCAAGCAAAAAAACGCGCGCCATTTCATGAGTAAATGTCATTTTTGACAACGAGATTAATTTTGCATTTTTCTTAAGGTTGTCTTGAATGCCTTGCGCACTGCCGATTATGAATGTTAATTCCTGTTCCTGTTTTTTTAGAAAAGAGGCAAATTCGTGCGAATTGGATTCCTTGCCTTTTTCATCAAGAAGATAAGTGTTTGGACCGATGAATTTTTGCAAATGTTCCGCCTCTTTTTTTATGCCTTCGTCTTTTAGGTAGAAAATTTGCAATTTGCAAAACGGGCGCAGGCGCTTTTCGTATTCGGCTATTGCATCCGCAAGATATTTTTCCTTTGTTTTTCCGATGCAAACCAGTGTGATTTTTTGAGGCATTTTAAATCCCTAATTTTTCGCGCACTTTGCCGGTTTTGGAGTTTTCATGAGATGAGAAAATATCAAGCTTGATAGTTTTTGTGCTGGGAATTTCTTTTTCTTTTTGATCGTAGCCAAAAATTACAATATCGGGAGAGACGCGATTCAGAGTGTCCTGCCAGTTTTCTCCGCCCGCAATTGCCAAGTCCACCGGTTTTAGGGCGTTAACCATTTTCACCCGCTCGTCCAAAGAGTGCATCGGCTCGCGCTTTTTTATTTTTCTAACGGTTTCGTCCGTTGCGATTGCGACTACCAAAATGTCGCCGTGCTTTTTTGCCTCTTCCAAAGTGAGTATGTGTCCGGGATGAATTATGTCAAATACTCCGCCAGTCATTGCAACGATTATTGTTTTTCTATATTCGGGCTTGAGATGGTATTTTTCAAGTTTTTTTACGAGCATCTTTTGATGTTCTTTGTTTAATTTTTCAAACGAGCTCTGGCTAAGCCCGTTTTCAAAAACGGACTGCAAATAAAGTTTTTTCAGAGCAAGAATTTGCATTTGTATCCACGAGATATGAAATTGAGGATAAAAAAACCTATGGATATACGCGGTTTATTACACGCGGGAACGGAATCGCGTCGCGTATATGATCCAGATTCAGCGTCCATTTTACAAGCCGCTCAATTCCAAGCCCAAAGCCGGAATGAGGAACGGAGCCGTATTCGCGCAAATCAACATACCATTGATAATCCGCAATCGGAAGCCTTTGCTCGTTCATGCGCGCAAGAAGCTCGTCCGCGTGCCAAATTCTCTCACTGCCCCCGATTATTTCCCCGTGCCCTTGCGGCGCGAGCAAATCGTTTGAGAGCACGGTTTCGGGCTCGTTTGGATCCTCGCGCATGTAAAATGCCTTGAATGCCTTGAGATGATTGTGAATAAATATCGGAGTGTCCAAATCTTTTGTAAGGGCAAATTCTTCGTCTGCGCCCAAATCCTGCCCGTACTCAATTTTCAAATCGAGCGATTGACACATTTCAATTGCCTTTTTGTAGGGGATTCGCTGGAACGGTCCTTTTATTTTTAGCAAATCGGCAGGGTCCCTGCCAACGTCTTGCAAAAGCTGTGGATGATTTTTTGCCATGTCTTGGCAAAGATGAATCATCATTTCTTCCTGCAATTGCATGTTCATTTTCTGATTGTAAAATGCCATTTCAGGCTCCAAGTGCCAGTATTCCGCCAAATGCCTGACCGTGCGGCTTGGCTCGGCGCGAAAAGACGGCGCGAGCACGAATACTTTTTCCAAAGCAGTCATATATACTTCGGCATACATTTGCCCGGATTGAGTGAGATATGCGGGTTGACCGAAATAATCCATTTGAAATAAAGTTGAGCCGCCCTCGCACGCAGATTTTGTAATGATGGGCGGCGGAAGCTCAAAGAAATTTCTTTTTTCAAAAAATTCGCGAAGAGAAATAAGCATATAATTGCGAAGCTTGAATATTTTGGAAAGCTTTTGCGAGCGAAGCCAAAGATGACGGGTGTCAAGCAAAAATTCCACGGATTGGTCTTTTGCAATCGGAAACGGCTTGCCGAGCGAAATTATTTCAAATTTTTCAACAGACACTTCCCATCCGCCCGGGGCGCGCTCGTCTTTTTTTACAATGCCTTCAAGCATGGCGGAAGATTCCACATATACTTGGCAGGCTTGCGCAAACGATGTTTCATCAACAGATTCTTTTTTGGCGGCGCACTGCAAAATGCCGGACGCATCGCGCATTACCACGAATGCCATTGCAGAAGAATGCCGCGCGCGATGCACCCATCCGCGCAATTTTACTTTTTTTCCATCGCATTTTCCAGAGAGGATATCACTAACTGAAACGAATTTGTCATTGACGCAGTCCATAATTACCAGATTTATTTGACGAGTAATATTTTAGAAGATGTGTATTAGATATTCGTTAGGTGGCAGAACAAGATTTTGCATGAGAAAATAAGAAATAGAATATAAATACAAGCGCATCAATAATTGCGGGAGGTTGGGGTGTATAAAAAATTGGGAGCCCAGCCAGAATGCCCGTTAGACTGATTTTGTGTTATTGAGTATTTTGCTGGTTGCACAAACATAGAGTAATCATATGCAAATGCTTTTTATGCTAAATTCCCTACTCTTCTCATGCTCTTTAGCAAATTGGCAGATGTATGGACGCAATTGGAAGAGACCGGCTCGCGGCTTGAGATGGCGGACATTTTTGCCAAGCTTTTGCTTGAGGCAAAAAAAGAGGAAATAAAGCCGCTTATTTATTTGTCTGAAGGAATAATTGTTCCATCGCACGAAGAGTTGGAGCTTGGACTCGGCGAACGGCTTACATTGAGTGCAATTTCAACTGTTAGCGGATATTCTATTTCCGAGCTTGATAGGCAATTCAAAAAACAGGGAGACATGGGGCTTGTCGCAAAATGGGCGGCGGCAAAAAAGAAGCAGACGTCGCTTGCAAGCTCACAGCTTGATTTGATTGAAGTATATAATTCACTGCTGAGGCTTGCCAAGATGCAGGGAAAAGGAAGCCAGGATGGAAAGATAAAGGCGGTTGCGGAACTTCTAAATTCGGCAAACGGGGATGAGGCAAAATATATCGTGCGCTTTTGCATGGGAAAAATGAGGCTTGGAATTGCACAGCCTACAATGATTGACGCTTTGGCAAAAATTAAAATGCCGGGAATAAAAAAAGAAATTTGCGGCATATCCGAAGAGGGCACAAAACATATTTTCAAAATTAGACCGATGGAATATGAAGAGGAGGAAGAATCTCCGAGCCTGAATTTGAGTGCGGTGTGTATTGATTCTGAATTTGAAAGCTTGCAGGACAAACAGGTGTGCCTGTTGCATGGGGAAGATAAGAAAATTTGCGGGATGAAAGTTTGCAAAATAAAAAAAGATGCAAACAATTCAGACCTTTACCACATTGAGCTGATGGGATTCAAAAAAGCGGTGCGCTCGCCGATTGTGAGGGCGTATAATTTGTGCTCCGATTTGGGAAAAATATGCACACTTGCACTTTTTGATTATGAGAAGATTGAGAACTTTGAGGTTGAACTCTTTTCCCCGATTAGACCTGCTTTGGCAGAACGGCTTAGTAGTACAGAGGAGATAATAGAAAAAATCGGACCCTGCGCGGTTGAGGGAAAATATGACGGCTTTCGCCTGCAGGTGCACAAAGACGGCGAAAACGTTGAGCTTTACTCAAGAAAGCTTGAGAAGGTGAGCCACGCATTCCCCGAAATTTTGCAGGCGGCAAAAAAGCTTAAGGTGAAAAAATGCATTTTTGAAGGGGAGGCGCTTGCATACAACGCAAAGGAGAAAAAATATTATTCGTTTCAGGTGACAATACAAAGAAAAAGAAAATATGGAATTGAGCAGATGCAAAAAGATTTTCCGCTTCATATGTTCGCGTTTGATGTGATGTATATTGACGGCGTGGATTATACGCAGATGCCATATGCGAAAAGAAGGGAGGCGCTTGAGGGACTTGTGCATGAATCTAAAATCATTGTGCCAAGCGCGCTAAAGCACGTGCAAAAAGCCGGCGAGCTTGAAAACTTTTTCCAAAAATGCATAAGCGAAGGATTGGAAGGAATAATTGCAAAAGATTTGAATTCGCCATACGTTGCGGGGGCGCGCGAGTTTGCATGGATTAAGCTCAAGAGAAGCTATGGCGCGCTTGCGGACACATTTGACACCGTTATTGTCGGATATTATTTGGGCGAGGGGCAAAGAACCGAATTTAATTTCGGCGGTCTTTTGGTTGCAGTAAGAAATGAGGAGAATGGACAGCTTGAGACGGTTGCAAAAATCGGCTCGGGCTTTTCCGAAGAGGAGATGGAGGAGCTTGGAAAAACGCTTGCGAAAATGAAAATAAAGCAAAAGCCCGCACAACTTGAAGCAAATTTAAAGCCCGACTTTTGGGTGGAACCGAAAATTGTAGTGTCCGTTTCTGCGGATGAGATATCCATTTCTTCGGTGCATACGTGCGCACAGGCAGGCGGGAAAGGATACGCTCTGCGTTTTCCACGCCTTGTTGACATTCGCTCCGACAAGGGAATTGATGAAATAACAACTTCTTCTGAAGTGGAGAAAATGTTTGGAATGCAAAAAGGGGCACAGAAGAAATAAACGGGATTTTTGTATAAATGATTCTACTTAAAACCAATGGCGGGCTCATGCACCTGCAGATTGCGCTTGCGCCAAGAAGATGATGAGTATATATGCAACATAAATCCCCAGCATAAGCAAGCCTTCGTTGCGAGTAACCTTTCTGGTGGTGGCTGCCACGTAAAGCAAAAGTATGTTGGCAACTATGGAAAAGAGCAATGCGATGATGAAGATTGGCAGGGTGATGTGTATCGGATTGATGACTGCGGCTGCCCCCAAAACAAGCGTGAGATTTATCATATTGCTACCAATTGCATCTCCTAAAGCAATGCCATAGCGCTTTTTGCGAATGGCTTGTAAATCAACGCTTAATTCTGGCAAACTAGTTCCAACAGCCACTAGAGTGGCGCCGATAAAACTTTGAGCCAAACCAAGCTCGGATGCAATTTTGACTGAAGAATCCACCACAAAACCGGAGCTGATGAGTACTACTAACACAGAGCCGAAGAACCATAAAAATGAGTGCAATGCTTCTTTCTTATTCACAGAACCACTGCCAGTATTCTCAATTTGTTTTCGACCCAGTAAAGTCTTGACATATAAAACAAATATTACAAGAAGCACGACTCCTTCAGGGAATGCCAATGCCCGTTGTGAAATAGATGCGGCATAAATTATGTAGGCAGATAATAAAGTAGTGAGCAGAAGAATTGTTGCTATATCTTGTATTCCATCTTTAGCCAGCCTAAACCCATAGAGAAATCCGCCCAATCCCAAGATGAGTAAAATGTTTGCAATGTTAGAGCCGAACGCATTTCCGGCTGCAATTGCCCCGTTTCCGGATGTTGATGATAGAATTGAAACCGATAGTTCAGGCAATGATGTAGATATTGATAAAAGAATGAGCCCAACTGCAGTAGTGCTGATTCCGAAAAAAATTGAAAGCTTGACCGCCTTATCAACAACCATTGAAGAGGATTTTGCCAGAGCCACCAGAGATACGATGAGCACCAGAACCTCTATGAGAATCATACTTAGACCAATGGTTTAAGGTATAAAAACCAGCCTGATTTGCTCAGAGAATAATAGAATCTAAAATAGCTTGAGACCAGTCTCGCGCAATATCACAAGCTTTGAATCTTTAGGAATTCTCTCAATGTCCTTTGCAAGGCTGTATTTCCCATTGTTATAAATGGCGATTATCAAAAAATTATTTTTTTCGATTTCGTTTATGGATTTCCCTACAAACCCCGATTCATCTGCGTCCTTTTCCACAAACTCCATTTTGGATTCTATTGGATTGAGAAGTTTGTATATTACTGGTGATGAGACACGATTTGCAAGCTCTGATGCCAACGTAAGCTCGGATACCACGCTCTCAATTCCCATTTTTTCCAAAATTTGAGAATGCTTTATTGAATTCACTCGACAAATGACCCGTTTTGAGCCTGCCTGCTTGCAATACGCACCGGCAAGAAAGTTTGCCTCGTCGCTTGTGGATACTGCAAAAACATAGTCCATGCCCTGCAAATCCATTTCGTCAAGCACGGTTGGATCGGTGGCATCTCCATGAACCACGGATGCGGATTTTTCAGATGCGAGTTCGTTGCACACTTCGCGCTGTTCTTCAACAACCCAAATTTTGTGCTTTCTCTGCTCAAGAATATCCAGCAATGTTCTGCCTACTTTTCCTGCACCGATTATCAAAACCTTCCCCATAAAAACACCTTACTGCCTTCCAAAAATAAAACGCATAAGCGCCAGAACCGGAAATATTTCTATTCTTCCGACATACATTAATACCCCCAGAAAGTATTTAGAGGCGATGGACATTGATGCGATGTCGAATGTAGAAAGCCCGACATTTCCCAACGCAGAAGCCACAATAAACAGCGAATCTTCCGTGCCATAATTCCATGCCATGAAAAGACCTGCTGAAAGGACAAAAAGCATGAGATATATGAAGATAAAAGCCAAAACTTCAACAATTGCGCCCTCATTTATTGACTGACCGTCCACACGAACTACCTGAACAGAACCAGAAGGCAAAAAGTAGGAGCGTATTTTTGAGAAGACTAGCTTGAGAGCCACCAAAATTCTCCAAAGCTTTAGTCCGCCAGTTGTGCTTCCATACATGCCGCCAAATATCATGAGCAATATGAGTACATAAATTGAGAAATTATGCATTATTGAGAGATTGCCTATTGCAAACCCGCCGCACGCTATTGCAGATATTGCGTTTAAAAAACTGTTATTTAATTCATCATGGCCTACGAAATAAATTAAGGCTATTGAAAGGATTATTAATACGACGAAAAAAATAAATTCCTCACCGAAAAGAGCCCTAAAATCCAAAGAGAAGAGCCGGTTGTGAGTAACAAAGCTTATTGCTCCAAGAAACATTGTGCCGGAGAGTATTAGTTTTTGTACCCAAGTAAAATCATATGAAAGAAATGGGAAAAAACCTCCATTTGAGAGACCTGCGAATGCAAGATTTGTAGAATTGAAAATATTCATCCCAGATAACACGAGCGCACATATTGCAAATATCGTTAAATAAATATAGATAAGCCATATTTTTGAGGCGGTTTTTGCGGTTCCAAGCCCAATCTCACCTTTTGACTCAAACGCAAGCAGATTCTTTGATTGCCGATGCTTTATGAAAGAGAGCATCAAAAGAACGATTCCTAATCCGCCAACCCACTGACTTATGCTTCTGAAAAGGATAAGAGATTTTGGCAGATTGTCAAAGTTAGTTATAATGCTTAAACCTGTTGAAGTCCAGCCTGAAATGCTTTCAAAAATTGAGTCGTGAATGCTTATTCCGTAGTAATAGTAAGGATATGCACAGATAAGAGGGATAACTATCCATGCGAGAGCGGCGACTGCAAGTATGTCGCCAAATTTGAGGGTGGAAAGCTCTGGTTTTTTCATAAATATATTTAGGGCGAAATTCCATGGAGCCTCGCGCTTGAATAAAAATTGTATCAACGAATTAATGATACCTGCAAATTTTCTGAATATGGAGGGAAGCAGTATCGGAATCGCGGGTGCCATCATCAATGCTAATACTGTTCCGATAGGCTCTAGGGTTGATTCGTGATAATAATATGCATAAAAAAACGGAATGAGTAATGGTAAAGAGGTGTAGAACAAAATTAATGTGAGAGTTGAGAAAATTTCCTGCAAGCGCATGGCATTACTTGGTTGGCAAACAATAAAAAGAAATATTTTGTTTGGAATGCAAAAAAGGGCACAGAAAAACAGACTTTAGAAAAAATATTTTTGCCCGAAAAAAAGGGCAAACTAATTTTGATAAACTTATTGTGCTTGTGCCAGCTTGCAAACTCCCATTGCATCTACTGCTCCTTTTGGAAGATAGTCGGTGCAACTGTAGCCTTCAGGGCAGGCAAATCCGGCGAAGCCTCCGCACTCACAGTATTGAACGCATTGCATTGTGCAAACTGTTCCTTCGGGTACGCCTCGGCATGCAGAGCCGCAATCGTTCCAATTTCCGTTTGACGCTTCGCAGAGTGCTTGGCTCATTTCAGCCAATTTTTTGCATCCGCAAGAGGTGTAATCAATGAAGGAAATGTAGCCTGCCTTGCAGGATATGTTTTTGCCTAGGCATTCTTTTGATGAGTTACCAGTGTAATATATGTCGCTTGCATTGCCACCGGAACATTCACCATAGTGAGAGATTTGCTCGTTTGCAACAGTTAGAAAACAGGTGTTTGTGTAAGTTTTTCCACTCATACTGCACACCGGAGCATACGAGTGAGTGCAACCCGCACCACCTAAATATTTCTCGCCGCATTCGCCTCTATAAAGCGCCCATTCCTCGCATACGGTGGTGTCCGGAAGGAGGCAATAGCCTACCTGCCCGCCTTCTTCATCTTTTATTTCAAGCTTGCCACCTAATTTTATGCAATTTGCCGATGCCGGATTTGCTATTCCAACGGTTGCGGATTCGGACTGGTTGCATTTGCCCCCATGCAACATCTCAACTCCGTTTATTTTTGCAAAGCAGGGGTGCTGGTATGTGAATCCATCTTTGCCGCAGACTTCAATTACTGCAGAGAACATCATGCAGATTGAAGAGTCTGATATTTCATCAAACACATCGTCCGTGATTGCATAGGACACTTTTGCATTGCTAACTTGAACATTCATTGTGTGATTTGTAATTTTTTGTGCAAAAGACTGATTGCTTCGGCTCCCATAGCCGGGGTGGGCGGATTGAAATGAGAAGTAAAAGCTTTCAGAGTAGGGGAGAGTGGTTTGATTTAGAAATTTTATTGAGCCGGCAATTCCATCATATTTGTAGGTGGATGAATTTTTTTCAATGAATCTGATTGCCAGTTGTTTTTCGGAGAGGTCGCAACAATCGCCCCTGAAAAGAGCCCATTCTTCGCAAATTGTGCCGTTTGGCAGTGTGCAGTAGCCAACTTCTCCGGCTTGCTCGTTTCTTATTTCAAGCGTGCCGCCCAAATTTATGCAATTTGTGGAGGCAGGATTCGTCATATTGGAAAGACCACTCGTATTTTCTTGCGGGTTTGTTTGAGTGCAACCTGCAAATAAAAATATGGAGAAAATAAACATTGCGAGAAGAGCTTTTTGCATTAAACCACCAGATAAAAGATTCAGGCGTGATTAATAAAATAGATGGGTTTATTTGAAAGGAAAGAGCTTATTGCAATTTTTCTTTGGTTAAATCCAAAAACTCTTTTGCATACTTTATTGCGTTTTGAACCTCGGTTTTGCTCGTTGAATCAGCCTCGCCATAAATCGCATCGTGGCGTTTTATTCTATAGCGATTGAATAATATTACAAGCTCGGAAGATTCGTTTTTGAAAACGTGCGAACAATAAGCCACTGCCGCCATGTGGTGGGAGTCCGAATCTGGCCAAAAGCCCGCCTTTGCCATGAGGGCAAGAGCGCAGGTAAGCATTGAGTTGTATGCTATTGAGAGCGCCCATCCGTTTTTGTTTGCCTTTAGCATATCTTGAGCGGCGGTTAAGTCATCTTCCGCCTTTTTTAGAAGGCGCATCGCTTTGTTTTTGTCTTTTTCAATTGGTCTTATTTGATGTTTTTTTAGCAAGTCTTGAAAATTTTGATTCTTCTCCAATCAAAAACACCTTTTTTTCCTTTACTATTTGAGAGAGAAATGAGCTCCCCACCTTCTCTGCGAGTTCATCTTCGGACCAAAGGTTATAATTGATTTCGCGGGTTGTTTTCCACTGCAGTTTGGATATTGATTTAGCCAGCTCTTTTTCATCGGGCGTGCCTATTATGAGAAGGTCAAGGTCGCTTTTTTCATTTTCTTCCCCTCTTGCCATGCTTCCGTAGATTATTGCATACCTGATTTGTAAAATTTTTATCAGATTATTTTTTAGCATTGCAAAAATGCCGTCTGTTTTGAGGTAGAGGGATTTTATTTCGCTTAAGTATGGGCAGTTTTTATTGATGGTTGCAAGCGTTTGATTGCCGCGCTTGGTTAGGTTTAGAAGTCCTGCTTTTTGCAAAATGAGAATTTCCCGTCTTGCTTCAAAAGGGGAGATATTTGCCTGCCTTGCAATTTCTCTTAGATGCAATCCGTCTTGAAAGAGGATTACACTTAATACTTTTACTTCGGCTTTTGAACGGAGGATGAGATTTAACATGAGATATATAATATAACGAATGATTTATAAAATAGAACAGATGGGAAGGACGAGTTATTCATATATTAATCAACCGATTTTTTGGCATTTCTCCCAGTTGCCGCAATTTCCTCGCTAGCCTTTTGCGCCATTTTAAGACCCTTGTCAATCCTTTCTGTCTTTATCATTATCTCATCGATAATCCCGAGTAATACTCTGACGTTTTGCCGATACTGCCCCAAATCACCTTGCGCCTTTAGCCGCGCATACTCTTCATAAAGCATAGATGAAAGAAGATATGTGAAACTATGACCGGTTAGATAGACGTTCTTCTTACGCGCCAAGTCCATCATTTCTGGATACATATCCACGAGATTATCTGGAACGGAAAGAATACATTTGTCAATAGTTTTAGGCTGATTCTGATATTTGACTACATCGTCAATACAACGTTCTATTTTCGACTTTATTTGTTTCTTAATGACTAACTGCTCTTTTTGGTCAGCTTTTTCCATTTTTTCAAGCAATTCATAGACGTCGGGCAATTTGGAATCGATTGGTATGAATTTTCCATCTTGTAGATTGAGCGCGAATTCGACCTCTCCGTTTCCAGTATTGAGATTGGTTTTTATCATTCCGCCCTTTATAGCCTCTTTAAGATAAACCTTGAGCAGCTCTTCACCTACTTTCCCGCGTTGACTCGTCCCCAAGACTAGCTTCTGGAACTGACCCAGTTGAGACGACATATTCCCCATATTAACCTGAATAGATGTTATGAAATCTTGCCATTGTTTGTCTCTATCTTTGGAATTCTTATCGTGCGCCTTTTCGGATTCTTCACGCCTTTTCTCCAATTGGATGAAGTTTGCTTTCACTTCTGCCATCTGAGCATTAAGCTGTGAAACGATACTCATCTGTTCTCTGATATCCGTTTTTTGCAAAACATTATTTTTCCCGAAGAAATAACCTGCTAAAAAACTAATCAGAGCAACAACTATAACAACAATCGCGAATAAAACAAGCGTCAAGACGTCCATTTAGTACCTCAGATGTAGGAGTCACTACCTGTTAGAGATTTATAATTCTACAGTTTTTCTGTAAGTATAAGTTTGACTTGCAAGCCTCGATGCATAATATTGCCAAGTGATATATTTACTATGATTAGTATGTCGTTCACGTCGTTAATTCAGAGAGTGCAACATCTTTGAGTTCCTAATTACAATGGCGGAACCAAAGTTGCATCGTTCACGTCGTTAATTCAGAGAGTGCAACCCGCCTGTCCCGAGCGTTCCCGCGCGGTCAGTAAGTTGCATCGTTCACGTCGTTAATTCAGAGAGTGCAACGCCCCCGGATGTGGCGGCTCTCTTGACTATGAAAGTTGCATCGTTCACGTCGTTAATTCAGAGAGTGCAACTTCCCAACACGATTGAGGAATTTGACGCCGAGAGTTGCATCGTTCACGTCGTTAATTCAGAGAGTGCAACTTTAAGCTCGTCGGGGGTAAATCCGATATTGAAGTTGCATCGTTCACGTCGTTAATTCAGAGAGTGCAACTTAGGTAGTGATATATAGTGAATTGTAGAGATATGGAGTTGCATCGTTCACGTCGTTAATTCAGAGAGTGCAACGACAGCGACAATGATGAGGAGGAGTAGGTGATGTGGTTGCATCGTTCACGTCGTTAATTCAGAGAGTGCAACTCACATTTTTATTTACACAAAATACACTGTCCACCAGTTGCATCGTTCACGTCGTTAATTCAGAGAGTGCAACGCGGTTGCTCCATTATATCGCTCGCTTACTGAGAGTTGCATCGTTCACGTCGTTAATTCAGAGAGTGCAACAAAAAACCTGTCAAAATGGTACAATACCCCCGAGAGTTGCATCGTTCACGTCGTTAATTCAGAGAGTGCAACATTCTTTTTGAGAACGTCCGGCTTGACATAAACAGTTGCATCGTTCACGTCGTTAATTCAGAGAGTGCAACGCGCTGATTGATACGCTTGCCGCACTACCTACGTTGTTGCATCGTTCACGTCGTTAATTCAGAGAGTGCAACCGAGTTTCGTTGCGGGGTGCTCGGAAAGCTCGGAAGTTGCATCGTTCACGTCGTTAATTCAGAGAGTGCAACAGCAGAAAGAAATTTTCAAAAAGCAGTGAGGTCAGTTGCATCGTTCACGTCGTTAATTCAGAGAGTGCAACTTTATCCCTCCCTTTAACCATCCCACTCTACCTCGTTGCATCGTTCACGTCGTTAATTCAGAGAGTGCAACTGGAATAATGGATATGGAAAACGCAGAGCTTGATAGTTGCATCGTTCACGTCGTTAATTCAGAGAGTGCAACCAGCATAGCCGCCAAAATTACATATTGCTTCATATGTTGCATCGTTCACGTCGTTAATTCAGAGAGTGCAACTTCAATCCAAGAGACAAAGCATGGGCAAGCAAGTAGTTGCATCGTTCACGTCGTTAATTCAGAGAGTGCAACTGCATGCTCGGAGACCATCCAATTTCCGACAGTTGGTTGCATCGTTCACGTCGTTAATTCAGAGAGTGCAACACCGTATATGCGCTTAAACACGCATTAGACGCGTTAGTTGCATCGTTCACGTCGTTAATTCAGAGAGTGCAACTTTCTTCCATGTAATCAACCAAGATATTTTCTGATAGTTGCATCGTTCACGTCGTTAATTCAGAGAGTGCAACTTAGCATTTCAACTGCATGCACCACCGGAATAAGTAGTTGCATCGTTCACGTCGTTAATTCAGAGAGTGCAACAACCCATCTTTATAGCACCATCAACTAATTTTTGAGTTGCATCGTTCACGTCGTTAATTCAGAGAGTGCAACTGACAGGAAAAAAGACTCTGATTTTGAAATGGAGTACTATAATGACTTGTTTTGACTTTAAACATAACGAAGTCATATTTTTGTAGATGTTTTAAAAACACCTCTCTGTTGAACCGACGTTCACTTGAGCCGTTAAACACCAAGACAGTGCTTTATGAGCCCAAATCCCCTAGCAACGGGGGATATTTGGTTGTCTCCCATATAGAACAGACAACTGCCCAACCAGATCGGCGAATTGCTTCGCACAATATCCGTTGGATTCACGTTATGTGTTGGACCATGATGATAAGACAAGACTGCCTTACCCGATATTGAGATGTAAGCAAGGTTTAATTTACTTTCCTTGGCATGCCCCGCTTCTTTTGAACACAAAGAGCGATCACTCGAGCAGCATTAAGATCTGCGTCAATCTCACTTTTTGAATTATTATTTATTTCACGACAAACTGGACAATATCCTCTTTTGAAATTACCATCTATTCCGCGCACATATTTATCCCCGGGAAATTCCGAACCTACGCGGTCATGAAGCAAACATGCGGAACATGTTTTGCTAGTATATTTCGGATCGACATCATAGACAGGTACACCATCACGACTGGCTTTGTAGGATATTAAAGATGCGATTTTTTTGTAATCGAACAGGCTTAGAGCATAACGCAATCCCTGCCCGTATTTTGTTTTTTTTCTACCAGATTGTCTTAAGTTCTCAAGCCGTTCTAATACTATCGCCGCTTTGTGCTCATATGCTAATTTGATTATTTGACTTGCCAGATTATGCCAATAGTTTTCTGCACGATTTTCAACGCTATGTAATCTTTTTCGCATTTGATTAAAATGCAATGTTTCGCCGTTTTGAGATTTTATTCTACGTTTGAGTTTTTGCAGTGCTCGAACTAAACATTTATTCCTGCGTTTCCACTTTGCAACAGGATTTGGATATAATAGGTTAACAACGAATTTTTTACTCACCGGATCAAACAAGGTGAGAGCTACGGAGTGGGTAACTCCTCGATCTATTCCAATAAAACTTTTTGGTTCGTATTGAAGTTTTGGAGACAACACTGGAGAATAGCCAAGTTGCAAGTAATACTCCCATTCGTCAGATTTTATATTATAGACGTTCTTTGTTTTCGCTTTGCCAATTGGCTTTCTTATTATAATGCCATATTTATTCAAAAGAATCGGCTCTGAACGAATTAAAATAGAAGTCGCGAGGTTTGAAAGTAAACACACAAATTTTTTGTTTTCAATGGTACCTCCTTTCAAAACCGAAGTAAATTCTTCCTCGATAACAGATTTTTCTTCTATACTGAGTTGTCGACCGATCCATTTTTCAACTATAATTATTTTGGATGGAAGATTCTCGGTTTTTTTACGAAGCATTGCTTCTTTTTTCTGCACTTTTTCAGGTTTTCTTGCTTTGAGCAAAAAGCGCTCTGAATTACTAAAACCAAATAATCTTGCTTTGATTGAATATGCAAGAAAGTTTAGAATAGCGTTTTCGTAGAAATCGGCACTTTTTTTGCTTGAGCCCACTAACTCTTGATCGGGTTTAAGTTGTAGTTTGATGCTCAGAGGTTCGCCGACATCCGTGAGGGAAATAACTGCTTGAGGATCATTGCCGAAACGAAAACGTAAAGAACTTGCCCATATAGTTATTCTTCTTGGACTGAAATGAACTTTCCCGTGCTTTAATTTTTCAACCGTTTCTTTCATTCGTTTTAGCTTTCTTTCATCATGTTCTAACCGTCGTTTAAAATAGCCTAATGGATAGTATTTTCTTATGAGTTGCCCGGTTCGCACCCATGCCTTCGGATAAAAACGAGTTTCCTTGGTTTTATCAATTTCTCTTTTATTTGAGTCAACAATTGCTTCCTTTAGTGCAGTTACATCTCTATCTAAACGAACAACCTGAGAATTTAATTTCTGACATCTTGCATCAAGAGCTTCTCTTGCAGTCTTTATATCCCCAGTTGCAGAATTAAGTTGTGTCTTACTGAAGTGTAGCTTCCCATTGAATTCTGAAGGCGGAGATAAATCATCTTGTTCCAATCCCCTTGAACCCAATCTAGTACATATAGAGGCCCATTTTCCAAATAATTCGTCTAAGGTTAATACTTGATCTTTTGTTGGAAGCAATTTAATTTTTAATGCCAAAACTATGTCATCTTCCATCAAAAGCACCTTCGCACAATCGTCCCCGATACATACAATCTTTACATCTATTTGGATAATTGGTCATTTCTGGAAATTCTTCATCATCTATTAACTTTCTGACCTTTTTTACTATTTCTACTGAAGAATCTATCAATTGTTCATCCAAATCAAAACATAATGGTTTGCCACCATAGTAAGGAGCAATGTATCCTTTTTGAAACTTTCCCAACCTCATTTCCACTGCACATATAGCTTCTAGGCAAACTTGAACTTTCCATGCAAATGGAATGCCGAAATCTGGGATTTTTGGCTTGAACTGAACAACTCGCCCCTCTGAATTATTCCACATCAGAAGATCTGCGCGCGTTAGAAAACCGTGCTTAACAGACCTTACACTTACCTCAAATAGTCTATTTGGAAATAGCTTCCATTCACCATAAATTATACGTTTAGCACTAGGAACATTTTCTGCATGTTTGACGATTCCGTTGTCTTGTTTAAATGTCTGAAATTGCTTTTGCCTCAAGACTTTTTCATAAAATATCAACCTTGGACAATAGATATAGTTCAGAATATCTCTTGCAGTAAGCATTTCCAGATTCTGCATATAATCACATTAAACTTAAACAGAAGAACTGAGATGAGTTTTTCCTTTTGAAACAAATGAGGATAAATTTTCATTGCATATTATGAAAAACGGTGTGCTATGGTGTTGAGGAGTTATTTGCTTTTTGAGTGTAATCACTTTTGAAGAACAAACTTTACATGAATGAAAGATGACTACCTTATCCATCCTGCCAGAACAAATTAAATCGATTTTCATTCCGATGGACTCCGCTTTATTCCAGCTTACAGGTCCCGCAAATACACTGTTCTGTATCCGCCATAATCCAGAATCAAGACAGACATCTGCAGCTTTTTTTCTTTCTTTATTTGAAGCTATATCATATGCTAATATTATCATCTGGATTACCCGCCATTCCACTGAATTAGTTCAAATTTATTTCCTCGCAAGACGCGTGCAACATTATGTGAGCTTTCAAGAATCCAAGAGGACCAAGTGCGTTTTTGTCCGTTAAAAGTATATTCCGTAGAAAGACGCTCCAGCACCTGTTCAAGAATTTTTTTTCGACCACTAGAAGTAAGAGATAAAACCTGACTTTCTGGACCACGCTCAAAATCTTTTTCATCGAGCTTCTTGTGAGCAAACAGAGTGACAACTGCGCGATCAGCAATTATTGGTCTAAAAGGTTCTATTAGATCCAAAACTAAAGATGGTTTTCCAGGTCTGTCTGCATGTAAAAAACCAAGATATGGATCTAATCCAACAAGCCAACAAGCACGCTCAACTTCGTGATAAAGTACCCCGTAGGCATAGTTTAGAAGAATGTTTGCCTCGTCTTGCCCATCAGGATTTCTGGTATTTATAGGAATAACTTTTGAGAGGCATGAAAAATATAAAGCGGCACAACGCCCTTCAAAACCCATTATTTCGTTTGAGCCTAATACAACTCTTCCATCCAATTTTTCTATTGTAGATTCCATTTCGATTAGTTCATTTGAAAAATCAATATTTTTTCGTGTTTTTGAAATAGATTTGAGAAGATTAGCTTGATGACGTATTTTAGAAGCTTCAAGTTTTCTTGCTATTTTTAGTCCTTCACCATTTAAATGAGCTTCAAGTTGCAAACGCCTTACAAGATGCGCACCAGATAAATTACAAGGATAAATGCGTGCGATTGGTTTCTGTTGCCGACCCAATACTACCATATCAATGTAGTGCTGATTGGCAAGTTCTATGGCACCTATACTTATGCTTCCTCTTGAGGCAAGCAGTATTGAACGCAAGTTATCTGCTGAAAATTCAGATTCTTGTTTCTGCCCATCTTTTAAGTATCTGACATAAAATCGATTTGAACGTTTCCCTAAGAAATAACCGTTTTCATTTATGACTAAATCCATATCAAAATATTAATTATAACTATATTTAAATGTGTTGTTGAATGAAAAAAGATGTTTGAATAGATTAGAACAGTCGAAGCTGATAGTCCAAACAAATTCTTAGGACATCATAGGCAAAAGAGAATGATTCCTTGAATGATTTTTCATCAAATGGAATTTTTGTTTCCATAAGAGATGCGGCTGAACCACTACCTTTGTGAATGAAGTTTTTATCTGACTTTGGTAAGTTTGTTCTGGCTTGAGCTTTATCATGCGCCTCCTCAAGAAGATTAATTATAATTCCAGTCTTTCGCGCACTATCCACATATATATCTGGAATAGTTTCATAGGGGACAAAATAAGCACATGCGCATGGACTGATGCGCTTTTCTCTGGTCTTCACTACAGATACCCAGTTGGTCTGTTCACTCAACTTGATCTTAAGTTCTGATGAATGCAGCAGAAGCTGGTGCAACCTATGAAAGGAATTACAATTATTGAAAGCTACGCCTAAACGTAGGAAGCTATTTTTTGGTTGATGCACCCAAAGATTCGGAAGCTTTGATAACATACACTTTTTTGAATTTTCATCTCCGAAGTAAAGCCAATAGGTTTTATCTTCATCCACGCCCTGCATGATTTCATCGCGAAGATATACTTCGTTGCGCTTAGCCGCAAAGGAAGCAGAGGGCTTTGCCTCTGAAGCCCATTTTAGTATCAGCATAAACTCGTCGTGTACATTTGATGGAAGTTCCATTGTAACAAGATATTATAATAATCTCTTAATTCTTCCCCCAATACTCCGCCAAACTCTTTGGAACCGAGTGGTTCTTTCTTGCAACTTCCATCGCATCAATCAATGCGTCCGCCGCCTCGAAGTTTGTGATGCAGGGAATGTTTGCCTCCAAAGATGCGCGCCTGATTGCAAAACCATCAGTATGGGATTTGCCGCCTTTTGAGGGAGTGTTTATCACCATTTTTATTTTACCAGAACGAATTTCAGAAACCAAATTCGGCTTTCCGTCTTTTATTTTTTTCAAACTATAAAATTTCAATTTGCCAAGATGGGCGCCGGTTCCCGGAGTTGCCGCGATTTCAAAGCCCATTTCAATCAGCCTTTTGGCAAGAGGCAATAAGCGCTCCTGATCCCCGGCTTTTAGGGAGAAAGCAATCGTTCCGCTTGTCGGAATATTTTGATTCGCCCCAAGAAGGGATTTGTAATATGCAAATGAAAACGATTTGTCTATTCCCATGCTCTCTCCGGTGGATTTCATTTCGGGCCCGAGAACAAAATCAACGCCCGGAAGTTTTAGGAAAGGAAATACTACTGATTTTACCGCATAATAATCCAATACGGGCTCCGCAATTTTCAAATCGGAAAGTTTTGCACCGAGCATTATTTGAGTTGCCATTTTTACAATCGGAATGCCGGTTGCCTTTGAAAGATAGGGCATTGTTCTGCTTCCGCGCGGATTGAGCTCAAGCACATAAAGCTCGTCGTCTTTCACGACATATTGAACATTGAATGCGCCGACTATGCCCGTTTTTATTGCAAGAAGGCGAGAGGCAAAAAGAATTGTTTTTTGCACATCTTCTTTGAGCCGATAAGGAGGAACGGTGCAGGAAGCATCGCCGGAATGAACACCTGCTCTTTCAATGTGCTCCATTATTCCTGCAATCCATACATCCTTGCCGTCGCATACCCCGTCAACTTCGCACTCGATTGCCTTGTCCAAATACTTGTCTATTAGAACCGGCTTTTTGTTTGAGACTTCCACTGCCTCATCAATGTATTGCGAAAGCTCGGAATCGTCATAAACTATTTGCATCCCGCGCCCGGCGATTACGTATGATGGGCGCACAACTATTGGATATGTGATTTTGTTTGCCGCCGCCAATGCTTCTTTCTTTGTGGTGGCGGTTGCATTTTCCGGCTGTTTTAATTCCAGCTTTTTTAGAATTTGCCTAAAGCGCTCGCGGTCTTCGGATAAATCTATTGCATCTACACAAGTGCCAAGAATATTCACTCCATTTTCATCCAATGCTTGGGCAAGATTTATCGAAGTCTGACCGCCGAATTGCACAATTACGCCGTAGGGTTTTTCGTGCTCTATTATGTCCATTACATGCTCAAAATCGAGGGGCTCAAAATAAAGTTTGTCGGAAGTATCAAAATCGGTTGAGATGGTTTCCGGATTGTTGTTTATGATAATGCTCTCATAGCCTTTTTCTTTTAGCGCGTATGCGGCATGACAACAGCAATAATCAAATTCTATTCCCTGCCCGATTCTAATCGGACCGGAGCCGAGAACTATTACTTTTTTCTTATTTGAGCAGGGGCTTTCGTTCTCTTCCTCGTATGAAGAATAGTAGTATGGGGTTTTTGCCTCAAATTCCCCTGCGCATGTGTCCACCATCTTAAAGACGGGAATTATGTTGCTCTTTTTGCGCATTGAGCGAATATCAATTTCTTTTTTTCCACTAAATTTTGCTATTTGCGAATCTGAAAAACCCATTCTTTTTGCTTTTTTCAAAAGTGCCGCAGAAAGTTCGTCTTTCTCAAGCTTTTTTTCAACCGAGACAATTGCAGAAAGCTTGTCCAAAAACCACGGGTGGATTTGTGTTTTTTTATTTATTTCATCCGCGCTCATCCCGTTTTTCAACGCCTTGAAAATTGCGAATATTCTCCAATCTGTCGGCTTTTGCATATGATAAAGAAGGTCTGCTTTTCCCATGTCCGGAAGCTTTTGCTCCAAAGAAGAAAGGGCTTTTTGGAAGGCGTGCTCAAATGTGCGCCCGATTGCCATTACCTCCCCGGTGCTCTTCATTTGAGTTCCGAGGGTTCGGTTGGATTGCGGCATTTTGTCAAACGGCCAGCGGGGAATTTTCACCACTACATAGTCCAGTGCGGGCTCAAAAGAGGCGGGAGTGGATTTTGTAACCGCGTTTTTTACCTCGTGCAGATGGTAGCCGAGAGCAAGCTTTGCCGCAACACGGGCAATTGGATAGCCGGTTGCTTTTGATGCAAGTGCCGATGAGCGGGAAAGGCGGGGATTTACTTCCACGACAATGTATTTGCCGGTTTGCTGATTTAGCGCAAATTGTATGTTGCAGCCGCCGACAATTTTCAGTGCGCGAATTATTTTTATCGCGGCGGAGCGAAGTGTTTGGTGCTCGTCGTCTGAAAGGGTTTGCGATGGGGCGGTTACAACGGATTCGCCGGTGTGCACGCCCATCGGATCCACATTTTCCATATTGCAAATTGTTATGCAATTGTCTTGGGAATCGCGCATCATTTCGTATTCAAATTCGCCCCAGCCAAGCACGCTGTCTTCTATTAGAATTTGATGGTTTGGGGAAAGAGTGAATCCAAGCTCCAGCAGGTGCTCAAAATCGTCTTGGTCGTATGCGATTCCGCCGCCGGTTCCTCCCAATGTGAATGCGGGGCGAAGGATTAGGGGGAATTTGTGCGTTTTTGCAAATTCGTATGCCTGTTCTTTTGTTTTGGCGGCTATGGAGTCAAGGATTGGCTCGCCTATTTTTTTTAGCATTGAGGCAAAATCGCCCCGGTCTTCGGCTAATTGTATTGCATCTATATCCGTGCCAAGAAGTTTGCAATTATATTTTTTTAGAATGCCCTGCTCGTGCAAATCCATTGCCAAATTCAGCGCGGTTTGCCCGCCCATTGTCGCGATTATTCCGTCCGGCTTTTCTTTTGAAATTATTTTTTCCAATACATCGGCTTTCAACGGCTCTATATAGATAATGTCCGCAACCGAAGTGTCCGTTTGAATTGTTGCCGGGTTGGAATTTAGAAGAACTACTTTTACACCTTCTTCGCGCAATGCCTTGCAGGCTTGTGAGCCGGAGTAATCAAACTCTGCGGATTGCCCGATTACAATCGGACCCGAGCCGATTACCAAAACTTTTTTGATTGATTTGTCGCGAGGCATAAATATCACAGCATTTTCACAAACTTATCAAATAGATAGTCCGAATCCCTCGGACCCGGATGGGCTTCGGGATGATATTGCACACAAAAGATTTGCATTTTTTTGTGTTGCATTCCTTCGCAGGTGTTGTCGTTGAGATTGACGTGCGTTATTTCCCAATCTTTTGGAATTGATTTTTCATCTACCGCAAAGCCGTGGTTTTGAGTTGTTATGAATACCTTGTTTAGCTCTTTGTCCATTACCGGATGGTTTGAGCCCCGATGCCCGAATTTTAATTTGTAAGTGGTTGCGCCGGATGCGTGGGCAATCAGCTGGTGCCCCAGGCAGATGCCAAAGATTGGAAGTTTGCCAAAGAGCTTTTTTATTTGCGAGATTTCCTGCTTTAGAATTGCGGGGTCTCCGGGACCGTTTGAGAGGAGAATGCCGTTTGGCTTTTGGGAGAGGATGTCTTCCGCGGGCGTATTGTGCGGGACAAGAATAACCTGAATGCCTCTTTTGTTTAGTTCAAAAATTATGTTTCCCTTTGCGCCGTAGTCGATGAGAACGACTTTCTTTTTTGAGATTCCAAATGTCTGAGGGGATTTGCAGGAAACGGTTGGAATGAAATTTGCATTTGAATATTTTGTTGAGAGTGCCATTTCTTTTAGCTTTTTCAAATCGGGAGATTTGCCGCTGGAATACACCTGCAATGCGGCGGGTATTACCCCGAAATTTCTTATTTTTCGGGTGAGCATTCGCGTGTCTATTTCGTATATGCAACCGGTGTTGTTTTGCTTTAAATATTGTTCAAGAGAGCTGTCGCTTTTGTAATGATGCGGGTCTTTTTCCGCCCATTTGAGAACAAATCCTTCCACCCACACTTTTTTGCTCTCGGTGTATTCTTTGCTAAAGCCGTAATTTCCGATGAGTGGATAGGTCATCATGAGAATTTGACCTGCATAGGAAGGATCGGTTAATGCCTCCTGATAGCCAGTCATGGAGGTGTTGAAAACAAGCTCGCCTGATTTTATGCATTCTGCCCCGATTCCGCGACCAAAATAGGTTGAGCCGTCGGATAATACGAGCACTGCCAATTTTTTATCAGACATTTCCTGCCTCCCATTTTCTTCAAATTATACGGGGGGCGCTAAAAATAGAACCCAGAATAAATAGACTCAGGCAAGGTTTAAAATAGAAAGGGATAAGGCAGACAGAACGAAGGCGGGCACAGGTGCGTTTGGCACATACACACTCCTGCGCCGGCTGAAAAAATTAGCGGATTTTAGAAGGTGGAAACGCCACAAACGGGGGTCGCTTCTTGTATTCTCGAAGAGTTTGGGGGGTTTTCATCGGATTTGCAAGTATACGTTTTCAATAGCAGGGTTGCGTGTTTTTGTTATGCCATCTCATTAAGTTTATAATGCAAAACAAGGATTACTGGATTATGAATATCAAAAAAACGGCTATTGCCGCACCAAATATTGCGCTGATAAAATATTGGGGCAAAAAAAATGATTTGCTGAAATTGCCAATAAATGATTCGGTTTCAATTACTTTGGATGAGAAGGTGCTACGCTCAAAAGCCACTTTAGAAATTTTGGATGAGAAAGGAAAAGATAGGATTTGGCTCAATGAAAAAAAGGTGGATGATGAAAAAATTAAAGAATGGATTTCACTTGTGAGAAAAAAACTTGCGAGAAAATATCCGGTTGTGAAAAATAAAATTGTGATAAAATCAGAAAATAATTTTCCAACATCTGCGGGAATTGCTTCATCCGCTTCCGGTTTTTGCGCACTGGCAACTGCTTTGTGCAGCTGCCTTAGAATAAAAAGTAAAAAACAAATTAGCATTTTAGCCAGACTTGGAAGCGGCTCTGCATCCCGCTCAGTCTATGGAGGAATTGTGAGGTGGAAAAGCGGCAAGAGAAAGGATGGAGAAGATAGCTTTGCAGTTCAAGTGGTGCCAAAAAAACATTGGCAGTTGGTTGATATTATTGCGATTGTGGATGAAGGAGTGAAAAAAATAAGCTCTAAAGAGGGAATGGAGAGAACGATGAAGACTTCGGGGGTAATGGAGAATAGGAAGAAAGAGGCGAAAAAAAGAATTCTGAAAATTATGGGCGCGATACACAATAAGAATTTTGATATACTGGCGCAAGAAACAATGGATGATTCGGATTTTATGCATCGTGCTGCGGCAAGGGCAAAGCCGCCCGTAATTTATATGAATGACACATCGCGTGAAATTGTTTATGCTATCAGAAAATCAAATGAAAAGAAAATTATTGCGGCATACACTTTTGATGCAGGGGCAAATGCACATATAATTGTTGAAAAAAGGAATCTGGGCAAAATTAGAAAGATGCTTGCAAAAATAAAAGGAGTGAAGAGAATAATTATTTCGGGAATTGGAAATGGGTCCAAAATTATTGAAGGATGAGCATTCCTTTTTCTGCATCCAATTTTACCCTCTGCCCGTCTTTTAAAAATGTGAATGGGTTTTTTTCTAATTTGTCTATCATTGGAATTTTTGAGATGATTGCGCCCACGGCGATTATTGGCTCGGCATCCAAATTGATTATTGCGATTGGGGCTTTGTTGTTCTTTTTTAATTGAAGCATAACATAGGAGCCAACGGTGGAACCTTTTCCCTGCGGAAAGATGAGCACTTTGCCAGAAATGCATTTGCCATATAAAGAGTGGTTTGGCTCTTCACAAACTCCGGTTTTTGGGTTTATTCCGCCGAGAAACGAGATGGCGTCCTTGCTGATTAACACTTCGCCTTCCGCGACTCCTGGCGAAATTGTTCTACCTTTTACTTTTTGCATGAAAACACCTATTTTGCAAGAATTATATCCTCAATATCCCCAAACACTACTTTTTGCTTTTGCAGGGAAGCTAAATATTTCGCGGCTTTGCCTGAATTGCATGCAGTGCATTTGAAACCCATTTGATTTAGAGGTGAGACCACCATGCACGTATCTGCAACTACCAGCCCGCCGGCGGTTTCGATTATTTTTGTGAAGCCCTGCACATCTGAAAGCTCTTTTGTTTTTTTGGCAGTGCATACCCAAAGTTTGTGGGCTATCTTCTTTCCATTTAGAAATTGGGCTACTTCTTTTATTTCCTCTAAAGAGGCATGAGGACAGCCGATTGTTACCAAATCGGGTTTTTCTCCGATGTTTAGGTCCTTTTTATGAGAAATTAATTCTTCTTGAGTGAAATTTATTTTTTCTGCCCCTTCGTTCACTTTGTACTCGGGAGTGATTCCTTTTATGTAAAAAAGGGCGGTTGAACCGGTTGCCGCCATGGAAGCGCCCAATGTTTTGAGCTTTATTTCGGGCACTTGTTTTAGGTTTGTGAAAGCCGGAATTGATGCCTTTAGTTTCGCTCCAAGATAGGAACCCATTGCACCAAAATCGGCAGTGGTTTTTGGCTTTGCTTTTACATTAATTATTATATCTGCAAAACGATTTTCATCCAAATGCAAGCCATAATTTGGAGTGAGCCCAGTGATTGCCGCCGCAAGGGCAGATGGACCACCTTCGCGATTTGTCCTTGCGCCTAAAACTGAATTTGAAAATGCAACTGCCGAGGATTCTGCCCATGCGATATGTTCTCCTACTTTTGGCCTTATTCCGATATGATAAGGTGCACAAGTACAGCTCATTGTTATTCCCATGGATTTGAACGCGTCCAAAATTTGGATTTGCTTTTTTGCAAAGACGGCAGGAACACTCATTTTTTGCCATTGGTCGCGGTCCATTCCAGCAGGATTGAGGAATGTAAGAACTTTTACTTTTGCATTCTTTTTTACATAATCTTGCAGATACTCCAATCCGGCATCCCCGATTGTTTCATATGAGACTCCGGATACTTGGGCAGAGGAAATTGAGATAAGATTTTCCGCTTTGTAAATTTTGCCTAAGGCGACAAGTATTCGCATTGCCTGCGCTTGCGCTTCGCCAAATTCGCCATCGGACATTTTTTGCTGTTCTTGGGTTAGTTGCATTTATGCACCTTAGAGATAATTGTTTGGATTTACTTTTTTCCATCCTGCTTTTTCAAAGTTTTTTCCATGGGCGATTAGAGGCTTTGTAGCATCTATTCCAGCTTTGGAGGTTTTTCGTGTGTTTGGGTCTGCTGAAGGATCCAAAGAAGAGCCCTTTTGGTCTGATTTCACTATTATGTCCTTGTCTGCCTGTGCACGAGTGGCAATTGCCCATTCTACCTCGTCAGGTGTGTAAATATCTATATCCGAATCAACTATTACACAGTGCTTGAGAGATTTGTGCCCTTCAAAGCAGGCATCTATTGCTTTTTTGCCGTCGTCTTCTCTCTTTTTATCAATTGATACTACTGCATGAAGCCATGAACAGCCGCCGGGAGTAATATTTACCCCAGTGCATTTTGCAATTTTATTCACTTCTATGAAAATGGTTGGCTCTTTTGGCATGCCCATTAAAATTTTGTGCTCCAATGCACCGGGAAGAAGGGCGTGATATATTGGATTTGTGCGATGATGAATTTTGTTTATTTTTACTATTCTCTGCTGGCGCACGATATCATAGGTTTCGGTTAAATCTATGAATGGCCCCTCTGCATGCATTTCATTTGTAATTGTTGCCTCAAAAACAAATTCCGCTTCTGCTGGCACTAAAATGCCATTGTCTAATTTTACTACGTTTAAAGGAGAAAGAGAATTTGCGATATGAGTTTCATCTATTCCGATTTTTGTTGAAATTGCGGATGCAAGCAAGAAATTAATCGGAGCACCGATTACTATCGCAACTTCTAGGGTGCCGCCATTTCGTTTTATGAATTCATCAGTGTGTCGCTCCAGTATGCGGGCAACCAGTTTGTCTTTGCCGATTTGCATCATGCGATGAAATGAACAGTTTTGGCCTAATTCTTTGTCTTTTGAAATTACAACTGCTGAAGAGAAGTATGGACCTCCATCCTTGTCTGCATGAGTCAGAATTGGGAGCAGATCCAAATCAGGCGTTTGCATTGTTTGTTCTAAAACCGGAGCTTTTTCTTTTGAAATTTCTTTTGGTTTTGTTGGCTTTTCGATTGCTTTTATGAGGTTTGGAATTAGTTGCTCCTTTTTTATTCCATAATATTTGCAAATTAAATCTTTCGTACAGAAAATATTGCCTGCGACTATTGCACCCTTGTTTTCCTTTATTTGAGTTGTGAAAACTGGCTTGCCATCAAGCGCTTTTAGAACTCCTGCGAGATCCAACTTTTTTGAAATGGGTTTTTTTAGTTCAATTAATTCCCCGTCTTTTTTGAGTTGATCTATAAAATCGCGAAATGTTTTCATTTACTCACCCCATCTCTTGAATAAATTGTGCTTTATTTGCAATTGGTCAAATATTTTGCCACAGATAAAGTCAATTAAATCATCTATTTTTTTAGGCTGATGATAGAATGCTGGAGAGGCAGGCAAGATTATTCCACCTGCCAGAGTGATGCGCCCCATATTTTTTATTGTGATTAAAGAATAAGGCGTTTCACGGATTACTAAAATTAGATTTTTTCTTTCCTTTAGGCAGACTTCGGCTGTGCGGGAAATTAGGCTGCTTCCAACTCCATTGGCTATTTCACCTAATGTTTTGAGAGAGCAGGGACATATAATTAGTGCGTCTGGCGGGTTTGAACCTGAGGCGCAGGGGGCAGATAAATCAAACTCATCATAGTCGGCTTTTGGAAGAGTTTGATTTTCTGCTTCTGCGACTTTTTTTGCCCCGGTTGAGATGATTAGCTTTACCTCTTGATTGTAGGATTTGATATGCCCGAGCAAACGGATGCCGTATTGGATACCTGATGCGCCGGTGATGGCAAGGACTAATTTCATAGAGATATTTGGCGAGAAGGCATTTTAAAGTGCAAATGAGTGGTTTTTTTATGAAACTCCTCAAATTAGGCGGCAGTGTTATCACAAACAAAAAAGGCAGATGTGAGGCTAATTTGCAAAATATCAAAAAATTGGCAAAAATGCTTGCGAAGGTCTGGAAAAGTGGAGTGAAGGACATTGTTTTGGTGCACGGAGCAGGCTCTTTTGGGCATGCACTTGTAATTGAACATAAACTGAATGAGGGAGTTAAAACAGAACAACAGAAAAAATCTGCGAAAGAGGTTCAGGTTGCGTGCGCAAAACTTTCACAAATGCTACAAGACCAATTAAGAGAAGAAGGGGTTGACGTCCAAAAACTCGCACCGCATGAGTTGATAAAATCAAATAATAAGAGGATCGTGAAATTTGATAAAAAGCTCATGTTTGAGGCGCTAAAAAATGGCAAAATGCCAATATTGCACGGAGATATGGTGCCTGATGAAAAGCTTGGAATTTCGGTATGCTCTGGCGACCAGATGATTGCATATTTGGCAAGTGAGGCGGAATTTGTCGTGCTTGGAACAGATGTTGATGGAATTTTGGCAGGCGAAAAAGTTATTGAAAGAATTGAAGAATCTAATTTTGAAGAGATTAAAAAACATATAAAAGAGTCGGGCTCTCCGGACGTTACGGGCGGAATGCTTGGGAAAATTAATGAGATGAGAAAAGCTGGCGGGACTTATTATATAGTGAATGCAAACTTTGCGAAAAGAGTTGAGAATATTCTGAATGGAAAAAAAGATATTTGCACCAAGATCGAATTTTAAGAAATCGAATTTATTTGCAAATTTCTTGCTTAGTTCTTTTTCCCCTTCTTTTTGTAATCTTCAATCGCTTTTTTCAGCGCGTCCTGCGCAAGCACGGAGCAATGCACTTTTACAAGAGGAACATCCGAGCCCATTGCGGCAATTACATCCTTTGCGTTTGTTTTGATTGCTTCATCAAGCGTTTTGCCCAAAACTATTTGGCATAAGAAATCCGAAGAGGCTATTGCGGCAACGCACCCGTAAGTCTTGAATTTTATTTGCGAAATTTTGTTGTCTTTCACTTTTATGTAAACACGCATTATGTCCCCGCATTTTACATTGCCGACTTCTCCCACTCCATCTGCATCTTCAATCTCGCCGGCAAATTTGGGTTCTTTGAAACGCGCAAGTATTTCTTTAGAGTACATATTTACACCTTTGAAACGCCGTTTATGGCGCAAATTTAATTTGAATTCATAATGGGGTTTTCACTCTCTTGAAATCGGGGAAATTTTGCGAAGCCTTTGCACCGTTGATTTTAGCTTCTCAAGCGCAAAATCAATTTCCTCCTTGGTTGTGTATCTGCTCAAACTGAAGCGCACGGAGCCGTGAGCACGCTCCGCATCGTCTTCAAGAGCCATAAGAACATGAGAGGGATCCAGGCTTTTTGAGGCACATGCAGAGCCGGTGGAGGCGCAAATTCCATCCAAATCAAGCATTGCGATTATCGACTCGCCCTCTATTCCCCTAAAAGAAATATTCACGTTGTTGCAGAGCCGGTTTTTTCCAGTTGCGCCGTTGAGCTGTGTTGCATCTATTTTGAGAGCCTCGTTTATGAAATAGTCGCGCAGTGATTGCATTTTTTGCACATGCTTTTTTTCAAACGCAAGCTCGGATGCGTATGCAAATCCGACAATGCCCGCAACATTTTCCGTGCCCGAGCGAAGGTTGCGCTCGTGCCCGCCGCCGTGAATTAGAGCAGTAAGTTTGATTCCTTTTCTAACGTAAAGGGCGCCGACGCCTTTTGGTCCGTGTATTTTGTGCGAGTTAAGAGTAATCATGTCTGCAAAGTTTGAGCTCACGGCCGTTTTTGTATAGGATTGACAGGCGTCGGTGTGAAGAATTACTTTGTGCTTTTTGCAAATTGAATAAAGCGCGGGTATGTCCTGAATTGTACCGATTTCGTTGTTTGCATGAATGATGGATACAAGAATTGTTTTGGGCGTGATTGCGTCCTCCAACGATTTTGCACTGACAAAGCCTTCCTTGTCCACATCAAGAAAAGTGATTTCAAACCCCTGTGTTTGAAGCCATTTGCACGAGTTTAGAACACACTCGTGCTCGATTTTTGTGATGATTATGTGATTGCCTTTATTCTTATTTGCAAATGCAAATCCCTTGATTGCCAAATTGTTTGATTCACTGCCACCGGAAGTGAAAAGAAGCTCATCAGGCGTCGCATCTATTGAGGAGGCGATTTTTTTGCGTGCATCCTCAAGCACCGCCCTTGCCTGCACTCCCATGTGATGTATTGAGGAGGCGTTGCCGTATTCCTGCGAGCTTATTTTTTGGACTAGGGAGAGAACCGACGCGTCAGGTATTGTTGTTGCCCCGTTGTCCAAATAAACCGTTTTCATAATGCTAAATGGGAAAGGATTGCTTATATTTCTCTCGTTTTTTTGACCGAAGACTATATAAATAGTTAGACAAATAGAACTTTTATGCAGCAGGAAACCATTGAGAATTATTGCAAAACGGCGCTTGAACTGGACAAAGGGGACGGAGTGAAGTCGGTTGATATTGCAAACTCGCTTGGCATATCAAAAATATCCGTTTCCATTACATTGCAAAAGCTCAAGCAGGAGGGCTTTGTGTCAATGAAAAAATACGGCAGAGTGAAGCTTACCCAAAAAGGAATCTGCGTTGCAAAAAAAATTGACGGAAAATATTGCACGCTTGAGGGATTTTTACAAAAATGCCTGGGAGTTGAGAAACAAAGGGCAAAGAAAGAAGCGTGCGCGATTGAGCATTGCCTGTCTGATGACACAATAAAGAGGCTCGTTGCTTTTTGCGGCAAGAAAAAAAATTAGGCGAACCGATCGATAAAGAGAAAGATTTCTGGGAAATATTAAAAATCGCAATCTGGTGCTAAGTATATGGATTATTCAAACTTATTTTGTGTGCCGCAGAATATCACTTACTTTGATTCCGGCGCATCTTCACTCACAGCCAAGGCGGTTGTTGAGAAGATGGATGAGTATTACACCCAATACAGGGCGAACATACATAGGGGCGCACACAGGCTCACAAGAAAGGCATCCGAAGAGTATGAGGCAGTGTATCCAAAGCTTGCGAAATTTTTCCATGCAAACGAGCAGGAATTTGTAAATGTGAGAAATTGCACGGAAGCGATTAATGCTGTTGCTCTTGGAAATGATTGGAAAGAAAATGACGAGATAATTGTGACTGATATTGAACACCATTCAAATTTGCTCCCGTGGCTAAAACTTGGGGAAAAAGGAGTGAAAGTGAAAATAATCAAATCGGATGAACAGGGCATTATTGATGCAAACGGGCTTAACGAGATTATTTGCAAAAAAACAAGGCTTGTGAGTTTTAGCGCGTGCAGCAATGTAGTCGGGGCGCAAATGCCGATTGAGCAGATGGTAAAAATTTCAAAAGATGCGGGAGCGCTTGTTATGATTGACGCGGCACAACATGTCGGGCATCATGCGCTGGATTTGTCAAAAGTGAAGGCGGATTATATCGCGTTCTCCGCGCATAAGTGTTTTGGACCCACAGGAGTCGGGGTGCTGTATCATCGGGAAGGCGCGCCGCTTAATCCTTGGTTCTTGGGGGGCGGAACGATTCGCCAGGCGAGTTTGGAAAAATATAAGCTCATTGAAAATAGGGAAAGATTTGAAGCCGGCACTCCGGCAATTGCGGAATGGATTGGACTGGGAGCGGCGATTGACACTATCTCAAAGATTGGATATTCAAACATTGAGGCGCACGAGAAGGCGATGATAAATGCGATGCTTAAGGTGTTCGCGCGGGCAAAAAATGTGCGATTATACGGGCCTGCCGAGGCACAAAAAAAGGCGTGCGCTCTTTTTGCATTTAATGTGAAGGGAGTTGAGCATCACCAGACTGCAGTAATGCTGGATAAATTCGCATTTGCATTGCGCTCGGGGCATCATTGCGCCATGCCATTAACAAAAAAGCTTGGAGTGGATGGAACAGTTCGCGCTTCGTTGCACATATACAATGATGAAAAGCAGGTGCAAAAATTTGCGGAAGCGCTTGAGAAAATATCTATGCTGAGTTGATATGAAATGCTTGAGGCAGGAAAGCAAAGTGCTTTCTTGCATTGCATTTTCACGAGGTTGAGTTTATGCTATGTTTTGTTGCGTTGATAGTGTTTGCTATTCTGGGGATATTTTCGGCCAAATACCGCGCGCTTGCGATTGAAGCGTTTGGATGTGTTGGCAGAACAATGACATTGCGCCCTTGCGAGAGCAAACTGGATGAGAGGATAAAGGCGACACTTGTTGCAAAAACGCTTGAGCACTCGCCGCCGCTTGCAAAGGCATTACATAAACATTTTGCATTATTTTCACTTCTATTTACATTGCTGTTTTTTGGGAGCATGATATATTCCGTCGCTGCGGTGTATAATTATTGGGCGTACGGAAACTGCAATGGACCAAACAGTAGTGCGTTTTGTGTGTTTGATGCGGTTGCGGGGAATGCGAATAATGGGAACATAACTTTTGTTGCACCCGGAGTCGGGCCGCTTAAGGGAAATGGCAGTATTGTGTTGGTGGAATTTGGCTGTTTCAGTTGCCCATATACAAAATCAACCGAGCCGTTGCTTTCCCAATTTCTTGCAAAGCATCCGGAAGTAAGCCTTGAGTTTAGGGCTTATCCGATTGTTGCACACAACACCAGCACGATTTCTGCAGAGGCGGCATTTTGCGCGGACGAGCAGGGAAAATTCTGGCAGTATCATGACGAGCTATTTACAAAAGATGACCATTCGTTATCCGGCTTGAGAAATATTTCTCAGAGATTGGGTATGGATTTGAATAAGTTTGATGCGTGCATGAATTCTTCTGAAGTGATGCAGAGGCTCAAAAAAGATGAGGATGCCGGAAAGGCGGCGGGCATTTATGGCACGCCCACGTTCTTTTTGAATAAAAAGTCGCTTGTAGGTCCAAAAACGCTTGAGGATTTTGAAAATCTGCTTGCTGGAAATGTGCAACATTCGCCGGAGCAGATGAGCAGTTGCAAGGTGCAATAATGCCTAAGCCTTTGGCTGAAAAAAATAAAATGGAGGAGGAGAGATCCCCAGCCCTTTTTCTTTAAAAAGAAAAAGGTCTAGGGTTAACCCCAAAAAGAAACATAATGCCTAAGCCTTTGGCTGAAAAAAATAAAATGGAGGAGGAGAGATTTGAACTCTCGAACCGCTAGGGACAGGATGGCTCAGGCTGTTCGGACTCTTTTCTTTTTCCAGGGTTCTTCTTTTCTATAAAGAAAAGAAAAAGCCTTCTGAGTCCTGCGCATTTGACCAGGCTTTGCTACCCCTCCATAAAGATAGATAGTCTGATTTTTGCCAATAATATTTAGCAGCCTGAATTTAAAAATAAATAGAAAGACGTGCTTACACAAGCGTGTCAAGCAACACTTTCTCAAGTTCCACAGGCTCGTATTCTTCAAGCACCTTTATTGCGACTGAAAGCTTGTTTTCCGAATTGGAATAAACATCCATTATCGGCTCGCCTTTGTTTATCATGTCGCCTTTTTCGCAATGCAAATAAATGCCCGATTCCTTGTCTGCCGGAGAGCCTGCGGCGCGTGCAACGCGGGAAAGCATTTTGTTGTCAACATGAGACACTCTGCCGGACCGCGTGGCGATTATTGTGTGCTTGTATTTGCCAATCGAAATTGAAGTTGAGCTTAGGCCTTTTGTGCTTCCCCCCTGCCATTCAACTATTTCCTTGAATTTCTTGAGGGCTTTACCGTTTTCTATTAAGTTTGCGGCGATTTGCGCGCCGGTTCCCTTCTTCGCCTTGTTGCATAATTCAAGAAGTTTGCCGGACATCAAGATGGATTTTTCGCGCAAATCATGAGGGCCTTTTCCTTCAAGCACCTGCAAAACATCGCGGCATTCAAGCGCGGGCCCGATTCCGTTTCCGATGGGGTCTTCGCCGTTTGTGATGAGGGATTCGATTTTTATCCCAAGCCGTTTTCCGATGTTGATAAAGTCGGATGCGAGCGAGCGTGCCTCTTTTATGTCTTCTATTTTCACGCCCCTGCCGACGGGAATATCTATTATGCAATATTTTGCACCCACGGATTTTTTCTTTGCAAGAATGGATGCGAGAAGAACTCCTTTTGGATCAAGAGAAAGAGGGTTTCGCACTTTTATGAGCTTGTCATCTGCGGCGGCGAGATTTATTGCCCCGCCCCATACAATGCACGCGCCGATTTTTGAAACCTGTTTTTCCATTTCGCGAATCGGCAGTGTGACATCGCATAGAACTTCCATTGTGTCTGCGGTGCCTGCGGCGGAAGTGATTGAGCGCGAAGAGGATTTTGGAATGTAGCAACCTGCGGCGGCGACTATTGGGGCGATAATCATTGTGGTTCGGTTACCTGCGACTCCACCGATACAGTGCTTATCAAGAACGGGAGTTTTTTTGATATGGAATTTGTCTCCCGTTCCGACTATTGAATCGGTGAGCCCGACAACTTCGTCATCGTTCATTCCGCGTATATATGCGGCAGTCATGAATGCGGAAAGCTCTCCTTCTGAGAGGCGGTTCGCCATTACATCGTCAATTATTGAGTTGATTTGCGGAGTGCCCAACGATTTGCCGTCAAGTTTTGCTTTTATGTGTTCTATTGAGTCGGGGCGCCTTACGAGTTGTATCGTAACAATGCCACCGTCCTTTACATCCAAATTTGCGTATGCCTCGTGAAATAGACCTATCTCGCCGGGCTTTACCATGTCGTTTGTCAAATCAACTATTGCGATTGTGCTTTTTTTGCCGCAGGATATTTTTATGCGAAAGCCGGTGTATATGCTGTTTTGATAGGCAAATTGAGTGTTTAGAACAACAACTATTCCGCCCGCCATTATGCCGATTCTTTTTGCTTTGAGAGTCAGCTGCTGCAATTTGAATATTTTGTCTTTTATTTCATTATATGCGGATTGCACCATTAATTTCACCTTTGAGCTTTTGGTCTGCAATAATAGAAAATTGCGCGGGCGGGATTATTCCCTCCTCGCTGATGTACGCGCTGATAAAACTTGCGGGTGTTCGGTCAAATGCGCTGTTTTGCACATGCAGACCGCTTGGAATCGGGATGAAATTGCCCGGACTTGAAAGTTTTTCTTTTGCATAAAGCCCGCTTCCCCACACTTCGGACGGGTCCCGTTGTTCTATTGTTTCGGTTTTTGCGAATCGGGTGAGTAAATCAAATTTGTATGTTTCGGCGGCAGAGCAAAAGCGCACTGCGTGCATATGTGCAAGCTGTGCAAGCGTGAAGGTGCCGATTTTATTTATCAAATCACCTTCGGTTGTGATTGCATCCGCACCGGTGAGAACCAAATCCATTTTGCTCATGAGAGAGCCTGCGGCGGAATCCACTGCCAATGACACATCAAGCCCGCGGGCGGTTAATTCTCTTGCAGTGAGCCGTCCCTGATAAAGCGGGCGGGTTTCAAGGCAGGTAACATGCAGATTTTTTCCTTCATCGTATGCGCGGATGAGTATTTGAGTTGTGGTGGAGGAATGACAATGCACCAGCACGTTCGCACCGTTCTTGATTTCAGCCGAACCGTATTGGGATATTTTATCCACTGCATCTTCCATCTGCTCGATAAATGTGCCATAGTCTTGCATGAGCGCGTCTTTTAGTTCCTGCACGTTTTTTTTGGGATGAGTCTGAATCCATGCAAGGCTAAAACGCAGAGTTTGCTCAAGGGAATTTCGCATCATCGGCTCGGTCGGGCGCGTTGCGGCAAGCGAAATTGAAGCAACAAGAAGTTCTTGATATAAATCATCTTTTGTATTTGCGCGGGATAATTGGGCGGATGAAACGAGCGCTTCCACGGCGGCGCGGGCTATTCTTCTTGCGCCTTGTATTTTTAGAGAGCGGATGTCTCGCGCGACTTCTTGTACTGTTCTCAAATCGCCCATGCGGTTGCCACTCAGAAGTAGTTTATAAAATTGCGTGGAGGCAGATAAGATTGGTGCTAAAATGGGTTTTACCAGCAAAAATTGCGAAGTTGGAAAGGAAACAAAGCTTGGAAAAAATGTATATATCGCATCGTTTGCGGTTTTGCGCTCAGATGAGGGAAAAATAATTGTCGGGAATAATTGCTCTATACAAGAGTGCGTTGTCGTGCATGGAAGCAATGTTGTGATTGGAAATAATGTGACAATCGGGCACGGGGCAGTTGTGCACGGATGCAAAGTTGGAAATAATGTTTTGATTGGAATTAATTCAACTTTATTGAGCGGGTGCGAAATAGGGGATAACTGCATCGTTGCGGCAGGGGCGCTTGTACCCGAAGGAAAGAAAATTCCCTCCGGTTCGGTTTTGATGGGAATGCCAGCAAAAATTGTGCGAGAGTGCACAAAAGAGGATTTGTCGCGAATTAAATTTTCTTATGAAAGCTATTTGAAAAAATTAAAAGAGATGAAAAAGTTTGAGAAATAAACCGCAAAAAAAACAAAAGAAGGCGCAAATTATTGCAAAGAAGAAATTGTTCCTGCGCCGACTATTCTTGGGCGCTTTGAGTTTCGTGCAATAAGCACGGGCTGATTTTCAAGTGCGGCGGCATCGGATGCCAATTCAAAGGAGAACTCTTTTTCCCCGTCTTTGGCAGTTATTTTTTCAAACAGGATTTTTACTGATACATATTGCAAATCCCATGCAAAAAAAAGCTCCGAGCTGTTTGATATTTCATCCCTTACAAGAGGGGAAATTGCGAATTTTATTTTGCCTTTTCTGAATTGTTTTACTGCGTCGGAGTCGGATAAATAGGAGCCGCGCTTTATTTTTTCGGGAGATGTATTTTTCAGAGCAAGACCTGCCCTGCTTGAGGGAGAGGTAGATTTTACATCAATGTCCTGCTCCTGTATTGAGCGAATAGATGTTTTTTCTTTTCCGGGAACCGCGACGAGCTCGTCATGCACATTGAAAGTGCCGGAAAGAACTTTTGTGAGTGCGACCGTGCCTACTCCGCCGACCGCGAAACAGGCATCCACTAAAGCCAGTTTTGGCGAATCTTTGGCGGGGATTGATAGTGCGAGAAGTTTTTGGCGCAGTTCGTTTATGTCCGGATTGGAAAGCTTTTCCCATTTGTGCATCGGGGAATTTTTGAGCATCGGCTCAACCTGCTCGGGGGCAATGTTTTGGGTAAATACCATTATTCCCGGCTTTTTGCAAAGCCAGATTGCGAGTGCGGCTTCTGCAAAATCCTCGTCTATTCGATCTATTACCCAGAGAATAAAATCTGATGAATTTATTGAGCCGAGCAAAGACTGGATTTTTTCAGGGAAGCGATGCGGCTCGTAAAGGCAGAGCACGGTTTCTCCCTGCTTTAGATTGTAAATTGCATAATCGGTTTCGTTTGTCTTTTTGCCTATTTGCCTTGCAAAATTTTTTGTAGGGTCAATTGAGGCAATGTGAAGGGTTGACATGAGAAGTATATGAGTTGAAATGTTTTTATAGAGAACAGCAAAAGTTTTTGCATTGATCATGCACGCGTTGGTGTTTGAAAAAATGCGGAGGGAATTTTGCAATGGCGATTTTGAAATGTATGGAAAGGATATTAAATAGAGCAAGCGCGTAATGTATTATACATAAAACATATTTGGGTGAGGGAATGGAATTTGAACAAATTGTAATGAGCAGATACGCGTGCAAAAAATTTGACGGCAAAAAGGTGCCGCAGGAGAAAATGCAAAAACTGTTTGAGTGCATAAGGTTTTCCCCATCTTCGGCAAATACACAGCCCTGGAAAATAAAGGTGATAAGCGACAAAGAGACAAAAGAAAAGCTCTCGCCCGTTTCTTGGAACCAGCCGCAGATAACTACTTGTTCGCATTTGCTTGTGTTTTGCGCGGACACGGATTTTGAAGGGCACTTGCAGAAAATGCAAAAAGTAATGCAGGGAGAGGGAATAAGTGAGGAAAATATAGGCACATACACAAAGATGGTGCAGGGAATGATTGACAAGATGCCAAAAAATCAGGACAGGCTTGCATGGGCGCAAAGGCAGGTTTATCTTGCGCTTGAGAGCGCGGTGCTCGGGGCAAAAGCGCTTGGATTTGATTCGTGCCCGATGGAAGGATTTGACTCCGCAAAGTATTCGCAGATATTAAAATTGCCAAAAAACATTGTGCCGAGCGCATTGTGCCCGATTGGATATGCGGCGGATGTTCCGCGCAAAAAAATAAGGCTGGAAGAAAAGGATGTTTTCTTCTGAGTAAATAGCATCAGAGAATGTTTTTCCTCATCCGGACAAGCCGTCAGACAGTCGAACTCTCATCATTTGCAATTACTTGCGCGGCAGGCTTAATATTTTGATGCCTGAATCAGAAAGCCGAAGGGTATTTGTGTGAATGCCTGAAAATTTTGCGCGAAGTTGCAGACATATAAAAAGTTTGTGGTGTAAATCTTTTCATGCAACCAAACATAAACGAACTGCTCTTAGGCGCATTGCTGATTTTTTTGGCGACAACTGCCGGAGCCGCACTTATTTATGTGGTAAAAAATTTGAGCGCGAGATCACAGGCGGCGCTTATGTCTTTTTCTGCCGGAATGATGGCATTTGCCTCAGCTGAGATGTTCCTTCAATCCGAGAAGATGAGCGGGCTTCTGATGACTTGCACTGGAATTGCGGTTGGGGCAGGAACCGTGCTATTATTTGAGAGATTAATCCCACATATACATTCAAGGATGCTGAAAAGGGGCGAACTTGAGCATTCAAAGAAAAAGGCGGCGTTGCTTGCAGGCACTATTGCAATTCATAATTTGCCGGAGGGGTTTGCGGTTGCATCCGCGTTTGCAAGCTCAACTCCTTTGGGCTGGCTTGTTGCATGGACTATTGCAATACAAGATATTCCTGAAGGATTTTTGGTGTCTGCCCCCGCATCGGTTTATGGAATCAAAAAAAGGATGTCGTTTTTTTATGGGGCTTTTTCCGGATTTGCCGAAGCGGTTGCGGTAGTAATTGGGTTTGTTTTTTTGGGCGCGATTGCGCCGCTTATTCCGATATCTCTTGCATTTTCCTCCGGCGCGATGGCATATGTTGTGCTTGTGGAATTATTGCCTGATGCGTTTGCCAGCGGGCGGGCAAAAATTGCATCTTTGGCGATGATTGCGGGATTTTTGTTTGCACTTTTGCTTGCAGGAATATTTGCGATGTAGGGCAAATATAACTGCGGATTGCGAATGCTAAAACGTTGCTTTCTGACGTAATTTTATCGGATTTTGGGCTAAGTTGATTTGGGATGAATTTGGGGGCTTCTTTATATACGCACCATTGTCTTATGGAATAATGAAAGGCCAAGATGTAATACTAAAAATGCAAAATGTCGGCAAAGTGTACGCTGGCGACCCGCCTTTTACCGCGTTGGAAAATATCAATATTGAAATTCATGCAGGAGAAATAATTTCAATTATCGGACCGTCCGGCTCCGGCAAAAGCACTCTTTTGCATTTGCTTGGGTGTTTGGATAAGCCGACAACCGGAGAGATATATCTTGATTCAAAGCCGATTTCAAAAATGACGGATGACCAACTGGCATTTGCGCGAAGGGAAACTATCGGTTTTGTTTTTCAGGCATTTAATTTGGCACCCACGCTAAACGTTTTCAAAAATGTGGAACTTCCACTCATGATACGCGGAGTGGAGAAGGAAAAAAGAAAAGTGAAAGTGGAGCATGATTTGAAAGTTGTGGGGCTTGAGACCAAAATGAAAAATATGCCGTCTCAACTTTCCGGAGGGCAAAAGCAGAGGGTTGCGATTGCGCGCTCCATTGCTAACAGCCCGAAAATTTTGCTTGCGGACGAGCCGACGGGAAATTTGGATTCAAAGTCCAGCGATGAAGTTATAAAATTTATTTTGAGCCTGTGCAAGGAGCGTGGAATTACAGTTATTTTTGTCACGCACGACCCGCGCATTGCCGCACACACGCACAGGCAAATCAGAATTATGGATGGAAAAATTGAAAGTGATAAAGTTTTCAAGGGAGAAAAAAGGAGGGAATGAAAATGAAGACCATTAATTTGTTTGCAGCGGTTTTTCTGTTTGCAAATAATATTTACAC
>Ga0265297_10000390_pt1 | contig 135130 bp, 127 predicted proteins | sample Munlanlwell13791_FD_192502 | JGI IMG/M metagenome (GOLD analysis project Ga0265297, IMG submission 192502) | Leachate microbial communities from a municipal landfill in Southern Ontario, Canada - Leachate well 137-91 | ecosystem: Engineered > Solid waste > Landfill > Unclassified | place... | reverse complement strand
GCCGTGCCGGCGCCGCCCAGCCAAAGCGAGGTGGAGGTGACGTTGCCGCTCACCACCAGATTGTTGTTGCCCCCGGCCCAGGTGGTGGTGGCAAAGTAGGAAGACAAAGACAAATAATTGGAGGCGGTGATGTCGTTGGCCAGCATGGCGTCAGTAATGGAGTTGTTGGGTAAGGCTATAGTAGTATTAACTGTTAAGTTGTTAATGGCCAAGGTGGTCAAATCCAGGGTAGTGGTAGTATTAAGACTACTGTTAAAATAAGTCTCAAACTCACTAACCGCCAGCTTGGTAGAAAGGCCGGAGGAGGTGGCGTAATAAGTGGAGGCTTGGCCATTAAATTGCCCTGTCCAATTATCTGTGACTTCCACGGTTAAATTAGTGGCGTCAGTATAGTAAGAAGCGACTTGGCCATTAAGCCTCATGGCTTCTCGAGTAGTAGAAGAATACCAAACAGTAAAAGAGAGATAATCACTGGGCGTGAAATCTTTGAGCGTGGTGGTAGCGTTGTAATTTCTAACCCAGTTAGCATCATAGGCAGCCCAAGTGGTAGTGTTGTTTAAATTGCTATTGAAGTTAGCCACAAAGCCCGCCCAAGTAGAGGTGGTGTTCCAGAAGTTCTGCTGGGCCAAGGTTAGGCCGGCGCCAGAGACCAGGCCGTCAAATGAAGCAGTGCCGCCAATATGGAGATTGCCCTGGCTGTAAAGTCCTCCAGTGGTCGAGGCATAGCCGCCCACATAGAGAGAGTCGGTGGTGGTGGCACTTTGAACCCAGAGCGAGCCGTCAATTTCCACGTCATCGGCTACGTACAGGTCATTGGTCATGTCTAAGTTGTTGGCCGTGCCGGCGCCGCCCAGCCAAAGCGAGGTGGAAGTAGTGATACCATTGATAAAGAGATCTCCTCCGGCCCAGAGTTTGCCCCAATTATTGGTGGGGTTGGTGGTGCCAACCACCAAACGAACCGTGGTGGTGGCGCTGCCAGTAACAGACAGGTCGTCGTCAAAGGTATAGCCACCGCTAGCTCCAGTAAATAGTAGCTGGTCGGTTTTGGTTGCATATTCTATATCGGCAGTATCAGTCACATCATAGTTAGCAAAACTAAAGCTTGGATTAACGTTTCCATCAGCATCTTCTAAAATTGCTACCGAGTCACTGAAATTATTACTACTTTTAAGCAAACCAACCGGTGTGCCTTGCCAGGTTAAATCGATATAGCTTTTCCAAACTGGGAAAATACTACCTGCATAATCACCACCGGCTGGGACTAAAAATTTATCCATCATTACATAATAATTTAAGTCAGCGCTGCCAATCTTGCTTCCCATTGCCATCGTCGTGGTGGCTAAAGTGGCAATATTGGAAACCCAAAGACTGCCGGTGGAGGTGACGTTGCCGCTCACCACCAGATTGTTGTTGCCCCCGGCCCAAGTGGTGGTGGCAAAGTAGGAAGACAAAGACAAATAATTGGAGGCGGTGATGTCATTGGCCAGCATGGCATCGGTAATGGAGTTGTTGGGCAAGGCTATAGTAGTATTAACTGTTAAGTTATTAACGGCCAAGGTGGTCAAATCCAGGGTAGTGGTAGTATTAAGACTACTGTTAAAATAAGTCTCAAACTCACTAACCGCCAGCTTGGTAGAAAGGCCGGAGGAGGTGGCGTAATAAGTGGAGGCTTGGCCATTAAATTGCCCTGTCCAATTATCTGTGACTTCCACGGTTAAATTAGTGGCGTCAGTATAGTAAGAAGCGACTTGGCCATTAAGCCTCATGGCTTCTCGAGTAGTAGAAGAATACCAAACAGTAAAAGAGAGATAATCACTGGGCGTGAAATCTTTGAGCGTGGTGGTAGCGTTGTAATTTCTAACCCAGTTAGCATCATAGGCAGCCCAAGTGGTAGTGTTGTTTAAATTGCTATTGAAGTTAGCCACAAAGCCCGCCCAAGTAGAGGTGGTGTTCCAGAAGTTCTGCTGGGCCAAGGTTAGGCCGGCGCCAGAGACCAGGCCGTCAAATGAAGCAGTGCCGCCAATATGGAGATTGCCCTGGCTGTAAAGTCCTCCAGTGGTCGAGGCATAGCCGCCCACATAGAGGGAGTCGGTGGTGGTGGCACTTTGAACCCAGAGCGAGCCGTCAATTTCCACGTCATCGGCTACGTACAGGTCATTGGTCATGTCTAAGTTGTTAGCCGTGCCGGCGCCGCCCAGCCAAAGCGAGGTGGAGGTGACGTTGCCGCTCACCACCAGATTGTTGTTGCCCCCGGCCCAGGTGGTGGTGGCAAAGTAGGAAGACAAAGACAAATAATTGGAGGCGGTGATGTCGTTGGCCAGCATGGCGTCAGTAATGGAGTTGTTGGGTAAGGTGAGAGCGGAATAGACAACGAGGTTATCGGCATTGGTGGTGGTGGCATTAACCGAGGTAAAACGATTATGTAGATAGCCGTTCCAGGTAGTAAAGAGCGGGTCGGTCTCACCGCCAGCCAGAGTGTCGTCGGCCGCGCACGCCCAAGCGCTACCGTTCCATTTTAAAATCTGGCCGCTGGCACAGCCGCCAAAAGCTATAGTAGAAGAGCTACTTATATAGCTGGCAACCCGGGCATTGGTAAAATATTGACTGGAACCCTCTGTAATTTCAGAGGTAGTTAGTCCCAAAGTGGAAGTATTAACCCTTAGAGAATAATTATCATTAGCCAGCCCCAGTCCGGTCAAGTCGACAAAATGCTCGCCATTGACCGTCAAAGAATCAATGGTCGAACTGCTGATGTCGACATCGCCGGTGAAAGTCCAGGCTCCGCTTACAGTTTCATTTTGAGCCAAAGCGCCATATTGCGTGTGATCATCGTCGCTTAGGCCGGTCAGAGCGCCGTGGTCGGTTACACCCGACGCCGAAGAGCCGGAGGACGAACCGCCGCCGCTAGCGCCAGCGCCAACCGGCTGCTGGAAAAATGGCCAATTAAAAATTCTAGCCCCGCCAAAATCAATAATAGTATTGGGCGCAAAACTTAAAGTGCCTCCAAAACGATTGTCTCCCTGCAAAAATTCTCCCTTTATTCCCGTCAAAAAATTATTATTTTCCAAAAAATTATTCGCTGGCACTATTGGTTCTTCTTTCTTGTCCAGATAGACTAGCTTCTCAATTTCTTTCACTTTTTCAACCACTCTTTCAACGATCTTAATCGGCTTATTTTCAATAACCGCCGGCCGAGCCGTTTCCTTTTTTTCCGGTTGCTTGGTAATTGTTGGCAAAACTTCTGCCGACGGCAGTGGCTGAATCATCTCCTTTGCCACTGTCAATAAACTATTTTTGGTATCGGCGTTACCGGCGGTGGTTTGGAATAAATTATCGAATCCGGCTGATGGCTTGGACAAATCTCCATTAGTCTCCGTCTTTTCTTTCTGCCACCAATTCTCTATAGTCTTCTTCCACCAAGCCAGCTGGCCGATAAGCTGGTTGCCCCAAGCTCGAACTTCGGCCTGAAAAGACTTTTTATCCGTTTTGGAGGCCGGCTGATTTTTTTCTTGACCAGCCTGAACGCTTTCTCCCGCCACTTGGCCGGGCCGATTTTTCAGCGCCGCCCAGCCCTTGGCCAAATCATTTTTTATCAGCGTCGCCGACTGGCCCAAAGTGCTTCTTAAAGGGCTAAGCTGATTGCCCAGCCAGCTCTTGGCCGGCTCAACAGAGACTAGAGCCGTCAAAACCACAACCAAAAACACCAGATTGAAAATCTTTAATATTCTCTTGATATTATTTTTTGGTTTTAATTGGTTTTCCGTCATTTTTTATCTAAGCAAACGATCAATACTGCCGTCGGCAATGATTTTAGCGATGGCAATCAGCGTGGCCAGAGTCGGATTGAAATTAAAACCGCCCTCCAATTTAGCTACATTGGAAAGTTTCAAATCCGCTCGGCGGGCCAGAGTCTCTTGCGAAATCCCCAGTCTAAACCGTAATTTTTTGATATTCTGACCCAGCTTTTTGGCGTCGACTTGCATAATCGCCTCTATTTTTGACCTTTGATTTGATAATTTATTATGTCTTTATGTTGATATCTTTATTTAAAAATCTTTTTGTTAAAATCTTTTTATAAATATCTTTATATTGATAAATGATAGTTTAATTATAATAAAAAACAGCCAGCCAAGTAAAGGGCCCGACTGTGCATAACTTCCAACCAAAAAATCCGCCCGTTTAAGGGCGGATCTATTTATGACAACTTAATCCCTAGGGCTGTAAAATCTCTTCCTGGTTGCAATTGCCATTAACGCAAATGGTCACGGCTTTGATGTAAGAAAACTGCGTCAAAGTTCTTTCAATTTGCGCTCGAATGGCCGCTACCGCGCAAGAACCGCCGACCTGACCCAAAGCCGAGTTAAAATTGGCAATAGCCATACCGTTTTCAACTTTGACATAACTTAGGGCCGCCCCGGCCGGAATGTTAGAAACCCAGCCATCGGCTTGCTCCGCTTCGGTCAAAGGCGCCAACAGACCACGCACCGCATTGACCACTTCGGAATCGTATTTTTTTTCGCCCGGCCGCTCGAGGGCATAAACCCGGCTGCAATCTTGAGCTCCCGGATCATTTTTGGTGTTGCTATAATAAGCGACTATCTTGTAACTTTCTTCTCCCTGACCGGTTGTTGCCGTTTCCTCTGGTTGTTTGATTTCCTGGTTGTTATTGCCCTCGCCGATAATTTTTACCTCGCCATTCTCCATATTGCTATTAACCGAGATGTTGGCATTTTCCGCTTCGTTGTTTGCTGGAACCGTTTCCTTGCTATTTTCTTTGCTGACATACCAAAAAACCAAAACTATTACCACCAAAACAATCACTGTTGTAATAATGCTTCTTTTAGTAGATGGTCTCTCCGCAGGCAAACCTCCCGAAACTTCCTCTAATTTTTCTGGTTCTGGCGCTGTCGTTTCTGCCACGGCTTCTTCCGGCTTGGCAGCCGCCTCCCGCCCTTTGTCGTCTAAAATTTCCGCTGACGCATCTTCGTTTTCCGCTCTTTCCGGCAGCTGGCTTTCTGCCGGCTTTGCCTCAAGCGGAGTTTCTGTGATCGGCAGCTGCTCTTGAGCGTTTTCTGGCTTATTTTCTTGATTTTCCATATTATTTTTTTGTTATTTTTACAAAAACCTGCCTAGCTTCTTTAAATTATCAGAATTATAAATCATTTAAAAATAATCCACAAGTGCAAAAAGAGTGCAAAAGAACGCCTCGTTTTATTGGGAATGAAAAATTAAATAATTTAATCAAAAAAAGAAGGCCCCGTGCGATGTCGTACAGGACCATCCTGTAAACCGCGCGGGGCCGGGCCGTCAGCTTGGTTCAACTCTGCGTTGTGAATCTAGGCACTTCTCACATGAGCCAGGCGCAGGATTCGCTTGGAAACGATCTCCCAGTTCGCCACGCCGAGCGCGGCGCCAAGGAGTCCGCCGAAGACGACGAGTACCGCCTGTTCCGGAAACGACGTGGCCGACGAGGCGAGCCAGACATAGCTCACGACGCCGCCTATTGTCCCGTCGATCGCGCAGAGCGCCCGCTTCTGCGAGTGGACCAGCCTGAACAGGTGCCACGCGAACCGGCCGAGGAAGCAAAACGCCATCCATACACCAATAGCGAGATACACCCAGAGCGTCCACGTAAAAAACAGAATCGTGAGTCCCAGTCCTTCCGCGAACCAACGAACAAAGTTCCGATAATTCAGCGGTTCGCGCCGAAGACCTCCTGCTTCAAGCTCTTCAGCCACCTCCTCTGGATAACTGACCAATATAGTGAAAGGCCACCAATAGCATCGTTCGCCGAATCTGGCGCCTATGAAAGCAGGGACGACGAAAAACACGCCCAGTATGAATGATACCTCGCAGTACATGACAAACATCAAAGGCACGACCAAGACGCTGGAAAACGGCCCTTTCGCCCAATCGGACAGTATTGCCGGGCCAAGCCAAAACACAAAGAGCGGCAATGCAAGGGCTGCGCCAGAGTAAAGGAACGGGTGAGGCTTGGAAACCAGGGCTTTCGCCCTGTCCCACAACTGCACGCTTCCCTGCCCGGCGGCGCGCAGAGCGATGGGGATCGCTTTGCGCACCTCGCGAAACTCATAGCTGACATAACCGCCCGCCACTCCCGCGATGATGCCAAGCCACCAGTAGACCGGCGTCAGCGCCAACGCTACCGCGCAACAAAACGCACCACCGATGAAACACGCCATCGCGATCTTTCTCGCCTCCATGGGAGATCTCCTTTCAAGGTACGGTTCTACTGTGAAACTTCACCAATGACCCATTGGACACCTGTCCAATATTACCGCCATTTTACAATATTAGACCCAATTCGTCAATCGTTATTCAAAAATAAAAAACAATCTTATTGGCCATTATATTTTATCTATAAGAACCATGGAATGATTTTAGAACTATAAATTAGACAAAATAAAGACCCTGGGCGCTCTTAGAGACGATCTGATCGCGCAGTCGCGACAACCGCATAAAAGCTTTTCCAGGGTGGGTATAGTCGGGGAACTCCGGTGTGTTTAGGGGCCTTCCCAAGCTAACTCGGGAATTGCCCACGCCATTGTCCACCTCCTTTCCGTAAAATAATATTAGCATATATGCAAAAATTTGTCAATAGCAATTATTAAAAATATTAATATTTTTTCTAAATTTAAATAAAAAAAGCCACATTTATAATGGCCTAAAAAACTAACTTCGTCAGTTATTATACTACTTTTTGACATTAAGGGATTTCAACCCTTGACCTCCCCACACCTTTTGGACCCTACCGGGATCGAACCGGTCACCTCATCCATGCCATGGATGCGCTCTACCAGATGAGCTAAGGGCCCAAAAGGTGTGGGGCGATTCCTCTAGCCAACTGTCTGTCTCGCCTTGGTGAGCAAGACGAGCCAAGGCGGAAGCTAAAGGCCCGAATTATAATTAATTACTTTAATATCTATTTACCGGTGGTTTGACTGCGCGCCAAACCACCGAATACTCAAGGCAGAGAAGCCAGAAACACCTCGGTGTTCCCCTTGACGCGGAGCAACTCCTTCTTCTCCGCGTCGTAGTACTGCTGGGGCGACATGGAACGCATGCGCTCCAGCTTCTGATCGATTTCGCTTATACTGTCGTTGGCGCCGTCCTTCCAGGCGTGTAACACACCCAGTGACAAAACCACAACGCAAGCTAGAATAGCAAGAGTCGAACAGATTTCGCCGAAAGTCTTCATCTCAAAAACTCACCTCCTTCCGCTTCTTAAGGCTGTCCTGCTTGATGCCCAATGTCCCAGGTTGAACAAAAAATATTTTATCAAAAAAAACCAGGTTTGGCAAGATAATCCTTTACAATTAGAGCTTTTTAAGCTATTTTCTAAATAGCACCTTGGGCTTTAGGTCAACTTTGGAGGATAATGTCATGAATCTACAGGCGCTGCAAGAACTCCCCCGGGAAGAAGCTCCGCCTTCCTTTCCCTTGCTTATTTGCGAAAAATGGTTTGAGGACTGGCTCAAGATGATCCTTTTCGCAAGCATCATCGCCAGCTTGCCTATCTATGCTGGCGCCGGGCTGGCCGTAGCCAAATATCCGTTAATGCTGGCGGCCGTCATGGTGGTCGTCATCATATTCGGAAGACTGTGGACTTATCTGGGTTGGCAATGGCAGCTGGAGCAAGAGACAATCTGCCTGGGCCTGAATCAGCGCTGCGACATAGTGGAGGATTTCATCAGCCGTGTCTGCGTCACTTTCACCTTCGCCAAGAACGACCCCAACGACTTCTTGCCGGTCTTTGGCGAATGCCGCCACAACCAACTGTTTGGCCGGAAATGGCGCAAGTTCAAAGCTTTCCGTGTCAAAAAGGGTGATATCGTCAAAACCGACTACGGGTTTTGGGTGAAAGTCGTCGACCTCAACCAGAACAAACCGCCAAGACAGAGCATCACGCTCCGGATAGTCGGTCTGCGTCGTCCAAGACTGCTGCTGCGCTTCTGAAAAAGAAGTCGGCAGCTTCGTACCTGCTCACGCCTCGTGAAAACGACCGGCGTGAGCTTCTTTATTTTCAAAAAAATTTCTGTGAAACATTTGTGAAACATTCAAATTTCGTTTAAATTTAGAGTAAAATAAGCCGTGAAACATTTGTGAAACATTAATATTTATTATAATTTATCCACCAGTAATAAAAAATAATACAGCCAAAAATACTAACAATTTTAGACAAAAAAACGGCCCGACCGCTGGTCAGACCATTTATACAAAACTCGAGACAGCCAAACAGATTTCCCTCTAGCGCTGTTTCTCGTCTTTGGCCCGATCGCTCCCACCATTGCCGCCGACAGATGCCTCTTCGGGCAGAGCCGACAGTATCTGGCCTGGTTCGTAGTCTCCCTTTACCCGAACCACCATTTCCTCACCCTTGATCCGCCGGTATTCCTGGTAGAGATCGTCTATGCTGCCCGGCTCGGCCTCCAAGCACTCCACCGACCGCATGTAGTTCATCGCCGCCTGCGAGTCTTCTCTGTCTGTGAGTTTGGGGAGAATTCTGGCTATTTTGGCTCTTTCAGCCAAAATTTTACGCCAGATTTCGGCTTTCTGAACTGCCCTCTGCGCCTCCATCTTCTCCAGATAGACTTCGTTGAGCTCCGAACCGTGGCTCAAAGGCAACACCGTCTTCACATAAAATACCGGTTTTTCCTGGGCGCTGGCCTTGTTGGAAAACCACCAGAATGCCGACAAACAGACAAACACTGCTAGCGATAACGAGCACAGCTTCTTCATAACCCCCTCCTTCCGTTTTATCCGCCATTTCACAGGGAACTCGCTGCTTTTCCGAGTTTTGTTCACTAAGGTGCTATTTTTAATTATGTAAAATAATAAAAAATCAGTCAATATTATTTATCTTTTTATCTTTATTTTAAAATATCCGTTGACCAAAACTACTCTTTCCGTATGACTTTTGTCTAGACATGTCTAGACATTTATCCACTAAAAACACAGTTTGTCCACAAAATTTAATAAAATACCTATAAACATAGATTTGCTTAAAATAAAAAATAATTTCTTGTTTTTATCTGCCTAATTTTAGTATTTTTTACCTAATTTTAACAAAAATAAACCTTATTTGACAAAAAACATTAAGAGAAATAAAATTTAGTTAGTATGTTGTTGGTCTCTAGCCCATGGGAGATGCGCAAATGAAGCCAATTTGGAGAAAAACAGGTAAAACGTTGGTGGTTTTGCCAGATGGCAGAGTCATCGACAGGTTGCAGATACGATGTGTCAATCTTCCCTGGAAGATCAAAGATGGTGAGCTTGAGCCGGACTATCTTGATCGGCGACAGACCAAGATGGCGGCCAGAATTCAGGTCAACCGCTCAACGGTTACCGGCTGGGCCAGTCTCAAGGGCGACGTCTTCTTCTTCCACCACAATCGTCAGAGGATGACGAGAGGGTCAACCGCCAGACGAACCCCGCCGGATGTCTGCTGCTTCGCAAGAGGCTGACCAGACCAGCACACCGCCTTTTTTGCACACGTCTACGGCAACGACTCCCCTCGTTGCCGTCGTTTTTTTTATATAAATTTAGACAAAATTAAAGCCACGTGCTCCGAGGAACACGTGGGGTACTACTTGTGCGAGGCGAGGCCGGCAGTGTTTGTCTAGAGCTACGACGGCAACCCAGGCACGACACAGAGCTGGAAGATGAATTGCAGGTGGTTCTCCCGGCCCTTGTGACCGCCAGCGATCGCAGCCGACGCAAGGCGTTTGGCAATCGTTGCCGCGGTCTTGGCACGCCCGATGGCGGCCCAAACGCTGGCCTCGAGACCGGCGCGGAGTGCGTTCATCATGCGCCGACGATCCTTGCAGCCGACGCCATTGCGGCGCATCATGCGAACCAGGAACAGAAAGAATTGTCCTTTGTTCGCCCGCGGCAGAGCTTCCGATAACACCGTTTTCTTCATCGCCATTTCTCCTTCGGTTATGGGCTTCGGTTAGTGAACTGTACTATTACTATAGCACACAAACAATGTTTTGTCAATAATAAAATACATAAAAACTTGACAATAATATTTAGAATAATATATAATGACGATGTAATCCGTCATTTTTTTATTAGCTACTTATTATCTAAATTTAAATATAATAAAGTATTATTTTTAAAAAAAAGACGGATATAATTGACTAAATATTAACAAAATAATAAAATTATATGTTGAATAAAATTCAGCAAACGCAAATAACTGACGCCCTTTCACAACTAGGATTATCAGACAAAGAAACTCTAGTTTACTTGTCGATTCTGCAAAACGCCGATTCCAGCATCATTTCTATTGCCAAAGACACCCAGCTTAGCCGCGGGACCGCCTATGATTTAGTGGAGCGGTTGAAAAAGAAAGGTTATCTAGCCGAGGTGAAACGCGGTAAAAAAAGAAGGATTGTCGTGGAAAGCCCGACCAACACTCTTTACTCGCTTTTGGACGCGCAGCATGATCGTCTTAGCCGTTCCAAACAAGCCGTAGAGGAAATTTTGCCACTGATAAAAACTATCGTGGCCGAATCGGATTTCAAGCCGCAAATCAGAGTTTATACCGGAGAAGATGGGTTTAGAAAAGTTTGGAACGAAATTTTAAATTTTGGCGGCACAGATTTTTTGAGTATTGCGCGTATTGAGACTTTTGTTAAATTTGTTGGTGAAGAATTCCTGTGGGAAATACAAAAAAGAAAAATCAAAGCTGGTATTTCCAGCCGAGCGATTAATGAGAGTTCTGAGTTGGCGCTCAAGATGCAGTCAGCTGACAAACAATATGATCGAGAGACCAGACTAGCGCCAAAGGGTTTTGAATTTCCCTCCTCGGAAATAATCTTCGGCGACAAGCTGGCTATGTTTTCTACTAGGGAAGAAAACATTATTGTGGTGATTGAAAGCAAGGACTTCGCGCAGACGCATCGAATTTATTTTGAGATGATGTGGAAATTTTTGGAACATCAAGTTTAAAGTTATCTTTACAATCAAGCGATTCATGTGGCCGAGCCAATCGCTCGGCTTTTAAATTGATCGCTTGGCGTACAGAGAACCTTACAACCTGAAAAGGGATGAGGAGGTTAGTCATGGAGATGCGAGATTCGAGTATGTACGGAGCAAGAAGAATCAACATCGTTGATCCGGGGAGCGCCAAGTGCGTGGTGGAAAAAAGGGCGGGAAGTGGGATTTGCCTGGATCAGATCGGCATCGCTCCGCGGGTACACGAACCGATCGGAGCATGTTATGTGGCCTCATGGCTTAGGAACCACGACTACGAAGTTCGTGTTGTATTTCCCAACTCGGCGAACATTAGTATGGAGGAAGTATTGGAAGGCGACCCCGACATCGTGGCTTTCTCCTGCATGACCTACAACTATCCGATTGTGGCCGAGATCGCCAGACGGATCAAACAGACACCAGAACCACGGCGATTTCAAATTCGGACAGTATTGGGCGGTTATCATGCGCTCAACCTGGCTCAAGAGCTCAGCTCAGCCACTGTGGGATCGGTCGCGCCGGAAGAAGAAAAGGAATTTGTCGGAAACAGCCTTGAATTGTTCGACTTCGTGGTTTGCGGAGAAGCGGATTGGACACTGGGTGACTTGTCGGAATACTTCCACGGTCACATCAACCGAGAGGAAATTCGCGGCGTGATCTATCGGGCAGGCGAGCTGTGGGTCAACAACTTCTCCCGCTTCGATCCCAACCTCAACCCCGTTCCCTTGCGCACGCCGGAAATGATGAGCCGCAACCGTCGTTTTGGCTTGTATTATCCTGCCCCGAGCAAGCAACGAGCGGCACTGTTCGTCTGGTCACGTGGCTGTCCCAGAAACTGCTTCTGGTGCCAGTCGAACAAAATGTTTCCCAAAGACGGCTCTAGACCCAAGGTGATGTACCGCGATGTTGGCAATATCATCGACGAGGTGCGGCAGTGCCAAGAGCAGCTCGGAGTAAACTTCGGCTTCGCGGTGGATCTCAACTTCTACGGCGGCGGCTTGCCTCGGATTACCCATCTTTGCCAAGAACTTGGCCGCACTGGGCTGCCCTGGTATGCCATGGCTCGCGCTGATGCCGATATCCAGATATTCGAGCACATGAAGCGCGGTGGTTGCACCGAGGTGGGCATTGGCGTTGAGTCGCTCATCTGTCAAAAGAAGAGCGGGGCGCCGGATATCGCCCAGTGGAGGAAGCGAGCATCCGATCTCGCACACACCTTACGCAACATCGGGTTGCTTTCCAAGTTCTACTACATTCTCGGCGATTGGGGCGAGAGCGTGGAAGACCTGCAGGCGGAAGCCGATGCCATCTGCGAAGTTCCCTGCGACGAGATTCGTCTTTCCTGGATGATGCCTTCACCCGGCAGCGAGCAGTATGAGACAATCCGCCAGGCCGGGGGACTAGTGACTGAAGACTTGAGTAAGTTCTCCACGGATTACCCGATCATTCGCATTCCAAGTGCTACGCCGGAAGAGCTACAAAAGATGCGCCTAGACATCTACCGACGATTCTACTCGCCTGGAAGGTACGGCGAACAGGCGCGGCAGATGGTTGGGCGGAATCCGCGGCTGGAAAGGTCATTCTGGGAATTCAATTTCCATTTGGAGTCAGCGCTCGGTCAAGGCTTCTGGGATTAGAGACCAAGCACAAACAACCGTTAGCCGGATTGCTCCGGCTAACGGCTTCTTTATTTATGTCCTCGACAGGAATCTCACCCCGCCGATTAATTTTCTATTTTTCTTTTATGTCCTCGACAGGAATCGAACCTGTGTCTAGGGCTTAGGAGTCCCTTGTTCTATCCACTGAACTACGAGGACGAATCACTTGAATTAAAACTAAAAATGTTGTAAAATATTTTTGTATTAACTCAATAATCTTAGCATTAAACTTATGCAAATTCAATGGCTCGGCCATTCTTGTTTTAAAATCCAAACCAAGAATAATGGCGAAGAAATAATTATTGCCACCGATCCTTATGGCACTCAGTTCTGCTCTTCAGGCGTTCCTAAATTCAAGGCCGACGTAGTCACCATCTCTCACGATCACGACGACCATAATAACTTAAACGCCATTATGGGAGATCCTTTCGTCGTCAGAGGCCCCGGCGAATATGAGACCAAAGGCATCTTTATCTACGGCATCCCTGCCTGGCACGACGAGCAAGCCGGCCAAGAAAGAGGCGCTAACATCATCTACCGTATCAATACGGAAGGGATAAATCTGGTGCACTTGGGAGATTTGGGGCATCTGCTTAGCGACGAACAGATAGAAAAATTGGGTGATGTTGATATTCTAATGATTCCTGTTGGCGGTGTTTTTACTATTGACGCCAAGAAAGCCAACGAGATCATTGGCGAAGTCGAACCGCGCCTGGTGATACCAATGCACTACAAAAGCCCTCTTTTTAAAGAGCAGGTGGACGGAGTGGAAAAATTTTTAAAGGAGTCTGGCCTGCCCAGCGAAACTTTGGACAAACTAAAAATCAACAAGAAAGATCTGCCTCAAGAAGAAACCAAAATTATTATTTTTAAACCTTAATCATTTTCTCCCATGCCTGCGGCTAAAAGCAAAAAAACCAAAACCGGCGGCGCCAAAGGTGCCAGCAAGAAAATTATTAGAAGCAGAAAAAAGATTTCCGCTCCCAGCATCAACACGGCCAAACCAGCTGAAACAGCGGCAGCGAAAAAAAACAGCTATATTGTCATTAATGAGCCAGACGGTGAGGTTGAAAAAAAATCAAAACTAACCTGGCTGGTGGTTGGAGTTTTGGCTTTGATAGTCTTGGTTTTTTGGTTTTGGACGATGAAAAATAATGTTAAAGAGGCGTTAAAAAGCAGTAGCGACTACGACCTGGGACAAAACCTTGATCAGGCTCTGACCGATCTGCGCGGCATCATTAACGACTCCCAGAAAAATCTGGCCCAAGAAACTGCCGTCCCAGAACAAAAAAGCCAGCTGGAACAAGTAAAAAACGACATCATTCAAAAACTGCAAATTAACCTAAACAGCGACAACTGGCCGCAACACTCTTCGGAAATCCTAAACCTTTCCTTGCGCTATCCGCCCGACTGGTATAAAAAAGAAGCAGCCGACACCCTGATGCTCACCAGCTACAGCCCGGCCACCAGCACGCCCAAAATTTTGGGCCAGGTAATCATCACTAAAAAAACCAGCACTAATAAACTGAAACTGGAAGAATGGCTCAAATTAAATCAAGGGGATTTGAGCGATTACCTGCCAGACAAGAATAAGCTCTTTATCGACGGACAGCCGGCCTTAAAATATCTAAAACAAACAATGGAAGAAAAAGATATTTCTTATTTGGTCTATGCTGGCCAGCAAAAAAATATTTATGAAATTAATGTTTATTCGCGAGGCGGCCAGGACTTATTCGAGCCGGTCTTTAGCCAAATTTTATCCAGTCTTAAATTTATAAAATAAACTTATGGCCAAGAAAAAAACAGCAGCCAAAGAAGAAAACAAAACCACTAATATTTCAACGACCGAAAATAATTCCGTTAGCGAACCAAATGTTTTTGCCCAGCCAATCAGCCTGGAGGTCCAGCAGAGTTATTTGGATTATGCCATGTCGGTTATTGTTTCCCGCGCTCTGCCGGATGTCCGGGACGGCCTAAAACCGGTTCACCGCCGTGTGCTTTACGCGATGTGGGACATCGGCCTGAAAGCCAACGCCAAATTCAGAAAATCGGCTAACGTGGTCGGCGAAGTAATGGCCAAATACCACCCGCATGGCGATATGGCTATTTACGATACTTTGGTGCGCCTGGCGCAAAATTTCTCTCTGCGCTATCCGCTGGTCAACGGCCAGGGCAACTTCGGCTCAATGGATGGCGACAGCGCCGCCGCTATGCGTTATACAGAAACCAAACTCTCGGGCATTGCCGAGGAGATGCTTTTTGACATCGACAAAAACACTGTCAATTTTGTTGCCAACTACGACGGCGCTCATCAGGAACCGCTGGTTTTGCCAGCCAAGCTGCCCAACCTCTTGATTAATGGCACCCAGGGCATCGCCGTCGGCATGGCTACCAATATTTACCCGCACAACCTCAACGAAGTGATTGAAGCCACCGTGCATCTGATCGACAATCCTGATTGCGATCTTGACGATTTGCTGAAATTTATTAAAGGCCCGGACTTACCGACTGGCGGTATTCTTTACAGCCTCAAAGACATCAAGCAGGCCTACGCCTCCGGCAAAGGCGGCATTGTTTGCCGCGCCAAAACCAATATCGAAGAAATGAAAGGCGGCGGCAATCAAATTATTGTTTCCGAGGTACCCTATCAAACCAATAAGGCGGTGCTTTTGGAAAAAATCGCCGAGCTGGTCAAAGACAAAAAAATCGAAGGCATTAAAGATTTACGCGACGAATCCAATAAGGACGGCGTGCGCATAGTTATCGAGTTAAAAAAAGATTCCTACCCCAAGAAAATTCTCAATCAACTTTTCAAGCATACCGCCCTGCAAACCACTTTTCATTTCAATATGCTGGCTTTGGTTGACGGTATCCAGCCCCGCATTCTGACGCTCAAAACCATTTTGGAAGAATACCTCAAACACCGCCAAGAAGTAATCACTCGCCGGACACGCTTTGATCTGGAAAAAACCAAAGACCGGGCTCATATTTTGGAAGGTTTGGTTTTGGCTTTGGCCAAAATCGACCAAGTGATAGACACCATTAAAAAATCCAAAGACAAAGAGCAGGCCAAAGAAAATCTAATCAAAAAATTCAAACTTAGCGACCGACAGGCCGTAGCCATCTTAGAGATGCGCCTGCAACAATTGGCCAACCTGGAAAGAATCAAGGTGGAAACCGAACTTAAAGAAAAACAAAAGTTGATTAAAGAATTGGAGACAATCCTCAAATCTCCCGCCAGAATTTTGAGTATCATTAAAGAAGAAATTATCGAACTAAAAAATAAATATTCCCAGCCGCGCCGAACGCAAATTGTCGCCCACGGCGTCGACAGTTTCACCATGGAAGATTTGGTGCCCAATGAAGAAATGATCGTCATGGTCACCAATGACGGCTATATCAAACGCCTGCCCCCCGACACCTTCAAAAAACAAGGGCGTGGCGGCAAAGGCGTTATCGGGCTCACCACCAAAGAAGAAGACAGCGTGGAGCACTTTTTCCTCACTTCCACTCACGCCGATGTGTTGTTTTTTACCAACCGCGGCCGCGTTTTCCAGCTCAAGGGCTATGATGTGCCTCAAGCCTCCCGCACCGCCAAGGGCCAGGCGTTAGTCAACTTTTTACAGCTCGCGCCCAACGAAAAAGTTTCTGCCATTCTGCCTTTGACTAATGTCGAAAACGATAAATTTTTAGTTATGGTTACTAGTGGCGGCACTATCAAAAAAACGCCCATCGAAGATTTTACCAACGTCCGCCGCTCCGGGCTCATCGCCATCAAAATCAAAAACAACGACAATTTGGAATGGGTCATGCCTTCCAAAGGCGACGAAAATATCATCCTAGTCACCGCCAACGGCCAAGCGATCCGTTTCAAAGAAGCCAATGTGCGGCCAATGGGTCGCGCTGCTTCCGGTGTCCGCGGCCTTAAACTAAAAACCAACGACAAAATTGTCGGCATGGGAATCTTCAACCAAAAAGATGACAAGATCGCCAACCTGCTGGTAATTATGGAAAATGGCTTTGGCAAACAGACTAAGCTTAACGCCTATAAAGTGCAGGGACGTGGCGGCAGCGGCATCAAAACCGCCAAAATTAATTCTAAAACAGGAAAAATAGTCAGCGGCAAAATCATCTATAGCGACACTAATGACCTGATTGTCATTTCCAATCAGGGACAGGTGATTCGTTTGAGCGTCAAAGACGTCAATGTCCTCGGCCGCGATACCCAGGGTGTCCGCGTTATGCGCTTCAAGGAAGAAAAGGACACTGTGGCTAATGTGACCTTAATCTAAAATAGTCATCCCATGCTGGCCAACCTCACTCTTTTAATCTTAGGTTTTATTTTTCTCATTAAAGGCGCCGGTTTTTTGGTTGATGGCGCCTCTTCGCTAGCCAAAAAATTCAAAATCTCCAATTTAGCCATCGGGCTGACTATTGTCGCCTTTGGCACCTCGCTACCAGAATTAATCGTCAACATCCTGTCAAATTTCAAAAATTCAGCCGACCTGGCTATTGGCAATGCCATTGGCGCCAATATCTCCAACATCCTCTTGGTCGGCGGTATCGCAGCGATTGTCTATCCCATTAAAATCAAAAGCAATACCACTTGGCGTGAAATTCCGCTGGGACTTTTGGCCATCGCCATCTTAATTATTTTGGCCAACAACCTGCTCTTAAATAGCGGCGACTCACTGGCCATCAGCCGTTGGGACGGAATTATTCTATTAGGCTTTTTTTTGATTTTTATTTATTACACTCTTGGCATCGCCAAAGCCAAAAAAAACGAGCACTCCGATTTTACAGAACATCGCCTCCCGCTGTCTTTGGCCTACATTGTTATCGGCATTGTCGGATTGTGTATAGGCGGCAATTGGGTGGTTGGTAGCGCCACCAGCCTGGCTAAATCCTTGGGCGTAAGTCAAGCGCTTATTGGCCTGACTGTTATTTCGATAGGCAGCACCTTGCCAGAAATTATCACTTCAGCCACTGCCGCTTTTAAAAAGAATGCCGACTTTGCCGTTGGCAACATTATCGGCTCAATTATTTTTAATACTTCTTTTATTTTAGGCGTCAGCGCCTTAATCCGGCCATTGGCTTTCAACGCCCAGCTCAATATCGACATCACCGTCTTAATCATTGCCACCTTTGTTCTTTTCTATTTCGTCTTGACCGGCAAGCGCAAAGGACACATTGAACGCTATGAGGGCATTGGCCTGGTCTGCGCCTACTTAATTTATTTGGTTTTTCTCCTTTGGCGCGGTTAATATTATTTTTAATAAAAAGCTGGCAAAAATCAGCTTGATTTTTTTGGCAACACGTATTTTTTAACCAGCCAGCCAATCACCACCAGTAAAAATCCAATAATTGCCGCTAGATATTTCAGCCAGACTGAACTTTTTTGGACGCTAACTGGCGGCGCGGCTTCTGTCGCTCCTTTGACCTCTCCTATTTTTTCCAAATCTTTCTGATAACGAGGCAGCAGCCGATAACCACCACTGGTTTGGGAAATAATGCCAGTAACTTTAACCTTTTCTCCTTCCTGCAAACCCAAAGTTTTCAAAACAATTCCCGTTGAACTCTTAATATAAACCTTGGTTTCTCCCGAACCGTCATCCAAATATAGGTTGCTACCTTTTATTTCAATTATTTCTCCCTCCACCGTCACTAGCGACCCCTCCAAATCCTCGCCAACATCGGCCGTGGCTACTTTCTCCGGCTCTAGATTTTTGCCGCCGGCCAAAATACTAATATCGCTTTTTTGAGTTATTTTTATTCTTCTCTCGCCGCCGCTTTCCGACAATTCACCGCTAACCTCGATGTAGTCTCCGGGTTTTAAATTTGGAAAATCTTTTTTATAACAATAAACCTGTATCCCGGAACCAGCCAGATAAAAAATTTGGCTGCCCAAAACACCGGGCTCCACCGCTACCACGCCTTTGACTTTAATTTTAGCTCCCAATTCCAGCTCCCGAATTTTTTCCAAAGCCACTTCGCCGACATAATAACTGGTTGCTACTTTTGTAGTTTTAGCGCCACCGCTGGAGTCTTTCGCTTTTGTAGCGCTGGTTTTTTTGGCCGCTGTCGGCTCGTTGTCAGCTTCTTCTTCTGCACCAGTCGCGGTTAGAGCCGTCTCTTCGCTTTCGGAAATATTTTCTTCTCCCGGAGTCAGCTTAACGCTCCACTGCCACTTGCCATCTTTATTACGACTGTAAGAACAATCGTCTTTAGCCGGGCCAATATATTCTACACGGTCGACCAGCTTGCCGTCTGGTGAATACAAATTAGCCGCTTCCACGCCGGAATTATTTAAGGCGATTTGCGAATCAATCCTTTTTACCACCAAAAATCCTCCTACTGTTATAGTTGAAGAGGCGAGTGTGTATTTTTTATTACTGTTGTCGGCTAGTTGCCAACCAGCCAGATTAATTTCCCTGTCGTCTAGATTTTTGAGTTCAATAAATTCTCCTTCCTCATCATCGCCGTCGGGATTGGGCAGTAGCTCATTGATGATAATCTTTCCCGAAAAATTAACAACTATCTTTTCCGTGGTCGTGGCTACTTTGGGCTGCTCTTTTGGCTGACGACTGGGTGCGGCGCTGCCTCCGCCACCGCCACCCGAAGAGGGGGGAGCGGGTTTTGGTGTAATAATGTTTGGTAATCCTTTGGTCGGGGTAATAGTTTCTAAAAAATCACTTTTATTACTGCCAGAGTTCAAGCCGTCAACTTTTCTGGCGGTAGTATAATTTTTTCCCGCCTCCGGAGCGTTGTCGTCTTTATCGCCATCATCGAAATCGCCATAGGCCACCCGATCGATTATTTTTCCCGTCCCGTCTTTTATGGTGATAATATCGCCGGCATTGTTTAGCTTGCCGCTACTAAATTCCCAAACCAAAAATCGCGCCGTGCCGGTAGCCTCGATAATTCCAGAAATCGTGGTGGTCGAAGAATTGTCGCTTAGAGTCCAGCCGTTTAAATCAATGGTCGAGGTGCTGTTGTTGTAAAACTCCACCCACTCTTTGTCGCCGGTTTCCGCATAAGATAAAAATTCGTTTATCACCACGTCACCAATTTTTATTTCTGCTGGTGTGGAGGTCGCGGTTAAATCATTAATGGTAATTACCGTGCTGGTAGTATTAGCCAGTCCGCCGTCATCGGTCACGGTTAAGTTGACTGTGAAATTTCCCGCCGCCGGATAGGCATAAGCAATTAGTGAGCCACTGCTTGTCGCGCCATTGCCCAAGTCCCAATCATAGCCAACGATAGTGCCGTCGTCGGCCGAAGCGCTGGCGTCGAAATTTATTATTTGATTTACTTCCGCGGTCGTTGTGCTCATGCTTATTAGCGCCACGGGCGGATTGTTTATTGACAGCCCGGTGAGGGCAATATCATCCAGGCCGACTCCTTGGGAACCGGTCGCTCCCAAGGACTCAAATTTTATCTTCGCGAAACTGTTATAAGCGGACAAATCAATGGTCGGTTGCGCCGTCAAATTAGTGGTGGTCGCCAAAGCGCCGGCCAATAAATTCCAATTAACCCCGCTGTCCGTGGAAATTTTTATGGTTACTTCCGGGCTGCTGGTGCTGACACCGCCATATGTCCGCGCTTTAAAATCCAATTTCTGATTAGTATAGGCGCTCAAATCAACTATCGGCGAAATCAGGACGGAGCTGCTGGCTGTCATAATTATATACTTGTTTCCCGATGGCGACCCTTGCCCGCAATTGGTACAAGCCCAATCGGTAAACACAGATAAATCGCCGCTGTTTACCGGTATGATGTCTTGTGCCAGAACCGCAGAGATATTTCCCGACAAAAAAATCCCTGTCAGAATCACAGAGACAAATAAAAAAATCCTCCTGTTCATTTTTTATTTTTGTTAATTATTTTTTATTTATTATATCATTATTTTTTTATTGACAAAATAGCGCTTTTTAATTATCTTAAAGATAGTTTTAGGCCTTGGTGGCGCTCGTCTCGCCGAAGGCGAAGCCGAGGCGGAGAATTGGTATACTTAACGGTTAAAAAATATAGACGGCAAAATCATTTTGATTAGCAATATGCCTTGGTGGCGGAATTGGTATACGCGCATGCCTTAGGAGCATGTTCCCGCAAGGGATTGAGGGTTCGAGTCCCTCCCAAGGCACCATGAAAACTTTCTACCTCAAAACTTTCGGTTGCCAAGGCAATGTCGCCGACTCGGAAAAAATTGTCAGCCGCTACCAAAAACTCGGCTACCGACCAACCAACAACCCAGCCACAGCTACTGTGGCTATTATTAACACTTGTGTTGTCCGCGAAGCGGCCGAGAATCGCGCCTATGGCTTAATTAAAAAATTAAAACAGCTTCAGAAAAAAAATCCCCAGTTAAAAATAATAATTACTGGTTGTTTAGTCGGCGCAGCTAGCCGCGAGCCATCGGGCGTCAGAAGAGGAAAATTAAAAAAAATCTCCGCTGATTGTGAATGCGTACCGATAGAAAAATTTTTCTCACTGTCGCCAACCAGATCAGACAAAAGACATGCTTTTGTTTCTATCGGCAACGGTTGTAATAACGCCTGCTCTTATTGCATTGTACCCTTGGCGCGCGGCCGAGAAATTTCCCGATCCTTTATTGATATAATTAAAGAAGCCAAGAATCTGGCACGACGTGGCTACAGCGAAATCACGCTCATCGGACAAAATGTAAATTCCTACGGCGCAGACTTAGTCGTTAAAAACAAAAAATTCAAATTGCCCGATGGTAAAAAAGTTGAGCCGATCTTAGTAAAAAGTTTAGGTAAAACTAGAATTCCGACCTTGTTTCCCTATCTTCTGGAAGAAATCGCCAAAATAAAAAAATTCAAAAAAATATCCTTTATTTCTGCCAACCCTTGGGATTTTTCCGACCAACTGATTAAAGTGATTGCCAGCCATCCTCAAATCAACCGTGAAATCCATTTGCCGGTCCAAGCTGGTGACAATACCATTTTGAAAAAGATGAACCGCCTCTATACTAGGGAAGAATATTTAAAGTTAATAAAAAAAATAAAAAAACAAGTGCCCGATGCTAGTTTTACCACCGATATTATTGTGGGTTTTCCTGGCGAAACTGTGAAACAATTTGGTCGAACCGTCGACTTATATAAGAAGGTGGGTTTTAATCTAGCCTATATCGCTTGTTATTCACCTCGAATTGGCACCATGGCTGCCAAAAAGTTCACCGACAATGTGCCATTTATCGAAAAAAAACGCCGTTTTCACGTTTTAGACAAATTGATTAACAAAAAAGTAGATGATTATATAAAATTGGGTAAATTTAGCTATTTTACTAAAAAACACCTGGCAAATGAGCAAAAAAAACCACCCCAATATTGACAAATAATTAAGAAAACTATATAATTAAAGTAATAACAATTATAGATTATCCACAGCTTATTCAAAAAATAAAGCCTGGACAAAAAACAACAATTAGTTTAAACTAGTTAACATCGCTTTATGAGAGTCATCAACTATTTCACTAATCATTCTCCAAGCTAACGGGCATTTTTTGCGCTGCTAGAAACACCGCTTGGAGCAAGGCGGTTTTTTTAACGCCCAAAGCCGGCCAATAAAAAGATTTGTTGTCCTCACTCTGGACGCTAAAAGGAAAAAAAGATGAAAAAGAGAACTTTGACAATTAAATATTCTCAATTATTCTCAAAAAAGAAGTAGAAAGATAAGCAATTAGTCGAGCAAGAATTCCAATCGTAATTGAAATTCTTGTGATTAAACATTTACTAAGAGCAGATGGTGGATGCCTAGACATCAAAAGACGATGAAGGACGTAGCAGCCTGCGAAAAGCTTCGGGTAGGTGGCAAGCGACCTGTGATCCGGAGATCTCCGAATGGGGCAACCCTTCCTGTTGAAGACAGGGAATCCTTATCTGAATCCATAGGGTAAGGAAGATAACCCGGCGAAGTGAAACATCTCAGTAGCCGGAGGAAAAGAAAAAACTAAATGCCTACAGATTTATTTACCCCGTTAAATTCCGCGAAGCGGAATATTTAACCGGGGTTCGCCCAGGTTAAATAATAGCGGGTAAAATAAATCTGCAGGTTGTATTCCGTGAGTAGTGGCGAGCGAAAGCGGAGCAGCCCAAACCCTTAAAGTTTTCTATCGCCGAAAGCTGGCTCGCAAGAGTCGGCCAAAGGTGCTAGTTAAAAGTGTATGCTGTTGCTTTAAGGGGGTTGAAGAGAAAATGTTAGTCTGCGTACACAGACTGGTAGAGTATATATAGCTTCCCTAGTTGAGTGGCCCTGGAAAGGCCAACCATAGCGGGTAATAGTCCCATAAGCGAAAGGGGTTATATCTCTACGATTTTCTTCTCGAGTACCACAGGACTCGTGAAATCCTGTGGGAAGTAGCCGTGACTATGCGGTAAGGCTAAATACTTTTGATGATCGATAGTGAACGAGTACCGTGAGGGAAAGGTGAAAAGCAGCCCGGTGAGGGCGATGAAATAGTATCTGAAACCATTTGCTTACAATCGAGTCGGAGCTCAAGTATCCCGATTTATCGGGATTACTGAGTGACGGCGTTCCTATTGAAGAATGAGCCAACGAGTTTATCTACGTTGTTTGTTTAATCCCTACAGGGAGAAGGCACAGTGAAAGCGAGGCTTAATAGGCCGAATTGACAGCGTGGATAAGACCCGAAACCGGGTGAGCTAACCATGGACAGGGTGAACCAAGCGTAACAGCTTGGGGAGGCCCGAACCCACTAGCCGTACAACACTAGGGGATGATCTGTGGTTAGGGGAGAAATTCCAATCGAACTCGGTAATAGCTGGTTCTCCTCGAAATAGCTTTAGGGCTAGCGTTGAAATTAGACCTAGGGGTAGAGCACTGAATGAGGACAGGTCCTTTTAGGTTACTGTCTTCAATCAAACTCCGAATACTAGGTATCCGTATTTCAATAGTCAGACTATGGGGGCTAAGCTCCATCAGTCAAAAGGGAAACAGCCCAGATCGCCATCTAAGGTCCCTAAATCCATATTAAGTGTAGAAGGTGGTATTACGACTTAAACAACCAGGAGGTTGGCTTAGAAGCAGCCACCCTTTAAAGATAGCGTAACAGCTCACTGGTCAAGTTGTTTTGCGCCTACAATGTACCGGGGCTAAATATGGTACCGAAGATGCGAACTTCCGCCTTTTGGCGGAATTGGTAGAGGAGTGTTCTTAGCGAGACGAAGCCGCAGCCGAGAGGCGCGGTGGATTGCTAGGAAGCAAGAATGTTGGCATAAGTAGCAGAAATCAGGGTGAGAATCCCTGACACCGTAAACCCAAGGTTTCCTGGGCAACGCGAATCGACCCAGGGTTAGTCGATCCTAAGGCGAGGCCGAAAGGCGTAGTCGATGGAAGAGCTGGTTAATATTCCAGCACTACCCCGATTTTCCAACGGGGGGACGCATTGGCGGAGATTGAACGTTTTTTGGTTTAAGGCGTTGCTGGCTAGCGGCGTGATAGGCAGGCAAATCCGTCTATCATCAAGCGCCAAGGCTGGCAGCAGAGAAAGCTCAAAAGGCAGACTCAATTCAGTCAAAGTTGGTGCCAAGAAAATCCTCTAGGATTAAAATCGGGGCAACCGTACCGTAAACCGACACAGGTGGGTGAGGCGAGTAGCCTCAGGTGTACGAGAGAAACATTGTTAAGGAACTCGGCAAAAAAGCGGCCGTAACTTCGGAATAAGGCCTCCCGCTCAGAGCGCAAGCTTTTGAGCGGGCGCAGCTAAAGATATCAAGCGACTGTTTATCAAAAACACAGGTCCCTGCTAAACCGCAAGGTGATGTATAGGGGCTGATGCCTGGCCAGTGTCTGAACGTTAAGGGGTGGGGTCATTCCGTCGCAAGACGGAGGCAGCCCTAAACCGAAGCGCGGATGAACGCCGGCGGTAACTATAACCGTCCTAAGGTAGCGAAATTCCTTGTCGGGTAAGTTCCGACCCGCACGAATGGCATAACGACTTGATAACTGTCTTGACAATGTACTCGGCGAAATTGCAAGGGAGGTGAAGATGCCTCCTTCCCGTGGTTAGACGAAAAGACCCCGTGAAGCTTTACTACAACTTGGTACTGAATTGCGATATAGCATGTTTAGAATAGGTGGGAGTCCCGATTTATCGGGACGCCAGTGAAATACCACCCTTGTTAGATTGCAGTCCTAACCTACTCCCGTGAATCCGGGAGAGGGACAGTATCTGGTGGGTAGTTTAACTGGGGCGGTTGCCTCCCAAAAAGTAACGGAGGCGTTTACAAAGGTTGGCTATCCCGCGATGGAAATGCGGGAGATAGTGCAAAGGCATAAGCCAGCTTTACTGCGAGGCCTGCAAGCCAAGCAGTCGCGAAAGCGGAACTTAGTGATCCGACCGTACGATATAGGACGGCGGAAGCTCAACGGATAAAAGCTACTCCGGGGATAACAGGCTGGTCCCTTCCAAGAGTCCACATCGACGAAGGGGTTCGGCACCTCGATGTCGGCTCGTCTTATCCTGGGGCTGGAGAAGGTCCCAAGGGTTTGGCTGTTCGCCAATTAAAAAGGCACGCGAGCTGGGTTCAGAACGTCGTGAGACAGTTCGGTCTCCTATCTACCATGGGCGTTGAAAATTGAGGAGTCCATTTCCTAGTACGAGAGGACCGGAAATGACAAACCTCTGGTGCGCCAGCTGTCCTACCAAGGGCATCGCTGGGTAGCTAAGTTTGGTTTGGATAAACGCTGAAAGCATCTAAGCGTGAAGCCGTCTCCAAGATTAATTTTCTTTAAGATCCCCCGCAGACGACGGGGTTGATAGGCTCTAGGTGTAAGCCCAGTAATGGGTTAAGCCGAGGAGTACTAATGATCAATTATGTTTAATCGCAAGAATTGTGATTACGATTATTGCTTATCAAAAAATTTTTGAATCCAGAGTCTGGGTGCTTCTATCAGAGGGGTCACACCTGATCCCATCCCGAACTCAGTAGTTAAGCCCTCCTGAGCCGATGATACTCTTCAATGGGGAAAGTAGGTCAGCGCCCGGACCCTGGATTTAAAAACTAGTCCCGCCTTTTGGCGGGATTTTTATTTATCTTTACAACCATAAATAATTGTGCTATTTATAATACTAGCTTGAACATTTTTGAGCGTCAGGAGGGAAGGGTCATGATCTCTCGTGTCAGTATTTCATGTGCCGAATCAAGGCCGCTAGTCGCCCCTTGTAGTCACTGCGGACAAACCAAGGTGATCTTCGACCGGAGAGGGCTATTGTGTCATTCTTGTTACCTGAAGTCTATCAACAGAAGCCCGGCTCCGAGATCGCCACGACTGATCTCTACGGGAAATCACTCCGGCCGGCTGCTTGATGTGCGGGCCTAACTGAAGGAGAAAGGGTATGGAGCAGAAGTGTAAGTGTAAGAAATGCGGCCGAGAGGATTGCCAGCTAGATCAAGCTGGCTTCTATTTCTTCTGCCTCTATGGTCTGACCGTTATCCAGGTGCAGGGTGGCAGAGCTGGTATCGTCGTGTAGACGACTGTGACCTGCTGAACCCGAGTTGTCCGTCGGCCGATCCGACTTAGTTGGTGGAGTCATCACAATTGTGGTGAAGCCGCCTTCTTTTTTTTGCCAAAAAAATAACATTGACTTTTCTGCCTAATGAGTCTATACTAGTGATAGGAGAGTTTCGAGAGACGAGAAAAGAAAAATCGATGCCCCCCGTAATGGTATAAGAAGGATCACGGACAAGAGAGGAGCGCCCGATTCTTCTGAAGCTGGCAGAGCCCAAACCGGTTTTTGGGAAATACGCGCATGATAGACCAAAAACGGTGTCGCGGAGGCTGTTAATCGGAACGAGTGCGACCGTTTCACGGGAGTTACAAATTGAGTTGGGACCTCTCCCCGACAAAGCTCCCGCAGCAGCTTCACGAGTAAGATGACCGCTCTTTAGTCATCTGAAGATGTGAGAAACTAACCCAGGGTCGCCCCTTGATTAGTCCTCATAAGGCTAAATACTCTTGACACTCTCCAAACCGCGTCACCTCTGTTTGTAACATGTGGCGCTTTCTTTTTGCCAAAAAAAACTCCCGATGCTAAAATCAATTCATTCATTATTAAACCATAAGCAATAAGCTATTAGCCCTATGCGCGTCATTGCCGACTTACATATCCATTCCGCCTATTCCCGAGGTTGCTCGCGTGACTTGACCTTGGAAAATATTGACTCTTGGTGCCAATATAAGGGCATAAAGATTGTCAGCACCGGAGATTTCACTCATCCCAAGTGGTTCAAAGAAATAAAAGACAAACTGATCGAAGCCGAGCCGGGGCTTTATCGTCTAAAAGACAGCGACAGTCTTGTCAGATTTGTCTTGGGTACGGAAATCAGCTGTATCTACTCGCAGGGCGGCAAAACCAGAAGAATCCATGTCTGCCTTTTGGTTCCCGATATCACGACCGTTGAAAAAATTATTGCCGACTTTGAAAAACGGGGCTTTAATATTAAATCCGACGGCCGGCCGATTATTGGCCTGTCGGCCAAAGAGCTGGCTAAAATTATTTTAAACATCAACCAACAGAGTTTGGTTGTTCCCGCTCATGCCTGGACTCCTTGGTTTGCTGTTTTTGGTTCCAAGTCTGGTTTTGATTCTCTGGCTGAATGCTTCGAAGAAATCACTCCTTATATCCACGCCATTGAAACCGGCTTGTCTTCCGATCCAAAAATGAATTGGCAATTATCGGCCCTGGATAGAATTACCTTGCTCTCCAATTCCGATGCCCATTCGCCAGCCAATCTTGGCCGCGAGGCCAATGTGTTTGAAATAACTGACGGCCAATTGAGCTACCAGGAAATTAGCCGCCTCATCAAAGAGAAAGATAAAAACAAATTCCTCTACACTATTGAATTTTTTCCCGAAGAAGGCAAATATCATTTCGACGGCCACGCCGCTTGCCGCTACCTCTCCAGCCCGGCAGTAAGCAAAAAAAATAACAACCTCTGTCCTCTTTGTAAAAAACCCCTGACCTTAGGGGTGCTTCACCGAGTTAACGAGCTGGCCGATCAAAAAAACAGCGACTCTCCCAAAAATATTCCCTACAAAAGTCTAATACCGTTACAAGAAATTATCGCCGACAGCTTCGGGGTTGGCAAAAATTCAAAAAAAGTCCAAACCGAATATTTTAATCTGATCAAAAAATATTGTGAATTCGAAATTCTGATCGACTTAACCGAAGAGCAGTTAAAAAAAATCGCCCGGCCGGAGATCGCCGAAAGAATTATCAGCGTCCGACTCGGCCGAGTCGAAATCACTCCCGGCTACGACGGTATCTACGGCCAAATAGCCATCAAGACCGCTGCCGTAAAAACTGTTCAAAAAAAGTTGCTCTAAAAAAATAAAAACAAAAACACAAAATCCCCTCTGCTCGCCTCGCTTCAACTGACCTTAAGAACCAAAACGGGCAGACGGGGATTTTGCGCTTGAGAAAACTTTTATCTCTTTTTCTTTTTTGCAACTTTCTTTTTTGCCTTCTTTTTTGCCATTTGAGAATCACCCCCTTCCATTAAATAGATTTTTCATCTTGAAATAAAATTAAAAAAGTTATTTCAATTAAATTCATTATACCACAAAAAAAACGTGTCAACAATAGTTTTCCACAGGTCAAACTATTTTTTACTTTTTCTGAATTGGTAGTCAATTCCTTTTTTCTCCAAATACCTGATTAAATCGGCTGCCTTTTCAAAGGCATGCTTTTCTGGGCTATTTTTGCTATAACGGACGCAGTCTTCCTGCAGGTATTCCCGACACATTAGCGGACGCTTCTCGTAAATCGAACATAATTTGTCTTTATTTATAAATTCACATGGCGTCACAAACTCCAAGATCCAGGCTCGTTCTTCATCGATGTAGACACGGACATTTTTATGGTGCAGTAGCCAAATGACATTCTGGTAATCGCGCTTGGTTGTGGGCTTATCGATTTCTACCGCCGCATAATTGCAGCAATGGTCACAGTCATGACACAATTCTTTGTTTTTTTGGGACATGTTGAGTTTAATTATTCTTATGAAAAGCGTTTTAATTTTTGGTTTAGACTTGAATTATTATAACATCAAAATTTTTAAAAAAACAACTCTTTTTATAATAATTTTTACTTTTTAAAAATTTGGCTAGTCCGTCATCTCTCAAAAAATCCAGATAATTTTGATAATGATTCGGATTGACTTCTCCGATTAGCCGCTCTTCGCATTCAAAAAAACACTTAAACAATTTACCGATCAAATTTTGAGTAGCAGGAAAGGCGAAATCAAAAATAAATATAAAACCGCCAGGCCTGGTAACCCTCCTGGCTTCTTTTAGAATCAAGCCTCTCTTGGTCCTGTCTACAGCGTGTAGTAATAAGCTTATAACCGAAATATCAAAATGGTTGTTAGGAAATGGCAGCTGGCTGGCGTCAGCCATAAACAGATGATCGTAGACATTGGTTCCATTGGTTAGGCTAGTGATTCTTGCAGAATCGTCGACCCCGAATATTTTAATAATCCGTTTATCTAACAATCCAGACCAAATTTCGCCATTGCCGCAACCAATGTCCACAATTAAATCACAGTCTGTTTGTTTGATCACTTTTTGAAGTTCCTGTCGGAGGCAACGTCGTACCAATTTTTTGAGAAAAGTTTTAGCCATATTGCCGTGGTTAACAAGAGTTGATTAGCGATAGGAAATCGATGAAAAGGTAAACGGCCAAATTCTCTCGAACTTGGCCGTATAATTGGCGTCGCTGCTTGCCTATGGTTGCAGATTGCGCAGAATCTCCTCCGGCAGCCTGACGATCGCTTCGCCGGCTCCCAGGTGTAAATTCGACATCCGATGATCTGCGGCCACGGCGGTGCCGACAACGAAGGCGCTTCCCTCGTCATCAACATATACCCTGGGACAGGCGCCGAGAACACAACGTGATTTGGCTGGGGTTATCTCTCTCATGGCGATTTCCCTTTCTCGTTTAGGTTTTTCAGCTAAGCCACTCTTTAGGATAATCTTTTAATGGCGGTTAATCAACGTTTTTTGATTAGAGATGATTATTTGTTTAAATTTAGATAATATTATATAAATATTTTGACAATAATTTTGTCATTATTTATAATTAAATAATGACAAGTGTTTCAAAAACGGGCCTTAGAATATTGGGTCTTAATAAAAAAGAGTTTGAGATAGTCCAGGCGCTTAAAGAGTGCGGACCGCTAAGACCGATTGATTTGGCAAAGACATCTTTGGTCAAACGGACTACTGTTAATTTTTTATTGCAAAGACTACAAAAGCGTGGTTTGGTGCAAAGGATTAGGGTACGAGGCCACTATGAGTGGCTGATGCGCGAAGAAGAAGAGATTAGAAAATTAATGAAGGGCTTGTATCTTTATCTTGGTTCGGACGATGGTCGGGAGACAATACAATTACCGTCGGAAATCGGGGTAGAAGTAATCAAAGGCAAAAAAAACATTATGGCCGCTTATGAAAAAGTCCTGACAGCCGGTTATAATAGTCGAGTTTTGGCGATTCAGGGCAATAGATCGGTGGCCGCCTCAGTCAATCTAGAAAAGTCATATTTGAGTTCTATTCAAAGTGAATTTAAAAAATATAGAATTATTATTGAAGGCATTATTGGCGAGGATTCCCTAGGTTATTTGGAAAATCTTCCAGCCGACCAGCTGGAAATTTATACCGACAGGATGGTGGTTTGTTATGTGGTGAATAATGCTGTTGTCGACTTTGATATGGACATCATAATCTTTAAGAAGACAGTTATGATGATAAACTTTGAGAAAAATTTAGTATTGGTTGTCAGAAATGAGAATATTTATGAGGCACTTTTTAACATGTTCGAGGCGTTAAAACTGGCTGGACGCAAAATTGATCTTAATGCTTTTGTTAAAGAATTAATAGAGGAAGACTATTTAAAAAATAAAAAAACGGCAAAAAATGTTGCCGTCGATTAAATGGTGGACTGTGGGAGATTCGAACTCCCGACCCCCGCGTTGCAAACGCGATGCTCTACCAACTGAGCTAACAGCCCTTTTAAAAATCGCCTAACTCCGACCGGCAAAAATCAACGGCCCAAAAATCGCCATTAGCACCCCCTCAATTAACCCAGTCATGATCAAAAAAGAAATTATCACAATCACCACTCCCATCACCTTGTAGCCGGAAATGCCACCGCCCGAACCAAAAACTTTTTCCATCCAAGCCTGCTCGCCGATGGCGTCCAAAAAAAATTTTGGCCGAAAAACCATCAGAAATCCAACTACCGCTCCAATAATGCCAACGATTATTCTCACTAGCATTTTTATTATTTTACTTGTTTAAAGTTTACACTGATACGCACAACCCCTCAACCTGCCCTGTTAACTATTGGGTGGTAGAGGATTCGAACCTCTGACCTCCTCGACCCGCCCTGTTGGACTATTTGCACATTAGAGGATTCGAACCTCTGACCTCCTCGGTGTAAACGAGGCGCTCTAACCAACTGAGCTAAATGTGCCTATTCAACAGGGTAAATAAACGAGGCGCTCTAACCAACTGAGCTAACCGCCCTCTATGAAAGCATGAAAGAAGACCGGAACAAGCATACTCCGTAAAATCAATGCGGACGAGAGGACTTGAACCTCCAAGGCCTTGCGGCCACAAGCACCTCAAGCTTGCGCGTATACCAAATTCCGCCACGTCCGCGCGACTAAGTTGTTCAATTTTATAAAAAATCAGCCGGCTAAAATTTTGGATCAATACTCCGCCGTCCAAGAATATCTATGCCTGTTTTTCTTTGAGCTTCTTTTTGTAACTTCTTAAGTAATAGAGTTTGGCTCGATTGACTTGGGCCGATTTGGTTACTTCTATTCTGGCGATATTGGGCGAAAACAAGGGAAAAATTCTTTCTACGCCAATTCCACCAGCAGCCACTTTACGCACGGTGATGGTGGCATTTTTTTGACTGCCACCACGGCGAGCCAAGACAATACCTTCAAAAATTTGGACTCTTTGTTTTTCTTCGCCTTTGGTATTCTTTTCTTTGATTTTTTGATGGACTTTAATCGTCACACCGGGTCTGATTTTTGGCAAAATCGTTTCCAGCCAATTGCTTTTAACCTCCTTATTTTTTTTATCTTCGGACATGTGTTTTAACTTAAAATTTAATTATTTTACTTTCTAAATAATAGCTCATTTTCGGCTAAAAGTCAAGATCATAACCAGAAAGCCCGCCAAAAATGGTGGGCTGTTTGTCTCATAAGCCCATGGGGTCTTTTCGGCTACCTGGCGTTTTTTGCTTGCGTCTAATCCTTTCTCTTTTGAGCATTAGAGCGTGGCTCTTCTGACGCTTTTGCTGAAGTCTTTCGACTTCTTGTAGCAGGCCGGTCACAAATCCTAAGGCCGTTCTTTCTTGATAGAATAGTTCCACCACCGCGCCGATTGCCTGGCCAACCAGCCGGCCAACAAGAAAGGCTCGCTTACCTTGAGACACTCTCATAAGTACAATCCTCCTCTGGTTTAAGGTACAAAAAAACAGGCCCTCAAGGCCTGCTGGCTGATAAAAATGTTTTTCGCTTTTTCCTCATTATTCTTATTTTAGCACATTAAAAATTTAGCGCAAGTTTAATTCTGGTGCCCGGAGCCGGAGTCGAACCGGCACGGCTTTCGCCACAGCATTTTAAGTGCTGCGTGTATACCAATTTCACCATCCGGGCCTTTTTCCTAAATAACTTTCTTGTTTACCAATAATTGATCCACAAAACTTTCTAATGGCGATCTCCAGTCATCCTCTAGCTGCGAATATAAAAGCTTAACCAACACTTCTTCTTGCTGGCTTAGCTCGCATTGAACCAATTTCCCCAACTTGTCAAAAATTCTTTTATCTTGTTCGTCTGGTAAAAGATATTTAGTTGTGGGTATCGGTGGAAACTCCATGAGCGGCGAACCGGATTCGAACCGGACGTTCCCCGGCAGAGTCAAATGCTCCCCAGGTCGCATTTGCCTGCGCTCGACTGCGCCGATTACGGCTGGTCTCGCTTCTGCCGTCGCCTAAGCGAGAATAGCCGTCATTACTAAATTGTTTTTTACTTTTATCCCAGAGCGGCGAACCGGATTCGAACCGGCGACCTTCTCCTTGGCAAGGAGACGTTCTAGCCAACTGAACTACCGCCGCATATTGTAAAACACTTTTTACGTTACCAAAATTATAACAAACAAAGGTTATGACCAACCGCCAGTCTCGCCTTGGCGAAGCCTAGCGAGCCGAGGCGGAAACTACCGCCGCAAACACTCCAAATTACTAAAACAGTATAGCAAATATTTTCGATTTCGTAAAGACTTTGGTATTACGACCATTCTTTGATTAATTCATTTATTTTTCCAAAAATTGCCTGATTATCCTTGTGGCCATAGGCCCTTAAATTATTTTCAAATTTTTGGTAGTTGCTTATAAAATTTTCAAATTGCTCTTTATTAAAGGTCTCCGCCAATCGACCATAGCCCTGCTGCTCCAAATAATAAGCATTGATCACTTGTTCTATTTGTTTTTTGACCGGTATGGCCAAATAGGGCTTCTGTAAATATAAAGCCTCGGTCATCAGGCTTAGGCCCGCATTGCCGATTATGGCCTTACAGTTAGCCAGGTAATCAAACCACTCGTTGTGGCTGTATTTTTTAAATTCCAGATTGCCGTCTTCTTTTTCAACATCAAAACCAAAAACCACGAATTTCTCTTTGATTTTTTTCAACTCTTTAATTAAAGAATCAAAGTCGGAAGTCTGATAAACCAAAATGTAGTCTTGTTTTTGCGGTTTTAAATCCAAAATCTCCTGACGCAAAATGGGCGGAAACAAAAAAGTATTTTTTTTGGTTATTGGCGTCTCAAAGAAAGTCGCCACCAGATAACTCTTAGCCCCCCAAACCATCGACTTAATAATTAATCTGTCGGCCAACAAATCCCGGCGATATTTAGCGCCAATTTCGATCCTGGTATTGGTCATTTGGTGCTGATTGTCAATAGAAATTAACGGCAACCGCTGCAATTTGGCCAGCATGGCGGTTAAAGGTTCGAAGTCGGTAAAAATTAAGTCGGGATTAAAATCACGAAAACATTTCAAAATCTTTTTCCAATTTCTCGACTGTTTGAGGAGCTGTTTGGTATTTCTAAAAATTGTCTGCCAATAAACCAGCTTGTTATCCTTGTAAGTCAAGCCCAAGCCCGGTATTTCAAAAACTTTAAATTCCTCGTCTAAAAAAAACAGCGCCTGGCCATAAGTAAAGACCAAAACCTGATGCCCCTGGCTGACCAGCTGCCTTAGAATTTCTTTGCTTCTGGTAGAATGGCCAAAGCCCTGTCCGGCCACGCCGTAAATTATCTTTGCCATAACTAAAAACAATTAAGTAATTGACTGGGACTAAATACCATTATAACCGCTAATTCGATGAATTTCAATCCTTTGCTTTTTAACTTTCTTGATGTTAAGATAAAATTATGATCAACCCCAAAAATCAAGAAGCCGACCGCCTGACTTCGACCCAGGAAGGGCCAGGTGATCAAATTCTGGATAATACTCTGCGCCCCAAAAAATTAAACGAATACGTCGGCCAGAGCAACATCAAAGAAAATCTAAAAATCTTTATCGAAGCGGCCAAGAGCCGAGGCGAACCCCTAGAACATGTCCTGATCTTCGGGCCGCCTGGACTGGGCAAAACCACTCTGGCTCATATTATCGCTAATGAGATGTCGGGCAATATTAAAGTGACTTCTGGCCCGGCCATCGAACGAGCGGGCGATCTGGCGGCCATCTTGACTAATTTAACCGAGGGCGACGTTTTATTTATCGACGAAATTCATCGCCTCAACAAAACCGTGGAAGAGATCCTCTATCCAGCCATGGAAGATTTCGCTTTGGATATTATTATTGGTAAAGGACCTTCGGCCAGAACACTACGGCTGAACTTGCCAAAATTTACTCTGGTTGGCGCCACCACCAAATTAAGCGGCCTCTCCTCGCCTTTGCGCGACCGTTTTGGCAATACTTATCGCCTAAATTTTTACAGCCACGGGGAAATCGGTCAGATCATCAACCGCGCCGCCAAAATTTTAAGCATTGAAATCGACCAGCCGGCCACCGAGGAAATTTCTCAACGATCCCGCCAAACCCCGCGTGTGGCCAACCGCCTCTTGAAACGAGTGCGTGATTTTGCTCAAGTCAAAAAAAACGGTGACATAGACAAAGAAACCGCCCAAGCCGCTCTAAAAATGCTGGAAATAGACGAATATGGTCTGGATGATATCGACCGCCGCTATTGCCGGCTAATCATCGAAAAATTTGGCGGCGGCCCAGTCGGCCTAAACACTCTGGCCTCGGCCCTGGCCGAAGAAATGGACACCCTTGAAGATGTGATTGAGCCCTTTCTGTTGCAGCTTGGTTTCATTAATCGCACTGCCCGCGGCCGATTAGCCACCGAGCTTGCTTACAAGCATCTGGAATTTAAACCACCGGCCGACTGGCAAAATAAATTTTTATAAATCAGAGCGCACTATGGTTATTACCATTTCTTTTTTCTATTATCTCTACCTTTTGGTTTTGCTGTTTTTCCTTGTTTATAGCCTGTTTAACATCTACCATTTGATAAGATTTGGTTTTTTGAGTTTAGTTAATGTCTTGATGATAATTTTATATATTATTTTATCGGCCGCCTTCATTATTTTTTCTTTTCAGCTGCTGCTCGCCATCGACTGGCAACAGCCGCTGCTACAAATTGACGGCCTTAAAAACCTCTTTAATCAGCTCTCCCTGCCATGATCAACAAAAACGCCATTCCCAATCGCCAAACCGGAGAAGAAATCGTGCTGCACTTGCGTCGTCATTGGTTTATCTTTTTTAAAATTTTTCTCTTCTTCGTCTTTTTGGCCCTGATTCCCTGGTTGATTTATCTTTTTCTTAAATTTGCTGCGCCGAGTTTGTTAACCAACGAGCTTGGCTATCCTTTTTTGTTGGTTTTGACTCTTTCTTATTATCTAATTATGATTGTCTTTGCTCTTACCACCTGGACCGAAAACTATTTAGACGTCTGGACCGTCACCACCTGCCGCATCATCAACCGTGAGCAAAACGGCCTGTTTAACCGAGTGGTTTCTGAACTGGATCTGGCAAAAATCCAAGACGTCACCGCCGAACAAAAAGGTTTTTTTGCCACCATTTTGCATTACGGCGACGTTTATATCCAATCAGCGGCGACCAGAGAAAGATTTTCTTTTGAACAAATACCCCAACCCTACAAAATCGCCAAAATCATCCAAAAACTAAATGAAAAAATCCCCAAAGAACAAAATCCCGCTTAGTCTTTTCGATTACTATTTGCCCAAAAACCTAATCAGCCAACAACCCATCAAACCGCGAGATTCTGCGCGGTTATTAATTCTTGATCGAAAAAACAAAACCACCGCTCATCGCCATTTTTTTGATTTATTTGATTATTTGGAGCCTGGCGATGCTTTGGTTCTTAATAATTCAAAGGTTATTCCGGCGCGGCTCCTGGGCCACAGAGAAACCGGTGGTCGAATTGAAATTTTTTTACTAAAAAAAGAATTGTCCTCCTTTCTAAGAGGAGGCCAAGAGGAGACTGGGAAGGCCACTGGTTATAAAATAAATTTCAAAACCCAGCTTAATCTAGACCGGGGGAAGAGAGAAGCCGCCTTATGGCAATGTCTTATTGGTGGCAAAGCCAAGGTCGGCGACAAAATTTATTTTGCCAAAAACATCATTGGACAAATCGTTAAAAAATCAGCGGGCCAAAATCTGATCCGTTTCGACGTTTCAGACAAAAAATTATTTTCCATTGGTCAGACGCCTCTACCGCCTTACATCAAAAAAACAGCCAGACTGGCCGATTATCAAACGATTTATGCTAAAGCCGCCGGCTCGGTAGCCGCGCCCACCGCCGGTCTGCACTTCACCAAGAGTTTGCTTAAAAAATTAAAACAAAAAGGCATAAAAATTTATTATCTCACTCTTCACGTCGGTCTGGGAACATTTCAGCCGGTCAAAACCAAATATATCAACGATCATAAAATCCACAGTGAGTTTGCCAGCCTTGATGAAAAAACCGCCAGAGAGCTCAACCAGATAAAACGATCCGGCAAAAAAATTATTGCCGTGGGCACCACTACTGTCAGAACCCTGGAAGCTGCCAGCGACCAGCGAGGACTGCTTAAACCTCAAAGCCGCTGGGTCAATATTTTTATTTATCCAGGCTATAAATTTAAATTTGTCGATAAACTGATCACTAATTTTCATCTGCCGAAATCAACCTTAATAATGCTAGTCTCCGCCTTCGCCGGCGAGAAATTAGTCAAGTCGACCTACCGCGAGGCGATAGATAAAAAATACCGTTTTTTTAGTTTTGGCGATGCCATGCTAATTATTTAATGCTATAATAAGAGTATGACCTGGTTAATAATCATCGCTTTTGCCTACCTCTTAAATGCCGTGGCCACCACCACCGATAAGTTTTTATTGTCCAAAAAAATCTCTAACCCGGCCATTTATGCTTTTTTCATCGGTGCTTTAAGTGTTCTAGGTGTAATTATCGCTCCTTTCGGCTTTAAACTCGGCTATCCTCTTTGGCTGGTGCTTCTAGACTTGGTTTCTGGCCTTATTTTTGCCTTTGCCTATCTGTACATGTTTAAAGCGCTGTCCAAAAATGAAGCCTCGCGCATCACGCCTTTTATGGGCGGCTGGCAGCCAATTTTCGTCTTGATTTTGGCCTCGGTATTTCTAGACGAACGGCTTTCTATCCTGGGTTTGTTGGCTTTTCTGGTCATTCTTGCGGGTACCTGGCTAATTTCTCGCCAAAAAACCACGGCCAAAACCCGCGCTGGTTATTTCTTGGCCATTATTGCCACCTTGCTTTTTGCCATTTCCTACACTCTAAGTAAATATCTTTTTACTTCCCAAGATTTTATAACTGTTTTTGTCTGGGCCAGAATCGGCACCTTTCTGGGCGCTCTACTTTTTCTGTTGCCCGGTCGCAATCGCCGCGATATCAAAAAAGAAGTTACCCAACCGCAAAAAAAAGCGGGTTCACTGTTTATTTTCGGCCAAGTCTGCGGCGCCCTAAGCTTCATTTTAGTCAATTACGTCATCTCTATTTCTTCCAGTGTGGCGATAGTCAATGCTTTAAGGGGTTTGGAATATGTTTTTCTTCTAATTATTATTTTGGCTTTATCTAAAAAATTCCCAAAAATCTTGGAGGAAAAAATGACCCCGAAAATTTTAACGCAAAAAATAATTGCCATCGTTCTGATAATAACCGGCTTGGTCTTAATTTATCTTTAAAGCATGAAAAAAAAATTCAATCTTAAAAATATGCTTATCGTTTTGTTAATCGTTCTTATTGTCGTTGTCTTGCTTTTTGTTTGGGATTTCTCTCCCAAGAAAATCGACTGGGGCGTCACTTTCAGCCAGGAATACGCGCAGAACGAACTAGGTTTGGATTGGCAAAAAACTTATCTGGCCATTTTAGACGATTTGCGAGTCGATCATTTGCGCCTGTCGGCTTACTGGAATTACAATCAGCCGTCACCTGATACCTATAACTTTTCCGGGCTTGATTGGCAGGTGAGTGAAGCCTCTAAAAGAGGGACAAAAATTATACTAGCGGTCGGCCGAAAGCTGCCCCGCTGGCCCGAGTGCCATGATCCGGCCTGGATAAAAAACCTTGCCACCGAAGAAGTACAACAACATCAATTGCAGTTTATCGAAACCGTCATAAAACGCTACCGAGGCATCCCTAATATCACTTACTGGCAAGTTGAAAACGAGCCCTTCCTAAAATTCTTCGGCGAGTGCCCGCCGTTAGATAAAAATTTTCTAAAAAAAGAGATTCGACTGGTCAAGAGCCTTGACTCGAGGCCAATTCTTATTACCGATAGCGGAGAATTGAGCACTTGGCTACCGGCGGCTTTCTCCGGCGGAAAAATTCTGGGCACCACCTTATACCGAGTTGTCTATAATCCGCGTTTTGGCTACTTCCATTGGTTTTTGCCGCCTTCTTTCTATTATTTTAAGGCCCTGCTGGTCAAAACTTTTTCTCCAACCAGTAAGGTAATAGTCGCCGAATTACAAGCCGAAAGCTGGCACAAACAAAACACTACTCTGGACAAAATGTCTTTGGAGGAGCACTTTGCCTCCATGTCTCCCCGACAATTCCAAAAAAACATCAGTTTCGCCCGGCGAGCCGGTTTTGATGAAATCTATCTCTGGGGTGTGGAGTGGTGGTATTTCTTAAAAGAATATCGCCAATACGATTTCTACTGGCAAGCAGCCAAAAAACTCTGGTAAAATCATTTTTAAATCCCTCCCGATTATCGGGAGGGATTTAACTGTGTTTTAATAAAAATATCTATTTATTTTATTGCTTCGGCTCTTTTGACAGCGGTATTTAAATCGCTCACCTTCCTGACCGCCATTGATAAATTGGAGGCCAACAAATTCTTCTTAAAGGTCATATTTTTGGTTAAAGCCAAGTCGTTGGCAACCAGAGCGTCCACCAAATCAACGGTCAAAGCCGTGTTAAACTCGCCAATTAAAGGGCTTAAACTGCCAATCATAGTCTGATCATAAGCTTGGCGAAGAGCCAAGCCGGCGTCATGCTGCTTTTGACTAGAATTATTTTCCAGAGCACTGATTCTTACCGTCAAACCGTTTAGGTCATCGGTCATCACTGCGTTTAAAATGCTCAATTTTTTATAATAGCCGTTGAAGGTGATGTAAATACTCTCTAGAGGAATAAAAACTTCACTGATTTTAAAATCCTTTAAGCCTTTCACATTGGCCACCAAGTCGTTATAATTATTAACCGTGGCTATATTATTTTGATAATAGTCTTCCAGATTGGAAATCAGGGCTTGAGTGCGGCTGGAAAAATTCACTGCTGTCCTGACGGTATCCGGCAGATACATCAGATCATCAATGATAAATTGATTTTTTTCCAAAGTGGCTCTGCGGCTGTCGATCAATTTTCTGGCTTGGGCCATATAGCTATCCCGCCTTTTGGCAAAACTCTCAAAAGTTGCCTTGGCTTTGTTTTCTTCTTGAACCCAGGCCAGGGAGCTAAAATTTTTGATCCGTCCGTTGATCGCCGCCTGCGTTATCAGCTTCCACCAATTACTACGATTTTTGGAAACGTCGCTGGAGGCGTAAGTTAATCGTTTACTGTAATCTTTATGGGCGGCTAAAAGGGAGTTGATGTCTGGGCTGGCGCCGGCATTGTTTTTGATTTTCTGTTCCAGGGCCACCTTATCAGCGCCGTTTAATGCCACTAGGTAATTGGTGTTTATAGCGCTAAAATTCTGTTTAATTTTGTTTAAATCGCCGATGTCTTTCATATTATCAATCCCGTCATCCGAGTCCAAACCGCCCAGCAGAGCCGAATAAGAAGCGTTGAAACGATTATAAACGGCTGTTAACTGATTAAGTTTATCAACGTTTTTGTTAAAGCTAATGGCGTAATTAATGCTTGGTATAATAATCGAACTAATTTTTAAGTTGTCTCGGTTGGCATTATAAGTCTTGGCCGAAATATAACTAATACTATTATTAAGATTGGAGTCGATGGTGTTTAGGGTATTGGTTAAAGCGTCTATTTTGTCCACCAAGGTCGTGGCCACGGACGGATCCAAAAGTTTCAAGGCCTTGATTGTCGCAATCGGGTCTATCTTCGCCTTCAGGGAATTTAACGCCGCTTTGTCGCTAGCAATCTTTCCTTTCAAATCCTTAACCAAGGCCTGGGCGCGTTTGACATAGTCGCTATAAAACTTATTGTACTGTTCATAAACCGCTCCGGTCTTAGGCACTTTGTATTGAGCGGCCAAATCCATGGCCTTGAGCAAGGCAGGATAGCTATTCTTGTAGCTAGCGTCGACGCTGTTGAGCCAGGTGTTTCTTTGGGATATTTTTTGATCTAAATTTCCTATGGCCTGACTGGCCTCACTGGAACTCAAGGTAAATAAATTATTATAAAAAGCAACATCGGGCATCTGACTGACAACCCTTGGCAAATTAGTTTCCATAACGCCAAGAGCCTGGTCCACCACCCTTTCCTCTCTTAATAAAGAATTGTGCAAAGTGCCCCTGAAATCAGGGTCGTCGGCTAATGTTTTAAGATAGGCATAATTGGCTCCCGAGGCCTTAAGGCGGCCATAAAAGGAATCCCAAGCTTTGGCCTTGTTTAGAATCGTCAAGGCCACTGATTTTTTGGCCGCAAAACTATTATAATCATTTTGAGCCGCCGCCAGATTGCTGGCGCTGTTAATGGCCGTACACAGATTATTAACATCGGCATAAACGCTGTTGGCTTTGTTTAATAAAACGCTTTTTATAGCCGGCAAAAACAAGGCGTTGCTTCCCACTGTCACCGAGATATCGCTGGCTAAATTTTTATACACCAGACTGGACGAGCCAAGATTGGCTGTGTATTGTTGCAGAGACACCTTGGCCGCATAACACTCCTGAATCGCCTTGTTTTTTAGAGTGGTCAAATCGCCGGCAGCTCTGGCCGGCAAAGCTGCTGGCAGCGCTAGGGCCGTCAAAATCGACAAAAACAAAATTAATTTAATTTTTGGCCTGGTCATATTATTATTAATTTTATTATTTAAAACCGTTTAAATTTTAAAATTGATTCAAATCGCGGTCATCAATCTGATTAACCGTCTCACTCTCCGTCGGTTTATCCAAATCTTTGAGCAGCTTATCGATGTCGCTGCTACCATTTATCTTGGTTTGGGCCGGCATTGAGCCGCTATCCAGCTGATCTCCTTCGGTTATCTCGCCATTAGTGTTGGCCCCGTCCCTGTTTTCGCTAGCGTTTAACTGACCGGGCTGTTCCTGAACCTGCCCCTCAATTTCATTTAGCTGATTAATGTCCAGGCTCTCTTCTGGCTGGCCGCAGCCGGCCAAAATAAAAACCATGACCCCAATCGCCGAGAGAGCTATGATCTGTTTACAAATTTTCATAAAATTTAATTTTATTTCTTAGCCTGGCTGTTTCAATTTGATTAGATTATACCATAATCGTCAATTCCTTAAAAGCAGCTCGCCGCTTTTGAAAGAGTGTCCAAAAAATGATAATCTAACTTAAGAAGCTGCTAGCTATCTTTATGTCTCTATTGTCTAAAATCGCTAAAAACACCTTTTACCAAATCGTCAGTAAAGCTCTTGGCACTTTGTTGGGGCTGTTTACTGTCGGACTGATGACTCGCTATCTCGGCCAAACCGGCTATGGCTATTTTACAACCGCCATTTCTTTCCTCCAATTTTTCGCCGTTCTCTCCGATTTTGGCCTGCAAATGGTGGCGGCTCAGATGCTCTCCAAGCCAGCTGCCGATCAAGAAAAAATATTTAAAAACATTCTGGCCTTGAGATTTTTTTCTTCCTTGATTTTCCTGGGCTCGGGTACAATTATTGCTTGGTGTCTGCCTTATTCTTTGCTGATCAAGCAGGGAATCACTATCGTCAGTTTGTCTTTTTTGTTCATCTCTCTGCAGACAGTACTCATCAGCGTCTTCCAAAAAAACTTGGAAATGTCCAGGGTTGCACTGGCGGAAATCTGGGGCCGCTTGGCCTTGTTGATCGGAGCCGGACTGACAATCTATTTCCAGGCCGGGCTGATTTATCTGATTTGGTCGGTGGTTGTTGGCAATCTTTTGTCTCTGGTTATCCTTCTGGTCTCTGGCGCCAAGCGACTGGCTTTCGGTTTTGCTTTTGATTTAAAAATCTGGAAAAAAGTCTTTGACCAAGCCTGGCCACTGTCTATCACCATTGCCCTGACCTTGGTCTACTTTCGCGCCGATATGATAATTTTGTCCTTGTCCCGTCCGGCCAACGAGGTAGGGCTCTATGGAGCCGCCTACCGGGTTTTGGATGTCTTAGTGCAATTTCCTTATCTTTTTTTGGGCCTGCTCTTGCCGATCTTGACCAAATTTTTTGTCACCAGCAAAGAAGCTTTCAAAAATATTTTGCAAAAGTCCTTCGATCTCATGGCTATTATTGTTTGGCCGATGGTTTTGGCCAGCTTGGTCCTGGGCGAAAAAATCATGGTGCTTATCGCCGGGGCCGATTTTTTGCCGGCCGGACAAATTATCAAATTACTGACGCTGGCGGCGGCGGCCATTTATTTTAGCGCCTTGTTCGGTTATGCTATTGTCGCCGCCGAACTGCAGAAAAAAATGATCAAATTCTACCTTTTTAATGCCGCCCTGGCTTTGATTCTTTATGTAATTCTCATTCCTCTTTATTCCTACTGGGCCGCTGCCTGGCTCACGGTCTTAAGCGAAGCGCTGATGGCTCTCTTTGCCTTTCACCTCCTAAGAAAAAACCTAAACGTTTCATTTAAATTTAAAATTTTTACCAAAGCCGCCCTGGCCGGACTAATCATGTCGCTGGTGCTACTGGCTCTAATCTCACAAAATCTAGTAACTCTGATAATTATTGGCTTGCTGGTTTATTTTTTTATGCTTTACGCCTTAAGAGGAATCGAGAAAAAAACCATTTTAGAAATTATGAAGTTTAAGAATTAAGATATGTTATTATTTATTCTTATCTGCGGCCTGCTGTTTCTCTGGCTGGCTTACAAAAATTTCGAGTTGGCCACCTGTTTGCTCGTTGCCGCTTTGCCCAGCTTTATTATCCGTTCGGAGATTTTTGGTTTGCCGTTTACGCTTTTGGAAGTTCTGATTTTGGTTCTCTTTATTGTCTTTCTGTTGAAAAACCGGCTTAGGTGGCTCGGTGGATTTAGAGCCAATCCTTTTTTTTGGCCGCTAATCGCTATCGTTATTTTTGCCACTATTTCTGTCTTTACCTCACCCGCCTTGAGACAGGCGGCCGGTATTTGGAAAGCCTATTTTATAGAGCCGCTGCTCATCTTTATTATTTTAATTAACACTGTTAAAGACAAACGACAATTAAAAAACATCTTCTGGTCACTCGGGCTTTCCGTTCTTTATCTTTCCGCTTTTTCCTTTTGGCAGAAGTTCAGCGGCTGGGGCGTGCCTCAAGCTTTTTTAAACCCCGACGGCTCGGTCGACCGCGTGGTTTCTCTTTTGGCCTATCCCAACGCCCTAGGCCTGTACCTGGGGCCGATAATTGTTTTGTTTGTCGGCTTTTTCTGGCAGGGAGCGGAAGTAAGTGCCTCCAGCTTAAAAATCTTTTTAAGCCAATTTTTGAAAGCTTTGATTATCGCTGCCGGCTTCCTGACTATCGTTTTGGCCAAATCCGAGGGAGCTGTCCTGGCCGTGATCCTAAGTTTGCTGATCTTTGGGCTGATTAATAGAAAAACCCGCCTGCTGACCGGCGGCGTAATTTTGGCGTTTTTTATTGTCTTTTTTTTCAATCAGGCCTTTAATCATTATCTAATCAGCAAATTATCCTTGGAGGACTATTCGGGATTTATCAGACGGCTGATTTGGCAGGAAAGCTGGCAAATGCTAAAAGACAACTGGCTCTGGGGCGCCGGCCTGGCCGGCTACCAGCTGAAAATCGCGCCCTACCACTTGAAAACTTTTGAGATTTATCTTTATCCCCATAATATCATTCTAAACTTCTGGAGCGAGCTGGGCCTCTTGGGGCTAATCAGTTTTATTTGGCTGTTTATCAAATACTTTGCCGTCAATTTCAAAAATTGGCTTGACAAACATGGTGATAAAATATTAAATTTGACTCTACTGCTTGTCGGCCTAGAAATAATCGTCCACGGACTAGTGGATGCGCCATACTTCAAGAATGACCTATCAGTGTTGTTCTGGTTGATTATGGCCGTGGCAGTGATAAATAGAAAGCTAAGCGAAGTCAAAAGCTAAAGGTTAATTGTTGTGGATAGGTGCTAGAGTGCCCGCTCGGCGGAGCGAGCGGGTCCGCTCACCAGCCCGCTCAGATTCTTGAGCGGGCAGGCTGAGCGGAGTTGATAAAACTAAAAATAATAATGTTTTTTGTTTATATCCTTAAAAGTCAGTATGATAAAAAACTGTATATTGGGTATACTAGCGACTTAAGAAGGAGGTTTATGGAACACGCTTCCGGAAAAGTTGAAAGCACAAGAAATAGAAGGCCATTAGAGATTATATATTACGAGGCTTTCAAATATGAGAAAGATGCCAGAAATCAAGAGTTATTTTATAAAACCGGTCAAGGGAGAAGAGTCTTAAAGACAAGAATAAAAACGGTTATATTGGAAAAATAAAAATAACAAACATGGAGAGGTGCTAGAGTGGTTGAATAGGTCGCTCTCGAAAAGCGATAGGCCTGAAAGGGTCTCGAGGGTTCAAATCCCTCCCTCTCCGAAGGAAAATTTTACCCCGCGAAGCGGGAGTAAAATTTGCCTTTCGACAGAAAGGCTGGGATTTGAACGGGTTGGCAGTGAGCCGAAGGCGAACGCCGCCAATCATCCGGTGAATGATTGGCGCCAACCCAGGACAGAGCCCCGCCGAAGACGGGACGACGAGAAATCCCTCCCTCTCCGCCAATTTTTACATTCAGCTCCTAAGAGCTGTTTTTTTTGTAAACAAAAAGAGAGGGGTGCCCGTGTCAAACGGACAACCCTCGTGTCAAAGACCTTATATACCCTACATCACCGCTTCCTGCTTGACAAAACGGATGTTGACTCCGGCATCTCTGACGATCTGGATGCCATTTGTGGGGTAGACGCCCTCCAGCACCACCAGTGTGTCCACGCCCGATCCGGCGATAGACTTGGCACAGACCTCGCATGGCTCTGAAGTCACATACATCGTGGCGCCCACGGTGGACGCAGCGACTCCGCTGGCCAACATCTTCAGAAAGGCGTGATCTTCGGCGTGAACGGCGCGACACCGCTCAATTCGCGTACCGGAAGCGATGCCTTCTGCTTCGCGCAGACAGCCGACATCGGCGCAGAGCGGCTGACCGGGAGCTTGAGCGTTATAGCCAATAGAGACGACATTGTCCCCCTTGACTATCACGCAGCCAAACTTGCGCGTTTGTCCGATCAGCCCGCCATCCTTGTCGCGAAGATAGCGCCCATTGCCATCTTTCTGACAGCCACGGGCGCAATTGGAGCGGTTGGCGGCCGCAATAGCCATCTTCATATAGAACCTGTCTTGCTCCGCGACCAACCGAAAATACTCCGTGGTTCCCTCGCGAACCGCCCCTAGGCCGGTGGAGCCGAAGCCGCCGGCTCCCCGTCTGGTCGCCGACAATTCGGCGACTTCCTCAAAAACCGGGGTTTTCACGTCGGCGAAGATCAGTTGAGCTATCCGCATGCCCTTGGTGATGGTGAATGGCTCATCGCTGCGGTTAGTCAGCAGTACCCCTATGTTGCCGCGGAAATCCGGATCGATTGTCCCGGGGGAGTTGCCAAGCTCAATCCCGTATCTGTTGGCCAGGCCGCTACGCGGACGAACCTGACACTCAACGGGCCAAGGCAAGGCAAAGGAAACGCCAATACCAATCAAAATCCTTTTGCCAGGAAGCAAAACAAAAGGCAATTCTCCCGCGTATTCCTTAGTCTCCATATCAAGCACGCCGTAGGCGAAGACGTCAAACCCCACGGCTCCGTTAGAAGCACGTACCGGAATCTGGGCGTCTGGAAAAAGCCTTTTTACCTGGATGGTCTTCATGGCCGGATCCTCCTTTGTAAGGTGCGCTGAACCAGAATCTATCACAAGATGTTATCCTAGCATTATTGTTTCTTAACAGTCAACTCTGCCAAATTCGACCTATGATTTAACAAAAACAATAACTGCCGCGTTTCTTTAGAAAATCAAAACCTCTTTTAATTTCCCCTCACTAAACACAAAAACCCTGACGAATTGCACTCGTCCCGGTTTTCTTGTTATAATATAAGTATCAACCAAAAAAACTAAAGCTAGACCCATGAAAAATAACTTTTTGAAAATCCTGCCTTTATTTTTAATCTTTATTTTTTTGATTACCTCCGGTTTTGGCTGCAAAAGCCCCAGCGGTGAGGTTAAAGAACACCAAAAACCGATCACCCTGGAATACTGGCGGCTCTACGACGACGAAGACGCTTTTAGCGAAATCATCAAGGCCTATCGCGAGCTCCATCCCAATATCAACATTAATTACCGCAAATTCCGGCCGGAAGAATACGAGCAGGAGCTTTTAGACGCTCTGGCCGAAGACCGCGGACCGGATATTTTTTCCCTCAACGAAAACCTCTTGCGCAAATATCAGGCCAAAATCGAGCCGATGCCGGAAGAAATCACCATGGCCTATCAGGTCATAAAAGGAACCATCAAAAAAGAAACGGTGGCAGAGCTAAGAACCAAAAAAACCTTAAGCCTACGGCAAATCAAAGACGACTACGCGGAAATTGTTTACAAAAACCTGGTGCTGGATAACAAAATTTATGGTCTGCCTTTGAGCCTGGAGAGCCTGATCATGCTCTACAACCGCGACATTCTCAATAAATCGGCGATAACTACGCCACCGACCGACTGGAAGAGCTTTCAGGACGCGGTCCAAAAAATCAACCGTTTTGACAAGGAAAACAATATTATCCAATCAGGAACAGCTCTGGGTACCGGCTACAATGTCAGCCGCAGTTTCGATATCCTCTCTATTCTAATGCTGCAAAACGATGCCGTCATGACCGATGCTAGCGGCTACGCCATCATCAGTAAAACCAAAGACAAAAACTATAATCCAGGACTGGAAGCCATCAAATTCTACCTTGATTTCGCCTCACCCACCAAAAACGTTTATTGCTGGAATTCGGATCTGCCCGATTCTTTGGCAGCCTTTCTCTCTGGCAAAGTCGGCTTCATTTTTGGCTACAATTATTCTATTCCCATCATCCGCGCTCAAGCTCCCAAGCTAAATCTGGGCGTTGCCCCTTTGCCTCAAGTTAATCCCGATAATCCCAAAAACTACGCCAACTATTTTATCGAGACTGTTTCCAAAAAATCAAAAAATACCAATGAAGCCTGGGACTTTGTCATCTTTGCCAATCAGGAAGAACAAGTCAAAAAATTCCTCAACAAAACCAATCGCCCGGCCGCTCTCAAGTCTCTGATTAACAGTCAGCTGGAAGATGAGGATCTCCATGCTTCAGCCGTGCAAACACTGACAGCCACCAACTGGTACGAAGGCAAAGACCCGCTAGCGGCCGAAAATGCTTTCAAAGAAATGACGGAAAATCTGCTCAAAGCCACCGAGGAAAAAGAGTTTAACGACATCGTCAAAACAGCCATCTCCAAAATTAACCAAACCTTTAAATGAAGAAGACCAAATCTAAGCTGCTCTTAATTTTTGTTTTGACTGCGCTCGCCGTCTCGGCTTTTGTCGGCCCAGCCTTGGCTGACGGATTAATCCCGGAAAATTGCAGCGGCACCGCCGAAAACTGTAATCCCTGCGACATCATCACCGTCCTGGTCAAAGCCGCCGACTTGATTACCGGCCTAAGCGGCACTATTGCGCTACTGATGTTTATCTACGGCGGGCTACTCTGGCTCACCGCCTACGGCAAAGAATCGCAAATTCAATCGGGTAGGGGGGTTATTATCGCCACCGTTATTGGCCTTGTCATTATTTTTCTAGCTTATACCTTAATCAGCGTGGCCATTGGCGCCATTTACGGCAACAGCAGTATTCCGGCTCTAAATCAAACAGGCCCCTGCTTTGGTGGATAACTGCTAGTCTGACTAATGGCCAAATATGCTATAATAAAGTCAGTCAAATAAAAAATAAATCTCGCGTTAAATTTCATAAAATAAGCGCGATATAGAAAGGGGGTGAAATAATGAAAAAAAGAATTATCGGAACTTTACTGGCAGTCGCCGCTTTGACAGCTTTCGCTTTGCCGGCAGTGGTTCTGGCTAGTCCGGCTGATACGAACTTCGGCTTAAATAACCTCGAGAACGTCCAGCTAGGCAAACAAGACCTGACCGAGACCATCTCTTTAGCTATTAATGCGATTTTGGGAATTTTGGGTATTATCGCTGTTCTCTTGATCCTCTGGGGCGGTTTCATTTGGATGACCGCCGCTGGTGCTGATGAAAAAGTTGAGAAAGCCAAAAAATTAATTTATTCCGGCATTATCGGTTTAGTGATTATCTTGGCGGCCTGGGCTATCGCCGCCTTCGTCATCAGTCAAATTGCTACTGCTACTGGCGCTGGCAATCCATAAAGTAAATAGTTGTGGGGGAAGGGGCCTACCCCTTCCCCGTTCCAATTTCAACCGCCAAACACTCCATGAACTTCTCTTGTCTAAAATCAAAAAAAATAATAGTCTTCCTGTTTCTCTTGGCCTTTTTAATTTTTCCTTCTCTTTCGCTGGCAGCCGATTTAACACCAGTGGCCGGCCTCGACTCGGCTGCGCCTGATGCCCTTAAAAAATCTGGAACCATTGAAGTGGTGGTCGGCCAGATGATCAGCGCCCTTTTGTCCATGCTGGCCGTCATCTTTATCATCCTTATAATTTATGCCGGTTTCCTGTGGATGACCGCTTCGGGCGAAGAAAGCAAAATTAAAAAAGCTAAAGATATCATCATTGCCGCTACCATTGGACTAGTAATTGTCTTGGCCTCTTACAGCATCACAATTTTTGTCATGTCGGCCATGGGAATCAAATAAACAACCTAAATAATTAAAGTCGACACCAACTTATGAAAAAAATATTAATAAAAAAAATCGTCATCGCGATCGTTTTGCTGGTAGTCATGTCTTTGTTTTGCCTGCCGGCCGTCTCCTTGGCCAGTACCGGCATGTTAGACAAACTTAATACCGTCAAAGAAAATTCCGGCCTGGGCGGCGACGCCAGTGAAAACGCTCTGCCTATCGCTGTCGGCAGAATAATCGGCGTAGCCTTGGGAATTCTCGGCGTCATCTTCATCATGCTTATTATCTATGCCGGCTTCATCTGGATGATCGCTAGCGGCGACGATGGAAAAGTCAAAAAAGCCAAAGATATTATTATCGCCGCTACCATTGGACTAGTGATCGTCTTAGCTTCCTACTCCATCTCTTATTTTATCGTCGATCAGCTAAACAGAGCCTCTACTGGAACAGGTACGCCTTAATCTCGTCTGTAATAAAAATTTCAAGGGGCGCGATTTCCGAGATCTCGCGTCCCTTTTGTTCTTGTGCCTGTTTACACTCCCCCTAAATGTTCTGCATCCAATCGTGGAGGTGATCGGGCGCATCGCGCCTTTCCTCATTCACGACGAAAGACCGTTCCTTGATGAAAGCGCCGCTCCGGCTTGTCACCACCAGCTGGTGGTCGCCGGGCAGCAGCTCCAGAAACAACTTGCGCCAAGGCAGCACCTCGATCGGCCGGCTGCCGTCAACACTGACAAAACGCGTTTCGTTGCTGTTGTTGAGCAGATAGCCCAACTGTCTAAACCCGCCGTGATAGCCGCGGTAGCCACCGGCCGCTCGTCCGCCGCCATAGGCTCCTTCATTCTCGGCCACGCTCTTTATGGTCTCGGCCGCATCACGCCGCGCCGCCGGGTCGGAGATACTGCCGACTGCCAACGCGGCCGCGTATGGACCGCTTGGGCCGTTAATGCCACTGTAAGCCACGACTCCGGAATTCGCCTCCAGCCGCGGGTCTTGGTACTTCTGATACCGCTCGCCGCCGAAAGTCAGAAAGTCCCTACGATAGCCGTTGGGACTGACCGTCGTCGAACACCCAGCCGCCGCAACCGCCAAAATCACCAGAAATACCGCTTGCCTGTTCCTGTTCATCATCGCTCTCCCATACCCCGAAAAGGGGATTTGTTGACCAATGTTCATTACCTCCAGGGTAACGCTCCATTATTCCAAAAATAACCCAAAATGTCAATAGCCAAAAAACGCCGCTGACTTCAGCGACGTTCTGATAAATTGTTTATCCTTTTTCTTAACCGCCAGATTTTTACAAAATACTCGACAGCGGTTTCCATAATATTAACTGTGCTCTTCCTGGCCAGATCGCGAAACTGCGACCAGTTAACCGGCACCTCTTTGATCCGGTAACCCATTTTTTCGGCCAGCACCACCAGCTCCGTGTCCAAAAAAAACAGTTTGTCCTGCGTCAGAGGCAAAACCTTTTCTTTGATTGTTTGGTTTAAGGCTTTGAAGCCGCAAGGAAAATCGCTAATTTTACTTTTCAGCATCAGCCGCACCAAAAAACGATAAGTGAAAGAAACCAAGCTTCTCAAAAAAGATCGCTCCACCTTGGCCGCTGCCAAAAATCTCGAACCGATTACCAAAGCATAGCCCGATTTTATTCCTGCCACTAGAGATTTAAGATCCTCGAGAGCCACCGCCAGATCAACATCCATAAAAATATAAATGTCGGCCGTCTCTTGCAAAAAAACGCTACGCCAAGCCAGACCCTTGCCTTTCTCCGGAATGAAAAAATACTCCAGTTCGGCTGTTTCCCCGACCAGCCCCTTAACCACTTCCGCCGTCTTGTCGGTTGAATTGTTGTCGGCCACCACGATTTTGAACCGATCGGAGCAAAAATTTCCTCGACAAAAATCCAGCGTTTGTCTGACACTCTTCTCCACAATCAGCTGCTCGTTATAAACCGGAAAGACAATTAAAATTTTCATAAAACCTGATAAAGAGTGGCTTCTTTATCCTGATAAACTCTTTTAAAACGAAAATTATTATCCAAGTTATTCTCCATGGCCGTATGGCCCTGGGAAACCAAAACGTATTTGGCCCGAAAATTATTTTTTATAATCTCGTAAATTTCCCCCGATCTCTTGCCCTCGGTAATGTCGCGCCACTGGCGATAGAGGTCTTTATTATACAAATACATGAAGGTCGGGTCCAGCCCATTTAGATAATAATTCTTATCGTTATGATAAAAAAGCACCGTAAATTCGTCCCAATCACTGGTAAAAACGATGTCGCCTGTTTGAGAATTGTTTTTTAGGTACTCGGACGGCGCCTGCAAATAATTAAAATTCCAGCCGCGACTTAAGCTGCTTTTGACCCCCAAAAGCGAATTGGCGAACAGCAGCACTAACGCCGCTATTAGCAAGAGATTGACCGATTGTTTAATAAAAAGGGTCTGCCAAATTCTCTCTCTAAAAACCGCCAAAGCTCCTTTTACTTCTTTCAGTTGGCTGGCGGCGCTAAAAACCATAGCGACGAACAACAAGCAAAAAGGCACCAGATACTCGATGTTCCTTCTGGATTTAATGGTGGCTATCAAAAAAAATAAGAAAATAAAACTCAAATATTTTACTGCCACGCTGTATTTTTTATAATAATCGAGATACAAGACTAAAGCCAGCAGCGCCAAGACGAGCGGTACGGCTAAATTCTTTAAAAAATCCGGGAAACTATAAGGATACCACTCCGCGCCGACACCAATAAGATGCTGGTAATTAGCCAAACCAATTTGAACTATTTGCACCCAATAAAAATTCAGATTTTGCGGGAAATAAGGATTAATGACAACTCCCAGCAATAAACCGCCAGCCACGCTGGCCAGCAGCTTAAAATTGTCGGCCTTAAACAAACCGTTTATCAAGCCCTTAACAAAATTAAGCAGCCACCTTCTTTTTAGCCAGCCGGTTTTTATCAAAATTTTTCTAACTCGACCGACGTCTGTTTCTTTTACGGCCTGATTTAGAGCCACAGTGAAAATATAAATCAAAGTTAGAATTAATAGCAAAAACCAGCCGCCGTAGGCCCAAACGTAAACAAAAGCCAGAGCCATAAGCTTAAAATAACGACGACTCAGAATCAGATAGACGCCTAAAAAGAGAATGATGATAGACAAGGGCTGGGCTTTGACTAGACTGATACGAAAAATAAAAGTCGTTCCCAGAAACAACAACCAAACATACCAAAAAGCTCCCCTGATCTTAAACTTTTTTAACAACCAAAAAAAAGTCAAAACCAACAAAGAATCCAAAATCACCTGAAGCAACTTGCCACCGAGCGGTGAGGGCAAATAGGTGACAAAGGGCACCAAAAACAGATGATACAAAAAATGATGATCAATATAACCATCTTTTAAAATCGTGAATTGCTGATAAGGAAAACTTTTTATGATCCCACCCTGCCCCATTAGTTGGCTTAGTTTAACATGATAAAAAGAGTCTGGATCGGGAAAGACTGGGGCATACTGCAACCAAGAAAAAACGACCAGACAAATCAAAAATATTATTAAATATGCCAGTAAATTATTTTGCTCTAACCACCTGTTGACTCTAATGAAAATACCTAAAAACATAAATAATTTTTATAAACCAACTATAACAAAATTAGCGGGGTTTGCAAACCCCGCCAAAAATAATTTCCGGCTTAATTATTTTTTTAATTCCGCCTTAAGATAGTCGACCCAGGGCACCGCGGCCGGCTCTTGCTGATTTAAAACCGCCAGATAAAAGCTTAGGTAAGACCCAAAAAATAGAATTTCCAGGCTCGAAGCCAGCTTTTCGTCACTGGCAAGCAGATATTCCATAAACTCTATTTTTTGCTTTTTTAATATTTTTTGCGTAATCTTATATCTCTTTTGGATCCGGGGGTGGAGCTGATTGGAATTAAAAAATAAAAATTTTATTTGTCTGGCGCTGGCTGGTGGCAACATCAGACCATCTAATAAATGGTGGTTTAATTCTGGCAACAGGTAAGGATAGGCCAAAACCTTGGCGCTCTCGTTAAGTTGATTGGCCAGAATATGAGCGTTGGCTGCCAAAAAACCAGAGCCTACCACCAAAGGCACACTGCCTTTCAAAAAGATCGCCGCCTGCTTGGCTGGATTAATATCGGTTTTTGCCGCCCAACCCAAAGACCGATCCAATCCTTTAAGGTGCCTGGCCAGGCCAATCACCTCCCGGTCACCGATTTTAATCAATTTTAATTTGCAAAAAATTACTAAAACTGCCATTAACTGCAAGCCCAGGCCATAGCGCGGCTGTTTCGATGGATTGTATCTGCTGTTTAACTTGAAAAATGGCGTTTTAGTCTTCTTGGCCAAGGCTTCCAACCGGCCGCCGCTGGAAATACAAACTATTTTGGCTTTTCTCTTTTTGGCCTCCAAAAAACAACTGATAGTTTCTTCGGTATTACCGGAATAACTGGAAATAATCACCAAACTGCCAATCTTAATACATTTTGGCAAACCATAGTTTCTGATTAAAATTAATGGCTGTTCCAGCTGTTCGCTATAAACGCCTCTGATTATTTCCGAGGCCAAATTTGATCCGCCCATACCGCAAACGGCCAGATTGTTAAACTTCTGGGGAGTAATCTTAAGGGCGGTCACTTTAGCCGATTGCCACGAATCTAGCAGCTGCTCCGGCAAAAAAGCTACCGATTCTGTTTCTTTCAATTGGTTATACTTTTTTAATTCGTCAATATCGTCTAAAAAATTTTTCATTGCTTTTTAGTTTAGCTATTAATTGATTACATTTTAACAGAAATCACCCCTAATGACAAAATTATTTTTGGTTGCTTTTTTGGCTTCAATGGGGTATATTAATCAATAATCTTCATCAAATTTTTTAACCTTTATGTCCGGACACAGTAAGTGGGCCACCACCCACCGCCAAAAATCGGCCCAAGACGCCAAACGAGGTGCTATTTTTACCAAGTTAGCCAACCTCATAACCATCGCCACTAAAGAAGGCGGTTCTGATACTAATAGCAACTTTAAACTGCGCCTGGCGATTGATAAGGCTCGTGAAGCCAACATGCCAAAAGACAACATCGAACGAGCAATTAGTAGAGGCGCTGGCTTGACCAGCGGCGACAGCGCCCTGGAGGAAGTGACCTATGAAATATTTGGTCCCGGCGGCAGCGCTTTTATTGTCGAGGCCATTACCGATAACAAAAACCGAACCGTGGCGCAGCTCAAGAACATTCTGAATAAAAATGGTGGCCAACTGGGTGCTCCCAATAGTGTTTTATGGATGTTTGAAAGATGCGGCCTGCTTGTCGTGGGCCTTGACCAATTGTCCAACAAAAAACCCGATGAGCTTGAGCTCCAATTTATCGATCTGGGCGCTCTGGATATCACAAAAAATGATGCTGACTGGGAAATTTATACCGCCAGCCAAGAGCTGTTAAAAATTAACGAGGCCCTAAAAAAATTAGGAATAAACCCGGCTGAATCCGGCTTGGTCTATGCCCCCAAAGACAAACTGATTGTCTCTGATTCAGAAATGCAAAACAAAATTTCCCAATTATATGACGCTTTAAGTGATTATGATGAAATAAGCAATGTCTACACCAATGCCAGCTGGTAAAACCAATTCCATTGTTCTGGGCATCGATCCGGGAATAGCCGATACTGGTTATGGTCTTATCAGCCAGAGACAAAATCAGCTAACTCTTCTGGCTTATGGCTCCATCAAAACCAAAAAGGGTTTAGAGTTGGCCAAACGCCTAGAAAGTCTGGAACGAGAACTAACCAAGTTGATAAAAGTTTACCGGCCAACACTGTTGGCCGTCGAGCAGCTCTTCTTCTGCAAAAATGTCAAAACCGCCCTTATGGTCGGGCAAGCCCGCGGAGTGATCCTCTTGGTTGGCGAAAAAAACCATCTCTTAATCAAAGAGTTTACCCCTTTGCAAGTCAAACAAGGAATTACTGGCTACGGGCAAGCCGACAAAAGACAAATCCAGCTAATGGTTAAAGCCATTCTTGGATTAAAGGAGGTGCCCCGACCGGATGACGCGGCCGACGCTCTAGCTATAGCTATTTGTGGCCTAAATCACCAAAATTTTACCAGCCAACTTGGCTCTTGACAATTTTTATAAAAAAGTTATAATAAAGAAACTGTTAGTTATTTAATTAATAAACAACTAAGTATGTTGGATGAAATCCAAAATCTCTCTTTGGTTGACGACGATGCAGAGCTAGATCCCCTTACTGACGGAGAAGGCGAGGAAGGGGACGAAACGGAGCCAGATGCCGAAGAGTCAGAAGAAGAAGTAGAATAATAAGATTAAAATTAAAAAATGTCGATTTTAATCAATCGACGTTTTTTAATTGAAAAGCTTAGAAAAAAATGATATATTAAGTAAATAAAAAGATGAAATCAGAAATTCGCCAAGATTACATCCAAAATAAATACGTCATTATCGCGCCCAAACGCGGCCGACGGCCTCATGATTTAGAATTGCCTCAAGCTTCAATCTCAACTGGCGAAAAAAACTGCATTTTTTGTCCCCCAAAAATCGGCCAAGCGGGCCGGTTGATCACTACCGTCTTTTTGCCCGGAAAAAGCCGAGGCTGGTTAATAAAAGTCATCCGTAACAAATTTCCTGCAGTTAGTAAAGATAATCCCCGCGCCTATGGTCGGCAGGAAGTTGTGATAGAGACGCCGGATCATTTGCAAGAAGTTGAAAATCTCTCTGATAGTCACCTGGTTAAAATATTAGAAATCTACGCCGAGCGCACCAAAATCATCAGCCGGTACAAAAAAATCGAATACATTTTGATTTTTAAAAACCACGGGGGTGCCGCCGGCGCTTCCTTGCGGCACGCCCATTCCCAAATCTTTGCCACTCAGTTCTTGCCGCCGCACCTAAAGGACAAATCCCAACGAACCCGTGACTATAAGCTGCAAAATGGCTCATGTGTTTATTGTGATGTCCTTAAAAAAGAAAAACGTGGTCCGCGCGCCGTCTTCGAAGACAAAAATTTCCTTGTTTTTTGCCCTTGGGCGCCGATGCACAACTATGAAATTTGGCTGATGCCCAAACGTCACGTAGACAACATCTCCTTGCTTACAAAAGCTGAATTTTTTAGCCTGGCAAAGATGCTTAAGAAAGTTCTAAATAAAATCAACCAGCTTAATCTGCCTTATAATTATTACTTCCATCAAGTTATAAACGACAACGATCAACATCTCTATCTCAAAGTAACGCCACGTGGCTCCGTTTGGGCAGGAGTGGAGATCGGCTCCGGACTAATCGTCAATCCTATCTCTCCCGAAGAGGCAGCCAGATTTTACCGCCGCTAAAACCAATCCTTGTCTTAAAGTACAAATACTTGCGATAGTCTCAATAAAATTTTCTTATGACCATACCTCAACTCTCTCCTCGCAAACCCACGCCAGACTGGCGTAATCCGGTTTATCTGAAAAAATCACGGCGCCAGAAAGACAAGACCCACCATCAAGCCGATCTAACCTTTGCCAAAAGTAGTTATCGGCCGCCCAAAAAAGGATTAAAGAAGCTGATTGGTACCCTAGTACCTCTAATAATTTTTATAATTCTTCTGGTTGGGCTTTCTTCGATTGGAGTTCTGGCCTGGATTTCCAAGGACCTGCCCAGCCCCAACAAAGTAATCAACCGCAACCTGACGGTCAGCACTAAAATTTACGATCGCACCGGGCAAACTGTTTTATATGATGTACACGGCGACATCAAGAGAACTTTAATCAAATTAGACGATATCCCCAAATTCGCCCAGCAAGCGACTCTAGCCGCCGAAGATAGGGATTTTTACAAGCATAAAGGTTTTAGTCTGACAGGTATCGCCCGTTCATTAATAAAAAATGTTCTTACCGGCAGTAAGGTTGGTGGTTCAACCCTCACCCAACAGTTTGTAAAAAATGCGGTTTTGACTGGAGAGAAGACTTACACTCGTAAAATCAAAGAGTTTTTAATTTCTTATCAACTGGAGAAAAAGTTCAGTAAAGACGAGATTTTACAAATGTATTTTAATGAAATACCTTATGGCTCGATAATTTATGGCATTGAAGCTGCTTCTCAGTCATTCTTTGGCAAACCAGCCAAAGAACTGACGCTGGCCGAAAGTGCCATTCTGGCTGCTATTCCTCAAGCCCCAACCTATTATTCTCCCCATGGCAACAACAAAGACAAGCTAATCGCTCGCCAGCGTTATATTTTAGATTCCATGGCGGAGTTGGGCTACATTAGCCAAGACCAGGCCAAAACCGCCAAACAGGAAAAAATTATTTTTAAACCGCTTCGGGAGTCAATTATCGCCCCGCACTTTGTCATGTATATCAAGGAATTGCTTTCAGAAAAATATGGCGAAGATTTTATTACTCAAGAAGGTTTAAAAGTTTTTACCACCTTAGATTTAGACAAGCAAAAAATAGCGGAAGAGGCAGTGAAAGCGGGAGTGGAAACTAATGGTAAAAAATATAATTTTACCAACGCCTCTTTAACCGCTCTCGATCCGAAAACCGGACAAATTCTGGCTATGGTTGGTTCCGTTGATTATTTTAATGACGAAATTGACGGCCAGGTCAATGTCTCCCTAAGACCTAGGCAACCCGGCTCTTCTTTTAAACCGATCGTTTATAGCGCCGCCTTTCTTAAGGGCTACACCCCTGACACGGTATTGTATGATGTTAATACCAATTTCGACACCACTGGTTCCCAGCCATATGAGCCTAAAAATTATGACCTAAAAGAACACGGCCCCATAACCATGAAAGTGGCGCTGGCCGGCTCGCTTAATATCCCGGCCGTTAAAACCACCTACCTCACCGGCATTAATAATATTTTGGATCTGGCCGACTCACTGGGATATACCACCCTCAAGGATCGCGACCGCTTTGGTCTGTCAATTTGTTTGGGTGGCGGGGAAATAAAACTCTTGGAACACGTGGGAGCTTATGCGGTTTTGGCCCAAGAAGGCATAAAACATGAGCTTAACCCCATCCTTAAAATCGAAGATAAACAAGGCCGGGTGCTTTATGAGTACAAAGATAAAACAAAAAAAATCTTAGAACCGGAAATTGCCCGCTTAACCACCAGTATTATTTCTGACGATGAAGCCAGGTCGTTTATTTTTGGACGAGGCAGTAAACTGACCCTACCAAACCGTCCTGTCGCCGCTAAAACCGGTACCACCAATGATTATCATGACGCTTGGACTATTGGCTATACGCCCAGCCTGGTAGCCGGCGTTTGGGTGGGCAACAATAACAATAAGGAAATGAAACGCGGCGCCGACGGCAGTATTGTTGCCGCTCCCATTTGGAATCAATTTATGCTTGAAGCGCTAAAAGATACTGCCCCAGAAAATTTTACTGCCCCAGAAAAAATAACCACCGGCAAGCCGATTTTAGACGGCCAAACCAGCCCGGAGACCATTGTAAAAATCGATACCATGTCCAATAAACTGGCCACGCAATACACACCGGAATCAACCATTAAAGAAATCAAAATCAAAGAGATTCACGACATTTTAAATTATATAAACAAAGACGATCCTCACGGTGAGCCGCCCCAAAATCCCTCTGCCGATCCCCAATTTAATAACTGGGAGCAGGCCGTCCAAAGATGGGCAAAAGAGAAAGGTTATGACACTAGCCAAAATAATCAAAACTTGCCGACGGATTATGATAATATTCACCTGGAAGCCGACCAGCCCAACCTAACTATTATTACTCCACTACCCAACCAAACCATAAAAGAAGCCAGCCTAACTGTGGAAATAGCGGCATCAGCCAGACGGGGTATAAAAAAAATAGAATATTATTTGGATAACAAGCTAATTGAGACCAAAAATGATTCCAGCGACGCTTCCCTTAATTTATCAGCCTTAACTAATGGCTATCATACTCTATCGGTTTTGGCCAAGGATGATTTGGAAAATACCACCAAAAAATCTGTGGAATTAAATCTTCTTTTACCACAAACCCTGCCCGTCTTTACTTGGTCCTATCCAGAGGATAATTTCACTATTAAACTGCCAATTACCCTGCGTGCCCAGCTCACCAATTGGCAAAAGGTAAAAAAAATTGATTTCTACTATCAAAAAGTAGGGGATGGCTCAGAGGGATATTTGGGCTACAGTGAACCCCAAAAAGCCGACATTTCCATTATTTGGAATAAGACAATCAGTCCCGGCCATTATGAAATTTACGGCTATATATTTGATCTAAATAACAAAAAAACACCTACCGCTAAGTTGAATTTAGAAATAAAATAATGCTAAATAAAAAGATCACCCCAAACTGGGGTGATCTTTTTATTTAGCCAGTCTACTGTTTTATTGGCATGATAATATAAAAATAATCACTCAATCCGGATGGCTTCATTAAACAGGGGCTGTTACTGTCATTTATTTCTATAATTATTTCTTCTGTATTAATATTTTGTAAACCATCCAAAAAATACCGATAATTTAAAACAATACTATTTTCTTCGCCGCTAACAGCCGCCTCCAGGGTTGAAATATTTTCCCCTGTTTGAGAAGAGGAGGAGGTGATGATTATTTCATTATTCTTTTTAAATTCTAATTTAATATCATAAATACCACTCTTAGTGAAGAGACTGGCTGTTTTAACTGCTTTAATTAAAGAATTGATATTGGTTTTAATTTGTGTCTTACTGTTATTGGGTACGATTTGGGAATAATTAGGATATTCTCCCTCAATTAAACGGGAGACTAACTCCACCCCATTATAAGTAAACACTATCTGGTTATTAGAAATATAAATCTCCACATTTTCCACTTCTTTTAGGGACACGTCCTCTTTAAAAATTCCTAACACCCTGGAAATCTCCTGTAGGGTTCTGACTGGTACGATTATTGTCTTTTCTTCTTTGCCGCCCTCAATTAGGTCAATTGTTTTTTCCGCCAACCGATAGCCGTCAGTAGCAGCAAAAACAGCAGTATTATTAGTAAATTTTATAAACACCCCAGAAATTTCCGGCCTAGTTTCTGAATTAGAAACAGCAAAAGTCACCTGGCTGATTGCCTCTTTAAAACTCTTAGCACTAATAATATAGGGGTTTTCTTTGTTTATTTTAGGGATTAAAGGAAAATCACTAGCTGTTAATCCTTTAATTTTTGTTTTTTGTTTTTGGCACTCTATTTTTAAATTATCTTCTACTAACTCCAGGTCCACCCTTTCTTTTGGTAATAAAGAAATATAGTCGGCTAGTAATTTAGCATCCACTGTGAAGTCGCCTTCTTTTTCCACCTTACCCCTTACTTGAGCTATAATGCCAATTTCTAGATTAGTTGCCGAGAAAGTTAAAATTTTATCTTCTACTTTTATTAAAATGTTAGCTAAAATTGGCAAATTAGAATTTTTATTGGCAATATGGCTAACTACCATCAACCCTTGATTTAAATTTTCTTGGGTACAAGAAATTTTCATATAGTTTAATAAAATAATTATTAATAATTATATTAATGACAGGGGAAAAGTGGAAAGTTATTAAAAATTTATGAAACTATACCTTTTTTAATATTTAAAATAAATTTTTTAGGTATAAACACTGAATAATTATTACAACCAACTGTTTAAAACTAGTGACTTGAATTTTATTAAATGGTTTTAAAAAATTTTTCCAGTTTTATTTTAACTTATCTAAAGTTTATTAACTTTTTAAAACAATACTATCACCAAGTTAGTTACTTTTTATAAAGAATTTTTACCCAAATTATCAACTATATAGTTTTTGTTTTAAAACATTAATGTCCTGCCTTAATTTGTCGTCGGTTTTTAAATTTTTGACAATTTTTTCGTAAGCGTGGATGACTGTGGTATGATCGCGACCGCCGAGCTCCTGGCCAATTGTCGGATAGGAGGCTTTCATTTCCTCGCGCATCAAATACATAATTATTTGTCTTGGCTCGGTGAGGCTTTTTTTGCGGCAAGGTGAGAGAATGTCGGCTATTTCAATATCAAAGTATTCGGCGACAGTATTAATGATATACTTAGGGGTCATTGATTTTTTTTGAGAGTTGGTGGTAATGGAGTCGGTTATTTGTTTGATTTCCTCAAGAGTTAACTTTTTATTTTGTAGTTGACTGTGGGCAATAATACGGTTTAACGCACCTTCTAATTCCCTGACATTATTATGAATGACGCTGGCCAAGTAGTTGGTGGCTGCCGGCTCCAGAGAGTAATTTTTTTCCTTGGCTTTAGCCTCGATAATGGCCATTTTTGTTTCTAAATCCGGGCTGGAGATGTCGGCAATCATTCCCCACTCAAAACGTGAAACCAAGCGATGTTCCAGGGTGGCGATAGCCTTGGGCGGCCGGTCAGAGGAGATCACCACCTGTTTGTTTTGCTGGTGTAGTTCGTTAAAGGTGTGAAAAAAAGCTTCCTGGGTCTGTTCCTTGCCAGAAATGAATTGAATATCATCGATTAACAACAAATCAATAGAGCGGTATTTTTGTTTGAATTCTTCGGCCTTGCCGTTTTGGATAGCATTAATAAAATCATTGGCAAATTTCTCGCAGGAAACATACAAAACTTTGGTTTTAGGATTATCGTTTAAAATTTTATGACCGATAGCTTGAAGTAAGTGGGTTTTTCCTAGACCCACGCCGCCATAAATAAACAATGGGTTATAGGCGTGGCCCGGGTTCTTGGCGACCGCCAGCGAAGCCGCATGGGCCAGTTCGTTGTTTTTGCCGACAATGAAAGTGGCAAAGGTATAGCGGGGATTAAGAATAAAATTATTGGTTGTTTCCGGGATTTTATCACTGAAGTAGCTCTCTTTGGTGGCTTCTGGTGGGGTGTTATCTGGGGTAATGTTTTTATTAAGCAGGCTGGCCGAATTAAAGCTTGGTTGTTGGGCTACGGCCTCGATTTTGTAAACCACCTCTTTGATTTTATTGTCGGTAACGTTTTTTAGGGCCTTAAGAATAGTTTGATGGTACTTTTTTTCCAGCCATTCTTTAGTAAAGCTGTTGGGCACAGAAATCACTGCCTTGTTTTCTTCAACAGAAGAGATTCCCGTGTTTTTAAACCAAGTGGTAAAATTAGCCTTTGATAATAAAAGTTCTAGCTCGCCGAGCGCTGCTTGCCAGAGTTGCTGGGGAATCATGATGGAGGGTTGGATTAAGAGTAAAAATAAGTCTTTATAATTTTAGCACAAGTTAACAAAATTAGAAATAGTCAATAAAAAACAAAAAGTGTTGATTAGATGTTGATTAGATGTTGATAAATATTTTTTCTTTTCATTGACGTGTTATTAAAAAAATGTTATTCTTTTGAAAGCGACAAAAAATAATACAAAGAGTTATTAATTGAAGTTTTATGCCCAAGAGAACCTACCAACCAAAAAAGAGAAAAAGAGTCAAAAAGCACGGCTTTCGTCATCGGATGCAGACTAAAAATGGCAGAAAAGTCCTAAAAAGAAGAAAAAATCGAGGTCGGTCAAACTAGTCGGCACGGTTTTGGCCATAATTACCTAATTTTTTATTATTATGTTGGCCAAAAAATATCGTCTAACCAAACGTAACGATTTTCTTAAAATTTTTAGAAGCGGTAAGAGGGCTTTCAGTGGATTTTTGGCAATTTATTATAAGCCTAATGGTTTAGATTTCTGTCGTTTTGCGGTAGTCGTTTCTAATAAAGTCTCTAAAAAGGCCTCGCAAAGAAATTTAATCAAAAGACGATTAAGGGAGATTGTTAAAAAAAATTTATTTAAATTTAGTCAAAATATTGATATAATTATTAGCGCTACGCCTTTGGCCTTGGGTCAAAAACAACAGTTTTTAGAATCGGAGCTCCTAACTGTTTTTAAAAAATGCCGATTAATTTAACAATTCGCAACCTGGCTTATTCTCTTCGTTTTTTTGCTTTAAGATTAATCAGACTCTACCAAAAAACCCTTTCTTTTGACTACGGCTGGCCACGGATTTTTTACCCGGGCGGTTACTGTAAGTTTCAGCCGACCTGTTCAGAGTATGCCTATCAGGCGGTAGAAAAATATGGAATTATTAAGGGGGGGTTAAAGGCTTTGGGGCGGGTGCTGCGTTGCAACCCATTTTCTAAAGGCGGCCTCGACCAGGTAAAATAAAAATTTTTCCAGGCCGGACTAAAATTAATTTATGATTCAATTATTTAATATTATTTTTTATCAGCCGCTGCTGAATCTATTGGTGTTGTTTTATAATTTTATTCCCGGTCATGACATCGGAGTGGCTATTATTTTATTAACTTTTTTGATTAAATTGATTTTATATCCTTTTTCTGCCAAATCCTTGAAGTCGCAGAAAGCCTTACAACAGCTTCAGCCAAAAATTAACGCCCTGAAAAATCAATACAAGGATCAACGGGAAAAAATGGGCGTAGAGATGATGAAGCTTTATAAGGCAGAAAAAGTCAGTCCCTTTTCTTCCTGCTTGCCCCTATTGATTCAATTTCCTTTTTTAATAGCCATTTATCAAGTTTTTTACACTGGTTTGGCCCAGGGCAGTTTAAGCAAGCTTTATTCTTTTATTCCCAATCCCGGCACACTTAGCCCGATCGCTTTTGGTTTTTTGGATTTATCCAAGCCACAGGTAATTCTGGCGGCTTTAGCCGCTCTGGCTCAATTCTGGCAAGCTCGAATGCTTAATTTCAATAAACCGGAAGTTAAAACCACTGGTAGTAAAGATGAGGGTACGTTGGCTATTATGAACAAACAGATGGTTATTTTTATGCCCATCATGACTTTTATTATTGGTTTTACCTTGCCTAGCGGCCTAGTTCTCTACTGGCTGGTAGTTACTCTTTTAACAATTTTGCAGCAATTAGTGACTTTTAGAAAAAAGAAGGATCAGCCCGCCGTAGAAATATTAGATAAGCGTTGATTTTTAAAATCGATGTTTCTTAATCAAAAACAACTAATTGGCCTGGAGGTCGAGACTGAAAGTGGTCAAAGATTAGGCCAGGTAAAGGATTTTGAGTTTAACAGTGAGACCCAGCAATTGGAAAAATATATCGTCTCTTCTCCCAAGTTGGTTGAAAAGCTATTGGTTCATGATTTAATCATCGATAGTAGTCGGGTAATAGAGATAAGAGAAAAAGTGATGATAGTTGATGATAATTTAATTGAACAAAAAAAGTTTATTCGGGAACCGGTCGCCACTTGATCTTCTTAGAATAAAAAAACGGCCTTAGAGGCCGTTTTTTTAAAATAATCTATTTTTTCCTACGATAACTTTTATTTTTTTGTGGCTGATGGTGATGGTGGCCGGAGTTTTGATAATGCGGCCGTCATCGTTTAATAAGATGGGTGTTGATTTAAAGCTGGTAATTCTTATGTTTTTGGCTTTTAGATGCGTCGGCGGGTCGGTATTTTTTTTCCAAAAAAAAGTGCTTTTAGGGCCGGTTAAAAAAATATCCAATTTATTGTCATCGGGCTGAGTGGGCGCTTCTTGATAACAGTCCAGGTTGGCAATTTTTATCGCCAATTCTTTTTTTTCAGAGTTGATAAAATAACTATTGTCACACTCTAGGGCCACCTGGTGGTTAATAACCTCCAAGGAGGTAAAAAAGTAATAGCCATTAATTTCTCCAAGATCCATCTTTTTGATTATTCTAGAAGACAAGACGTCGCAGGCCTTCTCACCCTCAGGTATGCCTAATAACCTGGCAATGTCGTTTTTGCCCTCAACAGGTATAAAGCCGACAACCACATTAAAGTCGGCTATCAGGTTTATTACTTGTCCAAAAGTTTTGTCATCGCCGACAATGACAATTGTTTTCACGCCCCTTTTAAGCTCTTCGCCCACCACTTGCTGAATGTTTTTTAGAAAAGACAGATGGTTTATTTTTCCATTAATGCCCAAATCCGTTAGCCGGGTTTCAATTTTAGCGACAGTGCTGCCATATTTTTTTTCAGCCAAGCGCGAATCATAGAGATAGTAATACATAAAAAGATGCCAATAACAGCTTATTGGCGGTTGGTTTTGTTTATTTTTTCTTTTTTTTGTTTTCTTCGTTTGAATTTTCCGTCAGTTCCTCCGTCGTTTGTGGTTTTAGGTCGATTTTCGCCTGCTTGGTAAAGTCGGGTCGAGAAGACCGCTCTTTGACATTACCCATTTGGCACTTGCCATTTAAAATGGCGCCGTTTGCCATAATCAGGGTTTCGGTTTTAACGTCGCCGAAGACTTTGGCCGTAGAAGTGAGCTCTAATCTAGAGCCGATCCTGATATTCCCTTGAATTTCTCCGGCAACTAGGGCGTTTTCGGCGCTGACATCGGCGAAAATTTTTGATTTAGAGCCGATTTTGAGGTCCTTGGAGGTTTTAATGGTACCGCAAACCGTTCCCTGAACCACGACATTGCCTTCAGTGACAAAGTCGCCCTCCACTTTTACCGACGGTCCAATAACGGTTTCGGTTTCACCGGCGGGCTGATTTTCTTTGAACATATAAGCGGCAAGTTATTTGTTATTACTGATTAATTCTAGCTTAAACAAAAGCCGCTTGTCAAAAAAAATTTTTTGTGTTATAGTCAATTTGTCAACCGTTTGCGTAAAAAATAAATCTTTTTGTTATGCCCATAAAAAAATCAGCTATTAAAGCCCTGCGCCAAAGCAAAAAAAAGTTGGCCAGAAATCTGAAGGCCAAAACCGCAATCAGGGATTTAGTTAAAAAATCGCAGAAATTTATCCTCAAACAAGAAAAGGATTCGGCGGTACAAAAAATTAAAGCAGCCGTTAAGGCGATTGACAAGGCAATGCAGCAAAAAATTATCAAAAAGAATACCGGCGCTCGCAAGAAGTCGAGGTTAATGAAAAAACTCAGTAAAATGCTAAAATAACAAAAGCCCCTTAACGGGGCTTTTAAAGTAATCATTATTATCTGTATCAGCGCATGTTCATAATAAACAGGTCAAATAATAATTCGGGATTTTTGGTGCCGGATTTTAACCGCGCTTCCAGCGCCACCAGTTCCTGATAAATTTTCAGCAGTTGATTTTTTGTAAATTTTTGCGACTGATCCCGCGCCTTTTTAAAAACAAAGGGATGGAGCTTTAAGCTGTTGGCTGTGGCCTTTTCCGTTTTAACCTGAAGTAAGATTTTAAATTGCCTGGCCATCATATTAAAAATGGCCAGAGGGGAATTGCCGCTCCGTAACTGGTTGCTAGTTAGTTTTAGGGCCAGCTTTTTGTCTTTGTGTCCCAGGGCGTCAACCAGGTTAAAAATATTTTCGTCAAATTTGGCTCGGACTAATTCTTTTATATCAGCGTTGGTGATGATTTGACCATTTCTGTAGGCGGCCAGTTTGCCAAGCTCCAAAATTAGGCTATCCAGGTTATTGCCGACAGCAGCAACCAGTTGCTGACTGGCGGTTTTTTCCATGAGTATTTTTTTGTCTTCTAAATATTTTTTTAGCCAGCGCTCGACTTCCAGGTTGTTCATGAGGTTGAATTGCCAGTGAAATTTTTGTTTGGTCAAATATTGAAATAAGGCGTTGGCGTTCTCGGCTTTTGTCTGACGCGTTGATTTTACTTCGTCTAAAAGGTCGATAAAACAAAGAATATTGTCAATTTTTTCTTCATAATTTTTTAAAAACTCAATTATAGCCCTGGCCTGTTTTTTGTTGGCTAAAACGTTTTTGACAATAATCATTTTTTTCTCGCCCAAAAAAGGCGTGGCCAGCGCTTCTTGCCGCAGCTGATCGGCCTCTAAATTCTCGCCGTTTAAATTGATTACGTTCAAGCCGGTCTCATCGCGTTTTTGGGTGAAACCTTGTTTTAATTCTTTCAGTTTTTCTTTGACGCGGTAATGATCCGTGCCATAGAGGAAGAAAATCATAAATTTATTTCCCGGGTCTCACCCCAATTGTCGCCGGCGGAGACCTCTACTTCAATCGGAGCGCGCAACCTAATGACCGAGCTCATTTTTTCCCTGACAAACTTTGCCACTTTTTTAATGTCTTTTTCCGGCACCTCAAAAACCAACTCGTCATGCACCTGCAGGATTATTTTGGCTTTAGGGCTGATATGGGGCAAATTTTTATGAATTTTGATCATCGCTAGTTTTATTAAGTCGGCGGCTGTGCCCTGAATGGGCATGTTGACCGCCATGCGTTCGGCGCCGCTGCGTACCTGGCTGACGCCCGAATTGATTTCCGGTAAGTAGCGCCGGCGGCCGTAAAGCGTTTCCACGTAGCCGCGTTCTTTGGCAAGCTCAATGGTTTCATCCAGCCATTTTTTCACTTCTTTAAAAGTAGAAAAGTATTTGCTGATAAATTTTTGCGCTTCCGTGTTGGAAATGCCGGTGCGTTGCGAGAGCCCCCAGGCACCCATGCCATAGAGGACACCAAAATTAACTTCCTTGGCGGTACGCCTGATTTCTTTGGTCACCTCTTCGGGTTTGATGCCGTGGATAAAAGCCGCGGTGCTGGTATGAATGTCGCCGCCGCTCTCAAAAATTTTTAACATTTTTTTGTCATTGGCCAGTGAGGCGACAATACGCAATTCGATTTGCGAATAGTCGGCTTTCATTATTTTGTAGCCCCGCTCGGCGATGAAAGCGCGTCTTATTGGTCCGCCAGTTTCTGTGCGAATAGGAATATTTTGCAGGTTTGGCTCGCTGGACGATAGGCGACCGGTGGCTGTCACGGTTTGGTTAAAGCTGGTATGGACCCGGCCGTCAACCTTATTTATTAGAGCCGGCAAGGCGTCCAGATAAGTTGATTTCAATTTTGATAACTCGCGAAATTCAAGAAGTAAATTTATAACCTTGAGTTTTTTTTCGTCCGCCTTGTTTTCTCTGAACCAAGCAGCCAGTTTTTCCAGTTCTGCCGCGCCGGTGGAAATGCCAGTTTTTGTTTTAGCCAGCCCAGCCCCGTCAATTTTTAGTTTTTTAAACAGTATTTGTTTTAATTGTAACGGCGAGGCCAAATTGAATTTTTCTCCAACTAGCTTCCAGGTATTTTTTTCTATGGCAGAAATTTTTTTGGCGAAATCATCACTTAATTTTTTTAAAATTTTGTCATTAATTTTAACGCCGTTAGTTTCTATTGTCGCCAAAACCTCCACCAGCGGCATTTCCAGGTTTTCCAACAGGCCCTCCGTGCCTTGCTCACCCAGCTCTTGCTTCAGTTTCTGGTACAGTCTAAAAGTCAGATCGGCATCTTCGCAAGAATACCAACAAACTTTGTCTATTGGCACTTCGGCCATGGATATTTGGCCTCGTCCCTTGCCGATCAACTCCTCTATCGGTTGCATTTGGTATCCCAGTTCAACGAAAGCCAGCGTGTCTAAATTATGCTGGCGGCCGCCGGGGTTCAAAACATAGGAAGCGATCATGGTGTCGAAGTGAAGCCTATTGGTCTTTAGGCCGCTTTTTTCCAAAATCTCAATATCATATTTTAGATTATGGCCGATTTTTTTTACATTTTTGTTCTCAAATATTTTTTTTAGCTCTTTAAGATTGTTTTTAATAATCCTGACTGTCAAATAACTAGCCTCGCCTTCCTGCCAACAAAAACTGATTCCCAGTAGTTTGTTCTGAAAAGGATCCAGTCCGGTGGTTTCGGTATCAAAACAAAACTCGCGCTGCCTTTTCAGTTCAGTTAAGAATTTTTTGGCGGTTTTTTCCTCATCAACCAACTGATAATTTTGCCGGCCGATTTTTTTATTGTCATTGCGAGGGAGCGGAGCGACCGCGGCAATCCCATCTTTTTCAATATTAGACGGGATCCCTGCCTTGCCGGCAGGCAGGCCAACGTCGTCTAGTCGGTGTAATGACTGGACTCCTCGGAATGACATCTGGGAAAATAAATTTCCTTGCCCTATTGTTGTCGCAGGGTCATTTTTTAAAAGTGTGGCTAGTTGCGCCAGTAGTCGTTTGAAGTTTAATTTTTGAAAAATATCTACCACGGCATTTTTATCAAAGCCGCTAAAGCGGCAGTTTTCCAATTCGAATTTTATCGGAGCGTCCAAAACTATGGTCGCCAGCCTTTTCGATAATAGCGCCGTGTCTTTGTTGGCCAAAAGCAGCTCGCGCGTTCGTTCTTTAATTTTTTTGGATTTAATGTTTTTGTAAACATTCTCCACGCTGCCAAACTCTCGCAAAAGTTCAATGGCTCCTTTTTCACCAATACCCCTGACTCCTGGAATGTTATCAGAGGCGTCGCCACGTAGCCCTTTATAATCAATTAGTTGTTTGGGCTCCAGGCCGCCGAATTTTCCTTTTACCTCATCCTCGCCATAAAGGATGGTTTCGCTCATGCCTTTATGCGGCGTTAGCACCTTGGTATTATAGTCGACAAGCTGCAGAGTGTCTTGGTCGCCGGTGACGATAATGGTTTCGATGTCCGGACGGTCAACAGATTTTAAGTGAGCGATGGTGCCGATTAAATCGTCGGCTTCCAGCCCCTCTTTTTCGAAAACAGGAATTTTGAAAGCCTCTAAAACCTCTTTGACGATGGGAATTTGCTGGTAGAGTTCGTCGGGCTGTTTTATCCTGGTGGCCTTGTATTGATCATAGGCCTCGTGGCGGAAAGTTTTGCCTTTTAAATCAAAGCAGGCAGCCAAATAATCTGGTTTTAAGTCTTTGATGGCTTTGATTAAAATCATAGTGAAGCCATAGACCGCATTGGTCAATTGGCCTTCTTTGTTGGAGAGTGGTGGCAAGGCATGGAAAGCGCGATGAATCAGAGCATTGCTGTCAACGATAACCAGCCTCTGTTTTTTGTTTGTCATAGCTATTGGTTGCTTAATTGGCTGTATTATAGCATTTTAGTTGAAATTCAGGAATTTACAAATTTTAAGTCAGGCTTCGGAATTTAGATTGTCTTGGCGTTTTTTAATAAAAAAAATCGGCCAGACTCTTGCCAGAGTCGGCCGGGTGTTATAGCGCAGACTGGTTTCAACACAGGTCTTCCAAAAAGATCAGGTTCCCTCTGGGGTGGTTCATGGCCTCTCGCAGTTCGGTGCTAAGCATGGGATCGGCCGAGACCACAATGGCCGGTCTGCCCGGGCGGTGTGATTGTTCGCCAATACCCATCCAAAGCTCCACGCCGGTGCTGAAATCCTTGTCGCCCGTAAAGAGTATTAGGCCTTCGCAAGATCTGTCGTTTGTCAGCTCTCCCAGGATCGGCAGTATACTGCCGTCGATATTGTTCTTCATTCTGGTACCGTTATCGTCGGCCACGCGCCGAGTCTCCACAGTGAAGAGTGTCAACTGCGTTTCACCAATCCTTGCGCCGGAATGGAGTGCTGTCCTGTCAGCGGGAAGTAGTTGTATAAGGTCGTTGGCTCCCAGGTAAAGATTGATAAGCTTCGGCCTGAATGGTCGCAGAACCCTGCTAATAGTGTCAACCATTGACTTCAGCCCGAGTCGTCTCATGGACCCCAGCAGGTTTTGCCCGTCGATGATGACCGCCACTTCTTTTCCGCCAAGGTCGGCGGTTTGAAGTACCAGATTCTTTCGGGGGTGTTTGCTGGCGGTCCAGACGTGGGTCCCTCTTGCGGTTTTGTAGACTTGTAGCATGATCTGCAGACTCTTGCCAACCAAGCATTGTGAAGCGATCGCTCGCCCAAGCTCCTTGTCAGGAAAGACCACGATGCCTTCGTGTCCAGAGATAGACGGGCTGCTATCAAGTCTGGATGACGGCTTTCTGTTGGGAAAGAACTTAAGTACCGCTTCCTGCCTTTCTAGTAGCGGCGCTGGCATTGAGTTGGCGCCATTGTTGGCGGATATTGCCATGGGCGTCTTCCCTCCTCCAAAACTTCTCCACGGTTTAATGCTGCGGCCAAGAACAGTTCTCGGGCAACTCCGGCATTATATATTGTTTCAGCTATTTTGTCAAGTTGAATTTTCTGTTAGAATAGATAAAAGGAACAACTCCGGTTTTTTATAGTTTAATCTTTAAACTATCAAGGCGATTAAAGCCCGATTTAATAAAAGTTAAATTTATTTGAATGTATCTTCAGCGTATCGAACTCCAAGGATTCAAATCTTTTGCCCAAAAGACGGTGTTGGAATTTCCCACGCCCGGCCAGGGCTGCCAAATCGCCCCACACCTTTCGTCGCGGACCGGACAGTTGCCGCGAGGCATTTGCGGCGTCACAGCCATCGTCGGCCCTAATGGCTCGGGCAAGTCCAATGTGGTTGACGCCGTGCGCTGGGTTTTGGGCGAACAGTCGCTGAAGCTGCTGCGTGGCAAAAAATCGACCGACGTGATTTTTTCCGGTTCCTCCAACAGATCCCAAATGAGCTTGGCCGAAGTTTCTCTGCATTTAAACAATGAAGACAAATCGGCTCCGGTGGACTATGCCGAAGTGGCGATTACCAGAAAAATTTATCGTGACGCTTCCTCTCAATATTTACTCAATAAAAATGAAGTGCGGCTGTTTGATATTATTATATTTTTGGCCAAAGCCAACTTTGGCCAAAATACCTATAGTATCATCGGCCAAGGCATGGTTGATCGTTTGGTTAACTATTCGACCCAGGAAAGAAAAGAATTTTTTGATGAGGCGACCGGTGTCAAGCAGTTTCAGCTCAAGCGCGACCGTTCGGTTGGTAAGCTAAAAAAATCCAGGGAAAACATCGAACAGGTCAAGGGGTTGTTGGTTGAGCTGGAGCCGCACCTGAAATCACTGACGCGCCAGGTCAATCGTTTGCAAAAACGCAAAGAGATAGAAAAAGAATTGCGGCAATGGCAAATGAACTATTACGGCCACCTCTGGCTTGATTTAGACGCTAGTTATCAGGAGCTGGCCCGCTCTTTTACCGAAAAAGAAAAAAGCGGCATGCGGCTGGAGCGGGAAATAGACTTACTACACAGGCAATTGGAAGAAATCGGTCGTCAGCGCGGACGGGCAGAAGAGTTCAATAAATTGCAAAACGATTACGATCAAAAGCTGGCTTTAAGAAACTCTTTGCTCCAGTCACTGGCGGAAGTCAAAGGCAAATTGGATGTGGAATATCTGAAAGTCGGTCGGCAGGACTTGTCTTGGCTCGAAAGGCGTCAGGACGAATTAAACGCGCAGCTTAAAAATTTTGGCGTTCAGATCGCTGATCAAGAAAAACAAATTAAGCGCTGGCAAGAGGATTTAAACGGCAAGCGATCGCGGCAAGAAATGGTTTTGAGCGAATTCAGGGAGTTGGAGGATAATTTATTGAAATTACAAAAAGAATTTCAGAGCGAATTGGGTATTTCCGAAAAAGAAATCCGCCAAACCGTCAATCGCATCTATCTGTTGCAGCGTGATTTCACTAATAAATTGAGGCGGACTGCCACCCTGGAAGTTTTGGAAGACTTGAAACGCGAAGCCGATAATCTGTTCGCGGAGATGGAAGTTTTTTATCAGCGTCTCTCCAGCGCCAACCGTCAGGAGCAGTCACAAGAGATTGCCGCTCTGCAAAATCAACTGTCAGGTTTTTTGAAAGATAAAGACCTCTTGGTCAACGAAATTAACGAGATAAAAATTAAAGTCGAAGTGGCGCTTTCCCAAAAGAATTCTCTCCGGAATAAAGTAGGAGAATTGGAGTCCGAGCTGAATAAAACCGCCGAACAACTGGCCAAAAACCAGCTAGCCCCCAAAGATCAGGACGAGCTGGCCAAAGGGCTGGCGGCAGAGAAAAAGGAATTAGAAAGCCAGTTGGCCAAAACCGAAAAATCATTGGCGGAAGTTAAAGAGCAAATCGATAGCTTTAATGAAGCCGAGGAAAGCAAAAAACAAGAAGTTTTTATTCTGCAGGAAAAGATGCACCAATTGCAATTGGAATTAAATAAAGTCAATTTGGCCTTTAATGAGGTGCGGGTGGAATTGGCCAAGGTAGAAACCAAAAAAGAAGACCTTTTTTCCGCCATGCGGCAAGATTTGGGCCAGGACTATCGGCCCAAAGTCGACAGTAGTTTGAAAAATATCAACATTGGCGAACTGTCTTTGAAAATCAGCCGGCTCAAAAAACAGTTGGAACTGATTGGCGGCACCGATCCGGAGGTGGAAAAAGAATATGAGGAAGTCAAAACTCGTTATGATTTTCTTAGTCAGCAAAGCGACGACCTGAAAAAAGCCATCAAAGACTTGGAGAAGGTGGTGGTGGAGTTGGACAAATTAATTAAAAAGCAATTCGAAGAAGAATTTAAAAGAATCAATCAGGATTTTTCGCGTTATTTCAAAAAGTTGTTCGATGGCGGCGGCGCCAAATTGGTTTTGACGCAGAAACAGGAAGAACAAACCGAAGCCGAAATAATCCGCGAAGAAATCGCCCAGAAAAATTCTGTTCCGTTGCCAGAAAATACGGCGGCAGAGGAGCTAAAAGAAGCTACCCCAGAAAAAAAAGAGGTTTGTCCCGAGGATAAATCTTTCTTGGCCAATATAGGCATTGATATCGAAGCCTGTCCGCCAGGCAAAAAAATTAAAAGCGTCAGCGTGCTTTCCGGCGGGGAAAAAACCATGACCGCCCTGGCCTTAATTTGCGCCATCATTGCCAACAATCCCTCGCCTTTCATTCTTTTTGACGAGGTAGACGCGGCTCTGGACGAAAACAACTCCGCCAAGTTCAGCGATATCATCGAGGAGCTGGCCCATAAAACTCAATTTATCGTCATCACCCACAATCGGGCCATTATGTCGCGCGCCAATGTGCTTTATGGTGTCACTATGCAAGGCGACGGTGTTTCTCGGCTCTTGTCGCTCAAATTAGCCGAGGCGGAAAAAATAGGGAAATAAAATATGGAAGGCGAAAAAAAAATAGCAAATAAAGCTGAAGCAAGTTCTGATCAAAAAGAGTCAAAATTTGAAGAAAATTTGTTTGACTATTTGGTGGGCAGGGGTTTGTTGCTATCTATAGCGGATAGACAAGAAACAACCCCTGTAGATCAGACTAAAAAAAATCAGGCACTGGTTTTAATTAATTCCCTGCCATTTGACTATTTTTTTAAGAAGCTACTGCCAGAATTAGAGCAAAATAGTCAGAGACACTTATTGCCACCAGAGATAGTAGAGGCGATAATTAGTAGGGGTTTATCCTTAATCGAGGATAGGCCAGAGGCAGAGCAAGATCTTCTGGCGATGGACTTGAATTGCGCGCTTCAGCTTCACGGAGATTTTAAAAGGGACGGCTCCAAAGATGAATCTATAGCTGACAAGACCTTTAAAGCTGTTATTAAAACTCACCACCAGAGCCCGAGTGCTAGTAGAAAATTTTTTCAGTATCTTTTTCAGGATCCCCAGACAATACGCCCAGACATTTTTATAGAAGGCTTAGTGGATTTAATTTGTCGGCCAGACACTGACGCGGATTTGGAGAGCGAGGTTCTGCATGGTTTAAACTACGCCTATTCTTTTTTTAGCGAACTTTATGATCAGGTTTTAGTTGATAATTTAGATTTTTCCAATAGTAAGAATTTTTCTCGTACCGCTGTTTTTTTAGAGTTTATTAGGAGGCTATGTGAGGTTTCTCAGGACTATTCTTTTTCCGAGAAAGCTGGCTCTAAAGTTATAATGGTTTTAAAGGAAGCCATAGAAAAAAACGAGGGCAGTTATTTTTTAAAAATGCGAGCTCAGGAAATATATAACCATTTTGAAAAAGGTGAACTACTAGAGTCAAGGCACAATAATCGTCGACCTTTTATTTTAAGTGGCAGAATTTACGCTTGGGAATCTCGTCATGGTCTTTATGTCGCTGATGAGTCAGACTTTGATGAAATTTGCCGTTTAAATCAAGAGATAGATTCTATTGAAGATAAAATTCGTCCTCCCCAGCACTTAATTGATTTAGCGATAGCCAATGGCGAAACAGAAGTATTTTTTAGTCCTGACTCAGCCTTACTGTACGAGCGTAACCAACTTTTTAGGTCGTTAGAGTCTTTTTTTTCCAGGAAATTGTCTGTCACCGATGTTTTTATACCCGCCAGTCGCTCCAAAGATGAGAGTAGGCAGCGGGAAGAGGCATTGGTGGATTTTAAGTGGATGTCAAAAAAATCCATGCGTGAAAAAATAGGCCAAGAGCTAAATATTGATTTATCAAACCTGTCCCTGAGGGAGCAGTTTCATTTTTTGCAATTCATTAAGACCATGTCCTCTGTTAAAATGGAGCCAGTTAGGCGGTTTGCCTCTCGGTTTGGTTTGACTGGATTTAAGACTTTTCTTTCCTGTGAATATGGTCAAGAAATGGGTAACAAGATTCTGGAGTTAGGCGAAAGGTTGCCGCCAGCCGTGGCGGAAAAAATTTTTGCCAAGTATGTCGAAATCATCGAGACAGCCGATGAGACAATAGAGCTGGTGGCCAAAGAGTTTGGCAGAAATATTCCTGGTGATGTTTTAGATAAGGTGCGCTCAAGCCTGTTGTCTCGAGGTAGGGACGTTTTAAATGATTTTTGTCTGAAGGCAGCTCGCGGTTTTGAGGCATCAGAAATTCTGGACCAGATGGATAGTATTAAAGCGGACGTTTTGCTGTTCGCCGCTTCTTTCAGGGCTTTATTGGAAGCCGGAGAAGAGATTGATTTCAAAGAGGCGGCCAAGGTTAGTATGGAGACCAGGCAGCCAGCCGATCTTTTGCCCTCGGAAAAAGAGGAGATGATTAGAATTTTTTTGGCCAACAGAGAGGATTACCCCGAAGAGCTGCTTAGAGAAGTTTCTAGTGATTTTGAAGAGGCGGTTTCCCCAGAAGAAGGTTCTGCCAAGTCTCAATCGGTTTTTACCATTCTTAGATATGACAGAAAAATTATTTGTTTTCTGCGTCTGGAGCCGCGCGGCCAAAACCGGCTCTATGCCGCCTCCTTTAATGTTCGTCCCGAAGCCCAGGGTTTTAAAATCGGCAATGCCATGATCAAAGAAGTCATTGACTCGGCGGCCCGGGAAAATATTATTGAGGCGGTTGTTTACGGTCGCCGGCCGGAACTGCTGGATTTTTATAAAAGTCGGTTCGGTTTCAAGGAAGTGGGCGAGACGGAAATTGCCGGCGAAAAATTTGTTGTGATTGAGAGAAACGATTTGGCCGCCCAGCCTCAATCATTGGCCGCGGCGGTTTGAGGCTCAAAAAGTGGACTGGTTTTTTCCCACATATACTCAAAAATAGTCCGATGCATTCCAGCAATCTCGGCATCTTCGATGAGAAAGCCGATTTTTTTATTCTGGCTCAAAGTGACATGGCTTACTTTATTGTCATAAATCTGCATGGAGGTGGCAAAGGGGTAGCGCTCTCCGTCTATCAGATGAATATCGGTAATACTGCGATCGTACTTGGCTTTATTTTTTTTGATAAACTCGCTGTCAATGGTAATCATGCGTTTTTTAATGCCCAGGCCCTTTCTTTTTTTTACATATTCCTCATTAAGATTTGGCCAATATTTATTGGCTGCCTCGTTGTCTATATATTGCAGTATTTCCGTTTTGGCCGACAGGGAATCGAAAGCAATTTTTTTTAGACCCTCCTCGCCTTCGAAATAGAGAACTTCTGGCTTGCCGCTTAGCAGGTTGTAGTCGGAAACCAGGGCTGGCAAAACACCATCCAGGGCCAAAGCGGCGTTTTTTGCCCTTTGCTGCTTGGTTTCTACTATTTCTTGCAATTTTAGCGGATGATTGGCGGAAAATAGGGACACCTTTTTGTCGGCCTCGTTTTTTTCTAGCAACCCTTTTTCTAACAGGCGATCCAGTGTTTTGTAAACCAAACCGCGTTTTAAGCCGGTTTTTTTGGCTAATTTTCCAGCATTTTGTGGCCCGTTTTTCAGCAAAACCTCATAAATTTGGGCCATTTCTTCGGTCAGCCCGGCCTGAGTTAATGACTGTTTGTACATATTCTTTGTTGATTTATTAAATAGATACTTTCATTATACACCCATAATATTTAAATGTCAAATTTTTGTGACAAAATAGTATTATAAATTAGATAATATATTTTAATAAATTTAGGAAAATAATAATAAATTCTAAATTTTTAGTCATATATGCTTGACAATATTTGTTATATATGATATAATGGGTTTGTAAGCTGAAAACAGGAAAAAGATAGCCGACCAGAGAACATTAAATAAAAAGTCAATTGCTTCCTTACTGGATTTGGAAGCCGCCAAGGAGAGAGGGCGGCGACCAATAGAAAAAGGAAGCACCTCGAAGCTCTCTCCGCCCGGTTGAGAGTTTTTTGAAACTTTCTAGATCGGGCGGGAGAGCCGGGCCTCGGAAGAGCTTGTCACTTCTGAACCCGGCCTTCCCAAAGAGAGAGTTGGGAACAGCACTTTAAACTCAAGCACCTTAAAATGTTTGGCGAAGCCAGGACTATCGAAGAGAGAAATCCTCGCCTCGCTAAATATCACTCATAGGGCAACAAACCACCGTTAGAGTGACGGTTGTTGGATAGCTGTCCGGCTCGAGGTCTGGCGCCGCATGCTTGTTAGCGTCAGCCTCTCGGATCGCAACTCCTTTGCCAAATGTCTATCTATTCGAGACAGACATTTCCAATCAACAGATTAACCACCCGTTGGTTGGAAGAACCGTCTTGATTAGTAAAACGCCTTTCGTAACTGTCATTGCGAGGGAGTCCGCCAGAGGCGGGCGACCGCGGCAATCCCGAGTTATAAGAAACAAGGCGCTTCGGGCTACGGGAGCATATGGTGAGAAGCTAAGACAAGAAGTATTTTGACAACTGAATAAAAAATTAAGAGATAAATAAATTAAATATTTATTCATGATTGATTTTGGAGAAGCCGGGCGAGTCTCGGCTTCTCCTTCCAACTGACTTCGCAGGCCTGTTGTCCGTGAAGTCTGAGGAAATTCCTAGCAGCTGACTTGGGTCAGCGGCTGGTAAGCATAGAAAAAACCAGCGCCGCATTGTGCGGTACTGGCAGTAATTTGTCCGCCGTCATGAGACGAAAAAAGAGGATTGTCGATCCTCGCGGACACGGCCTGTGGCAGGCCGAGATCTCTGTGAAAGGAGATAAGTTATGAGTTTCTATTCTGAAGGGGTTAAGTCTTTTCTGCGGTCGAACTGGCCGCGGGAAGGGAATATTCCCATCTCCGCTGCAGTAGCAGCGGGGTGGAAGGTGGGTCGTAATGATGGCGGGTACGTCATTCTTACGAAGGCCGGGATGGAGGTTAGCCTATCCTCCCGGTCGGGCACGTTCGCCGTTTCATATTCGGTGGGCGTGTCGAGTGTGGCGGCGGAGTTTCGCCGCTACGTGAGCGTGGGCGGTTACCTGGATCATATTCAGGTATTGGCAGAAGACATTTGTGGGGGAGAATATCCTCTGCAGGTGGAAGTTTCACTGCCGGAAGAGGCGGTGGAACTTCCCCTTCCTCCATTCGCAATCGCCGTTGGTGACTGCGAGTGCGCGATGGAAGCACAAACGTGCTTCCGTTCGGAGGTGGCCGACATCGTCGGCCCCTTCATCCGACAGCTCCAGGAGCTGCCGGGGATGCCGAAAGCCAAGTAACCTTCGGCGTCCTCACAGCCCGCTTCGGCGGTTGCGGTAAAGTCCTTGGCCCGTGTCAAGGGCAGAAGCCATCCGCGTAAAATCATGGGCAAACGGCCTTGTGTGTTAGGCCGGCTCGCAAGAGCTTAATTAGAACACTCCTTTACGATTGTTAGAGGTCAAACAGTCGGAGGCGGCGGCCTCATTACAAACGCAAACAAGGTTATTTGGAGGAGTCAGAGTGGTTTTTCTGTCTCCTCCTTCCAACTGGCTTCGCAAACAATGTGAGTTTGCGGGGCCTGAGGAAAAAACTCTGCGCCGATGGTCGGTGCGGAGTTTTGGATATATGGTAGTTTCCGAGGGGACCGGCCACATCTCGGCCACATCCGGAAAGGAGAGAGAGATGAACTTGAAAAGGTACAGAACCCTGAGGGAAGCTCTCAGGAGCTTTCCTAAATGCGAAAGAGAAGTGGCCCGCCGCTGGTATGGGGCGGGCAATGAGTTTAGGAGGGAGGACGTGGATGCTCTGATTTCGTGGAAATTTTCAAGCTACGAAATCATTTGCCTCGCCTCTTATTCGCTAGCCAAGGAGCTAGCGAATAAGTGGGCTGTGCGCGTTTCCAGAAGGATCGTAGCGCAGCATGCCGCGATGTGCGACATCGCGGATGTTGAAGAGTGGGCCCGCGGTTATCTGGAGAATGTAAGTTCTCCGGAGCAACTCGCCCGGGCGAAAAAGGTAGCGGGTGACGTCGCTGCCTTCTGCTGCTCCTCCTCTGGTATCGCGGCCGAACGCCGAGCGCTAGCCGCGTATTACGCGCTCTGTTGCGCGGATTCGGGGGGGGATTGCAGCCACTTCGCTGAATGCGCCGCCGAATGGGGCGCACCGAAGAAGCGGTGGTGGCAGAAGCCAGCCAACGCCGTCTGGTCTGAGCGTGATGATCAGGTCAAAGACCTGATCATCACGCTGTCCGAGTAGGTCACGCCAGAAAGACCTTGTGTGTTAGGCCTTAATCTGAACACTCCTTTACGATTGTTAGAGGTCAAACAATCGGAGGCGGCGGCCTCGTTACAAACGCAAACAAGGTTATCCGGAGGAGTCAGAGTGGTTTTTCTGTCTCCTCCTTCCAACTGGCTTCGCAAACAATGTGAGTTTGCGGGGCTTGAGGAAAAAACTCTGCACCGGTTGTCGGCGCGGAGTTGCCAGTTTGTCTCTCGCTTGCAGGGTTTGATAAACCAGAGAGAGGCACAGCGCGTGGCGCGCTGAAACTCCGAGAGAGGAGATAAGCCATGACGAAGTTTTTTATTTCAAACCATGCGGCCGCATTGGCCGCCGTCCTCGCCCCCTTCGGCCTGACCGCTTCGGTTGAGGCGGAATTCGGCGACGAGTGTGTCGCCGGGTCCGTCGCAACCCTGGCCCATCACGGGCCGCGGGCGGGCAACCCCGCCCCCTGCCTCGCCGACAACGGCGCGGCTGGTGAAGTCGAGGCGGTGGGACTTTCCCACCTTGATCTCGATTCCGTCGGCGGCTGTGCGGCCGTTCTCGGTCGCAAGCCCGAGACGCCGGGATTCTGGCTCCTGGCAGCTTTTGTGGACCTCAACGGTCCGCACAAGCTAGGCCAAGCCGGCGCCGAGCCAGCCGACATCGTCCGGCTCTACGCTTTCTGGGCGTGGAGCAACGGTCACCGCTGCCTGCCCCCGCGCGACGGCAGCGCGGCCGAAGTCACCGAGCAGGTGATGGAGGCCGTCAGGGTCGTTGAGCGCATTTGCGCTGACGACCCGGAACTTCTCGCGGCGGGCGAGGCGTTCCGCTCGGCGGAGGTCGCGCTGAATGCGCAATCGTTCGTCGAGGCTGGCGGCGGGGTGGCAGTGCGGGTGGCGGACACGTTTGTCAGCCATCTGTACGTCGACCCGGAAGGCGACTTGGCGAAAGCTGTTGTCGCCTTCAACACAGTCACCGGTGCGGTGACAGTGTCTATCGCCGACCCGATCCCCGGAGTCTCGGCACGAGAGATCGTGCAGGGGCTTTGGGGCGAGGCGGCCGGCGGGCACGCGGGCATCGCCGGCAGTCCCCGCGGTCAGCGCATGATGCTGGCCGACGTCGTGGCGGCGGTTGAGGCAACTCGCGCCGTCATCGCCAAGGCCTAGCGGCCTTGATCGGTAGATGGTTTTGGGAGAAGCTGATGTGGTTTGTCAGCTTCTCCTTCCAACTAAACTTGCAAATCTTTTTTACAAGTTTTGAGGAATACTTTTAAAGCTTCTTCATTCGTCCGGCCAAACTCTCTCTTCTTCTTGTTTGAGATAGTTTCTATCTCATTCAAGAAGCTTGGCCGGACAGATGAGGAAGTTTTTATTTAACTTTAAATAATTTGTTAGTATTGACAGATTATTTTTTATTTAGTATAATAGTCTGATGGTCCTGCGTAGGACTGTTCCCAATCCTCGGGTAGGGGAAAAGCCATTTCGGCCATGGGCTGAAAGGAGCGCAAGATGAAGGACTTTAACATTGATCAACTGGAAACACTGGACGACCTGCCACATACCCACTGGGTGGCGCTTGGCAACCAGCTTGGCGGCGTCAATGTCGTCAAGGCGCTGCTGCGTCACGAAATGACCGCGGAGATCAAGGAGACCGTCCGTAAGCTGTTCGACAAGAACAGCCGCTTCATTCCGTTTCCCGGACTCAAAGCTGCGTTCTGCGACGCTGGCGCGTATTACGTCAACCAACCCTCGATCAACTACGGCGAGATCCTCGAGCGCGTCCGTCGGCATCTGGCCATCGGACTGCGAGTCAAAGCCGAGGCGCTCAGCTTGCCGTCGGCCGAGGAATTCGAAGTACGAGCCAAGGCCACTATCACCAGGCTGGCGGGCGATCCTCGCACGGCCAATGCCGTCAAAGGCATTTGGCTGCCGACTGTTCTGCCAGCGGGCACGATTCTGCCGGAGGACAAAGGTGGCTACGGCGCCACCTTGAAGCTTTTTGTCGACGGGGTGAGGAGCGCTTATGAGGAAGCCTTCGAGGCCGAGGGCAGGAAGTTCACGAACTACCGTGAAACCGACTTGGCCGGCGAGGTCAGCATCGTAGCCGGCAGTCGGCACGAGTGTCTGCTCGCCGCCTTGGCCAAAGAACCGGTTGTCGGCGTCACGCTTCTGCCTTTCGGCGGTTACAGCGTCGACGCTTGTCGCGAGACCTTCGTCGGGCATGAACTGTCCGCCCAGATTCCCGAATGGATGCTCTTGGGCGGCGGCTTGGACACGGCAGTGGCTTACATGGCCTATGCCAAGGAGCTCTGCCGAGACGCCAAGACACCAATAGTGCGCTGCCCGGCTCTTCAGTGGCAGTCCTACTCGCTCCGCTTCCTCGCCTACGATTCCTATGCGAACTTCGACTACACCGACTATCTGTCGTATGCCAGCGACGACTATTCGGCGTCGGTGTTCTGCCTCGGGTAGTCTGGACTTCGGTTTTCGGCCGCTTGGCCATTGGATTGAATCCTTGGCCTTCGGCCGCGATTTTCCAAGGGACAGTGATCTCGTATCGCTGGCCCTTTTTTTGTAAAAGCTGGTTATAAAATATATTAATCCAATAAGGTTAATTGACTTTTTTTGTAAAATATAGTAGCATAACTTTACCGTTCAATGCTCAGAAATTAAGAATTAATCAGCAACAAATAATGTTATCAATCAGACTATCTCGCGTTGGCAAGAAAAAACAGCCGCTTTATCGGCTGATTGTCACCGAAAAAACCCGTGATCCCTGGGGTAAATTTTTAGAAAACCTGGGTTCTTATAACCCTAAGACCAAAGTAAGTCAGATAAAAAATGACAGAATTTTGTATTGGCTAAAGCAAGGAGCTCAAGCTACCTCGACGGTTCACAATCTACTGGTCAGCCAAGGGATTATCAAAGACAAGAAAGTCAGAGCCTCCAAGTCGCAGCCCGGCAAGAAAAAACAGGCGGCCCTAGCTGCTCAAAAGGCTCAAGAGAAAGCCACTATCGACGCCGCCAAGAAAGCCGAAGCCGAAGCCGCCAAGCAGGCTCAAGAGAAAGCCGAAACAGCCGCGCCGGCAGAAGCCGCTTCAGCAGACACTCCCAGCGCCTAAAATTAATCTAGCATTAGTCTTTAAACCCCGCCTTTCAGGCGGGGTTTTGGTAAATCCTTGACAGGCTCTCTACCTTCTGTTAAAGTGAGGTTAGTCCTTAAAAGAAAAATGGACGAAAAAGCAGTTGCCACTAGGTCAGCAACTCAAGAAGTTTTAGAACTTTTAAGAAATAACACGACAGTAAGTATGGAAAAAGATCAAAAGTTCGTCGAGATGATCGTTAAAGAGATTGTCGCCAATCCTAACGATGTTAAAGTCGACAGAACAGTTGACGAGCGCGGTGTTTTACTCACCTTGAACGTCAACTCGGGCGATATCGGCTATGTCATTGGCAAACAAGGACAGACCGCTCGCGCCATCAGAACTCTAGCTAAAATCGTTGGCGCCAAAAACAATGCTCGTGTCAACTTGAAGATCAATGAACCGGAAGGTTCCCGCGGCCCTCGGCCCAGAAGAGACCAGGTTGATACCGATGTGGTAGATGATTTAACCATCTAAAACCATCACAATAAAACAAAACCTTCCCGATGAACCGGGAGGGTTTTGTTTTCAGGATTATTTCTGCGAGCCCATGAAAATTTGGTTTAGAAATAGCTGTTGCGAGCGCTTGAAAATTCAGCCACAAAATCAAGTCAGTTGAGCGGTTCCGCCTTTTAGGCGGAAAGGCCATAACTGGAGCGTAGCGACTTTATGGCCTAGCGAAACTGGCGCCAGATTTTGTCTGAATTTATCAAATAGCTCGCGACTTTTCTTTTTGTTAGCTTTTTCTTTTCTAAGATATGAAAAAGTAAGCAAATAAGAGGTTCACGATTTAAAAAACTTTTTCAGTTATGAAAGAATAATAAATTAGTATATAATAAAATTACCATGAAACAATTTAATATCATCACCATCTTTCCCAACATTTTAGACTCCTATTTCAATGAGAGCTTATTTAAGCGCGCCAAAAACAACAAATTAATTAAAATCCAAATACATAATTTGCGCCAGTGGACTTCTGATCGCCACCAGACCGTCGACGATCGCCTCTATGGCGGCGGTACCGGGCTGCTATTTAAGGTGGAGCCGATTTATAAAGCGCTAAAGAAACTTAAAGCTACCCGTCTCGCCCTCGGCGAGCCGAGGCGGAAAAACGTAAAATTTAAAACCAGAATAATTTTAACTGCAGCTAATGGCAAAAAATTCAGTCAAAAAGAAGCCGAGCGGTTATCAAAATATGACAGGTTGATTTTCGTTTGTCCGCGTTATGAGGGCGCTGATGCGCGAGTGGAAAAACTGGTTGACGAAAAGATCTCCATCGGCGATTATGTCCTCGCCGGCGGTGAGCTGCCGACGGCTGTGATTATCGAAGCCGTCTGTCGGCTTATTCCCGGCTTTGTTGGCAAACAGGAATCTGTCAGAAACGAGTCGCACTCTCAAGCGGGCTATCTGGAACATCCGCACTATACCCGGCCAGAAGTCTTCGTCACAGAGGAAGGCAAAAAGCTAAGAGTGCCAAAAGTTTTACTCTCTGGGCATCATGGCGAGATTGATGAGTGGCGCGATCGGAAGAGCAGAAAAAGAAGATAGAAACATTTTTAATAGTTTAAGTTAAGCCAGATCTTTTTTTAAACTATTTGTGTAAATCTTGTGCAAAAAAAGTTTAATAAAAACAGACATAGATTAGTTTTATAGTTTATTCGTCTAAATTTAGACAAAAATTTAATTTATCGAAATAAAATCAATAACCAGCCATTTTACTTGACAACCGGCCGAAAATAATATAAAATAATAGGGCAGACTAATAAGCACAAAACATTCTTAAAAAATTCCTAAAATTTAGATTTTGAGGGAAAACAGTGGTATCTGACAGAATTCTCGCCTGAAACGAGAGTTCGCCAAATCGGATCCCTCTGTTTTTTCTTTCCGCTTGAAAGCGGAGGAAAAAGGCAATTTGACAACTAAAAAGTGACAAAAAGCGTAAGCCCAAGTTATTTTTCTTTGAACAAAGCATCTTCGCTTTCTAGCGAAGCAATGTTTCATACGGTTGGCAACTGGCCGTAATCTAGTTGCAAATTTTTTGAGAGTTTGATCCTGGCTCAGGATGAACGCTGGCGACGTGTCTAAGGCATGCAAGTCGAATGCTGTAGCAATACAAGCATGGCAAACGGGAGCGTAACACATTGGTAATCTGCCTCGAAGTTCGGAATAACCCCGCGAAAGCGGGGATAATACCGGATGTGCTTCCCGATCACAAGATCGGGACGTAAAGATTTATCGCTTCGAGAGGAACCTATGTTCCATCAGCTAGTTGGTAGGGTAATGGCCTACCAAGGCTATGACGGATAGCGGGTGTGAGAGCATGACCCGCCTCACTGGGACTGAGACACTGCCCAGACTCCTACGGGAGGCTGCAGTCAAGAATATTCCTCAATGGGCGAAAGCCTGAAGGAGCGACGTCGCGTGGCTGATTGAAGTCCTTAGGGATGTAAAAGCCTTTTTTTAGGGAAGAACTCATGACGGTACCTAAAGAATAAGGGGTTGCTAACTCTGTGCCAGCAGCAGCGGTAATACAGAGACCCCGAGCGTTATCCGGATTTATTGGGCGTAAAGCGTGCGCAGACGGTTTTCTAAGTCCATGGTCAAATCCCGCGGCTTAACTGCGGGACTGCCAAGGAAACTGGGAGACTAGAGGACGGAAGAGGTCAGTGGAATTGCCGGTGTAACGGTAAAATGTGTTAATATCGGCAAGAACACCAGAGGCGAAAGCGGCTGACTGGTACGTTCCTGACGTTGTGGCACGAAAGCGTGGGTAGCGAATGGGATTAGATACCCCAGTAGTCCACGCTGTAAACGATGGATATTAGTCATTGGCAGTATCGACCCTGTCAGTGGCGTTTAAAATAGCTAACGCATTAAATATCCCGCCTGGGAAGTACGGTCGCAAGACTAAAACTCAAAGGAATTGACGGGGGCCCGCACAAGCGGTGGATCATGTGGTTTAATTCGACGATAAGCGTAGAACCTTACCAGGGCTTGACATGCAGCTGCAAATCCGGGGAAACTCGGACTTCTTCGAGAGTGCTGCACAGGTGCTGCATGGTTGTCGTCAGCTCGTGCCGTGAGGTGTAGCCTTAAGTGGTTTAACGAGCGCAACCCCCATCCTATGTTAAACATTCATAGGAAACTGCCTCGCATAACGGGGAGGAAGGTGGGGATGACGTCAAATCAGCATGGCTCTTACGCCCTGGGCGACACACGTGATACAATGGCCGGTACAAAGGGTTGCTAAATAGTAATATGGAGCTAATCCCAAAAAACCGGTCTCAGTTCGGATTGAGGTCTGCAATTCGACCTCATGAAGTCGGAATCGCTAGTAACCGTGAATCAGAACGTCACGGTGAATACGTTCTCGGGCCTTGTACACACCGCCCGTCACACCAAGGGAGTTGGTAATACCCGAAGGCTGCCTTTTTGGCGGACGAAGGTAGGATCAATGACAGGGGTGAAGTCGTAACAAGGCATCCGTAGCGGAAGCTGTGGATGGATCACCTCCTTTCTAGGGAGAAATTGATGTGACTTTTTAAAAGTCACATCTATGATAGGTCGTCCCGCCATTAGGCGGGAAGAGGGCTTACAAACTTTTTGTCGCTTTTTAGTTGTCACAACAACTGCCCCGCCTTTGGGCGGGGTTTTTGTATTTGCTTTTTTTGGTATTTTGTTTTAAATTCTTTTATAAAGCACTTTAGTATGCAACAGAAGGAGAATGGCCATGTCAACGGCGCCGGCAACCCTGGCAGAATGTGGCGCAGACTTTTTGGATTGGCTGGAGACTCGGGAGGAGGAACCAGTAGCGCCACCGCCGCAGGAGCGTTTGATCCCGCCACCAGTTGAGTCAATGGAGTACGAAGTCGAGGTGCTTGAAGGAAACGGCACACGCATTCTGTTCATCGATTTTGAGCCGACGCAGATGAAAGAGCTGTGGCTTGGCACCCGTCGTTATCGTTACGGCGATTTTAGGGTCATGTTTGCTGACATACGTGACTCGCAGCTTTGGCGCTTAGTCGAGTTCGAACCGTTCATCGTCGTGATTTGTAACGATCACACAGAGGCCGATGAGGCGTTGCCGCCTTTCTTGCGCAACAACCCGGCGCTCCATATTGTAGTCGTTCCTTATCACGATCATTATCCCAACGACCCGATGGTTTGTGAGGAATTCGACCTCTGCGCCAGGACCAGTCAAGGATTGGAAGACGCCATCAGCGACATTATTCCCTTCTAGTACGCCGCTCCCTTCCGACAGATTGGGAGCGATTTGAGCCGTTGCCTCGCGCACGGCTTTTTCTTGTCAAATTTTTTATGGCATGTTAATAATTAACCAAGCGGTTAATTTGGTCGAGCTGTTCTTTAAGGGAGGATCTAACCATGCCCACACTGGTAACCTTTTTGGCCGTCAATACCCAATCGGCTTTGGAGCTCTGGCGAGGCGCCAAAGACTGGGCCATTGACGATCTTGGTGTTAATTGGTATGGAAGCAATCCCCAGGTCACCATCACCAGTGTCGTCAACAGCAAGGAATTACAAGGCGTAATGCGGCCGCAAATCCTGATAGTCGACTTTCAACATCCTGGCGCGGAAGAAGTTGTCAAACATTTTCGGCGTTGTCGGCCCAGGCCGTTCTTAATTGGGGTGACTCGTGCTCCATTGACAGAGCCAAATGGGCTGGATGCGGTCTGCTATTGGGGTAGTAGAGATGAACTGGCCAGCGCCTTAAAAGAAGGCCTGGAACAATCCAGGTGCCAGCCAGTACCTTTCTGATACATGACAGAGCCCCAGTCTTGGGAAGCTCCACAGGCATTGTAGGCCGTCGTCAGGCCTATTTTTTTCATCTTGCCAAAATCAATTTTTTTTGTTATATTATTTAAGTAAATTTAAGCGCATATACCCGCCCGAACGGCTGAACGCCGTTCAGTCGGGCGGGGCTCCCCCCGACAAGTCGGGATTGAAAAGTTGGTAGAGCGTCCCGATATATCGGGAAGGTCCCAGGTTTAAAATTAAGCGCATATAGCTCAGTTGGTTAGAGCGCGTCACTGATAATGACGAGGTCCCTGGTTCAAATCCAGGTATGCGCACATGCATTGCCTTTATATCTTGCAAAGCGAAAGAGATGGTAGCTACTATATTGGTTACTCTTCTGATTTGGAAAAGAGAATTCGCCAGCATAATAGCTCTACAGGCCGGTACACCAGCAATAAAAAGCCTTAAAAATTAGTCTATCATGAAGAATACGAGGACAAAAAAGAGGCAATCAGAAGAGAGAGTTGTTTAAAAAGAATGAAGTCGCGAAAGTATCTAGAGGATTTAATTAGAGCGTCCCGATATATCGGGAAGGTCCAGACTTCAAATCCAGGTATGCGCACAGTGTCCGCCGTAGCTTTAGCGAAGGCGGACTGATAAAAGTTTAACCCGCTTTCGCCTATCGGCTACGGCGAGGTGAGAGCCGAGGTAGCTCAGTGGTAGAGCAGAAGACTGAAAATCTTTGTGTCGCGAGTCCGATTCTCGCCCTCGGCATACTCAAAACAGTTAACGATTTGCAATTGACAATGCGCTCATCGTTGTTGATTGTTTGTTTTAATACGGGGTGTAGCTCAGTTGGCTAGAGCGCTTGCTTCTCGCCCTGTTAAATTACCGGAGTATAGCGAAGCTGGCTATCGCGCCTGCTTTGGGAGCAGGAGATCGTGGGTTCAAATCCCACTACTCCGACAATTATTTAACAGGGTGAAGGAGTAAGAGGTCGCAGGTTCAAGTCCTGTCACCCCGACATAACGAGACATTTTTTATTAAGTATACAATAAATTAGTTTTACGGGGTGTAGTATAACGGTAGTACGCATGCATGGGGTGCATGTAGCCGGAGTTCAATTCTCCGCACCCCGACCAAGAAGCAAATAAGCGCGGGTATAGTATAATGGTTATTATGCCACCCTTCCAAGGTGGAAATACGGGTTCGATTCCCGTTACCCGCTTAACAGAAATTAACGGGAATCGAACGGGTTGGCAGTGAGACAAATCACGAAGTGATGAGGTCGAACGTCAGCAGACCTGCCGGTGGCAGGTCTGCTGCCAACCCAGGGCAAGGAGCGCCTGCCTACCGGTAGGCAGGGAGCGACGCGTAATTCCCGTTACCCGCTTAGCAAAAAATAATCACCTTTTTGGTGATTATTTTTGTTATAGAAAAGAACTGGAATTAAACGGGTTAGCGAGATAAATCAAATTGACTATTTTTATCTGTTGTGATAAGTTTTTTTGCATGTACATTCTGTTTGTCTTGTTTGGAGCACTCCGTGCGGAAAGGAACAGCCATGGCCAGGAAAGGGAAAGGTGACCGTTCCGGCGACGACGGAAAAAGTCGCCACAAGAGATACATGGGCAATCGAGCACATGCTTCAGCGACCAACGCCTCGACGTCTGTCCCCAAACATCAGCAGGGGGGGGGTCGGTCAATCCTCCAGCGCTAAAGGCGGAGCGGGTTCGTTACGTTCCGGCGGGCAGCGCAGCAAGTATGACTATCGGCCGTTTTTGACCAGTCAACGAACAACCGTCAACGTGGCCAAGGCCAAGGCCCGCAAAGCCGCAAACAGCCTCGGCAGGCAGAAGAGCGATGCTGCCGAAGCCAGGTCTCTGGGCATCACCGTGGAGCAACTTCGTTTTCGCAAGGCCGCCCAGGTCTAACAGATCATCAGTGGTGCCAAGGATATGGAGAGGGAGGGCGGCAGGAGGGGACTATCAGGATGATCACGCAAGACGTTGGTTATCGCGCTTGGTTCTGAACTGTCTTCCGTGCGCGTTTGTGTTTCGGTGTCTTTTGGTTGGCAACAACTGAAAGACACTGTTTTTTTATCTAAATTTAAATAAAAAACATTTTTCAATTAATTAATTTTGTCTAATTTTAGCCGAAAAAATATAAAAAACAGGCACAAAATCATTGACAAAAAGTTTTTTGTTTGATATAATGACTCGTTAAGTCTGGAAAGGTCACCCTACAATGCTAGGGTGGTTTTTATTTCCGGAAGTTAATAAATATATGAAAAAACAAATTTACAATTTTACTTTAAATTTAGAGAAAAAAGTACTAATAGTTGCTGTTCTGATTTTTACTTTTCAGTTGCTGTTTCCGCAGTACTCTCATGCCTATTCGGTTGATTTTAGCCAAACCACCCCTCAAGAGAGCATATTGGCTTTGGCTAATTCCCAAGAAAAGGTTATTTTTAACGCCAAAGATGAAACCGACTTTTCGGCCAGACTGGTTTTGGCCGACTGGAACCGGCCCAAGCGCAGGGTCAAGGTAACGGTTACCGCCTACTCTTCAACCGTTGATCAGTGCGATAGTGACCCTTTTACCACTGCCAATGGCAGCCGGGTTAAGGACGGAATTGTCGCCACCAACTTTTTGCCTTTTGGCACCAAAATCAAGTTGCCGGAAATTTTTGGTGATCGGGTTTTCAGTGTCGAAGATCGGATGAATCCTCGTTATCATTATTACATTGACGTTTGGATGTCCAGCCGCGAGGCGGCCAAGCAATTTGGCGTCAAGTATGTGGAAGCGGAAATTTATTAAAAGTATTACCAATAAAAACAGAGACCAAGATGGTCTCTGTTTTTATTTAGGCCTGAGCGGGATTCGAACCCGCGATAACGGTTTTGCAGACCGTTGCCTTACCACTTGGCTATCAGGCCAAATAACTAATGCTAGCATAGCAAAAAAACATCTTTTTTTCAATTGGTTGGCTTTGTCATAAAATTGACAGGTCGACATGATTTTTGTTAATCTCTGGTCAGTACATGTGTAAAACCAACTGGAGGGATCCCCCATGTTTAGAAGGATTGCTGTTGACATCGGTACCAGCGAGGTTCGTGTGTGCGAACTAGAGCGTGGTGCCGGCACCATGCTGCGGCTGTCTCGTTTCGGCCTCAAGGAGTACCTACTTGATCCCTTGGCCGATGAAGCCGACAAGCGGGCCAAGAAGCGGCAGGCGCTGGAAGAACTACTGGCTGAAATGGGCATTGGCAATCGTCTTCACTTCTGGCGTCAGCCAGCAGTGGTTGGAGTGCCAGGCCGCTCGGTTTTCACTCGGACCAGGTTCCTGCCACCGATTCCAAGGAAGAGAATCGACAAGATCGTGCGGTATGAACTTCAGCAACAGATACCATTCAAGCTCGACCAGATTCGCCTGGGATATCACCTTTTTCCCACAACGGACACGAGCGGGCTCCTCTGCGGGGCGGACGCCAAGGAAAAGGGATACCAGGTTATGATGGCCGCTATCAAGCGAGATGCGCTGAATGCTCACCTGGCGCCTTTGCCTCTAGAACTGGTCAATCCGATAGCCTGCATCCCCGCGTCGGTGGCGCTCTATGACTGGTTGAGGCATATCGGCGAATTGGGACACGCGGATGAGTGCGTCGCCGTGCTCGACCTGGGCGCCAACACGACCAACCTGGTAATAGAGAGGGGCGGTCAATTCGCTTATACGCGGCCGCTGCACCTAGCCGGCAACGACGTTACCGCGGCGATCGGCAATGCTTTCGGTGTGCCTTTCTTGGAGGCGGAAGCCATGAAGCTCGAGCAAGGCTTCGTTCCAACCAGCGATGTCAGCAGCGATGGTAAGATGGGCGAAGCGACCGGCCCGGTGCTTAGCCGGCTGGTCACGGAAGTCAAAGATTCCTTGGCTTACTTCCGCTCGTTGCCTGGTGGCGGCGAGGTGGACCGGTTCCTGTTGACAGGCGGTGGCGTGCGCTTACGCAACATCGCGCTGTACTTCCAGCGGGCGTTTGGCAGGGAGGTGCGTCTGGTTGACCCGCTCGCCGGCATGAGTTCCGGCTCCACAGTGTTCTTGGAACGGCCGTATGCCGCTGCTACCGTTCTGGGTCTGGCCTTGGCCGCTTTGGGACGAGCCGAGATCAACATCAACCTGGCGTAGTCCGGTCGCGACAAGCGATTCGTTTATGGAGGTTTCGACGCCTGTGTGCTGAACACGGGCGTCATTTATTTTTTGATAAATCCTTGAAAAAATATGGATTTTATGGTAGATTATATTAAGTAAAAAATTTATGAACGTTACCGAGCTGGCAAGACAATTTAAAGTGACCACTTCCGAGCTGTTTGACAAACTGCCGGCTTTGGGTTTTGACATCGGCCGGCGCGCTATCAAGGTAGACGACCGGATCGCCAATAAAATAATCGAGGCCTGGAAAAGCCAGGTCAAACATGAACGAGAAATTTCTCGGATAGCGGAAATTCGCGGAGAAGCCGGCAAAGAAAATTCGGAGCCGGTTGAAGAAAAAATCATAGAAGTGCGCCTTCCTTCGGTTATCGTTGTGCGGGAATTTGCCGCTCTGTTGAATTTGCCGGTCAATAAGGTTTTGGTGGAATTGATGAAAAACGGCGTTTTGACTTCCATGAACGAGAGGATCGATTTTGATACCGCTTCAATCGTCGGTGAAGAGCTGGGTTTTAAAATTGTAGCCGATGACCAGGCTTTTAATAAAGCGAGTTCCTCCAATCAGCAGAAGCTGGAAGGAGTGCTAAAAGAAAAAACCATTAACTGCCAAAGCCGGCCGCCGGTAGTGGTGGTCATGGGCCATGTCGATCACGGTAAGACCAAAATTCTGGACGCAATTAGAAAAACCGACGTGGTAGCCAGCGAGAGCGGCGGTATCACCCAGCATATTGGCGCCTATCAGGTTCACAAAAAAGATTGCCCGATAACCTTTATTGATACTCCTGGTCACGAAGCTTTTACCGCCATGCGCAGTCGCGGGGCGCGGGTAGCCGATATCGCTATTTTGGTAATTGCCGCCGACGATGGCGTTCGGCCGCAGACCAAAGAGGCGATTAAAATCATTCAGGACAATAAGTTGCCTTTTATCGTGGCTATTAATAAAATCGACAAGCCCGAGGCTAATATCGAAAAAGTCAAACAGGATTTAGCCGCCTTGAATTTGTTGTCCGAAGATTGGGGCGGTCGGGTGATTTGCGTGCCGGTTTCGGCCAAAGCGTTTTTGGGCATCGATGATCTGTTGGAAACCATTTTGCTGGTGGCGGAAATGGAAAAAGAAAACATTTTTTCCGATCCGTCGGGCTTGGCTGTGGGAACGATAATCGAGTCTCATATCGACAAAGGCGAGGGGCCGGTAGCGACGATTTTGGTGCAGAAAGGTACTCTAAAAATTGGTGATATCTTAAGCATGGACAATACTTTCTACGGCAAGGTCCGCGGTTTGAAAAATCATAAAGGCGAAACCATAACCGCCGCCGCACCCAGCACGCCCGCCAAAATTTTGGGACTGAAAATCGCGCCGGCGGTTGGCAGTATTTTGGCCGTAGCTGACAGCGCCAAGGATTTAACCAAAGACGTCAAACAACACCGGATTAATCAAGAAAAAGATTTTTCAACTCATACGCGCGAAACAGAAACCGACAGTCAAGCCAAATATATTAATTTGGTAATCAAGGCCGATGTCCTGGGTTCGGTCGAGGCGATTATAGAAAGTTTGGCCAAACTGGAAACCGCCGAGGTGAAAATCAAGATTATCGGCAAGGGTCTGGGCATTATCACCGAAGCCGATATTTTAAAAGCCGAAGCCACCAAGGCCAAAGTCATTGGCTTTCATGTCAAGCCCAGCGTCCAAGTGGCTGATCTGGCCAGAGACAAGGGCGTGACCATAAAAACCTACCAAGTTATTTATCACTTAATCGAGGACACCAAAAAAGAAATAGAAAGCTTAAAGGAAAAAGAAGTCGTCAGAAAACTAATTGGCCAACTCGAAATTTTGAAAGTTTTTCGTCGCGAAGCCGGCAGCATGATTGTCGGCGGCCGGGTTATTGACGGTGGCATCTTTGTCTGCGACACGGTGATCGTCACGCGCGGCGGCGCGCCAGTGGCTTCCGGCAAAGTGAATCGTCTGGAATGCTCGCGGCAGGCGGTGGACAAGGTGCACAGCGGCCAGGAATGCGGCATTAATTTTGAAGGCAAAGCGGCCATTGAAGTCGGTGACGTTCTGGAATTCTATCAGGAAGCCAAAAGTGTTTAAATTTTATGTCCGAAAGGATAGTGAAAGTTAACGAACTAATCAAGCAGCAGTTGGGCCAAATTCTGTCGAGCGAAGCGGAGTTTCCTCTGGGCAGTCTGGTGACGATTACCAAAGTGCAAACTTCCATTGATCTCAAGTCGGCCCGGATTTATGTTAGTGTTTTTCCGGAAAGCGCCAAGCAAGAAGCGATGAAAATTCTGATCAGAGGAGCTAAAGAATTTCGGCGTTTGATAAACGAAAAGATCGTTTTAAGAAGCATACCTCGTTTAATTTTTTTTCTGGATGAAACCGAAAGCAAAGCGGTGGCAATCGAGCATTTACTGGATAATTTGCAGTAGGTTAAAATTAATATTTAAATTTGGCCAAAGGAAATTCCCTCAAGGGAATTTTTTGTTTTAGTATTGACAGAATTATTTTTTCCGTCTATAGTTAAAGATTACCCAATCAGGTTTAAAAAATATGGATCATGCTTTAGAACAATTGAATGAATATTTTTCCGGCTCGCGGAAGATTCTGCTTATCACTCACCGTAAGCCCGATGGCGACGCCCTAGGTTCAATTTTGAGCCTGCTGGTTTATTTGCGCCGCCAAGGCAAGAGGGCCGAGGGCCTGGTGATTGATCTGTGGCCTTCTTATTTTAATTTTTTGCCCTACGTGGAGGAGTTAAAAAGCGATTTTTCGTTACTGGACGAACCTTGGGATTTGGTGGTGGTTTTAGACTCCGGTGCCTGGGACTATACTGGTGTCAGGGATTTAAAAGGGCGGGGGTTGAAGGTGGTTAATATGGATCATCACTTCACCAATAATAAATTTGGCGATCTAAACTTGGTTGATGAAAAAGCCAGCTCCACCTGTGAACTGGTTTATAAATTTTTTCTGGCGGTTGGCTTTAAGATCGATCGCCAAGTAGCCACTTGTTTGTTGTGCGGCATTCTAAACGATACCAGTGGCTTTAGCAATTCGGCTACCACTGCTTTTGCTATCAGCGCAGCGGCCCAGCTGTTGAAGAGTGGCGCCCAGATCAGCAAAATCACCGAGAATGTTTTTAAAAATAAATCCCTCGAAGGCTTGAGATTGTGGGGGTTAATTTTGTCTCGCCTGGCTTTCAATCGTCGACTGGAATTGGTCTATACCTATATTCAGGAGGAGGAGCTCAAAAGGTATCATGTTAGCGAAGAAGAGATTGACGGCTTTGTTAATTTTTTAAATTCTTTAAGTAACGTCAGAGGAGCAATTTTTTTTCGTATTAATGCCAACAACACCAAGGTCAGCCTGCGAACCACGCGCGAAGATGTTGATTTAAGCAGGTTGGCCGGATTTTTTGGCGGCGGCGGCCACAAAAAAGCCGCCGGCTTCCATCTGCCCTGGGCCTTAAAAGAGGCCGCCGGCCGGCTGATTGTCAAACCATGACAAAAGTATTAAGATGATAGTGTGATTTTAGAATTAAATTTATAAGTATATGTATTTAATCCCCACTGTTTTAGAGAAAACCCATTTAGGCGAACGGGCTTATGATATCTATTCGCGATTATTAAAAGACCGGATAATTTTTTTGGGTTCGCCTATCGACGATGCGGTGGCCAATACCGTCATTGCCCAGTTGTTGTTTTTGGACAGCGAAGACAAAGATCAGGATATCAAGCTTTATATCAATTCTCCGGGCGGCTCGGTTTCTGCCGGTTTGGCTATTTATGACACCATGCAATATGTCAAAGCCGACGTCTCCACTATTTGCGTCGGTCTGGCCGGCAGTATGGCGGCGATAGTTTTGGCCGGCGGCGCTAAAAGTAAGCGCTTGGCTTTGCCAAACAGCGAGATCATGATTCACCAGGTGATGGGTGGAGCCGAGGGTCAGGCCATTGACATCAAGATTCGCGCCGAGCATATTTTGAAAGTCAAAGAAAAATTAGATAAAATTTTGGTTAAGCACACTTCGCGCACTCTGACGCAAATTGAGAGAGACACCGATCGTGACAAATTTATGTCGGCAGCGGAGGCTTTGGATTACGGTCTGATCGATAAGATTGTAAAGTAGGGTTTTGGTTATAATTTGACTGATTTTTGGTTTTGTGCTATACTGTCTATACTTAAATAAAATAATTAAAAAGTAGAAATTTAGCCGCTTTGATTGTTTGTCTAAAAATATCATTGTCATGAAACTGTTTAATTTCCGTTATAAATTAGAATCTCTCACTCTTGATATACCCATATCAAAAGTTACCGCTCTCGTTCTGGATTTTAAGTTGGTTTAAAAAAACCAAACTCTTAACGTGCTAAATTTCTCTTTCTAGCGGAGAAATTTATGGAAAATTTATTCATCTATTTTATCCTGGCCGTCATTTTTTTGGTCGGCGGTTTTGCGATTGGTTATCTGGCCAGAAGATTATGGGCCAAAAATCGCCAAGATACCATTGAGGCCAGAGTCAAAAAATTAATTGCCGACGCCCGTACTAAAGAAAAACAGATTTTGCTCGATGCCCAGGAAAGATCGATCAAGGTTTTGGAAGATGCCAAAACCGATGTTCGGCAACTAAGACAGGAAACTGAGATCGCCAAGCGTCGTTTGGAAAAAAGAGAAGCGCTTTTCGATCAAAAGTTGATGGATTTGGAAAACAAAAAACAGGAATTGGCTGACAAGGCCGACAGGCTTAGCCAAGTTAAAGAAGAGATCGGTCGGATTAAAGAAGAACAGCTGGCTAAACTGGAAAAAATTGCCGGTTTGACCAAGGCTGAGGCAGAAAAAGTATTATTGGATAATGTCGAAAAAGTCATTGCCGAAAATTTGGTCAATCGTCTGAAAAAATTGGAATACGAAGCCTCGGAAGAATTGGAGAGGAAGGCCAAGGAAATTTTATCTGCGGTAATTGAGCGTTGCGCCGCTTCTCATGCCCAGGAAACCACCTCCTCGGTTGTCGATTTACCCAATGATGAGATGAAAGGCAGGATTATCGGTCGTGAAGGCAGAAACATCAGGACCATTGAACAATTGACTGGCGTGGAAGTGATTATCGACGATACGCCCCAAGCCATCACTCTTTCTTCTTTCAGTCCGATTAGGCGCCAGGTGGCCAAGCTGGCCGTGGAAAAACTCATTTTCGACGGCCGGATCCACCCCGCCAGAATAGAAGAGACTATTAACGAGGCCAAAAAAGAAATCGCCGCCGATATTAAGAAAGCCGGTGAGAGCGCCGTTTACGAAGTCGGCGTGGCCGGCCTGGATCCCAAGCTGGTTCAGATTGTCGGCCGTTTGAAGTATCGCACTAGTTACGGCCAAAACATCCTAAACCATTCCGTCGAGGTGGCGCATCTATCGGCGCTGTTAGCCGAAGAATTGGGCGCCGATGTTTCGGTGGCCAAGAAAGCTGGCTTGCTGCACGATATCGGCAAAGCCGTCGATCATGAAGTGCAAGGCACACACCCGGAGATTGGCCGTGATATTTGTAAAAAGTTTGGTATTAGCGAAGATATTATCAAACCGGTTTTTGAGCATCATAGCGATAAACCAACCACTTTAGAAGGTGTGATTGTCAAAGTGGCTGACGCGATTTCTGGAGCCAGGCCTGGAGCCAGAAAGGATACTTACGAAAATTATCTGCAACGGCTCGAAGAGCTGGAAGGCATTGCCAAGGGTTTTGCTGGAGTAGAAAAGGCTTATGCCATTCAAGCTGGCCGCGAGGTTCGGGTTTTCGTCACTCCGGAACAAGTTGATGATTTGGGCGCTGCCAAGATGGCCCAGAATATTGCCGAAAAAATCGAAGCCGAGCTCAAATATCCTGGCGAAATTAAAGTCAATGTTATTAGAGAAAAGCGGGTGGTTGAATTTGCCAGATAAAGCCAACAACTCTCTAATTTTAAGTGTGAAAAAATGATTAAAGTAATTTTTCTTGCTGATATTGTCGGTAAAATTGGCCGTCAGGCCGTTAAACAGCAACTACCCAAGTTAAGAAAGCAATATCATCCGGATTTAATCGTTGCCAATGTGGAAAATCTGGCTCATGGTATTGGTTTTACCAAAAAGACTTTGGCGGAGATGTCAGTCTCTGGCGTGGATTTCTTCACTTCTGGCAATCATGCTTGGAAAAAGGCTGGTAGTGATGAAATTTTAAATGATTCTGAAATAAATTTAGTTCGACCGGCTAATTACTCGGCCAGAAAATCAGGCGTGGGTTTCAAAGAGGTAAAAATTGGCTCAAATAAACTAATTGTGGTAAACTTATTAGGTAGAGTTTTTATCCCGGACAAAACAGCTTGCCCTTTCAAAACCATGGAAAAGATTCTAAAAAAGATCAAAAAGGGTATATTTTTGGTTGATTTTCATGCCGAAGCCACTTCTGAAAAGGTTGCTTTCGCTCGTTATTTCGACGGGCAAGTGGCGGCTGTTATTGGTACTCATACCCACGTGCCCACCGCCGATGAGCAGATTTTGCCGGCTGGTACCGGCTATATTACTGATGCCGGCATGATTGGTTATAAAGATTCGGTTATCGGCGCCAATCCCGAGCAGATTTTTAATCTTTTCTTGGGCCGCGGTCGTGGTTCCAAGAAGCATGACTTGCCAGAATTCGGCCGCTGTCAACTCAACGGGGTGTATTTAGAAATTGACACCAAAACCAAGAAAATCAAAAAAATAACAAGAATTAATAAAATAATAAAAGTTTAATAATTTATAATTTATTTGGAAAGGAGACCATTTTATGAATAAAGCAGAATTAGCCGAAAAAATTGCTGAGCGGGTTGGAATTACCAAACCGCAGGCAGAGGAAGCTTTAAACACTCTCACTCAGATTACTACCGAGACCATTAAGGCTGGCGGCGAGGTGACCCTGACCGGTTTTGGTACCTTTTCGGCTCGTGCCAGAAAAGGCCGCGAAGGGATTAACCCCAGAAATCCTCAAGAAAAAATTGCCATTCCCTCGGTAGTGGTGGCCAAGTTCAAAGCCGGCAAAAATCTAAAAGACGCCCTGAAAGGCAAAGAAGACAAACGAACCGAACCGGCATCGACTGTTGAAGCAGGCCAGTAAAAACCTTAAAAAATGTTAGTTTCACCGCCTCTTATTGGGGCGGTTTTTTGAAAAAAGTTATCTTGACAAAAATTGTTTTGTTTGATAGAGTGGTGCCAGTTCCGCGTGGGAACTGGAGGTTGTGAGACTGAAAGAGCATTGGAGGGTCTAGCACATGAGGCATGTTAAGGTTTTGACGAAGCCGCGCGCGGCGCACTACGACGTCGACGGCTGGTGGATTGCGACATCGGTTGTCGCCCTGCTGTCCGGAGTAGCGTCGACAGTGCTCGGCTGCTTGCGCAAGTGAGCGTGAGTGGTCGCCGAGCAACGAGGATTGCTGGGCTGCCGAGGAACAACCTCTCGGTGGCCCACCATTTTTTAAATAAACATTTAAGATAAATAAAATCCGCCTAACGGCGGCTTTTAAATTTTTGGGACGTGCAGGATTCGAACCTGCGACCGTTTGCTTAAGAGGCAACTGCTCTACCAACTGAGCTAACGTCCCATATTACTCGTTTTATGTAAATTGTTTATCATACTCTTCCAGTCTGATCCGTAGCCTAGCTGCCTGTCTCGCCTTGGCGAACAAAGCGAGCCGAGGCGGAAGCTAACATCCCACGCGGTAACGCCCTCGTCAGGATTCGAACCCCCAATAACAGATCCGACCCGCCTGCCATCGCCAACGCCCTCGTCAGGATTCGAACCCAAAATTCTTGGTCCGAAGCCAAGCGTGATATCCATTTCACTACGAGGGCGTAGGCAGTGGCGGGCAGGAGTCTGTCGTGATATCCATTTCACTACGAGAGCTAAAATAAAAATTTAGAAGAACATTTATAGGTTAACAAAAAAAACAAAAAAGATCAATCCCTTAGCGTCAAACGAGACTGACCTTTAGAGAAGGCCGTTTATTCTTTTGGTATGGCCGAAATATTGTTATTGAAGGTTTCTTTGGAAATTATGCCGTTTTGAAATAGATTCAGAAGATAATTATCCATAGTGACCATGCCTTCCTTAGCGCCGGTCTGGATGGCGGTTTTGATTTGGGCAATTTTATTTTCTCTGATCATGTTGGCTACCGCCGGCGTATTAAGAAGCACTTCTCGGGCGGCCACTCGGCCATGATCGGCACGTGGAATCAGTCGTTGCGAGATGATGCCTTGCAGGGTGATGGATATTTGCATGCGGATTTGGTTTTGTTGGTGAGGAGGAAAAATATCGATGATTCTGTCGATGGTTTGGGAGGCGCTGTAGGTGTGCAGGGTGGCAAAGACCAGGTGTCCGGTTTCCGCCAGAGTGATGGTGGCGGCGATAGTTTCTAGGTTTCTCATCTCTCCCACCATGATCACGTTTGGGTCCTGGCGCAAGACATGAGTCAAGCCGTTTTGAAAGGAAAGCATATCGGAACCTAGTTGTCTTTGGCGGACAATACTTTTTTTCGGCTTGAAGAGAAATTCAATCGGGTCTTCCAAAGTAATGATATTAACATTGCGATTCTCATTTATGTAATCAATCATTGCCGCCAGCGACGTGGATTTGCCGCAGCCGGTCGGGCCGGTGACGATAATCAGCCCTCGCTCCAAACCGCATAGGCGATAGACGGTCTCGGGCATGTCCACATCTTCCATTGAAGGTATTTCTTTTGGAATCACTCTGGCTGATAGGCCAAAATTGCCTTTTTCCAAGTGTAAATTTATACGGAAACGATAACCGTCGGAAGTTTCATAAGCAAAATCCAATTCTTTCTCCACTAAAAATCTTTTTAGTTGTTGTTCACTGATGATTCTTTTGACTAAAATTTCTATTTCTTTCGGTTCAAATATCTTTTTATCTAGTTGTTTTAATTCCCCATCGATTCTGATAAAGGGTTGGAGATTGGCAATCAGATGAAAATCAGAAGCTTCTTGTCCCACCGCTTTTTGTAAAAGAGATTCTAAATCCATATTTGTTTTGTTATTAATTTTCCCAATCTTTTTTGGCCAAGGCGTTTCTGGCCGCTGCTGTTTGCGCCTCTTGCTTACTGGAACCAACACCGGTTGCTAGCATTTTATTGGCCAGATATACCCCCACTTTGAAGGTTTTAGCATGATCCGGCCCGGACGACTCCAAAACTTTATACACCGGCGTGACACCCAATTTGTCTTGGGCCTTTTCTTGGAAATCGCTTTTGGGGTCGACGTATAGCTTATTGGCTATGATTCTTTCCAGCTTGCTTAGAATGTTTTTTTTGATGAATTTCTTGGCCGAGCCGATTCCTTGATCAAGATAAACGGCGCCGATAATGGCTTCAATGGCGTTGGCCACGATATATTGCCGGGCTTTGGAATTTTTATCCTTACTCTCGCCCTTGCTCATGGAAATAAAAGACTCAATGGCTAATTCTTGAGCGGTCTCTGCCAGGCTGGAACGGTTGACCAGGCTGGCTCGCCAGTTGGTCAGCTCTCCCTCTGGGTTGGGGTAGTTGTTATAAAGATATTCTGTAACTATTAGCTCCAAAACGGCGTCGCCCAGAAATTCCAATCTTTCGTTATGTTCAAGCTTGAATTCTGGATGTTCATTCAGATAAGAACGATGTGTTACGGCCTGGAGCAGCAATTCTTGTTTTTTAAAAGTCACTCCCAGAATTTTTTCTAAACTAGACAAATTTTTCATAAGTGGTGCCAAGATTGTTTAACTAGCGGCTAATTTATTGTCTGGCTGCAAATTCTTTTGCTTGTCAATTTCTTTTTCGCCGATTTCTTTGTAGACCGCTCCCAAAACGCCATTAACAAATTTACCCGAGGATTCCCCGCCGAAAGTTTTGGCCAGCTCAATCGCCTCATTAATGGCCACTTTGGCCGGAATGCTCTCATCAAACTTCAGTTCAAAAGTGCCCAGCCTCAAGACGTTGCGGTCAACAATAGTGATTTGCTCCAGTGGCCATTCCGGAGCGAATTTGGTGATTAGAGCGTCTATTTGTTTTAGGTTGCTTTTGATTCCTTCAATCAAATGTTTAATAAAACCGCCGTCATCGAATTCGGGAGCGAATTCCTGGCGATTTTTTTCCATAATTTGCAAAACATCTTCCTTTTGTCCGTTGAAATCCCACTGGTAGAGGGTTTGAATGGCCAAAGTTCTGGCCAGATGCCTATTGGACATATATGATTTAGAAATAATTTACAAATTATAAATCAGCTATTTTTTGGCTTCTTTTTCTCTGGCTTTTTCTTTTCTGTCCTGCGCTTTTTGCTTGGCGGTTTTCTTCTTAGTTTTGATTTTTAAAATATCTCTGCCCTTATAGACGCCGCAGAACTCACAAGCCCGATGAGGCAGGACTGGCCGGCCGCATTTTTTACAGCTAACCAGGCGGATCTTTTTCAGAGCGAAATGAGAGGCTCGTTGTCTTTTGGAAGTTTTGGTTCTTTTCTTGCTTGGTAACCCCATAAATGAATGTTATTTGTTACTTAAGAATTTAAAATAATTTTAACAGAAAAGGGGAATTTTTACAAGTTTTATTTCAAAGTTCTGATAAAATTCTCCAGCTCAGCCGGCCAGGGACTGATAAATTCCCGAGGTTGTCCTTGTTGATCAGAAAAGGCCAGTCTGGTGGCGTGGAGGAAGATTCTTTCTGGGGTTGTTTTTGTCTTTTTATTGGTTGGTTTTTTGCCATACAACTGGTCTCCTAGTACCGGATGACCCAAGGCCAGCATATGAACGCGGATTTGATGGGTGCGCCCGGTTAGAATTTCTACTTCCAGCAAGGTATAATTTTTGAATTTTTTAATAACCTTAAACCTGGTGACTGCTTTTTTGTCCTTTTCTCCCCATTGGCTGTGCGGCTTGGCAGCGAAGAGTCCGGCTTTATTTTTGCTTCGTCCTATGGGCAGGTCGATCTCTCCTTCAGCCGCTGCTATTTGGCCGCAGACCAAAGTCGAGTATTTTTTTACAATGGTATGTTTTTTGAATTGATTTTTAAAATAATCAAAAGCCTCTTGAGTTTTGGGTATCAGCATCAGTCCAGAGACCTCTTTGTCTAATCGGTGAACGATGGCTGGACGGCTAGGGTCTTCGCCGATTTTTTTAAGCTTCGGATATTTAGCAATCAGCCAATCCGCCAAGGTGTCTGTCTCGCCTTTTTCCGTCGGATGGACCAGTAGCCCAGCCGGCTTTTCGATAATCAAAAATTCCGGCTCGTCGGCAATTATTTTTGGCCCCGCCCCCTTCCAAGGAGAGGCGGGGAGGGGTTTTGAGGGCTTATTTTTTTTCTCGCGGCTTTCAGAACCTCCCCCTGGCCCCTCCTTAGAAGAAAGGGGAATGATTTTAACGACATCACCCGCTTTCAAAAAGTGGTGTACTGTCACCTTTTTATCATTGACTAAAGCCAGACCGTCTTTAATGGCTTTTTGGATTTGCGAACGGGATAATTCCGGTAATTTTTCCACCAAAAATTTATCCAGGCGTTGGCCTTGACTATTAGAATTTATTATGGTAATGTTTTCTATCATAAGCTGTACATTGGCTTTGGCTTTTAATCCGCTCTTATGGAGGGAGGTGGAGTCGCAATGAGACGAAGAAAAGTCGAACACGGAGTTGTTTGGATAATGAATTGGCAGGTAGACGAGAAGAAAAAGAAGTATAAAGGGCTGAGTCTAGACGCCTGCTATTATCGGAGAGAATCTCAGCAGATCATCAGGGTAATCGGTAGAAGTGGCGCTCTCGTGAGTCCAGCCGGCATTGATGTGTTTGTGCTCAATTCGGATACCGGCGAGCTTGTCCAAGGTCAGGTCCCTTTAAAGGATTTCGGCCGTCGCGTGAGAGGCAAACAACTTGATCAGATGGAAAAACGGCTTTCACAGAGTCTACGTGCTTTCTTCGACATCAGTGTTAGTCAGCGCTAAGGAGGATCATCTATGGCGGGGACAGCAGCAAAACAAGTGACAGCCGCAGACTTGGAATCCGGACGGTTCTATATTCTGCTAAGCCCGGTTGGCAGTAGTCCCAGCGGCGACGTAGTGCAGTTCATCAGGCCGTCAGGATTCGACGAGAAGGGTTGGTTCAATCGTTTTTCCTTCATTGGTGATCAAGTGGATAGGTGCGCCAACGATGTCTATGATTATGCCCGCATCGATCCAAATGCGGCACGAGCCGAGGCGTACATGCGCGAGAATGGCGCAGGTGATTTATTAGGGAAGTAGTCATACATTGGGCGTTCACTCCATCAGCTTAGCCTGGGCACGCGGGGCAGTAGTCGCGTGCTTTTTAGTTGTCTTTATTGAAATGTAGCAACCTCTTCCTTTCTTCTTCGTAAAATTTTACATCCGGATTTAGTTTTTTTAATTCTTCGTCTTTCGATTTATCCAACTCTTTCATTTTTTTGGTCAAATATTTTTTATCGTTTTTCTCGGGATCTTCCAAAACCTCGCCCAGCAGGGCATTAAGTATCAGGCCCACTCGCGGTCCCGGCTTGATTTTCAAAATTTTCATCAGCTCATCGCCATTGATTTTGAGCATCTTGGGAGTAATGGGATCGAGCTGCACTTCCTTGAGTCGGCGTTCCAGCTCAATCAGCTTCCAGGGTTTGGCCTTAGGCCGGCCCATGCCCAACCGGTCGCAGATTCTGACATCAATGAAATCTTGAATATTTTCTTTGCCCAGTCGCGCTAGTAGTCGCCTTACTCCGGCGTCGCTCACCGTATCCAGGGCATAATAAAACATATGATAACGCACTAAATGCGTCACCTTGCTAATAGTCTCATTGGAAAAATCTAGTCGTTTTAAAATATTTTTGGCGATTTTGGCTCCAACGATGTCGTGGTTGTAAAAAGTTGAGTCGGGGCCTTCGCCCTCTTTTGTTTGCGGCTTGCCAATGTCATGCAGTAGCGCCGCCAGCCGCACCCAAAGCGAATAATTCCTTTGAGCGCCTGCTCCCAGCGCCCGTACGCTATGTTCAAAAATGTCGTAAATATGATGTTTATTCTGGCTGATGTTAACCGTCGACTCCAGTTCTGGAATTAATATTTTTAAAAGCCCGATTTTTTGCAGTAATCGAAAACCGTCCTCGGCTTTGTTCGACATGACAATTTTGACTAGCTCTTCATTAATTCTTTCTTTGGCAATGGTGCCGATTTTTTGAGCTTTGTCGTGAATGGTTTTCAGGGTGTGGGCCTCGATCATAAAATCCAGTTGGCAGCAGAGCCTGATAGCGCGCAGCAGGCGGGTATAATCCTCCTGGAATCTCTGTTCCGGTTTGCCAATCGCTTTGATAGTTTTATTTTCCAAATCTTTTAGTCCGTCAAACTCGTCAATTATTTTTTTCTCTCTCAAGTCCCAGGCCAGGGCATTAATAGTAAAATCGCGGCGTGACAAATCTTCCTCGATTGGCAAGTCTTGGTCGCTTTGCACTTCGAAATCCCTGTAGCCGCCGCTCATGCCCGCATGCTCGGTGCGCGGCAGAGCGATATCGAAGGGTTCAAAAATAATGTCATTGCGAGGAGACCGGTTCCGCGTAACGGAACCGGACGACGTGGCAATCCCGCGGGATCCCCACACTTCTCCCCTGGCTTCGCTCGGGATGACGTTATTAGGTACAAACTTAAATACTCCAAAACTTTTGCCAACCAGATTGACCTTGCCCAAAGAGCTAAGGAATTTTTCCAAATCCTTGGCCGGCACTTTGGCCACCACAAAATCAAAATCCTTAGTATCACGCTCTAGAATCAGGTCTCTGACGGCACCGCCCACCAAGTAAACTTTCGCCTCGGGGAATTTTTTTGTCAACTTTTCCACAAAAGCAAACTCGGGCGATTTCAGCGCCTCTAGTTGCCAGTTTCGTAATTTTTTTTCTACGCTAATTTTCATACAACTATTATCTTTATTCTAACATAAAAAGCCTTTAAATTCCCAATTTTTTATTTTAAATTTGATTGTTTTATGATAAAGTTTTTTGTCATAAAAGCAACCGCCGTGACCGCTAAGTGCACGGTCACGGCAGAATCAAAGGTCATTGACTTTCTAGAATCGGTCGGGGAAAAGGTCCATTCCCCTCCTACGCGCCCACTCCCCGAGCGTTTCCCCCGTATAGCCTCTCCAGTTGTCGAAGCCGAAAGTTGGTAACCCACGTATCTCCTGTGTAACCGATAACCTGGCGTTGGGCAGGAGTCTCTTTTCCTCAGCCTCGACTCGGGCCCATTGCTCAGAATCTCTAACTCCGGTATTAGTGGTGTCGGTGTCGATATAGAAAGGAACAAATTCCATCTCCATTCTCCTTGTGCCATGTTTAGAGACAATGGTTTGTTTATTTTACGTAAAATTTATAAAAAAGTCAATCCTTTATTTTTTTATTACACCAGGATCGTCTTGATTTTAGAGACGTATTCAACTATAATTGACACTGTATTTGGCTGGTCATTTTAGCCAGCTCGTATGTAGAACTCAAAGATGAAAATTTAAAATTTTATTAGGTAAAATGGAGTGACGGTTAGTTATTGCGGGTGGTGTATATCTCGTGCCCCGTAAGCCGCTAAAAACAGTTCCGCCTGACTTGTTCAGGTGGTCCAAACGAGATGCGCGGGCAAGAAATAACCGTCACTCCTATTGCTCAATAAAGTCAGCCTAGTAATTTTAGTCAATTGGCAGATAAATATATGAAACCAAAAATTAAATTTGCCACCCTTAAAGATTTTAAAGACATCCAAGACTTAAATCACCGTCTTTGTTTAAAAGAGTATGCGGAGTTTGATCAGACCATTGATAAGGACTATTCACTTAGCGATCCTAGTGAAAAGTATTTCAAAAAAAGAATAAGGAGCGGCTGTGCCTTAGTAGCTGTTTTAGAAAATAAAGTTATTGGTTATCTAGTCGGTGGTATTGTTGAGGCCGAAGAATATAGAACAATATCTAAATTGGCAGAAGCCGAAAATATGTTCGTGCTTGAAAAATTCCGTAGCCTGGGAATCGGAGGCAAATTATTTAAAGAATTTATTAAATGGTGCCGGCTGAAGAAGGCTAAAAGAGTTCGTGTCGTCGCCAGTGCTCAAAATTTTAGAGCAATCAGGTTTTACAGAAGAGAGGGGTTTAAGGATTATGATTTAGTATTGGAGAGAAATATTTAGTTTTATTTTTTTTAAACAGGCTTAAAGTAAAAGCTCCCACCAGTAGTGGGAACTTTTAAGTTATGGACGGCAGAGGATTCGAACCTCTGACCCCTATCACGTCAAGATAGTGCTCTAACCAACTGAGCTAGCCGTCCTCATTCTTGTAGGCCAGGGTGGATTTGGGTCCGGGGCAGCGCCAAATCCTGCGCTTGCTCGGATTTGGCGGGCGTCTCGCCTTCATCCCGCCGGTGGCGGGATTTGGCTCATTACTGCCCTTCAAATCCACTTTAATGTCAGTCTTTACTTTTTTAAAAACAATTAACTTTTAATTCCAATTTGTTTTTGTAGGCCAGGGTGGATTTGAACCACCGACCCCCGCTTTATAAGAGCGGTGCTCTAACCCCTGAGCTACTGGCCCTTATCTAGCGATTTTTAATAAACAGTGTTATTAATATAACCTATTTTTTTCGAATTTTCAAGATTAGCTTACAGCTTGCTTTTTATCTCACCGATTACCAGCCTCTCGGCTTCGGCCAAGGAAAGGTTGTTTAAAGAGAATTTAGCAATCTCACTGTTACCGCTGGGCTCGAATCTTTTACTAAGAAAGAGGGCATTGCCGTTTTTGACAGCGTAAACCAAACAGCAGACCTCTTTTTTGTTTATGTCCCGGCCCTCGTGCAAGAGCACCACCACATCCGTTTTGGGCATGGAGACAATCAGCTCTTCCACCACGTCTAAAATCTCCTCGGGCGTAGTGGCAGTCTCCAGAAAGTCCTGAACCGACAAGCTCGACCACACCAGGCGATCGTCTAAGTCGTTGTTGAGTCTTGATAAAACTCGGCCCCAGAGCTTCAGGGTCGATAAAAATTTATTTTGGTAAATGGCTTGGATGATTTGTTCTCGCCGCGCCCCATAGTGTACCAGCAAGCTGGCAATGCTTAAGGTTTTGGGAGTGAGATTGGAAACTTTGAAATTTTTGGTAGAAAAAATAATTCCCGCCAATAGATAGGTGGCAATATTATCGTCAATCAGCTTGTCGCCCAGACTTTTTATCAGCTCGTAGGCTATTTCAGCGCTGGCGGCCGAAGTGATATTGACCAAATTGACGTCGCCAAAATATTCGTTGCGGTTGGAATGATCCAGATTTATTTTAGGAGTATTGAAGAAGAAATCCGGCTGCCTTTCATAGGCCTCGCCTAAAGAAGCCAGGTCCGGAGAATTAATGATAAAAATTAGATCATATTTATAATCGGAAATGGCAGTGGTGACGTCCTTGGCTTCCAGTTGGCCGTTCTGCGGCGTTAAGTAGATGTTCAGGCGGTTTTCCTGGTGGTCATAATAAAATTCACCCACCTGGGTTTGCGAAGTGTTAATACTGATGATAAATTTTTGCAGATTGATCAGGCTGTTTTTAATTTGTGACAACGGCAAAAAATTAAGGCTGGTTGTCGGCTTAAAATCCTGACAGACGATTTCCACCGCTTTATCCAGTTTTCTTAGGGTTTCCGCCAAAGCCAAGGAGCTGGCTGCGGCATCGCCCGACCAGTCTTTTTTGAAGATTATCAGTATTGATTTGTTTTTTCTGATCAGTTCCTGCGTCTGCTGGAGCTCCGAAAGAGCCATAAGTGTTTTGGATAATAATTTAACTGAATATTTAATCTTAGCCAAATTTTCATTTATTGTCAATAAACGCCGGACAGGGCTTTTAAAACTTGAAAAATTAAGTTAAATTAAGTAAAATAAAACCATTCCAAAAGCTTTATCTCCATGGCCAAAATCGAATTACCTAAAACTTACGAAGCCGCAACAGTCGAAGACCAGATTTATCAAAAATGGGAAGCTTCCGGTTTTTTTGATCCTGACAAATTGCCGGGTGATCGTCCCGAGGTTTTTGTTATTTCCATGCCGCCGCCCAACGTCACGGGTATTTTACACTTGGGTCACGCTTTTGAAAATTCTCTAATGGATATCGAGATTCGTTATCAGCGGATGAAAGGCAAACGCGCCTTAATAGTTCCCGGCACGGATCATGCCGCCGTGGCCACTCAAGCCAGGGTCGAAGACGAGCTGAAAAAACAGGGCATTACCAATCCGCGTCAAGAGTTAGGACGTGAAGAACTGTTGAAGCGAATTCGCGAATTCGCAGAGAATCACAAAAGCATCATCATTGGTCAAATCAAAAAAATGGGCACTTCTTGCGACTGGTCGCGTTTGGCCTATACTTTTGACGATAAGAGGTCGGCTGCTGTTAATAAGCTTTTTAAGATGATGTTTGATGATGGCTTGATTTATCGCGGTTATCGGGTGGTCAACTGGTCGGTCAAGGGACAAAGCACTTGTTCCGATGACGAGCTGGTTTATGAAACAAAAAAGACGAGGGTCTATACTTTTAGATATTCCAAGGATTTTCCCATTACCATTGCCACCACTCGTCCAGAAACCAAGCTGGGGGACACTGCGGTAGCGGTTCATCCCGATGATGGGAAATACCAAAAATTTATTGGCCAGAAATTCACAGTCGATGTCGGTGCCGAGCGGCCGCTGACAATCACTGTCATTGGCGATAAGAATGTTGACATGAATTATGGCACTGGCGCCGTGGGTGTGACACCGGCTCACAGCCAGATCGATTTTGAAATGTATCAGAATAACAAAGATATCGGTATTACACCGGTCATTGGCCGTGATGGCCGGATGCTTAAGGCCGCTGGTCCGGGTTATGAGGGTTTAACGGTTTTGGAGGCGCGGGATAAATTTGTTAACTGGCTTAAAGATAATGGCCTTTATGTTGGTGAAGAAGAAATCGAACATAACGTCGGTACCTCCGATCGTTTCAAAGATGTTGTCGAAGCCCTGCCGATGGATCAGTGGTTTGTTGATGTTAATAAAAAAATTACTGGCCGCGACCAGAGCTTGAAAGATTTAATGCGTGAAGCGGTTACTACGGGCCACAGCGGCGATCAGGATAAAATTATCAAAATTACACCTAACCGATTTCAAAGTATTTATTTGCATTGGATTGATAATTTGCGTGATTGGTGTATTTCACGTCAGATTTGGTGGGGCCATCGTTTACCAGTTTGGTATTGTGATGATTGCCAAGAAATATTTTTTAGCGAAGGTAGTCCGTTAAAATGTCCAAAATGTCAGAGTAAAAATATCAGACAAGACGAAGATACCCTAGATACCTGGTTTTCCTCTGGCGCCTGGACTTTCTCGACCCTTGGCTGGCCCGACCAGACAGCGGACCTAAAAAAATTTCACCCTACCTCCTGGATGCAGATGGGTTATGAAATTTTATTTTTTTGGATGGCGCGGATGATTCTCTTGTCCGCCTATGCTTTAGACGATATCCCATTCAAGGAGGTCTATATTCATGGCATGTTACGTGACAAAAATGGCAAAAAGTTTTCTAAATCGGCCGGTAATGGGCTGGACCCGTTGGAGATTATAGAAAAATACGGCACCGATGCCCTGCGGCTTAGCTTACTTAAAGGCACGACCCCGGGTAATGATATGAGATTTTTCGAGGAGAAAGTGGCTGGCGCCAGGAATTTTATTAATAAGCTTTGGAATATTTCTCGGTTTATTTTGCAGTCAGTCGATGACATTAAAATAATTACGGCCAAGCCAACCGCCCAGACCTTGTCCGACCATTGGATTTTGCAAGAACTGGAGGCGACAACTCATTTAATTGAGCATTTGATGGATAAATATGAGTTTTCTTTAGCTGCGGAAAAACTGCAGGAATTTACCTGGGATTGTTTTGCCGATTGGTATTTGGAGATTGCCAAAATCGAGGGTGATAAGGATGAAATTCTGCTTTATGTCTTGCAAAATATTTTGCGGCTCTGGCATCCTTTCTGCCCCTTTATTACCGAAGAGCTTTGGCATAATTTTGACAGCGGTTTATTGATGGTCGAAACTTGGCCCGCGGTTAAAGCCGGGCCGGCCAAGAATAAAGATTTTGAATTAATAAAACAGATCATCACTTCCATTAGAAATTTACGCAGTGAAAACAAAATTGAGCCAGCTAAATTATTGAAAGCGGTAATTATCAGTGGGCAAAAAGAATTGCTCGAGTCGCAAGCGGTTATTATCAAGCGTCTGGCTCGTCTAGAATCTTTGACTGTCACCGACAACATCAGCCAGAAGCCAGCTAGTAGTCTTGGTGCCGTAACCAACCAGGCACAGATATATTTGGATTTATCGGTTACAATTAATAGGGTAGCAGAACAAGAGCGTTTAAATAAGGAGATTGGCGAGTTAGAAAAATATATAAAAAATTTAGAGGTTAAGTTGGCTGGCCAGGAGTTTATTAGCCACGCTCCTAAAATAGTGGTAGACGGGGAAAAGGAAAAACTGGCCATGGCCCAGGAAAAAGTGTTAAAATTAAAAGATAATTTGCAGAGTTTGAAATAGAGCACTATTTGATAAGAGGAGGGTTCTCACATGAACCTTAGAATAGTAGCGAGGTCGTTGCAGAAATGGCGGAAGCTCTTCCTGCTAGAAACCGTTCTTTGGGTTGTAGCGCTGCTCTTGGTTGGGCTCATCTGGCTGAAGTTAGACTGCGACAAGGTCTTGAGGTTTACGTTTTCTGTCGTGGTCGTCGGCTTAGGCGCTTCTTTCATCTCGCCTATCGCCGGCTCCTTGCGCGATCTAGTCCAAGGCCGGACTGCCAAGAGAAAACAGCCCAATTTTCGCGAAAGAAGAAATGAGAATGGTCACCGCCATTAACCGACAGAGGAGACTGCCATCCTCTGTCCCAAAAAAGACAATAATCTAAAATAGATGTCAAAAATCGTCACCGACGAAAAACAAATCGAGCATTTACTTACTCGCGGAGTAGAAAATATCTACCCCGACAAGGAGTCGCTTAAAAAACTCTTGCTGTCTGGAAAACGAATCAGGCTTTATTGTGGTTATGATCCGACGGCAGCTACTTTACATATCGGCCATGGTATTACCATTCGCAAATTGGCTCAATTTTTACAGCTGGGTCACGAGGTGATTTTTTTGTTTGGCGATTTTACCGGCCAGATTGGAGATCCGACAGATAAATCAGCCACCAGAAAACAATTAACCAAAAAACAAGTTTTGGAGAATCTAAAAGGGTGGAAAGGCCAAATTAAGGATTTGATTGATATTAAAAAAATTAGATTTGAATATAATTCGAAATGGCTGAGTAAACTTAATTTTGCCGATACCATTAAGCTCGCTTCTTATTTTACTGCTCAACAGACTTTAGCTAGGAGTATGTTCAAAGAAAGGATTGATTCGGGAAAGGATTTGTATTTTCATGAATTTTTATACCCCGTAATGCAGGCCTATGATAGCGTGGCTCTGGATGTAGATTTAGAAATTGGTGGTAATGACCAGATGTTTAATATGCTGGCTGGGCGGACTTTGATGAAAAAAATGAAAAACAAGGAAAAATTTGTTTTGACCACTAGATTGCTAGAGGATCCAACTGGTAAAAAAATGGGCAAATCTGAAGGTAATATGATTCCTCTCATTGACACACCCGAGGAAATGTATAGCAAAGTAATGAGTTGGCCCGATGAGATGATTATTCCGGCCTTTGAGATTTTAACCGATGTCTCAGAAGAAACAATTTTAGAAGTAAAAGATCAGTTGTCTTTAGGCAAGGTCAATCCCCGTGACCTTAAAATGCAATTGGCTTACGAGGTGGTACGGGTTTATCAGGGCGATAAAAAAGCTAAAGAGGGGGAACAATATTTCAAGCGGGTTTTTCAAGATAAGCAAAAGCCGCTGGAAATATCAGAAGTACTAATCGAAGACAAAGATGGCAAAATCGGTGTCTTAGATCTGTTTGTTAAGGCTGGTTTGGCCAAGAGCAATGCCGAAGTTCGCCGGTTGATCAAAGAGGGCGCTTTAAGGGTTGATGATCAATTGGTGCGCAATGAAAAAATGCAACTAGAAGTGTCAGGCAGCGGTCTATTACTACAAAAAGGAAAAAAGTTTTTTGCTAAAGTCGTCAAAAAGTAGTTTTTAAAAACAAAACCCTTCCAATTAACTGGAAGGGTTTTGTTTGGCTTATTATTTTTTTCGCTCTTTTCTGTAAAGCCAGTAAGAATAGACCGTGGTGCCGATAAGCAACAAGGCAATACCAAAAACAAAGGCGACTGTTGCCACAATCTCTGGCAGCCAGGGCGCGACAATTATTATCAGCCCAAACAGCATAAACAGCCAGCCGCCCAGGCGGTGCGTTTTGTTCCAGACATTTTCCGAAGACAATGTCCAGGGCGTTCGTATCCCCAGAAACCAATTATTTTTTATTTTACCCAGATAGTTGCCCAAGACGATCATCAATATTCCTATGGCCAGCGCCACAACAACGCCGATATTAATCGGCCAACCGATGTTGTACAAACTGGCGGCCAGATAGATTACCAGCAAAACCAGTAAAATTAGGTTTCTGAATATTTTATAAATCGGCAAAAACTCTTGGTAGCGTTCTCTTTTGGGATCAAGATAGGGCAGGACCAAAAATAAAATGTACATGCCTATAAGCAGCAGGGGAAAGAAAAAAGTATGGAAATTTTTTGAACTCCAGCCATCAACCTGTCCAGAAAAATTCCAGTGGCTAGCCACTCTTTCTGGTAGTAGCGGGTGAAAGAGGCAAGACAAAACAACAGCTATCGCCAAAAGCAAAACAGGAAACCACTCGGTTTTTAAATTTGGTTTAATAGGACTGCTCATATTTTTTATTTATGTTTTATTTTTAAAAATTTAATGATTTTTTCAGTCACCTCCTCAAAAACACTTAGGTTCAGAGAATAAATAATCTGCTGGCCTTCGCGCCGGCCACTGATTAGGTTGGCCCTTTTGAGGACGTCCAAGTGGTGGGAAAGGGTGGCCAGAGTTATATTTAAGTGCTCGCCGATTTCCGAGACAGCCAGCTCCTGTTTTTTGAGTAAATCCAGGATTTTTTGGCGGTTAGGGTCGGCCAGAGCGGCGAAGGTTTGGGAAAGAGGCATATAGTTAATAAATTTAGATAATTAGATATATATCTAATTATATCTTAGTTTAAAATCCCTGTCAAGAGGGATAGCGGTGACACGTCTTTCTTATTCCGCGATTTCTTCGCGCTTTTCCTTGATAAAAGAAACCGTTTTTTCCAAAAATTCTATCAGTAACTTGAAAGGCGTTTCAATAATAAAATCTAAAATAAACAAGAAAATGTTGATTTTGGAAAAGTTGGTAGAGAAAAACCGTCCCACTCTGATGATAGGCAGAGAAATAAAGTCGACCAAAAAATTAAACAGGCTGTCTTTGCGCGGCAAAACCGAAAACTGTTTGGCCAAATTGCGCAGCCTGAATCCGAAGAAGCTGACTATGGTTAAGAAAAAAACGAAAAGAATGCCGCTGATTATATTAAAATGTATCAGATTTAGTATTTTTATAATGATACCAAAAGAAACAATAAACATTAATAAATAAATAGTGTTGAAGACGAAGTAGCTAAAGGAACCGCGTTTCAGAGATTTTTTGGCCTTGAAGCCGATTTTCCTTTCGGTGCCATAGACAATGTTTTTTATCTCTTCAATGATGATTTTTGTGTTTTTTGTTCCGGGTACGCGGATAGTCATGGCCAGAAAAAACATTAGTAGCGGATGAAACAAGACATTAACGCTCAAGGCATACCAATCGACTTGTTTGATAAATAAATAATCATAAGGCAGCTCTAAAATAAAGGCCAAAATCGTTTTGGTAAAAAAAATATAAATTATCACTCTGAAAATAGTGCCCATCAGTTTACTTCTGATACGGTGATAATTGGCCAGCGCTATTTCCTCGATTTTTTCTTCCAGGGTTTTAGGGTCATCCAGGACTTCTTTTAATTGTCCCGCATTTTTTTGCATTAATTGGTTTAAGACCGTAAAAAATACCGCCTGGGATCGAACGGTTCGAGTGAGCTGGAAGCCAATTGAGTGTTTAATGTGCGCCTCAATTTTATTTTTAATAATGTTGATGTTCTGGCAAAAACTTTGAATTTCGTTTTTGTCCGCTTGCCGCCAATTGGGCAGATAAAGCTTGAGCAGACCATAATTTAAGGCCACGGTATCGGCATTAGAAAAAGTTCTTAGCGTGGCCAGATAAATCTGCAGGTTTTTTTCTTTTTCTTCGATTTTGGTTTTTGTAAAGGCCAGATTATCAACCAAATGAGAATACATGAAATTGACCATGGCCGTTTCTCTTTCTTGAGGCACCAGGTATTCGTTTATTTCGCAGGCAGCCAGACTGATCAGCCAGGCAGCCAGTTTGCCGTAGTTGGCCAGCCGCTGGCCATGGAGGCAGTTAAAAATTTCCAGATACTTTATGATGATCGTCGCCACTTCCTCGATCACCGTCTCTGGCAATTGGTTGTTTGGCAGGTAGCCGGCGCGGATGAATTCATAAATCAAGGTTTGGCTGATTTGTTGCGGGCGCCTCTCCTGCAAAAAAAGAATTTGTCGCTTAAGAAGCCGCTCTAAAGAATTGCGTCTGACCAAATGCTCTTCATTATAATCAATGGCGTTTCTGAATTTTTCATAAACAAAACCAAGCTTAGACACTAATTGGCTAAGCTTTATCTTTTCTACCTCATCGGGAACCGACTTCTGGTAATTGTGGCCGTAAATATCAACCAGCCACTCTAGTTCATTGGTTATTTTACTCATATTGATCTTGTTTTGATTATAGCAAAAGACAGCGTTTTTTGAAAGTTTTACTAGAACACAAAAAGCAAGATTTTTTCTTGCTTTTTGTGTTTTTAAACGATTAAGCTGCTTTTTCTCGCGAAGGGCTGTCTCCCTCTGGTTTTTGGGGAAAGGGAGTAATATTTTTTAAGCTCTCAAATCTCGCTTTTATTTCTTTTAGCTCCTCAAAAGAGGCCGTGCTAATTTTGAAAGGATCCAGAATTTTTCTTTCCCGCTCACTAATATCCGGAGAAATCGCCAGAGCGTAGAGACCGTCTCTCATGGTTTCCCTGGCCCGGCCTTCTTCCAGAGTTCTTTCATCGGGCCTGGGCTCGCTTTCCGATTCTTCCGGCGGCCGTAAAACAGTATAATCCGGCGTGATAGGCGTTTTCATATGTTTAGGCCTTATTTTTCTTTGTTAAAAAAATGCTTAAAATCAGAGCCACAGTGAAGAAAAGCGCGCCGTAAAAACAAGGAGTGATAAAAGGATTTTCGCTGCCGGTGCAGCCGAAGGTGCAGGCGGTTTGGTTCAGCCAGGCGGCCAGCTCTTTGTAAAAGTTAAACCAGGCAAACAGAGCGCCGGCCAATAAGACCAAAAGCTGGATAATAATAATTTTTTTCATAAGTTTTTTTAAAAAAGGTTGAAAGACTTGATTATTAAGGTTACGGCGATGCAGGCCCCGGCTAAAAGGTTGAAAACGCTCAGTCGGCCCAAGAATTTGCTAAAATCAGAATCGATATTATAGGCAGCCAAGCATAAAAAAACAGCTAATCCGAAAAATATAATTCCGCCAATTACTATTATCCAAGAATAAGGATTTAAGAGATTTTCCATGGTTTAATATCTAATTTTGATTTTAACAATAAAAATTTTATCTGTAAATACCGGTTAAGTCAGTGGCTTTTTCATGTTTGTAATTTTAATTTAGTCTTGTTATGATTATTTTAATTAAAATTAACAGTTAGACTTATGTCCGACAACACTAAACAATGGGTCAATCAGGTTTTAGAGCCAACTGGTATTGTTCTAGACGGCCCTAATCCATGGGACCCGCAGGTTATTAACCAGGGTTTGTATGATCGCGTTAAGGCTCAGGGCTCGCTCGGTTTGGGCGAGGCTTATATGGATGGCTGGTGGGAGTGCCAAGAACTGGACCAATTTTTTTATCGTCTGCTTTCGACTAATATTTATGAGCGTATCGGCCTGTCCTTGCCATTAGTACTGGGATTTATCAAGGCCAAACTGTTCAATCTTCAGGCGGTTAGCCGCGCCTTCGAAATAGGGGAAAAACACTACGATACTGGCAATGATCTGTTTGTTGCCATGCTGGGCAAAAGCATGACTTATAGTTGCGGCTATTGGCGCGAGGCTTCTGATTTGGATTCAGCCGAGGAGGCAAAGTTAGATTTAATCTGTCGCAAATTAAATCTGCAACCAGGTCAGAAAGTTTTGGATATCGGTTGTGGTTGGGGCAGTTTTGCCAGGCACGCCGCCAAAAATTATGGCGTCAAAGTGGTTGGTATCACTGTTTCTAAAGAGCAAATAAAGCTGGCCGAGGAGCTTTGCCAAGGACTGGAGGTGGAGTTCCGCTTGCAGGACTACCGAGAGGTAAATGAAAGATTCGATCACTTAGTTTCTATTGGCATGATCGAACACGTGGGTCGTAAGAATTATCGAACTTATATGGAAATAGCAAAAAAATGTCTTAAGGCTGAAGGTCTGTTTTTACTTCACACTATTGGCAGCTTGAAGTCGGGCAGCAGCACCGACCCCTGGATTAATAAGTATATTTTTCCCAATGGCATGCTGCCGTCATTAAAACTGCTTACCACCAGCGTGGAAAAGTTATTTGTTATAGAGGATATTCATAATTTTGGCGCCGACTATGACAAGACTTTAATGGCCTGGCACGATAATTTTGTAGCGGCTTGGCCGGAACTCAAAAAAAATTATGACGATCGTTTCTATCGGATGTGGCATTATTATCTTTTGTGCTGCGCCGGCGCTTTTCGGGCTCGTTCGATCCAGTTGTGGCAACTGGTTTTGTCTCCCCATGGCGTGCCGGGAGGCTATAAATCAATCAGATAGTTCTGCTAAAACTAAAAAATCCTGCCTTTTGGCGGGACTTTTTAGTTTGCGTTTTATCTTTTTTATTGCTTAGACGGCTGTTGGTCGTTTGGCGGCAGAGCCGGTCGAATTTGAATTGATTGAGCGGTCAAGCTGCCATCCGAGTTACTTTGACCATTAACACTGACAGTTTGGCCCACGGACAAGTCGGCCACAGAACCGTTGGTAAATTTTCCCACTTCCGTTGAGGTGGCGAAAATAACAACCTTTGACCCGCCAGCTCGTAGCTTGAGAATTAGACTCGAGTTGTCCTTAGAAATGATCTCACCATTTAAAAAGTCGCCACCAGAACCATTGCCGCGGAGGCCGTTTGCTCCCATTTGTCCCAGACGCTGTTGACGCTGTTCGGGCGTAAGATTTTGAAAACCTTCCAGATTATTCTGGCCCGGACCTTTAATTAGATAGCCGTATTTTAGGCCACAGTAAAAACTGCCACCAGCGACAATAATAATGACTATAATTGCTACGACAATCAACGGTAGTTTTTTTTCTTTCATGGTTTTTTTATGATTAGTTATTAAATTTTTATTGATAACGCAGGGCATCAATAGGATTAAGTTTGGCGGCGCGTTGTGCCGGCCAGTAACCAAAAACGATGCCGATTAAAGCCGAAATACCAAAAGAGAGCAAAATGGAGTTAAGAGTGACAACGGTTGTCATGCTGGCCAAGGCGCTAATAATATAAGAAGCCACCCAGCCGGCAATAATTCCGATAGTGCCGCCGATAAAGGTTAAAGCGACCGACTCGGCCAAGAATTGACTGCTGATATCGGAATTTTTTGCTCCCAAGGATTTTCTTAGGCCGATTTCTCGAGTTCTTTCGGTAACAGTCGTTAGCATCATGTTCATAATACCGATACCGCCGACAATCAGCGAGATACCGGCGATCGCTCCCAGGAGATAGGTCAGAGTTGAGGAGACAGAAGACATGGCGCTTAGCATGTCGGCTTGGTTCATGATCCGGAAGTCGGCGTTATCAGTGTTGGTGATTTTATGTCTGGCCAAAAGCAAATCGCTGACTTCTTGCTCCACCGCATCCATTTGATTGGCGGCGGCAACTTCCACATTAATATTGCTTAAAGATTTACTGCCGGTAAAATATTGTTGGGCGATGTTTAGAGGAATGTAAATTAAATCGTCAGAACTGCCCACGCTATTGCCGCCCTTTGAAGCCGTGACTCCGATAACCGTGAATTCTTGGCTGTTAATGCGGATTTTTTGGCCGAGCGGGTCAGTATTCTCTCCGAACAGATCGTCTCTGGTGGTTGGGCCAATGACGGCCACACGAGAGCTGGAATTGATTTGGCTGGCACTGAAAAGCGAGCCCAAATCGACGGTAATCATTTTGATAGAAAAATAATTTTCATCGACGCCATAAATACTGGTATTGGTATTGGTACCCTTGGCCGTTACTTGTTTGCGCGAGCTCACCGTCGGGGCGATCGCCTTGATGCCCTCGATGGAATTTTTAATGGCTTGGGCGTCGTCGGTGGTCAGGGTGGTGGCTTCGCCCATGCCGCCCTTGACTAAATTACCAGCTCGGCGTTGGGAGCTGGGCATTACCACCAATAAATTCGTTCCTAGCGACTCGATTCTTGAAGTGATATTTTGAGTCGCGCCCTGGCCTACGGAAACCATGGCGATCACCGAGCCAATGCCGATAATAATTCCCAAGATAGTCAACGCCGATCGCGACTTATTGGCAAACAGAGAAAAGAATGTTTCCCCGAACAGGTCGGTTATGAGCATAAGACTAATTAATTATTTTTTTTGTCACTGATTATCTCGCCATCCTTGATTTCCATCACCCGATCGGCATGGGCAGCGACATTATGATCGTGAGTTATCAGGATAATAGTATGGTGGAATTCTTTATTAAGCTGTTTGAATGTTTTCAGTACCACCTCGCCGGTTTTAGAGTCCAGGTTGCCGGTTGGTTCGTCGGCCAAAATTAATTCTGGATCATTGATTAAAGCACGAGCGATGGCGACTCTTTGCATCTGCCCGCCAGAGAGCTGATTAGAAAGATGCTGCCACCTTTCTTCTTCCAAGTTAACGGCCTGAAGCGCTTTTTTTGCCATTTCCCAGCGTTTGATTTTTGGCACTCTGGCATAAACCAAGGGGACCATAACGTTTTTTAAAACAGTAGAACGTGCCAAAAGGTTGAAGGATTGAAAGACAAAACCGATTTTTTTGCAACGGATTTCCGCCAGTTTGTCATCGGGCAGGCTGAAAACATCCTCCTCATCCAAAAAGTATTTACCGGTCGAAGGGCGATCCAGGGCTCCTATAATATTCATCAGAGTCGATTTGCCCGAGCCAGACGGCCCGATGACGGCGACAAACTCTCCTTTCTCGATTTGAAAATTAACTTTTTTCAAAACCGTGAGATTATTATCTTCACCCATCAGGTAAGTTTTGCTAATGTTTTCGCATCTAAGCATAAAAAGTTAAAAACCCATTATTGGCGGCATGCCATCCTGGTTTTGTTGATTGCCGCCAGCAGCTCGGCTTGAGGAATTAGAATTTTCGGCATTGTTTTGGCTGGAGGTGATGGTTTTGGTAATGATTTGATCATTCTCATTCAGGCCGCTTAAAATTTCCGTCATAGTATCACCGACCAATCCCGTTGACACCTCTTTTTTTAGCGGTTGGCCATTTTCCAAAATTTCGACGTAGCTCGAATCACCCTGGGTTTTAATCGCCGAGCTGGGAATCAACAAGACGTCGGTTTTTGATTCGGTGATGATATTGGCGAGAACGGTCATGCCCGGCTTAATTCTTTCGTCTTGGGTGTCAAAACCGATTTCAACGTTATAGCTAGTAACCCCCTGACTCACCGTGCCGATAAGATCTACATTTATCACCGAGCCGGCAATAGTCAGGTCGCCGACCGCGTCAAAAGTCAAGGTTGTCTTCTGGCCGACTTTTACCTTGGCGACGTCAACTTCATTAAGCGAGATTTTGGCGATTTGTTGTTTGGTAATCATGGTTACCGCCGAAGCGCCAGAGGAAACCGAGTCGCCTTTGTTTATGTTGACGCTGGCGACCACGCCGTCAAAAGGAGCCCTGACATAATAATCTGATAATTTTTCTCTAGCATCAGACAGAGCGTTAATTTTTTGTTGCAGATTCAATTCCTGGGAGTGCAAGTCCAGTGCATCAACGCCCGCTTCTAAATTGGCCAGCGACTCGGTCTTTTCGGCAATCGATCTGTCGGCATTGATTATGTTTTGTTTGTTGGTTTGGATGGTGTTTTTGACAGAAAGAAGATTAAGCAGATAGGTATTGGTGTTGCCCGTGTAGGAGTCCAGGCTGGCTTGATGTGCGATGATGGTGGCGGAAACGCTCATATTTTTTTCAGTCAAATCATTCCGGACGAAGTCGATAAGATTATGGCCATTTTTTACTGTATCAGCGATGATTTTCACTGTTTCGTAGGTCTCCGAAATAATTGATTCTATGGTTTGATTGTCAGAGGTTCTGGAGGCCGCTTTGTAAGCCTCAAGATTTTTATCATAACTGTCGTTAGCTTCGCTATAAGAGCTATTAATTTTGTCACGATAATCAATGGCCTGGTTTCTTTTGTCGTCGGTGTTTATTTGATTAACATACCAGTCAACATTTTGTTGATTCTTTTCAAAGGTATGACCGTAAATTATATCATTTAGACCAGTCATGATTGTTGGCAGCCCCAAAAAAGAATTGGCCACCGTATTAAAACCATCGTCATAGGCTTTTTTCAGAGCGTCCTCGGAATTTTGTTTGGTTTCTTTGGCTTGGGCTAGAGAATTTTCGGCTTGCAATATAGAAAGTTCATCGGTCGGCTGTTTTATTTTTTCCAAAGCGATTTGAGCCGACTCCAGATTGGCCTGAGCGTCTCTTATCGATTTTTGTGCTTCTCGAGCATCAAGTTGTACTAAAGTGGTGTTGGCCTTAACTTCCTGCCCTTCTTTTGCATTGACTGCATAAACTTCTCCGGAGGCCCTGGTTTTTATGTCTACCTGATTAGAGGCAGAAACTTGGCCGCTGCCCGAAACAGAAGCGATAATCGAACCCTTTTCTGCCGCCGCCGAAACATAGCTGGTTTGAGCGTCTTTGCCCTTTAACGCCTGATAACCAAAATAACCGGCGATAACAATTATTACCAAGGCAATAAGAGAGAGCAGCTTATGTTTGACGATAGGCCCAAAAAATTTCTTTAACACTTTTGACATAATATAATTTGATTATTTAGGTTTTGGGAGCGTGGGGCGGCGGCAAGAAGTTCAAATCGTTAGCATTAGGCGGCGGCAAAATTCTAATAAAGTTTGCTTCTATCTGGCCGGTCTTGTTGGGTTCTCCGATAACTACGATATAATCACCGGTTTTAAGATCGCCATATTTAATAGTCTCTCGGAAACGTTGGATTGGCGTATTATCCTTAAGCGAAACTATTTTTTCTATATTATCCTGGCCCTTTATTACAAGGCTCAAGTCGTCGATTTTGATGATCTGCCCTATTATTCCGTGGGCGTTAATGAAGTTTTGGCCGCTAAAGTCGTTTAAGAATCCCTGCTGTGGTCCGGCAAAATTCCGATGATAATTGTCTCCCCAACGGTAAGAAAAGCTGGCCTCTCTAAAACCGACAACCACACCCAGCCTAAAGACGATCAGAATAATGATAAAAGCGGCGATGCCGTACAGAAAACCTCTGAATGTTTTTGATTGGACTAGTTTATTGAAATCCATATTTTTAATTAGTTATTGAAGCGGGGGAGAGCAATGTCTTTAAATCTCTGGCCAGTAGCTTGAGAGATTCTAAAAAGACAAAAATTACAGCCAAGAAAACAACAAGACTGATCACCGGCAAAGCCTCCAGGACAACAAAAATAAAATTATTCCAATAGGTCAAAACTATTTTTGAATCGGAAATGGCCAGAGCTAAGAATTCTATTAATCCGGAATTTATAATTTCAGCCCTTACCGCTCGAAAGGCCGGTAGTAGCGCTACAAGCGAACAGACAAAACACAGAGAATAAAAAAATATTCGGCGCCTAAGCTGTCGTTTTTGTTCTCGGCCAATACCGAGCATGATGCTGTCAAAAAGTTTTTCGCTCGGCAGCAGCGGTTCTGGTGAATTTTCTTTTTGGGGTAGTTTTTCTTTCATAGTTGCTTATTAATAAATACGAATAACGGATGCTTTTTGGTGCATCCGCTAAAAGAATATTTTCAATTTTGTTTAAATTTAGAGAGGTTCGCCTAGAATTTTTTTTAATTTCAGCAGGGCGCGTCGATAACGGGATTTGACGGTATTTAAAGGCGCATTGATTTTTTGGGATATTTCTTTAAAGGTCAAGCCGTCTTGGTGATGCCAAGATAAAATCAGACTATTTTCTGCGGTAAGCTGGGCCAAGTTTGCGGCCAACCAATCGGCGGTGTCTTGATTTTCGGCCAGCTGGCTGGCTAGTGGCGTCGGATCGGCAATGTTTCCTAGCAAATTATCTTTGTCAAAAACATTTTCCAATTCGGTGAAGTTTATGGCTCTTTTCTTCTTTAAATAATCCAAAGCGGCATTTTTAGCGATAGCCATCAGCCAGACTCTAAAATTTTTTTGTTGGTCAAATTTTTTTAAGTTTTTCCAGGCTCGTATAAATGTCTCTTGGGTAATATCCTCCGCCTCCACTTGACTACTGACCAGTCTATAAACAGCACCATAAACAAGGTTAAGATAGCGCTTGATTAGGATTTCCAAGGCTTCTTGGTGGCCTCTTAAGTATAAGGCAATCAGCTGTTCGTCAGTCGTCTCTAACATTTTTTCATTTTAACAGGTTTTAGATTAAAGTTCAATTAAAGGCCAGGTGCGTATTCAATCTTAATTTTTTTAATGCTTTCTTCGAGCACTCGACGGCTCGCTTGGCAAACGAATGGCCGATTAACCGTCTTCTCGTTATTTTTCAAATATTCCAGCAGCTGGCCGGAGTCGCTGTTTAAAAATTTCATCATGGAGCCGAAACAGGCATCCGAATACATAGAAATAAAATCTAAATCATTGAAGAGCCCCAAATGTTTGTTGCGACGGTAAAGCTGGTGGTCGCCAAAAGCCCAATTATCGTGGATTCCGATGTAATTGCAAATTTTTGAACTTAGGTCGGCTGGATAATCGACCTGCCTTAGAATTTTTTTGGCCAATTGTTTGCCGGCCATCATGTGATGCTTACGCGATTGTCTATTGAAGGGGTTGTTTCGGCCGGTAGCGCTATAACCGACATCATGCAGCAAAACGAAAGGGATGAAAATTTTTTCGTCCATTTTTTCTTCCCTTGTCAAACTCAAGCTTTTGCCAATAAGCCATTCGATATGCTTTTCGGTGTATGGTTGTCCTTTTTGGTTGTATTTTCTGGAGAGTCGCCATATCTTATTATAGATCTCCGGCATCGGGTAGCTGTTCCATCGATAACTAAAAGTGTCGGTTGCATTGTTCAAATATTTATCTTCATTCACACAACTTTGCCATCTCGTGGTGATGTCTTGGTCAAAAATATTTCCAACATTCAGTTCATCACATGCGCCGGCCCTGTCTTGCGGCATAATGACATCGCCGCTTGGGTTAATCAAAAAGTAGGCGTTGGTTCTTTGGCGCCTTGGAGAAATTATAATCTTTAAATCTCGGCCGTAAGAACGGAGGATCTCTCCGGCTGCTTTCAAAAATTCCTCCTCGTTAATCTGGAGGTATGCTTGGTTGGCCTTGGCGACTGCGCCGCTGGGAATAAACTGGTATATTTTCCAATAGTCAATAACGAAATTTTTTATCAATAAAGCTATACTTTCGAGCCGGTCAATATTTTGTCGGGTTACAACAGTCCCAATTTTTAATTTTGGCCTTTTCCGTTCTTGGGGCAGATTTTTATAATAATTGAGGACTTTTATGATATGTTCAGGATTGCTATGGCCCGTTTGGTTTTTATTATCAACCTTGTCCAGGGGCAATCCCAGCATATCGACATATTTGTCGATAGCGTCGTTATGTTTGAAAAATAGGTCGGCGTTGGAGTCCAAAAAAAATTTTCAGCCCGAGGCTTTTTATTTCAGAAAATATTTTTTCAATGTCGTTTCTGATTAGCGGCTCCCCACCCGTAATAGTGATGGCCTTGGCTCCCTTGCTTGCCAGCAGCGCGAAGATGCTTCGCGCCTCGGAGAAATCTAACTCGGGAATATTTTTGGGGCCATAGCAAAAAGAGCAGTTTTGACTGCAACGCGAGGTGATGCGGAAGGTGACAATTTCGGGGAAATTATCCATAAAAATTGGTTTACCTTAGTATAGCAACTAATAATTTTTAAATAAATAGTAAAAACACCTCCCGATTAGGGGGTGTTTTTATGGGGGTGGCTATCGAGAATTGAACTCGAGTTAACGGTACCACAAACCGCTGTGTTAACCACTACACCATAGCCACCATAAATTATTCCTATGCCCTCGGCAGGAATCGAACCTGCATCTCAGGTTCCGGAAACCTGCATTCTATCCGTTGAACTACGAGGACCCGGCCAGTATCCCCGCGTGGAATCGAACCACGATATCCAGCTTAGAAGGCTGGTGTTCTATCCGTTGAACTACGGGGACAAAAAATAATCTATTTTAGAACATGACTGGTGTTCTGTCCGGGATTAGCGGAAATATGTCAGTGGCATATTTCCGATCGCTCCCCGCTCAAAGCGCTTCGCTTCTGAGCGGGTCGCTTCTAATCCTTCTCGGCTTTCAGCCTCGAACCGTTGAACTACGGGGACAAAAATCGATTTTAATCATAAAAGTATAATTCAATATAACATTTTTAACACAAAAGGTCAATTGATTTTTTATTAAAAACTGTCATATAATTATTTTGATCGTTTTTAACATCATTTTAATACTAATCAGTAAAAAGCATGATAGAAGCCATAAAGAATAGAAGGTCTGTCAGGGAATACTTGGCCGAAAGCGTACCCGAAGAAAAACTTAAAGAGATCCTCACCGCCGCCATGTATGCCCCCTCGGCTAACGCTCATTATCCTTGGGAGCTGGTGGTGGTAACTAATTCCGAAACCAAGGATAAGCTGTCCAAGACTACCCCTTGGTCGGCACACGCCAAAGAGGCCGCTGTCGTGATTGTGATTGTCGGTCACGCCGAAGAAAGCCCGGAATGGGTTGAGGACTGCTCTATTGTCGCCCAACACATCTGGCTGGAGGCGGCCGAGCAAGGCCTGGGTAGCTGCTGGATTCAAATCCGCGGTAACGACACTGCCGAAAAAGAAATCAAAGAACTTTTAAACATTCCCGTCAAACATAGAGTTTTGTGTCTAATGCCTCTGGGCGTTCCGGCCAGTAGCCCGGAAGCTCATAGCGAGGAACAATTTGATAAGACCAAGATCAAGTACGAAAAATACAAGTAACATTTCAGATAGCAAGAGGAGGAATCCGAATGAGACTGCAGTCCTTTATCATCTGTCGGTGTCTAGACGGCACGATCGTCAGGGCCAATCCCGTGGTGGCCGAAAGCGCTGAAGCGGCAGTAGCCAGGTATTGCCGTCAGATCATTTTCCGCCCCGATCGGGAAGAAGATCTCTATGCCGTGCCCACCAATCTGGAGAGCGACGCCAACTTGCCCGTTGGTAAGCCTCTAAAGGGCTACTGCCCTTGCGGCTGGTGTGACCCTTGCGAACCCCTGTCCTCGCACTGTCCCAATTGTGGCAGGGAAAGGAAGGCAAGCACAGACGAAGACCCGTTTTTTCAGTGCGACCTGAAATAGCCCACTCTCTGGTCGCACTGGGTTTTTTTACTGTTTAAAATTAAATGTCCCGACAGGAGATTGACAAATTCATTTTTTTGTAATAAACTATAGCCAATAATTATTAAGACGGTTTTCTTGGTTTTTTGCGGCTATTGTCAAAAAACTCGGAATATCGTGACAAGGACTCTCAAACATGATAGATAAAAAAAAGAAGGCTCAGATTATTAAAAAGTTTGCCACCCACGAAAATGACACCGGCTCTTCCGAAGTGCAAATCGCCCTTTTGACCGAAGAAATCAAAAATTTGACCGAGCACTTAAAAACCCATAAGAAGGATTTTTCTTCTCGTCGTGGTTTGTTGCGCAAGGTGGCCGAGCGCCGAAAGCTGTTGCGTTATCTGGAGCGGGAAAATGTCGAGAGTTTTGACGAGTTGGTTAAAAAATTGAAACTCAAAATAGTCAAGCGACCCCAAGAGGCCGGAAAACTCTTGGAAGAAGAAATGGCCGAGAGTTTTAACGAAGTGGTTGAAGATACGGCTGAAGCTGTGGTTGCCCCGGAATAGTATTCGAGAGGAGATTTTTCTCCTCTTTTCTGGTTTTTATTAAAACCCAAAACACGATTTTAAAAATAGTTTTTTATTAAATAAATAAAAATGGATTGGCGTTAGCGCTATTTATTTGAAAGCAATTAAATTTTTGATCGAAAAAGATTAACAATTTAGCTGCCTTCAAATAAACGCTTCGAGCCGATTCATCAGAAAGGAAAGTTATGTCTAGAGAAAAAAAGTTTGAGCTGGATTTCGCCGGCCGTCGGCTGACAGTGGAAGTCGGTAAAATGGCCAAACAGGCCAATGCCTCCTGCCTGGTGCGTTATGGAGACACCGTGGTTTTGGCCACTGCCGTAATGGGCAAAGAACCGCGCGAGGGCGTTGATTTTTTTCCTTTGACCGTGGAAATGCAGGAAAGAATGTATGCCGCCGGCAAAATCAAGGGCTCGCGTTTTATCAAGCGTGACGGCCGACCAACCGACAATGCTATTTTAGATTCTCGGATGATCGACCGTGGCATTCGTCCGCTGTTTAATCAGGAAATAAGAAATGAAGTTCAGGTGGTTGCCACCACTTTGTCTTATGACGAGGAAAACTCGGCCGATGTCTTGGCTATCACGGCCGCGTCTTTGGCTTTGCATGTTTCCGATATTCCCTGGAACGGCCCTTTGGTCGGCCTGATGGTTGGCCGGGTTAATGGGGAGTTGGTGCTCAATCCCAGTGAAAATCAGCTCAAAAATTCCGATTTCAAATTGGTTTTTTCTGTCGCTTACGGCAAGGTTTTGATGATCGACGCCGAGGCCAAAGAAGTTTCCGAAGCCGGTATCCTGGCGGCCGTCAAGTTTGGCCTGGAGCAAGCCAAGCCGCTTTTGGATTTTGTCAATTTAGTTAAAGATCAGGTTGGGTCGGCCAAAAAAGAAGTCGCTCAATTACTGGAGGAAATCAATGAGGAAAAAGAAATTTCCTTGTCGGAAAAGAAAGCCGCTTTTGCCGAAGCCCAGAAATTTTTTCAGCCGCAACTGGAAAAATATCTTTTTAATCAGCCCAAAGGCACCAAAAGAGAAAGAAAAGAAGTGGCCAAGGAATTGTTAAAGTTGTTTTTGACCGAATTGGAGCGGCAAGGCAAGCATGAGGAAATTATTGAATATGTGGAAGATAAATTCGAGAGTTACTTGGAAGCCGAGGTCAGCCGGGCGATTCTGGAAAAAGATTTAAGAATTGACGGCCGCCAGCTCGGCGAGATCAGGCCGCTGGAGATTGAAGTCGGCCTGTTGCCGCGCACTCATGGCAGTGCCCTGTTTGCTCGAGGCGAGACCCAGGTTTTGAGCGTGGTCACCTTGGGCGCGCCTGGCGACGCTCAAATTTTAGACGAAATGACCGAATCCGACACCAAAAAGACTTACATCCATCATTATAATGCTCCGCCTTATTGTTATGGTGAAGCCGGTCCTCTGCGCGGCGCTGGTCGGCGGGAGATTGGCCACGGCGCTCTGGCCGAAAAAGCCTTATTGCCAATGTTGCCCACCAAAGAAGAATTTCCTTATACGATTCTGGTGGTTTCCGAGGTCATGGGCTCCAATGGCTCTTCCTCTATGGCCTCCACCTGCGGCTCCACTTTGTCACTCTTGGATGCCGGCGTGCCCATCAAAAAGCCGGTGGCCGGTATTGCCATGGGCTTGGCCAGCAGCGACGACAAGTATAAGATAATTACCGATTTACAGGACTTGGAAGACGGCGAGGGTGGCATGGATTTTAAAATTACCGGCACTAAAGACGGTATTACTGCCATTCAAATGGATACTAAGACCAGCGGCTTGAGTTTCGAGCTTTGCGAGCAAACCATGAGCCAGGCCAAAGAGGCGCGACTAGTTATTTTAGACAAGATAGCCCGGGTTATTCCGGCACCGCGGCCAGAGCTATCGCCCTATGCTCCGCGAATCGTTAATATCCGCATTAGTCCAGATAAGATTCGCGAGGTTATTGGCACTGGCGGCAAAATCATCAATGAGATCATTGATGCTTGCGAGGTTGAAATTGATATTGATGATGACGGTCTGGTGGCGGTTACCGGCCTTAAAGTCGAATGCGTCGCCCGAGCCGTTAAATGGATCGAAAATATAGTCAAAGAAGTTGAAGTGGGAGAAATTTATACCGGCAAAGTCACTCGGCTGATGGATTTTGGCGCTTTCGTCGAGATTCTGCCGGGCAAAGAGGGCCTGGTTCATATCTCCGAACTGGCGCCGGAAAGAGTGGCCAAGGTCAGTGATGTGGTCAAAATCGGCCAGGAAGTGACGGTCAAAGTGATAGAAATCGACGAACAAGGCCGGACTAATTTATCAATCAAAAAAGCCGACCCCAATTATAATCCGGCTAATGATAAAAGGAATGATTTTAACGGCCGCGGCGGTGGTTATGGCAACAATCGCGGCAGGCCGTCTGGCAAGCTCGGCTTTATGAAGAGACGCTAACTCTGCCGATGACAATTAAATATTCTCAACTCAAAAACATCCCGCGCCGGGCCAGGTTGGCTGTAGGCTTGGCCGCCGGGATTGTTTTTTTTATTTTGTTGATTTGTTCCTTTTGGAATCAATGCTTTGCCGATACCTTGATAAATTACGCGTCCGGCGACAGTGTTTTTTATGCGCATTTCAGTCTGCCCAAGCTGAATGATTCCCAACAGTTTAGGGCGGTGCTCTCGAGGGTGCTGGCCGATAATAATTTGTCGGCCGTCGAGTTGCGCTATTTAAAAAGGGAGTTGGCGGTGATTGGCCGGCCGGCCGGCGATCGTTTGAGCTTCAGCGTTTTACTTAGGACCGACAGACCCAGGCAGCTTGAAAAAATTCTAACCGCCAAGCAAATACCGCATCGTTTTCTCGATCGTAGCCGGGTGGTAATTGCCGCGCCGTCGGAACTGAATGCTTTTGTTTCCAATCGTAAAAATCCGGCCAAGCAGGCGGTGGCTGGTAAATTCTCTCTGTTTGATTCTTTAAGCGTCTATTTGAAACCGGAATTTTTTGATCATTTCCCTCAAGATATTTTTTTGAATCTGGTTAAAACTGCCTTGTCCGATGATAAGGGTCGGGTGTTTCTTAATGTTCGGGTGGGGCGCGGTGCGGTGGTTGTCTCCGGCGCCAGCTCAAAGGCGGCTAAAAAAATAAAATCCGAATCAACAAACCTGGATCCTAATTTTGATTTGGCCTTGTGTCTTTCCGGAGCCGACGCCTGGCTGGCCGATAGAGTTCGGGCTCCGGCTAATAGCGGTTCTGGCTATTGGCAAAACTATTGGAATCTCCTGGCTGTCAATTCTTTACTGGACAAGGAGTTTCTGGGCCGGATGTTTGGCCAGAATTTATTTCTGGCTTTCTCGCTCAATCAGCGCCAATATCAATCAGGTTGGTTTTTTAAAGATTATGATTTTTATTTAAACAGTCTGGTTGCAGGCGATGGTTTGTCACCAGCCGATCTGCAAAACTGGGAAAAAATTCTTCAGCTTGCCTTGGCCGTAAGATTTCCCAAAGAAAGACCCACTCTTTTGAGAGACGGCACGCAATTAATAGAGTTTAAGGCGGAAACCGACGATTTTCGCTTTGAAAGCCTGGGAGAGGCAAGGCTTTTGTCTGCCCCAGACAAGTCGGCCACCATATTTTACCGGTTGAAAAACGGATCCCTCTCGGCCACCAATAAAAAGTCCTGGCTATCTTTACAATCAGCCGATTCTTGCCGGAAATATCTGAAAGTAAAAACCAAGCTTTTGCCCGATGTCGGCTTTTTCTCTTATCTAAAATATTTTGATGTTCTGGAAATAAAGGATGGACTTTTATTAATGAGATAACATTTTTTATTTAAATTTAGATAATTATTCATATTTATTAACAATTGTGCATAAACAGTGGATAAAAACTATCTGAATATTAGTTAAAAGTGTGGATAAATTAATATTAATAATAAAATATTGTTTAAATTTAGTTAATTTCAACTATTGACTAAGGTAAAAAAATGTGATATAATGGATTTATAGAAAATTAACAAAATAATAATTGATTTAGGAAAATGGTATAAATTTTAGCTAATTTATAGCATTTTCCTGCCCTGTACTAACAAAGGCAGACAGTTTCTCTAGGGTCGTTTGCTGATCCCAGAAAGAGCGGTTAGCAAAGTAGACCGGTTGGTGGTAGAGGGCGCGCACATTACGAGTCCGAGAAATGGTTTTTGCATTTTGCCCTAACGTAACTCTCAGGGCGAAAGACAAAACAGATCTCGGGATCCGTAGGCGTGAGACCTTACCCACTAATCACCACGTGTATTTGGGGCATAAGACTCGCGCCTCTTTATTTTATTTTAATTTTTTGTTATAGTTATTTAAATATTTAGTATATAAAAGCCGGCTATTGGCCGGTTTGCCGTTAGGGCCGCAGAGAGCGGCCGACGGCCTTTTAAGTAAGATGGAGGAATTATTTTAATTTTTACTTTATGGAACAAAAGGTTCTGCAGGAGCTGAAAGAGCTCCTTAACCAAAGAAGAGAAGAGATTATCAAGCAGCTAGAAAGCATCGGCACCAGAAATGAGGGCGAAGAAGTTAATTTCAGCGCCGAGTTTCCCGACTACGGCGATTCCAGCGAGGACAGCGCCGTGGAAGTGGCCGATTACACCAAAAACCTTTCTTTTGAGAGGGGCCTGGAAAAAGATTTGCATGGCGTGGAAAAAGCCTTAAAGCGCCTGGAGGAAGGCACCTATGGCAAGTGCAATTATTGTGGCAAGGAAATCGAATTGGAAAGGTTAAAGATTCGTCCCGAGTCTACCGCCTGCGTAGCCTGTAAAAAAGCGCTCAAAGGCGAAGCTTAAAATTTGATGTCCAAAAAATTATCATTGGCCGTCATTTCAGTTCTTGGTTTGTTGTTGTTTTTGACAGATCGCGGCCTAAAATATTTTTTTCTCCATTCGCCCCATCATTTTGAGCTTGGTGGCGATTATCTAAAATTAGAACTAGCAACCAACCCCGGCATTGCTTTTAGTCTGCCGGTCAATTTGTCTTGGTTGATTTTTCTGACAGTTGTGATTTTATTGGTGCTGGTTTATTTCCTGATCAAATTCTGGCAACAGCAAAAGATTTGGCCGGTTTTGGGTTTGGAGTTGGTTGTGGTTGGCGCTTTTTCCAATCTGCTCGACCGCCTTTATCAGGGCCAGGTTATCGATTATTTAAGCGTCAAATATTTCACGGTTTTCAATTTGGCCGACGTAATGATTTGTATTGGGGTGGCGATTTTGTTGATTAATTCTTTTTTTAAATCTAAGCCAAAATAACTTCAAAAACATAGAAACGCCCGCCTTCGCTTTTGCAAGCTAGGGGCGGGCGTTTTGCCATGGTACGAGGGGGTCGGGTGGCCTAGTCGATCAAGAGGCCGCCGTGGAAATAGCCGATGTAGCACGGACCTCGCTCCCCGACTTTGACGAGTTGTTCCTTGCCCCGGAAATCCCTTATGTCCCAGTGGGGGCTGGCGATAGTTCGGTCGTTGGCATCAAGCTGCACACAGTGGTAGCGCCAGCCCTTTGCGCCAATGATAGCGCTATGACTACCGCCACGCGGCTCGAATCTGCTGCTGTCTTGTCGCAAGAATTCCCGCAACATCGCGTAGGCCTGTTGGGCAATACGGCGATCGTGACGGAAACACTCAATCATGCCGCCGCGATAGTTCATGTGCCACACCGGTCTGGCCATATACCAGACTGCTTCGTAACCACCGAAGAGCCGCGAACCGGCGTAGACGTCACGATATGTCCAGGTTCTATTGCCAAGGGCGAACAGCTTGAAACCGGGCATAGTTGAAGATGTGGATGGCTGGGCATCGCCAGCGTAGGTGGTAGCCCTGGCTTCTCGAAGGAACATCCAGAGCTCCCCCAGAAAGCTTTCAGTCATTCTTCGCATTTTGACCGTGCCTCCATGTTGTCACTACCAATTCAAAATGTGCATCGTCATATTATAAATCGCTGATAGGTTTTTGTCAATGGAGTTTTAAATTGATAAAATTAAGTCATTGAAAATTGTTTGAAAATTGAAAATTAAGAATTTTTTTATGTCTTCAAAAGTTTTTTCGGCCGCAGTCATCGGCTTGGACTGCGAACCGGTAGAAGTGGAAGCCGATAATTCCCCGTATGGCAATCCGGGAATTTTTATTGTCGGCCTGCCCGATAAGGCGGTGGACGAAAGCAAGAGCCGGGTGCGGAGCGCCATTAAAAATTCCGACTTGGGTTTTCCGCGCGGCAATGTGACCATCAATCTGGCGCCGGCTGATTTGCGCAAGGCCGGCACTTATTATGATTTGCCTATCGCCCTAAGCTGCTTGGCGCAAGCCGGACAGCTGGAGATCAGAGACAATTGGCGGGACAATCTGTTTGTCGGCGAGCTGGCCCTAAACGGCGAACTGCGGCCGGTCAGCGGCGTGCTCTCCATTGCTCTGATGGTCCAGGAAAAAGAGATAAAAAATCTATTTGTGCCGCAAGCCAACGCGGCCGAAGCGTCTTTGGTGGACGGTTTTAATATTTATCCGGTGGAAAATCTGCGCCAGGTGGCCGATCATTTTTCCGGTGTCATGCCAATCGAGCCGTTTATCAGAGGCGAGATCAATTTTTTTGATAATGAATTTTTTGAGTTCGATTTGTCTTTTATCAAAGGCCAGGAGCAGGCCAAGCGGGCGCTGGAAATCGCTGCCGCCGGTAGCCACAACATTCTCATGTCCGGGCCGCCCGGTTCGGGCAAGACCATGCTGGCCAAGGCTCTGCCCTCGATTCTGCCCAAAATGACTCTGGCCGAGAGCCTGGAAGTGACTCGGATTTACAGCGCTGCCGGGCTTCTGCCCGCCGGCCAGCCGCTCATCGCCAGTCGGCCCTACCGCTCACCGCATCACACGGCTTCGGGCGTGGCGCTAGTGGGCGGCGGCGCCTGGCCCAGGCCCGGAGAAATTTCCCTCTCCCATCGCGGCGTGCTGTTTCTGGACGAGTTTTTGGAATTTCCCAAAAGCGTTTTGGAAAATTTGCGCCAGCCGCTGGAGGACGGCATTGTCTCGGTTTCTCGCGCCACCGGCACCCTTAAGTTTCCTGCCAAATTCATTTTGGTGGCCGCCATGAATCCTTGCCCTTGCGGTTTTCTGTCTGATTCGGAAAAACAGTGCGCTTGTCAGCCATCGCAAATCCTAAAATACCAAAAACGGGCTTCCGGCCCGCTTTTGGACAGAATCGATTTGCACCTCGAGGTGCCGCGAGTCAAATTTGAAAGACTGGAAAGCGATCTTAGCGGAGAAACTTCCGCAGAAATCAGAGTCCGGGTACAAAACGCCAGGGATCTGCAGACCCAGAGATTTAAGGCCGAAAATATTTTTGACAATTCGGAAATGAATCCCCAGCAGATTGTCAAATATTGTCTGCTTGAGGAAGCCGGCCGGCAATTACTGCGTCAGGCGGTAGAGCAGCTGCATCTTTCGGCCCGCGCCTATCACCGGGTGCTGAAATTGGCGCGTACCATCGCCGACTTGTCCCAGAGCGAAAAAATTTTATTGGAACATCTGGCCGAGGCCTTGCAGTATCGGCCGAAAGTGGAATGATTTTTATTTAAATTTAAATAAAAATAGCATTTTTACTATTTTTAATATTGACAAAATATTTTTTGTATGATATAATAATATATTAGCAAACTGTCATTTCGACAGAGCTAATTCGTACCTAAAAGGACGAGTCCGAGAACGGACATGTCCATAATAGGGAGACAAGTCATGCCCGAAGACAAGTCGGAAGTAATAGGAGTGAGGCAAGCGGCGGAGTTGGATCACGGTTTTGCTCGGAATGGCTGGACGGCCGATGATGTGAAGTGGCTGTCGACCGGCACGACGCTTACGGAAGTTCTCAAACTTCGTGGCGGCACCCACATCATCGTGTCGATCGATATGGTTAACAATTTCACCCTCGACATCGACCACTCGTTCACCCGTGAGCAGTTGCGCGAGGCCATCGCCTGCGACTGGGTTGACGGCGACTTCACCGAAGCCAACGTCCCCCTGCCCACCGAAGA